>Ga0182016_10000007_pt1 | contig 234298 bp, 192 predicted proteins | sample 712S2MmetaG_FD_120491 | JGI IMG/M metagenome (GOLD analysis project Ga0182016, IMG submission 120491) | Permafrost microbial communities from Stordalen Mire, Sweden - 712S2M metaG | ecosystem: Environmental > Terrestrial > Soil > Wetlands > Permafrost | place: Sweden: Stordalen | collected... | reverse complement strand
CGATTTCGTGCTGTCGCCGGGGGCCGATCCGCGGGCCGTGCGCATGAAATTCGACCCCGCCTCCAAGCTGAGCCTGAATCCGGAAGGCGACCTGGTGATCAACGGCGGCGAGGGCACCGTGGTCGAGAAGCGCCCGGTGATCTATCAGCGGGATCCGGCCGGCGCGGCCCGCACCGAAATCCGGGGCGGCTACGTGCTGCTGGGCCGCCATACGGTGGGGCTGCGTCTCGATCGCTACGACCCGGCACGGACGCTGGTGGTGGACCCGGTGCTGGCCTACTCCACTTATATGGGCGGCGCGGGGGCCGATACCATCAACGCTATCCAGACCGATAACCAGGGCAATCTCTATGTCGCCGGCTCCACCGGCACGTCCGATCTGGTGGCCACCAACGAAACCTATGACAGCGCCAACGCGGGCGAGCTGGATATATTCCTGGCGATCGTGAACAACGCTCCGGGCGAAGCCTACGGCGTCACTTACCTGACTTACATCGGTGGCTCAGGCAACGATATTCCGCTGGCCATGGCCGTCGACCCCGCCCAGAATATGTATGTCGTCGGCAGTACCACCTCACCCGGTTTCCCGATGACCACCAATGCGTTCGATACGGTCGGTGCGTCCACCTATACGGACGGCTTTGTGCTGGTTTTGAATCCCGAGATCAGCGGCAGTACGGGGCTGATCTTCTCGTCGTTCCTGGGCGGCACCACCGGCACGGAGAGCGCCAATGGCGTGGCGTACGATTCCGGCGGCAACATGTACGTGGTAGGCACCACCCAGTCCACCGACTGGCCGGTCACCGCCAACGCCTACGCCGGCGTGATCTATGGGCTCGAAGACGCCTATATCGCGCAGATCAACCCCAACACCGGTGCCTTGACCTACGGCAGCTATATGGGCGGCGAGTTAGTGGACGACGGCCGCGGCATCGCGGTCGATAAGAGCGGCCTGGTGTATTTCGCCTGCAGCAGCGATTCCACTATGTTCCCCGCGGCGGGTTATCAATATCAACCTAACCTGGCGGGCGCTTTCGACGTAGTTGTGGGAGTGATGGATTTGAACCAGGTGGGCGTCAATTCGCTGCTCTATACCACCTATCTGGGCGGTACCCAGAACGATATGGTTCGCGGCCTGACGCTCGATTCGGCGGGAAACATCGTGGTCACCGGCTATACCCTGTCGTCCGACTTTCCGGTTACCGCCGATGCGGCGCAGCCCACTTATGAGGGCAACGGCGACGTTTTCGTGTCGGTGCTGAACTACACCCACTCCCAGTTCGTTTTGTATTCCACGTACCTGGGCGGCGCCGACGGAGAAGTGGGCTACGCCGTGACCACCGACCCTTCCGGCTATATTTACGTGACCGGCTATACTCTCTCCACGAATTTCCCGATCACCGCCGACACGGTGCAACCCACCTGGGGCAATGGCATCGATGTTTTCGTCACCAAGATCAAGCCGCACGTGGCGGGCAGCGCGGGAATCGTCTGGTCCACCTTCCTGGGAGGAGCGACCATCAATAACGGCTACAGCATCGTGGTGGGGTCGGATGGGCGCGTCTACGTAGGCGGCTATACGGGCGGCGAATTTACCACCAGCGGCTCGGCGTACCAGGCTGCCTACCAGGGCGGATACAGCGACGGCTTTCTGGCGGTGATTTCGCAGCCGTAACGGGACCTGCCCCTTGGGGCCCCGGTTTCACGCCGCGCCCCGACTGCGTGCGTCCTTGACGATGAGCCACCAAGTGCGCTTCTCCAGTCCGGCGAAGTCGGAGTTCACGTTGCCGAAATCGCTTTTGGCATCGAAGGTTCGTTGGGCGCCATTCGCGGACTCGAGAAGACCGGTGCCTAACGGAACAATCCCATCCGTTCCTTCACCAGCCCCACGGTATCGTTGGCGATCGGAGCTACCCGCCCGGCGCCCTCTGTCAGCACTTCTCGCAGATAACCCGGATCGCCGGTAATCTCGCGGTAGCGTTGCTGGAACGGCCCGAGACTCGCCACCACCATGTCCGTCACCTGCTTCTTCAACTCGCCGTAGCGCATCCCCGTGAAGCGCGCTTTCATCTCCTCGTCGGAGGTGCCGGCGAACGCCTGGTAGATGGTCAGCAGGTTGAGCACCCCCGCGCCCGCGGTCTCGAAATCCACCGCCGGGTTGGAGTCTGTGGTGGCGCGAATGATCGTCTTGCGGATCTTGTCGGGCGAATCGAGCAGCGCCACTGCATGGCCCGCGGCGCCGGCCGACTTGCTCATCTTCTGGGTGGGATCGTCCAGGCCCATCACCCGCGCTCCCACCGCCGGAAGACTGGTGCCGGGCACCACGAACGTGTCGCCATAAAGCGAGTTGAACCGCTGCGCGATATCGCGCGTCAGCTCCAGGTGCTGCGCCTGGTCTTCGCCCACCGGAACGATGCCGGCCTGGTACAAGAGGATGTCGGCGGCCATCAGCACCGGGTATTGCAGCAGGCCGTCGCTCACCGATTCCTGCTTGGCGCCCTTGGCCTTGTACTGCGTCATCCGCTCCAGCCAGCCCACCGGTGTGACGCAGGTCAGCATCCAGGCCAGTTCGGCGTGCGCCGGCACCGCCGACTGCACCATGATGGCGCAGGCCTTGGGATCGATGCCCGCCGCCAGGTACAGCGCCGCGATTTCCTCGATCTTGGCGCGGAGCTCCGCCGGGTCCTGGTAGAGCGTGATGGCGTGCAGATCCACGATGCAAAAAATGCACTCGTAATCGTGCTGGATCCGCACCCAGTTCCGCAGCGCTCCCAAATAATTGCCGATATGTAAATTTCCGGAGGGTTGCATGCCGGAGAAGACGCGAGTTTTCATGAGCTTCTAAAGAGGTCGAACTTCCATGGTAAAGCAAGCGACGTTCCCAAGGGCGCTTCTATTATACGGGGAGCGGCTGGTCGCGCCCGCCGGACCGGTGGGTGGGGCGGCGTAGTGAGATAATCGGTATAGGACGCCGACTCCAATGACCTCGGATGAACGATTTGAGCGCATCGAGCACGTCACCGCCGGCATTGCCGAGGAGCGCCGCAAGGACCGTGAGGAGTATAAAGCCCTCTGGCGCGACAACCAGCGCCAGATTAACGACCTCGCCACCGGCTTGAACACTCTCCGCAATCACGTCGCCGAACTCGCGGTAGAGACCCGAATCCGCATCGAAGAGCTCGGCGACCGCATCGAACAACTTGCCGGCGAATCCCGCGCCGAAGACAAGCGGCTCGGCGAACGCATCGACCAGCTCGTCTCCGCCATCGGCCAGCTCATCTCCAAGCCCTAGCGCCATGGGTGGGCCACGTGCCCCGGCTATTCCCCGCTCCCAGCCCCTTCCATCGCCGCCAGCAGCCGCCCGTACCCGGAGCGGCTCACCGGCAGCCGTGTCCCGTCCGCCAGCGTCGCCAGGCGGCTCTCCTTGCCGTAGGGCTCGATCCGCGTCACTCGCTCCAGGTTCACCAGGCAGGACCGATGAATCCGCACAAAACACAACGGATCGAGCTGTGCTTCGAGCTGCGCGATGGTCTGCTGCTTCAGGTAACTCTTCCCGGCCGAGTGCAATGCGATGTAATCGTCCTGCGCCTCGGCGTAGTCCAGCTTATCCAGAGGAATGATGTGTATCCGCGCGCCGTCGCGCACCACGATCCGCTCCAGCTTCGATTCCGGCGGCCGAAGCGCCACTGCCGCGGCCGGCGGCCGGCTCTCCCGCAGCCGCCGGCGCGCCCGCTCCAGGGCCGTGTCGAAACGCTCCGCGCTGAACGGTTTCAGCAGGTAATCCACCGCGTGCGCGTCGAAAGCGCGCATGGCGTACTGGTCATAGGCCGTCACGCAGATCACGGCCGGGCCCGGTTCGATCAGTTCCAGCACCTCGAAGCCGTCCAGCTTCGGCATCTGAATGTCGAGGAAGATCAAGTCCGGCTTGGTTTCGCCGATGGCCTTCACCGCTTCGAACCCGTTGGCGCACTCGGCGGCTACGGCCACGTCGGCGTGCCGCCGGAGCATCTCCTCCAGGAACGCCCGCGCCAGTTCTTCATCGTCCACCACTACGGCTTTCCATAGGTTCTGCGGCATTTCCCGGAGCGTTTCTCCACTTGTCACTGTACACCCCGAGTGTGAGAGAATAAGTGCGTCCCTAATTTCAGTTGTCGACGCCCCACTCCGAAGCGGGGGAGAAAGGCATGATCGTGGATCGTCAGGCCGAGACGCCATTCGACAACATCGAGGGCTCTCATGAGTATGTGGCCCTCTTGGCGGATGCGCTCAGCGAAGCGCGGCGGGACGTCGAGTCCGAAATCGCCCTCGCCGAAGGCGACCGGGCCGATCGCCGCAAAGAAGCTCTGCTGCTGGTTTCCTACAACCTTGCCAAGCTGAACCTTCATATTGCCGCCAGCCGACGGATTCTAAATGACTTGCGCACCCTGCGGCGACTGCTGCTGGCGGAGCGAGGCATTGCGGTGGAAGATGGCAAGGAGGTTTCCGCCGCCGAAGGCGATTAAGTCCTGGCGCCCAGCGCGCTGTTCCCCTGCCAGGTCCCGATGGGTTGCCACCATCGCGGGGTGTAATGTGGCTGGGCTTCAGCTTCCCCTGTTCTCCCATCCGCCCTGCCCTACCTGCCATGTTCTGACCGGCCCTCCGCAAAAACCCCCGCCAAATAGGGCGAATGGGGCCACAATCCTCTTGACACATCGAAAGTACCCAGCGTACCATTCAAGAGTTGCTACGCCAGGTTCTTGGAGCACTTGAGGACGGTGGCTGTGGAGGGGTAGGGCATGACATTCGAGATCGGCGACAAAGTTGTCTATCCGAACCAGGGAGTTGGGACCATCGAGAATATCAGTATCCGGCCCTTTGGCTCAGTCCCGGAAAAATTCTACCTGCTGCGCCTCGGTTGCGGCGGCATGACCGTGCTGGTGCCGTTTTCCAACGTGGATAACGTTGGCCTGCGGCGGGTGACAAAGGAACGCGAGATCTCCCGTATGCTCGCCTTTCTTTCTAGCAGTTGGTATACCATTCGGTCGGACTGGAAGGTTCGTTTCCGGGAGAATTCCGAAAAAATGCAAAGCGGCGACCTGCTCAAGGTGGCGGAGGTCTTCAAGAGCCTGTTGCAACTGCATCTCGAGAAGCCGCTCTCCTTCCGTGAAAAGAAGATGCTCGACCGTTCGCGCCACATGCTGATCGCCGAAATCTCGATCGCCAGCCACGTCGCCGAGCTGGAAGCCTCCGCCATGCTGGAGCGCTCCCTGGCCAAGGTCGGCCTGGCCACCGCCGCCGCCACGGCGTGACCTAAAACGCTTGCCTTGCATAAAGATGCACGGAATTTACCGGGCTCCGCGGTGTGTCCCGGCGCGATAGGAGCCGGGCACAGGGCTACAGGTCGCTGGAGGAAAAGCCGATATAAGGACCAGTGCGTATCGTGCGCCACTGCCGGTCCCAGCCGTTCACGAATTCATCGTTACTGCCTCGCGCCCTCGGGCTGGCGTTCGTTTTGGCCGCCCTTTCGGGCACATTCCTGGCGGCGCAAACTCAAACCGCCGGTTTGCCCACGCTGACCACTACCCGGGCAACCCACCAGTTGAGCATTCCGGAAGCGAAGCGCGCCTACCCCGTTCTCCTGCGGGCCGTCGTCACCTACTACCAACCCTTCATCGATACCCAGCACCCCGCGCTCTTCGTATCCGATTACACGGGCAGTGTCTTTGCAACGTTAGCCATGAAATCCGCACGCCGATGAACGGCGTATTGGGCATGATCGACCTGGCGCTCGACACCTGCCTCACCGGCGACCAGCGCGAGTTCCTCGAAACCGCCAAAACCTCCGCCGATGCGCTGCTGACGGTCGTCGACGACATTCTCGACTTCTCCAAGATCGAAGCCGGTAAGCTCGATCTCGATCCACTCCCATTCGACGTCCGCAATCATATCGCCAGAGTGATTTCACCGCTGGCATCCAGGGCGGACCTGAAGGGGCTGGAGTTGATCTGCGACATCCGGCCCGAGGTGCCGGAGGAAATCGTGGCGGATGCCAACCGCCTCAGGCAGGTGATCACCAACCTGATCGGGAACGCGATCAAATTCACCCACCTGGGTCAAATCGAGCTAAGCGCGGGATTGGATGGTGTCGAAGACGGCACGGTCTGCCTGCACTTTTCCGTGCGGGATACGGGTGTCGGCATTCCGCCAGACCGGCAAGAATCCATATTCCAGGCGTTTTCTCAAGGCGACAAATCCACCACCCGCAAGTTTGGCGGCACCGGCCTCGGCCTCACCATCTCCTCCCGCCTGGTGAAAATGATGGGCGGCAAAATCTGGGTGGAAAGCCATCCCGGCGGCGGTAGTAACTTTCACTTCACGATCAAGGGCGCGGCTCTATCGCCACAGGGGCGGGCGAACCCAGCGGAAGCGCCCCGACTTAACGGGGTCCCTACGCTCATCGTAGACGACAACGCCCTGACCCGCCGTATCCTGGCGGAGATGGTGGAAGCGGTGGGCGTCCGGCCCGCGGTTGCGCCCGACGCCGCTCAGGCGCTGCGCGAACTGGAGGCGGCGGCGCGCAACCACGCAGCGTTCCAGCTCGTTCTGCTCGATAGCCAAATGCCGGGCGCGGATGGATTCACTCTGGCCGCGGAAATCCGCCAACGCGCCGAACTCGCTGAAGCCGCTATTATCATACTCACCTCGGCGAGCCAACACGGCCATGCGGCGCGCTGCCAGGAACTGCGCATAGCAGCTCGTGTTTCCAAGCCGATCACCCGGTCCGATCTCATGGATGCCATCCGGCTTGCACTGGACGGCGGCTTACCGCCAGCCAATATGAGCCAAGCGGCTCCGTCGCGGCCTCCCATCGGCGCTTCACTGCCCCACGAGCCGCCGCTGCGCATCCTGGGAAGACAATCCGATCAATCAAATGGTCGCCGCCGGCGTGCTTGAAAACCGCGGCCATCTGGTGAGAATCGCCGCCTCGGGATATGAGGCTCTGGCCGCCTTCGAGAACGAAGATTTCGACCTTGTGGTAATGGATGTGCAGATGCCCGTGATGGACGGACTCGATTGCACCCGTGCCATTCGCGAAAAAGAGAAGGCGCGCGGCGGCCACATACCCATCATTGCGCTGACAGCTCACGCCATGTCGGGCGACCGCGACCGCTGTTTATCCGCCGGCATGGACGGCTATGCCTCTAAGCCCGTCCGCGCCGAGGATCTATTCCGTGAGATAGAACGAGTGCGGCTGATTTGGGCCGCTCCGGCGGTGGCGGAACGCTGAAAAACGCCCCAAGCTGCCGCGGTTGGTGAACACAGTCCGCGCCTCGCCGCCGTCGGTTCGCTATCGTGGCGCTCGCCATGGAAGACTGCGACAATGAAGTGCAGGACTTGGAGCTAGGCTAGCGTGGGCCAGTACGTCAAGAGAATCGTTTGTTTGGCGAACTCGGTCAAGCTCGGCGGCAGTTGCATTGCGGGCAAGGAAGTACTTGCCAACGGCTATGGCAAATGGATACGGCCAGTGAGCGAGCGGGAGTCTGCCGAAGTGTGGGATTCGGAATCGAGGTATGCGAACCATACCGTGCCGAAGCTTCTGGACATTATCGGCGTCCCGCTGAAAAACCCCGCGCCCCGCAACCATCAGACTGAGAATCACGTCATCGGCAACACGCGCCCGTGGAAGAAATGCGGCCAGCTGCCGTGGAACGCGCTGGCGCAATTGCTCGACCGGCCCACAACCCTCTGGATCAACAGCGACAGCACCCATGCTGGAATCTTCGACTGCATAAGTCAGGAGGAAGCCGCTGCCCAGCACTACTCTCTGGCGTTGATCCGGCCCGAATGGTTCACTGTGAAGATCGGCTCAGAAATTTGGGATGGAAAGACCAAGAGGACGTACAAGAGCCGCTTCCGCTACAATGGCGTTTTCTACACTCTGCCATTGACGGACCGCGTCGCCATCGACGCGTATCAGTCGGCGGAGGAAGGCGAGTACCGGTCGAGTGGCGTCGATCTATGCGTCAGCCTGACCGAACCGTTTACTAGGTACAAAAACCGCTGCCATAAGCTTGTAGCGGCGATCTTCAGTGCGCGACCATTGAGGTAGCACATGCAGCAGACCATTTTCACCGTCGGCCACTCCAACCACTCGCGGGAAGTGTTCATCGGCCTGCTTTCGCTGCATGGGATCACAGCGCTTTGCGATGTGCGGTCCAAGCCCTATAGCCGCTTCAACCCGCAGTTCGATTGCGAGGAGCTGAAGAGGATCCTGCCGGATTATGGGATCGGGTATCTTTTCCTGGGCCGGGAACTGGGAGCGCGTAGCGCCGATCCGGCTTGTTACGAAAGCGGCAAGGTGCAGTACGACCGACTGGCGCGCACCGAACTTTTCCAGCACGGCCTTGCGCGGGTACGGGACGGCATGAGCAAGGGCTTTCGAATTGCCCTGATGTGCGCCGAAAAGGAGCCGCTCGAGTGTCACCGCACGATCCTGGTTGCGCGGCACCTGGTGGCGCTTGGCCTCGACGTGCAGCATATTCACGCCAACGGTGGGTTGGAGAGTCACGCCGATGCACTGAATCGCCTGGCTCAAATGCTCAATTTGGCGCAAGAGGATTTGTTCCGTTCGGCCGAGGATCTGCTGGCCGACGCATACCATCGTCAAGGGGAGCGCATAGCGTACGACGCCGGAGACAGCGTTCCGTTGGAAGCGGCCGCGGCAAGGAGCGCCGCCGGATGAAGATCTTCACCATCGGCTTCACCAAGAAATCCGCGGAGACGTTTTTCACACGGCTGACGGGCGCCGGTGTAAAACGGCTCGTGGATGTCCGGTTGAACAACATTTCGCAGCTCGCCGGGTTTACCAAACGAGAGGATCTTCGATACTTCACGAAGGCTATCTGCGGTATCGATTACGTGCATGTCCCCGCCCTGGCGCCAACGGCCGACATCCTGGACGCCTACAAGAAGCGCAAGGGGGACTGGGACCTTTACCAACGGCAGTTCCTCGACCTTATGCGGTCCCGGCGGATCGAAGAGACCGTTTCCGCCGGCATGCTGGACGGTGGTTGTCTGCTGTGCAGCGAGGAGAAGCCCGACCACTGTCACCGCCGCCTGGTTGCCGAGTACCTAAGAGAAAAATGGGGGGCGGTTGAAATTGAGCATATTCCGTAGCTTCGGCGGCGGGACACTTCAGTTTCAGACCTGAACATGCCGTGATTCGTCCATGGCCGCCTCGGCAATCGGGAGCCGCTTTTTTTTAATCGGCCGTCCGGCTCTCCGGCCGATCCTGAAGATCGCGGCAGGATGGCACTAAAGGTCTAACGCCAGCCTGCCGATAGTAAATCCAGGGAGGATTTTCTTTCAATGGTGAATCGGCTTGTGGCGGGTTTCAGCCTGTTGATGGTCGCACTTGTCTCTGCTTGCTTGTTTCCGGGCGGTCGGGTTTTGCTGCTGCTATCGCTGCTCCTTTGCAGCGGCCTGGGTTGGCTCACCGTTCGAAGCGCTCGCGCCATCGAACGGCACACAACCTTCCTGGAAGGGACTTTGGACGCCGTTCCGCAACCTCTTACGGTCACGGATCTGGACATGCATTGGGTATTCGTGAATAAAACGACCGAGCAACTCCTCAAACGAACCAGGCAACAGGTCAAAGGCCGGCACTGTTCGGAGTGGCAGGCGCACATCTGCAACACGGACAAGTGCGGTATTGCGAGCCTCCGCAACGGCCGTTCGCGAACCAACTACATGCAGGACATGGGTAACGGTACTTCTCGCGGCATGCAAGTGGATACTTCCTACATCGTGGACCAGTCCGGCAACCGCCTCGGCCATGTGGAAATCGTAACCGACGTCCACGCGCAAAATGAGTTGGCCGATCTGCATTCAAGGCTGGCCGCATCCCTCGAAGAAATGACCAGCACCATGGCAGAGATCGAGGCGCAAACGAAGTCCAATGCGCACAATGCAACCGATGCCAATAAACTGGCGGATGCAACCCGCCAGACGATTGGCAGCCAAGTGGCCGAAATTCAGCACTTGAACGAGGTGATGCATGGCATTCAGGAATCGAGCCAGCAAATTACGCGGATCAACAAGGTGATTGACGAGATCGCGTTCCAGACTAACATCCTCGCGTTAAACGCGGCGGTGGAAGCGGCCCGCGCCGGCGAGGCGGGCGCCGGGTTTGCGGTTGTGGCGGATGAAGTGCGAAACCTGGCCGGCCGGGCTGGCGAAGCCGCGAAGCAGACTTCGGAGTTGATCGGGCGATCCATCACAGCGGTCGGTCAAGGTGTGGATCTGGCAGCGCAGGTGGCGCAGTCGCTCGCCGGAATCAACGGAAAGGCGCAGCAGGTGGATGGAATCGTGGAGCAGATTGCCCGGGCGTCGTCCGAACAGTCTCAGGCCATCTCCGCCCTGGCGCAGGCTATGTCGGACCTGGGCTCGACAGCCCTGAAATCGGCCGGAAGAGCGGAGGGCGCCGACTTAGTCCGGATTTCGCAACAATAGCCGCCTAATGTAGTAAGGCTACCCCAGCAGCGCGTTTACCTTCCGCATCACTTCAAAGGCATCGGCCACGTAAACCACGTCGGCTTTGCCGCGGGCCCAGCCGCAGTTGGGGTCCAGGTTCACGGCGCGGCGTTCGGTGACGAAGCGCCAGCCTACCACGTGCGGCTCTTCGCCGTGGCAGCAGGTGGAAAGGCCTTTGGGATGGCGGGGCGAGGCGCCGGTCTGTCCGATCTGGTTCAGGTGGGTCATGAAGGGCAGGACGGCTTCGCCTTCGCCGCTCAAATCCACCAGCGATTTGCTGCCGCCGAGGGAAGCGTGGGTTTTGTTCAAGAAGCCCAGAATCAGCTCTGTGGCCTCGCGCGGGTGCGGCTGGCCATCGGCTTGCTTCTTGGTCCAGCCGGCGCCGGCGACGAATAGCAGGCGGGCGTCGGGCCGGATGGTTTCGACACCCGATTGTGGGGAGCGGACGCCGGTGACGATGGTTCGCAAAGGCGGCAGGGCGACGGCCACGCTTTCGACGGACACCTCGCCGGGCGAGCCGCTCCAGGCCGCGTGGCAGCCGGTTTCGAGCAGAATGAACCACGGCCGCGCGGTTCGGCCGACGGCGGCTTCCATGCGCTGACGATAATACCAGCGCGCGATGGAAGGGCCGCCGGCAACGGCGGTCACGTGCGTGTCGATGGCGCCGTTCAACCGATGCGCCACGCCGGGCAGGGCGCGATTGGCGCGCACGGACGCCGCGGCGATGACGATAGTCGCGCCGGCGGCGCGCGCTACGGCTTCGGCGGCGGCGGCATCGGTCGCGTAGCGCGATTGGCCGAATTCTTCTCCACTTACGCCCAGAAAACGCGCCGCGCCGCAATTGGCCACCTGGCTCGCGGCGCCGGCAACCGAGGCACCGATCAACCCGACCGTCAGCGGCGCACCCATTGCCACGGCCGCGCCCAGGGCTTCCAGCGCCGGTTTCGCCAGCGATCCGTCGGGTTCGGTGAAAGCGAGAAATAGAATGGTATCCATGTCAGTCTCCATTGAGCTAGTTTTCACTAAGCATTTCCTTTCGGAATTACGGTCATGTAACCGGCAACCGCTCCCTGACGGTCGCGGCTCTGACTCGGAGCATGATGTACCGAGTCAGAGCCGCGACCGTCAGGGAGCGGTTGCACGCGAGTACGTTGTCGAATTTCCGAGATGGTGATACTAAGCATTAGTCTTCCTTAATCCAGGCAACGATTTCGCGGGCAATCTCGTCGGTGGAAAGGTCCTTCACCACCTTGGTCGAGCGCTGCTGGCGCGGCAGCGTGACGGAAAGGAACTGCGGCGCCGAGCCGGCGACGTTCGCGGCGCGGGCCTTCTGCAGCGCGGGCATGATGGTGCGCATGTTCAGCATGCCGACCTGCGGATTGTTGCGCGGCTCGGGGAGGCTGCCGGTAGCCCAGCCAACCAGCGCGGGCGGACCGGCGCAGACCGATACCTGGTGCCGTCCGCCTTCGATCCGCTCCAGGATCTCGAACGATCCATCCTCGCGCGGCGCCAGCGAGTCCACACCCTGAAACTGATCCACGATTCCGAGCCGCTCGCCCACCATCTGCATGGTGGCGCCGGCGCCGCGGGTAGCCGATTCCCAGCCGCCAAAAACCAGCAGCCGCTGGCGATCCAGGCCGGCGATGCTTTCGATGGCGGCGGCCAGCGCGCCGCTCACGCCCACCGGATCGGTGAAAGCGCCGGCCGGCCCGTCGATCGGCACCAGCTCGAACGGGGCTTTCTGCGCCACGGTCATCATCACCTGCTGCAGCTTGGCTTTGGGACCCAGGCTCACCAGCCACACCTTGCTGCCGGCAAAATTCCGGGCCAGGTTGGCGGCTTCAAATAGCGCATGCGCGGCCCAGGGGTCGAGCACCGCCGGCAACATGGTCTCATTCTTCAGCGAGGGCCCCGCCGGGCCCATCACCGGTTCCAGAGTCTGCAGAGGATCGGGAACGATGCCCCCGCAAACGACAATGTGATAGCTCATAAGAAGTTGTTAGCACTCATGCCGGCAACCGCTCCCTTCCGGTCGCGGCTCGATAAGTAACTGGGAACACGCGGCACAGGCAACCGAGCTGCAACAGTAAGGGAGCGGTTGCCGGCGATTGAACTCGGTCCCCACACACTCAGTTTTCGGCCGAATGCAAGCCTCCCGCGCCGGCTTCGAAACAGATGGCGCCGGCTGGGCAGTTCCACAGGCAGGCGCCGCAATACACGCACTTTTCGCGGTCGAAGGCCGGCACGGCGCCGGTGCCCGGCGTGATGGCCTGGCCGGAGCAGATCTCCACGCAGGTGCGCGCGTTGCAGTCTTCGCAAGCCGCCGAATCGGTAAAGCGCACGTGATCGGGATAGCCCGGCGCGGCCTGTACCTTGCCGCCCACCAGCAGCGCGTCCTGCAGCGACATCAGCAGCTTGCCATCGCAAGCGATCGGGGGCCAGCCGGCGCGCTCCATCAGAGCGTCGTGCGCACCCGTGCCTTTGGCCGCGCACTCCTGCTGAATCCGCCGCACCTCGGCCGCCGGAATCCGTCCGCGATAGTATTCCGCCACGGGCGGCACCGGCTTAGGCTCGCCGCCGATGGTGAACCGGCCCTTGGTCATGCCCGCCAGCGCCATGCCCGTCAAACCGGAGATCACGCCGCGGTTGAAACCGTCGCGGGCGCGCTCGGCAATGCAGCCTTCCGCTTCCACCCAGCTTGCCCGGCGCCGCCGGACGTAAGTATCCTCCAGGTTTTGGCGCGTGAACGGACGGCCTTCCTGCATCAGCTCGGCCACGCCTTCGGCCAGTTGCATACCCGTGGTCCAGGCTTCATCCACGCCGGAGCCGGTCAGCACGTTGGTGCTGCCCGAGCCTTCGCCGATGCGCGCCCAACCATCGCCGGCCAGATACGGCTCGCCGCGCCGGCCCGATTCCGCCAGCGATTTCGCGCCCCAGGAACGCAACGTGCCGCCCTCCAGATAGCGCCATAAGTAGGGATGCTGGATGTAATGCTGCAAATACCGGTAGGAGGTCCGCACCGGGCAGCGGAACCACGACGGCACAAAGATCCCCACCGAGGCCACGCGTTCCGGATGCACGTAGAAGAAGCCGAAAATCTCCGGCTCCGGATAGCCGAAAGTGTGGAACACTGTACCGGGCGCGAGATCGACGTGCTCCCCCAGATCGATCACCATCTTGGCGCCCACCGCCCATTCGCGCGGATGATGCCCGGGGGGAAGGCCGAATCGTTCGTCGAGCCGCCGGCCGACCGCGCCCACCGGCCCATCGCCCACCACCGTCAGCGCGGCGCGAACATCCATATCGGCAAGCTCGACGCCGGCCACCGAGCCGCCCTCCATCAGCGGCGCTAAAACCGGAGTGCCGGGCCAGATCTGCACCGCGCCGGAGCCCATAAGCTGGCTGCCCACCCACTGGTTGAACTGGCCGATGGAGAAAAGGAACCCGCCGTCCTTGCGCAGAAACGGTGGCGTGTAGGGCAGTTCCACCGCGTGGTGGCTGGCTACGCGAAACGCGCCAGTGGCGCGGTCCGCCAGGCGCAGCCCGGCCGAGCGGCGGCTGGCGCCAACCGGGTCGAGCAGGTAGAGCACCTTTTCGTGGGCCACCCGCGCCGCCATGGGGATTTCCGCCGGATCGAGATCGGGAAAGCTGGCGCGAATCCCGCGCGCGCGTGTGACCGCTCCGGAAACGCCGAAAGCGATATCGTCGGCACGCTCGTAACAGATCACGTTGGGGGACAGGCCGGAACGGGCAAGGGTGGTCAGAAACCCGCCCATGGCCGGGCCGAAACCCACGCAGACGATATCGACGTCGAGGACGGGCCGTTCGCTCATGCGGGGTAGTCCAACGCCTCCGGAATCATGACGTGGGTAAGGGCTTCGGCGGCGCGGTCCTTGGCGAGCTGCGATCCGGTCAGGCAGCCATCCAGGCGCTGGCGCAGACGGGTGAATTGCTCCAGGCCGTCGAAGCGGGCGCAGGGGCCGGCCTTGCTGGGGTGCGACCCATCCGCCTCGATCACCTCGGTGCAGGCGCGCGCCACGCTATCCATGCCGGGGATCAGCCCTTCCAGGTCTTCCAGGTCGCCGGCCTGGTAGCAGGTCCGGCAGGCGTCGGAGTTCCAGGCCGGATGGCGGCAGTAGCCGAACACCAGCTCCGCGCAGATGCGGCCCACTTCGCCGGCCGCGCGCGCCGATTGCACGTGGCACAGATCGGTGAAAAATTGCACGAGGCCGGGCAGGGCTTCAGCGACGCCGGGATTTTGCGAACCCTTCTCTTCCAGCTCCAGCAGGTCCAGAATCTGGGCGCGGGAAGCCACCAGCCAGCATAGCGCGTCGGCCAGGGCGAAGGTCACCGCCTGGCGCGAGCTGTGATAGAGCTTCGAGCCATCCGCGTCGGTGGAGCTTTGCAAATGCTGGAGGGTCCAGTACCACATCTCCATGGCTGTGGCCAGCGTGCAGGCGCCGGTGCCGGGGCGGGTGCCGGCGATTTCGCGCAGCCGCACGATCCACTGGCGGAACTGGGCCAGGAAAAGCTCGTCGGTCATGGTCACGCTGAGCTGGCGCCGCTGCACCGCTTCGGGACCTTCATAGGTGGCCTCGAGCTGCGAATCCATCCATTTGTGGCCGAGGAAGCCGGGGCAGTCTTCGGTGATCCCGTAGCCGCCCATCAGGCTGACGGCCTCGCGCATGGTATTAGCGCCGTGGCCGGTATTCCAAAGCTTGGCGGCGGGGCAGAGGACGTTGGCGACCGTATCGAGCAGGGCGCAGCGCACCAGCGTGTCTTCGGACGGCGTGGCGGCGCCGAGCGATTCCAGCGCCTGCTTCTGCGCGCGCCGCATGGCTTTGAGCGTAGCCGAACCGCCGCCAATTCCCATTTCCGCGAAAATTTCGGCGCGGCGGCGCTCCAGCGGATCGAGCTCGTCGAACACCCTGGCAGCCTGGAATCCCAGCGACGCCGAAGCTTCTCCGGTGCCCCAGATATCCACCAGGCGATGCACCACGTCGGCTTTGAGCTGCAATCCGAATTCGTATCGCGGCGAACCGGGCGACACCTGCTGGCTGCCGCGGAAACGCCCGCGCTGGTAGCGGATGATGGGCTCGATGGCGCTCAGCAGTTTGGCCGAAGTCATTATGGCGACCGTCACGCGGGTGCGCCGGAAGACGGCCTCGATGATTTCGCCGTGGCTGTAGCGGGGCACGATGACGCCGTCTTTGACGGTGTAGCCGCCGATGATACGGCTGACCGGCACTTTCAGGCTGAAGACGGGGTCCTGGGTAGAGGAGAGCTGGTGTACCAGCTTGCGCGTGGGCGTGCCGCGGTCGAAGATGCCGGGGTCGGTCTCTTCCAGGATCACCATGCAGCTCGACTTGATGCGCGGGTCGCCGGTATCGACGGCGGCGGTAACGAAATTGGCAAAGCCCATGTTGGTGATGAAGCGGCCGCGCTTCTCCACCTGCAGAATGGGCTCGCCGCCTTCCGGCCATTCGGCCACGCTCACCCTGCCGCCCAGCATGCCGGTTTCGACGCCCACGTAGGGCAGCGGTTCGGTCAGAGCGAAAGCGCCGCGCCAGGGGACGCGGTCTTCGCCCGGAGCGGCCGGAGCGCAACGGCTCATATAGGTCCGGACCTGTTCGGGCGTGCCGCGCTCATGAATGGGCGATAGGGCCAGGCATCCGGCCAGGCTGGCGGTAGCCGAGCCGGCATCCACCCAGGCCAGCTCGAACGCTACCAGGGCCAGGGCCACATTCTTCGGCCCGGCGATGAACCCGCCTTCCTCGGGGTCCATGAAGACGGCGGTGATGCCGGATTCGTCGAAAGCCGGGAGCAAGCTGGCCTTTTCGGCGGTCCATTCGTGCGTGTTGCGGGCGCCGGCGGCTACCAGCCGCGCTACCGGACCGCGCGCCACGGCGCGGGCCGACTGCACCAACATCTGCAGGTCGTACCGGTCGGTAAATCGCCACAGAATCTGGCGGACATCGTCGCCCGGAAGGGCGCGCAACGTGTCGAGTTTTCCTCCAACTGCACTGGCCATGGGGATACTCCTTTGTCGGAAATAAGGAGTTTAGCACCTGGTGTGTTATTTTTCATCGGGTGTATGGAGGAGATTCCGCGACCCTTTCCTTCTGTATGCTAGTTAACGGCCATGTACCAGGTCGTCGTTGACACCAATGTGCTCGTCGCCGCGTTGCTCTCCAGTCGTGGAGCGTCGCACCGTCTGTTGCGGCTGGTGGGTGATCATCGATGGCGGATTAACCTCTCGGTGCCGCTGGTTTTCGAGTATGAACAGGCCCTGAAGCGGGTATGCACAGGCGGGGATTTGAGTGGCAGCGATATCGATAGCGTAGTGCACTTTCTTTGCGCCAGCGCGAATCTTCGTCTTATCTTCTTCCTGTGGCGGCCCCTCCTGCCCGACCCAAGGACGACTTCATCTTGGAACTGGCCGTGGAAAGCCGGGCCGATTTCGTGCTCACCTTTAACACCAGGGATTTCGCGGGTGCCGAGCGGTTCGGCATTCGAGTCGTCTCGCCGCGGGAATTCCTTGCGATAATAGAGGAGGTGCCGTGACCCTCACCGTAGCAGTTCCGGACGCCGTGTACCGCGAGATCGCCGAGTTGGCGGCACGGCAGGAGGTTTCCGTGGAACGAATGGTGGTGGCGGCCCTAGCCGAACAGCTTTCCGGCTGGAAGCGCGTGAAAGAAATGGCCGAGCGCGCCAGTCGCGAAGGTTTCCTGGCCGTGCTGGACAAGGTGCCGGCAGCAGAACCAGCCCCGGAAGACCGGATCTAACCGCGTGTTTTCGGGGCAGCCCGCCGACGGTATAATTCCCCAATGCTTCGAAAGTTTCTTGGCACTCTCCTGGTATGCTCCGCGACGCTGGCGGCGGGCACTACTCCTACCATCGACGAATCGCTCGGCATGAAATCCGTGAGCGGGGCGCAAATATCGCCGGATGGGCGCTACGTGGCTTACACCGTGCAGGAGGCCAATTGGGACGAGAACGATTTCGTCACCCGGATCTGGCTGGCGAATACGGCCACCGGTGAGCGCATCCAGCTCACGGCGGGGAAAAAATCGAGCTCCAATCCGCAGTGGGCGCCGGATTCGCGGCGGCTGGCTTTTACCTCCAGCCGCGACGGTAAACCGCAGATCTACGTGATCGCGGCGGCCGGCGGCGAGGCGGCGCAGTTGACCAATGAAGAGAACGGCGTGGGGTCGATCGCGTGGTCGCCCGATGGCGCCTCGATCGCCTTCACCGGTACCGGGCCGGACCCGAAGACGACCAAGGATCGGAAGGAACAGTACGGGGAATTCGACATCATCGGCGGCGATTACAAAATGGTGCACCTTTGGCGGGTCAAAACCCCGGCCGAGATTCCCGGCGATGTGAAGAAGCTGCCCCAGGCCGAAGCGCTCACCAAGGGCGAAGAGTTCAGCGTGAGCGGATTCGCCTGGTCGCCGGACGGTAAGCGGATCGCCTTCAGCGCCACCCGCGACCCGGACCTGGGATCGCAGGATACCGAGCGGATTTACGTGTTGGACCTGGCCGACCTGCACGTGCGCAAACTGGCCGATTCGGGCGGTCCCAACAGCGGACCGAAATGGTCGCCGGACGGCAAGGATATCGCTTACACCACTGCCAACGGGCAGAAGTTTTTCTACTACGCCAATCGCTATATCGCCACCATTCCGGCCGAGGGCGGCACGCCGCGGGTGCTGACCGAGGCATTCGACGAAGACCCTAACCTGATCGACTGGGGGCCCGACGGCATTTACTTCGGAGCCCCGCGGAAGACCAACGCCCACGTCTTCCGCCTGGATGCGGGCACGCGGACGATTGAGCGGATCACCGGGCCGGACGACTTCCACGCTTCCGGGGCCAGTTTCACCAAGGACCACAGGACGTTTGCCGGCGTGGGCGCGGCGCCGAATCGTTTCGCCGAGATCTTCGTTTCCCCCGCGGCCGGCTTCGCGCCTAAGTATCTGACCGACGTCTCGGCGCAGTGGAAAGACTTTCAGCTCACCACGCGGGAAGTCGTCTCCTGGAAATCGTCGGACGGAGCCACAATCGAGGGCATTCTCATCAAACCCGCCGACTACGACCGTGCCCGCAAGTATCCGCTGCTGGTGGTGATTCACGGCGGCCCGACGGGCGTGGATACGGCGGTGCGGTCGGCTGACCGGTACTATCCCGTGGAGCGCTTCGCCGCCAAAGGCGCGCTGGTGCTGCGGCCGAACTATCGCGGCTCGGCGGGCTACGGAGCCAAGTTCCGCGCGCTCAACGTGCGCAACCTGGGGGTCGGGGATTACGCGGACGTGATTGCGGGCGTGGACAGCCTGATCGCCAAAGGACTTGTCGACAAGGACCGGGTGGGAGCAATGGGATGGAGCGAAGGCGGCTATATCTCCGCTTTCATCACTTGCTATAGCGACCGTTTCAAGGCGGTGTCGGTGGGCGCGGGTATCTCGGACTGGGTCACTTACTATGTCAACACGGACATTCATCCCTTCACGCGGCAATATCTGAAAGCGACGCCTTGGGACGACCCGGAGATCTATCGCAAGACTTCGCCGATTACCTATGTCGGCCGGGCCAGGACGCCAACGCTGATCCAGCAGGGCGACCAGGACAAGCGCGTTCCGCCGCCCGATTCGTATGAGCTCTATCAGGCGCTCAAGGATAAGGGCGTGCCGGTCAAGCTGATTTTCTACAAGGGCTTCGGACACCCCATCAACAAGCCCAAACAGCAGCGGGCGGTGATGGAACATAACTACGAGTGGTTCAGTAAGTATATCTGGGGGGAAGAGGTAGGTAAGTAGCTTCACAACCTCTGCATAGATGGTGGGGCGGACGCCCGCGTCCGCGCGGGTTCCCCCGGACCCGCTCTTCGCTCAAGTCGTCGCCCCCTTGCCGCCATCGATGCGAGACTAGGCTCCCGGCGAACGTGGCATACATACGCTTTGTGTGTAGTATAAGGAGTGACGGCGTTCTGTGCCGATAAAAGCTATGAGCAAGCGAATCAACATTATTTTGCCGGACACAACCGTGGCGGTGCTCGATCGTGTGACGACGAAGGGGAACCGGAGCCGGTTTATCGACCGCGCGGTAAGGCAACTTGTGGAGACCGAAGGCAGGGCGAACCTGCGGACACGGTTAAAGCAGGAGGCGCTCGAAAACGCCGAACGCGACCTTGCCATCGCCGCCGAGTGGTTCCCGCTCGAGGAGGAAGCGGCGAAACTCGCCGAAACGGGCCGACCGCGGAAAGCTCCCCGTAAGCGCACATGACGTATCCACGCCGGGGTGAGATCTACCTGGTTGCCTTCGACCCGACCGTGGGGCACGAGATCCAAAAGACTCGACCCGCGGTTGTCATCCAGAATGACGTGTCCAACCGGTACAGCCCCATAACCATCGTGGCGGCTATCAGTTCCCAATTTCGCGACCCGCCCCATCCGCGAGAGGTGCTGATCCGGCCTGGCGGCAAGACGGGCCTCAGCCAGCCGTCAGCCGTAATCTTGAACCAGATCCGGTCGGTAGACCGCCAGCGGCTGGTAAAGCGCCTGGGCTCGCTCGATCCGGCTACCATGCTGAAGGTCGATGACGCGCTCAAGATCAGCCTGGGGCTCGTGGAGATTTGAAAGGCACCCACGGGAGTCGATGGCTCATTCCGTTCGCAGTGCCTGCAGCGGATCTCCCGCTGCCGCCCGCCATGCCGGCCTCGCGCTGGCCACCGCGCCAGTTGCCAGCAGGACGGCCACGGCAACGGCATAGGTGACGGGATCGTTACTGCCGATTTCGTAAAGCAGGCTTGCCAGCAGGCGCGAAAGCAGCAGCGCGGCGGCCAGACTCACGGCTAGGCCTGCCGCCAGCGGCAGCATGGCGCCGCGCAGAATCGTAGCAACCACATTTGCCGGCGTGGCGCCCAGAGCTACGCGGATACCTACCTCCCGCGCCCGCAGCGTGGCCGTGTACGACACCACGCTGTAGACCCCGGCGGAAGTCAGCAGCAGGGCCAGTCCGCCCAACACCGTAAACACCCAGGCGGAAAAGCGGGGGCGCCAGATGGAGTCCGCGATCACGTCGTTCATGGTTTCCACTTTGACGATGGGCTGGTCCGGGTCCACGGCCCAAACCGCTTTGCTGAGCGCGGCCGCCAGCGTCAGAGGCTCGCCCGAGGTACGCACCACGATGGTGCTCATGAACACACCGAAAATGAACTGCCGGTAGGGGATGTACAGCTCATTGTTGGCGGGCTGATCGTAGCTCATCTGGGGAGAATCTTTGACCACACCCACGACCCGGAGCGGTTTCGAGCCCGGCACCGGCAATATTTGTTCCACCGGATCGCGGTTGCCAAACAGCTCCCGCGCCAAGTGCCGATTGATAATGCCGACGGCGGGGGCGGTCGACGATTGATCCTGCGCGTTGAAGGGCCGTCCGGCGAGCACCGGGATACCCATCGCTGCGAAGTACTGCTCGCTGATGGTGCGCGTGGGCATGTATTTGGACGTGCCGTCGGGAGCCTCGTAGACCGTAGTGGTGTTGACGCTCGACAGGGGAGGATTATTAACCACCGCCACGTAGCGGACGCCTGGGATTTGCCGGAGCCGTTCGAGCAGTTCGGCGTAGTACGCCATCTGGCTGGCCTTGCTGTCGTACCGGCCGGCGGGGCGCGGCTGGGTCGCCGTTCCGATGGGCACGCGCATGGTCAGCACATGGTCGGGCTGAAGGCCGTGGTCGGATTGTTCCAGCCGGATGAGGCTGCGCATCATCAGCCCGGAGCCGACCAGGAGCAGAAAAGCAAACGCGGCCTCGGCGGCGATGAGCAGCGAAAAAGCGCGCGCGGAGCCCCTGGAACGCCCCGCGGCCAGGCCCGTCCGCAAGACGGTTTGCAAATCCGTTCTGGAGGCCAGAAAGACCGGCAGCAGGCTCAAAATGCACGCCAGCGCCAGGCACAGAACAGTGTTGAACAGCAGCACGCGCTGGTTCAGCGCCACGCGTTGCATGTGGGGAACGGCGAAGGGGAGGGCCGCCAGTTGGCGCAGTAGAAACCGCAGCGCGAAGTGTGCCACCGCGATTCCCGCGGCGCTTCCCGCGACCGCCAGCACCAGGCTTTCGGCCAGAAGTTGCCGGGCCACGCGCCACCATCCGGCGCCGAGCGAGGCGCGGATGGCGATCTCCTTCCGCCGTTGCAACGCGCGGCAGAGCAGCAGGCTGCCGGCGTCGGCGCAAGCGATCAGCAACACCAGTCCCACCGCCGCCAGGATAAAGACCAGGCTCAATTTGTACTTCTGGGCCAGTTCTTCCCGCCACGGGGAAACCACCATGTCGAGGCCCGCTTTTTCGCGCGGCGCCTGCCGTTCCAACTGTTGGGCCACAATTCGCAAAGCGCTTTGCACCGCCGCCAGCGACCGCCCCGCCCGGAGGCGCGCCACCATCTGCAGCGACCGGGCATACGCGGGCGTAAGGTGGAGGGGAGTCCACAGCTCAACCTCCGAACCGGGAAAGTCGAATTCGGGCGGCATCACGCCCACAACGGTGAAGGCTTCGTCCGAAATCGCCACCCGCCGGCCGATGGCTCCGCGGTCGCCATGAAACAATCGCTGCCAGAGGCGGTCGCTGAGAACGGCGACATGGGGCGAGCCGTCGTCGGCCTCGACCAGCCCACGCCCCAGCGCGGCGCGGGTTCCGAGCAGCGCAAACAGCCGGCCCGAAGTTCGCAGAGCGAAAACCTGGTCCGGCGTGGCGATGCCGGTCAGGGTAACCATGTCCTTGAGGTAAGGCGCCGATGTTTCGAACAGATCGGTGCGGTCGCGCAAGCGCAGATAGTCCGCGGCCGATATGCCGAACTGAGCGCGTTTCGGGCTGGTTTCTTCCACCCGGACCAGGTTCGAAGGGGAACGGTAGGGCAGCGGCCGGAGCAGCACCGCATCCACGATGCTGAACGCCGCCGTATTGGCGCCGATGCCGGCTCCCAGGATGAAGACCACCGCCGCGGCGAACAGCGGATTCCGGCGCAGCCAACGGAGCGCCCCAAGCAGATCGCGGATCATACTAATGAATTAGTATACATCGGCCGGTGGCGCTGGGGTGGCTCCGCCGGGTCGGCCTCACGAACCGCCGATGCCGGCCGCTATGTCTCAAATCTGATACAATGGAATGGTGCGGCCGATTATCCTTCATCCGAAGGCGCGAGAGGGAATACGCCGGTTCCCGAAAGAGGCGCGATGCGGCTGGGCAGAGGACTGTTTCGCCTGCAGATAGGAGAGCGGGTTGGGATGCCCAATTCCCGGCCGATGCCGGCAGTGGCCGCGGAGTTTCGGAGCTGCGCGTGAAGGGAGAGGACGGCAGCTACCGCGCGTTCTACTACACCGCCTCGCCGCAGGGCATTCTCGTCATTCACGCCTTCGTAAAGAAGACCCAGCGGACATCTCGCCTTGAGATCGAGTTGGCCAGAAAACAGTTGAAGGAGCTTCTCCATGACTAGACTCAAACCGATCATTGCCAGAACGCCGGAAGAATTGGCGGGCGCGCTGGGACTCTCCGGCGCGGCGGCTAAGGAATGGCAGGTTCAACATAGCCTGCTGACGCGGCTGAAGGAGATCGCGAAGCGGCAAGGCATCACACACGCGGAGATCGCGAAGCGAGCGGGCACTTCTCGAACCAGGGTGACCGCGATCCTGAACGACGACCTCGATCACGTCTCGACCGACCTGCTGATCCGCATCCTCGCCTCGTTGGGTTATCGGGTGAAGGTCTCGGTGGTCAGATCCGAGAGCGCAGCGTAAGGGCCCCCGCGATATCGACGGCTCCCACCTGTTGACATCTTTCGTTTCGTATTCTAATATATCCGTAACGGATGTATTTATGTCAAAGCCGCAATCGCCGCACGAACTGCTCCCGCTCACGCCGCCGGTTTTCCATATCCTCCTGGCCCTGGCCGGCGAGGAACGCCACGGCTACGGCATCATGCAGGACGTCGCGCGCCAGACCGGCGACGCCCTCCAACTGGGGCCCGGCACGCTCTATGGATGCCTGAAACGCATGCTCGCGGCGGGGTTGGTGGAAGAGTCCGACGAACGCCCAGACCCCGCGCTCGACGACGAACGCCGCCGCTATTACCGCATGACCGCCCTGGGAAAGCGCGTGGTTCGCGCCGAAGCCCAGCGCCTGGCCGGCGCCGTGATGGCGGCCAAGGCCAGGTTGGCCGGGAGCCACGCATGACGCCGCAATTGACGCAGATCGGCTGGTTCTGCCGCATTTATTCGGTTCTGCTTTACGCCTACCCCCGCGACTTTCGCCGGCAATACGGCGTCGCCATGCAGCAGGTCTTCCGCGACCGCTGCCGCGACGTGGCGCGCATCCCGGGCCGATGGCCCATGGTTCGCTTCGCCGTCCAACTCGCCACCGACTGGCTCACCACCACGGTCCGTGAAAGAGCCGCCGCCGTCTGGTCCGCCGGCCGTAAACCGGCGCCACGGACCTTTGTCACCGAGTGGGCGGTCACCATCGCCATTTACCTCTTCGCCAGTACAACTTTGGTCCAGGCTTATGTGATTCCCACCGCTTCGATGGAGCGCACGGTCCTGGTTGGCGATCACATGCTGGTCGACCGGGTGACTTTCTCCGACCCCGGCTCCCTCGGACGCCACTTACTGCCGTATCGCGAGCCGAAACACGGCGATATCGTGGTCTTCCTTTATCCGGAAGACGTCCGCCAGACTTACATCAAGCGTGTGATCGGCGTCCCGGGCGACCGCATTCGTCTCGACAACCGGCAGGTCATCCGCAACGGCCGCCGCTTAATCGAGCCCTACACGCAACATATCCCGACTTACCCGGATCCCTACCGCGACGACTTTCCTCTCTCGCCCGGAGCGGGCACCACGCCCCGCGGCCTCGACATGTTCGAGCACCACGTCCGCAACGGCGAGGCGATCGTTCCTCCCGGCGCGCTCTTCGTCCTGGGCGACAATCGCGAGGACTCCGAAGATAGCCGCTATTGGGGATTCGTGCCGCGCAGTTACGTGGTGGGAAAGCCCCTGTTGGTCTACTGGTCGTACGACGCGCCCACGGCCGACCTCGAAGGCTGGACGGTGAATCACATCGTCGATCTGGCCGAGCACTTCTTCACGCGCACGCGCTGGGAGCGGATGTTGTCGGTCCCGCATTCGCAACCGGCGCGGGAAGCCGGAGGCGCCCAATGAAAGCCGGAGGCGCCCGATGAGAGCCGTTGCTCTCGCCCTGTTCGGATGGCTGGTTCCGGGAGGGGCTTACCTGCTCACCCGCCGCTACCGCCAGTTCGCGTGCTTCGCCGTCCTGGTTTCGGCAACCTTTGCCGCCGGTCTCGCGCTCCACGGCGGCTACCAGTGGCCCCAGCCGGCCGAGCTCGCCGGCCTGGATGGCTTCACCATATTGCTGTTCCAGGCCGGAGCCCTGGCCAAGCTGCTCGCCGGCGGTCCGTTTCTGGTCGCCGGGCTCGCCGGCGGCGCGCATTCCTTTCTCGATGGACGCCTCCACGAATACGGAACCACGCTGCTGGCCATGGCCGGCCTCTTCAACCTGCTGGCCGTGTCCGAAGCGCTCGCCGGGCGAAAGGACGGGCCGCGCTAATGTCCCACTTCACCTTCACCTTCGTGCTGGCCCTGCTGCTCTCCGCGGCCATGGCGCTGCTCGGGAACCGATCCGCGCGGGAGCGTCTGCACGCCGCCGCGTATCTGCTGTTCTGCTGTGGGGTTGCCACGCTGGCCGGCGGTTGGGTCATGTTCCTGATCCACGGCTGAACCTGCCGGCTGTTCCTACAAAATCTCGTCCAGCTTGCCGCGCAGCTCCGCCGATAGGCGCGGGTTTTCGCCGCCGGTCGAAATCGCAACCTGCACCTGGCCCCGCTGCACCCGCGCCGGCACGATGAAATCGCACTCCTCGGCCGAATCGGCGATATTGGCAAACAGGCCGCGTCCCTTGGCCGCGATGCCGATCCGGTGGTTAGCCGCCCGATCGTTGGTGGCGGCGAAAACCAGCATCGCGCCCGCCAGGTCGGAAGCGCGAAAATGCCGCGTCACTCGCCGCACCGGCAGCCGCTCGAATTCCTCGTCCCACTCCGGCGCCACCACCGTCACTCGCGCGCCGGCTTCCAGCAACGCGCGCGTCTTGCGCAGTGCCACTTTGCCGGCTCCCACCACCAGCACCGGGCGGTCCTTCAGATCCAGAAATATGGGGTAGTGTTTCAATCCAAACTGTAGCACAAGGCTCGCCGCCGGCCGGGTACGGCGGCCAATCGCGGCCGGATTCGCAGCCCCCAGCCGCGTGCGGGAGGGATTTGGCGCTTAACGTTCCAAAGGAACCCGTCCTCACGGCGTTTCCCAATCGAGTGCGTAGATCTCGACCCCGCCCGCATCCCGGGTGGAAATCGGCGAACCATCCGGAGTCAGTCCGACCCAGCCCAGGCCTGGTATTGACATTTTCAGGCGGCTCAGACTGGCCACTCGCTCCAGGCGTCCATCCTTGATGGACACGCGGTACAGGTCTCTGCCCGGATTGTTCTGGAAGTAAATATACTGGCTATCCCGCGACCAACTGGGCCAGCCCGCGCCAATCGCGGTAAGTTGCTTCGATGCCGGGGTCGCCACATTATAGAGCCAAATCCTGTTGGGGAATCCCATGGCGGCGATGTAGCGGCCGTCGGGCGACCAGCGCGGGGACCACAATCCCTGTGAGCCGGGCAGTTTGGTGACGCGTTGGCTCTTCACATCGATGATCTCCAGCGCCAGCCTCTGCCGCGCATCGACCGACGGATCGCCGAACGTGGCGCCAAACGCGAGCGAAGCGCCATCGGGCGACCAACTCCCATCGTCGTCGCCGCCCGATCCGGTTTCGCCGTGAGTCAATTGCCGGACCGCGCCGCCGGCGGCGGGCACGACGTACAGCCGATGCGGCTCTCCGGGAGGACCGCCGAAAAACGTAATCTCGGTGCCATCCGGCGACCAGCGCGGGTTAAGGGCGTGAAGCGGAGACGCGGTCAGTTGCAGCCGATCGCTCCCGTCCAAGGCCATCCGCCAAATGGAACCCTCCGGACAACGCGCGTAAGTCACCCACTTCCCGTCGCGCGAAAAATCGAGCTGCATGGCCGCCAAACCCCCTAAGTAGGGAATCCATTGATCCGGCTTCCGATCGTAACGAACCAACTCGGCGCTGTTGAGTGTGCCAAGGAAGAATATGCGCCGCCCGTCGGCACTGACCTCCGGAAGATCCGCCTTCATGGGTCCGGTGGTGAGGCGCACCGGAACCGGACGGGCCGTCTCCAACAGTCGCCTGGTCTGGCGAACCGCCCAAAGATCGCGGGCGCCGCCTGGTCCGGCCGCGAAGACGAAATACTTCCCGTCCGGTGTCCATGCGCCGGAAACGGGGTCATGGTCCGCCCATTCGGGGAAAAGAGGGTGCGGATGAGTACCGTCCGGCGCCACTTCCCACAACATGTGCGATTTCTCCGTGGCCAATGTGAAGCGGATGGAGCGGCCGTCGGGAGACCATTGCGGGTAATGCACGAGGCCCTTCATCGTCGCTACTGTGCGCGATTCTGTGCCGTCGGCGCGGGCAATCCGCAACTCCGGCCCGTTCGAATACAAGATCCAGTCCCCAGTGGGAGACCAGCGCACTTCCTGGGCGGAGAGGTCGCCCAGGCGCCGAGGCGAGTTCCCCAACGTGTCCGCTACCCAAATCGGAAACGGGCCATCGATCGTGCCCTGATTGAGCGGACCTTTCAGAATCTGCCCGAGCAGCATTTCGGAGCGATCGGGTGAAATGTCGAGTGGCAGCATCCCGGTGAGCCGGGGCATCGGAATTGGATCTCCGCCCTTGAGGCTGACCTGGAACATTTTCATGTCGGAGTCCCGCGGTCCTGCCGCGTAGTAGAGCCTTGTCCCATCGTTGATCAGCCGCTGCTTGGTCTGGCCATCGGTAGTGATCTGCTGGATGCGCGTTACGCGCGGCGGCGGCATCGGCCGCGTCAGCCAGAAAAAAGCAGCACCAAGCGCGGCCGCCAGCCCGGCCACGGTCACCAGCAGGCGGAATCGCCTGCTCCGTGCGGGCGTCCCCGCCGCCGAACTGTGCCCGGGTTGGCGCCTCAACTCCGGCCGCGGATCGGCGGCAAATTGGTGGCGGCTGTCGCGGTCCTTCTCGATGGACTTGACCAGATAATCGCGGGTGAGGCGCCGGCAAGCGCTTCTCAAATCGCTCGCCGTCTGGAAGCGAAGCTCGGGGTCCTTCTCTAGGGCCTGCAGGATCAAGTTGTCGAGTTCGCCGCCGAGCGAGGGGCAAATCGTCGACGGTGGCGGCGGAATGCGGTTCAGGATGGCGTCGAAAATGGCGCCGTCCGTCGGCCCGTCGAAGGGACGAATGCCGGTTGCCAGTTCGTATGCCACCACTCCCAGGCTGAACATGTCGCTTCGCGGACTCACCGGTTTGCCGACCACCTGCTCCGGAGAAAGATATTGGACGGTACCGGCAAGATTACCGGGCCGGCTGCGCAAATCCGGCGGCCCGTTCTGTGGGTTGCTGGAAGGTCCGACCAGCTTGGCCAGGCCGAAGTCAAGCACTTTGACGAACCCATCCGGCCGGACCATGATGTTCTCCGGCTTGATGTCCCGATGCACGATACCGGCCTCGTGAGCCGCGCTCAGGGCGGAGGCTGTCTGGTCAATCAGGTTGAGGATGGTTTTGGCATCAATCCCGGGCGATTCCGACGCGATCACCTGGCGCAGCGTTCTGCCTTCGACGAATTCCATGGCGATGTAGTAATGGCCGCGGTCGAAATTGGCGTCGAAGATGGAGACGATATTGGGGTGATTTAACAGCGAAACAGCGCGGGCTTCGCGTTGGAAGCGCTGGATGCGTTCTTCCCTTTCAGCGGGACCCGGCAGGGGAAGGAGCTTAATGGCGACGAGGCGGTGCAAACGCAGGTCCTGGCCCTCGAACACGATCCCCATGCCGCCGGCACCGATCCGAGGCCCGAGACGGTAGTTTCCGATCACGGTTCCCGGAGCGGGTAACTCGGGAGCTTCGGAAATGAGCAGCCTGGCGGCGTCTTCGATCGCGCGCCGCTCGAGGAAGGAGCCGCTGGACGCCTCGCGGTCGGCGTCGAGCAGGCGCACGACCTGCACGCGCAGTTCGGCGTTCCCGGCGCAAGCGGACTCGAGAGCGACGGCGCGCTCGCCGTCAGGCAGATCGCGGAGTCGATCGAACAGATCGCTAGCCCGCCGATAGTCTTCTGGCCTCATTGCCGGCGTTTCGGTATTTGCAGCCTGTCAGAGCCAGGCGCGCGGCTCAGCATGCGGCTCGGCGCAACCGAGGAGAACCCTGCACCTCCATGGCAAGAATTATATCCCAGCGCGATCGGTTGCCAGAATTACCGGGGTGCTTAACCGATGTGGGGAAATCCGTTCCAGGCAACCGCTCTTCTCTTCTCTTCGCTTCTTCCGTCGTTCAGCGGCATAGCGCCCGAACTCAATCCGGCGGGTCTTCTCCGCGTGCCTCAACCAGCGGCCAGCATTTTTTCGTCGCCGGCTGTAGTGGTTTGGCGCCATTCCGGGTCTTAGTAAGTGGAGATTCAGCATAAGTGTATTCAAGGAGATTCGGGCGCCTCGCCGCGCCCTGGGCCGTCGCCGCCGCGCTATGGCCGGCTGCGGCGTCCGCGCAGCCGGGAGCCTTTATCGCGCCCGTTCAAGGGGCCCACGCCGAGCTCGCCGGGCTGGCCCAGCTCGCCGACGGCACTCTGCTCTACGCCGACGCTTATGGCGTGTACCGCGTCAAGGGATCGCAGGTGGACACGCTGCTGTCGAACCCGGTACAGGGAGGCAACTGCATCGGTTCGTTCCCCGGAGTTGGCTGTATTCAGTGGGCGCCATTCGTCTATCACACCAAGCCGATGGCCGCCGATTCGAACGGCGCCATCTACATCGCCGATCCGGAACAGCAGCTTCTGGAACGCTACGACGAGACGCAACAAGCCTTCGTCACCATTGCCACCGGCGTGGGCGCCCCCACTTCGCTCGCCGCCAATACCGCCGGCTTGTACTTCAACGACCCCGCCGGTTGCCGCGTCCTGCAGTGGAGCCAGAGCGCGGTCTCGACTGTCGCCGGCACGGGAACTTGCGGTTATAGCAACGATGGCGGACCAGCCACCAACGCCCAGATTCTGGCGGTCACCGCGATTGCGCTCGATACGGCGGGCAACTTATACATCGCCGACGCTAGGGCCGGCGTGGTGCGGCGCGTGGATACGAGCGGCGTCATTATGACCATCGTCGGTAATGGAATTCCTGGCGAGGGAGCCGAAGCCACGCCGGCCGCCGCGACGCCGCTCAACGGTCCGGACGGCTTGGCGGTAGATGCGCAAGGCGACCTGTTTATCGCCGAATCGGCCGGCAACCGCGTGCGCATGGTAGGCTCCGATGGGTTGGTGCGCACCGTGGCCTTTTCCTCGAACACAGCGCTATACCCAATTTCCCAGTACGGTTACGCTCTTCTCACGCCACTGGCCGCGCCGGACTGCCTGGCCATGGGGAGTACCGGCGGCTTGCTGATCTGCGATAGCGGCAACGATCGAATTCTCGACCTCCTGCCGGCAGTTCCCGGGCGATGGGCCATTCCGCTGGAGAACGGAGCCTTCGGCCTCGCGCCGCAATCCTGGGTATCGGTATTGGGCGATTTCTCGGGCCTTCCCACCATGGATTGGAGCAATTCGATCGGCCCTAATGGATCGCTGCCTACCAGTCTGGCGGGGGTGACGGCGACAGTCGCAAGCCAGCCGTGCGTGGTGAGCTACGTCAGCCCAAGCCGCATCGATTTACTGCTGCCGGCGGGGCTCGCTGTAGGGTCGCAGTCCCTGAACTTGAATTGGCCCGGCGGCAGCGTCACCAACTCGGTCTTGATCCGGGCGGCCGACGCCGAATACCTGGCGCAGACTCTCAACGGCATCCTGTACGCGCTGGCCACCGGCCCGGACGGCAGCCTGGTTACGCCCCGGCGCCCGGCCCTGCCCGGCCAAACGATTACTCTGTATGTCACGGGGCTGAACATCGCTGGACCAGTGACTCCGCCGTACGACACCACCCAGCCCAACGCGGTGCAAGTGGTAATCGGTGTCGAGGGCTATCCGGTGATATCGGCCGCGCCGTCTTCGCCGGGTGTGTTCCAGGTGGTGGTGCAACTCCCCCCCACTCTGGCCGCCGGCGAATACCAGGTGCACATTTTCGCCGACGGGTTTTTCTCCTTAGCGCCGACCGCGCTACCGGTTGGCGCGGCGCAGTAGATCGCCTACCGCGACCCGCTTGCGGCCAGCAGCTTCTTCCAGCCGGTGGGGCTCATGCGGATGCGGTCGCCATTGGCGGCCAGGATCCAGCCTTCCGACTGGCCTTCGCGATGAATCTCGCGAACGCAATCGATGTTCACAATCGCGGATCGATGGATGCGGACGAATTTGCCGGGGTCGAGCTGCGACTCGAGCTTCTTGATGCTCTCTCGAAGCAGGTGCCGCTTGTCGGCGACGTGCAGGCAGGCGTAGTAATCGGCCGCCTCGATCCAGACCACGTCGTTGGCTTGAATCAACAGGTCCTTCGAGCCGGAACGCACCACGAAGCGCATCGGCCGCGCCGGTTCGCCGGCCCCCAGCGATTCGATCGCCGCCAGCGCGGAAGCGAACTTCTCGTGAGTATCGACCGCCGCCTCCATCTCCGCCCGCTCCCTGGCGCGCTCGATGGCGTCCTGAAGACGGGCCGGCTCGATCGGCTTCAACAGGTAGTCCAGGGCGTTGACCTCGAAAGCCTGAATGGCATAGCTGTCGTAGGCCGTGACGAAAACGATCATGGGCGGTCTTGACGTCTCGATTTCCCTCGCCACGTCGAGCCCGCCGAGTCCGGGCATTTGGACGTCCAACATCAACAGGTCTGCCTGCTGCGACCGCAGCGCTTCGAGAACTTCCTTGCCGTTGCGGCACTCCCGCACGATCTGGCAGTCGGGATAGGCGGACAGCAGGAGCTTGATTCGCTCCAGCGCGAGCGGCTCATCGTCGGCGATGATGGTCCGGATGGTCATCGCCGGCGCTCGTAGGGAACGTCGATAAGGACTTCGAAACCGCCCGATTCGAGCGCCCCGGCCCGAAATTCGAAACTCTTCCCGTAAAAGTGAAGAAGCCTCTCCCGCGTATTGCTGAGGCCGATTCCATGGCCCGGCTGGGGTGCGGCGCCGGCTCCGGGGCCGCTGTCGCGCACCACCATCCGGAGCCGCGAACCGCGGCGCTCGGCGGCAACCTGAATCGTTCCGTTCTCTTCGCGGCGCGATATCCCATGCCGAACGGCGTTTTCGATCATCGGCTGAAGCAGGAAACAGGGAATCATCCCATCCAGGGCGCCCGGATCGATGGTCATGTCCACATGCAAACGATCCTGGAAACGCAATTCCTCGATCGACAGATAGTCGTCGACAAGTTCCAGCTCCCTCGCCAGCGGCACCTTCTCCGCCGCGCCGCCCCGAAGGGTGCTCTTCAAGAGCGAGCTCAGGCGGCCGAGCGTCCGGATCGCCTCCGCCTGCCGGTTCAGCTCCACCAGGGACGCGATCGCGTTCAACGCGTTGAACAGAAAATGCGGCTCAATTTGCATTTGCAGAGCGCGCAGGTGCGCGAGGGAAAGCTGCTTTTCGAGCGCCAGCGTCCGCATGGCATCCCGCTGGGCGAGAAGCTGCAGATGGACGATGCCGATCGCGCCAAAGATCGAGCCATAGAGGAGCAATTCGAAACAAAAGCGGTTCCAGTTGAGATAATTGAGGGACCCGTATCCCGCCTGTTCCAGTTCGGGCCAGCGGAGGATGAGCCAGTGGATGGTCCCCTGCAAAAGCCACATGTGCGCCGTCGCGACCAGAATGCCGATCGAAGCGTGCTTCGCGAGCGACGACGGAGAAAAGAAATCCCGCGTGCTGCGCTTCTGCACCAGTTTCCAGATCGCACCCGTGGCGATGGCCCACCAATACCAAAGAACCAAGCCATAGAGAAGGGAAGGCAGCTTGGGCGCCTCCGCCACCGCCCCCGACCGGCTGACGACGGCATGGCATTCCGCCGCGGCAATTAGCGCGAACGCAACGGCGACGATCTGAACCGCCGCGAGGCCATGCGAGGCGACCAGGTCGGCGACGGATCTCGAACGGTTTTCGGCCGGCGAGAGACTGGCCGGCGGCAGCGGGATTTCCGTGGGCTCAACGGCCCGTTGAACGATACTGCTCATGGCTCTATCGCCTCACGCCGATCCGATCGAATCAGGTCACGGCCGCACCTCGACCACCGGCGATCCGACCAGAGCGTTGCCGGAAGACTGCACCCGTATCAGTTCGCCTTCCGCGCGCGCCCGAGCCGCTTCCTCCGGCCGATGCAGCCTCCGTAGCACGCCCGCATAATTCAAGAGTACATCGCTGCGAATGGAATTACCGGCGGGGAGGCGGCGTCTCGTCACCTCCGCCGCTTCGCGCAGCAGCGGTTCCGCCTGGTCGTAGTCTTTTTCAGCCTCGTATAGGGCGGCGGCGTTATTCAGAAGGACCGCCCGCTCGGGGTGGTCGCGGCCGAACCGCGTTTCGCCGAGAGCGAGCAGTTTCGGTATCAGCGCCTCGCCTTCGCGAAACGCCCTCAATTTGGTATAGATCACCACCTGGTTGTCCAGTGCGTACACCACAAATGGATGATCCGGCGGCAGGACGCCATTCCAGGCGGCCAGCGCCCGGTTGATCCTGATGAAAGCTCTCTTCGGATCGCCGCGCTGAATGCTGATTACGGCCAAATCGCTAAAGGTGGAACCCAGATCGATGGCATCTCCGCCCGTTGTTTCGAAAATCTCCGCGGCCCGCAGGCATAGTTGCTCGGCGCGTCCAAGTTTCCCCATGTCCTTCATTACCTGCCCGAGACTTGTCAATAGGATGGCTAAGTTGGGGGATTGGCTATCGAGGACCTGCTTTCCCAGCTCAACGGCGTTTTCCGCCAGGACTCTCGCCTGCTCCAGCTTGCCTTGGGCACAAAGGGCGTCGGCGAGGGTGCGCTCGGCAACCGCAAACATGCTGCTCCACGTCTGCCGCGCTTCCCTCAAAATCGCCATCGCCTCCCTCGCTTCCCTCTCCGCTTCGGGATAGGCGCCGAGTTCGATATCGGTGTCGGCGAGGTGGTTGATCAAGTAGGCGCGGAGTTCGGCGCTGCGGCTGGCGGCCGGCATGGAAAGCAGCGCCTGCCATCGCTGCCGTTCCAACTGAAAGTCGCCTTGCCTTCGCAGTCCCGCAACCAGGCGCATGGCTGCGGGCAAGGTGAGGCCGGCGGGATCCTGCGCGGCGAGATTGGCCGAAACGAGCGTTACTGCCAAAGCTGCCGTGGCGGCGCAACTCGGCAGGCTCAGGCCGCGTCCGGGGCGATTCGAGGGAGGCATGGGTCTCATGCTTCAGATGATGCGGGTACCGGGCGGCGCCCGCCAGGCGTTTGCAGCCGGGCCCACCCGTCATGCAGGGAAGCGCGGCTGGCTGGCCGGTAAACTACCGCTCCACGCGCGCGTACAACTCCAGGAACCCGGATAGCGGAATCTGCTCGGCGCGCAGGCCGGCTTCAGGCCAGGTTTCGACGGCCTTGCCATAGACCGGGGCCAGGTTGTTGCGCAGCGTTTTGCGCTTATGGCGGAAGGCGTGGCTGATCAATTCGAGGACACCTTCGGGCTGGGGCACGGTAGGGCGTGGCTCAAGCAGGACGACCGCCGAATCCACCGCCGGGGGCGGCACAAAGGCGCCGGGCTTGACTTCGAACAGCAGGCGCGCGGAGGCGAACAAAGCCGTAGCCACGGTGAGATACCCGTAGGCGCGCTGGCCCGGCCGCGCCACCAGCCGTTCGGCCACTTCCTTTTGGATCAGGAAGACCGCGCGCGGCGGCCTGAGGCGGATGGCCTTTTCGAGAATCGGCGTAGCCGCGTAATAAGGCAGGTTACCGACGATCGGGACCCTGCCCCATTGCTCCAAGTCGGCAGAGAGAGCGTCGCCTCCACGATGCTGAGGCGCGGCTCGCCGGCGAACTTATGGCTCAGGTATCGGACCAACTCGGCGTCGAGCTCTATCGCTACCACGCGCTGGGCCCTTGCCAGCAACTTCTCGGTGAGCGCGCCGCGGCCCGGACCGATTTCCACCACGGCAGCTTCGCTCCGCGGACAGGCAGCCGCTGCAATGCGCTCCAGAATGGCGCCGTTCCGCAGGAAATGTTGGCCCAGCTTCCGACGTGCCACCGGTTAGAGGAGCCGGCTAGCTGCGAGCGTCGCGAATAGGCACCAGCGATACGCGCACTTTGCCCCAGGTGGGTTGGCCGAAGGTGGTCGCCGGCGTGAAATAGGAAAACAGGATGATGCTTTCCATGTCGCGGGTCAGCTCGCCGCGCACCACGGAATAGTAGCGCACACGGCCCTTCTGATCGATGGTCAGTTCCACCACGGTGCCATCGGCCGGAGCGGACGCCTGCGAGGCATCGATGGACTCGACCCGGGGGATCTCGCCGATCACTCCCACCACCTTGCCGTCCGGGTTGGTGGGCAGGGCTACGGCCGGATCGTCGAGGTAGAGGTGATGCGCGAAACTCAGGTTCGGCACAAGCATTCCGAACGCCAGTAAAGCCGCGCATACGCCGCCCGCAAAGGGAAGCGCCAAGGGGCGCATCAGGTTGTCGAATTCCATACGCAGACGACCGGCCCAATAAGACAGGCGGGAACCATGGCTCAGGCGGCTCAACTGCCGTGCCCGCTCGCGGGCGGCCAGCGCGCGCAGTTCCACCTGAACGTCCGGCGGGACCGGCGTCCGGCTCATCCCGCCCATCACCCGCTTCATGTCCCGGAGGCTCTCGTACCTGGCGCCACAGGCTTGGCAACCTGCCAGGTGCGCCAGCATTCTCTCACGCTCGGCACCAGCCGTCTGGTGGTCGAGCAGCAGAGAGATCCGATCTCGCACGTTGTCGCAGCTCATAGGTTTACCCGGCTGTCTTCGGCACCAATCGTATCGCCGGGCCACGGTCCAAGTGGCTGGCGAAACCCTGCCGCAGGGCTTCGCGGCCCCGCAGAATCCTCGACTTAACGGTTCCCAAGGAAACGTTCAAAACGGCGGCAATCTCTTCATAGCCCAAATCCGCGATATCGCGCAGCACCACGGCTTCGCGGTAGACCGGATTGAGTTGGTCCAGCGCGGCCTCGACCAACGCTTGCCGCTCGTGATCGAGAGCCATTTCAAATGGCGACCGGCCCTGGTCCGCCACAACCTCCTTCCAGTCTCGGCAGTCTTCCGGCTTGTTATCCAGCTCCACTTCGCACCTACGGTGGCGGAAGAACCAGCGCCGCGCGTTGTGGACCTCATTTACCGTGATGCGGTAAATCCAGGTCCGCAGCGTGCTTTGTCCGCGGAAGTTTCCGATATTGCGGAAGACCTTCAGGAAAACCTCCTGCACCACGTCGCTGGAGCCGGCCGGATCGTTTAGCAACCGGATCGCCAGCGCGTACACCGGTTGCTGGAAGCGCTGAATCAATTCTTCATACGCCGTTTCGGCGCCTGCCCGCAAACCTTCTGCCAGGCGCAAATCTTCCGCATCGGCGGCACTTGCGGCCGATTGGTCCGGGCTCAGGTCCAGAATCGAAGTCGCCAACGGTAGCCTCGCGATCCGTCTGCCTTCACGCTAACAGGAAACCGCATGATCCCGCAAATGAAGTAGACACCGGGTGAACGGGAAAAGTTCCGTAGGCCGTACAATCCTACTGGTCGGTGGTGCCGAAACCCTAGCTCGGTGCCTGCCCTGGCTACTGGGCAATACAATCACAATTGACGCCTGAGCAGCCCGATTCTAGGGCCCTGTCAGGAAGTAACCATTCCAGTCATGGGCGACCGCCCTCTTGGAAGGCGTGAAGAAATATCGCCGCCGATGAACGCAGATGAACGCCGATAAAGAAACCAAAGGATTTATCTGCGTTCATCGGCGCCTTGAATTTGATTTTTCACGGCTCCCTACCTACTGTAAGACGCCGTGAGAGAATTGGCTGGCAGGCGGAAGCGCCTGCCCCACCGGTCGAACAGGCTGAGGAATAGGCCGTCAGCTTTTGGGTACTGGAGCCTTAGTACCATAACTAAAGCCAGCCTGATAATACTTTCCTCCCGGCTGCACTATGTAGTCAGCAGTAAACGATAGGGTAGGAAAGGAGTAGTTCGATGTATAGCATTTTGAATCTTGCGGGTCAGAGGGTGGAAGCTGTTATTTTAGCGGTCGAACCAAGCCGCCTGCGAATAGCCATACAGGGTAAAGAGGACGCGGAGGTTCTGCGTTATGAAGCCGGCCAGTGGTCGACCGAATCCGGCGAGCCGGTAGAATTCGAATCTCTGGTCGCCGGCGATCAGACTTCTATCGGCGCATCGTCAAAGTACTTAGTCACTTCCGAACGATACCAGGCGTGCACGGCTAAAGTGGCGTTGTGCGTTTCCTCGTCATGCTCACCCATGCAGACGCGGCACTCCCGGCCGCGGGCGCGTTTGGGTGCCGGCGCCACCCGGGCTGTGAGAAGCGGCGCTGGGATGGACTGAACTTCCAGAAATTCCTGATTCATTTCGTTCCTTTTCTTCTTCCGTCGTCTATCTATCGGCGGAAGGCGCGGGGCGGATTAGGGTTCTAAGTCATTGTTGACGGTTCTCAGGGAGAATACGGTAACACGCCATTGGCGGCAAGATGCGCCTTGGTAAGCCCTCGGAGACCCGCTTTAGTGAACAGTGCCTCCGCCAACCTTGGTCTGATCTCAGTGGATATGGACCGGAGGTAGGCGGAGTACCATAAGAGTTTCATGCCGACCATTTCCTCTACGGACCTGACCCTGCTGATGGAAGCGATTCTGGAAGGGGGCCGGGTTCCGCCGCACAAGGCCAAAGTCGTAGCCGCTTCGCTGGTGGCCTCCAATCTTCGCGGCGTGGACACGCACGGAGCGCAGCTCCTTCCGTTCTACATCGACCAGTTGCTGGCCGGAGAAATGGACCCGTCGACCGATGGGGAAGTGGTCTCCGAGCAGGGCGCCTGCCTGCTGTTCGACGGCCGCAACGGCCTGGGTCAATGGGTTGCGGAGATTTGCTGCGGGCACGCCGTGCGCATTGCCAGCCAGCTCGGCATGGCGATCGTCACGGCGCGCGAGTCGAATCATTTTGGAGCCGCGGCCTGGTGGGCGCAGAAGATGCGCCAGGCCGGGCAGATCGGCATCGTGATGTGCAGCGCTTCGGCCATCGTTCCCCCATGGCAAGGCCGGGAAGGGCGCATCGGCACAAACCCTATCTGCATGGCATTGCCCGGCCCGTGGCTGCTCGATATGGCCACTACCACCGTCGCGGCCGGCAAGATTTTCAAAGCGCACATCAACCACCAGGCCGAGATCCCGGCCGGCTGGGCGTTCGATTCCTCGGGCGCCCCCACCACGGATACGGAGGCCGCGTTCAAGGGCATGCTGATGCCGCTTGGCGGGTACAAAGGCAGCGGGCTGGGGATGATGGTGGAGATCCTCTGCTCGGTGCTGGGCGGCGGCGCGATGTCGACCGAGGTCGGCGGCATCCGCAGCAAAGGACGCAAGCGGCGCACCTCTCAGACCTTCATCGCCATCGACATTGCCCGCTTCATGCCGATCGAGGAGTTCACGGCGCGGGTGGAAAAACTGGTCAGGATCATCAAATCCACCCCTGTGGCGCGCGGCTACGACGAAGTGCTGGTGGCCGGCGAGCCGGAGTGGCGAATGGAAGCCGAGCGCCTGGCGCACGGGATTCCGATTGCCGAGGGGAATTGGGAGCAACTCGTCGAAGCCGCCGGCCGGGTCGGCGTCGCGGTGCCCGCAATCCGACCTGTACAAGCGGTGCCCGCAATCCGACCTGTACAATAGGATAAAGTGCTGGTCACGATCGCGCCCGCGAGAGGTAAAGAGAAAACGTTCGGCCCGCCGCGCCCGAACTGGTTGCGAGCCCCCGCGCCGGCTGGCGGCAACTACCGGGAGCTGAAGGATTTGATCGCCCGCTTGCGCCTCCACACGGTTTGCGAGAGCGCGGCCTGTCCCAACGTCGGCGAGTGCTGGAACCATCGCACCGCGACCTTCATGATTCTGGGAAATGTGTGCACCCGCCGCTGCGGGTTTTGCGCGGTGGAAAAAGGGGCGCCGCTTCCGGCCGATTACGACGAGCCGCGCCGCGTGGCCGAGGCCATCGCGGCGATGGGGCTGAAGTTCGCCGTGGTGACCAGCGTGGACCGCGACGACCGCCCGGACGGCGGCGCCGAGCTGTTCGCGCTCACCATCCGGGCCATCCGCGAAAAGATCCCCACTTGCGGGGTGGAAGTGCTGGTGCCGGATTTTCAGGGCAAGGCGGAGCCGGTGGAAACCGTGATGGACGCCGCGCCGGATATCTTCAATCACAACACGGAAACGGTTCCCCGGTTATACCGCCAGGTGCGCATCGGCGCGCGCTATGAACGATCGCTGCAGGTCTTGGCGAATGCCGGCAAGCTGCGGCCGTCCACTCCCACCAAGAGCGGCCTGATGCTCGGCCTGGGCGAGACGGCCGTGGAAGTCCTGGCCGTGATGCGGGACCTGCGCGCGCAGGGCGTCGCCATCCTCACGCTTGGCCAATATCTGAGTCCCTCGCCGCGGCACTTGCCGGTGGCGCGATACGTCCCGCCCGAAGAGTTCGCCGAGCTCGGCCAGGCCGGCCTGGAGATGGGCTTTGCGCACGTCCAGTCGGGCCCCCTGGTGCGCAGCTCCTACCATGCAGCCGACGCAGCTCAGTGACCAGCTCCGAAGAAATAGAGCCACAGATGAACACAGATGAACACAGATGGAGGGACTAAAGGATTTATCTGTGTTCATCTGTGTTCATCTGTGGCTAAAATTTGGTTTTCTTGCAGTTCCTGAGGGAGCGGTTGCCCCAACAAAGGCGGCTTGACCATGGCGCGCCGCCGTTTCTTCGTCGAGCAAATTCGCGGGGGTCTGGCCGAATTGCGTGGCGAGGAAGCCCGCCATCTCACCCGCGTACTGCGCGTCGAAGCGGGCCGGCAATTTGAAATATCGGACAACTCGGCCGCCTGGCTGGCGGAAGTCGCCGAAGCCCGCGGCGAACGGGTGGTATTCCGCATCCTGTCACCGCTGTCCGATCCGGAACCGCCGGTGCGCATCACGCTAGTCGCCGCACTGTTCAAGTTCGACCGTTTCGAGTGGATGGTGGAAAAGGCCACCGAACTCGGCGTGGAGCGCATCCAGCCGGTGGAAGCGGCGCGCAGCGATAAAGGCCTGTTCGAAGCTTCCCGCAAGCGCGCCGAGCGCTGGCGCCGCATCGCCCGCGAGGCCAGCCAGCAATCCCGCCGCCTGCGCCTTCCGGAGATTGCCGATGCCCTTCCGCTGGCGCGGGCTTTCGAAACCGCCGCCGGCGCGCGCTACTTTCTGGACGAAGCCGGCGCGCCGGCGCTTGTTTCCGTACTCGACCGTTCACAGCCCCAGGTCTCGCTGGCAGTAGGCCCGGAGGGCGGCTGGACGGATGCCGAACGCGAACTGGCCCGCCAGGCCGGTTGGCTCCCGGCCGGATTGGGCGCCGGCATTTTGCGCGCGGAAACCGCCGCCGTGGCGGGGCTGGCCGTGATCGGAAACGCGTTTCTGGTTTGAGCGAAAAGGCAGGGCCTCCGCGATTTGGGCGTTTCCCGTCAACTTGACCGCCCCGCTCACTTCCGGCTGGCGCGTGATCCAGGGCTGAGTCCTCGGGCCTATTTGGCTGGGCGAGAGCCGGTGATGAGGATGTCCACCAGTCGCTTGGCACTTTGCTGCCAGTCAGGGCTGGACGCCACATAGGAGACGCCGATGAGCGCCCGAAGCAGATCGAATGGGTCGAGATCTTTACGTATCTCGCCGCTCTCGATGGCGCGCTTTACCAGCGTATCAATCGCTCCCCCGATCTGGCCGCGGGAACCTTCATACAGCTTCGAGGGGCCTCCGACCAGCGTATTCAGCGCGGGGGCGATGATCTGCTTGGCCGCGATGTGGTCGACGAACAACAGCATCCAGGCTCGCAAGGCTTCGAGCGGAGGCATGACCTCGGCGAAGTCGCGCGCTGCCGCCGCCAGTTTTTCCACCTCGGCCCGATAGACCGCCTCGATCAATGCATCCCGGGTAGGAAAGTGGCGATACAGAGTTCCGGGTCCGACGCCCGCCTGTTTGGCGATGTCGTCCAGACTGGCGTTCGCGCCCAGGCGGGTAAACGCCTCCTTCGCAGCTTCCAAGACGCGCTCGCGATTCCGCTGCGCATCCGTGCGCGGCTTTCGCGCCGCGGATTGTGAACGCTTCGTTGCCATCGGCAAAATACTTGCAACCGGAGACATTCTCCGGTAATCTATTCATGCGGAGACTATCTCCGTTTTATCAGAATCGCGATGGCCCGTCAACATCGGTTGCGAGCCACGAGGAGGAAAAGAACATGCGTGTCTTTGTCACGGGAGCAACAGGCTTCATCGGCTCCGCTATCGTTCAGGAGCTCATTCATTCGGGCCACCAAGTGCTCGGTCTTACGCGCTCCGATGCGGGCGCGGAGTCGCTGATCGCCGCCGGCGCCCAGGTGCACCGCGGCGATCTCGAAAACCTGGAGAGTCTGCGCAGCGGAGCAGCCAATGCGGATGCGGTAATCCACACCGCCTTCAATCACGACTTCTCGAAGTACCTGGCAAACTGTGAAGCCGATCGGCGCGTCATCGAGGCGTTGGGCGACGCTCTTGCCGGCTCCGGCAAACTCCTGATTGTCACCTCCGGGACCGGGATGGCGAATGCGGGGCCAGGCATTCTCGCCACCGAAGACCAACCGCCGGCCAGTTCCAAAGCAGTTCCTCGCGCCGCTTCGGAAGAGGCGGCCGCTTCGGTCGCGGCTCGCGGCGTCCGCGTGGCCGTCGTGCGCCTTCCGCAGGTCCATGACACGGTGAAGCAAGGTCTTGTTACTTATGCAATCCACGTCGCCCGCGAAAAGGGTGTTGCGGCCTACGTCGGCGATGGGCTCAACCGCTGGCCCGCGGCTCATCGCCTCGATACTGCCCACCTGTACCGACTCGCGCTGGAGAAAGCGGAAGCAGGCGCCCGGTATCATGCAGTCGCGGAAGAGGGAGTGTCCGCCCGAGAGATTGCGGAGGTGATCGGCCGAGGCCTGAAAGTGCCCGCAATCTCCATCGCACCGGAAGAAGCCGCTGCACATTTCGGCTGGCTCGGGATGTTCGCTGCTTGGAATATGCCTGCTTCCAGCGCGCAAACGCGGGAAAAGCTGGGATGGAACCCCACTGGGCCCGGACTTATCTCCGATCTCGAGAACATGCGCTACTTCCCAGCCCTGAAAAACTAAAGGAGATTACTATGCAGGACAAACCCGTCGCCCTGGTCACCGGGGCTAACAAAGGAATCGGTCTTCAAATCGCGAAGGATCTCGCGGCCCATGGCTTTACCGTGCTCGTCGGGTCGCGCAACCTCGAGCATGGGGAGGCGGCCGCTAAGAGCGTCGGAGCGGATGCCCGCGCCCTCCAGCTCGACGTCACGAATCAGGCCTCCATCGGCGCCGCCGCGGAGCGCATCCGGAATGAGTTCGGCCGTCTCGACGTGCTGGTGAACAACGCGGGCATCGCACATACGGGAAAGCCGGGTACGCCGCTCGCGGAGCTGATGAAATCGGGCCGCCCGAGCGTCGCGTCTCTCGACGAGGTGCGCGCGGTGTTCGAAACGAACGTGTTCGGCGTCATCGCCGTCACGCAAGCGATGCTTCCCCTGCTTCGCGAAGCGCCGGCCGGACGCATCGTCAACGTATCGAGCGGCCTCGGCTCGCTGACGTTGAATGCGGACCCGGCCTCTCCCTATCGCCACATGCCCGTTGCCGGCTACAGCCCGTCGAAGACTGCCCTCAACGCGATCACGCTCGCCTTCGCCCTGGAACTCGAGTCGACACGCATCAAGGTCAACGCTGCGTGCCCGGGCTTCACCGCGACGGACCTCAACAACTTCGAGGGCACGCGCACCGTCCAACAGGGCGCGCGAGAGCCCGTGCGCCTCGCCCTCCTCGACGCGAACGGTCCGACGGGCACGTACTCGAACGAGGATGGTCCGCTCCCGTGGTGATGTCATGAAAGGAGAAGAGATGATCGTCGTGACCACTCCAACGGGGCAGATCGGATCGCAGGTCGTCGCGAACCTTCTTGCCGCCAACGAGCCTGTGCGCGTGATTGCGCGCGATCCAGACCGACTCGCCGCCGAGGTCCGGGCCAAGGTGGAAGTCGTACAGGGATCGAGCGATGACGAGAGCGTCCTGATGCGCGCTCTCGAAGGCGCGGAATGCTTGTTCCTGGTCGTGCCGCCTTCGTTTGCGACGAACGATGTCGGAGAGTATTATCTCCGGTTCACCCGTCCCGTCTGCCGCGCCATCGAGAGTAAGAGAGTGAAGCGGGTCGTTACGGTTTCCGGCGTGGGCCGGCGAATCGCCGTGAATGCCGGTCCGGTAACTGCTTCCTTTGCGAAGGACGTGGAGATCGAGCGTACGGGCGTGGATCTCCGCGCTCTATGGTGCCCCGGTTTCATGGAGAATCTGTTGAGACAAGTCGATGCGCTCAACCATCAGGCCGCTTTCTTCGCCCCAATTCTCCCGGATTTGAGGGCTCCTTTGGTGGCGACGCGGGATATTGCCGCCAGCGGCGCCAAACTCCTTCTCGACAGATCGTGGACAGGCCAGGGCGGGGTTGCGGTGCTCGGCCCAGAGGACCTCTCCTGCAACGACATGGCGAGGATTCTGACGGACGTGCTGGGCAAACCGATCCGTTTCCACTCTGTGCCCGGTGACGAGTATAAGACCCAACTGATCCGGTTCGGCGCGACCGAAGCGTTCGCCCAGGGCCTGATGGACATGTATGCCGCCAAGGACAGCGGCCTCGACAACGCAGAACCGCGAACGCCGGAAAACACGACTCCAACGACTTTCCGGCAATGGTGCGAGGAAATTTTGAAGCCTGCATTTCTGAGCTAGTGGAGTGTCCAAGAGAAAGGTGGGCAGGTGCGCGAAGGGAAGAGCCGCCTGGAAAGGCGGCAGCAGCCACGATTGGCTGCCCCACGGCGCAGCATAACCGCAACCAAAAGCGCCGGGATGAGTCCCGGCGTGGCAGACCGAGGGTCCGCTCCACGAAAGAGTCAATCCAACCATCTGGAACGATGGCGAACAAGAGCAATATCCCGCGAGTCAGCGCGCACCGCCGTCAACGCGGCAATGGCCATGAGCGGGAACAACTTATCCCTGGCAACGCACACGATAACGCCCTTAGCGGCCGTCACAATCACACGAGGTCGCGCCCCGATTCGGCGGTAAACTGAGGCTATGGACCCGGCACCCGAGAAGCCCATCGACGAGTTCCGGCGGGACCGCACGCAATTTTCCGTCGCGCGGCTGACCGATCCGGACGACTCGCTCGAGTATTGGTTGTCCCGTCCGGTCGAAGAGCGGCTGCGGGCGCTGGAACGCCTGCGAAGGATTTCTTATGGCGACACCGTCGCTTCCGGACGACTTCAAAGAGTTTTTGAAGTTGCTCGACTCGAACGGCGTTGAATACCTGCTGATCGCACGTATCACCTATCGCTACGTACGGAACAAGTCGCAGCACTCCCATAGTTATCGATAACTGAACGTGGTATGCTGCCTGCTGGAGTTTCCCCCCTATGACGCGACGAGATTACCTGGAATGGATGACGGCCGCAGCCGCGGCCACCGCCGCCGTACGCACGGTTTCGGCCGCCGGCGGAGACGAGGACCGAGCCCGGCGCATGAAATGGTGGCACGAGGCGCGTTTCGGCATGTTTATTCACTGGGGCCTGTACAGCGTGATCGGCCGGCACGAATGGGCGATGGAACAGGAAGGCATCCCGGTGGCGGAGTACCAGGCATACGCCAAGCAATTCCGGCCCAAACCGAATGCCGCGCGCGACTGGGCCAAACTGGCCAAATCCGCCGGCCAGAAGTACATGGTGATGACCACCAAGCACCATGAAGGGTTTTGCAACTTCGCGAGCAAACTGACCAACTACAACGCCGCCCAGCAGGGGCCCGGCCGCGACCTGGTGGCGGAGTACGTCGAAGCGGCGCGCGCCGAGGGAATGCGGGTGGGATTCTATTACTCGCTGATGGACTGGCACCATCCCGACGGCGCCCGCTGCGCCACCGACGAGGCCGCCCGGCGCCGCTTCGTCGATTATACCCACGGGCTGATTCACGAGCTGATGACGAACTACGGCAAGATCGACGTGCTGTGGTACGACGTTTCCTGGCCGCTCGATGCCGCCGGCTGGGAATCGGAGAAGATGAACAAGATGGTGTTCGAGCTGCAGCCCGAGATCATCGTCAACAACCGCAACGCGCTCGATGGCGATTTCGCCACCCCCGAGCAGCGCATCCAAGCCGCCAAGGGGGCCTGGGAATCCTGCATGACGATGAACGATAGCTGGGGCTATCAGCGCGCCGACGACAACTGGAAATCGCCCAAGACGATCGTGCGCAACCTGGTGACCTGCGCCCACGATACGGGCAATTACCTGCTGAATATCGGCCCCAAGGCGGACGGATCGATTCCGGAGGAGTCCGTGCGGGTTTTGACCGCGGTGGGAAAGTGGATGGAGAAGAACGGCGAGACGATCTACCAGTCGGAGACCTGCCAGCCGCGCCGCTCCGAGTTTGCCAGCTTTTCGCGCAAGGGGAACACGCTGTACATGCACGTGCACTACTGGCCGGGTTCCACGGTGGCGCTGGGCGGGTTGACGAGCCAGGTGAAATCGGCTCGCCTGGTGGCGTCCGGCAAACCGGTGAAATTCGAGCAGGAGAGATTCCGCGTGCGTTTCACCGGCCTGCCCGAGAACGCGCCCGACGAACCGGTGACCACCATCGCCATCGAGTGCGACGGCGAGCCGAACCAGGATATGGACCAGATCCGCAAAGAGCGCCCGCGGCTGGGGGTGGGGGTTTAGTCGCCGGCAGATCCGTCAACGCGCCTCATCGGGCAATTGTGCCAGGAGCGCGCCGACGAATCCACGCACCTTGTTCAGCGCGGCGGCGGCATCGGCCAGGGATGGCTCGTCAACATCGCCGGGATAACGGAACAGCCAGGCGTATTTTGTGAATTCCACCACCTCATCGATACGCTGCTCCAGTGTCGGGTCGAGGTCGACCGCTTGCTTGCCGAGCCTCCCCAAGTCGTGCGTCTTTGGGAAAGGTTGGTCCCGCCAGTCAAAAAGCCTTTCAGCGCCTTCTCTGCCGCTTGCTGGCAGTGGAATAGGGCATCTTCGGACGCCGGCGGCTCGGCGGCCAAGTCGATCTGTGCGCACCGGAGGTCCTTATCCGCCTTTTCAAACCAGGAGCGGGCGTCCGCACGGCGCCGCGCATCAGCCTCCACACAGCAGCTTTCCCTCTCGCATTATGGTTGCCGGCAGAGACGCCTTTAAGCAGACGCGATCCTCAAAATCCGAACGGGTCCACACCAATACGTCACTCGCCACGCCGAGCCGCCAAATCGCCTTGTAGGCTCTGCCGCTATCGCGAAGAGGCACGGGAGTATCGTCGGGCACCACTACCATCAGATCGTAATCGCTATCCGGGCCTGCATCTCCACGCGCCGCGGAACCAAACAAATAAATCCGTTCAGGGCGATACAGGTCTCGAAGCCGCTGGACAGCTGCGGCCAGAATCGGATCGCCCGCCGACGGCGGAGCGAACGTCTGAGAGATCGCTTCCGGCATGTCTTCCAGTCCCAGTTTGGCACAACTATGCACGGGTCGCCTTGCGATCGTCCCCGCTCTTATGATCGCCTCCAGCCCGAGTTACGAAGCCGCGGCCGTCGGGGCGGCAGCGGTGCTCCATCGCCTGGTGGCGGCGGGAACCGGCAACATCGCGCGCGGCCAGGCCAACGCTCGTGCCTAGCGAATGCGGTACACGAGTGCGTCCTCGACAAATCGGTCGCCGATGAGTTGGCCGCCCAAACGCATGCCTTCGACGCTCTCTGCTTTCGCGAAGATCCGGCGAAGTGCGCGAATGAACGGATCGGACATCCTCAAAATGAGCAGCGTGGGAGTTCGATCCGCGGATATCCCCGCCGCTCCGAGCGCGTCATGGACCAGACCATAAGCTTCCGCGGGCGCGGCTGAGTCCAGCCGGCGCGATGCGAGCGCAAATCGCCAGTCTTCGTACTCCGACAAGTAGACCCATAGCACTACGCTGATCGACAGGGTCGAGCGGTCCAGCGCCTGGACCAACTCCGCTCCGGCCGCAAAATCCGCTGCTACCAATGCCGTCTTATCCAAGCAATCACCTCATGTTTCCGGTCACCGACCGCCTCCACGAGCGCCTGCGCCAGGCCTGAACTGTGCCTCCGGTAGCGGCTCTGCTCCGACCATTGCTGCACTAGATCCCAATACCTGCCAAAGACCGGATCGCTGCCCGCCTCTTGCGAACGCGCCATCTCTAGGTTAGCGACTTTGACAAGATCTTTCAAATTGTGCGTGTAACTTGCATCCACGCTCTTCTTATCGGGGAAGTCGTGACGCTCGGTTCCCCTTGCGATGCACGCCTTCAGGGCACACTCGACCGCGTAGCCGGCCAGGTAATAAGCGCCGTCTGGAAAGCCGGCACCCATTAACGCTTTTGCCTCCGCGAGCCTGGTGCGGGCGAGGAGTTGCAGGTCCTTCCGGTTCACGCCCCCCATGCTAGCGCACACGAGCCATGGCCGGACGCCGAGGCAGAAGATTGCCCCCCCGCCTCCCACCCGCAATGTGTTTTCATATTCATTGTGAAATTACTCGAGGAGACTTTACGCGCCATCCGGCCGCGGGATGAACAAGCGCGGCGGCGTGCGCGCGCCCGGCTGGAACAGCTCACCATGCCGTATTGGGCGCTGGGGCGGCTGATGGATCTGGCGGAGGACCTAGCTGGCATCACGGGCGTGGCGCAACCGGCGACCGCGCGGCGAACCGTGGTGGTGATGGCGGGCGACCACGGCGTGGCGGCGGAAGGCGTCAGCAAGTATCCGGTGGAAGTCACCGTGCAAATGGTGTTGAACTTCGTGCGCGGCGGCGCGGCGGCGAACGCCATGGCGCGGGTGGTAGGCGCGCGCGTGGTGGTGGTGGATATGGGCGTGGCGGCCGAGCTCCCGGCGGAAGCGGCGGCGGCGGTGCTCCATCGCCGGGTGGCGGCGGGAACCGGCAACATCGCGCAAGGGCCGGCCATGACCCGCGAACAAGCGATTCAGGCTTTGGAAGCCGGCATCGGCATCGCGGCCGATCTGGACTCCACTACCGACCTTTTCGCCACCGGCGAGATGGGGATCGCCAATACCACCCCTTCGAGCGCCATCGTGGCCGCCTTGTGCGGCTCGTCACCGGCGGAAGTAACCGGCGCCGGCACCGGCATCGACGAACCCCAGCGGCAACACAAGATCGCCGTGATCGAACGCGCCCTGGCCGTTAACCGGCCCGATCCGAACGATGGTCTGGATGTGGTGGCGCGGGTGGGCGGTTTTGAGATCGCGGGCCTGGCGGGCCTGATTCTGGGCGCGGCTGCGCGGCGTAAGCCGGTCCTGATCGATGGATTCATCTCCACCGCGGCGGCATTGATCGCGCAGGCGCTGGCGCCGGATTCGGCCGATGCCATGATTGCCGCGCATCAAAGCGTGGAACCCGGCCATCGCGCGGCGCTGGCGAAGCTGGGCAAACTGCCCCTGCTAGACCTGGGGATGCGGCTGGGCGAAGGCACCGGCGCTACGCTGGCAATGAGCCTGGTGGAGGCGGCCGCGCGGCTTCTTAGCGACGGGGCCACTTTCGAAGAAGCCGCCGTTAGCCAGGCCAAGCAGACGGCCGCACCCGCTGTGCCATGATCGGATATGCTGACTCTGATTCTGGGCGGGGCGAGAAGTGGGAAATCGCGGTTCGCGCGCGACCGCGCGGCGGGCTCCGGTCATATCTTCCATAGCCAGGTTTCCCATGGCAAGGTGTGCTACATCGCCACGGCGCGGGCCGGAGACGATGCCGAGATCGATGCGCGCATCGCCAGGCACCAGGCCGACCGGCCGGCGGAGTGGCAGACGGTGGAAGCGCCGCTGCGGCTGGGGGAGGCCGTCGAGCAGGCATCCCAACAATCCGCCGTGGTGCTGGTGGATTGTCTGACGATTTGGCTGAGCAATTTCATGTTTGAGCATCGCCAGGCGCCGGCCGCGGAAACCGAAGCCGCGGCATTGGCCGAGATCGACCGCATCGCGGCTGCAGCGCGGACCGGCGGGCGGCAGGTGATTCTGGTATCGAACGAAGTGGGCTCGGCCACCGTGCCGGAATCGCCGGTGGCGCGCGCGTTTCGCGATCTGCAGGGAATCGCGAATCAACACGCCGCGCGGCATGCCGACGAAGTGCTGCTGGTGGTGGCCGGTTTGCCGGTAAAGCTGAAATGAAGAATCCTCGTGGAGCGGGCACTCGTGCCTGCCATGTCGGGACTCGTCCCGGCACGTTGTCGCGGAGCCAGGCAGGCGGGTGGAAGAACGCGTCCCGACGAGTCGGGACGTGGCAGGCACGAGTGCCCGCTCCACTTGTACTTCTCCTCCTCCTTGCGGCCGTTGCCCACGCAGCCGGGCCGGCCAGGCGCATCGTCTGTCTATCGCCCAACGATACGGAACTGCTCTACGGGCTGGGCGTGCTGGATCGCGTGGTGGGCGTATCGGGTTTCGATTCCTACCCTCCGGAAGTCGCCAAAATGGCCCACGTGGGAGGGTGGACGGATCCCAGCCTGGAAAAAATCGTGGCGCTCCATCCCGATCTCATCGTCACCGAAGCGGACCAAGCGGCGCTGGTGGAAAGCAACCTGCGCAAACTGGGCCTGCCGATGCTGGCGCTGCCGGGCAAAACCATCGCGGACATCTATACCGCGGCCACGGAATTGGGGCGGGCGCTGGGGGTGGAAAAGCAGGCGGCGGAGCTGATCGAACGGACGCGCGCGGGCCTGGAGGCGGTACGCCGCCGGACGGCGGGGCTGAGGCGGCCAACGGTGGCGATCGTAGTGGACCGCACGCCGGGCACGCTGCGCGATATGTATGCCGCCACGGGTGGCACCTACCTGGCCGAAGCGGTGGACATCGCGGGCGGAAGGATGGCGCTGGGCGCGGTACCCATCGGCTACGCCAAATTGAGCCAGGAGACCCTGCTGACGGCCGACCCGGAGATTATCCTGGATTTCATACACAGCGAAAACGGCCGCTTCGCCGCCAATCCAACCGAGGCCTGGAAGGCGCTGCCGCAACTCCGGGCCGTGCGCAACGGGCGCGTCTACGCCCTTTCCCAGGACTTCGTACTGCACGCTTCGCAGCGCATCGTGAACACGGCCGAGCTATTTGCGCGTACCATCCATCCGGAGGCGCGCTGATGGCGTGGTTTGAAACTCGCGGTCTGGACTACCGCTACGGGCAGGGTCCGCTGGTGGTGCGGGGCGTGAGTTTCGGCCTGGAGCGGGGTCGGTTGATGGCGGTGATTGGCGCCAACGGTAGCGGCAAGTCGACGCTGCTGCGGATGATGGCGGGGTTGCTGCGGCCGCTCGGGGGCGAGATGCGCCTGGACGGGCGGGCGCTGGCGGCGATGCCGGCGCGGGCGCGCGCCCGTGAGATCGCCTACGTGCCGCAAGCGGCGCTGCCGGTATTTCCATTCGCGGCCCTGGAGGTGGTGTTGAGCGGGCGCTCGCCGCATCTGGGGGCCTTCGGCTTCGAGGGCCCACGCGATCGCGAAAAGGCGCTGGAGGCTCTGGAAGCCATCGGCGCCGCCCACCTGGCCGCGCGGCGGGTCACGGATCTCTCCGGCGGGGAACGGCAGATGGTGGTGCTGGCCCGCGCCCTGGCGCAGGAGCCGCGCCTGCTGCTGCTCGACGAGCCCTCCGCCGCCCTCGATTTGAAACACCGCGCCGGGCTGGTGCGCGCGCTGGCGCGGCTGCGCGACGAGCGGGGGCTTACGGCCATCCTGGTGACGCACGACCTGGGCATGGTGGGCTCGACCTTCGACCGCGTGCTGGCGATGCGCTGTGGCGAAGTGGCGGCCGAGGACGCGCCCGACCGGGTGCTGGAAACCGCCCTGCTGGCCCGCATCTACGATGAGCCAAACGTGCGCGCCGGCCGTATCGACGGGCGCGCGGTGGTATGGGTGGAGGCATGAGTAGGACAGGCCTCCTGGCCTGTCGTTGAGAAACTATGAACGGGCCGATCAAGAATGCCGGGCGGGTGACAGGCCAGGAGGCCTGTCCTACTCCGAACCTTCCCCCGCCGGTTACCGCCCGCCTGGCGCGCGCGCTGGCGGTACTGACGGTGCTGCTGGCAGGCGCGGTCGCTCTTGGCTTGTGGCAGGGTACCGAGAGACTCGACTTGACCAAGATTTTCTCGAACCCCATCGCGCGGGCGCTGTTCTTCCAGCTTCGTTTGCCGCGGGTACTCACCGGAGCGCTGATCGGCGCGGCTCTGGCCGCCACCGGCGCGGCGCTGCAGGCGCTGTTTCGGAATCCGCTGGCCGATCCTTATGCGCTGGGCGTTTCGGGCGGCGGCGCATTGGGTGCGAGCGTGGCGCTGGCGCTGGGCTGGAGCGCGCCGGTGCTGGGCATTCCGTTCGTCTACGTAGCGGCCTTCGGAGGCGCCATGCTGGCGATGGCGGTAGTCCGGGCGATCGCCCGCACCGGCGTGATCACCCTGCCCGGAGCGTTGTTGCTGGCCGGCGTGGTGGTGAACCTCACCTCCGGCGCGGCCATGCTCACCGTTCAGTATGTGGTGGACCCGAACAGCGCTCTGCGCATGCTGCGTTTCATGACCGGCAGCCTGGACGTGGTGGGGCTGGACGGCGTCTGGCGCATGGCGGCGATTCTGCTGCCCGCGCTGGCGGCGCTGGTGTGGTTCGCGCGCCCGCTGCACCTGATGGCCATCGACGAAGATACGGCGGCCACGCTGGGGGTGAATACGCACCGCACCGAACTGGCCGTACACACGCTGTGCTCGTTAGTGGTTGGGCTGGCGGTGGCCAACGGCGGCGCCATCGGGTTTGTGGGGCTGATCGTACCGCACGGCGTGCGCGCCGTCTTCGGTGAAGATGTGCGCGTGGTGCTGCCCGCCTCGCTGGTGGCGGGCGCCGCGTTCCTGGTGCTGGCCGATACGCTGGCGCGAACGGTGCTGCCCTCGACCGAGCTTCCGGTGGGCGCCATCACCGGCCTGCTGGGCGGCCCGCTGTTTCTGTGGCTGCTGCGCCGCCGCCAGCGCTACTCGGCGATATGATAGCGGCGATGCGGTCTCTGGTGGCGGCCGTGGCGTTTCTCACCCGCATTCCGGTGGGCCGCTGGGTCGATTGCGGACGCGAGGACGTCGCCCGGTCCGCTGCGTGGTTTCCGTTTGTGGGCGCGCTGCTGGGCGGAATCGAGTGCCTGGCGGCATGGCTGCTCCGTCCCCAGCTTCCGGCGGCGGTGACGGCGGTTTTATTGGTTGCGCTGGACGTGCTGCTCACTGGCGCGCTGCACTACGACGGGCTGGCCGATTCCGCCGATGGTTTCGGTGGCGGCAAGGATCGCGACGACATTCTGCGCATCATGCGCGACCATTGCATAGGCAGCTATGGCGGCGTGGCGCTGGCGCTGGCGGTCGGAATGAAAATCGCGGCCCTGACAGCACTGCTCGGCGGCTCGGCTTGGCCGCGGGCCGTCATTGCGGCGCCGCTGTTAGGACGTTGGGCGATTCTGCTGCTGAGCGCGGCCCTCCCCTACGCGCGCGCTACCGCGTCGGTGGTAGTGGGCATGGGCCGGAAAGCGCTCGCGTGGGGAACCTTGCTCACGGCGCTGGCACTGGCCGCCGGCCGCGATCCGCGCCTCTGGTTCGCCGCCGTAGTGGTGGTGCTGGTGGCCGCGCTGCTGGGCCTCTATTGCCGGCGCAGGATCGGCGGCATCACCGGCGACACGTTAGGCGCCGCCGCGGAACTCGGCGAGATCGCCGTATTGCTGGTGTTTTTGTGGAGGGTGGGATAAACGCGATCCCTGCAGCAACGGGCCATTCGCTAAAATCGAGCGATGACATCGCGGGATACGACAGGGAACAGCGCGGGTGATTCAGGTTCGGTCGAATCGTGGCTGGTCTCGGCAGGACGGGACCGGCGCCCGGGCTCGCCGCTAAACGTGCCGCCATGCCCGGCGTCGAACTTCGTGCTGGGCGAGCGCCGTGCGTACTCTCGCGACGACGGTACGCCGGGCTGGGAGGCACTGGAAGAGATCGTCGGCGGCCTCGAGGGTGGCTCTTCGGTCTCCTTCGCCTCCGGCATGGCGGGGATCGCGGCGATTTTCGATCAACTCCCCACCGGATCGGTCGTGGCACTACCGGACGACTGCTACCAGGGTGTCGCGGGTCTCGCCGCCGCCGGCCAAGCCCGTGGCCGCTGGAGGGTCGATCGCATCGATGTGGCCGACACCGCGCGCTGGGTCGAGATGTGCGGCGTGGCCGACCTGATCTGGCTGGAGTCACCCTCGAACCCACTACTGGCCGTGGCCGACCTGGACCTTATCTGCGCAGCGCAGCGCAAACCGGGCGCCATCCTCGGCGTGGACAATACCTTCGCAACGCCGCTCAATCAGCGCCCTTTGGCGCTCGGCGCCGATGTCGCCGTGCAATCGGTGACCAAGTTCATCGGCGGACACTCAGACCTGCTCGGAGGCGTTGTCACCGTGCGCGACGCGAATCTGTTGGCATCGCTGCGGCAGGCCCGGGAGCTCATGGGCGCAACGCCCGGAACGCTCGAGACATTCCTCGCCGTCCGCGGGGTTCGGACGCTTGCAGTGCGTCTGGAGCGGGCGCAGAGCAACGCGATGATACTCGCCGAGCGCCTCGCGCGCCATCCAAACGTTACGCTGACGCGCTATCCCGGCCTGGCGAGCCACCCAACTCACGACGCCGCGCGACGCCTACTCAAGGGTTTCGGCACGATTATCTCGTTCGACGTGCGTGGCGACGCCCCCGCCGCCGACGCCGTTTGCGCCGCACTGCACCTCATCCAACACGCCACCAGCCTGGGCGCGGTCGAGTCCACCATCGAACGGCGGGCCAGCATTCCCGGGCAGGAGCACCTGCCTCCGGGGCTGCTGCGCCTGAGCGTGGGTATCGAAGCCGTCGAGGACCTTTGGACCGATCTGGACCGAGCGCTGCGCAACGTGCGGGAAGTGTAGTGCTGAAAGCGGGCGGCATTCGATGACCACGCGAATCTGGCTGCTTCGCCACGGCGAGCCCGATGAGAGCGTACGGCGGCTTTGCTATGGGTCGCTCGACGTGGGCCTGTCGGATGCCGGCCGGCGGCAGATGATGCGCGCGGCCCGCGAGTTGGCGGCGGAGCCGGTGGCGGCGATCTACTCGAGCCCCCGCCTGCGCGCCGTCGAGAGCGCCCGCATCCTGAGCGAGGGCTTGGGCGCAAGGGACCCCTGCGCGCGCGTGGTGCCCGATTTTCGCGAGATCGATTTCGGCGATTTCGAAGGCATGGCATACGACGAGATCGCCGCCCGCTACCCCGACCTGTACCGCCAGTGGATGGAGGCGTCCACAACGGTTCAATTCCCCGGTGGCGAAAGCTTCGCCACCATGCGGCTGCGCGTGCTGCGGGCCTTCGACGCCCTCTCGGCCGCGCACGCAGGCGAAACCGCGGTGGTGGTCAGCCACGGCGGAGCCATTCGCGCCATTGTGGCCCGGACGCTCGGCATGGCCGGGGAAGATATCTTTCACCTGGCCCAGGACCACGGCGCCATCAACCGCATCGACCTGGTGGATGGCTTCGCCGTGGTCAGCCTGCTGAATCGATGCCCCTGAGCCGACATTCTCACTGGGCATCTCTTAATGGCCGATTTCCGTCATCGCGATTGGCAACCTGTTCCACGCAGCCGGGGAAGGTTGCCCGGCGGAACGCAATTTCGTATAAAGGAGTGGGCGGACGGCGCAACTCCAACGCGGCCGGGAACGGCGCGGAGGAGTCCGAGGCGCTCTCTTGTCGAGCCGCCGGCCCTATAGCCAGACGCCCGGTTTCCCCGAAAACTCGTGCCGGAGACAGCCACCTCCGACGGGCGGCGCAAGGAGAAGTACCCCTTGAAGGAGGACCGATGAAACTAACGTTCATCCTGGCGGTGCTCGGTTGCGGGTTGTGCTGGGGACAAGCCGCGGACGACTGCAAGCCTTCGGCGCTAAATGTCCCGGAGGCGAAATACCCCTGTGTCTATTCCGATAATCGGGTGACGTTCCGCGCGGCGGCGCCCGATGCCCAAAAGGTGCAGATCCGATTGGGCAAGCCCTACGATATGACCCGCGGCGCCGACGGAATCTGGAGCGTCACCATTCCGCCGCAGGTGGTGGGCTTCCACTACTACACGTTGATCGTGGATGGCGCGCCGGTGGCCGACCCGGCAACCAGGACGTTTTTCGGATCGGGATGGGAAAACAGCGGGATCGAGATTCCCGAGCAGGATGCGGACTATTACTCCGCCAAAGACGTACCGCGCGGGGACGTGCGCCAGCGGTGGTATTTCTCAAAGGTCACCGGCAAGTGGCGGCGGTGCTACGTCTACGCGCCGCCGGGCTACGACCGGAACGCCAAGACGCGCTATCCGGTTCTGTATCTGCTGCACGGCTGGGGAGAGAACGAGGAAGGCTGGCACGTTCAGGGGCACGTGGATTTCATCATGGACAACCTGATCGCGGCCAGGAAGGCCAAGCCGATGCTGATCGTGATGGACAACCTCAACGCGGTGAAGCCGGGCGAGGATGCGTCGCTGTTTGCGGCTCGGGGGCTGGTGGCGCCGGCGAGTGCCGAAGCCGGGCGGGGAGGCCGGGCGCCGGTGCCCGCTGGGCGGGGAGCATTTCCCGCCAATTTCGGCGCGACGTTCACCGAGATGATGCTCACCGATCTGATTCCCATGATCGAGCGGACCTACAGGGTGGCTCCCGGGCGGGAAAACCGCGCCATGGCCGGACTGTCGATGGGCGGGATGCAGACGTTTACGACCGCGCTCGCCAACCTGGACAAGTTCGCTTACATCGGCGGATTCAGCGGCAGTAGCGGCGGCCGGGGCGGATTCGATCCGAAGACGTCCAGCAACGGCGTGTTCGCGGACGCCGCCGCCTTCAATAAGAAGGTCAAAGTGCTCTTTTTGGGAATTGGCTCGGTGGAAGGCCCCGGCACCAGGACTTTCAGCGAGAGTCTCACCAAGGCTGGCGTCCATAACGTCTACTTCGAATCGCCGGGAACGGCTCATGAATGGCTGACTTGGCGCCGGTGCCTGAACGATTTCGCTCCGCGGCTTTTCCAATAAAGCCCTGTCAGAAAATAACCGTGCCATTTCAACGTGGCGCACGCACTCGTGCGTGCCGCGTCGGCATTCGTGCCGACGCTCGGCGTACCATGGGCGGGCGGGTGTCGAGAAAGTCTCGACACGGCACGCATGAGTGCGCGCGCCACGTCGGCGTCCAAGGATTTGGCACGGTTATTTCATGACGATTCCTAAGGGGAGGCCGGTTGGGCGATGGCGACTCCCACCATCGAATCGGCGCAGCCGTAATACAGGAACCAGCGATTCCGGAACCAGACCAGGCCCTCGGCGAACGTGTCTCCGGCGGCGTACTGGCCGGTCTTTTCGAACGGCAGCTCCGGCTTGAAGACGGGCTGGTCCAGGCGCGCGACCAGCGTAGCCGGGGCATCGGCCGCAAACAGCGCCTCGCCCGCCGCGTAGGCGTTCGGGCCGAGCGCCGTGTCGCCGCCGTCCGGGGCGTTCTTGCCGTTGTACAGCACTACGATGCCATCGGCAGTCAGCACCGGCGGCGGGCCGGTTTCGGGGAACGAACTGTCGAAGCGCCCGGCGCGTTTCGCCAGCACGGCGACCGGTTCGCCGCTGCCATCCTCGACGGCCCGCCAATGAATGAGATCGTCCGAGGTGGCCAGGCGTATGACGCCTTCCCCCCAATACATCCAATACCTGCCGCCGATTTTGGCCGCGATGAGGCGGGCGCCTTCGACACGGGTCACAATCCCGGCCGATTTGTAGGATAGCGCCTCGTACTTGGGGGAAACGCCCAGTGCGGGACCGTGCTTCGTCCAGTGAATCAGATCCCTGGACGTGGCGACGGCAGCGTCGGTTTTCTTTCGGTTCCACTGGGTGTAGGTCAGCACGTAAGTGCCGTCGTCGCTTTCGACGATGCGCGGGTCTTCGCAGCCTCCCGGCCATTCCCGATCCTTCTGGCTATCGTTATCGGGGTAGAGAACCGGCTCCGGACGGCGAGTGAAGTGAATGCCATCGCCGCTTTCGGCGAGTCCCAGCCGGGAAGTGTGCATGCCAATGCGCATTTCGCCGGAGTCGTCCTCGGCGCGGTAGAGCACGTAAATCCTGCCGTTGCGCACGATGGCCGCCGGGTTGAATGTGTGCAGGGCCTCCCAGTGGACGCGCTTGCCATCCACCGGGTCCCGAAACACCGAATCCGGGTTCGGCGCGATCACGAGCGTGGCGGACGGACGCGCGAAGGGATCGATCTGCCACCGGGCGGCCTGGTCCGCGAAAACCGCGGCGGCGCAAAGGCCCGCGGCGGCGATGACGAACTTCAAAGGGCGGTTCATGTCGGGTACCGATGCGATTCGGGAATATCCATTTTAGAGCGCCGAGTGCGGTTCCAGAATGCCCCAAGAGGCACCAACGTCGGTTTAGTGGGGCCGACGCCTGGCGGACGCCCTCGCCCGCGCGCGGCCCCTGGTCGCCGATGGCTGGCGGGAAAGGGATGACCGTTTGCGGCAAAGAGCGGGTCCAGGGAACCCGCGCAGGACGAGGACGTCCGCCCCCCATTATCGCAATATCTTCGGAAATCCATAAAGGTATGCGGCATTAGGTGGAAGCACATGGCTCACCCAAAGCCGCCACAAAAGATACTGGCATCGGCAGCCAAAAACACCGGCGCTGCGGAGGAGAACAACGCCAGCGCGAAAACCGACGCCGCAGGCTGACAGTCCAATGCCGCATAGTTTTTCAGTCAAGCTCGCCTGCGTAAATAGTGGGGCGGGCAATTTTGCCCGCAGCCGCCTTTTTAGGCGGCTCTTTCGAGGTGCAGCCAGTCTCTCTGCCAGGCGAGAGCCGGCTAGAAAGCCGGCTGCAGCCAGAATTGGCTGCCCCACGATCTGCTCAGCACGTCGCCCTAATGGAAAAGTATGCTGCATTCGCCACGAAGGCCCAGGCTTGCCTGGCGCGGCGCAACGCGGTACTAACGGAACATGGCGACTTTCGTTGGGGATCTTCGCTACGCTTTTCGTACTTTGCGGGGGAACCGCTCCTTTACCGCGGTCGCGGTGACTTCGCTCGCGCTGGGCATCGGCGTCAATACGGTCATCTTCAACCTGGTGGAGCAGATGCTGCTATGGTCGGTACCGGCGCGCAATCCGGCCGCTCTGGTCAACATCGAAGGCGGGCGCGCCGGGGCATACGCGTTCTATCGCGAATATCGCGATCGCAATCGCGTTTTCAGCGGCCTGGCGGCGACCAGCCACCCGCAGATCGGCGGCATACGGCCGGAAGGCGCGGCGGCGGTGGAAGTGGGAAGCGTCGCCTACGTGAGCGGCAACTACTTTGCGACTCTCGGGGTGGGGGCGGCGACGGGGCGCACGATCACCGTCGCGGACGACCTTCGGCCCGGCGGATCGCCGGTCGCGGTGCTCTCTTATTCTTACTGGCAGAGGCGCTTGGCGGGCGATCCACGCGTGGTGGGGCGCAAGCTCGCGATCAGCGGCGTGCCGTTCACCATAGCCGGCGTGGCGGAAAAGGGCTTCAGCGGAATCTTCAACGGGCTGCCATCGGCTGCGTTCGTTCCCATTACCATGTACCCGGTCACCAACCCGGCCGCGGCGACCGCCTGGAACGGCGCCAATATGTTCTGGCTTACTCCCATAGCCCGGCTGAAGGCGGGCGTGTCGCTGACCGAGGCGCAGGCCCAGATGCGGGTTCTATGGCCCCAGGTGGCCGATGCGGTTGGGCGGCGCCGGAGATCCGACGAGGAAACCATCACCCTGACGCCAGGGGCGCGCGGCGGCCGCACGGAGATGGCCGATCCGCTGCGGGTGCTGGGCGTGGCTACCGGCCTGGTGCTGTTGATCGCCTGCGCCAACGTGGCCAACCTGCTGCTGACGCGGGCCACCGGCCGCCGGAGGGAAATCGCGGTACGGCTGGCATTGGGCGCCACGCGCGGGCGGCTGGTGCGCCAACTTCTCACCGAAAGCCTGCTGTTGGCGGCCATCGGCGGGGCGTTGGGGCTCGGGCTGGCGTGGTGGGGAGTGGGGGCGCTGGCCAGGCTGGAGCTGGTCAATTCCAATCTGCGCTTCCACCCGAGCCTCGCGGTGGCCGGCTTTTCGGCCGCCGCCACGCTGGTCACCGGCATTCTTTTCGGACTCGCGCCAGCGCTGCGCGCCACCGGTATCGGACTGGCGGATGCGGTGAAGGACGGCGGATCGGCCGGGCGCAGCGCGCGCCGGCTGCTGCTGGGTAAGGCGCTTATCGCCGCGCAGGTGGCGCTGTCGCTGGCGCTGCTGGTGGAGGCCGGCCTCTTCGTCCGCACCTTACGCAATCTGCGAAACGTGGATATCGGCTTCGCGGCCGATAAAGCGGCGATCGTCGACATCGACCCCACCAAGCTTGGCTATCGCGGGCAGCGGCTGCGCGAGTTCTACGACACTTTGCTGGAGCGCACGCGGCGCATCCGCGGCGTGCAGTCCGCTTCGTTGTCTTTGGCAACCCCTATGGGCGAGTTCGCAATGGCCAGCGGGTTCTCGGTGGAGGGTTATCAGCCCAAAGCCGGTGAAAACCTCTATGCCTTAACCAACTCCGTAACGGAAGGTTACTTTACCACTCTCGGAATTCCCATGCTGCTCGGCCGCGACTTTGGGGCGCGAGACGAGCCCGCGGTCACGCCCAAAGACAATCCATTCGCAGCCATTGGGCGCCAGAGCGGCAGCGTCCAGGAGGAACCGCTGGAGGCGCCAGGCACTTGCGTGGTGGACGAGTCGATTGCGCGGAAACTGTTCGGCGACGGTAATCCGCTCGGCCGGCACATCAGTTTCGACGACAAGTACAAGGCGGCCGGCGCGCTCGAAATCGTTGGCGTGGTGAAGGACGTTCGCCACATGGCGATCCGCAAGGCCGACCGCATGGGCAGCATCTACGTGCCAAGCTGGAGCAGGGGCGCCGAAGCCCGCTGGTTGGAGGTGCGCATGGCGGGAGACGCGGCGCCGGTGATCGCGGCCATTCGGCGCGAGCTGCGCGACCTGGACCCGAACGTCCCGCTGCTGCAATTCCGCATGCTGCGCGAGTACGTTGATAGCAATATGAGCCGGGAACGGCTAATCGCCTGGCTGGCCGGTTTCTTCGGGTTGCTGGCGGTGGCGCTGGCGTCGGTGGGCCTCTACGGGGTAGTGGCGTATGCGGTGACGCAGCGAACCAGGGAGATCGGGATCCGGATGGCGCTGGGCGCGCAGGCGGGCGATGTGGTTCGCATGATCGTGGGCGGTTCGCTGGGGCCGGTGCTGGCCGGGGTTATCGCCGGCCTGGGCGGCGCGCTGGCGCTGGCGCGGCTGGTGGCCGGGATGTTGTACGGCGTGGCCCCGCGCGATCCCCTCTCGATGGCCCTGGCGGCGGCCGGGATGCTAACCGTGGCGCTGGTCGCCGCCGCGATTCCGGCGCGGCGGGCCAGCCGGGTGGACCCGACGGAGGCGCTGCACTACGAGTAATACGGGGTGTTGAACTTATTAACTTAACCGGCTTGGGGAAATCCGTTTCCGGGTGACCGCTCCCTGGGGAGCTGCAAGAGATCACAAATCGCAGGCGGAACCGCCTGCGCCACCAAAGCCGGTGCATTGTTTTCAATGGTGGGGCAGGCGGTTCCGCCTGCCCAGCGCGTTTCGGCGAGTTTTTTCACGGCTTCTGGCGGTGGCGGCTCGGTAAGCCGCGCCTAAATTGCGAAATCTCCAGATTCGGCGGAGTGTCAGGCGGCGTCGGGGAGGGGTTTATTCCAGGAGTCGGCGGATTTGTGCATTTTTGTGCATTTTTGTGCATTTTTGTGCATTTTGCGGCAGTTTGTCGGCAAGCGCGGCGTTCCTCGACTTCGGACGGGGTGGGAGCGGTAGCTTGCTCGATGATGAATCGGGCGGCTTTGAACTGGACGCTGGGGGAAGCTTTGTCGTCGCGGGATCGGTCATGAGAAGCTCTTCCGGCCACCACGGTAACAGGCGAGCGGGTGCGGACGAGGCGAGGGGGAAGAGGCGCGATGGGTGGGAGGCGTTGGAAAGAAAGAGGTAAGACCGGTCAGGAAAAAGTTCGAAAGACTGTGACTGGGGGGATAGGGATGGGGGAGAAGTGGGCGGATACGCGAAGGATAGAGCCGCCGGAGCGGTGCCGGCGGCTCGGGGAGAGTTGTTGTGTCGTGGCGCGGGGGGCGGCGGTTAGAACCGCAGATACCCGCCCACCTGCAAATACCGCTGGGTGGATGCGGTGCCGGTGATTACGCCGAAGCCATTGTAGTTAATGGCGCCGCTCGACAGGGTTGTCGCGCAGCAGCTCCCACCGGGGTTGGAGAAGGTGACGGTGTTGGTCAGGTTGAACGCCTCACCGGTCAACTGGAACTTGAGCTTCTCTCCCTTCAACAGGAAAATGCGGGAGACGCTCGCGTTCAGTTGGAACAAACCGGGCCCGATCAGCAGGTCTCGGCCGGTCGTACCCAGGACCCCACCCGGCGGATTGGCGAACGCACTGTCGTCGAAGTACGGATCGGCTGAGTCGTGGCCGCCCAGGATCTTCACGCTGGGGTTGATCTGGGTGGCGCTGGTGCCCTGCCCGCCGGCGTTGATGGCGGAACTGGTGCCGACGGTGAATGGCAGGCCGCTGAACCGGCTGAGGATACCGCTGAGCTGCCAGTCGCCCACGACCCATCCAACCGGTCCATGATTCAGCAGCGTATGCCCTTTGCCGAACGGCAGGTTGTAGACGTAATAAATCTGCAGGGTTTGCTGGCGGTTGATGCCGGAGATCGCCTTATCCAGCGTGAACGACACCGGGTAGGCGCGCCACAACGTACCGTCGTTGTTGTCGCCATTGATGTCGTCGAGCGCTTTGGAGAAGGTGTAACTGGCGCCGATCAGCGACGCCCCGATGCGCTTTCTCACCGTCATCTGCAAGGCGTTATAGGTCATGAATCCGAACGGCTCATACATATTCATGTCCTGCTCGACGTAAGGAGCGAGCTGCCGGCTGATGCTGGTGCCGCTGCCGGGCGCCGAGCCGTTGATGTTCACGCCCATATCGATGTGGGTTCCGTGCTCGCCCACGTATCCCGCTTGCGCCACTAAAGTGGGTGAGAATTCGTGCTGCACGAAGACATTCCAACTCTGGTAGTAGCCCCGATTGAAATTGGCCGGGAAAGTAGACGTGCTGAGACTGGGCAAGTAGGTGGTCGGCGACGAGGCCGTCGACGGCTTGATGACGCCTTGCGTGATCGAGGGGAAGACGGCAACGGGAATCCCGTCCGACAACTGGGCCTGGGTGGCTCCATCGGAACCTGGAACGCCGGCATAATCGATGAACTGATAGGTGTCGCTCATCGAGCCGTAGTAGTTGTTCACAACCGAGGGGTATTGGTTCCGCTGGTTGCGCATGTTATCGGGATCCACGCTAATGCCGTAACCGCCGCGGATTACGGTTTTCTCGTTCAACCGGTAAGCAAGACCCAGGCGGGGAGCGAAGTCGGTCTTTTTCGCGGTGGCGCCGGCATTCCAGGGCTCGCCGCCCTCCCCGCCGATGTAGATGTTATCGGTGGAGGGGTCGAACCGCGTGGCGCCATAATAATCGTGCGAATAGATCGGGTAGTATTCCCAGCGCAGACCGTAATCGATGGTTAGTTTAGGAGTTGCCTGCCACATATCCCGCAGGTATATGGCCCAGGTGGAAAAGCGCAGCGAGTTGGGATCGTTGAACTGGGTGACTTTGCCCGTCTCGGACGGATATCCAAGGAGGAACTGCGCCCAGGAGTTCGCAGGGCTGGCGGGCAGGGCCGCGCCGGCGGGATCCGAATTGACGTTGGCGGATCCGCCTTTGAGCGCGGTAATCGAGCCATCGAAGCCGAACGTGCCGCGCGCCGTGCCGAACGTGCCGCCCTGCGGCTGGAAGTGGTTCAGCGCGAACTTGTCGTATTCGAAGCCGAAACGAATATTGTGCGCGCCCTGGATCTTGGTCACATTCCAGGCGCCGGTATACTGGTTATCGCGGAACTTGAAGGGGCTGCCGGTATTGGTGTTGCCAATGTTGGCAATGCCGGTGATCTGGAAGCCGGGGATGCCTTCGTAGTTCGGACCGACGCCATTGGTGCCGGGAATGTGCAGCACGCTACTGCCATAATCGCCGTCCTGCGGGTCGCCGGTGGCGCCGATGTTCTGCCGCGTGTAGCCGGCGTTGCCATCCACCAGGAGGGTAGGCGTAATGGCATACGTCAAGCCGGAACCGACTACTTGCGCGCGGCCGCCGGCATGACCCGGGTTGCCGCCATTAAAGACGTCACCAGCAGCCGGGCCCAACACGAACGGGGCCACGATATCCATGGGCGAAAGGCTGTACCGGCCCCAAACCATGGCCTTCTCGGTGGGATTGTAATTGACCTTCCAATCCCAGCGTCCGACTGTGTAGCTGGTGTCGCCGTAGGCGTCGTAGTTGTTGAGGAACTGATTCGGCCGGGTCAGATTGGCGGGCAGCAGGGCGGTCAACGTCTGCGCTTGCGAGACGATGCGGCTCGAGGGAATCGTGTTGTTCGGGAACTGCGCGCGGCCGGTGCCGTCGGCGTTGCCCGTCAGAGGATCGTAGACAGGCGTGCCAGTGGCGCTGAAACTGCCGGTGCGAAAAGCCGCGTTTGGCAGAGTTAGGTTGACGTCCGAGCCATATTGCACGTTCTTGGTGTTTTCCCAATCCATGAACCAGAACAGCTTGTTCTTGCCGTGCACGATCTTGGGAATCCAAATCGGGCCGCCGACCGCGAATCCGTATTGGTTGAAAATGTTCTTCGCCTCGCGGCCGGGGTGGCTGAAATAGTTGTTGACCGCGTAAAAGTCATTGTTGTAGTTGCGCTCGAAAGCCGAGCCATGCAACTCGTTGGTCCCCGATTTGGTGATGACGCTGATGGCCGCACCGGCGGCCGAGCCCTGTTCGGCATCGAACGAGTTGGTACTGACGTTCACCGTCTGGATGGCTTCGGGTGACGGTACATAAGCGACGTTCACGGGCAGCCACGGATAAGAATCGGTCACGCCATCGATTTTGGTCATGTTGGCTTGGGATGAAACGCCGTTCATGGAGACCGTGATGGCGCGTTGCGGATTGCCAGCTTGCGAATTGGCTTCGCCAGTGCCGGACGTGGTGTTCGAGCCCGGCTGAATCAGCAGCAACGCCTGGAAGTTCTTGCCTTCTGAACCCATGTACGGGAGTTCTTCCACTTCCTGCTGCGTCACTTCGGCGTGGATATCGGCTTTGTCGGTCTGCAGCGCCACCGCATCGGCCGCAACCTGCACGGTTGCAGTGGTTTGCGCGATCTGCAGGGAGACGTCCACGCGCCGCACTTCGTTCACTTGCACCTGCACACCCGTTTCGATAAAGGTGGAGAACGATTTGGCGGTTACCGTCACCCTGTACAGTCCGACTTGCAGGTCGGTGAAGCGGAAAACGCCACGTTCATCGGTGTTCGCCTCGCTCTTGACGTTCGTGGCCTGATTGACCGCTTCCACATGAACTCCGGGCACGGCAGCGCCCGTCGGATCGATCACGTTTCCGGTGAGCGACCCGTAAAGAACCTGCGCCCGAGCCAAATTCGCCATACCGCCGATCGCGAGAACCAGCGCGGCGGCCGCAACCAAAAAACGACGTAGTCTTTTCATTGTGCTTAGCCAACCTCCCCAGCGAGGCTACACACGTGCCCCGATTCGTTGCAGTCTCAAACTATATATACTCGACACAGCTCAAAAGTCAAGCACATTTTTCACCCCGGGCTTTTGCCTGGCCGGAGCCGATCGAGCCGCACGCGTCATGAGGCGTTTTTCAACGCCGACGCCCACTTTTGTACCCGGGCTTTGACTCCACTAAAATTTTTCGGTCTCGCCGAGAAATTATTGTTGTAAGCTGAAACAAATGCGTATTCAGGACGTCCGGGCGACGACCGTAACCGTGCCGCTGGAGGCCCCGTTGCGCCACGCCAACGGGTGCCATTGGGGGCGTTTCGTCCGCACCATCGTGGAAGTGGAGACCGACAACGGCCTGATCGGGCTGGGGGAAATGGGAGGAGGAGGCGAGTCGGCCGAGGCCGTTTTCCGCTCCATGAAGTCTTACCTGGTGGGGCACGATCCGGCCCGCCTGGAGGAGATGCGCTTCAAGATCGCCAATCCGACCGCTTCTCTTTATAACAACCGCACCCAGGTGGCGGCGGCCCTGGAGTTCGCCTGCCTGGACATTCTGGGCCAGGCGTGGGGTGTGCCGGTATCGGAAATCCTGGGCGGGCGCGTGCGCGACAGCGTGCGCTTTGCGACTTACTCCTTTTTCCGCTATCCCGACTCGCGATCGGGCCAGGGCGAAGTCCGCACTATCGACCAGGTGATCCGCTATATCGCCGACACGAAAGAGCGCTTCGGCTTTACCACCCACAAAATCAAGGGCGGCGTCTTTCCTCCCGATTACGAACTGGAGGTGTACCGCGCCGTGGCCGCGGCGTTCCCGCAGGATTCCCTGCGCTTCGACCCCAACGCTGTCTGGTCCACCGGCCAGGCCATTCGTTTCGGACAGGCCATCGAAGGGCTGCGCAACGATTACCTGGAGGATCCCGTCTTCGGCCTGGACGGCATGCGCCGCACCCGCCAGATGGTGCGGGTGCCGCTGGCCACCAATACCGTGGTGGTGGATTTCGAACAGCTTGCCACCAATGCGCTGGCCCCAGCCGTGGACGTCATTCTGCTCGATACCACTTTCTGGGGCGGCATCCGGCCCTGTATCAAGGCCGCCGGCATCTGCGAAACGTTTCGCCTGGACGTGGCCGTACACTCGTCCGGCGAGCTCGGCATCCAACTGGCGACCATGCTGCACCTGGGCGCCGTGCTCCCCTACCTGAGCTTCGCCGCCGACGCTCACTATCATCATTTGAAAGACGACATCGTCGAAGGGGGGTTGTTACCATATCGGGGGGGCGCCATCCGGGTGCCGGAAGGCCCCGGCCTGGGCGTGCGCCTCAACCGCGACAAGCTGGCCGAATATCACGAACTGTATCTGCGCCTTGGAAATTACCCCTACGACCAGGACCCGGGCCGCCCCGGCTGGGTTCCGCTGGTTCCCAACGACCGCTGGGCCGATCCGGAGGACGACCATCCCGTGAAAATCCCCTGGTAGCGGCTGTGGACACGATGCGAAACTGCCTGGACTTGACCGATCGCGTGGCCGTGGTAATCGGCGCTACTTCCGGCATCGGCCGCGCCATCGCCCTCGGTTTCGCGCGCCATGGAGCCCACGTAGTGCCCACCGGCAGGCGCCCGGAATGGGTGGAATGCGTCTGCAACGACGTTCTCAGGCTCGATCGCCGCACCCTGATGCAGCTCACCGATGTCACCAGCCGCGTTTCCATCGATGAGCTTCGCGACGCCGTGCTGGAAGAGTTCGGCACCGTGGATATCCTGGTAAACGCCGCCGGGTTCACTTTCAAGCAGCCCACCGTGGAGGTCGGCGACGAAGCCTGGCAAAGCGTCATGGATACCAATGTCGGCGGCGTGCTGCGCGCCTCGGTGGCGTTTCACGACGCGCTGGCTGCCAGCGGGCGCGGGCGGGTCATTAATATCGCTTCGCTGGGATCGTTCGTGGCGTTTCACGAAGTGGCGGCCTACTGCGCCTCCAAGGCCGCCGTGGTGTCGCTGACCCGCAACCTGGCTTGTGAATGGGCCAAAGACGGGATTTCGGTGAACGCCATCGCCCCCGGCGTCTTTCCCACCGAGATGAACGGCCAGATTATTTCCGGAACGCCGCGCGGCGAGGAGATCCTGCTGCGCACGCCCATGCGCCGCTTCGGCAACCCCGAGGAACTAGTGGGTACGGCCGTGCTGCTGGCCTCCGATGGCGCCAGCTTCCTGACCGGCCAATCGATCGTGGTAGACGGGGGCTACCTGGCCAGCGGGGTGAATACGTGAAGAGCAAAGTGGGACAGGCCTCCTGGCCTGTCCATGGCAAGTGCAGATACTCCGGTGACAGGCCAGGAGGCCTGTCCCACCTTGCCCTCGCCCTTTTCCTCGCTTCCCTGCCCCTTCCCGCCGAAACCGGAGCCGATGCCTGGCTCCGCTACGCGCCGCTCGATGGCACGGCGCTCGCCCACGCCCGCGCCGAGCTGCCCGCTACTGTCGTCATCTTCGAAGACGGTGGCCTGGAGGCTACCGCGCGGGCTGAGCTGGTGCGCGGAGTCCGCGGCATGCTGGGCCGGACTTTGCGCGAAGGGAGCAGTCTGGCCGGGGAGGACGCTATCGTGCTCGCCACCGCCGATCAGCTTCGCCGCGCCGCTCCTGGCTGGCGCCTGAACCCTCCTGCCAACGGGGAAGGCTTCGCCATCCGAACCGTGGCGGAGGGCGCGCGGTACCTGGTGGTCGGCTCAGGTTCTTCCCGCGGCGTGCTGTACGGAACCTTCGCCCTGTTGCGCGCGCTGGCGCTGGGAGAATCCATCGCCGGGTTGAACCTGTCCGAATCGCCCTACGCACCGGTCCGCTGGACCAACGAGTGGGACAACCTGGATAGCTCGATCGAGCGCGGCTATGGCGGCCGTTCGATCTTCTGGGAAAACAACCGCGCGCGCGCCGATCTGGCTCGCGTGGATGCCTACGGCCGCCTGCTGGCCTCGCTCGGCATCAATGCCTGCGCCCTCAATAACGTCAATGCCAACCCGCGCGTGCTGGCTCCGGAATTCGTGGCCGAAGTTGCCCGCATTGCCGGCCGCCTGCGCCCGTGGGGCGTCCGCGTGGCTCTCTCGGTGGATTTCGGCAGTCCGCAATCGGTGGGAGAGCTCGATACCTACGATCCGCTCGACGCGCGTGTGGCCGCCTGGTGGCAGGCCCGCGCCGGCGATCTATATCGCGCCATCCCGGATCTGGCCGGCTTCGTGCTCAAAGCCGATTCCGAAGGCCGGGTCGGTCCTTCCGCCTACCACCGCACCCATGCCGATGCCGCCAACGTGGTGGCCCGCGCCCTGGCTCCCCATGGCGGCCTGCTGTTCTATCGCGGTTTCGTCTACGACCACCACATGGATTGGCGCAACCCGAAAAACGACCGCGCCCGCGCCGCCTGGGATAACTTCCAACCTTTGGATGGCAGCTTCGACGACAACGTCGTGATCCAGATCAAGAACGGCCCCATCGATTTTCAGGTCCGCGAGCCCGCCTCGCCGCTGTTCGGCGCTCTCGAAAAAACCAACCAGGCGATCGAGCTGCAAGTCACCCAGGAGTACATGGGCCAGGCTCGCCATACCGTATTTCTGGCGCCCCAATGGAAGCGGACGCTGGATTTCGATATGCACGCTTCCGGCGGTGTTCCGACTCCGGTTAAGGCGCTGGTCGCCGGCCGCGTCTTCCATCGGCCGACTGGCGGATTCGTAGGCGTGGTCAACGTGGGTCTCGACGACAACTGGTTCGGCAATCATCTCTCGCAGGCCAATCTCTACGCCTTTGGCCGTCTGGCCTGGAATCCGGATCTCGCCAGCGAGCGCATCGAGCGCGAGTGGAGCCAGCTCACCTTCGGCGCCGACCCCGCCGTGCTCGACACGGTCGATGCGATTCAGCTCACTTCCTGGCGAAATTACGAGAACTATACCGGCCCGCTCGGCTTGCAGACCCTCACCGATATTACCGGCGACCATTTCGGCGTGAACGTGGAAGCCAGCGAGAGCAACGGCTGGGGGCAGTGGCACCGCGCCGATCATGACGGCGTCGGCATGGACCGCACAGTCGCCGCCGGCACGGGCTTTATCGGCCAATATCGCCCCGCCGTGGCGCGCGTCTTCGAATCCCTTGCCACCTGCCCGGACGACCTGCTGCTGTTTTTCCACCACGTTCCCTATACTTATCGCCTGCACGATGGCCGAACGGTGATTCAATATCTCTACGATTCGCATTACGCCGGCGCCGACGCCGTAGCCGACTACGCGCGCCGCTGGCAAACCTTGCGCGGCAAGCTCGACCCCGAGCGCTTCCACGGCATATTGGCGCAGCTCGAATACCAGGCGGGACAGGCCGTGGTGTGGCGCGACGCGGTTACCAACTGGTTCCAGCGAGCCTCGGGAATTGCCGATGCGCACGGCCGCGTGGGTCGCTATCCCGGCCGGGTGGAAGCCGAGGCGATGCAACTGGAGGGCTACCTGGTGCGCGACGTCGAGCCGGCCGAAGACGCTTCCGGCGGCCAAGCTGTCGCCTGTCCCGAGGGCATCGCGGTCTGCTCGGCTTCCTACTCCTTCAAAGGGGCTGCCGGCTGGTATACCTTGAATGTGGAGTACTTCGACCAGAACAACGGTGTCTCGCATTATGCCCTGTTGGTGAACCGGCAGAAGATCGACGCGTGGGATGCCGCCCTCGATCTGCCCACCGCGCTTCTCGATTCCACCTCGTCCACGCGCCACACGATTGGCGGCATAGCGTTGCGGCCCGGCGATACCATTCGCATCGAGGGCCGTCCGGATGGTGGGGAAGCGGCCGCCTTGGACTATATCGAAATTCATTCCGAAGCGGAAGGAAGGAAACCGTGAATGTTAGTGACTCGCAGTTGCCAAGGGATGGCGCGACCCAGAGGGTGGGACAGACCATCGTTTTTCGTCGTCTGTCAGGCTGCTACGGTCCGGTCAGTGGCGACAGACCACAAAAAACGATGGTCTGTCCCACCTCTACTCGGCGCCTGTACGCCTTGGGGCGGCAGGTGAGGCCCGGCCGTGGGCTCGCCGGGCTGGCCTCCGTCTTGCTGCTCGCCCTGATCGCCTGCACCCCCGCCTGCGCCCAGACCAAGCCGCTCTATCTCGATCCGGCGGCGCCCGTCGACCGCCGTGTCGACGACCTGGTTTCCCGCATGACGCCCGAAGAGAAAGTCGGCCAGCTCATGAACGATGCGCCAGCCATCGATCGGCTGGACGTGCCCGCCTATAACTGGTGGAACGAATGTCTGCACGGGGTGGCGCGCGCCGGCCGCGCCACCGTTTTCCCGGAGACCATCGGTCTGGCCGCCACCTGGGACACCGCTTTGCTCGGCCGCGTTTCCACCGCCATCTCCGACGAAGCCCGCGCCAAGTATCACGAGTTCCTCCGCCGGGGAAAACGGAACATCTATCAGGGCCTCACCTTCTGGACGCCGAATATCAACCTATTCAGAGATCCGCGCTGGGGTCGCGGCATGGAAACCTACGGCGAAGACCCGTACCTCACCGGCCGCATGGCGGTCACGTTTATCCACGGCTTACAGGGCGACGACCCGAAGTATTTCAAAACCATCGCCACCGCCAAACACTACGCCGTGCATAGCGGTCCGGAATCGGAGCGACACACCTTCGACGCCTTGCCCGACGAGCGCGACCTTGTCGATTCCTACCTGCCGCATTTCGAAGCCGCCGTCACCGAAGGCGGGGCGTACTCGGTCATGTGCGCCTATAACAGCGTGGACGGCAAGCCCGCCTGCGCCAATCCGCGCCTGCTCGAAGACACGCTGCGCAAGCAATGGGGTTTCCAGGGTTACGTGGTTTCCGATTGCGGCGCCATCTCCGATATCTATCGCGGGCACAAATTCGTCGCCACCGTGGAAGAGGCCGCCGCCAAAGCCGTGCTGGCCGGCACCGATCTCGATTGCGGCACCGAGTACGCCGCGCTGGTGCCCGCCGTCCACGCCGGTCTCATCGCCGAATCCGATATCGACCGCTCCGTCAAGCGCCTGTTCACGGCGCGCTTCAAGCTGGGCATGTTCGATCCGCCCGAGATGGTGCCATACGCGAAAATTCCCTATAGCGTGAACGACAGTCCCGAGCATCGCCAGTTGGCTCTCGACGCCGCGCGCAAATCCATCGTCCTGCTCAAGAACGACGCCCATACCCTGCCGCTTTCGAAGCATCTCAAAACCATCGCCGTGATCGGCCCCAATGCCGACGACCCGGACGTTCTGGTGGGCAACTACAACGGCGAACCCTCCGCCCCGGTCACGCCGCTCGCCGGCATTCGCCGCAAGCTGGCCGGCAGCGCCCGCGTGCTCTACGCCCGCGGCGGCGACCTGGCCGCCAATCTGCCGGGCTTCGAAACCATTCCCGCCTCCGCCCTCGCCGCCTCCGACGCTCCCAACGCGGCCCACGGCCTGCGCGGCGAGTATTTCGCCTCCGCCAACTTCGACGGCAAACAGCATCGCCCACGCGAGCTTACCTATCCGGGCTCGGGCAAAATGGCGGGCCAGCCCGCTCCCGACGCCAAACCCGTCTTCACTCGCGTCGACCCCGAAGTCAACTTCATGTGGCGGGATGGCGCGCCGCGCCCGGATCTGAACGACGACGATTTCGGCGTCCGCTGGACCGGCTTCCTGCGCGTGCCCGCTTCCGGCAAGTATCAAATCGGCGCCACCGGCATGAACGCCTACGAGGTCTATATCGATGGCAAGCAGGTGGTCAACACCACCAACATCCACGAGCGCGCCTACGCCTACGCGACCCTCGACCTGGAAGCCGGCAAGCCCTACGCCATTCGCCTGGACTATCACGAATTCGCCGGCGAAGCCGACATCCGCCTGGTCTGGGCCCATCCGTCCGGCGCGGACGACGTGGGAAAAGCCCTCGCCGCCGCCCGCCAGGCCGACGCCGTGGTGCTGGTCACCGGACTTTCGCCGCGCCTGGAGGGTGAAGAGATGAGCGTGCCGGTGGCCGGCTTCAAAGGCGGCGATCGCGTCGATCTGGGCATTCCCCGGGAGCAGGAGGAGTTGATGCAGCAGGTCGCCACCCTGGGCAAGCCGGTCGTGCTGGTGCTGCTCAACGGCAGCGCCTTGGCCGTCAACTGGGCGCGCGATCATGTGCCCGCCATCGTCGAAGCGTGGTATCCGGGCGAAGCCGGCGGCGACGCGCTGGCCGACGTTCTGTTCGGCGATTACAACCCGGGCGGCCGTCTGCCCGTAACCTTCTATAAATCGGCCGATCAGTTGCCGCCCTTCACCGATTACAATATGGTCGGCCGCACCTACCGCTACTTCCGCGGCGAGCCCCTCTACCCCTTCGGCTACGGTCTCAGCTACACGACTTTTTCCTACGGGAATCTCACTGTACCGAAAGCGGCGGCCATAGGCGACCCTGTCAAAGTGTCGGTGGAAGTGCGGAACACCGGCAAGCTGCCCGGCGAAGAGGTGGTCGAGCTGTATCTGAAATCCGGCGCCGAGGGCGCTCCGCTGCGCTCGCTCGAGGGCTTCGGGCGGGTGGCGTTGGCGCCCGGACAGAGCCGGATCGTCGAGTTCACCATTGCCCCGCGCCAGTTTGCCCTGGCCGGCGCCGATGGCCGGCGCGCCATCGAGCCCGGGACGTTCGAGATCGCGGTGGGCGGCAAGCAGCCGGGCTTCACCGGTGCGGCCGATGCCTCGACCACCGGCGTGGTTTCCGCCGCCCTTACCCTGCAGGGAGCGGCCAGGCCAGTCGAATGATGCAAGCGGCGAAGCGCAATCAGGGCGCCTCTAGCGAGGTGGCGCGCGACATCAACCGCCGCCTGGTGCTGAACCTGGTGCGTACCCGCCATCCCATCTCCCGCGCCGACCTGGCCCGCGTCTCCGGTCTGCAGCGGAGCACGGTTTCGCTCATCGTGGAGCAACTGATCGGCGAGCACTGGGTGGTGGAAGGCGCCACCGGCCGGTTGCCGCGCGGGCGCCGGCCCACCTTCCTGCGCCTCAACGACGAACGCGTGATCATCGCCGTCGATCTGCGTCCCATCGAAACCACCGTGGCCTTGGCCGACGCCAACGGAAAATTCATTTCGCAGGAAGTCATCAATACGGCCGCCGATCCCAAATTGGCCATCGCGGCGCTCATCCAGTCCATCCAGCGAATCACCCACACCAGCCGCCGCAAGAAAATCGAAGGCGTCGGCATCAGCGTTCCCGGCCGCTATCATCACGCTTTCGACCGGCTGGTTTTCGCTCCCAACCTGAAGTGGCGCGACGTGGATATCCGCGGCCCCATCGCCAAAGCCACCGGCCTCGAAGTGGCGGTCGAAAACGCGGCCAATGCCTGCGTGCTGGCGGCCGTCTGGTTCGGCCATCTGGAGGAGTGCGGCAGCCTGGTGGTGGTGACGGTTTCCGAAGGGATCGGCACCGGGATCTGGGCCAACGGCCAACTTGTCCGCGGCCTGAACGGAATGGCCGGCGAATTCGGCCACGTGCCGCTCAATCCCGAAGGCCCGCTATGCAGTTGCGGCGGACACGGCTGCTGGGAAGTCTACGGCTCCAATAGCGCCGCGCTTCGCTATTACCACGAGGCCGGCGCGACACCCGATAATCTCAACTTCCGCCAGTTGCTTTCCCGCGCCGACACTGGCGACGCCCGCGCCGTCGCCGCCCTCGAAACCATGGCGCGACACCTGGGCCGGGGCATGCGCATGCTCGCCGCCGGGCTGGCGCCGGAGCGCATCATTATCGTCGGCGACCTGACGCGCTCCTGGCAGCGCTTCGGTCCGGTGATCGAAGCCGAACTGCAACAGCAAGTGCTGCCCGGCGCCTCGATGCCGCACCTGGTGCCCGCCTACGAGGATGGCATGGCCCGCCTGCGCGGCACCGTCGCGCTGGTGCTGCAGAAGGATTTCGGGCTGCTGCGAGACCTGCCGGGGTGAGAAGCTGTCAGCCATCGGCGGTCAGCTTTCAGCTACACCATGGGGCGACTGGGAGTTAGCTGAAAGCTGACCGCTGAACGCTTCCTCCTACAGCTCCAACTCCCACGTCTGCCCCATCACCTCCACGCCGAAATGCGAGTGCGGTTTTTCCCCGGCTAGCTTAAAGCCGTGCGCGCTATAAATATGTTGCGCCGTCTTCAACTCCGCCTGTGTCCACAGACGCATTTTGCGATACCCGGCCTGGCGCGCGAACGCGATGCACTCCTCCACCAGGCGGCGGCCCACGCCGAGGCCCCGCGCTTCCGGCTCGACCAGCAGCATGCGCAGCAGGGCAATCCGCGGCGAGTGCTTCACCAGGAAAATCGAGCCGACCGGTAAGCCGCCCCGCTCGGCGATCCAGCAGCGTTCCCGCTCGGGGTCGAAATGGCGCAAAAACCGGATGCAAACGTCTCCCACCAGCGCCTCGAACAGCGAGCCCCATCCGTACTCCCGCGCGTACAACACGCCGTGGCGGTGAATCACCCAGCCGATATCACCGGCCCGGTGGGTACGAATCGTGAGATCCGGAGGACTTTCCGGCTTCCCGCCCAGCAGCGTTTCGATGTTCCGCATCGATTCCACCAGGCGCTCGCGGTCCGGCGGATGCAACCGCTCGAGCAGGCCCGCCGCCTGGCGATCCGAGTTCCGGTCGAGCTCCTCGAACGCTTTGCGGCCACGGGCGCTCAGTTTCAGGTGCACCTGCCGCTTGTCGGTGGCGCTGGCTTTACGGGTAATCAGCCCGCGCGCCCGAAAGCTGTCCAGCAGACGGCTCAGGTAGCCGGCGTCGAGCCCCAGGTCGCGGGCGATTTCGCTGGCGGTGGGGGTTTGCCGCGAGCCGAGCTCATAAACGACGCGGGCTTCGGCGAGCGAAAGGTCGCTGTTCAGGTAGCTCTTGCGCAGCACTCCGATCTGGCCGGTATAGAAACGGTTGAAGCGGCGGACGGCGGCGGTGGACATGCTTCGATTCTGCCCGGAATAGTTGATAAAGTCAACTATATATTCACGCTTACGCCGCTGAAGATAAGGCGCCATCGGCTCGGAGCGGTCAATTTTGACCAGACGGCGATGCGGAAATCCGCTATTCTCGCTTGATGACCGGAACCGGCGAACGAAATCCCCGCGGCAGGGCAGTTTTCACCGTCGAGCCGGTCACGCGACGTCCGCGGCAACGCTACGCGGGCTGGCGAGGCTCCCGCTGAAACACACCTGGTATGCCATAGCTCTTCCCATTCGGTATGAGGGCCCGTCGGCCGGTTCGGTGAAAGGTTGCGGCCGGACGCTCGCGATCAATACAAAAAAGGTTCGTTTTACCAGCGACCAGGATCTCCCGGTCGGTCTCGATATCTGGTTGAGGATATCCTGGCCCGCCCAGTTATCGGACGGTACCGGCCTGAGTCTCTCGATCTTTGGGCGAGTCGAGCGATCCGTGTCTAACGAAGTCGAAGTTACGGTTTCCCGGCACGAGTTTCGGACACGGCGCAGCGGCGAGCCATCCGAAAGGTTGGGAGACGTCCGCGCAATGCATGCGAGCTAAGTATTGGATTTCGGAATTACGGTCACGTATCGTGCAACCGCTCCCTTAACGGTCGCGGCTCGGAAACTTGCAGGCCGATCATGCCTTCACGCCCAGACCCAGGACCTTGCGCGCGTACTCCACGCCGCGCTCCATGTGGTCGCGCTGTTGATAGGCAAGCGCGGCCGCAATCGGCTCCGCCATCTTGCCCGGCACATCTTCGATCACCATGGTCTTTTCATACGGACGCCCCCGCTTGGCCAGGGCCAGAAAGCGCGCCAGGTCGGAGGCCCGCATGTCCTCCCACTGCTTCATAAACTCGGACGAGTAAATCGGCAGGATCTGCGGCGGACGGCCGGTAATCGGCTTATTATAAATGGCGATCGGCGGGCATACTTCCCGCGCTTTGGCCACGATTTGCCGGAAGTCCACCACGCCCTCGCCGAGCGGCACCCACTCGACCGCCACGCCCTCCGGCGTCTCGTACACCACCGAATCCCGCAAGTGCAGCATGACCGCCACCGGGCCCAGGGTTTCCATGGTGGCGAGCGGGGCTTCCATCACAAAGACCGGATTGCCGGTATCGAGATACGATCCCACGAATTCCTTCCCGGCGGCGTCGATGACCTGCCGCGTCTGCCAGCAGAACAGGTCTTTGTGATTCTCGATCGCGAACTTCACACCGGCATCCATGGCCTCGGTGCGCATGGCGCGGAGCGTGGCGACCATGGTCTCCATGGCTTTTTCCACCGGACCGGGCGGCAGGCTGGCGCGGTCCCCGGCCACCCGGAAACGCACCAGCTTGGAGCCGATGCCCGTCGCGTGCCGGATCCCCTGGCGCATCCGCGCGAAGGTGGCGTTCCTGCCGTCGGCATTGCGGGGAAGCGCGCCGGCGTCGCCCCCGTGTACTTCCAGCGCCAGCCGCGCCGCCGCTTCCTTGATTTCGGTCCAGTGGGCCGGATCGTCGTTGCCCGGATCGACCGAATCCTGCAGATAGACCGCATCCAGCTTGAGCTCGGCCGCATACTCCAGCAGGCGAAGGTCGTGCCAGCGCATGGCGCGAACCGAATAGGTGTTGAATCCGAGCGGGAAGCGGTCCATGGCACTATGCTACTCTCCTTTGGCCGGCCGGCGGTTTGTCGAGGGCAAGAACCACACAGAGCCTTACGGCCTGTCTCAGAGTGGTCAGTTTTGACCAGACGAACGTGGCGGATTTGGCTACACTCGCTACTATCGAGAGCGATAACCAGGCGAGGCAAACGGAGCCGCTCGAGATCCGCATTCGCGGGTGCCGGTCGCCAATCGTCGAGGAGCCCTAAGGCGGATGCCGATGGAACTGATTGAGGCGTTGCGGGAATTGTGGCTCCGCAAGAAAGCCGTGGAAAGAGCGATTGCGGAACTGGAACAATTGCAAAGTGCCGGCCGTGGCATGGCGCGGCTAAGACGTCCTGGCCGGAAATCGATGGAGCCTCAAGAGCGCCGGGAGGTTTCCGACCGAATGAAGAGGTATTGGGCGAATCGCCGCGGACCGCGCGAGTGCCCTCCACCGGCCGAGACCGCACAGGCTTCTCCGAGCCGAGGCTATCAAGAGGGACGGCTTCGCAGCGCCTGACCGCCGCCGGGCGGCTAAAGTTGGCCACAATCCTGCCGATACGGGAAATGAGCGGTGTGCGGCATCGCCCCATCGCAAGAACCTGCATCGCGTGCCGGATCGGCCGCGCGGGGCGCTTGGAGCTGCCAGCCTCTGCATCGGTCCCGCCTGGGATTCTTAAGATAAAGAGGATGAATGACGATCGGAACGAAGGTTGGAATCCCCCTTGTGGGGACGGTTGCCCTGTGCGCCGCGATAACGGCTGTCGGCTGGTGGTCGGTCGCGCAACTCACCCGCCGGCTCGATGAATCCATCACCGTCACCACTCGAAAAATCGAGTTGGCGGGGCAACTGCGAGCCAACGTGCTCACCTTCCGCTTGCAGGAACGCGGCTTGCTGCTCTTCTCCTACATCAAGTCGGCCGAGCAGGTTAGCGATTGCCTGCGCAAATACGAAAAGGCCATCGACGCGTCGCTCGATGAGGTTGGTGCCGTCCGGCCTCTTCTCGCCACGGACCGCGGCCGCCGGACGATGGATCGAATTGAGGCGGCGATCCGGGAGTATCGGACGACGCAACTGGAAGTCCGAAGGCTGGTGGCGGCTGGTCAACTCGACCAGGCTACCGAGTGGGATAGTAAAGACGTGGTCCCGATCGGCGCCAGGATAGTGGCTGGTCTTGACGAGTTAAGCGAACAGCTGCACTCGCTGAACGCGCAGGCGGACGAGGAGGCTCTCCAACTGAGAGCGACCACCAAGACTGTGTTCGCGTTCGGGCTGATGGGATTGGTGGTTTGCGCGGCGATGGGAGCCGTGGTGGCGTTCACCATGCGCCGCACCACCCGCACGCTGCAGATAACCGCCGCCGAACTAAAGCGTGCGGCCCACCAGGTGGATAGCGCGGCTTCGCAGGTTTCTTCTTCCAGCCAGTCGTTGGCCAAGGGCTGCTCCGAGCAGGCGGCTTCGCTCGAGGAGACTTCGGCTGCCAGCGAAGAGATTAGCTCGCTGGCGCGAAACAACGCCGATCATGGCCGCGCGGCGGCGGAATTGATGGCACAGTCGCAAGCGAAGGTCGCTCAGACCAACCAATCCCTGGAGCAGGCGGTGGTGGCCATGGGCGAGATCAACGCGCAGAGCGGCAAGATCTCCGCCATTATCAAGGTCATCGACGGAATTGCCTTTCAGACCAACATTCTGGCGTTGAACGCGGCCGTGGAAGCGGCGCGGGCCGGCGAAGCGGGCATGGGCTTCGCGGTGGTGGCCGACGAAGTCCGCAACCTGGCGCAGCGGGCCGCGCAGGCGGCAAAGGATACATCGGATCTGATCGAGGGCTCGATCGCCAGGTCCAACGACGGCAAGCTCAAAGTGGATCAGGTGGCCATGGCGATCCGAGCGATCACCGAGGATGGGGCCAAGGGCAAGACACTCGTCGACGAAGTGAACCTCGGCAGCCAGGAACAGGCGCGAGGGGCTGAACAGATCGCCAAATCCATCGCGCAGATGGACCAGGTGACCCAGCAGACGGCGGCCAGCGCGGAGGAAACCGCCGGGGCGACCGCGCAGCTCGACGAGCAGGCGAAGGTGCTTGAAAATATCGTGGAGCGCCTCTACGCCCTGGTCGGCGCCGATGGGGAAACCACCGCCAGGGCGGAATTGGCGGCATGGCCGGCGCGCCGGGCCTGACCTGTCTTTCGAGGCGCGCTTGCCGATCCATATGGTGAGACAACGGCTACGGGCGCGGCGAGCTGACTGACGAAGAATTCCAGCTCTTCCCGGGTTCACGCCTTGTCCCCTGGCCGGAGTCCTGGGACGGCGCAAGTCCGGATGAGTGGCCAGGAACCAGGCGCAGGGGTTGCCGTCCCGGCTCCGGCCTCCTGGGTACCAGTACTGTTTTCGCCATCGACTGGCGGAAATCGGGTGTATACTGACTGCCAACTAGCTAAAAGATCTACTCATCCTTGGGGACCTCAAGGGGAGGAATAAATGCGACACAGATTGATTCGGTGGGTGATGGCTGGAGCGCTTCTTTGCCCGTCCGCGACATTCGCAAACACAATACTGGAGACCGCGCAGAGTTTCGCCGTCCTGGGCGGGGCCGGAGTCACTGTTGCCGGCGGCGGAATCACCACCATCAGCGGTAACCTGGGCGACTATCCGTCGGCCCTTGCTTCGATTACCGGCTTTCCTCCGGGCGTGGTCGTAAATGGATCCACTTACGCCGCGGACCAAGGGGAAGCAACCGCGCAGCAGGCTCAGACCGATGAAATTGCGGCCTACAACTACCTGGTTGCCCTGCCCTCCACCGCCGACGAGAGCAACATCGTTCTTGGAACGGGCGGCACCGTCGCTTCGCTTCTCCCTGGGGTCTATACGTTCTCGGGGGGGACGCCGTCCGCGCAGGTGGATGGAACGCTCACTCTCAATTTCAACGGCGAGTCCGATGCAGTGTTCGTGTTCCAGATCGGAAGCACTCTGACAACTGGAGCCGACGCGTCCATTGATGTGATCAACGCCAATTCCACCGACGCCATCTATTGGGTGGTTGGCAGCTCCGCGACTCTGGGCTCCGGCACGACCTTCGCCGGGAACATCCTCGCATACGCCAGCATAGGGCTCGGCACCAGCGCCGAAATCGCGTGCGGCAGAGCATTGGCGCAGACGGGTTCGGTGACCATGGACGGCACGAACTTCATTTCCGACAATTGCAGTGTCGACAACACGCCGGGCGGCTACTCGCCGACCGGCCCCACCGATTTCGGCAGCAACGGATTTGCCGGCACCACCCCCGAGCCCGGGACCGTTGCGCTACTGAGTACCGGCCTCCTCGCCCTAATCTTATACCGGTGGCAATGGCGGAAGCGGTTGGCGTAAGGCCGCCGGCATATCGCTGCCGTGCTGGCGGAACGGAGTTGTCGAGGGCGCTGCCGCGGCCAGTGCGCGGTGCTGCACCAACTGCCTGAAGGTCTTCAATTTCCGCTTCGCTTCGGGGAGTCTCCTCCGGAATTCGCGGCCAGTCTTCGTGTTTGACAGGTTCGCGATTCTCACCGTGGGCTCGTTTTAGGCCCTCCCCTTCAGCCGACTGGTTGATAGTCGGCTGCTGCATCCCGCTTCGCTCGTTCCCATCTTCCTCACGGACCTACGTAACTCGACACCGTCTCGACCTATTTACCAAAGCTTTTGACCTGCCTGCCGATAAGACTGTGGAACGCGGTTGAGCGGTTTCCAACCGGGTTCTCACGCGGAAGTCGTCCGTAAGAAGTCTCATCTACACAGCAGGAGTTCACCATGTGCATGCAATCGAACGGTAGCAGGAAAGTTCTGAAACTGCGGACGGCCGGGCGCCGCTTTTCAATGTGTCTCGCCCTGGCGATGGCAGCGGCCGGTGTGGCCGGCGCCGTGGAAGGCGGCGGCAGCGTCTACCCCCTGGGAGCCGAGACGGTCCTGCCGGGCAACATGCCCGGTGCGGGGGGAACCGTGATCGCCGAATTCACTCTCTTTTACGATGCCAATGAGTTGGCAGGTTCGAGCGGGCGCGCCGCGCTTCCTGGCTTTCATCTGAGAGTAAGCGGGGCGGCCCTCAAGGTCACCCACAATTGGGGCGTCCACGTGCTCGGGGGCAGGCTGGTCAGCGCAGCGGCGGAACCGCTCGAATACGTTCACCTGACCACGCCCGGCGGGCAGGCGCACAAAGTCGGTTTTTCCAACGCCGACCTGGAGACCGCGGTTGCCTACAACATGGGTGCGCTGCACTGGTGGTACGGGTTCGCGGTTTACACTCCCGGCTTCTCCTATAGCAAGACCGATGCGGTAAACATTGGACAGCATAACTACGGGACGGCTCCCGAGGGCGCCTTTTCGTATCTGCCCAATCATGGAAAAACCGAACTGAGCTCCAAGTTTCAGTACATCGTCAACTACTCCGACAGTGCCACGCACTACCGCTCCGGCAACGAATTCGTGTGGGAGTACGACGGCATGCAGAACGTGACCAGAAACCTCGCGATCGGTGGGAATGGCTACTTCTATAAACAGACCACCAACGATCTGCAGAACGGGTCGATGTACCTGGATGGAAATCGGGGACGCAACCTGGCGGTCGGGCCGGAAATCCGCTATCACACCCACCATCTCGTCCTGATCATGAAATATCAAAAGGATCTTCTGACGTTAAACAGGCCCGTCGGGAATGGGATCTGGTTCGAACTGGGCGTCCCGGTCGGCCGTTCCCGTGAATAGCGAACGCGAAAGCGCGTCGGAGTGGGAGCCGGGGAGGGCGGGTCGAACTAAGGCGCAAGGCCCGGAGCCGGCCTATTTTGCAATCCAACAGGATGTTTCATCGGGAAACCCTAATGAAACAAGCCAGTATTGACGATAAGAGGGTTATGGCACGTTTGTCCGTTCGCGGCAAGCTAATCGCCAGCTTCGCTGCGACAATCGCTTTGGCGGTCCTATCGTCCGGCCTATGTATCTGGGCCGTACGCGGCCTCAAGGACCTCACGACCGTGCGGCTCCATTCGGCCGCGCAGCAATCGGAATGGTCGTCCGACATGGCGGTTAGTAGCGCGCTGATGCGGTCCGAACTGCGGGGCCTGCTGCTTGCGGGGGAGGACCGGGAACTCCACACGGATTCGGGCCAGTTCGATAAGAGCGAGGCGGCATTTCGGGCGCAGGCGGCGAACCTGTCCACGGCCTGCCGCCGCTTCGACGGCACGGCGAGCCGGGAGGAGCGGGCGCGCATCGATACGATCCAAGCCGGACTGCGCGACTGGCTGGCGGTGTTCGACGACGTGGTGGCGACGTGCAAACAGGGCAAATCGCTGGCCGCTCGAGCCATAGCCGCCAATCGGCTGCGGCCGATCATGGTGTCGATGCAGGATGCGGAGCAACAGTTGGTCGAACTCCAGCGTCGTCGCTTTGCGGAGTGTATGGAACAGGCGGCGACCGCCAGCGCGCGGACCACCGTGCTGAGCATGCTGTTCGGGTTGGCGACACTAGTGGCGGTTATCGTGGGATTAGGCGTTTCCTTGCGGATCGCGCGGCAACTGCGGTCGGCGGCGGAACGCATCGCCGCCGGATCGTCGCACCTCAACTCGGCCGCGGGCCAGATTTCCAGCTCCAGTCAGACGCTGGCCCAGACCTCGTCGGAACAGGCGGCGTCTCTCCAAGAGACATCTGCCGCGACACACGAGATTAACGCGATGTCGCAACAAAACCGGCAGCGGTCCGAGGACGCCGCCAAACTGGTCCAGTCCAATTCGTCGATACTGTCTTCGGCAACCGCGTTGCTGGACAAGATGGCGCACTCGATGGCGGATACGGTACAGTCCAGCCACAAAGTATCCGGCATAATCAAGGTCATCGACGGCATTGCATTCCAAACGAACATTCTGGCCCTGAACGCGGCGGTGGAGGCGGCGAGGGCAGGCGAAGCGGGGATGGGTTTTGCGGTGGTGGCCGACGAGGTCCGAAACCTGGCGCAGCGATGCGCGACGGCCGCCCGGGAGACGGCGGAGCTGATCGATGTTTCCGTGGCTTCTTCGAATCGCGGCCGTAGCGACGCCGACGACGTCGCCACCGCGGTGCGCACCATCGCCGACGGTTCGTCGCGCCTGGCGTCGCTGGTGGCGGAGGTTGCGGCCGGCAGTAACGAGCAGGCCGCCGGCCTGGAACAGATCACCCGCGGGATTGCGCAGATGGAGCAGACTACCCAGGGCATCGCGGCGCATGCCCAGCAGTCCGCCGCGGCTGGGGAGGAATTGGGCAGTCAGGCAGAAGCGCTGCACGAGATAGTAAACGAGCTGGGGGAAATGGCCGGCGTCGCCGGTAGCTAACGACCCTGACTGATCTCAAGCGTATATCGGTCATCCCCGGAGCGGTGTCTAACCCAGGGCTAACAACGCTGGCTCCGGCTTCTGGCGTAAGCCAGACCGGCCCGGCCGCCCGCGTCTGAGAACCGGGAGGGGCCCCCGTTCCCAATCTCACACGAAAGGTCGATCGGTCGAACTCAATTCCCGCCTCGCTTCATGGCTTCCAGCTCTTCCGGCGTACGCGGCCAGTCTTCGCGCAGCAGGCGGGAGAGGGCGCGGTCGGCCAGAAGGCGTCCGCCGGTCTGGCAGCCCGGGCAGTAGTTGGTTTCATTCGAGGCGTAGCGGATGCGCTGGACTTTTTGGCCGCAGCGCGGGCATGGCAGGCCGTAGCGTCCGTGGACGGCCATGCCTTCGCGAAACGCGGCGACCTTTTCGGGAAACTTTCCTCTCGCCTCCGTGCGGAGACGGGCGACCCAGTAGTCCAGGGTCTGCCGCGTGGCGTCGAACAGGCGCTCGGCCTCGCCCGGCTTCAAACGCTGCGTCAGGGCCACCGGAGACAAGCCGGCGCGATGCAGAATTTCATCCGAATACGCATTGCCGATGCCGCTGAAGATGCGTGGGTCGCTAAGGGCGCGCTTGAGCGTGTGGTTGGCGGAGGCGAGCGCGGCGGTAAATTCCTGGGCGGTGGCCTCCAGCACTTCGAGGCCGCCGGGATCGAGCGCGCCCAGACCGTCCTCGCCGGCCGCCATGTGGAGAGCCGCGCGGTGACGACTGCCAGCTTCGGTGAGGGTGAGGATGCCGGAATCGAAGTGGAACTCGGCCAGAGCGCTCTTCGCGCCCGAAGAGCGCCAGTGCAGGCGGCCGGCGATCATGAGATGGAGCGCCAGCCACACGCCGTTATCGAAGCCGATGGCGACGCGCTTGCCCACGCGCCGGACCTGGGTGGCCGTTCGCCCGATGGCGGCCTCGACCGGAGGAGCCACCGAACGCAGCAGAAACGGCCCGCGGACGATGGTGCGCTCCAGACGATGGCCGGTGACGCGCTCGGCCAGCGCCTCTACGTAGACCACCACATCGGGTAGTTCGGGCATAGGATTATTATTCCCCGCCTGAGCCAGCGGGCGCCAGGGGATGTGAAGCCGCTCCTTAGTAGCCGCGCAATAATAAAAACATGATTATGGGCGTCACTCAATCAAGTGGCTGTGCGATCCCCGTATTGAGTCACGCGAGTCGAATACCGTTCTGAGCCTGTAAATAAACCGTCCGATCCCTCTGGAGCAGCTGGACGAAGCATCCTCCATTCTGCTATAGTTCCGCTTGACATCCCCATGAAAGGCGGAACTTTAGCATTATGAGAACTCCTTCTTTCCTCTCCGATCGCTTGCGCGAGTTCCTGCGCTCGCAGAGAATCGCCACCCTGCCTGAGTTGAAACAAGCCCTGGGAACCAGCGTCGACATCACCGTGTTTCGCAAGTTGAAAGAGCTTTCCTATCGCTCCAGCTACTCCCACCGCGGTCGCTTCTACACCCTCGACGAGATCCCACGGTTTGACGCTCATGGCCTTTGGTTCTTTCGCCAGGTCGGGTTCTCTCGGTGGGGCAATCTGGTTACCACCCTCGAAACCCTCGTCGGCGACGCCCCCCAAGGCCGCCTCGCCAGCGAGTTGCAGCAGCTTCTGCACGTCGAGGTCAAAGACGCACTGCTGCAGTTGGTCCAGCAGGGTCGCATAGCCCGCCAGCAGGTCACCGGATTGTTTCTATACGGTTCCCCTGATCCGGCCGTGCGTCGGCGCCAATTGCTGGCACGACAGGCTCTCTCGGAGATCCCGGGGAGCGCTTCCGCCGAGGTCTCCGCGGAGGAGTTAAAGGCATCCCTGGTGCTATTCTCCAGCCTGCTGGACGAGCGCCAGCGCCGTTTGTATGCCGGCCTGGAATCGCTGAAGTTAGGCCGCGAGGGCGATCGGCGGTTGGCCCAGTTGCTGCAACTGGATCCAGGCACCGTGGCCCGCGGACGAAAGCAACTCCTGGCACAGGACGTGGAGTGGGAGCGGGTGCGCAAACCCGGGGCGGGCTGCAGGCCCTTGGAAAAAAAACGCCCCAAGTAATCTTTCAAATTGAGAAGCTGCTCGAGCACCATACGGCCGGCGATCCGATGAGCAGCCTGAGGTGGACGCACCAAACCACGGCCAAGATCGCCGGGCAATTACGACGGTTGGGCATCCGGGTTGGCGCACGCACCGTCGCCCGATTGCTCGACAAGTTGCATTTCTCGCTCCGCGTCAACTGCAAGAAGATCACCGCCGGAGACCGTTCCTCACGCGACCGACAGTTCCGACAGATTACCCGGCTGCGCCGTCGCTTTTGCCGTCACGGCAATCCCATCATCAGTGTCGATGCCAAGAAGCGGGAACTGGTGGGGAACTTCAAGAATCCCGGCCGCAAGTGGGAGCGTGTTCCCACCTCCGTCAACGACCACGACTTCCGCTCCCTCGCCACGGGCATCGCACTGCCTTTTGGCATTTACGATCCCCAAGCCAACCGGGGATCTGTGTTCGTCGGCGTCAGCCACGAGACCTCCGCTTTTGCCGTCACGTCCATTTCCCGGTGGTGGGCCCAGGAAGGGCACCGGCGCTATCCGAACGCCCGCCACTTGCTGATCCTGGCCGATACCGGCGGCAGTAATTCCGCTACCCGCGGCGCATGGAAAGACCAGCTCCAGCAGCACCTCTGCGATCGCTTGGGCCTCACGGTTACCGTGGCCCACTATCCCACCGGGGCCTCCAAGTACAACCCGATTGAACGCCGGCTATTCAGTCAGATCAGCAGGAACTGGGCCGCCGAGCCTCTTACCGACTACAACACGATCCTCAGCTTGATCCGCGGGACCACGACCACGACCGGGCTCAAAGTCCGAGCCTACCTGGACCCGAAGGAGTATCCACTCAAAGTCAAACCGTCCGCGCAACGGTTACGCCAGCTCCGAATCACCCGACACACGATTCTCCCCAAGTGGAACTACACCATTGCTCCTTCAAATGGGAAATAATTCTCGCGCGGTCCCTTAGGGTACGTAATCGCGGAGGTGGCTCTGGTTGCCCTTTTCGATCTGTTTCCGGATAATGACGTCTGAGATGCCCTGGTGCAAAAAGTCACTCGTCGGGGTCGCCCTGGCTGTGCTTGCAGGGTTCGTCGGGTCCGCCGCAGCCGAGTCGAACAGGGAATATGTCGTTTCGACGATTGCCGGAGGCGTTGCGCCAGTCACGCCCGTAGCGGCTCGGAATGCGGCCATCGGCTCCATTTCCGGCATGACAGTCGACTCAGCCGGCAACGTCTACCTGAGCACCGATCTGCATTGCGTTTTCAAGATCGATCCGGCCGGCATCTTGACGCGCTTCGCGGGAACCTGCCGGCCGGGTTACACCGGCGATGGCGGACCGGCGGTGAACGCCCAGTTGCGCCGTCCGACTGGGATGGCGGTAGATGCGAACGGAGGCCTGTATATCGCGGACGCCGACGCGCAAGTGATTCGCAAGGTGCTTCCGGACGGCACCATCACCACGATTGCAGGGAACGGCTGGACGGGTACAACGGGCGACGGCGGTCCTGCGATCAAGGCCTCCATCACGAATCCGCACGGTGTTGCGGTCGATTCCGCCGGCAGTGTCTATATTGTCGAAAACAACGGCATACGGCGGGTCTCGGAAGACGGGACGATAACGAACCTGGTCGGGAATGGGGTGCCAGGCATCTCGGTTGATGGAGGTACCGCGATCAAAATTCAGTTCCCTGGCGCGAGCTCTATTGCCGTCGATAGTGGAGGAAATCTTTACTTCTCGAACTTGTTTAGTAGTGGTGTGGGCCGGATATCTCCCTCCGGCATGATCGGCGCGGTGACAGGCACCGGGAAGGTGGGCGATATCGTTCCCGCCCCCGGCCCGCCGTTGCCACCGCCTGCCGAACTTGCTACGGATCACGATGGAAATCTGTACATCACGGACCGGCGGGACTTCCATATCCTTAAGGTCTCCGCGAGCGGCGTGATCGCCGCAATCGCGGGCAATGGCAAGCAGGGCTCATCGGGCGATGGAGGACCGGCTATCAGTGCCTCGGTGAACCCAATGCTTCTGGCCGTGGATGCCCACGGGACCGTTTACTTCGTGGAACCTAGGCCGGTCGGATGGAGCCTGCGCAAGATTTGCCGAACGGCCTGATTTCGACCGTCACCGGGAGTGACTCCGCCTATTCCGACGATCCGAAGCGTCCCCAGCCCCATGGGCCCGGCGAGATAGCGCTCGATGCCGCCGGTAACCTCTATATTGCGGAACCGTGGAATTCGCGGATCCGCAAGATGGATCGACGGGGACGCATCACAACCGTGGTTGGAGGTGGAGGCGGAACGTGCTGCGGCTTGGCCGTTGGACGCAAAGGGGAACCTGTATATCTCGGGTCTTGACCGTGTACGGAGGGTCTCGCGGAAAGGGATCATCACCACCATCGCCGGTAACGGGAAACCGGGTTTCACGGGTGACGGAGGCCCTGCGGCCAAGGCGGAGTTGAGTGGGCCCGGAGGGATGGCGCTGGATTCGGCCGGGAATCTCTACATTGCGGACGTCGGCAACCAGCGTGTCCGCAAGATTGCGACCGACGGCACGATCAGCACCGTTGCCGGGAACGGAAACATTGGGCGTGGCGGCGATGGCCGCCCGGCCGTGCAGGCGCCGCTTACTTATCCCCGGAATCTGGCGGTGGATTCCGAAGGCAGCCTATATTTCCTCGATGGCCAATGGTCGCTGTCGGTGCGCAGGGTGTCGCCTGCGGGAATCATCTCGACCGTAGCGAGCGCCCCGGGCGCCGGCATGGCAATCGACGCGGCGGGCGTTCTTTACTTTGAGACCGGCTCGGCAATCGTCAGGCTCTCGCCTACGGGAGCCCCGGAGGCCATCGCAGGGACTGGCGAGTTTGGATCCTCCGGCGATGGCGGCTCGGCCTCGGACGCACGCTTCGCCAATATAGCGGGCATCGCCATCGACCGGGCGGGCCGAATCTACGTTTCGGACACCGCCGCCAACGCCGTGCGGATGCTGACGCCGGTCAAGACTGCTGAGGAGAATACGGCCGATTTGAAGGTGGAACTGCGGTCCGGGACCGGGTCCAACCGTTTCCAAATGGGCGCGGAGATTCCCTTGCAGGTGGTTCTCTCCAGCGCCACTCCGAAGCGCTACCTCGAACCCTGCAGTTTATTCAATGAGAGTCATTTCGGGTTCCCGCAGTGCCGATTCTTCAATCATTGGTCCTTCTCCATCAGGTCCGGCAGCGGCTGGATGGACCTGACACAGGAGTTTCCCTCCGGCCCCCTCATGGGCGGCGGGCCGATGTTCGAAGTGCCCAGTCGCGATCTTTCGGCGCAGCCAGTGACCTTTTCCTATCTCCTGACGCATCGGTTCCGTTTCGATGCGCCTGGCGAATACCGTGTGCGCCTCGCGATGGACGTGGGATTCGATGACGAGACTACGCAGCGCAGACCGGTTCCAGACGCAAAGGTCCGGCCGCACACGGTCAGCGTGATACGCGAGATCTCGCTGGAGATTGTTCCGGCGGCTCCGGATTGGCAGGCGGAGATCATTCGCAAGGGCATTGAGGCATTCTCCGCACCCGTGCTGAGCGTTATCACCCCGTCCTCCCCGGACCCCAAGCTGAACCAGAACGCCAGGAAAGCGCTGTGCAATCTGGGTACGCCGGAAGCGGCGCGCGCACTGGCCAGGCTACTCCTGCGGAACGATGCAAATCACCAGGAGGAAGAAGGCTGTTTAGAACACACCGCCAGTCCCACGGCGGCGATCGAAGAGATGGAACGCCTGCTGGTCGACCCGGACTCCGCCATCAATGCCGGCTTCTTCAGAGTGCTGGTACTGTTGCTCAACATGGATGAATCCAGGAAGGGCGGCATTCCCATGCTCTCGCAGCAGTACATGGATACCGAGCGCGAAAAACTGTTTGCCGCAATACCGCGGAAGCGCGGCGACGCGCAGATTTCCTCTCTGTTGACGGTGCTTGCGTGCCCCGCGCACGCAAAGGGAAACGCCTTTGAATTTGGCTATACTCTCCCGTTCGCGCCACCCGTGATTTCAGCGGCCGTTGACAACTTCGAACTTTTCCCGCCGCAATCGCAAGAGTGGCTGCTGGACGAGGGCTGGGATCGGGTGCGCTCTCCACTGATGCTGCCGGTGGTGCGCGGGCACGCCGTGGCTGGCGATGGACAGGCTCTGCTGCGCTGGCTGGAACTGGATCCGCCGGCTGCCACGGCGTTCATTCGAGAAGAGGTGGTGCGTACCAGGCCGCGCTTCTCGTCCTATTACTTGCGCTTGCCGGACGAGTCGCTGCCGGACCTGGAGGCCCGAATCGCCACCAACTTCGTGGCGCTTCGCGAGTCAGAAGAACTGGCGCGGGCCGCCACGCTCGTGCACCGCTATGCCTCGGGAGCTGTGCTGGGGACCGTCCTGCCTTTCATCGACGCGAAGCGCGCCGCATGGCCCTGTTCCATCCAGGTTCCGGTGCTCGCTTATTTGCTGAAGGTGTCGCCCGCGGACGCCGAACCTCGCCTGCGGCAGTCCCTCGGCGAGGCGAACCAGGGAGCGTGCCGAACGGGCACATTCTTCACCGATATGGGCTTGCTGGAACCCAGCCCGGTGCTGGAACGGCTGGCGCTGGATGAGATCGACAAGGGACCGAAGTCCCTTGCAATCGATGCGGCGGCGTATCTGCGGCAGCATGGCTCAACGGCGATGAAGCCTCTCCTGCGCCAGCGGCTGGTGAAGTGGCATCAAAGCTATGTGGACAGCGGCGCGGAGCAACGGCGGAAAGATCGTGTAGCCACGAACGACGACAATGCGTTGCGCGGCCTGGCGCAGGTGTTGGCCGACACCTTCGGGAGAGCGCAGGCGTGGTTGCTTTCTCCGAAAGAATCCGCCGACTTGCAAGCTCTGCTGGGAAGCGAGACGACGGGGGGAATAAGCTGCATCTTCAATTGCGCCGCCTCGCTCGGAACCGACGGAGCGCCAGGCAACTATGGAATCTATGGCCGGGTCAATCAGCAGTCCGAACGAAGGCAGCCTCCGATGGAGTATCTGAACCCGCCCGAGCGGCTCCACTACACCATCAACCAATACCGCTGCAACGATATGAAGGCTCTCAAAGAGAAGATCCTACAATTCCCCGTTGGATCGACATTTGGTTTCGCCTGGGATTTCACGGCCGCAGACAGGGATGAAGTATTGGAAATTGGAGCCTTCCTGCATAGTCATGGATACAGAGTTGGCGGTACGCACGACTGGAGTTTCCTGCATCCCGATCCTGTGCAATAGGGAGCCAACAGCGTCAGCCGGTTTGACGCGTCACGCCGAAGCTGCGGAGGTGGAGCCGAACGATCGCGCGTCGGGATTCCCGACCGATCCGTCCGAATCCCCTACACGACTGCTGCCGAAACCTTCGTAAGCTGTTGATTTCGGATAATGGACTCCGATTTGCTAGTATATGGGCGTGAACGGCGGAAATTCCGCCGCCAGGAAGGAATCACTAACATGTTTGGAGCTAACTGGAACGATCCGCAAACGCTTTGGCTGAACCTGACGAACCTGGCTCTCGGATTGGTCACGTTGACGGCGCTTCTGGTAGTCGCCGGCGCGGTTGCCTGGGAACTGGTTCTGAAGCGGCGCAAAGCGCACGAATTCGGCCACATGGATGCGGACATGCGCACGATGCTTGCCGGCTCTCCCCACGTTCTGGGGGTGCCCGAGCTCGGATTGACGATGGCGGACGGCGGCGAGCCGATCGCGCCGTCTGAAAAAACAAACGGCAAGGACCAAACCGGAAAGTGACCCCATGCCGTGCCCCTTTCTCAGAGAAGGCCGCGCGCGCTACTGCCACGCGGTTCCTGTCCGTAAGCTGATCCTGGAAGGACCGGGAGCGGCGGGGGGCGGGCTTTGCACCACGGCGGAGTATCGGCGGTGCGGCGTGGTCGAACAGGAGGAGGGAGCGGCCGACCGGTGCCCGCACCTGGAGGAAGTCCACGTGCAATACTGCGGCGCCTCCCCGGTCACCAAGCTGGTTCCGTTCAGCGAGTCGCAAACCTCCCCTTGCACCGGTGGCGGGTACAAGTACTGCGATTCCTACCTGACCCGGGCGCGCCCTCACGGCGCTGGCCTTGCGCCGCGCGAGCTGCTCTACACTTCCAATCATTTGTGGCTCGAAGTGGACGAGCAGGGGCTTTGCCATATCGGGGTGGACGGGTTTCTGGCCGATCTGGCCGGGACGGTGGATCGAGTCACCTTCGCCACCGAACGCGGCAGGCACCGCCCGGCGGTTTCGCTCAGCGTGAACGAGGTGGAGTGGCCGCTGCTGTTCCCGAATTCGCTGCTCATCCAGGCGGTGAACAGCCACATACGCAGCGATCCGGCGCGGCTGACGGCGGATCCCTACGGCTCCGGGTGGCTGTTCGAAGGCTGGGAGATCCCCGGCAAAACGCGCGCCGGGCTGATTGGGGGCGAACAGGCGAAGGCGTGGCAGGCCGAGGAACGCGAGCGGCTGGCGCGCGCCATCCACGCCGGCCAGGAAGAACTGTGCGCGGACGGCGGCGTTCCGGTACGGGGCGTGGCGCGGTTGCTGCCCCGCGCCGATGTGGTGCGGGTATTCCAACAATTCTTTTCGAATGCCGGCTGGCTGGCGGACGAATGACGGCGGACCGATGAAGATGCCAAGAACCTCGATATTTTTCGGATTCGGAGTGCTGACGGCGCTGGCGGCGGGATGGCTGGTATTCCCGCGCGCGCTTTATGAGCGCCGTGAGCAGCCCTTTCGCTTCCCGCACAAGACGCATGCGGAGAAGTCCGGCACCTCCGCCTGCAACGATTGCCATACATTGGGCAAAGACGGTGAGTTCGCGGGAATTCCGAAAACCAAAGACTGTGCCACCTGTCACGCGGACCGCATGGGGTCGAGCCCGGCCGAAGCTCTGCTGGTGGATAACTACGTGAAGCGGGGACGCGAAACCCCGTGGCTGGTCTATTCGCGCCAGCCGGCCAATGTCCGTTTTTCGCACGCCATTCACACCCGCCTGGCGGGCATGACGTGCCGCGACTGCCACGGCGCCGAGGGCGAATCCGACGCCGTGCCGGTTTACGAGCAGAATCGCATCAGCGGATATAGCCGGGACATCTGGGGCCACTCGATTTCGCGGCTGCGGCGCGCACCGGGCGACGGCATGAAGATGAGCGATTGCGAGAACTGCCATCGCCGGCACGGCGTCGATGCCGGATGCCTGGGCTGCCACGAATAGGGAGACGGAAGATGATACCCACCAGACGTGATCTTTTTGCATGGGGCGGCGGCCTGGCTGGCGGCATGCTGTTCACGCCCGTGCCTTGGAAGGTGCTGGACGACGTTTCCATCTGGAGCCAGAACTGGCCGTGGATCCCCCAACCGGCGCGCGGTCCGGTGGAAGAGAAGCTTTCGTCATGCACGCTCTGCCCCAACGCCTGCGGTATGCGCGTCCGAATGGCGGCGGGCTCGCCGGTGGGTCTGTCCGGGATGGCCGGCCACCCGGTGAGCCGGGGCGCGCTATGCCCGCTGGGCTTCGGCGCGCATCAGTTGAATTGGCATCCCAGCCGGCTGCGCAACCCCCTTCATCGCGGGCGTAAGACAAGCTGGGAAGAGGCGACGGCGGCTTTCCGCAAGGCGCTTGGGGAGGGCCCGATTGCGATTATCGATGGGCGCACGGGACGCGCGGCGTCCACCGTGCTCGAGCGATTCGCGGCGGCGCACGGCGCCACTTACGCGGCCGCCCGCACGGCGGAAGAGAAGGCGCTGGGGCCGTATCAACGCTGGACCGGAGTTCCCACTTCTTCGCTGGGCTACGACCTGGAGAACGCGCGCACGATCGTCAGTTTCGGCGCTCCGCTGCTGGACGGGTGGGCGACGCCGGGGCGGTTCACGCGGCTGTGGAGCGAGCGAGCCGCCGGCTCGTCAAATCCCGCTCTGCGCTTGATCCAGGTGGAACCGGTGCAGTCGAGAACCGCGGCCTTCGCCTGGCGCTGGGTGAACGTGCGCATGGGAAGCGAATCGGCGCTGGCTTCGGCGCTGGCCCGGGTGTTGATGGAAGAACGCCTGGTGACCGCGCGCGGCCCGATGCCTTCAGAGAGCGTGAACGAGCTGGCGGGGAAGACGGGTCTCGCGGCGGAGACGATTCAAAGCCTGGCGCGCGCGCTGGTGGAGCGGGGCCCGGTGGTTGCAATTTCGGCCGGCGACAATCCCTCGGTGGCGGCATTGAACGTGGTTCTCGGCGCGGTGGGCGCGCGAGGAGGAATCCTGCGGCGCGGCGGCGGCACCAAATCGCCGGTTCCGGTCGAGGCGCTCAGCGGCCGGATGCGCGCCGTCCTGATCGACTCCACCGTGCCGTGGGAAGTGAGACCCAACGTCGATGCGGAAGTGTTCCGCTTCGCCGCCTGGCATGGCGGCACGACCACCGCCGACTGGCTGCTGCCCGCGCCCGGGTTCCTCGAAGCGCTGACGGATGTGCCCACGCCTCCGGCATCGGCCATCGAAACCTACGCCGTAGCCACACCCCTGATGGCGGCCGAAGGCAGCAAGGACGCCGCCCGCTTCCTGGCGGAAATCGATCCCGCCGCCGGGTCGCTGGAAGATGCCATCAAAGCGCGCTGTGAAGCCATTTATCACGCCGGCAAAGGGGGTCTCATTGGCCCCGAGCCGCAACCCGTGAAAGGTCTCGCGTCCGCCGACAAGCTCTACGAAGCGTTAGGAAATGGCGCGGTGTGGACCGGCGAGGCGGGAACGCCTGGCGGCCTGCGCTGCGACCTGAAAGAATGGCCCGGCCCCAGCGCCATGGAATCGCCGGCCGGTTGGACGGACGGTTGGACCGCGCCGGTGCTACCGCCGCTCGCGGCCAAGCTCTACCGCGAATCCGACCTGCGCCAGGCGCCGGCCAGGAGCGATGTATGAAAGCCCGTTACGGAATGGCCATCGACCTCGACCGCTGCACCGGTTGCGGCGCTTGCATGGTGGCGTGCGCGTCGGAGAACAACGTGCCGCGCCTGCCGAAGGCGACCGAGCGCACCGGCATCACCCCCATGCTGGTACACCCGGTGTCGGATGGCAAGACGGGGGTGGCGTTCATTCCCATGCCGTGCATGCAGTGCGAGGACGAGACGCCCTGCGTGAAGGTGTGCCCGCAGCAGGCGGTGGAACTGGACCGGGCCACCGGAATCGTCATGCAGATGCCGCAGCGCTGTCTGGGCTGCCGCTACTGCATGACGGCGTGCCCGTATCACTCCCGCTACTTCAACTGGTGGGACCCGGCCTGGCCGGCCGGCATGGAAAGAACGCTGAATCCGGGGGTGGCCGTGCGCATGCGCGGCGTAGTGGAGAAGTGCAATATGTGCCATGCGCGGCTGCACGCCGCCGAAGATAAAGCCGCCGAGGCCGGAAAGCGGCAGATCGAGGCGGCCGATTACGTTCCGGCCTGCGTGGAGTCCTGCCCCACCGGTGCGATCCGGTTCGGAGATCTGAACGATGGCGCCAGCGAAGTTGCCAAAGCTTCGCGGACGCCGGAAGCCTTCCGGCTGCTGGCTCGGCTGGGCACGGAACCGAAGATCTACTACACGTCCAAGCGGGCCTGGGTGCGGGCGCTGGCGGAGCGCCATCCGGCGGGCGAACCCTCCCAACCGGCTGCTCCGGTGGCCGCCGGCGGCGGGGAGGTGAAACATGGCTAGCGTAAGTCGTGGCGCGGGCTGTCAAGCCTGCAGAGCCGAGAGTTATCTCGGCTTTTCTTCGCGGGGAGGCGCTAAGTGACCAGCGCTGCAACGGGCGTCGTAATGGCGGATCGGCGGCTGCAAGTGCGGGGCGAAGCGCGCAGCTCCACGGCCCGCTTCGCGCTCTGGCTGGCGCCCTGGGTGCTCCTGCTGGCGCTCGGAATCTACGCCGGCGGTCTGTGCCTTTATTACGGGCTGAACCAGACCAACATGAATAACCGCTTTGCCTTCGGGTTGTGGATCTTTCTCGACCTGGGCATCATCGCGCTGGGAGCGGGAGCCTTTTTCACCGGCTTCCTGGTTTATATTCTGGGCCGCACGGAGTTGAAGCCGGTGTTGAACAGCGCCGTGGTGCTGGGGTTCATCTGTTACAGCGGTGCCATGGCGGTGCTGATGATCGACGTGGGCCAGCCGCTGCGCGCCTGGTTCACCTTCTGGCACCCCAACGTCCATTCCATGCTGACCGAGGTGACCTTCTGCATTACCTGTTATCTGCTGGTGCTGACGCTCGAATACATCCCCGTGGTGCTGCGCAACCGGCAGTTGCGGAAGCTGCCGCCGTTTGTGGTGTTCGAGCACCGGATGCACTTGCTGATGCCGGTGCTGGCGGGAATCGGAACCCTGCTGTCCTTCTTTCACCAGGGTTCGCTGGGCGGCCTGTATGGCGTGCTGCGCGGCCGGCCCTTCGCCTTCCGCCAGGGTTTTGCCATCTGGCCTTCCACCTTCTTCCTCTTCATTCTCTCGGCGGTTGCGGTGGGGCCCAGCTTTCTGATGCTGGTCACCGCGGCGGCGCGGAAGTTGACCGGGCGCAAGCTGGTGCCGTCGAACGTGTTCCCGCGGCTGGGGTTCATCTCCGGAGTGCTGCTGGCGGCCTACGTGGCGCTCAAAGCCGTCGACACTCTCATCTGGCTGAACGTGACCTCGCCCGCGGTGGGCTTCGCTCCCTGGGAATACTATGCCTACAAACCGTTTGGCACCACGCTGCTGTTCGCCGAAATCGTGGTCTTCGGCTTGCTGCCGGCGGTGCTTTTGGTTCAGGGCAGATGGCTGCTGCCGGGCGCCGCACTGGCCTGTTGCGGCATTTTGTTGAACCGGTTCGTGCTCACGGTGCAGACCCTGGCGCTGCCCACCCTCTCGTTCGATCCGTTCCTCAGTTACACGCCGAGCTGGCAGGAGGTGGCGAGCTTCGGCGGCGTGGTGGCGTATGGCGTGATCCTGTATTCGCTGTCTTATCGATACCTGCCGTTGTTCCCACAATCAAAGGAGCAGACTCATGTTTCCGGGCGTTGACGGATTTCACTGGACTTTCGGGCACATTTTCTTCCTGTCGGTATTCGTCGCGGTGGCGCTGACCATCCTGGTTACGCTGGCACTGGCAACCCTCCGAACGGCCCGCGACCTGCGAACCGGCAAGGCGGCCGGCATCTGCTGGCACGCCGACTTCGGCGAATTGCCTGAGGCGGAGCGCCGCTGCCGGCACGAACTGGCGGGCCGGGTGGAGCACCGCACCTGTCCCAATGCGTTCGATTGCCGAAGCTGCCCCGACTATGCCAGGTTCGCGGACCTGGCGCCTACTGTCGAGCCGCGCACCTATGGAATGAACTATCCCGGCGACCGCTTCTATCATCGCGGCCACACCTGGGTACGGCCGGAGACCGACGGCACCTTCGCCGTGGGCTTGGACGACATGGCGGAGCGCATTGTCGGCAAACCCGACACGGTCGAGTTGCCCGCCGCCGGCACCGAGATCGAGCTGCAGGGCCCGGCCTGGAAGATGTCGAAGAACCGCCAGACGATCCGCGTGCGGGCGCCGCTGGAAGGCACGGTGGTCGCTACTGGCGGCGCCGGGCAGGGATGGTATCTGAAGCTGCGCCCGCGCGGACAGGCCAACCTGCGCCACCTGCTTCGCGGCGCCGAAGTTCCCGGCTGGTTGGCCGGCGAGCTCGACCGCCTACAGCTCCAGTTGACGCAACCCGATTCGTCTCCGAGCCTGGCCGATGGCGGCATCCTGGTGAGCGGCCTGATGGACGCCATGCCCAAAGCGGATTGGGACGCGGCGCTGGCGGCTACGTTCCTGGAGCCGTAGAGGGTGAATCGGTCAGCGAGGCCGATGTTACACTGAGCACATGGTGGATTCCACGATTGGCGCTAAGGCGGACGAATTGCAGAAGCTTTACCGGATGCCAGAAGGGGAGAAAATCAGCTCATGTTTGTCCGCCCGCCCGGAATTGATCGATATCCTACTGGAAGCGCGTCCACACATCGAGTTGCAGTTCGGCCCCGACGCCGTCGTGGAACTGCGCTTTCCGCGCGACTACGACGGCGATCATGAGGGGGAACTGCTGGCGATGATCCAATCTCACCTCGATGCCGACGCGGCTCTTGACGGGTTTGACAGGTTCTGGGATGAGTGGTGGGGCGACGCATCCGGGCGCCGGGAATCCTGGCCCCTATACGTTGGGGTCGAATATGCCGGAGAGCCTGTGCGGTGAGCTTCCAATCGGAAGAATATCTCGTCCTTGCCAAGGAACTCTCCCAAAGAGGCGGCGAAGCGGCATCGAGATCCAGCATCAGCCGCGCCTACTACGCGGCCTATCACGCCGCTAGGCGCCATCGGGGAGCGAAGGGGGCCATGGCGACGAAGAGCGGCTCCCACGGGGATGTCTGGAGGGAGCTGAGGGCAAGCGGGAATAAGAATTGGCGCAAGGCCGGAAACCAGGGAAAGGAAATCCTCGAATATCGCGCGGCCGCGGATTACGACGACGCCGTTCCCGAGTTGACTCGCAAGATGTATAGCACTGTTAGGATGGCGGAAGAGATTTTGCTGTTGCTCGGCCCCTGATTGCTGGCCGCACTTGAAGGTGGAAAAATTGCTGCAGTTCAGGCTGTCCCGTCTCCCCCGACGCCGTCAGTGCGATGGTCGTAGGCGGAGATCCACGAACGCGCGATAACAGGCGACGGGCGTTGGCTTCGGCGCGCCCTGACGCTCTCCGTGGGAGCAAACGGGGCGGGCTAGGCAGCCCAAGCTGGCGAGTACCATTCGATTTCAATTCAGCCGTTCCGGGCGGTGGTCGTCCGCCCGCGTGAGGACTTTACCGGCAAAGGCTCTCCCCAGCGTTCCAGGGCATTGGTGGCGGTGGCCCGCTCGTAATTTCGTACGTATGCGCCCATCATTCGGTCGGTGACGCAGATATGATCCTGCAGCCATCCGTCCAGGAACTCCAAAAGTAGTTCCGCGGCCTCGGATTCACCGCTTTCGACGAGAGGAGCGAATAGCTTCAGGCGCTTTCGGGCGGTATTGTGCTGCTGTTTGTGCCAACCATAGGCGGAGTACTTGACAGACTCCATCAGCCACTCCTCATGCAAAAAATGCTCCTCCGCGTGAGCGATTAAGGTGGACAGATGGTCCTTCACCTCCGCCGTAGCCTGGCTGGCAACCGCCTTCTCCAGTCCATCCGCAATCCGGAACAAGTCACGATGTTCCGCATCGATCTGCGTCAGGAAAACCTCGTGTTGCTTACCCCACTCGAAATTGCGCATACTCCAATCTACCGTATTCAAGGGAAACGCATCGATCACGCAAACGCGACCCCCGTCGCGTTGCCGACTGTGCGGATGTACTGGCGGCCTTCGTCATATTCCTCAGCCGTTGTCAGGTGCTCCAGCATGAGCGGAGCGTCCTGGCTGAGATTCGAGAGACCTTTCAGATAAGCTTTGTAGTCGATCTGGCCGCGGCCCGGGATCACTTCGCGGAAATGTACGTTCAGCTCGACGACCCACTCGAGGTCCTTGGCGTGGCATGAGACGATCCACGGGCCGAGTTTCCGAAAGCACTCCTCGATATAAGCGGTGTTCTCGTAAAACCGGCGCGGGGAATTAATGCCGTTGCAAACGTCCAGATGGACGCCGAAGGCTTTGCGGTCGACGGCGCGAATCAGTTCCAGGTAGGAGTCCGGACCGTCGGGAATGTTCCAGCCCATCATCTCGATGGTGAAACGCGTCCGGGTGGGCTTTACCGAGTCGATCACGTGGCGGCAATTGGCCACGGTGGCGTCAAAGAACTCCTTTGACAGATTCCCGGGGTGCGGGCCATACCAGGAATCGGGATTGTAGGAACCGGCAATATCCACGCAGCAGCGCGCACCGACAGCTTCGGCCAGGGCGCAGCGGTCGACCACATAATCCAGATTCCGCCGGCGCTTTTCCGCGCCCGGATCGAGCATGTTCTTCCAGGCGCCGACCTCGGCAATGCAAACGTTCTCCGCCGCGTAGGCTTTCCGGATGGCCCGGATGAGTTCCGGGGACTTTAGCGTGGCGATCTCCGGACAGTAGGCGGCGCTGTAGTCCAGCCGGCGATGCTCGTGGGCCAAGGCGGCCGGATCGTCGGATTTAAGAAAGATGGGTCCGCCCAGGCGGATCGGAGTTCCGGCGGCGCGTACGCTGGAAGCCGCTGCCGTCGCGGCAGCCGTGGCGAGGAAGGATCGTCGCGTCGTATTCACTCGAATGTCTCCTTCGAGTGACAAGCTTATCACCGTGGGACACCAAGAAATAACCATGCCAACCCTGGCGGCCGGCGTGGGGCAGCCAATTCTGGCTGCAGCCGGCTTTTTAGCCGGCTCTCGCCGGGATGGTAGACTCGCCACGCCTCGAAAGAGCCGCCTAAAAAGGCGGCTGCGGGCAAACTTGCCCGCCCCACTTGTGCAGGTTCGTGCCGATGCGGCACCCACCCGCGTGCGCCACGCCTCTAAGCCACGCCCGCCGCCCGCATCACCGGCTCGGCTTTCTGGCGAATCCGCCTGGCCATTTCGTATGGGTCCGCGTTTTGATAGCGGGGGTAGAAAAGTTCGACCGACAGCGGGCCGGAATACCCTTTCCCGGCCAGGGCGCGCAGGATGCCGGGTAGCGGAGAGACGCCTTCTCCCGGCACTTCGCGCGTCGTGTTGTCCAGCATTTCGCGCGGGATGTCCGGCACGTCCTGAAAGTGAACGTGCCGGATTTCGCCGGGGCGAATCGACTCCAGATCCTCGAACTTGCTGAGGCCGGCCCAGAAGTGATAGCAATCGAACATCGGCCTCACGTTGGGGTGGGCGGCTTCACGGGTCAGGCGCAGAGAGGTAGGCAGGGTTCCGAGAAAGGTGGATCCGCGCATGAACTCGACCATGAGGGTGATGGGGATTTGCCTGGCGATCTCGCCCGCTTCGCGCATGTTGTCCACGCCGCGCTTGTAATCGTCCGGGGTATATTTCTCGGTAGCGGCGCTGGGGCAGATCAGGCGATCGATACCGAGTTCGGCGGCCACCGCGCCGGCCCGCTTCATGGTTTCGATCGCTTTGGCACGGTCGGGGTTGGGCTCCCAAAGTCCGCGTGCTCCGCTGCCGAACGATACCGCGGTCAGCCCGAGATCGGATAGAAGCTTCCGCGCGGCGGGCATGCCGTCGGTCTTCACGAACGGTTCCAGTTGAGGGGAAATCAGTTCCACATACTTGATACCGGCGCGCGCGTACCCTTCCAGGGATTGGCGAAAGCTGGCGGCCGCGGAGGTGGTTTGGTGCATGCAAAGCTGCATCGAGCCCGGCGCCGCGGACACGGGAATGGCGGGGGCGAGCGCCGACAGAAGCAGGTGTCTGCGATTCAGCATGGGTTCATGATATCGCAGCCCGCAAAACGCCCTGTCGCCGTCCGGCTATGATGTTCTTAGCCATGACAATGCGTGAAATCAACCTGGTTGCGACTCTCGTTGTGGGCGCCTGCCTGCCGGCAGCCGGCGCCGAGCTAAGATTGGGCATTATCGGGACCGATACGTCCCATGCCACCGCGTTCACCCAGTTGCTCAACGATCCTGCGTCAGCCGATCGCGTTGCCGGCGCCCGGGTGGTGGCTGCCTACAAAGGCGGCAGCCCGGACATCGCTCAAAGCGCCACCCGCGTCGAAGGTTACGCCCGGGACCTACAGACCAAATGGGGTGTGGAGATCGTGCCCGACATTCCCAGCTTGTGCGGCAAGGTGGACGCCATCCTGCTGCTGAGCGTGGACGGCCGCGTCCACCTGGAGCAGGCGAAACTGGCCTTCGCCGCTCACAAGCCGATGTTCATCGACAAGCCGCTGGCTGCCACCCTCGAGGACGCGCGCGAGATCGATCGGCTGGCGGCCGCGGCCGGCGTGGCGTGGTTCACCAGTTCCAGTCTGCGCTTCAGCGATGTGGTCGCCGCCCTGAAATCCCCGGACGCGCAGGCCGTATTCACCTGGGGGCCCGGCCCGCTTGAGGAACACCACCACCTGGACCTTTCCTGGTACGCCATCCATCCCATCGAGATGCTCTACGCATTGCTGGGAACCGGTTGCGAGGAGGTGACGCGCCTCTACACCGCCGATGGCGATGTCATCACCGGTAAGTGGAGCGGCGGCCGAACCGGCACGGTGCGGACTCTTCGGCCTTATGGCGGGTATGGCGGTGTGGTGTTTCGTCCCAATCAGGTATTCGTGCAGAGCCCTCCCTTGAAATCGGTGGGCTATCGCGAGCTGGTCGCCGAAATCGTCAAATTCTTTAGCACCGGAAAACCTCCCGTGCCGCACGAGGAAACACTCGAGATATTTGCATTCATGGACGCCGCCCTGCGCAGCATGCAGGATGGCGGCAAACCGGTCAAGTTGCCCGCGATTCGCTGAGGCCTCGCTTTCAGCGTGGCGCACGCACTCGTGCGGCTGTCGAGAAGAGTTGTTGTGGGACAGGCCTCCCGGCCTGTCGTAGCCGCGAATCGGCTCTTCCAGCCAGCGACAGGCCAGGAGGCCTGTCCCACTCGGCGCCCAGCCGTCCCTGCTCTTATGCTCCCGCCTTGATTGGGTTCTCGTCACTTGCGATCGGGAAGGTGACCCGCCGCAACCGGGCGCTCCTGGCACCCATTGGGACAAGCGTGACGGATGCGGGCGTGCCATCCTTGCGAAGCATTTTTCCGTCCAGGACATCGACCGGGTTGTCGAGCGGATAATCGAAGTTCGCATCCGCGGCGGTTCTCGGCGCAAAACCAAACCCGTCGTCGCGCGTGGCGGCGGCCAGGCCGAGGTCGGTCTCCACATGATCGGATTTGGTGACGAAGTAATCCTGCAGGTCCGACCCAGGGTAGGTCTTGACCGCTTCCACTTTGCCCTCCACCGGCAGGACATAAAGCAGGGGGCCGTATTGAAGCGCAAACTCATTGCCTAGCGCGGGAACTTCCCGGACGGTCCGGTCGAAATGAATGGCGATCGAGTCGCCGTCTTTCCACTCTTTGCGTACCTGCCAGAAAGAACCCACCAGGCTGATGGTTGCGCCGGAGCAGGCAATCTTCGTTTCCCTGGACCATTCGGGATTGCGCAACCATAGGCAAAAAGAGAGCGGCTTCGCCGGGCGCAATATGATTTCGACATCTCCCGAATACGGGTAATTTGTCCTTTCTTCGATCCGCAGAGGAACTCCCGCCAACTTCGTCTTCACCTCGCATGGGCCGTAGAGCGTTGCGGCAAGGGCCGGCTCGGGACCTTCCGGGCGCATCCAGGCATTACTGATGAAATACGCCGCCACGCGGGTCGCATTGGGATTGCAACACACCGCGACGTGCTGGTGTGTGGGAGAGAAGCGCTGCCTTTTGTCCAACTCGTCATGGATGGACAATCGGTTTTCAAAGGAACAATAGACAATCGCCGACCCGTCGGGTTCACGCGAACCCTGGGCGGCGTTGAACCAAAGATGCTCGGCCGCTTGAAAATATGCGGCATCGCCAACCTTCTGCCCCGCGTTGATGAGCGAAAACTGCCGCTCGAAAATGGTGCAATACTCATAGCCGATCCCCCATGGTTTCGGAGGAGCGTCCACGCTTTCCTCGCTCACCAATGCGCCGCTCGGCATGGTGAAGCCGTTCATGGCTGAAATGGCGCCCACTCCAAGTTTCAAGTATTCCTCGTTGCCGGTTGCCCCCCAGAACCAGAACGGCATGCGCAAGGATTCCGCCACGGTGGCGCCGTGCCCCGTTTCATAGCAATTCTGAAACTTCCCACCCGCCAGGGGCCTTTGATGGAACTCCATGAGATGGGGGCGTTCGTGATAAATCCGCAGGCCAAAGTCCAAATACTTCTTGTCGCCCGTCCTGGCGTACAGCGGTTCGAGAACGTCGGTGTAGAGGGCGTCATGCTGAGTGAAGTGAAAGTTTTTCCCCCCGGCACAACCCTCGATGGTGCGATCCACGGCGCGATTGACTGCCTCGTACACCCTTAGGTCGGCCGCCGCGTCGGCGTACGCCAGTAAGCCGCGGAACAAGCAGGTTTGGGTCCACAATTCACCATTGCCGCCGTAACGAAGTTCCGGAGAAAAAATCCCGATGTAGCCATCCCGGTCCTGCGAAGCCAGAATATGGTCCACATAGGCCTTGGCCTTCGTCATAGACGCAGGATCCTGCGTCAGGCACGAGAGCATGATGTGTCCCGAGCGCCAATTGCCTTCGGTTTCCCCGTTCCACCAGGCTTCACTGGCGGCGTTTCCCCTGTTCGGCTTCCCGGGACTGTTCCGCCCGGAAGCGAAGATATCGCTCGAAGCCTCCCGGCAAAGTTCATCGAGGTGTCCCGCGAAGCCCGTTCTAAGATCGCGGCGCATTTGCGCCAGAATCCAGCCCGTGGGCTTGATGTCACCGAACTTCAGTTGGCTGAAGGTGGGCTGGATTCGATAGAGTTCGGATGGCGCCGTGGGTTGTGATCCGGAGGACTCGGACTGTGCCGATGCAACCTCTCCGGCCGGGAGCAGGACGCCGCCCGCCGCCGCAACCATGAGCTTGATCGAGTCTCGTCTGTTCAATTTCCGGTCCTTTGATTGCAGCCTCAACTTGTATTGTGCGGCGGCAGCCGAACTCAGTCAAACGCTTTCTGTGGCCGCTACTGGTATTGACAGATACTGGGGCCCCACCAGACATCAGCGCACAATGAGCCCAATGTGCCGGTTTCCTATGCGCACTCGATTTCGGAATTACGGTCCCCACCGATTTCCCGGCCACAACTCGCGCAACAATATTCTCCCAATCCCTGAAACCACTTACAGCCCTCACCTCTCCTCCACCCCCCGCCCGCATCGTACGAACCACGGAACTCCCGTGGAGCGGACTCTGAGTCTGCCACGCCGGGACTCCTTCCCGGCGCTCGTCTCGCATCGGCTGTTATGCAACGCGGTAACGCGACGCGCCTCGCCGCTATATTCCACCGCCTCGGGGGACGACCTGCAGCAGCGGCGCTAGGCCGCCCTCCAGCGTGCCGCCGAAGAGGTCGCCCTCCTCACCCAACTCGCTGCCAGCAAAGGAGAAGCCTACGACATCGAGCGCGACTACCGGCGCCAGGCCCTCCCCCCGCGATTTGATTTTTCAATCCCAGAAATCGCCCGCCTAGCCACCCACCTGACCCGCCTCGCCGAAGCCAAAAGGCTCCTCCAAGCCTCCCAAAAACCCCTCCGCAAGGCCGCTTAAGGCCGCCGGACCGCAAAAAAGCCCTTCGTCTAGAGCGCCGTGGAGCGGACTCTGCCCTAAGTCTGTCTTCCCTCTGACGATAAGGAAAATGCCGCCGTGACGATCTTCGTGGCGCGGACTGTCTAGTCCGCAGCGTCGGCTTTCGAGCCGACGTTGGTTTTCCCCGTAGCGCCGGCGATCTTTGTCGCCGATGTCTTTATCTGCCTCCCGGCGCAAAATCGATTGTGGGACAGACGCGTCCGTCCCACACTCTGGGTCAGGTCATTTTCCCTTGGCCGCCCAAAATCTCGGGCTGACCTCAGGATCCTGGGACGTGAGAATGCGGCAGATCGTAATCAGCGCTGCTTTGCGGGCGGCGGGAACGAGGGAGAAATATCGCTCCCTACGGTCGCGGCTCGGTCCAGAAGAGCTCGGCGTCGGAGCGCCGGACGTAGTTGGCGTCCAGGGCCGCCGGGTCGGAAGCCGTGCCGGCCTCGAGACGGGCGAGAGCGAGCATGGCAATGGCGGCGGCCTGAGCGCGGGGCGCGGTCGCCACGGTGGCGTGCGGCGGCAGGGGAAGCGCCGGCTCCTGGCCTTCGATGCGAATAAACTGGACGCCAGTGGGAAGCGTGGGCAGCCAGGCTGCGAGCGCAATCACCACCTCCTCCGCAATCAGGCGGCCGGAGGAATCGTAGACGGCGCCGTAGATCTGGCCGCGGCGGGCGTCGAGCACGGGAGCGCGCAGCGGGGCCTGACCAAACGTGGCCAGGGCTGCCAAGCTGGAGACTCCCACGGCGGGCTTCGCCAGAGCCTCCGCCAGGCCCTTCACGCAGGCCAAACCGACGCGGACGCCGGTGAACGAACCGGGCCCGGAAGCCGCCGCAAAACAATCCACGGCGGCGATACTCAATCCGTGGCGCGACAGAAGCGCACCGATGGCGTTGTGGATGACGTGGGCGAATCCGGCGGGAGAAGCGAGGCCGATCTCCTCCAGTATCCGGCCGCCGCGGGCCAACGCCATGCTGGCATCGTCGCGGGTGGTGTCGAGTGCGAGAATCAGGGGAGAAGCTTTCAGCATTCAGCGATCCGCTTTCAGCTCCCTCGCGCGCATACTCCACGGTCTTGGCTGAAAGCTGAGTGCTGATGGCGGACAGCTTGTTCTCATCGATTCAGTCCGAATCCCTTGGGTGACATATAGACCGTGCCGTAGCCGTTGATGCCGTAGACGCGGAGCAGCAGGTTGGCCGGGTATTCGAGGGCCAAGCCGACGGGCGGATAAAAGGTGCCCTGCTGGGTGGTACCGAGGACCCGATAGCCCTGGTGAGCTTCGGTCACTTCGCAGGTCCAGAGCCAAAGCATGTTGCGGGTGCCGCGACTGGCGTGCTTCAGCTTAACGGAGAAGTAGGCGGGCTTGCCGAGGGTGAGGTCGCCGGCGGGCGCATCGATTTCGAAGGGCACCTTTTCCGGATTGATCTGGATTTCCTGCACCGGCACATCGCGGGATTCGAACTTGTAGGAACGGTTCATGCTTTCGAGCGTGCCTTCGCGCACCAGGTGGAGCACCCAATCGTGAAAGCGGTCGGGCGGCTCGCCGACGAAGTGTTCGCCGCTGTATTTGCGTTTCTGGGTACTGCCATCGGCGGGGTCCATCCAGACGACATCGTAAGAATGGTGGGCGACGGTGAGCTCCACCGGTCCGGGCTTATCCACATAGACGATATATTCGACGTCGGGCAACGCCAGCGCGCGGCCGCCGTCAAGCTCGAAGTACGGTTCCAGGTCCCAGTGGCGGGTGCCGAGCAGGAAATCGAACCAGACGGTCATGGCCCTGGCGCCGGGCGAGGCGGCGTAGTCCGGTCCTTCGCCGGAGTTCTGATATACCGGGTATTGGCCGTTCATGGCGGCGTTCCAAAGGCGATGGCGGAATTCGGCGGGGTCGGCGTCGGAGGGGGAGGACTTCCCCGCCCCGCTGTTCTCGCGCCCCAGGCGGGCCACGGCGGGCTGCTGGTAAAGTTGGTGCTCGATTGCGCCGATAGAAGAGTCGGCGGTGCCGTAGCTGAGGAAATCCATCCAGCCGCCGTCGAGTAGCGGACCGGAGGTAATCTCGGCGCCGGTGGTAAGGGGGTGATGATAGCTGTCGAGCTGTTTGAGGGTGTTGCCGGTATCGTCCAGGATGGCGCGAGAGAGTTTGTCGTTCTCGAAAGTCGCGGCCAGCTCCCAGGTGACATTCATGGTGGCGTAGCGGCCGGTGAGGAATAGCAGAAAACGTCGGCGCGCGTCGGCGGTAGGCAGGGCGCGGGCCAGCGCACCGGCGCTCGATGCCAGCACCAGGTCGACCATGCCGCCCTTTTGATTCCAGTAACGCACGCGGGCGTCCAGGCGGGCGAAATGGCGAAGATCGGGAAGGCCGGCGGAAGAGAGAGCCGCGTCCGGGCTGTCCCCCAGCACCAGGCCGCGCAGGTGGTTGAATTTCTGCGCCAGGCGGGCGTCGGCCACGAGGCGGAATTCTTCGTCGCTCCAGAAGGCGAAGCGCGGTTCGGTGACGGCCATCCACAGATGCGGCAGGTTGCGGGCCCGGTAGGCCCAGTGATGGACGTTGGCCGGCGTGACGAAGCCGGGGGAATCGGAAGCCGCGGCCATGAATGCGCCGGTCTGGCCATTCCAGGCGGCAATATTGCTGGTCAGGCGATATTCCCAACGCCCGGCTTCGGTGGGCGCGAAGCGGAGCACCATGCGGCGCCCGCCGTCCCAAAATGCCGGGATCGCGTAGGTGCGCATATTGGGCGAGCGCAACTCGGCCTTGAGGTCGACCGAGGTATACGGATCGGGATGCGAGGCGGCATCGGGACCGGCAAGTTCCAGAACCACGTCGCAGGTGGAATAGGCCGGGATCTGGTCGCAGGGTGACGCGGCAGGAGGAGCGGTTTGCGGGTTGAGGGTCAGCGGCGCGACCACGAGGAGTATCGCCCACGCCAGGCGCATAGAATTCCAGTGTGGCACAAGGGCGGAATCGCCCCAAAAAAAATCCGGCGGCCGCTCGGAGGATAACAGCCGCCGGTGGGCCCACGGAACATTACTGTTCCGGGAGGCCAATCGTCAGAAACGCTCTCAAGTATTAAGACGATGTGACAGGTACTAAGGTTTCTACCGAGGCCCCAAAAACTGTGTTCTGCCAAAGTCCGTGGAAAAAATATCCCAACGGCCGCTCGTTCAGGCTCCCATCTCTTGGCGGATGGCGGCTGCTATCGATTCCGTAAACTGTTCCACCCGTTCGAGATCCGGTCCCTCTACCATGACTCTAGCGAGCGGTTCGGTGCCTGAAAAACGGACCAGCACGCGTCCCGCACCAGCAAATGCAGCCTCCACGGCACGGATCTCCCGCGCCACCGCGGGAAGTTCGGTCAATTCCTTCTTTTCCCTAACTCTAACGTTAATGAGCTTCTGTGGGTAGATTACCAGATCCGCTGTCATTCGTTCCAAATCGTATTCAAACGATTGGGATATTTCTAACAGTTTCAGGGCCGTGAGAAGGCCATCCCCGGTGGTAGCGCAATCGCGAAAGATGATGTGGCCGGATTGCTCGCCGCCCAGGATGGCACCTATAACTACCATTTCTTCCAGGACGTATTTATCGCCGACCGGCGTGCGAAGCATGCGAATGCCGTCGGCTGCCAGTGCCCGTTCCAAGCCGAGGTTGGACATCACGGTTGCCACCACCAGGTCGCCGGGCAGTTTTCCCTGCGCGCGCAGGGCGCGGGCGGCAGCCAGCAGCACGGTGTCGCCGTTCAGAATCTTGCCTCGGGAGGAAACGAAAATGGCGCGGTCGGCATCGCCGTCGAAAGCCACCCCGCAATCGGCGCCAGCTTCCAGCACCACCTGGCGGAGGGGCTCGACGCAGGTGGCGCCGCAATTCAGGTTTATGTTCCGGCCGTTGGGTTCGGCGGCGAAGGCCGTGACGCGGGCGCCCAGGCGGGTGAAAAGCTCCGGACCGAGCCGGTAAGCCGCGCCGTTGCCGCAGTCGAGCGCCACGTGAAGCCCCTCAAAACGAACCTTCGGGATGGATTCCAGCCAGGCGAGATACTGGCCGTCGAGGGCGGGGTCGGCATCGAGCGCCGAGGACCGGGGGGAGAGGCTCCCGCGCAAGCGGAAGATCTCCTGTTCGATGCGGTGTTCCTCCGCATCGGGGAGCTTGAAACCACTATGGTCGAAAACCTTGATCCCGTTATCGCGGTAAGGGTTGTGCGAGGCGGAGATCATGACGCCCGCGGCGAACGGTCCGCTGCGCGTCAGGTACGCCACGGCGGGCGTGGTGGTCACACCGGCAAAACGCGCGCCAACACCAGCAGCGGCAAGGCCGCCGGCGACCAACCCGGCCAGCCATGCGCCCGACTCCCGCGTGTCGGCGCCGATGACGATCTCCGGGGCCGGCCGGCCGGCCGCCGCTTCCCGGCCCAAAGCCACTCCAAACGCGTAAACCGTCGCCTGGTCGAGCGGCGGCGAGCCGGCGACACCGCGGATCCCGTCGGTGCCGAAGAGTTCCTTTGCCAAACGCGTTTCCTCCAAACGATTCGTTCTCAGTTCGCAGTTATCCGTTATCGGTTATTTGCGCACACGCAGCGAACCAACCTATTCACAAGCGTAACAGCTTTCAGCCAGAGGGCATGGTGGCGCGGCTCTTGCGGGTGCGCGACAGGAAAGTGGAGGCTAACACGCGCCTAATAACCGGTCCGGTCGGTCTTGCGAAGCCAGGCGGCGAATGGGGCGCCGGCGTCCGGTTCCTGCACGCAAAACATGGGGATGGTGCGGGATGCGGCCGGCATTTCGATCTGGCGGTAGATGAAAGTGTCGTCGAATCCGGCCTGGGACGCCTGCTCATGGGTAGCGGCGAAGAAGACGCGGGCCGGGCGCGCCCAATAAATTGCGCCAAGGCACATGGGGCACGGCTCGCAGGAGGAGTACAGGTCGCAGCCGGAAAGCTGAAAACTCCCCAGCGCCTTGCAGGCCTCGCGAATGACGACGACCTCGGCATGGGCGGTGGGGTCGTTAGCGCTAGTCACCTGGTTAGCGCCGGTAGCGACGACGGCTCCGTCCTTCGCCACCAGCGCGCCGAAAGGGCCGCCGCCGCGGCCGACGCTCGCAATCGCGAGTTCGATGGCTTGTTTGAGGAAAGCTGGATTCATGCAGGGTTTCGCCGGGCGATCCAGCCGCACCAGCCGGCTATGGTTCGATCAACCCCGCACGGATAGCATAGCGCACCATACTGGCGGTTTCGTGTACGCCCAGTTTTTCCAGAATCCGGCTGCGGTGCGAATCGGCGGTCTTATAGCTGATGCCGAGATCGGTGGCGGCCTGCTTGGTGGATTTGCCGCTGGCAATCAGCACCAGCACTTGACGTTCTCTTTCGGTGAGCGAGAACACCATGCGCACGGACTCCGCGTCGGGGGTGAAGAACTCCCGCTTCCGCTCGGAGACATCCACCGCGGCGCCCATGAAACCGGCAAACCGGCTGTCCCCGTCAAACCGTGGAATTCCGGTGTTTTCGACCCAGCAATAGCCGCCGGATGCGCCAAGGAGGCGGTGTTCCAGGCGGAAAGGCTGGCGGGCCGTGAAGGCCTTCAAATAGGTTTCCACGCACAGGTCGCGATCGTCGGGATGAAGCCCTTCGGTCCAACCCTTTCCCACTTCCAGACTGTGACCTCGGCCGCGAAAGTCGAGCCAGGCACGGCTCAAGTAGGTGAATAATGCATCCGTACCCGACATCCAGATCATCACCGGGATGGCGTCCGCTAAAGTCCGGAACCGATTCTCGGCCACATCGGCTTCCTGTTGATAAAAGGAGAGTTGCGCCTCCAACTCGGAAACCTTCCGCTGCAGCGCCAGAGATTCCTCGAAACCGTAACTGTTCGCCGGTCCGAAAGCAGTCATCACTGTTAATCATAGAACCATTGGTACTGGACGTAAAGTACCAATTTCTAGTAATTTAGGGTAACGCTCTAGGGTGAAGACCGGGCCGGGGTGCGGATTGTGGAACTTTGTGGGATTCGGCCACAATAGAAGATATAGAAAGTTTAACGTCAATGCGTCCACCGGACACGGACGATGTACTGTTGGAGCGTCTGCGAGCGGGTGACGACGACGCCTTCCAGGTGTTATATCGCCGGCGTCAAGGGGCAATTTATCGGTTTGCCATGCACGTCACCGGCTCCTCGGCGGCGGCGGAGGACATTACCCAAGAGGTTTTTCTGACCTTGATCCGCGCCGCTTGCCGTTACGACCCGGAGCGCGGCACGCTGAACGGGTATCTGTTTGGCATCGCGCGGAAGCTGGTATTGCGCCATCTGGAGCGGGCACGCATGGACGTGGCGCTGGATGGCGCCGGCGATGAGGGCACCGCGCCGCAGTTGGCGATTCATGACGACCCGGCCATGGCGATGGCCGACCGCGAACGGCTGGAAGCTTTGCGCCTGGCCGTGCATCGGCTGCCGCGGCGCTATCGCGAAGTGGTGGTGTTGTGCGATTTGGAAGAAGTGGATTATGCGGATGCGGCCGCCATCTTGGGATGTCCGATCGGAACGGTGCGGTCGCGGCTGCATCGAGCCCGGGCATTGTTGTTTGAAAAACTCAGCCAGGAGAGGGCCGCGAGGGGGGAAATTAAGGATCTAGACCCAGCCAGGTGCTGGATTTAACCAGGTGCATCGATGAATTGCCGGCAATTCTTGAAAAGCATGGCGGACCCGGCTGCGACCGGGCCCTTGAGTGGCGAGCGCCTCACGCATGGGAGCGAATGCCCGGCGTGCGCGAATCGTTGGAAGATGGCCGAAGACCTCCGTGCGCTGGCGGCTCAAGAGCGAAAACGCGAGGCGCCGTCGCGGGTGGAAGCGTTCCTGATGGCCGAGTTCCGGCGCCGGCCGGTTCCGCTATCCAAACCGGTCGCCACTTGGCGTATGCCCGCGCTTTGGGCGGCGGCCGCGGGCCTGGTGCTGATGGCATCGGCATTGTGGCAGATACCCGGCCGGAATTCGCGTTTCGTAACAGCAGTGACTGGGCCGGCTGTTCAGACCGCCGACGTGGATGACGCGGAAGACGCCAACGGGTTCATTCCGCTGCCCAACGCCGAGGCTTTGGAGCCAAACGGCGACGTCAACGTGGTGAGCGTGGAAGTGCCGCGGTCGGCGGTAGTGGCGGCCGGGATCTTGCTGGCCGACGATCGCGCATCGGAAATGGTGAAGGCGGACGTGATGTTGGGATCCGATGGATTGGCGCGGGCGATTCGGCTGGCAAACTGAAGGTGAAGTTAGAAGTTAGAAGTTAGAAGTCGGGAACGTCGGAGTGATTTAGAGGAAGACGATGCGGAGTTGGTTGCCTATCACGATGCTGCTCGGAGCCACGGCTTTGGCGGCTGCGCAGAACGGCCCTGCGCCCGAAGGCGGGTTTCCGGGCGGGCGCGGCGTTCGCTTCCTCGGTGCCGAAGCGGGCGTGCCGGCACGGGTTGTCAAGAACGCGCCCTATTCCGCCGATCTGATCACCGAAACCACCCAAATGCTGGCGGACGGCAATCGCCTGCACCAGACCACCACCGCCCGGGTCTACCGCGATAGCCAGGGTCGCACCCGCCGCGAGCAATCGCTCAGCGGTCTGGGAGCGTTGACCGGCCGCGCGCGCCTGCCGAGGGTGGTCTTCATCAACGATCCGGTGGCCGGCGTCAATTACGCGCTGAATCCGGAGGACCACACCGCCAGCAGGTCAGCCTGGATGCACCCGGCTTACGGCCGCGGCCTCCCGCCTCGGTTGCCGCGCCATGGCGACGACAAAGTGGAATCGCTGGGCGCCGAAACCATGGAAGGCGTCGCCGTGCGGGGTACCCGAACCACCACCACCATTCCGGCCGGCAGGATCGGCAACGAGCTGCCCCTCGTGGTGGTGACCGAAACCTGGTATTCCGCCGACCTCGATACGGCGATTCTCACCCGCCGCAGCGATCCGCGCAGCGGCGAAACGGTCTCGCGCATGAGCAACCTCGTGCGCGCGGAACCGCCCGCGTCGCTGTTCCAATTGCCCGCGGATTTCAAAGTCGTGGATGCGCCACGTCCCGGGCGCTGGTCTTCCCCATAAGGGTCAATGCTGTTCACTTAACCGGTGGCGCAGGCTGTCAAGCCTAATGCAAGATAGTTTTCACTTTGGCGCCGTTCCGCACAAATCGTGGGGCAGCCAATTCTGGCTGCAGCCGGCTTCCAGCCGGCTCTCGCCGGGATGGAAGACCCGCCACGCCTCGAAAGAGCCGCGGGCAGAATTGCCCGCCCCACTTGTGCAGGGTCCTTGCCCGCGGGGAAAACTATGCGCCGGTGGCTTTGGCCAACCTGGCGGCCGCGATGGCCTGGCCGACGTGCCGTTGGGTGTGCTCGGCGATGTGGGTGAGAAGGCCGATCACGGTGGCGGGCAAATGCTTACGCCCGACCCCGCGCGGTTCCGCCAAAGTGGCCGGGTCGATGCCGCGCAACACCGCTTCGGCGTTTGAGAACGCGCTGTCCAGCGCCGCCAGCAATTCATCTCGCGTGGGGCCGTGGGATTCCTTTTCCACGGAGATGGCGGCGATCTGCGCGGCGCTGAGATCTCCGCCCATCACGTAGGTCATGAGCCGCTCCACGCTGCCGGCGATGTGGCGCAGATGAAAGGCCACCGAACCGAAGCCGTAAGGGGTGGCGTAGAGCTGGGAAGGCGACAGCGCGCGGGTATGCTCCGCCAGGTCCTCACGCGCCTGCTGGAAGGAATAAACCAGCGGGGCGAGCAGCGGGTTCAGCCCCGCAATGGGCCCGCGCAGCCAGGGTTCGGGCTGGTGCGTCTCCGGCGCTTTGGGAGTCATGCCCTCCATCTCCATGATACGGCTGGTCGCGGCTCTGACTTGCCTATTCGGTGACCGCCAGGGCGATGATGCCGCCTCCGGCAGCCACGGCGATATATTGCTTGCCATCGAACGAATACGTCATGGGGGACGCCTTCCAGCCGGTGTTAGCCTGGAATCTCCACAGCACCTCGCCCGTGGCGGCGTCGGCGGCCACTAACTCGCCGGTTTCCGCACCGAAGATCACCAGGCCGGTCGCGGTGGAAAGCGTGCCGCCCCAGGATTGGTCGGGACCGGGCTGGGGAATTTCCCACTTCGTTTCGCCGGTCTCGAAATCGATGGCCTTCAGGATCCGCTGCGGCTTCGGATCGGGCGCGCCGCGCTCGGAACCTCCCAGGTACGATTTACCGGCTTCCCATTCCGGCTGGTCGCGCTTGCTATATACGCTGCATTTTTCATTGGTCTGGAAGTAATACATCCCGGTCAGCGGATTGAACGACGGCGAATACCAGTTGGTGGCGCCATCCTGCGAAGGGCACACGCGCGTGCCGGTCTCAGTCGGCACCTGGTTAGGCAGCTTGATGGGACGGCCGTCGGGTGCGATGCCGCTGGCCCAAGTGACATTCCTCAGAAATTGCTTCGCCAGCAGCAGTTTTCCATCGCTGCGGTCGAAGACGTAATAAAAACCGTTGCGGTCGGCATGCAGCATCAGCTTACGCGGCTGCCCCTGCCAGGGTGCATCCACCAGGATGGAGGTTTCGGTGGAATCCCAATCCCAAAGATCGTGGGGGGTGAATTGGTAATACCACTTGAGTTTGCCGGTCTTGCGGTCGAGCGCCAGAATACAATCGGAATACAGATTGTCGCCGGGCCGCGCATCCCCGTTGTACTCCTGGCTGGGATTGCCGGTGGGCCAGTAGACGGTGTCGAGCTCTGGGTCGTAGCTGCCGGTGAACCAGGTAGGGCCGCCTCCATGGTCGAGTTCGGTGCCCATCCAGGTTTCCGAGCCCGGCTCGCCGCGCCTGGGGATTACGTGGAAGCGCCAGGTTTCTTTGCCGGTAGCCTGGTCGAAGGCCACCACCAGGCCGTTGGCGCCGTGCTCGCCGCCGCCCACGCCGGTTACCACCAGGTTTCCCGCCGTCAGCGGCGCGGAGGTGGCAAAGTAATTCTGAGCTGTATCGGCGATCTGGGAATCCCACACCTGGCGGCCGGTGAAGCGGTTGAGCGCGATCACGTGGGCGTCGGCGGTTTCCATGAAGACTTTGTCGCCGGCCACGGCCACGCCGCGGTTCACGCCGGCGTCGCGGAGCGTGTGGGGCGAGCGCGGCCGGTTGAAACGCCACACCAGGCGGCCGGTGCCGGCATCGAGCGCGTAGCATTCGTTCACGTTGGTCACGTACATCAGGCCTTGCACCACCACCGGCGTCACTTCCAGGCGGTTGGCATTGGGCAATGAGAAGACCCAGCGTGGCGCCAGCCGGGCCACGTTGCTCTTCGTGATTCCCGATAGCGTGGTGTAGCGATTGCCGCGCGGATCGCCATTATATTCCGGCCAGTCCGATTCGGAAGTGACTTCGCGGAACCGGCCGCCGGCGCGGCGCAGCAGGTGAATGCGATTGTCATCGGTACGCAATTGCAGATCGTCGAAGCCCTCGTTGAGAGCCAGGCCGTCGAGCTTTTTGCCGTCGGTGGTCTCGACCGTCATTCGCACCAGCGGACGGTCGCCGCGCCGCGACTGAATGGAACGCAGGAAGCGGACCAGCGCGGCCAGTTCCGGCCCTTCCACCTTATTGCCCGGCATGCCGCTGGCCGGTATGCCGGTGTGGATGAGCGCGGTCAACTGCGTATCGTCGCGCGAGACCAGACGCCCGGTGATAGCCGGGCCCATTTCTCCGCCGTTGCCGTCGCCTCCATGGCACGGGCCGCAGCGGGCTTCAAACGACTTACGTCCGGGATCGTTCGCCGGTAAAGGAGTCTGCGGCGGCGTTTGTGCCGCCAACCCGCCCGCGGCAATCCATCCCAGGAAAACCAGCATCCCAAAACGCATGGTCCTTATTGTACATATTGATAGCTCACAAACGCCAGCCTCCGGCTATCGGGCGCCCAGGAGTTCACGTTGATGGTGCCCTGGCCGCCGAACAGTTTGGTCAGCACGGTGATCCGCTTGTTGTTGAGAGTCATCATGCGCAGCACCACTTCTTTGTCGGGCGGATGCTGACCGGCGGGAACGGTCTTGTCGAAGCTGATGAACGCAATGCGCTGCCCGTCCGGCGAAACGTGCGGGAACCAGTTGTTGTATTCGTCGTCGGTCAACTGCTCCGGCTCGCTGCCATCGGCCTTCATGCGCCAGATTTGCATGCTGCCGGAGCGCACCGAGTTGAAGTAGATATACTGGCCGTCGGGCGAATATTCCGGACCGTCGTCCAGCCCCTCAGCCGTGGTCAGGCGCGTCTCTTCGCCGCCGGCCGCGGGAACGGTATAGACGTCGAAATTGCCGTTGCGCGCACCGCAGAAGGCCAGCGTCTTGCCGTCGGGCGACCAGCCATGCAGGTAGGAAGGCGCCTGGCCGGTCATCTTCTTCGGCGTTCCCCCGGTGATGGGCACCAGGTAAATGAGAGACTGCCGCGGCGGCGCGGATGAGTCGCTGAGGCCGATCATAGTGCCATCGGGCGAGACCACGTGGTCGTTGTTGATTCGGTTGATGGTGCCAGTATCTATAGTTACCGGCTTGCCGCCATCCACCGGGACTCTTAATAAGTGGCCGCCGCTGTTATAAAGCAGAGTATTGTCCTTGAGCCAATTGGGAGCTTCGAAACGCTCGGCGGCGGTGAAGACGACGCGCCGGTCGGTGGATGCCACGGGGATGGTTTCCATGGTGCTGTAGAGTGTCCCCTTACCGGTGGCGGGCCCGAGCGGCGTTATCACCAGGTTCGAGAATGCCGCGGTTTCGATGGCATCCTTATTGTGCGCACTTACTCCGATGCCCACATAGAACGGTTCCTGCAAGACCACTTTCATGGCGGGCCCGGCGAAATGCAGTGTCTCGCCATCGCCGGCGAGAGACAGGTAAAAATACGCGCCCCGCTTGGTGATCTGGAGGTGCTTCGGGACTGCCGAAACGTTGGCTTGCACTTCGTGGGTGGCGCCTCCCTTCTCGTCGCGCGATTGCAGCGAGGTCAACCCGACGGCATGGGCGGCGACGTCGGCATAAGCCGAATCCGCATCCAGGCTCTGGCGAATCATGAGCATGGCTTTCTTGTGCGCCTCGCCGCTGGCATTGGCGAAGGAGATATCGGCGCTGATCGACACGTCGCCGGACACTTTCTTCCACACGAAGTAGAAAGCGTCCGAAGTGCCCCAGACGTTCTCGCCGCTGGCGGTGATTTTGTAACTCTTCCGGGTCGCGTCATAATCCACCGACCCCTTATGCAGCACCGTACCGACGTCGCCGCTGCCTTCAAAAATCCCCGGCTGGGCGTGCATTGCCACCGGCATGGCCAGCCCCGCTACCAGCGCCAGCACCGCGACCTGGCGGTTCGATCCGATTGCCATAAACTTCTCCTCACCTTTCCGGTTTCACTCTGTGATGGAAGCCGGGTCAGGCTCGCATCTTCTTCCAGTTATCCAGCGAGCGTTGCGCCGTTTCGAGCTCCGGGTACCGGCTGCCTTCCTGCTCGATCAGATAATACTCCACTCCGCCCACGCTTTCGGCGGCGGCGAATATTTTCGCCCAAGGGCAAACGCCCTCGCCGAATACCACCCGGTAGCTCTTGTTGTCCTCCGGCGTTCCCGGAGCCCAATCCTTGCAGTGAATGCTGTTGATCCGTCCGGGATTGGATTCGATCCAGGCAACCGGGTCATATCCCACCTCGACCGCGGTTCCCACATCGAACTGCAGCATGAATTCTTTGGGCGTATGGGCCGCCAGAACTTCGATGGGCCGCTTGCCTTCCACCATCTGAAATTCCGCCTGGTGATTGTGATAGCCGGCGCGCAAACCCGCGGTCCGGAACTTATCCGAAGCCTGAGTGAGCGTATCGGCGAGGGTTTTCCAGCCATCGATCCCCTCCACCCGGCCGGCGCTGGCCATGACGATGAATTTGGTGCCGAGGATCTTATTCAGATCGATGGCCCTTTGCATACCGGAGGCGGAAAACGAGGCTGGACTGTTATGCGTGGAATTGCAGCGGACGCCCAGGTCGTCCATCAGCTTTCGGACCTGTTTGGCATAATCTTCGGTCCACTGATAGTAGGGCGCGAAGAACTCCACCACCTGGTAGCCCATTTTGGCGACTGCGGTGACGGTGGCCGGCAGGTCTTTGGCCAGTTCGCCACGGACGGAATAAAGCTCCAGGCCCACCGGAATTTTCTTACCGCCGGCGGCGGCGAAAGCCAGGGGCGCCATCGCGCTGGCGGCGACGAACGACCTTCGGGAAATGCGTGGTAGCGGCGTCATAAGTGGCGATTAACATTATCCTCCAAGTGGAGGGGTGGGACAGACGATCCTTAACCGATCTGGGGAAATCCGTTTCAGTCGACCGCTCCCTGACGGTCGCGGCTCGGTAAGTTACTGCAAACACGCGTGCCCGTAACCGAGCCGCGACCGTGAGGGAGCGGTTGCCGCGCCTAAACCACGAAATCCCCGGATCGCTTCATCGCGCCGCCAGCCGCAGCGACATCCGCAGTGTCACGATGCCGCTGGCGGGCAGCGCGACCTCAACCCCATCCTTGGCGACGGGGATTTCGCGCCGGTCGTCCTCCACCGCGCTGGTCTCCCAGGCGCGCGAGATTTCGAACAGGCGCGAGGCGATGCGCACCGGGTGAGCCCGGCCGGAGGTCTCGATCAGCCGCAGGATGTAACCGCGGCCGTCCTCGGCGGGCTTGAGTGTTTCGACCTCGACAGCGTCGCCCGCTACGGTCAGGAAACTGGCTTCGGCGGCGGGCAAGGAACCGCGCGGGCCCACCTTGTCCGACGCCGTCAGTTGCCCGGTTTCAAGCGGCGTCAGCGCTTCCCGGCCCAGCCGGCTCAGCGCCGCCGGAGTCAGTTCGGCGCCGCTGGTCAGGACGTAGCGGAAGGTGAAGTCGCCGCTCTGGACGCGCGGGAAATTGGTGTGCCAATAGTTGTTCAAGGCATAGGCGAAGATGGTTGCCGATGGCGGCTCGAACTTCTGTGGCCAGCGGCCGCGGTCGATGTCGCCGAATGTGGCCAGCGGCCCATCCACCGGAATCACCGCTGCGCTCAGCCCGCCGCCGCTCACGCGGGCCCAATGGCCGACCGTGAACCACTCGCGATTGGCTCCGGCCAGCGCGTCGCGGGCCGGGTTCACCGTGCCCACCTTCCCCTCGTACTCGAATTGCGGGTCCGGCGCGGCCAGCGGGAAAGCGAAGTAGATGGCCTCCTTGACGTTCACCGGATCCTTGCGCACGTGGTTCACAAACTCGATTTTCTTCTCCGCGTCGAACAGGCGAATCTCGGTCGAAATCTCGGGCGCGTTCGGTCCGGCAAGGGTGTAGCTTATGGACTGACCCCACGGGGTGGCGCGCACGGTGGCGCCGACGCCGCCGCTCGCCGGGCCGATCTTCAATTCGGCGTTGGGCAGATGGTCGCGCATATAAACCAGCCGCGTGCCGTCGCCGCCGGAGACGTACAGATACTGGCTCAAAAGGTACGGACTCGCGGTATCGACGATTTCTTTGCGGATCTGCTTGTCGAAAATGCTGGCGACCCCGCCGCGCGCCGGATCCACCGTGACCCGATAGAAATCGTTTTCGATGGTATTGCCGGCCTTGGAGCCCGGCTCCGCCGCCGAGGCCGCCGACACCATTCGGTAGATGCGATAGCCCAACGACGGCACATGTTCCGCCAGAAAGCGGACGCGCCGATAACCCTCGCCGATCCGCACCGGCTCGAACGCCACCGGCTTTCCACTCGCCGCCTCCACCAGCCCCGTTCCGTTATCCAGATCGGCTTCGACCAGAGCGTTGCGTTCCTCCGCGAGCGAATTGAAAACCACCAGCGTCGGCGGCTCGATGCCGATCCGGTCCAGCAAGCGGCTCATCGACTCCTTGGAAATCCAGTGGGCTTGTTCGCGCCCGTCGGTAACGTAGAAATGCTTGGTGCCGATCTGTTGAACGCTCTCCTCGCTATCCGGCCGCGAGTAGCCGCCCCAGGAGGTATAAGTATGTTCGGCATAGAGGACGAGGTCCTGCCACAGCCGCCGCAAGCGATCCCGCGGCGGGGCAAACCGCGGCTCCAGTGCCGCCGCGACCGATGCCAGGGTCTCCACCGCGGCGGCGCGGCTCTCGGTCTCGCGATACTCGGCGGCGAACCGCGCATCCGTGCCGATGCCGTCCTCCCAGTACGGCCCGAAGTCGCCGCGCACGGTTTCGAGCTTATCGCCGTACTCGCGCTCGATGGCCTGAAAGTAGTCGCGAAAGGTGGCGAGTTGCAGCTTCGGCCAAGCGTATTTCCCGTTCCAACGCGCGACGAACTCGCCCTCGCCGGGAACCACATCGGTGTTCTCGAGCTGGCTGCCGAACATCAGCAGCTTGTCCGGAAGGTTGCCCGGCGTGTCGTAGGTTTGAAACAGCGTCGGCAAACTCTCGCGGCATCCGGCCTCCTGCGGGGGTAGTCCGCAGACAAACCAGACCTGCGAATACTGCCGCGTGTACGCCATCAGCACCTTCTCGCCGTCGGGCCCCTGCCACCAGAACGGCGAATGCGTCTGCCAGCGCCCGTGCAGCGGCTGCGGACCGCGATCGTCGTTCGCTCCGGCGGCAAAGTACTTCACGCCGGCGGCGTGCAGCACCGACGCATAGCCCCACGGGTACGCGGGCACATCGGTGATGTTGGCATAGTCGGCATCGCGCCCCGCCGCGCGGTTCAACGCCTTGCCGGCATAGAGAGAGCGCACCAGCGTCTCCAGGCCGGCCCCGCCCGCCATCAGGTTGGCATACTGCGCCGGAATGCCCATCCGCCCTTCGCGTACGCGGTCGAGGAACTCCTTTTGCGCCGCCGGGCTGCGCGTATTCAAGAACTGCTCCACCGGCCACACGCCATCGGCCGAGAACCGCAGCGAAGCGTCCGTGCGCATCTCCGCCAGCAGACGGTCGAAGTTGCGGTTCTGCAGTTCTTCGATCTTCGGCTGATAATCGGTAAAGCCGATATCCAGATGGTTGTGCGGCACGATGTAGACCGTGAACTTCCGTTTCGGCGTCAGAGGCACGGTGCGATCGATTTTGCTCCGCCCCACGGTCAGCGCCACCGTGGCTGGTGTTCCCGCGGCAAATTCCGCCACCGGAAAATCGAAGCGCTGCTGGCCGAAGCGGCCGGGTGCAAGCGTGGCGCGAGCGTCCGCGCCCGCCATGGTGAAGCGGAGTTCCCCGGGCGCCGAGACCTCGGCCAGCGAGACCGTGACACTCACCAGTTCGCGCACGCCGTCTTTCGTCCGCGTATATAAGTACGATGGCTCGGCGTCGATGCCCACGGCCGGCGCCGTCAAATCCGCGTCGCGCGCCAGTTCGAGCGCGTCCCATTCAATCGACGAATCTCCGGTCGCGTCCGGCTCGTCGTCCACCGCCGTGATCTTCAGCTCGTTTGGCCCCAGCCGCAGCAGCGAGGCCGGCACCGCGACTCGCGCCCGCGCTTCGCCGTTGATGGGCGAATCCATCCTGCCCTCGGCGAAATACGAGATCCGCCGGTCGAGGTACACGGAGCCGGCCGTGCCATTCCACTCCAGTTCCAGCCGCGGTACGCGTGGATTGCCCGCCAGCACGCCCAAGATCAGCGTGTACGCTCCGGCCGGCGGCTCCTGCAAAGTGAAGCGCACAATCCGCGGGTGCGGCTTCGACCCCGCCTTTGCGTTGCGCGACCCGGCCTGGCTGGCGGGCCAGCGCTCCGCCGCATCCGGCGCGCCGGCTTCGATCACGGGCGGCGTATCTGCTTCGCGCCCATGGAACTCCGCCGAGGCGTGGTCGAAGGCGCCGATTCGCCAAACCGTGGTTTCCGCCGCCGGGAGACGCGCGGCGGCCAGCAACGCCAACGGGATGAGAGTCGGGCTATAAATGCGCATACGATTCATTCGAAACCTTTATTTTGGACTCCTTGGTCTTGTTCAGTATAAACCCGGCCGCGAATCTGCTTTGTGGAAGTCCGTTCCCCGGCAACCGCTCCCTCGCGGTCTCCGGCTCGGTAAGCGAGGGCCGCGTGTCTTCAGTCACTTACCGAGCCGCGCCAGCGACGGTCTCCGGAACGGATTTCCCCTGAAGCGGTTAAGCACCCGGAGCAGGGTGTCGCGCAACCGGTAACGACAGACTGCGCCACGATATGAGTTGCGATAGGATATGCAGGTGAACACGATGCGAATGGTCAGGTTGGCCGCGCTGATTCCGCTGCTGGCTTCGGCGGCGATAGCGCAGAGGCAGTGGGTGGTGACCTGGGGGGCCAGCCCCGCGCCGCAACTCGCCGGCGAGGCGGAGATGCGCGGCGCCGGTCTGGTATTCGAAAACCAGACGCTGCGGGAGATCGTACACACCAGCGTGGGGAGCGACACGGTTCGGGTACGGCTCTCGAACGCGTACGGCAAAACCACCGTCGAGATCGGCGGCGCGCACCTGGCGCGGCGGAGCCGGGAGGCGGAGATCGTGGGCGGCACGGACCGGAAGTTGACGTTCGGCGGCCGCGACTCGATCGCCATTCCGCCGGATGCCGAGGTGGTAAGCGACCCGGTGAAGCTACAGGTGCCGGCCGGGAGCGATTTGGCGATCAGCCTCTATCTGCCCAAAGCCACGACCGGCGCGGGGATTCACTACGGAGCGCAGCAGACTTCCTACGTCGGGCCGGGCGACGCTACCGGCGCGGCGGCTATCGGCGAGGCGGCGAAAATCTCTTCGTGGGTATTTCTGGCCGCGGTGGACGCGCAGGAACCGGCGGCGGCGGCGACGGTGGTAGCTTTCGGCGACTCGATCACCGACGGCGCCAATTCAACGGCGGACGCCAACCACCGCTGGCCGGATACGCTGGCGGCGCGCCTGGAAACGGCCGGAATGAAGCTAGGCGTGCTCAATGCCGGCATCGGCGGCAACCGCGTGCTGAACGGTCCGGCGGCCAACATTCGCTTCGGCGTGAACGCGCTGGCGCGTTTCGACCGCGACGTGCTGGCGCAGCCGAACGTGAAATTCGCCATCGTCATGGAGGGCATCAACGATCTGGGGCACGCCGGCAGCTCCGCGCCGGCATCGGAAGCAGTCAGCGCCGAGGACGTTATCGGAGGCTTGAAGCAATTGATCGAACGGGCCCACGAAAAAGGGATTCGGATTTTTGGCGCCACCCTGACGCCCTTCGAGGGGACGGTCTTCCCAGGCTACTTCACGCCGGAAAAAGAAATCCGGCGCAAGGCCATCAACGAATGGATCCGCAACGGAAAAGCGTTTGACGGCGTGGTCGATTTCGACAAAGCGGTGCGCGACCCCCAGCATTCCGACCGGATCCTGCCGGCCTACGACAGCGGCGACCATCTTCACCCCGGCGACGCCGGCTATAAAGCGATGGGCGAAGCGATCGACCTGAAGCTGTTCCGGTAAGTGGGACAGGCCTCCTGGCCTGTCGTTCCTCGCCGTGGGCGGCCTCACAGACGACGAAAAGCGATCATCCCGGATTCCCGCATTGGAGAAATATGATAAATGTCCACGTCTGTCCCGGATTCCCCGGATTCCGACATGAGTAGGCGTGGGGTATTTGTGCGGCCGGCGGGTTGGGTTCGCGAATTGAAAAAACAAAATTTCGACATGGGTAAACATAGTGATTTCTGTTTGTTAGGAGCAGTGTCGGCCGATTGGCGGGGGGTGTGCTCTTGTGCAATTTTGTGCATTTTATGGTGAGATCCGGTCTGTCGCGATCCACCGCCACGTGTCAACCCCGCTCCACGCCGATCCGAGGCTAGGGATGCACAAGGACGGGCCGCGCGGCAGCATGGGGGCACGAATTACGGCAGTATCGATAAGACCAGTGGTATCTGTCGGCTAGGCCCCCTTTTAGGGGGAACCCGCCCCGATTTGGTTTGTGCAATTTTGTGCATTTCCTGGCCTTTTTTGGGTTGGTGGCGCAACAAAGTTGCCGGGATGGGTCCCGGAACCACCTTGTTCCCCTCTGACTGGCGAGTTCCTCCCTCCACCATGATAGAACGGCGGGAGGGGGCTGTTTCTGGCCGGTGTTTTGTTTTCAATTGGTTACGGGGATAAATGGGGCGTGACCGGGTTTTTGAGGGCGGTGAGCGGAGGGAGCGGACCCCGCTAACCGATTCAGGACAAAGCGCTTGGCTGGGGACGAGCCAACATTTATGTACACCGGCGGGTGCCCTGAGCCAAAACTTGGCCGCGGAGGTTTCCCAGCTCCGATCGACCGGCCGGCAGGAAAGGTGGAAACACATAGACCGGCGCTGATTTCCCGATCCGTGTTCCCGGGGAAAAGCATCGTCTGTCCCGGCTTTCCGTCCGTCCCGGCCTTCCTCCGAAAATTAGGAAAAGCGCCGTCTGTCCCGGCTTTCCCGTCCCGGCTTTCCCGTCCCGGCTTTCCCGAAAATTAGGAAAAGCGCCGTCTGTCCCGGCTTTCCCGTCCCGGCTTTCCCCCGTCCCGGCTTTCCCCCCGGCTTTCCCCGGCTTTCCCGTCCCGGCTTTCCCTCCTCCGAAAATTAGGAAAAGCGCCGTCTGTCCCGGCTTTCCCCGTCTGTCCCGGCTTTCCCCCGGCTTTCCCGTCCCGGCTTTCCCGTCCCGGCTTTCCCCGCAAGGCGCTGCGTGGATATTCCTGATTCAGTGGATGACATGACCGCCGCAGCCATCGCCAATCCGGGTATGTCCGCATGGGCGGCTCTTGTAGAACGCGCGCATGTGGCGCCCGGTGAAACCGTGCTTGTGAATGGAGCGACGGGAACAGCCGGAAGGATCGCGGTGCAACTAGCGAAACATCTTGGGGCGGCGAAGGTCATTGCCACTGGCCGCAATTTGAAAGAGCTTGAGGAGATGAAGGCGCTTGGAGCCAACTGCGTCATCCCGTTCACCATCAACACAGACCATCCGTCAGGTGCCCACGATTATGAAGAGGCTCTAAAGCAGACGTTCACCGAGGGGATAGATATTGTTGTGGACTATCTTTGGGGCAAAACGGCAGAGACCGTCCTCGTCGCTCTCGCAAAGACAGTGGAAGATAATCCGGTACGCTTCGTGCAGGTCGGTGGCTCAAGCGGCGAAGTGAAAATCGAACTCCCCGGCGCTGTCCTTCGTTCTGCGGCGATCAACCTGATGGGCAGTGGCGTGGGAAGCGTCAGCCGAAAGGGACTTGTCCAGGCCATCGCACACGTCTTCCACGCCGTAGGACCGGCCGGATTGCAGATTGCCACCCGGGTCGAGCCGCTTGCAAACGTGGAGAAGGTCTGGGAAAAGGCGACCGGCAAGCCGCGTGTCGTCTTCACGATCGGCTACTAATGGTCATGAGTGCTCGAAGCTAGCCGTTTCCGTTAGGCCACCCTTGACGACAGATAGAAGGGAAAGAAAGAGCCTCATACTATTACAATTCGAGATACCCCACTGTTACTCAAAAATATTTCAAATGCAATTGCTGAAGCAACCTTCCTGGCCGCCATTCCAACTGGTGTGATACGAAACGTCAGCGTAGTGTCAACTTTGGCGTGAACCCCATCTTCTACGATGCCGGTGACATCGAGATGGTCATACTGCGATAACGAGAATGTCACTTGCCATGAATCACAGTCAATGTCTTGTTTGTGGGCGTACTTTCCCATTGCCCCAAAGCGAGATACCCCGTAACCGACAGCATGGCGTCATCGGTGTCAAATTGAACCGGGTCCCGGTCGGGCGTCCCGTAACAGGCGCCAGAAACCGTTCCCACACGAACAGACACAGAATGCGATCCGGTTGGATCTTGGTTTTGCCTCGCCAGCGCTTCCGCTTGGGCTTTCGCATTGGCACGGCTCAGGTGTCCGCTGTTGCAAGCGGCAAACGAGAGCACCAGACCGATTGTGATGGGAAACGGGGCAGGCGTTTTCATTGCGTGGATTGTCCAAATCCAACGGTCGAGTGGTGTGCTAATTTCAGACCGTAACCTCCCGAAGTATAATTGGGCGAAACGTCAAATGCAATGGGCTTGCCTTGCAGCGGCGGCAAGATCGGGCAGAACGGAAAAGGCGAGTAGGAGCGCTGTGTGGGTTGCCCGTCTGTGCGTCGATACAGGGCATTTGGGTCACGGGGCCCGAAAGGGTCGGGGCTCGAATGGGTCAGCCTGACGTGAGCCCTTGGCGAAAATGGCCAACCTGTCAGAGCGCTCCGACATGTTCACGATTCTCGCATTTCCGGGATGAACGAGTGTACTTGCCGGGCCATCGGGCATTAAGCCCGCCCTGCTGGTTTCCGAACCCCCAGCGGTGCCATCCGCTGGGGGCCAAGCCAACACTTGGGCTTTGACGGGCGCTAGGGTTGGGCGAGGCAGCCGCATGGAGGTGACTCGATCGCTGGCGGAGAGGAAAACCCTCTGGCGGTTAGTCCCAAGCCCGGTGACGCGATAGGCCATTAGCGCAACGACTACAACGCGGATTGGTCCGCATTCTGAGGAAGGAGTGGCTGCGAGATGGTGAAACTCGCCAACATGCGGGAGCGCTCCGACGTGTTGGATGTTTTCCCCAAGGGCTCACGTCAGGCTGTCCACTTCGGGATGTCCACTTCGGGATGTCGGGGGGATGTCGGGGATTATCCCGACACGTTTTCGCATCGTAGCAATCCGTTGGGCGGCCGAGTAGGTTCTCGCCCGCCAGAAAACGCGTCCCGATGAGTCGGGACGCTGCAGGCACGAGTGCCCGCGCCACGAGAACTCAGTTGCCGTAATCGGGCGGGGCCATCAAGGTGAGGGCGTCGGGCACGATGCGGATGGTGGCGGGGAGGCGTCCGGCCAGTTCGCCGTCGATCTGGACGTATACGGGGTGATCGCCGGCCGCGTCCAGGGTAGCTTCGCGGGTGCGGACCACGGCCACGCCTTTCATATTTTCGACCCGGTTCAAGAGCAGGCCGGCGAAATACTTGACGTAGCGCAGGGTGGAATCGCCCTCGAAGAGCACCATTTCGAAGCGGTCGTCGAACAGACGGACGCTGCGGGCGATTTCGAAATCGCCGCCGTAGTTACGCACTTTGCTCAACAGGGCGAAGGAGCAGCGGCGGTGGGCGGGCAGGCCATCCACTTCGTAGGCGACGTCGAATTCGCGGAGACGGCGGCCGAGCAGGCTCCAGCCGGCCACCCAGTAAGCGAACTTGCCTGTACGGGCTTTGAGGCGCGGATCGACGCGGCCGACGATTTGGGCATCGAGGCCGACGCCGGCCATCAGCAGAAAGTAGCGGGCGACGCCGCCGGCGCAGGTCACCTGGCCCACCGAAACCCGGCGCGGGCGGCAATCGGGCAGGCGGGCGGCGACGCGTTCCAGCCGCGAACCCAGCTTCATTTCGGTGGCCAGCACGTTGGCGGTGCCGCCGGGCAGAACGGCCAGGGGCACGTTCGAATGCACCATCCCCTCCACCACCTCGTTGACGGTGCCGTCGCCGCCGGCGGCCAGCACCAGGTCGGCGCCGCGGACGATGCCCTCGCGAGCGATGGATCCAGCCGTGCCGGGACCGGTGGTGAGGGCAACCGTGACGTTGTGGCCCTGGCGCTTCAGGATATCGACCGCGCGCTCTATCTGTGCCGATCCGCCATTTCCAAATTTTCCCGCGCAGGGATTGTAGACGAGCAGGCTATTGCCGTAACGCAAAGATGGTAAACTCCACAGTTTTCTGTTTCGATTATAGGCTGGTTCGATTATAAACCACATCGCGAATCGTCACCCGAGGACTCGGGATGTCGAGGGCTGGGATTGGCGCGGCAACCGCTCACTTACGGTTGCGGCTCGGAAATGCGCGAGTCCGAGCCGCGACCGTTAAGGGAGCGGTTGCTCTCGAGACTTCCCCCAAGACCGGTTAAGCACCCCGAACACCGACACCAGGGTGATGGCGTTATAAACTCGTTAATAGGTACATGAGTAGCCCCATGACCAATGCCGCGCGGGAAGTGGAGCGGCTGCGTGCCGAACTGCGCCGCCACGAGCACCTTTATTACGTTGCCGACAGCCCGGAGATCTCCGACGCCGAGTATGATGCGCTGATGCGCCGGCTGATGGAACTGGAAAAGGAGCATCCCGAGCTGGCATCGCCCGATTCGCCGACCGGGCGGGTGGGCGGCAAGGCGCGGGAAGGCTTCGTCAAGGTTCGCCACAGCTCGCCCATGCTCAGCCTGGACAACGCGCTGAACGAAGCGGAGCTTCGGGATTTCGACCGGCGGGTGCGGGAATTGCTGCGCGGGGAAAGCTACCGCTACATGGCGGAGCTGAAGATGGACGGGCTGTCGACGGCCATGCGTTATCGAAACGGCCGGTTTGTGCAGGCGGTGACGCGCGGGGACGGGGAGATTGGAGAGGACGTGACCGAGAACGCGCGCACCATCCGTTCGCTGCCGCTGCGGGTGGAAGCCGACGAGGGGTTGCGGGACGGATTCGAAGCGCGCGGCGAAACGGTGATGAACCGGCGCGCATTCGAGCGGCTGAACGCGGAGCGCGACGCCAATGGACAGGCGCGGTTCGCCAATCCGCGCAACGCGGCGGCGGGGTCGTTGCGGGTGCTGGAACCGAGGGTGACGGCTTCGCGGCGGCTGGATTTCCATCCGTATTTCCTGCTGGTGGAGGGCGAGCCGGCGCTCGGCAGCCAATCGGAGGCGCTGGAGACGCTGGAGCGGCTGGGTTTCAAGGTGAGCCGCCAGCGGCGGCTGTGCGGCGGGGTGGAGGAAGTGCTGGAGTTTTGCGCGCGCTGGGAGGCGGAACGCGACACGCTTCCCTATGAGATCGACGGGGTGGTGGTAAAGGTGGACGCGGTGGCGCAGCAGCGGGCGCTGGGGTTTACGGCCAAGGCGCCGCGCTGGGCGATCGCGTACAAATACCCGGCGCGGCAGGCGAAGACGCGGGTGGTGGGAATCGAAGTGCAGGTGGGGCGTACGGGAACGCTGACGCCGGTGGCGGTGCTGGAGCCGAAGGAGGTGGGCGGGGTTACGGTTTCGCGGGCGACGCTGCACAACGAGGACGAAATTGGCAGGCTGGGGCTAGAGATCGGCGACGAAGTGGTGATCGAGCGCAGCGGCGACGTGATACCCAAGGTGGTGCGGGTGAGCGTGCAGGGGTCGCCGCGCAAGCCGTTCCGGATGCCGGCGCGGTGCCCGGTGTGCGGGGGCACGGTGGTGCGGGAGGAAGGCGAATCGGCCAGCCGCTGCATCAACACCAACTGCTCGGCGCGGCTGAAGCAATCGATTCTGCACTTCGCTTCGCGGGGGGTGATGAATATCGACGGGCTGGGCGAGGCGCTGGTGGAGCAACTGGTGGACAAGGGCCTGATCACGAATGTGGCCGACCTGTATTCGCTCACCGTGGAGCAGTTGGAGAATCTTGACCGGATGGGCGCCAAATCGGCCGCCAAGCTGGTGGAGAACATCGGGAAGTCGAAACGGAATCCGCTACCGCGGGTTCTGGCGGCGCTGGGGATTCGTTTCGTGGGAGAGCGAACGGCCAATTTTCTGGGGGACTCGTTCGGCGAGTTGGATGCCATTGCGGGGGCCACAGTGGAAGAGCTTCAGGAAGCCGAGGAAGTTGGTCCTAAAGTGGCTGAAAGTATTTATCGATTTTTCCGCGAGCCGCGCAACCAGAGCCTGGTGGAAGGGCTGCGCCAGGCTGGCCTAGTGTTTAGCCAGGAGATCAAGCGTTCCATCGTGGGACCGTTCCACGGACTCACGTTCGTGTTGACCGGGAGCCTGCCGAACTTGAGCCGCGAGGAGGCCAAGCGGCGCATCGAAGAAGCCGGCGGCAAGGTGGCCGGGTCGGTGAGCAAGAAAACGCACTACGTGGTTGCCGGCGAGGATGCGGGGTCGAAGCTGGCCAAGGCAAAGCAATTAAAGATCGCCATCATGAACGAAGAGCAGTTGCTGGCGCTGCTGGGGGATTAGGACGGTCCTTCCCGCGCGCGCAGGCCGGAAACGGCGCGCTGCCGGGTTCTTAGGGAAGAGGAGCACGGGATTGGAAGGAACGCTCCTGAATTAGAGCGGGAAGGGTAGTATGGAAGTCAATCGAGGAATATTGGAAGGTAACTGGCAGGACCGGGCTCCTCTTCCGACCTCAAGTTAATCCCGCGACCTGGCCATTCCGCCGGGGGTTCCCGCTAAGCCGTTCGGAACAAAGGGAAATTTAATTTCGTTTGTTGGTGACTGGCTTGTAATTGCCAGGCGAAGTGGAAGGTGGCAGGTAGTGGAACCCTCGGAATTGGCGCAGGCTCGGGCCGAGGTGGAGCGGCTCCACGCGGAACTGGAACGGCGTGCGATCGAACGGACGGCGGAACGCGCTCTGGCCGAGAGCGCCGCGAGACAACAGGCCGCGGCGCTCGATCGAGCCGAGGGGGCACTGCGCGCGAGCGAGGAACGTTACCGGTGCTACTTCGAACTCGGGCTTATCGGCATGGCGATTGTGTCGCCAGCCAACGGATGCGTCGAGGTAAACGACCGCCTTTGCGAAATCCTGGGGTACGAACGGCAGGAACTCATGGGGATGACTTGGGCGGCATTGGTCCATCCGGACGACCTGGCCGGCGATATCAGGCATAACTACGACCGCATCGTCGCCGGAGAGGTGGACGGTTTTCTGACGCCGAAACGGTGGGTCCGCAAGAACGGCGAAGTGGTTCACACCAACGTGTCGGTGAAGTGCCACCGGGATGAGGACGGGTCCGTCGAATATCTGGCGGCAATGGTGGAAGAACTGGCCGGGCTCGATCGGCCGGCCGGTCGGGAACTTGCGGCGGCCGGAGAGGCCGGGCCGGGAAAACCAGCCCTCTCCAAGCGCGAACTTGAGGTAACGCGGCTCATCGGCTTGGGTAGGACCGGGAAGGAAATCGCCGCTGGGCTTGCGCTCAGCGAGAAGACCGTCAGCACCTACCGGAGCCGAATCCTGACCAAGCTCCACTTGAAGAGCACGGCTGAACTGATTCGCTATGCTCTCAAGAACCGGCTGGCGGAGTAATTCCCCTCGCGTAGGACAAATACCTACAAAAGCTTCTGCGACGTTCTCCCGATAAACATACTGAGTGAAAGAGAGCATCGGGTAGGTCGTGCCTCAGGTCGCTGAGGCTCTCTTGCACCCCGTTGCGGCGTGCCGCCTCAGCCGATATCCGGAGTCAACGTGATCAGACAAAACGCAGAAGTGCCCACCAACGGCGCGCCCGCTGTTCCGAGCCGCCTCGCTATGAACCGTCTTGGACCGCAAAAGGCCTCGGCGCCGCCCTTGAAGAAGACGGCGGAGCCCAACGGGCAAGGTGACGATATCGCCCAAAATCGCCTCACCGCCAAGAAACTGGCGGAGGAGAAAGCTCGCGCCCGGACCGTTGCCCGCGCGCAGGCCGTGGCGGAGAAACTGTCTACCGCGACCGATCAGGTATCGAGCGCCATCGCTGAAGCCACCGGCGCGGTGGAAGAACTGGAAAAGACGATGCATACCATCGCGGCGGGCGCCGAAGAAGCGTCGGCCGCGGCGGAAGAGTCCCGGGCCGCGATCAATCAGATCGAGAAGGCATCGGACACGGCCAACGGCCGTGCGGAAGTATCCCTACGGAAGGTGAACGAGTTGCAGGCCCTCGCCAGGTCGACGACGGCGGACATCGAGGCCCTCATCAAGGGAGTGGGAGACGCCGCCGACGCGAATCTCGAATCGGCAAAAATGATTGGTGAATTGGAGCGCCAGTCCGAGGAGATCGGCAAGATCGTTCATGCCGTGACGCGGATTGCCGACCAGACCAACCTGCTGGCGCTGAACGCGGCAATCGAAGCCGCCCGGGCCGGGGAACATGGCAAGGGATTCGCCGTGGTAGCCGACGAAGTGCGCAATCTGGCCGAGATCAGCGAGAAGAGCGCCCGCGGCATCCAGGAAGTCGTAAACGAGATTCAGAACCAGGTGAAGGTGGTTGCCGGAGACACGGAAGCGGCCGGCAAGAAGGGCCGCGAGGAAGTGGAGAAGGCCAGGGTCATTACCCAGGACCTGGTCAAGATAGCCGCCGATTTCGAAGAGATTCAGCTGAATTGCGCCGAAATCCGGAAGAACGCGGCGGAAGCGCTGGCGGGCGCCAAGACGTATTTGAAGGGCTCCGAGGAAATTGCCGCCGCCGCCGAAGAATCCACCTCGGCCTGCCAGGAAGCCCAGAAATCGACTCAGGAGCAGTCCAAAGCATACTCGGAGATGAGCGACGCGGCCCGCTCGCTGGCCGAAATGGCGGAGTCGTTGAAGACTTCGACCAATGCGCAAAAGTCGGCCGAGGAACTGGCCGCTACCGCCGAACAACTATCCACCAACGCCGAGGAACTGAAGTCCTCCTCGCAGCAGATTTCCACCGCCATCGAACAGATCAACAAGGCGGCCGGCGCCCAAGCCAAGGCGGCCGAGACATCCAATGCCCTGGGTGTTCAAATGCGGCATGCCGCGAAAGGTATGGGAGACCGTTCCGAATTGAGCGTGGAGAAAGCCCTTGGAACGCAAAAACTTCTCGCCAGCAACAAGGCAAATGTGGATGCGCTGATTGTCAACGTTGGAAAAGGCGCCGATGCATCCACCGAATCCGCCAGGAACATCCTGGAACTGGAGGAACGGACGCGCCGGATCGACAAGATCGTCGATGCCATTGTCATGGTGACGGTGCAGACCAAGATGCTCGCCGTCAACGGCAACGTGGAAGCCGCGCGAGCCGGTGAATACGGCCGGGGCTTCTCGGTAGTGGCCGGCGACATCCGCTCTCTAGCCAATGAAAGCAGCGAGAACGCGGACAAAATCAAAGACCTGGTCAAGAACGTGCAGACCCAGATCACCAAAGTTGCCGGGGATATCGAACTGGCCGGGAGCAAAGGGCGGGCCGAAGTGGAACGGGCCAAAGTCTCCACGGCGAACCTCGATCGGATCGCGAAAGATTCCGACGTGGTGGTGGCCGACATCCGGGAAATTTCGAAAGCCTCCGGTGAGGCTGCCGCCGGACTCGAACAAGCCGGCAAAGCCAGCCAGCAGATTGCCGCCGCCGCCGAGGAAACCGCGCGCGCCTCGACCGAAGCCGCCGGCGCCTCCGAGCAGGGGTTGAAGGCCGCCCAGGAAATCGCCCAGGCCATCGAGGACATCGCTTCTCAGGCCGACGAATTGCAAAACGGATAGCCGGTAGAGCGTTCTCGTTTAAGGAGATTCTTGATGGAAACAGGCACTCTACAATCATCCGCCGGCATGAAAGACGAAAGCCAACTGGTCACGTTCCTGTTGAAGGACGAGGAGTTCGGCTTCGACATCATGACGGTACAGGAAATCATTCGCCTTCCCAAGATGGCGAAAGTCCCCCGCACGCCGGCCTACGTGGACGGCATCGCCAACTTGCGCGGCGTGGTGCTGCCGGTCATCGACATGCGCACCCGTTTCGGCATGGAGCGGGCCGAAGAAACCGACCGCACCCGGGTATTGGTCGTCGATATCGGCGGGGTCAAGACCGGTTTGCGGGTGGACCGGGTCAAACAGGTGACTCGCGTATTGCGCAGCGAAATCGAACCGCCTCCGGCGGCCATCCGCGGCACCTCTTCGGACTACCTCGAAGGGGTGGTGAAGCTCGACAAGGGGCAGCGGATCGTGATGGCGCTGAACGCGGCCCACGTCTGCGAGATCGGCGTGACGTGCAAGGCGAATTCCGCCGTCCGGGCGCATTCGAATTCGGAAACCGGGAGCGGCGAGTCGTCGCACAAATCCACGGGCTCCGAATCCGAAGTCCAAAAGGTGGTCACCTTTCGCATCGCGAAAGAAGAATTCGCCTTTCACATGGAACACGTCCGGGAGATCCTGCGGGTGCAGACTCCCAGCCAGGTTCCCGACGTTCCCGAATACGTGCTGGGAGTGCTGACGGTTCGAGGCCAGATTCTTCCGGTCATCGATTTGCGGCGATTGTTACAGCAGCGGTCCTTGGCAGATGAGTTCGCGGGCAACTGCCGGCCCTTGCGGGAAGAGTACGAGCGCGCGCTGGACCAGGTCGAGAAGATCTTTGCCGAGGGCAGCCAGCAAAAGGTGGAATCCAAGGCAAGTGAGCGCCTCCGCAAGTGGCTCGCCGAAACCAACAGCTCCAGCCAGGTGCTGATGGAGACGCTGGCGCAGGCGCGCGGGCTGAACGAAATGGTCATCAAGCAGCTTCAGCTCCGGGTGAAGCACCAGGAGCACGGCGACAGCGAAGCTGCGACCGCCTGCGGCGAGGAGGTGCTCTCCGGCGGCCGGAAGACGGTGGCAGCCTTGCGCAAGTTTGAAGAACAGATCGCTCAAAACATCCAGGAAGATCAGCGCATCATCGTGGTGGACGCCGAGGGCTTTGTACTGGGTTTGGTGGTGGATCACGTTCACGAAGTGCTGAACGTGCCCAAGAACCTGGTGGAACCGCCGCCGCGAATCACTTCGAGCGGCGGGATGGAACTGTCGGGGGTCGCCAAACTGGAAGACGGCGCCCGGTTGATCATGTTGCTGGATGTGGCCAGCCTGATGAAAGACCAGAAACTGCGGGACGTTCAGGACTCCTCCGCCCAGAACGTCGAGGAGGGGAAGATCGGGGAAATCCAAAAAACCGGCGCCGGCGCGCAAGAACTAAGCGAAGTCCAACTGGTGACGTTCATGCTGGGCGCGGAGGAATACGGGGTTCCGATTTCGCAGATTCAGGAGATCGACCGCCTCGCCAAGATCACCAAAGTGCCTAAGGCCGCTGCATTCATCGAGGGCATCACGAACCTGCGTGGGGAAGTGATCCCCGTGCTGGACACGCGGAAACGCTTCGATCTCGAAGTCAAACCGTCCGACGACCGCACCCGCATCATCATCGTGGATCTGGGCGGCGTCAAAACGGGTCTGGTGGTGGACTCGGTGCGCGAGGTGTTGAATCTAGCCAGGAAGGACATCGCCCCGCCCCCGGAGGCGATCGGATCCGGAATCGATCAGCAGTTCATTTCGGGAATCGGCAAGGTGGACGCGGGCAAGCGCATGATCGTGCTGCTCGATGTGGAGAGGATTCTCTCCCGGCAGGAGCAGGCGGATCTGTCCGAGGTTACCTCGTAACTCAAACTCCGAGCCGGGGCCGGACCGCGGCCCCGGCACTTTCCAAGGCCATGAGCAGAATACGCGTACTGGTGGCGGACGACTCCGCCTTAATGCGGCAGACCTTCAAACGAATCCTCGCGGCGTCGGGCGACCTCGATTTGGTTGGGCTCGCACGGGATGGCGAGGACGCGGTAGCGAAAGCGCGGGAACTGCGGCCCGACGTCGTCTCGATGGACATCAACATGCCGAAGCTGGACGGGATCACCGCGTTGCAGATGATCTTGCAGGAGAAGATTTGCCCGGTAGTGATGGTCTCGTCGCTCACCCAGGAGGGTACCGCGACCACCTTCGAGTGTCTGGAGTTGGGGGCCTTCGATTTTGTCGCCAAGCCGGATGGCACGGTTTCGTCCAATATGGGCGCGGTGGCGGAGGAGTTGATTTCCAAACTCAAAGCCGCCGCCTCTCGCGGCATCGTCGATCGGCTGCAGCGCGGCCGCGAGCGGCGGAAGCCGTGGCGGCCGGAGGCGCGCTCCGCGTTTGAAAACGTCACCCGGAAAAGGGCCGTAGCCATCGGGATTTCCACCGGGGGCCCGGCAACACTGCAGGAGGTGCTGCCCCTGATTCCGGCCGATTTGCCGGCCAGTATCTTCCTGGTGCAGCACATGCCGCCGGCCTTCATCGCGGCCTTTGCCAAGCGGCTCGACGAGCACGCCGCGCTCAAGGTTGTGGAGGGCCGTTCGGGCATGCCGGTCGAGCCGAGCGTCTGCTATGTGGCGCCGGGGGGGATGCACCTGTGCCTGCACCGCAAGATGACCGGCGAGGTGGTGCTCCGCACGCCCACCACGCCGGCCACGCTGTTCGTGCCCTCGGTGGGGGTCATGATGGATTCGGTTCTGAAGATCTACGGGGCGGACACGATCGGCGTGCTGATGACCGGCATCGGCGACGATGGCGCCGATCAAATGGTCGCGATCAAGCAAGCCGGCGGGCACACCATCGCCGAAAGCGAGCAGACCGCGGTGGTTTACGGCATGCCGCGCGAAGCCGTCGAACGAGGAGGCGCGTCGGTGGTGGCGCCCAGTCACGAAGTAGCCGGAGAGATCGTAAAAGCGGTCCGGAGGACGACGTCATGAGCCTGAACGAGTACGCGGAGAAGTTGCATGACGCGGACGAAGCCGAGCGCATCTACGCCGCCGAGGACATCGGGTATGGGAACGCGCCGGAAGGCGTGGCGGTTCTGCTGGACCGGTTAGGCAAGGAGCCTTCGCGGGCGGTTCGAGACGCCATCTTCCAAGCCCTGATCCGGATCGATGCCGACGCGGCCACCGAGGGCTCGATCGGTTTACTCGCGAGCGACGACCCGCAGGTGCGCAACCAGGCCGTGGATGTGCTGCGCCGCAAAGGCGCGCGTTCGATCCCCTTGCTGGCCGCGGCGATGCGGGACGGCGACAAGGACATAAGAAAGCTGGTGCTGGACGTTTTGAGCGGCATTCAGGCCGACGGCGTAGGGGAAACCTACGCTGCCGCGCTGTCCGACGCGGACGTCAACGTGGCGATCACGGCGGTGGAGAATCTGGGCCGGTTACGGGCAAGGGAGTTTCGCAACCGGATAGAGGATCTGCTGCAGGCCGATGCGCACCCGATGCTAATCGGCGCCTGCCTGGAAGCCCTGGTTGGGATTGGCGACGAGTCGTCGTTAGGGGCCATCCGGCGGTGTTTCCCAGATCTGGCGGCGCTGCCGGACTTCCTGCTGGCGTCTTGCCTGAAAGCGATGGCGGCGCTGGGATCGGCCGGGGAATTCGCCGAAGTGGCGAGCCTGTTGCCTGTGCGCGGCCCTCACCTTCGCCCGGCGATTCTGAGCGCGCTGCTGGCGATTGGCTCGCGTGGCTCGCCACCCGGCCCCGGCGCGGATTTGCCGCCGGCTTTACGCGCGATGGTGGACGATGGAGATCCGGCCTTGTGCCGCTATCGGGCGGTGCGGGTTCTGGGCTTCTGGACCGCTCGCGACGACGTATACGAGTTCCTCGTCTCCTGCCTGTCCAGCACGGAGCGGATGGTTCGCCTGGGGGCGGTGGAAACCCTTCGGGAGAACGGACGGCCGGACCTCAAGCCGGTCCTCGCCGCGCGCGCCCGCCAGGAATCCGATGAGGAGGTCTTGCAGGCCCTGAGCTGCTAACCCAACATGCCAGACCTTACTGTCGAGCAATTTCAGAGCTTGAGCCAGGTCATCTACCAGAAACTGGGGTTGCATTTCGACGACAAGAAGATCTATTTTCTGAAAACCCGGGTTGCCAAGCGCATGGCGGCATTGGACCTTTCGGACCCCCGCGAGTACCTGTTCCTGCTGAACTACGCCGACCCGCAGGGCCAGGAGATGCAGGCGCTGGCCAACCTGGTCACCACCAACGAGACTTACATGTTCCGCGAGTACGACCAGTTGCAGGCGTTCGCCAATCACTGCCTGCCGGAAGTGCTGTCGGCCAAGCAGGCCCGCGGAGAGAAGACGCTGCGGATCTGGTCGGCGGGCTGCTCTTCGGGAGAAGAGCCTTACACGCTGGCGATGATCGTGCAGGAAGTTTTCCCTCAGGCTCAGTCCTGGGACTGCGGGATCGTGGCGACCGACATCGATGAGAACATGCTGCGGAAAGCGGCGGCGGCGCGCTACGGAAGCCGGTCGGTGCATGACGTTCCCGGGGAATACCGGGCGAAGTACCTCCTTGAGGACGGCGACGAGTACGTGGTGCGGCGGCGGACCGCTTGCCTAGTCGAAACGGTTCATCTGAACCTGCACGACCGGATGGCGATGCGGGCGATGCGGGGCTTCGATTTCATCTTCTGCCGGAACGTGCTGATTTATTTCGACGACCTTTCGCGCAAGGCGGTTGTCGATCATTTTTATAACGCCCTGAATCGGGGAGGCTACGTCTTCCTGGGGCATTCGGAATCGATCGGACGCGTGACGACGGCTTTCAAGCTGAAGCGGTTTGAGGACCACCTGGTCTATGGCAAGGAATAGCGCTGTGGAAACGAGAAAAACGATCTTAATCGTGGACGACTCGGAATTTGTCAGGAGCTACCACTCCTACATATTGGAACAGGCTCATTTTCGGGTGATCACGGCGGTGGACGGCAGCGACGGGCTGGAACAGTTGTACACCAACGCCTGCGACATGGTCCTTACCGACATCAATATGTGCAACATGGACGGCTACGAGTTCATCCGGCGGGTGCGCGCCGAAGGAAAGTACAACTCACTGCCAATCATCATCGTGTCCACGGAAAGCGAGGCACGGGACAAGATGAAGGGATTCGAGGCGGGGGCGAACCTCTACCTTGTCAAACCCAGCTCTCCGGGGACGATGGTCGAAAACATTCGCCTGCTTCTACGCGGCAGGTGAGGCGCGGGGGAGAGGAGGAAACCAAATGCCGTTTACGATCGCCGGCACGCCGGACGGACAAATACTAAAGCTCGAAGGCGAGGTCACGGTCCGGGACGCCCAACGCCTGGCGAATGCGCTGCGGGAAGGGTTGGAAGACGGCGCGCCGCTGGCGGTGGATACCGAAGCCCTGGAGGACATCGACACCTGCGTTCTGCAACTGCTGTACGCGTTGCGCGAGGCGGCGCCGGGAGCTTCGTTCAAGCGCCCGTCGGATGTCTTCCTCGCCGCGGTGGACCGCTGCGGCCTGCGCCGGGAATTGCTGCGGGAGGGCGCGTGAAAACGGTGATGGTGGTGGACGATTCGTCGAGCCTTCGCCAGATGGTGTGCATGGTGTTGCGGGGCGGCGGCTACGCGACGATCGAGGCCGCGGACGGCGCCGAGGCGGTGGCCAAGCTGCTCGGCCAGGAAATTGCCCTCTTCCTGACGGACATCAATATGCCGCGGATGGACGGACTCGAGCTCACCCGCCGGATTCGAGCGCTGCCGGACTACAAGTTCGTGCCCATCGTGATGCTGACCACCGAATCGCACCCGGAGAAGAAACAGGAAGGCAAGGCGGCGGGGGCGACGGCCTGGATCGTGAAACCGTTCACCCCGGATGGGCTTTTGACGGTAGTCAAGAAAGTGGTTCGTTGACGGCCGGCGCCCAAGCCGGGTCCGAAACGGGAAGATTACGATGTCGACAGACGTGATGGGGCAAATGCGGGGCGCGTTCCGGGCCGAGGCTCTGGATCTGTTGATCGAACTCGACTCCGCCCTCCTGGCGCTGGAGGCGGAGTCGGGCGACGCCACCCTGGTCCACCGCGTGTTCCGGGCCATTCACACCATCAAGGGATCGGGCGCGACGGCGGGTTTCGCGCACCTGACCAGGTTCGTTCACAAAATGGAAGAGGCCTTCGACCTGGCGCGAGAAGGCCGGCTGGGGTTGACGCCGGAGCTGATCGATTGCGGGCTGAAGGCCTGCGACGTCATCCGGCTGCTGCTCGAGGAGGACGCGGAAGGGGCGGAGGTTCCGGGCGAGGCGGAGGTAAGCGCCGCGGTGGCGCGGCTGCTGCCTGCGCCCGCGAGTCCGGACGCGGCGCGGATCGAGGAACCCAAGCCGGCGGCGCAAGTTCGAGCGGCATTCGAGATCGTTTTCAAGCCGAACCGGGAGATGTTTTATTCCGGCGCGGACCCGGTCACCCTGCTCGACGACTTGCGGGAACTGGGGCAGGCGCACGTCACGGCGCACGCGGACCAGGTGCCTCCGCTGGGGGCGCTGGAGGCGGAGCACTGCTATCTGTGGTGGGAGATCCTGCTGGTCACCGGCCGCGACCGCGCGGCCGTCCAGGACGTGTTCGTTTTCGTGGCGGAGGAAAGCGAGATCCGTATCCGGCTGCTCGACGACCAGGCCGAGACCGTGGCCCTGCTCGGAGCGGTGCCGGCGGAGGCGTTCGAGCTGTTCGCGGCGGAGTGCGAGGACCTGCTGGAGGGAATTGAAAGGGACGCGCTGGCGCTCGAGGAAGACCACGCGGCCACGGGCGACCTCAACTCCCTGTTTCGGGGAGTACACAGCATTAAGGGCAATGCGTGCCTGCTGTTGGGGCACTTCGAGGGCGCCGCTCTCGGCGACGGTCACCCGCTGCAACTGCTGGTGCGGGTGGCGCACGCGCTCGAGACCCTTCTCGATCCGTACCGGGGAGCGGCCGCCGGACCGGTGCCGGAAGCGATCATCCAGACCGCTCTGGAAACGTGCGACGCACTTCGCAGCCTGTTGGGGAGGCTCACGCACAACGGCGCGGGCGGGCCGGTGTCGCCGGAACTGTTGGAGCGGCTGGGAGTCGGGACCGGCGGCGCCGCCGGCGGCGGCGGCGAGGGAGCGCGGGAGGCGGCGTTTCGCAACACCACTTCGCAGTGCGTCGAGATGATCGAGGGTTGTCTGCGGCGCATCGAAGACGGCGGCGCGCCCAACCCAGGCATCCTCCAAACCTATTTGCGGGGTCTGCAGACGTGGTCGGCGGCGGCCCAGTACCGGGACTGCCCGGAACTGGAAGCGCCGTTGGCGCAACAACTCCTGATTCTGGACGCCGCGGTGAGAACCGGGACGGCATTGAGCGGGGAAGATCGCGCCGCGCTGGCCGGCGCCTTTCGGGCTGCGCGGTCGGTTCTGGACGGGGGCCAACCGGACGCCGCCGCACCTGCCAAGGGCGCCGGTCCCGCCCAACCCGCGGTGAAAGCGCCCGGAGACCGCGCGGGCGCTCCGGCCTCACCCTCGACGATTCGAATCGAACAGAACAAGCTCGACCGCTTGATGAGGGTTGTCGGCGAGCTGCTGGTCGCCCGCGGGGCGTTTCCGCTGCTGGCGCAGAAGCTGAACGACGGCGCCCAGGGCGCGGGGATGGTGAAAGAGATGCGGGACGCGGGCGCCAACATCTCGCGCATTGCCGACGAGTTGCAGGCCAGCGTCATGTCGATCCGGATGCTGCCGGTCAAGACCGTATTCCAGAAATTCCCGCGCCTGGTGCGGGACCTGGCGCGGTCTCTCGGCAAGGACGTGCGGCTGGTGGTAGAGGGCGAGGGAATCGAGCTGGACAAGACCATCCTGGAGCAGATCGGCGATCCACTGGTTCACGTGATCCGCAACGCCGTCGATCATGGGATTGAATCGCCCGAGGAACGCCGCGCAAAAGGAAAGGATGGGTCCGGGGTACTGAGCTTGCGGGCGCTGCACGAGGCCGGCGGCGTGGCGCTTGAAATCGCCGACGACGGGCGGGGGCTCGACGCCGCGGTGCTGAAGCGGAAGGCCGTCGAAAAGGGATTGGTGACGGCGGAAGCGGCGGCCGGGATGAGCGAGGAGGGCGCCTTTCAACTGGTGTTCCTGTCGGGGTTTTCGACGGCGGCGAAAGTGACCGAGGTTTCCGGCCGGGGAGTGGGGATGGATGTCGTCCGCAGCAACGTCCGCAACCTGCAAGGGAGCGTCGAGATCCGCTCGAAGCTCGGCCGCGGCACGAGCTTGCTGATCAGGCTGCCCACCAGTCTGATGGTTTCCAAGGGCATCCTGCTCGAAGCCGGCGCCCAGGAGTATATCCTGCCGCTCGGGAACATTCGGGACATGGTGAAGGTGCGGGCCGAAGAGGCACACGCCTACCGCGGGCTCACCCTGGCCCAGGTTCGCGGAGATATTTACTCGATCTTCAGCCTGGCGGAACTGCTCGGTCTGGCAGCCGCGAAGACGGCGGAACTTTCGGTGGCAATCGTCGAAGCCGGCACGGTGAAATACGGACTTGTGGTCGATAAGTTTCTCAGCGAGGTCGAAGTGCTGGTGAAACCACTGACCGGCGGTTTGGAACAATGCAAGGAGTTTCAAGGCGCGGCCATCATGGGAGACGGACGAGTGGTACTCGTGCTGAATGCGCTGGAGTGTCACAGCCTGGATCGAAGCAAATGCTCGTAGGCGGCGAACTGGCGCCCCGGACGGTAGTTCCACCGCCTGGGACAGCGCTCTCCGGCTGGCTGCGGACGTTCCGCTGGATGCCGGGCGTGAAAGAGGCGGCGTCGAAGGACTGGGTGGAAGCTCTCGGGCGGGTGATTGCGGATCTGGACCTTTTGAATCGCAACACCGAGCGGGATTTTCTGACAATCGGGGGAAAACTGTCCGAGTTCACCGAGGCGGTGAACCTGATTTCCGCGGATTTACAAGCCTTGGCCGAGATGATGTCGGAGGAACAAGGCCTACGCGCATCGCAATCTCTGGCGTCGATTCTCGACCGTTTGACAAAGATACGGGCAAGTGCCGAAGAGGGCAACGGCTTGCTGGACTCGATGCTGCGGGAGGCAGGCCAGGTAAAGCGGACGCTTTCGGCATTCAAAGGGGCGGTTTCCACCTTCACGACGATCGGAGTGCTGACCCAGATCGAGACCGCGCGGCTGGGCGCGGCGGGCGCCGACTTCGGTCCTCTGGCCGACGATGCCAAAGCGCTGTCGGGCAGTGTACAGGAGCGGGTCGAAAACGCTCTGGACACGGCGAGCCAACTGATTCCGCCGATCGAAAGCGCCCTGATCCGCTCCGCCGCGCTCGAAAAACGGCAGGCGATCGACCTGCCCTCGATGATCGCCGGAGTGCTGGAGCAGCTTGCCTCCTTCGCCGAAATGCAAAAGCGGGCGCACGGGTCGTCGGTTCGAATGCGATGCCAGTCCGAGGCCATATCGGAAGCTTTTAAAAAGCTGATCGTATCCATACAATTCCACGACATTACCCGGCAGCAGGTGGAGCACGCGATCGAGATTCTGCGGCGCCTCTCGTCCCAGTCGGGGGGACAGGACGGCAGCGTTGCTACGATTCTGACGCTGCAATCGTCGCAGCTCGCCGATGCCGGCGAGAAGTTCGCCGCCGCGACGGCCTCGATTGCGCGTAGCCTGGACGAGATTGGGGCGCACGTGCTGGAGATGGCGGAAGAGAGCCGGAGCTTGTCCGGCTTTTCGGAGGGCGAGCAAAACTCGTTCTTTCTACGGATGGAACAGGCCTGTTCCACCATACTGGCCGGACTGGTTCACTGCGACGACGCGGAAGCGGCCAACGAGACCACGCACAAGGGCCTGGCGGAGACGATCGGGCGGATGAGACAGGCGATTGAAAAGATCCAGGCGGTCGAGATCCAGATGGAGCGGTTGGCGCTGAACGCGAGCATCCGGGCGGCGCACCTGGGCAGGCCGGGGGACGCTCTCGGCGTGCTCGCCAGTACGATGCAGCAACTGGCATTCGAGTCCGGGGGACGCTCCGAATCCCTTCTGCGGGCGCTCGACTCGATGAGCCAGGCGGGTACGCGTCTGGCCGCGGGGCGCGCCGCGGAGGACTCGAACCAATGCGAGGAGACGGCGCGGGTGGCGGTCGCCGAGTTGCACTCGTCGAGCGAGCGCAGTTTCGCCCAGATCGCCCAGATCGCGGCGCGCAGCGCGCGCCTCCGCGAAGACCTAGGTACTACGCGCGAGAGTTTCTCGGCAGGGTCGGTCTTTGCCGAGGCGGTCGGGCGCGCACGGCGGACGATCGAGGAGATCGCGAGGCAAAACCAGCCGGCGTCTCCGCTACCCGGCAGCCAGGCGGCGGAACAGAGCTTAGACCATTTCGCGCGGCATTACACCATGCAGGCGGAGCGCGACGTACACAACATCGCCGTCAGGGCCGCGGCCGGGGGGGCGGAGACGATCGTGCAGGTCGAGGAAGCGGCGCTGCCGGCGCAGGCGGACGGGGGGTTGGGGGAGAATGTGGAGTTCTTTTAGGATGGAGGGCCCGCCGGCGGCGCTCGACCGCGGCAGCCGCGTCTGATTGGGGCATGTCGACAGTCCCGGGGATCGTAGAGTGGACCGAGGGATCAGCCGGAACTTAATGACAACCGACCGCCAAATGGGCGGGTATTTGAGGGCGCAGCGAGCCGATCCGGCCCGCGGGTGGGGCAGCCCGGCCGGATAAGCCGTCCCACGACCCGGCGCCGGCAGGCCGGTATTCGTCGGCACGCGTGCCACAGCCGTCACTTAAAGTCGCCAATGAACACTGACGAACGCCGATCAAGAGCCCAAAAGACTTATCCGCGTTTACCGATGCTCGTCGGCGGCTCAAATCCAGTTGATCTACCACGGTTGTCGGTCGCGGCTCGGCCGCGGCTTCAGCAGCCGTCGTTCCGCGCGCTTGCGCTGCCAACCGGTATTCCCTTATTGTGGGTATTCGTCTATGGCCAGTAAAACACCCATCACGGTCGCTTATGGCGACGGCATCGGACCGGAAATCATGAACGCCACGCTGCGAATTCTGGAGGCGGCTGGCGCGGCGCTCGAGATTGAAACCATTGAGATCGGGGAGAAGGTGTACCTGCGCGGGAATACCGCGGGTATCGATCCCGGCTCCTGGGAATCCCTGCTGCGAACCAGGGTTTTTCTCAAAGCGCCGATCACCACCCCGCAAGGTGGCGGATTCAAGAGCTTGAACGTCACCACGCGCAAGACTCTGGGCCAGTACGCCAATGTGCGGCCGTGCGTATCCTATCACCCGTTCATCGAGACCAAGCACCCCGTGATGGACGTGGTGATCGTGCGCGAAAACGAAGAGGATCTCTACGCCGGCATCGAGTACCAATTGAGCCCGGACGTAACGTCCTGCATCAAGCTCATCACCCGGCCGGGGAGCGAGCGGATCGTCCGCTACGCGTTCGAATACGCGCGCCGTCACAACCGCAAGAAGGTCACCTGCTTCATGAAAGACAACATCATGAAGATGACCGACGGGCTATTTCACAAAGTCTTCGACGAGATCGCGGTCGAATATCCGGATATCCAGAAGGAAGCCTGGATCGTGGATATCGGCGCCGCCAAGTTGGCCGATACGCCGGAAGCTTTCGACGTGCTGGTGATGCCGAATCTCTACGGCGACATACTTTCGGACGTGGCGGCGCAGATTGCCGGCTCGGTGGGGCTGGCGGGGTCGGCCAACATCGGCGACAAGTGCGCGATGTTCGAAGCGATTCACGGCTCGGCGCCGCGGCGCGCCGGGCAGAACCTGGCCAATCCGTCGGGTCTGCTGCTGGGCGCGGTACTGATGCTGGTGCATATCGACATGCCGGAGACCGCGGCGCTGGTACACAACGCCTGGCTGCGGACCATCGAGGATGGCATTCACACCTACGACATTTTTACCGAAGGCATCAGCACGGCGAAAGTGGGGACCAAGGAATTCGCCGCTGCGGTGGTGGCGCGGATCGGACAGCGGCCCAACCGTCTGAAGCCGGTCGCCTACGTCCACCGGACGGGGGTTGCCCCGGCGGCGCGGCCAGCTTCCGCGGGGGTCCGCGCAGTCAGTTCCGAGATCCGGGGAGTGGACCTTTTCGTGACTTGGCCGTCACGCAATCCGGAAGCCCTGGCGGCGGCCATGCGGCCATTGGCGGCCGACGGGTTGAGCCTGGAAATGATCGACAACCGCGGGGTGAAGGTGTGGCCGGCGGGCTCGGCGGAAACATTCTGCACAGAGAGTTTCCGCTGCCGCTTCCTGGCTCAGGACGCTACGGGGATGAAGCCGATCCTGGGGTTGTGTGGGCGAGTGGCGGAGGCCGGCATCGACATTGCCTCCACCCAGACGCTACGCACGTTCGACGGACAGGCAGGCTATTCGCTGGCGCAGGGGCAGTAGGGAGCGGAAGATCGTAGCCCCCGATGAACACCGATAAACGCCGATAGGACCTGCTCGGGTTATCTGCGTTGGTCCGTGTTTAGCGATTTCCTCGTGTGTCGTGCTAAGATCGAAGTTTCCCCCTCCTCCTCGTGGTAGAAGACTCGGGCACACCAATCGACGCATCCATATGCCAAAACCGGAGCCGAAGCTAGTTCTCGCGGTTGTAAGCGACTTGTTTTTTTCCGTCAAATTGACCGACGCGGCTAAGCGCAACGGGCTGGCGCTGGAGTTCGTGAAAGACGGCAAGGAAGTGATCGAGAAGGCCAAAGGGCGTCCTTCGCTGATTATTTTCGACCTGAATTTCGATGCCGTCCAGCCGCTCAAACTGATTACCAAGCTGAAGGGTAACTCGGAGACGAAGCCCATCAGCCTGATCGGCTATCTTTCGCACGTGCAGGGCGAGCTGAAGTTAAAGGCGCAGGAAGCCGGCTGCGATATGGTGATGGCGCGTTCGGCTTTGTCGCAGAACCTCCCGCTGATCTTCAAGCGACACTCGAGCTTGGGATAAGCGTCGCGACGTTTGCCACCGGCCGCCTTGCCTTCACTCACGCCCCGCGCCCTCGCTAGCCGCCGGCTCCCGCGATAGACTGCCCCTGATGCCCGGAGCCTTCCTCTCCTACGCCAGCGCTGATGGCGAGCTTCCGGCCGCTGACCTCCGGCAACGCCTCACGTGCGAAGCTGCCGACATCGTCATCAAGCAGGACCGCCTCCTCCTCGAGGGCGGCGCCGGTTGGTGGAAACAGATCGCCGAGGCCATCGATTCGGTGGAGTTCCTGATCCTACTAATGACCCCGGCCGCCATCGCCTCCGGCAACGTTCAGAAAGAGTGGCGCTACGCGCGCCAGCAGGGCGTCTGCGTCTATCCGGTCAAAGCCGCGCCGGACAACGAACTCCGGTTCGATAAGATGCCGCGCTGGATGAGCAAGGCGCACTTCTACGACCTCGAAAAAGAATGGCCCACCTTTCTCGCTCATCTCCGCAAAGGCTGCGACACCCCGCGCGTCCCCTTCATGGCGCCCGACCCGCCGCCGCGCTTCGTCCAGCGACCCGCCGAATTCGAAGCCCTGAAGAACCTGCTCCTGGCTCCGGACCGCACCCAACCCGTCGCCATTGCGACGGCCCTATCCGGCGCCGGCGGCTTCGGCAAGACCACCCTCGCGGCGGCGCTGTGCCATGACGAAGATATCCTCGAGAACTTCGATGACGGCATCCTCTGGGTCACGCTCGGCCAAACGCCCGACGTCCTGGGCGCTCTCGTCACCGCTTATGCCGCCCTCACCGGCGAGCGGCCCGGCTTTGCCAGCATAGAGGACGCCGCATTTCAGCTTGGCCAGAAGCTGGCGGAGCGCACCTGTCTGCTGGTCGTCGACGACGTCTGGGACCGGCGCCGCCCTGCGCACGCTGGAAGGCCACCCTATTCTGTCAATAGCGTGGCGGTGACGCCGGACGGGAAGCGCGCAGTTTCCGCGTCAGACGACAAAACGCTAAAGGTGTGGGACCTGGGAGACCGGCCTCGCCCTGCACACGCTGGAAGGCCACTCCGATCCTGTCTATGGCGTGGCGGCGACGCCAGACGGGAAGCGCGCGGTTTCCACGTCAGGGGACAAAACAGTGAAGGTGTGGGACCTGGAGACCGGTTGGCCGCCGCTTACCACATTCCACTGCGATGCGACCGCGAACTGCTGCGCTTTCGCTGGCGCCCAGCTGATCGTCGCCGGCGACGAAGGGGGCCGAATGCATTTTCTCCAGCTCGAGGAGCGCAATCCGGGAGACCCGCGAAAATAACGTGGAGCAGACAATCGGTCTGCCACGCCGGGGCTCGTCCCGGCGCTTTTTGGCTCCCGCCACGCTCCCCCGTGGCGCGCGCGCTCCTGCTCTGCTGTGCTGCGTCGAGACTCCGAGATCCCGAGGTCGCCCCTGAGGATCTCTGGCGACGAGGAAAATGGCCGGGTGGTGCGCTGCTTGCCTGGCAGGCCCTCGCGCGGCATCCCAGGCCGCCGGGTCGCGGCCGAGCAACTCCAACAGGCGGGAGTTCGCGAAGGGGTTATTCGGAATCACGCTTGGATAGTGTGGCGCGGCGGGCGGCCTGAGAGTAGAGTCCGTGCTCCGAAGCTGCCCTACGGCAGTTCCTCCACCATCTGATCGATTTCCTCCGGCCGTATGTAAAAGTGGGGTGACGTCCGCACCCAGCCGGCCCTTGGCGCGGCCGAGATTCGGGCGGCCGTAAGCGTACGAACGATGTCGCGCGCCTCGACTCCTGGTTTGCGAAAGCTGACGATGCCGGCGCCGGTCTCGGGCGTGCGGATTCCTAGCACTTCGTAACCTTTTGCCCGGACGCCGGCGGCAATGCGGTCGCCGAGCGCCTGCACTACCGGCGCAATGCGCTCGACGCCGACTTCAAGCAAAAATTCGATTGCCGCCTTTAAGCCAAAGCAGCCAATAGTATTTAGAGTGCCGCACTCGTAACGGCCGGCATCCGAACGGAGGGTCATGTCGCGAGAGGCGTAGTCGGCGTAGCGGGCTACGTTGGTCCAGCCGAATTCCACCGGCTCGACGCGGTCCTGCAGTTCGCGGCGGAGGTAGAGAATGCCGCAACCCTCGGGCCCGAGCAGCCATTTGTGGCCGTCGGCAGCCAGCGCATCGATATGGCAGTCCTCGACATCGATCGGGAATGCGCCAAGTCCCTGGATCGCATCTAGCAGATAAATGCATGAGTTACGATGACAAATCTCGCCAATTGCCTGAACTGGGGCCCGGTAGCCGCTGAGAAACTGGACGAAGCTGATCGCCAACAGGCGGGCGCCGCGCACGGCCTGCTCGATCAGCTCCAACGGGGAATCCACATGGAGCCAGGTAACGTTCACGCCACGACTTTCTAAGCGCTTCCATGGGTAATAGTTAGCTGGAAATTCCTCGACAAACGCTACAACTCGATCGCCAGGTTTCCAGTCAAGCCCCATGGCAACGGTAGCGATGCCCTCGGAGGTGTTTTTGACCAGGGCGATCTCGGAGCGGTCGGCATGAATCAGACGGGCCGCCGCCACGCGCAGCCCCTCGTAGGCGGCGAGCCAGCGGTCGTAGTGCAGGCTGCCAAAGACCAGGGCGTCCTGGGCGAGTTCCTGCATGGCTCTGGCCGCGGGAAGCACCAGCGGCGCCACGGCTGCGTGATTGAGGTAAATTAATTTCTCCCGGATAGGGAAATTAGTCTGGTATCGCTCCCAAAGGGGGGCGGAGTTTATGAAACTTAACTGAGAATCGGTAGGCACTTCCTTTACAATACGAAAAGGATCTCCCGGAGGGGAAGATGCGACGCCTCGGCCAATTCGTTTTCGCCGCCGGTATGAGCATGACGCTCGCGGCCGCGCTGGTTTCGGCTGGCGAGTCGAAGAAGGACGACCCCAGCCAGATCGGCAATCGGGACGTCTCGAAGGGCGTCAACTTCTACTCCCTGGAAAAGGAAAGAGCGCTGGGGCGGCAGCTTGCGCAGGAAGTCGAGCGCCAGGCCAAGATCATCGACGATCCGCTGATCGCCGAGTACATCAATCGTCTAGGGCAGAACCTGGCGCGGAATTCGGATGCGAAGGGGCCGTTTACTTTCAAGGTGATCGAATCGCCGGAGGTGAACGCCTTTGCCCTGCCCGGCGGGTACGTGTTCGTTTACAGCGGGCTGATCCGGATCGCCGATGAAGAGGATGAACTGGCCGCGGCGATGGCGCACGAAATCGCGCACGTGGCGGCGCGCCACATGACCAGGCAGGCAACCAAGACGCAGCTTGCGAACATGGCGACCATCCCGGCCGGCATTTTTCTGGGTGGATGGACCGGTTACGCCGCGCGACAAGGCGCCGGTCTGGCGATTCCGATGAGCTTTTTGAGTTTCGCCCGCAAGGATGAATCCGAAGCTGACTATCTGGGTGTGCAATACCTGTACGCCGCCGGCTACGATCCTACCGGCGCGATCAGCATTTTCGAGAAGATGGAAGCCCTGGAGCGGCGCACGCCGGGCACGATTTCGCGCGCGTTTTCGACCCATCCCATGGACGCCGACCGGATCCAACGCACCGAAAAAGAGATCGAAGCCATCTTGCCGGCGCGCCAGCAATACCTTGTCACCACGTCCGATTACGCCGCCATGCGCCAGCGCACGATGGCGCGCGAAGCCCCCCAAAAGACCGCTCCCGAGCAACCCACGCTCAAGACCGCCCAAGGCGCCAAAGTTCCCGGCGCGGTAGTGGGCGGCCGGCGCTGATGCCGCTCGCCCGGCTGGAGTGGGACAGGGTGTCCCAACGGGCGTGTCCCGGTTATACAGCCGAGTGCGTTTAGGCTTAGCTAACACATTTGTAATCATTCGGATTCAATTGGTGCGACAGGTGCAACCGATAGCGATGGCATGAGCTTGAAGTTATCCATTCGCGGCGGTTTGGCGGCTATATGCCTGCTGGCGGGAGCGGCGGCGGCGACGCTGGAGCAATTGTCGCTGGCGGACCTGGTTACCAAATCCACGGCGATTGTGCGGGGCACGGTGGAAGGTTCTTCGGTGTGGGTCAACGGACCGGCGATCTATACCCACTACACCATTCGGGTATCGGAGCAACTGAAGGGACCGGCCACGAGCGCGGCCACGGTGGAAGTGGTGCTGCAGGGCGGCAAGGCGAACGGGGTGGTGCAACGCTTCGCCGGAGTTCCGCAATTTCAGGCGGGCGATGAGTATGTGTTCTTCCTGTGGACGGGGCCGAGCGGGCGCACGCAGTTGACCGGCCTGACGCAGGGCTTGTTCACGGTGGGAACGCCGGGGGCGGCGAACCCGGTGCTGACGCGCGCGGCCAGCCAGGAAGCCATGTTGGATGCGCGGACGCATCGGCCCGTGCCGGCGCCGGCGCTGAGCATGACGCTCGCCGAGTTGCGCTCCCAGATTGCAGCCGCACTGGCGGCGCCGGGGGCAAATCGATGAAGTGGCGGGGTTGGGCGGCGATGGCCGCGCTGATCGGGGTCGCGGTACCGGCGCAGGCGTATTATCACTATACCTATTACGTTAGCCGCGTGGCGCCGTTCAATCCGATTCCGGCGCAGTTCAACCTGGCGGCGCTTCCCTCCAGCACGGTGTCGATTTTCGTCGACGATAATGGGCCCTCCACCTTCTATCCGAACGACACTTTCGGTTCGGTGCTGGGGGAGCTGAAAGCGGCGGCGGCGGCGTGGAACGCGGTGCCGAATTCGGCGTTACGGGTGGCTTTCGGAGGGTTGGAAACGGCCGGGCAGACGGCTAATACGCCGGGGATCGAGGTGGAGTTCAGCGAGCTGCCACCTGGCCTGCTGGGGTTGGGCACGCCCAATCTCCCCGCCACGCCCACGTTGGCGACGGCCGGCAGCCAGACCTTTGTCGCGATCAGGCACGGCGTGGTGATTCTTTCGAACAATACCAACCTGGGCTCGGGACCGAGTTCGACCGAGCAGTATTTCACCACGGCGGTGCACGAGATCGGCCACGCGCTGGGACTGCAGCACACCTGGACGGCGTCGGCGATGTCGCAAGGCGTGATTCGAAATACCGACCGGTCGCGGCCGATCGACGCCGACGACATCGCTTCGCTGCTGCTGCTGTACGGGGCCACGAACTGGCAGCAGTACTATGGCTCCATCACCGGCAAGGTTCAGTTGGCCAATGGCACCGGAGTGAGCCTGGCCTCGGTGGTGGCGATCCCGCAGGAAGGACCGGCGGTGAGCACGCTAACCAACCCGGACGGCACCTTCACTATCGAAGGCGTTCCGCCCAACAACACCTATCAGTTGTACGTACACCCGTTGCCGCCGGATGCACTGGCCAGCACGGAAGGACTGTTGCTGCCGACAGATCTGAACGGCGTTGCCTTCAGTGCTTCGGCGCCATTCGCGGCTAGTTTTTACGGCGGGTCGCTGAGCCCTATCGGCTCGGCGCCGTGGACGCTTTCGGCCAATCAATCCGTCCCTTACTACCTGAGCTTCGTGGTGCAGCCGTTGACGGCGGTGACGGCATACGATCTCATCACCCTCAGCTACCTCGATCCGATTGCGCGCACGTACAGCTCTTCGCCGCCGGCGAATTATGTCTCGGTCACACCGGCATATGAGACCGTCTCGCAGGCGGAGATGCTGGTGTACTCGGAAGGAGCGCCATCGGGCGGCGGCAGCACGGCGGTTCCACAGTCGGTAACGATGCTCGGAGGCTTCAGTCCGGCGGTGCCGTGCGCGGCCGACAATAGCGTCGCGCCTTGCTTTATCCCCTACCAGAACACGGTGGGCTCGTTCAGCTACTTCATTCCTCCGCCATCGGCGGGCACCGGGCCGCGCCACCTGGTGTACACCTTCGCCAACGACATGTTCGTGCTACCGGATGCGGTGGTGCTGGTGAACAACGGTCCGCCCTACATCAATACCGTAACCGGCAACGCGGACGGATCGGTAACCGTGACGGGCGGGAATTTCGGTCCGGACAGCCGGGTATTCTTCGACGGGCTTCCCGCCGTGTCCGAGGTGAACAACTACGCATCGGGGTCGATCACGGCGACCCCGCCGGTAAGCTCGGGCGGGCAGGTTGCCACGGTTACGGTGTTCGACAGCGACGGACAGAACTCCTCATTCTATTTTGAATCCGGTGGAAACCCGCCGACTTACAGCCTTCCGGCCTCCGGTTCGCCGGCGATGTTCGTGAGTCCGACCACCGCGCTTGCCGCCGGCAGTTCGGGGATGCTGACTATTAACGGGACCTTCACGCACTTTGTGAGTGGACAGGTGACGGTAGGATTCGGATCGAGCGACATCACCGTGAGTAATGTGTTGGTGGTGAGCCCGACCCAGCTTTGGGTGAACGTTTCGGTGGCGGCGGGCGCGGCCATCGGCGCCACCGAGATCAGCGTGATTTCCGGATACCAGGTTATCACCCAGCCCGGAGGCTTCCAGGTGCTGCCGGCAAATGGTACCGCTAGCAGCATCGCAGCAGGTTCCAATACCGGGCTGCCTACCATCGCAGCGGTAGTGAGCACGGCTTCCACGACTGCGCTAGCGCCTGGCTCGGTAGGTACGATTTACGGCACTAACCTGTTACCGGCATCCGGCATCCCGGCAGTGACGGTGAGCGGCGCGACGGGGTATCTGTTCTACTCGGGGTCCGGGCAAATCAACTTTCTAGTACCGGCCAATCTCCCGGCCGGGCCGGCCATCCTCACGCTAGTTATCGGGTCCACCAGCGTCAATTACGGCGTAATTATCGCCAACTCGCCGCCCACCATTGTGAGCGTCGTGGACACGACCCAGACCTTGTCGGCACCGGGCCCGGGAGATATTCTGGCAGTGCAGGTAAACGGTCTGGTCGATTCCACCGCGCAGGTCACGGTTTCCGGCATTGCCATGCCGTTGGTATCGGTCGCGGGCGGACAGATTCTGTTTGTGCTGGATCAATCCTTCGCCGGATCCCCGGTGCCGATCGCGGTAGTGGTGGACGGCGCGGCGAGCCTGCCTTACACACTCACCGTAAGGTGAGTCTCTCGAACTCCCGTTGAGCCGGCCTCGGCGTGGGGCGGACTTTCTTGTGGTCCCGATTAGCCCGCGCCGCCCGGTTTGTGCGGGTTGCGGGAATGAGCGATGGCGGGCATTTCGGGCGTTTCCGTCTGCTGCGCGTACACTTCCAGGCCGGTCTTCAGCAGATCGAAAGCCGCCTCGGGCGTATCGGCGTAGTGAAACAGTTCGAGGTCCTGGGAGGAAATCATGCCGTGACGGACCAGCGCGTCGAAGTTGACGATTTCCTTCCAATAGGCCGAGCCGTAAAGCACGATGGTGATCTTCTTGGCGAGTTTTTGAGTTTGCGTGAGGGTGAGGATCTCCATCATTTCATCCAGCGTGCCGAAGCCGCCGGGGAACACGACCAGGGCTTTCGACAGATAGGCAAACCAGAACTTGCGCATGAAGAAGTAGTGAAACTCGAAGCTGAGCTCGGGAGTAATATAAGCATTGGGAAATTGCTCGAAGGGCAAGCCGATGTTGAGCCCGATCGTCTTACCGCCGGCCTCCGAGGCGCCGCGGTTGGCGGCTTCCATGATTCCCGGACCGCCGCCGGAGCACACCACAAAGCGGTGCGTGCTATTGGCGAACTGCTCCGCCCATTCGGTGAGCAGGCGGGCCAGCGAGCGGGCATCCTGGTAGTAGTTGGCCATGGGGCCGGTTTCGCGGATGCGCGCGGAGCCGAAGAATACCACCGTGTCGCGGATGTTTTCGCGGCGGAAGTGAGCCAGCGGTTCGAGAAACTCCGACAGGATTCGTATCGCCCTCGCATCGGGACTGTTGAGAAACTTCTCGTTCAGATAAGCCACCGGACGGCGGTCGCCGTGCGGAGCCGTCAGCTCACTCATTTCTTCTCCAATTGTTCCAACCGCTTCTTCATATCACGTAAGCTCTTGAGGATATCGGGCAACTTGGGAAAAGCGGTGATCGCGCGCAGCCACTCGGAGGCGGCGAAGGCGGGCGATCCGGAAATGCGGGATGCCGGCGCGACGTCGCCGCCGATGCCGCTTTGGGCATACACCACGGCGCCTTCGTGTACGGTGAGATGGCCGCTGGAGCCCACCTGTCCAGCCAGAAGCACGTTCTTTTCCAGAACCGTGCTGCCGGCCAAGCCTGTCTGCGCGCAAATGATGTTGTCTTCGCCCACCTGGCAGGCGTGGCCGATCTGGACCAGGCTGTCGATTTTGGCGCCACGGCGGATGCGGGTTTCTCCCACAGTAGCGCGGTCGACCGAGGTCAGGCTCTGCACCTCGACGTCGTCTTCCAAAACCGTGACTCCGGACTGCACGATTTTGAAATGCGTGCCGTCGGCGCGCTTGGCGAATCCGAATCCATCGCCGCCCACCACCACGCCGTTCTGCAGGGTGACGCGATTGCCGATGCGGCAGAATTCCCGCACCGCCGCATGCGAATGCGCCAGGAAATCGTCGCCAATTTCAGCGCCTTCGTAAATCACCGCGTGCGGGTGTAGTACGGCGTTGCGCCCCAACCGGACGTGCTCCCCGACCACGGCAAACGGCCCGATCGAGCAACCTTCGCCGACGACTGCGGTCGCAGCCACCGAGGCCAATCGGTGAATCCCCCGAGGAGGACAAGGCGGAGTGTAGAAAAATGAAAGAGCGCGTGCAAAATCCAGGTAGGGATTGTCCGAAACGACACAAGAAATATCCATACCCGCGATAGGTTCCGTCACCAGGATGGCCGCGGCTCGGGTGTGCTTGACTTTGTGCGCGTACTTAGGATTTGCCAGAAAGGTAAGCTCGCCCGGTCCGGCGCGCTCCATCCCGGCAACGCCGGTGATTTCAATGGCGGCATCGCCTTCCAGTCGGCAGCCGAGGCGGTCGGCAAGTTCGCAAAGTTTCATGAATGGTCCACCCAACATCCTAACAGCGCGACGCCATTGGCGACGACGGCAACGAGGACCAAGTGCGGCCGCATGTCAAGAACTGAATCCGCCCGATTATGTATACGATGCAAAATTCGTTGACAGCTTGATGAGCGCTCTGTTACTCTCCCCAACGTCACTCATGAAAGCCTCTCCTACTCAAGCCATCCCAAATATTCTGCTGATCGACGACAATCGCAACGGTTTGATCGTTCGAAAACTACTGCTGGAAGAGCAGGGGTATCACGTAGTGACCGCGACGGATGGCGCGGAGGCTTTTGAACTTTATCAACCCACCTTGTTCGACGTGGTCGTGACGGACTACCGCATGCCCCGCCTAAACGGGATCGAGTTGATCCGCTGTATCCGCGAGCGGGAGCCACAAGCGCGCATCATTTTGCTGTCGGGCGTGGTGGAACCGCTCGGTCTGACGGAAGAGAACACCGGGGCGGACGCCGTCATCGCCAAGACCGCCAACGAACCCGCGCACCTGATGCGATGGGTCAAGCGTTTGCTGAACCGCACGGCACCGCGCAAGCCAGCGCGTTCGCAAAAGGCGGTCGGGCAGGCACGCGCGGCGGCAATCTAACAATAATGCGAGACTTGTACGCGCGGCGGTGGGCGCCGGCGGCCGTCATTGCGGTCTGGGCGCCGTTGTGCATCCTGGCTGCCTTCCCGGGGCAGGCGCTGGCCAGCCCGGCCCGGAAGGCGCCAAAGCCGGCGGAAAAGCTGGCGCCCATAAAGGCTTCGGGCCAGGTTCGCCGCTGGATGCGTAACATGACGTTACGCGACGAGGTGGCCCAGTTAGTACTGATCGCATTCCATGGCGAGTCTCCTAACTCGGGTTCACGCGCATACCTCAGATTCCTGCGCCTGATCCGCGACGTCAAAGTGGGCGGCCTGATCCTGACCAACGTTTCCAACGGTCACACGATCCAGAAAGCGGAGCCGTATGCACTGGCGGCTTTCCTGAACCGCATGCAGCGGCTGGCCAGGGTGCCGCTGATGGTGGGCGGCGATTTCGAACGCGGCGCTTCGATGCGGGTGGAAGGCGTAACGGTGTTTCCGCATGCCATGGCCTTCGGCGCGGCGGGCGATCCGGAACTTTCGCGCTTCGAAGGAGAAGTGACGGCACGGGAGGCGCGCGCGCTGGGCGTGGATTGGGTCTACTATCCGGTGGCCGACGTCAACAACAATCCGGACAACCCGATCATCAATATCCGTTCCTTCGGCGAGGACCCGAAAGCGGTCGCGGCCCAGGTGCGCGCCTTCATCGAGGGTGCACATTCCGACCGGCGCAATTACGTGCTGGTAACGGCTAAGCATTTCCCCGGCCACGGCGATACGGCGGTGGATTCGCACCTGAATCTGCCCTCCATCGCGGCCGACCGGGCGCGCCTCGACAGCGTGGAACTGGTGCCGTTCCGGGCCGCCATCGAAGCCGGCGTGGATGCGGTGATGACGGCGCATGTTGCGGTGCCGGCACTGGCGCCGCCCGAACTGCCGGCGACCCTCTCGCCGGCGATCCTGACGGGCCTGTTGCGCGACGAGCTCGGGTTCCACGGTCTGGTGATTACCGACGCGCTCGAAATGGGCGGCATTGCCAAGGGATTCAGTACCGCGGAAGCCGCCGTGCGCGCCCTCGAAGCCGGCGCCGATACGCTGCTCATGCCGTCCGATCCGGAGGCGGCCATCCGCGCCGTGGTGGCGGCCGTAGCCAGTGGCCGGCTGAAGCGCCAGCGGATTCGGGAAAGCGTGGTGAAGATTCTCTCCGCCAAAGAAAAGCTGGGGCTCGATCGGAAACGGCTGGTTAACCTGGAAGGGCTAGGCGACATCATCGACTCGCCCGAGTCGGCCGAGCGGGCCCAGCAGATCGCCGAGCGGGCGGTCACCCTGGTACGCAACCGCGACAACCTGGTGCCGCTGGCCGAAGCCGACCAGAGCTGTTTTGTGACCATGGCGGAGAGCCGCTACGGAATGGAGGGGCAGGCTTTCGCCGCGGAGGTTCGCAAGCGCTCGCCGCAGGCGCGAATCACCCCTCTCGATCCCGGCATGTCGCGGGCCGACGTGGAGGCCGCCATGGACCGCATCAGCTCGTGCCCAGCCTACACGGTGGCCGCATTTTCCACCGTGGGCGCCTACCGCGGATCGGTGGGAATGGCGGGCGAGCTCGAGCGGGCCATGGAGACGCTGGCCGCCTCTGGCCGTCCGGTAGTGCTGATCGCGATGGGGAATCCTTACCTGTTGCGCGACTTTCCCAACGTGAATGCATATCTCGCGACGTTCAGCACGGTGCTGCCTTCGGAGATTGCCGCGGTGAAAGCGCTGTGGGGCGAGATCGCCATAGGCGGGCATCTGCCGGTAACCATACCGGGCCAAGCCGCGTTGGGCGAAGGGATTCAACTGGCGGCGACGCGGGCGGCACAGCCCCAGCCATAGGGATTGCCACTTGAAAACGGTGTACTAACATAAAGAGTCGGGTACGATTCGCCGTGGCTGCTTTCGTCAATTCGTTTTTCGAGGAGCGAGTGGAGCGTCTTTTTGATCTGGCGGAGCTGGTGGAGAGGATTTTCGCGTCGGCCGGACTCGAGTATCGCGTGGTCGGCGGCCTGGCAACCTACCTTTACGTCGAGCAGGTGGAAGCGGACTCGGGCCGATTGACCAAAGACATCGATATCGCGGTACGGCGCGAAGACCTGGAGAAGATCGCGCTGGCCGCGGAGCCTTTTGGACTGGAGCATCGCCACGTTGCCGGCGTGGATATGCTCGTCGGCGCATCGGAGCCTTCCGCCCGGCGAGCCGTCCACTTGGTTTTCGCGGGCGAAAAGGTTCGGCGCGAATACGCCGAAGCGGTCCCAGATCTCGGGCCGTATGTCAGTCTCGGAGGGGTTAGGTTGATCCCGCTGGCGGACCTGGTCCGCATGAAACTCACGAGCTTCCGCGCCAAGGACGAAGCGCACATAAAGGATCTGGACGAAGCCGGACTGATCACGCAGGAGATCGAATGCGGGCTTTCCGCGGCATTGCTCGAGCGTCTCAAAAGGGCGCGGGAAAGAGAATAGAGCGATTTCCGGCACATTCGGCCGCAGCCGCGCGGCGAGCTGAAAAAATCGAATTCGAGCCACAGATGAACACAGAAACCCCTTGGTTTCTTCATCCGTGTTCATCTGTGTTCGTCTGTGGCTATGATTTCTTCGCACCTTCGCTGCAGTCCTCCCAGCCGGCATGGGAAAATAGGGAAGTGAGCTTTCGGATTCTGGCCGCGTTCGTATTCGCCTCGCTATTGGGGGTAAGCCAGACTCAGACTTTGACGGTGAAGCAGTTGGCCGAATTCCTGAAGTCGTCGGCCGAGTTCATCCAGAAGAGGCAGGCCACCGACGCGCAGGTGGCCGGCTACCTGGCCAAGGTGAAGATGAGAGAGCGGCTGAGCGACGCCATCATCGAGGATATCCAGAGCCAGACCGAGCTCGGTCCGCGGACCATGGCCGCGCTGAAGGCACTGCGCGACCGTTCGCAGGAACTGGCGTCCGTGGGCCGGCTGGAGCCGCCGCCCAAGCCGACGCCGATTCCGCCGCCATCGGCGGAGGAACAGGCCGCTATCATGAGCGAGGTGCGGGATTATGCGCTGAACTACAGCGGCACCCTGCCGGATTTCATCTGCACCGAAGTGCAGCGCCGTATGATCGCTCCCCTGCCCGGAACCAGGAACGGCGGCCCGCCCGGCAGCGACCCGCACTGGTACGCGCAAGACACGCTCCAGATTCGCCTGAGCTACTTCAACCAGAGAGAGCAATACCTGGTGGTGCTGGCCAATAATGCGGTGGTGAACAAGGATTATTCCAAGATGGGCGGCAGTAAGTCTTTCGGCGAATTCGGTTCCATGCTGAAAGAGATCTTCGAGCCTTCCACCGAGACCTTTTTCGAATGGGACCACTGGGGCACGCTGCGCGGCAAGCGGGTGATGGCGTTTCGTTACCAGGTTCGGCAGGACCGGTCGAAGTTCGCGATCACGGTAGAGGGCAACGAGGCTCACGTGATCGCGGCGTATCACGGCCTGGTCGAAATCGACCCGTCGAGCCACGTCATTCTGCGAGTCACCACCGAAGCCGATTCCCTGCCCCCGAGTTTCCCGGTGCGCAAAGCGGCCGACGTGCTGGATTACGATTATACCGAGCTCGCCGGCCGCCAGTTCTTGCTGCCGCTCAAGGCGCAGATCCTCATGACGGCCTCCGACAGCCTGCAGCGCCTGGACGAAGAATTCCGGATATATCGCAAGTACTCGGCCGATTCCGACATCACCTTCGATACCCAGCCGATTGCACCGCTGTCCGACGATAAGACCAAAGAGAGCAAAGACGCGGGCGCGGGGCCGGCGAAGAAGCCTTAGGCTGCGAGTGACTCATCAGCCGCGGGTGTGCCGTTCGCTCTCGGAACTCGGCCTGTTCCGCCCAGCGCAACATGCATCGGCTCTCCAAGGGAGCGCCGTCACCGAAGATTGATTTGCATGCCGCCGAAGCTGGGCGGCGCGATTTCCTGAAAGGGAACGCCGAGGAAATTGGCAACTTGAACCGCCATGGCGACTTCCGCGCCCTGGCCTCCCATCAGAACCACCGAGCCTACCGACATACTCGAAGAGGTCTTTTGGTGGTCCAGCGGCACTTCCCGCCCGTCTTTGAAGACAATCACCGACTGCGCTACCAGCAGCTGCTGCGGCGTCGAGACATCCGGCCGATTCCCGGCGTTCGCCGTGTTTTCCGTGCGCCATTGCTTGCGCGTCTCGATGCGAAGGATGTCGGCGGTTCGATACGTCCGGCTCCGGGCTCCGATCAACCGCTTCTTTTGATAGAAGAGTTGGCCACTCGCCCGGTTGGCATTCACCGAGATGGAAGAACTGAAAAGGATCAGGCCGACTCCGGCGGCGACCAGCGCCAAGGCAATCCAAACGCCCATCGGACCGGACGCATGGCGGTAATATCCGGCGAGCGCGCCGGCGACGATCAAACCGCCACCAATCGCCATACCCGAAGCGTTGCCCTCCTTGAGCACCAACTCGTCCGCCGACTGGCTCATGATTTTCATTATTGACGATCCTGTTGCGGTATTCTCCGCTAGTTCGCGGCGATAATCAAGACAAAAAGCAACCGGGGAGTACGGTGTCGGCGGCAAGAAAAGAGCGGCGGCTGTAGTGGAAAACGGTTGCCGCGGGTCTTAGAGCATGGAGGTCTTCGATTCGTGCGTTTCAGCTATTGGGTGGCAACCGGTATCTTAAGCGGCTGTGTTTGCCTTGGACAGCCGCTCTCCATCGGCGTCGCTGGCGGGGGGCGCCCCACCGACGACGTGATCGGCGCTACGCCTGAGTCGAGACGCTACATCGTCGGGCCTATGGCGGAGCTGGGCCTTCCCTGGAGTTTTGCCATCGAGGTGGACGCGCTCTACCATCGGAATGGCTACCTGATCGGATACGGCAATTTCGCGGGCTCCATCATCGAAAGCGAGCGCGCAAACTCCTGGGAGTTCCCGATGCTGTTCAAGTACAAGCTGGCGGTGCCCAAGGTCAAGCCTTTCGTCGAGGTGGGGTTGGCGCCGCGCACCATCTCCGGGACGATTTCGGAATCCGGCTTTGATGTCGACATCATGACCGACCAGCGGACGCCTTTCAGCGCGGTTGCAAAAACCAACTGGAACAGCAGCTTTGGAATCGTAACGGGCGGCGGCGTCCAGTTCGGAATGGGCCGTCTACGGCTGTCGCCCGAGGTTCGCTACACGCACTGGACCAGCACGCCAATTAACGGGACCTTCGGCGACGGGCCGTCGTATCGCGGCACACAGGAACAGGTGGACGTGCTGATCGGAATTGGTTGGAGGGTTCGTTAGCCCCGCCCCGATTCGCGGGCGCGTGGGTCTCTGCCGGAATCGGTTTGGGAGGCGGCATTGATCCGCCGCAAGGAGCGGATGGCGTTGCGCCGCACCAGCGGATCCGGGTCGCTGACCATTTGGCGCAAGGCAACAGTATGGAGCTTATCGCCGGTTTGCCCCATCACCCACGCGGCGGCGGCGCGATGGAGCGGATCCGTCCGGCGAGCCATTTCGCTCGCGTGCCGGACGACATCGGACGTTTCTCCCAGCCGGTGCAAACCGAGCAGCGCATTGCCGGCTACGCGGGGGGTCGGGTCCTCCAATGCCCGCCGGAACAGGGGGCGATAGTCGCTGGTGGTGCAGTTCCAAAGGCCCTCCACGAAATTGGCCCGGACCCGGGCGTCGCCGTCCGCCATCAGCCGGTCCATGATGCCCTGCGTGGGCATGATTTGTCCGAGCATCAGCGCCGCTTTGGACCGAATGCGGCTGTTGGGATGCCGCAGGAACTGGATCAGCACCGGAACCAGGCGGTCACCGCCGCCGAGCTTCTCCAGAACCGCCAAGCCGCGCTGGCACTCTGGTTCGGTCATCTGATCGCCCTGGAGCAGGGTCCTGGCGAGACGCACATTGAAGCCGGACTCGTGCCGCGACAGCGTTTCGGCAACGCGGACCGAATCGTCCAGAGAAACGGCCGGGTCGCATAGCTTCGCGGCTGTCTCGTCGTGTCGGCGCAACAAGCCGGCCAGAAAACGAGTGGCCATGCCCCATCCTCCCGCCCCGTGCTGGCGCAGCACGGCCTCCACCAGCCGCTGTGGCGCCGCGGCAGCCAATTCGCGAATGTTTCGCGCCGCCACCGGCGGGTCGGCGCCGTAACGCGTCAGCCAATAAACGACGGCTTCGTGTACATCGCCAGGCACGGCGCCGTTCGCCGCCCTGGGCTCTGGCGGCAAGGTGCGTCCGGCTGAAAGCGCAGAACCTCCCACGCCAGGCTTAGATCCGCGGTTGCCGCCCAGTTTGATAAACACCTGTCTCGACCGTCCGATCCGCGTCAGGCGGCCGCGCCTCCGTCAGCGGATGGCGCCCGTACCTGTCTAACTTTCTTATCGGCTGCAGGCGGCCCGGAGTATAGCGCCTCGGCGCCGTTTAGGAAAATAATCGGCTGCGGCCGGGGAGGCGGACAGCCGAAAGCGCCCCACGCCTCAACGCTTGGTGTAGGTCTTCTCGAACTTGTTGCGACTGTTGTAGACCGTGAAGGTGCCGTCCTTCTGGGCACTCACGCGGATCCATTTGCCTTCGCAACTGGCGTCCACGTTGGCGATGAAGGTGTCGGGCGAGTTGTGCTGCTTGTCGGTATCGATGGCGTAGTGCAGTTGCCAGAAATCGATGAGGCCGCGGGTATCGCGCACGGTTTGCCAGACCTCGGGATTTCCGCCTTTGTGCGGCCCGTTGTTCATCAGCGCCACGCGGGGAGAAATAGAGTGCACGAAAGGCAGCGAGTTGGAGGGATTGGTGCCGTGGTGGGAAACCAGGAACAAATCCACCGGGCCGATACGATTGTCGGGGCAGACCAGGTCGTATTCATGGTCTTTGGTGAGGTCGCCCATGTCGATCGCGCGGAAATCGCCGTAGGCGATGAGCATGCCGATCGAACGGCCGTTTTCGGTGGCGTCGGCGGCGGGGCGGGCGAAGCCCTGACACTCCGGCGTGGGTTGGCCGGCGCCGGCGACGGGCGAACCGATGACGTCGCCATTGGCCGACAGCACCTTTACATCGAGGCCCTTCACGGGGATGGTATCGCCCGGCTTGACGGTGATGCGCTCGCCTTTGCGGGCCGCGCTGAGATACTCCTGAAACAGGATTTCAGCATCTTTGCCCTTCTCCGACTGCGGACCGTGGTCGACGAAGTGAACGACGGGCAGGGCCTGGGAAAGCTGAAAGACGCCGCCCACGTGGTCGAGATGGTAGTGGGTGACGACCAGGTAGTCGATTCTCTTGACGCCGGCGGCCTTGGCGGCGGCCGCGATACGCTCCGAATCGCGGTGGTTATTGTCGGGAAACCCCGTGTCCACCAACATGGAATCGCCGTTCGGGGTCACGAATAAGGTTGCCTGCCCGCCCTCCACGTCGATCGAATAAATCTCCAGGTTCCTGGCCGCCGTTAGGGTTACGGCTGCGGCCAGCAAAAGCAATCCGATATGGACCGTTCTCATCGACAGAATCGTAACACGCCCGGTGCCTGGCAGGGGGAGAGCGGCTGCGAAGGGGCGGGACGCAGGCGCGGGCGTTTTGCCTTACTATTGTTATTCCTCGCCGCCGCCGATAGAAGAGCCAGCGCCATGCCAACGCCGCACAAACCGACACCGCGGAGGTTTTATCGCAGCCTTTATTTTCGTGTGATCGCCGGAATTTTTCTGGGCGTCGTACTGGGCGTGGTGTCCCCCGCTACGGCCGGAAAGATGGAGCCGCTCGGCACCGGCTTTATCAAATTGATTCGCATGATGATCGGTCCGGTGATCTTTTTTACCGTGGTGGTGGGGATCGCCAGCATCGGCGATATGCGCAAACTGGGCCGAGTCGGGGTGAAGGCCCTGCTCTACTTTGAAGTGGTCACTTCGGTGGCGCTCGCGATCGGGCTGGCGGTGGTCAATGTGATCCAACCGGGCGCCGGGATGAAGGTGGACGCGAGCAAACTGGACGCCAGGGCAATCCAGTCCTACGCCGCCCAGGGACAGCACCTGAGCTCGGTCGATTTCCTGATGAATATCATCCCCAAGACGTTTATCGGGGCTTTTGCGGACGGCGAAATCCTGCAGGTATTGTTGCTCGCCATCCTGGTCGGGCTGGCGCTGGCCGCGCTCGGACAAGCGAAGACGCTGGTGGCGGGCTGCGAGCGGATTGCCCACCTGATGTTCGGCGTGATCGGACTGATTATGCAGGCCGCGCCCATCGGGGCGTTTGGAGCCATGGCGTTTACGGTGGGCCACTACGGCCTGAAGACACTGATTCCGCTCGCCAAGCTGATGGCTTGCGTGTATATCACCAGCGTCGCGTTCGTGTTTGTCGTGCTCGGAGCGATCGCCCGGATGCACGGCTTCAGCGTTTGGAAGTTCGTCAAGTATATCAAGGAGGAGCTTCTCATCGTGCTGGGCACCTCGTCCTCGGAATCGGTGCTGCCGCGGATCATGGTCAAGATGGAGGCGCTGGGCTGCTCGAAATCGGTGGTCGGCCTGGTGATCCCCTCCGGCTATTCCTTCAACCTGGACGGCACTTCGATTTACCTGACGATCGCGGCTATTTTTGTGGCGCAGGCCACCAACACGCACTTGACCGGCGCCGAGGAGGCTTTCCTGCTGCTGATCCTGATGCTCAGCTCCAAAGGGGCGGCGGCGGTGACCGGTGGAGGGTTCATCACCCTGGCGGCGACCTTGCAGGCGGTTGGAACCGTTCCCATGGCCGGGCTTACCTTGCTGCTGGGGGTGGACCGGTTCATGTCGGAAATGCGCGCGCTGACCAACCTGGTGGGCAACGGCGTGGCGACGATCGTGGTCGCCCGGTGGGAGCGGGAACTCGACGCGGACCGCATGAAGCGGGTATTGGATGGCCAAGGGGAAATCGACGACAACACCCTGCCGGAGGCGGTGACGGCCATCGAGCCGGTTCCTTTCGTCGACCAGCCCGAGTAACACCGCGGGAGGCCGTTTCCACCGGCTGACGGCGGTTGCCCAGGCGGCCCGCATCAGTAAGTCAAACTGAAGGCTTTCAAGGCAATCTCGTCATTGCCCGGAACGCTGAAGCCAAACTTCCCGCGCACCGCTCCCTCGGGGAAATCCCACTTGTCGATCGCCACCCATTCGCGCCCGCGCAGCACGCTGTGTACGACGCCGGACGGGGTGATATCGATGTTGATGCCGATGTCGCCTTTCCGGTCCAGGCCGTGCGGCTTCTTCACCTGGTCGCTGCGGGAGCCGCCAGCCACCATCGTGCGGATGAAATTCTTATTGTCCAGTTGGAACAGCCAGTAGTGGTTCGGGTCGCGGAAACCGAGCACCCATTCGGTGCGCTTTCCCTTCACCGACTGAATCGTGAAGCGGATGTGGGCCTGGGAAAACTCCACCGGAACGGGCACAATGTCTCCGCCCCGCCGCCGCAACACGCCCTGGTCCAGGGTCCAGCCGGCGGTCTTCTGCCAGTCGTCCAAAGTGAACGCGCGCGGAGCCGGCGCGGAAACGTTGGCCACCGGTTTGAGCGCCAGAGTCGCGGTCACGGTACGATTAGCGGCTACCCTCACCGTGGCCGTGCCATCCTGGTAGCGCGGCGCCGACCCGGTCACCGTGTAGTTGCCTTCCGGCACACTCGCGCTGCCTCCGGCGACCTCGCGATCCTTGGCTTCTCCCTCGCGCCGGATGCGCACGTGCGCGTCGGCGGGATTGACATCGATCCGCAGGGTACCTAGAAGGCTCTCGAGCGCGGCTTCGAGCGCCACCGTCTTTCCCGGAGCGAACGTCTGCTCGCTCTCGAGCGGCTTGAACTGCTCGTGCCGCACCTGCACCGAATGTTTGCCGGCTTCGAGACCGGTGGCCGAAAACTCGCCATCGGCGCCGGTGCTCCCGATGCGGTTCCCGTCCAGCAGCACTTCACTGCCCGGCGGGGCGTGCTGAACGACAAGAATCGCCTTCTGCGCCGCCAGCACGAACTCCGCCTTGAGTTCCTGAAACGCGTGCAACTCCACCGCCCGCTCGATGGGCGTGAAGCCGTCCTTCTGCACGCGAACGGTATACTTCCGCGGCGGCAGATAAACCAGCAGGTGCCCGTGTTCGGTGCCGCGCTGGTAGGCGCCATTGATGAAGACATCGGCATGGTCTTCGCTGGCGACGATGTTCAGCACGCCCATATTCGCGCCGCTCAGCAGCGACGCATAGACCGCGCCGGTGGGCTGGGACTCGAAAACCATTTTGTCGTGCTGTCCGGTCGGCCCATCCAGGATCAACTCGTGCGAGCCCGCGGCCAGGTCTTTGAACTCGAGGCTGCCGGCGCCGAGATTGCCGGCCGGCTTTCCATCCAGCTTGGCCTGAAACCCGGTCATGCTGCCGTACAAGTGCGCCTCGGACCCGGCGGCCGCCAGCACGAATGCGCGCAGGTTGGTGGCTTGAATCGGGCCGGCCAGGCTGGGCACCTGGCCGGCGGCGATCTGGAGCGTGAACGAGGCCGCCGAACTGCCGCCCTTCACCGCGATCTCGTGCGTGCCGGCAGTAAGGTCGGCGATCTCGACGGCGCCGCCCTGGATGGGATGCGCCGCCGCCCCATCCAACTGGATGGAGCCATCGGCAAGATCGGTGGAAATGGCCAGTCGCGGCATCAGCGGCTGCAGTGTCAAAACGATGGGCGAGGAGGACGACGACGGGCGCTGGTCCGTCCGCACGGTGAAGTTCGCGCTCGCCGGCCGATAGCCGTCCAGGCGGGCCTCGGCCAGGTAGCTGCCCGCGCCCAATTCCACTTCGCACGCCGACGCGCCGCACGGCTTTCCGTTCACTTCGATCTCGGCCGCGGCGGGCGACGCCGTCACCCTGACCTTGAACTTGCCGCCGATCGGCGGGGCTTCCGGCTTGTGGCGGCGGGCAATGGCGACACCGGCAATCACCACCAACAGAACCCCCATGAACGCCACCGCGCCCTGCAAAAAGGTCTTTCGACGGGCCGGAGTCCAGGCGGCCGTCAAGGCTCTTCGCCATTCCGGGGCGGGCCCTTGGGGAGAAGGCGGTGGCCCTGCCAGCGGCGGCGCCGGTGGAGGCGGAAACGGAATCGTCTCCTCGCCCGCGGGCACCGGGAGGCTAAGCGGTGGTGCCACCGGCGGGCCGGGCTTCTCCTTGACAACCGGTGGAGGCTCCGGCGCCGCCAGCTCCGGCGGCGGCGTGGTCGGCGGCACGGGCGGCGGCGCCCCGGGCGAGGGGGCTTTTTCCGCCGCGTCCTGCTTCAACAGTTGGGTAGCCTCCAGCGGGTCGCGCGGACGGGTGAGCTGTCGATCGGCTTCCACCTTGGCGCGCTGCAAGGTCGCCTGCAACTGCTGCAGCCGCGGCTCGTTGGGATAAGCGCCGAGCCCTTGCCCGGCCACAGCCAACGCGCCCTCGATGTCGCCATCGGTCTGCAGCCTGCGCGACTGGGACAGGCACCAGGCGATGAAGTCGTCCCGCTTCCGGTCGGCGATGCGGCTGGCCAGGCTTTGCGCCAGCGCGTGCTTCGGCTCCAGCTCCAGCACCTCCCGCACGGCCCCGTCGGCCGCCTCCCATTCGGTATCCACCAGACGCCGCGCCCTGTCCAGCAGAGAGTTCATCAGCACGGTTCGGATCACGACATTCCGGGGATCCAGTTGATACCCCTCGTGGAGCGCGTCCAGCGCCTGTTCCGGAGAACCCTTTTCGACTAGTTCGCGGGCGTGATCGAGGCACGCCAGGGCCTGAAACCCCCGTTCCCGATTCTTGCGTACCAGCTTTTGCAGCTCCAGCAGCTCCGCTTCGCCCGGAAATTCGGCCAGCGCGCTCTCCACCGTTTGCATGGCGCGCTCGTAGTCGCCGCCCTCCAGGTACTTGTCCGCCTGCTCCACCCAGCGCGCCTTCGTATTCTCGTGCGCCTGCTGGTCACGCCGCTTCATCAGGCGCTGAATCTCGAACACCAGGCCGGGCTGCTGGTCGTGGATCGATTTCAGGATCTGCCACTGGTCCAGGGCTTCGTTGAACTGCCCGCGATCCTCGAAAAAGCGCGCCTTGGCGACGATCGAATTCACCAGGTCCCGCTTGTCGCGCACCAGGCGCATGGCCCGCTCGAAGTGCGATTCGCCGGGATAGAGCTTCAGCGCCTCTTCGAGCATGGCCGCCCGTTTGTCCAAATCCGGCTCGGCTTCCACGCGCCGGTCGGTTTCCGCGATCACGCCCGACAGCTTTTGCCGCTGGCGCTCCTCGACGTCGAACTGCAGGGCCTGAAACAAAGCGTGGTTCGGATACTTGGCCAGGTACTGGCGGCAGGTGGCGGAAGCCGCTTCGAAGTTATCCTTGGACAGGTTGCGGCGCGCTTCCTCGTAGGAATTCTTCAGCGCGTTGTGCTCGGAGTGTACCTGGTTATAGAAATTCTGATATGTGCTGCTGCGGCCCGAATCGGATTCCGGCAGGTCCCGGTCCATGGCGATCAACACTTCCATCCGGCTGAAGGCGGCGGTGACTTCGCCCTTTTCCCAGGCGGTCATGGCGGCCTGGTACAGGCGCGATTTTTCCTCGCGCGTGCGCGACACTTCCTGCTCCCGGCGTCCCACTTCCGCCAGCAAGCCCAGCGCCTCGGTGTCGTTCGGCTTGAGGTTCACCACGTTTTCCAGGGCTTCGCGCGCCTGCCGGAACGCCTGGTTATCCAGGTGCTGCCGGCCCAGTGCGATCCACTCGGAAATCTTGCGCGCACGGCGCTCTTTCTCCACCTGTTCCTTCAGCGAAAGCGCGTCCAGGTCTTCGGCGTCCAGCTCCAGCGCCTCCTGGATCTTACGCAGCGCCAGCGGATATTCCGACGCTTCGAAAAAACGCCGCGCGCTGCCCAGAATTTGGCGGATGCGCGTCTGGCGGACGGCCTGGTCCACCTGCCGGCGCAGCATGGCGATCTCCTGGTCCAGGTGGCCCTCCGCCTCCAGCTCCGAAAGTACCTCGCTGGCGAAGCCGTAGTCGCCTTCTTCGAAACTGGTGGCGGCGCGCTGCAGGCGGGGCTTGATCTTCGAGCTGTCGAAGCACTCCAGGGGTTGGTTGCGCAACGCCTTTTCGAGCGAGTCGCCGAACTCGCGCATATTGAAGAACCGGTGCCAGGGCTGTTTGGCCATGCCCTTGTGAATCACCTGGCTGATCAGGTAGGAAACTTCGTGGTTGATCTCGGAAACCGGCGGGGGACTGTAGTGCCGGATCGCCTCCACCACCTCGGCCTCGTTGGCGCCGGTGAATGGCCGCCGCCGCGTCAGCGCCTCGTAGGTCACCACGGCCAGGGCGAAAAGGTCGGAAAGCGGCGTGGGCGGCTGGAGCTGCACCTGCTCCGGCGCCAGGTAATAAAGCGTTCCCCTTACCGTGGTCTTGGCGTCTGCGGCCGCTTGCCGCGCAATTCCGAAATCGATGATCTTGACCGAGTTGTCGTCCATCACGAAGATGTTGCTCGGCTTCACGTCGCGGTGCACCAGCCCCAGCTCGTGGGCGGCGTGCAATCCGCGGCACGCCTGTCCGATAATCTCCAGCGTTCCCGGCACGCTGAGGCGCGGATTGCCCTCCTTGATCAACCGGTCCAGCGTCACCCCCGGCAGCAGCGGCATCACGAAGAAAGGCTGCTTCACGCCACCCTGCTCGAATTCGCCAATATCGTAAATATTGACCACGTTGGGGTGGACCATGGTGGCCAGCAGGCTCCACTCCTTATAGAACAACTGCACGGTGGCCGGGTTATCGACGTCGAGAATGGTCTTCAACGCCACCTCACGCTTCATGAGCGTGTCGTAGGCCTTGTACACTACCCCCATGCCTCCACGGCCCAGGACGTCTTTGAGCTCGTAGCGCTCCTGCAGACTGGTTCGCTTTACCGCCACGGTTCATGCCCCCGGTAACAATGTGATATATTACTGACCAAACGATGGCAAAACAGTCCCGTCTCGGCGACCGCTCCCAGGTGCCTAAGGACTCCCACGGCAGGCCGTGCTGCAGCCACAACGCGATCGGACCGGCGGAAACCGGCTCTCCGAACGTGGAAGTGAACGGCCGGCCGGCGTTGCGCGTCAGCGATACCGGCGTTCACTCCCGGTGCTGCGGACCAAATACCTGGATCGCCACCGAGGGAAGCGCGACGGTCTTCATCAACAACCTGGAAGCGCACCGGTTGGGCGACCGGGACCAGCACTGTGGCGGCCCTGGACAGATGGTCGAAGGCAGCGACGACGTTTTGGTCGGCGGGTAGCACCATTATCCTCCGCTATTGTCCTCATCGGCCGTATTCGAGCCGGCTTGAGGACCACTCGAAGCGCTGGCATCGCTGCCGCCGGCCTGTGTGCCTACATCCGGCGTGGCGGACGGGCTGCCCGTGGACGGGTCGACGGCGGCGTTCGACCCCGCGTAGTCGCCAGTGGAGGTCGGGTTCGGGCTACCCGGTGAAGTATTGGGATACTGGCTGCCGCCAGCCTGAGTGCCCACATCCGGCGCCGGGGTCAGGCTGCTGGGAGACACCCACCGGTTGGACGCCAGAGCGGCCAGTGTTCCCGCCGATGCGCCCGTGCTTGACGTCGGCGCCGCCGTGCCCGCGTTCGAGCCGGAGCCCGAACCACTCGATGCGGCCGGCGCGCCTGCGCTCGACGGGCTGGAACCGCCGGCGTTCCCGGTGCTCGAGGTAGCGCTCGATGGGGCCGGCACGGCGGCCGATGGATTCACCAGATTGGGGATGGTGGAATAATTGGCCAGGTTTACCGGGTCCGGCAGGTTGGGAGGATTGGGCGGCGTGGGATTCGCGCTCTGCGCCCCCTGGGGCGTCGGCAAGCCGCAGTTGATCTGCACTTTCGAGCCCTGAATCACAACCCCGGACTGGGTACAATCGATGAAACTGTTGCCGCCCGCGCCGATGAACGTAATCCCGTTGGCGGCTTCCAGCACAATCCTGCCGCCCGCCTTCAGATGGATATCGCCGCCGGCTTGCAAAATGAAATTGCCGCCGGCCTTTTCGTTGATGTCGCTCGAGACGTTCAGCGACATCTGCTTCTGAATGCTCTGGTTCAAACTGCCCTTCACCGTGCTGTTCTTGTCGCCTTCCACCATCTCGATCTGGTTGCGCTGGATCTGCAGCGTCCGATCGCGAACCACCACCTCCACGGTGTCGTTCTCGGTCGAGATCTGCATGTCTTTTTGGGCGTGAATGACGAACAGCTCGTCGCCCTCGGTATCCACGAACCGCAATTCGTTGAACTCGGCCGGCTTGCCGTTCTTGGTGCTGTGAGTCTTGACGCCGCTCCAGTTCTTGTTATCGGGCAGCGTGTAAGGAGGGTGATTGACGTGGTTGTAGAGACACCCGGTGATCACCGGCCGGTCGGGGTCCCCCTCCAAAAACTGGACGATCACTTCCTGTCCCACCCGCGGCAGCCAGATATGCCCGAATCCGAAGCCGGCGATGGGCTGCATCACGCGGATCCAGCACGAGCTGTTCTCGTCGGGTTCCTTGCGGTCCCAGTGGAAGTGAACCTTCACCCGGCCGAAGTCGTCGGTGTAGATCTCCTCTCCCTTGGGCCCCACCACGTGGGCGGTCTGCATGCTCGCGATATTCGGCGTCTCGGTCTTTCGGGTGGGACGAAACTGCACCGAGGAGGGCATGGTACTGAAGGTGTTCTCGTAAGTGGCTTCCCCTGTGTCCGCGCCGGCGCCCCACGACCCTTCATGCCCGTTGTGAGTCACCTTGGTGATGAGATAGTTGATGTTCTGCTCGGGCCGCTCGTGCTGGGTCAGATCGAAGCGATAGCCGGGCATCATCGAGCGGCAGTTGCCGTGGCCGCTGACCTGGGTCCGGTCGAACTCCAGCTCTTCCTGGCGCAGGTCCCCCCAGTCGGGAGCGTCTTTTTCCCAATCGAACTCGCCCGGATAATCGTAGATCTCGAGCGTGCGGCTGCTGCCCATGAACTGCTGCGAGGGAGCTTCGTAGTACAACTTATGCGACGGTATCTCGAAGTTAAAGTCTTTGTGAGCGTACTTATTCGGTTTGATGACCTTGGTCATGTTGGAGACGAAGACCGTATCTTCGTCGCGGAATAAGCCGGCTCCTTCCTGGTGCTCCACCCGAATGGCCGATTGGTACGGGCACGGCAGGTGCGCCGAGAGGTGGTCCACCAGCATCATGGTGTGCTTTCCCGGCTCGTGCTTGAAATAATAGTAAACTCCCTCCACCTCCATCAGGCGCGAAACGAAGTCGAAGGCGGTTTCCTGGTACTGGCAGCAGTTGATCCATTTGGCGTGCCGGTCGCCCAGGCTCTTGACGTCGTAATCGCGAAAGCCGTATTTCTGGAACGTCGCTTCAACCACCTGGACGATGGTCTTCTCCTGGTAGATCAGGCTGTCGGTGGTTTGAGTGAGATACCACAGCCAGGGAACCATTTCGGCCGAATAGTACGCCAGCCGCCCTTCGTGGCGGAGCGGTTCGAAGCGGTTGATGTAGCCGTTGAAATACCGGAAGACGTTCTTGTCGCGCTGGCGAATGCCCACCGTCACGTTGCGGTCGATGATCTGGTCCCAATCGATACCGAAATCTTCGGAAACCAGCTCCAACTCGAATTTATAGATCTCCGACAGCTCTTCGGTGCCGCGGAAGCTGTTCACCAGGAGTTTGTCCGGTCCCAGCGGACTGTCGAAGCTGAACAGCCGATCGTGTTGGGTGATTAGTCCGGCCATAACTATCCCGTTATCCGTCCCACAAGCGGAACACCGTCTCGTCCGGGTCGCGGTCGAGCGGGCGGGTGAAGATCCAACCCAGCCAGCCCAGCCGCGGCGGCTCGGCGCCCGCAGCTTCGAGGCCGAATCGAGGCGCTTCCTCGCGCTTCAAAATCAATTGGACTTCCACGTCCAGGTCTTCGCCGCAAAAAAAACGCGCCATGGCCTTCAGCGGCTCGTATGCGCTGCCGCCCGGCAGGAACCGGCGGTACTGGTCGATACTCATGGGCCCCAGACGCACCCGCACCACCGACTGCTGGTCCCACACCTCGTCGCCCAGCACCATGCCCACTCCCAACGATTCGGATTTCGAAAAGCCTCCCTGCAACCGGGTTCGCGACCCCGCCCCGAGCGGTCGCCAGGAGCCCGCGAAAGGATGCACCTCGACCGGGACCCCAAAGTAGTGGCTCAACATTCCCCGAAACGCCGTCGCTGAACGGGGAAACTGCGCCAGCAGCCCTTCATAGCAGATCAACGCCTGGTCGGGAACCGCCTGCCGGTTCTCCAACCCGCGCGTTCCCAGCCCGATCAGCCCGAGCAAATACCTTTCGGTGAACGGATCCCCGCCGCCGCGTTCGTAAGCCACCGGAAACCGGTATTTCTCCCACGCCCGGTAGAGGAGGGAAATCATCCGGTGATTGAAAATATCCAGGAAGTCGCGAAGGGTCGCGTCTTTGACATACAGCCGTTCCAGGATCAGCTCGGTGTAGCGCGTCGGCAGAACCCCTAAAGGTCCGTCCAGCCCGAAGAAGTTCACCGTCATCTTCGGGGGCGCGTCCGGGCTCTCCTCAAGCGACTGGATTTCCGCCGCGGGGAAGGCCAGCGACGGGTGCGTTCCCAGGCGCAAGGGTTCCCGCGCCGGGTGGACGAACGATCCGATCGGCTCGGCCGCGCCCCTGGCTCGCTGCACCAGGCGCACGGCCTGGAAGAACGAGTAGTCCCACGGCCTGGCGCGCAATGGGCCAGGCAGCGGGGACCTCGTTACAGATGTGTTTACAGCAGAATCCGGTTGCCCGCTCTCGGCTCCCATTCCCTGAGCATCTCCTTTCTCTGGCGCGTGCGCACGGCGAGTTGGCTGAAACTGTTCATCGATACATATTGCGCCAGAAAGTGCTCCAGCACGCTGGAGAAAAGGTATACCCCGCCGCCCACGAATTTTTCCTCGTCGAGATCCAGCTCCACCCGCACGCCTCGCACATACGAAATGCCGTGATCCCCCACCACCCTGGCAAACCGGCGCTCGCTCGCGACCGCCATAATGCCTTCGATCTGCCGCTCCAGGTAGGGCGAGGAACCCTGGTACAGCCTGAGAATCTCTTGCAAGGCTTCGCGGCCACCCTCGACCAGCGACAGGTAATTCAACGACAGGTGGGAAATCAGCCGCCAGAGCGCCCCGCGGCCCAGCGCCGGCCGCAGCGTCGAGGTGGGCTTCCGCAGCACCACCACCCGTTCGATGGCCGACCCTCCCTCCAGGTCGAAGTCGCCCGATTCCTCGCCAAACGGCAGCCGCGAGGGCAGGTCGCCATTGGAACAGGTGCAGCGCACCGTGAGCGTATCCAGATCGAGCGTGAGCGGCCGCCCCGAAAGGTCCACCAGCGAGAGCGAAAGCTCGCTCAACCCGCCCTTCTCCGGACCCGCCTGCCGCCGCGTGGCCTGCCAGAAGGTGGGCTCCTTTTGCGAGGAGCCGTGCCGGAACGAGAAAAACGGTTCGAAGGTCGCCGTCTCGCCGGTGCGCTCGTAGGTACATACCACGTTGTCGATGGAAAATACTTCCATACTGCGGTTGTGCCGGAAATCCGGATTCACCGCGTACTCGTAAGTGGTCTGATTCAGTTGGATGGGCTCGGCCGTGTGCGGAAATAAATTGATGATGGGCGTGCAGCCCAACCGCACCGTGCGCGCCCCCACCCCGGCTTCCAGAGCCTCGTGGCGCTCCGGACGCTCGAACGCCGACACCAGAAACAGGATCTCCACGCTGTCCTCGAAGCCCGCCACGCGCAGCGCGTCCATCCCGCGCAGGTCCAGAAAAAAGAACCGCTCCGGAAACGCGAAGTACTCCTGCAGAATGCGGTAGGCGCCGAAGGAACGCTCCGAATACGGCAGCATGGCCTCGTCGTCCTCGAAGCCCACCGCCTTCAGCGCGTCCGCCACCAGCTCGATGGGCCGCTGGCGGAATTTCGGCCGCGGGTCGCGCAGTACGATCGAAACGCAATTGTTGCACAGCAGCTCGTACAGCGTGTGGACCAGCGCCGGCTCGCCGTTCAGATAGAAGCGCAGCGATTCCAGCGGAAGGTCGGCGAAACGCACGTCGTGCCAGCAATCGATGCGCACCCGCAAGGCCGCCACCGCTCCCGGCGCCCGCAGAGGAGGGTCCAGCCGGTCGGGCGCCGTCCACTGGGCTTCGCGCACCCGCATCGGCCAGACATCGGTGTCGTAGCAGGTGCGGAAGGTGCAGGGCTGGCTGTCGACCGGCCGCGAGTACAAGTTCGAGTTCCGCGGCACCCGGTAGGAGGTGGTCAGCTTCCCTTCCCTCAGATGAAACTCGGCCACCGACATGGAGGGAATCGGCCGCGTGTAGTGCGGGTACACCACGTTCAACAGCGCCTGCGTGATCTCCGGAAAATCGTCGTCCAGCCTGAGATGAACGCGAGCGGCCAGCAGCGCCACCGCCTCGATCAGCCGCTCCACGTGCGGATCCTCGCAGCGGTTGGGCTCGAGCAGCAGCCGCGACGCCACCTTGGGATATTGCTCGGCGAACTCGGTGCCCTTCTGACGCAAAAAGGTCAGTTCGCGCTCGTAGTAAGTCAGCAGCTCATCGCGCACGGTCGTCTCCCGCCACCGCATACTCGCCGTTGGCCAGTTCCAGCGTGGTATCGAAAAACACCCGCGCCGGGGAAGGTTCCATCCGCAACAGCGCCTCGATTTGAAAATGCAGCACGCGGCTGGTGCTGGAGGCAGGCTCCATGTTGACCCGGACGTTCATCAGGCGCGGCTCGAACGCCGCCACCGCCGACGCCACCATGCGCACCATCCGGTTCCTGTCCTCGTCGGAAGTCATCGCCAGTGAGGTGGTGTCCGGCAACCCGTAGCAGTACACCGAGCGCCACAGCTCCTTGGCCGCCGGGGCCGGTTCCCAGGGCGGGCGCCGGGAATTGAGCAGCCATTCCAGGTCCCGGCGCACCGAGTCCTTCAATTCGTTCAACGACTGCGAACGGCGGTCGGGCGCTTCGGTGCGGTTGCGCGGCTCGTGGTCGATCAGCCGGTCGAGCAGCGATGGCTTAAGGCTGCGCTCCTGGGGTCTCCTGGCCATGGTTACCTCGGTAACCGGACCGCGCGCGCGGGGTACAATCTGCAGATCCGCGCGTAGAGCTCGCGCTTTTCCTTGGCGCCCTCGGGCGTGCTCTCCAGGCAGCGGTAAAGCATGGTCAACGGCTGCGCCACCACGTCGGCCAGTTCCCACTCCTTCAGGTTGCGGCGATCGATCTCCTCGGCCAGATCGTTCAAAACCGGCTCGGCGATGGCCTCGTTTCCAGTCGCCAGGCAGAGCTGCGCCAATTGCACCTTGCGCAGGAAGCGGTCGCGCCCGCAGGGTTCCTGGGCCATCTCGCGCGACAGAATCTCCAGTCCCTCTTCGATGTTGCCCGCTTGCGCCGTTGCGATTGCCAGGGCATAAGCGTCGGGCGCCGCCGCGTCGGAGCTTCCATCGCCGGAACCCGGGGGCGCCGGCGGCGGATACCACACCGGAGGAGGAGGCGGCGGCGCCACCGCAACTTCGGCCGGCGGCGGCGCCGCTCCGGGCAACACGCCGCGATCCTTCAGCCACGCCATGGTTTCCGCGTTCGCCACCGGAGTATCGTCCGCCAGAGTCCACTGCAACAGTTGCGGAACGTCCGCCAACAGCGACTTCAAGCCGGCCAGGATAGCCTCGATCACCGCATTGGCACCGGCAAACTGGCAGGCAAAACAAGCGTAGCGCTGCAGGTCCAGCCAAGCCCGGCCGCACGGTTGCCCGGCCGCATCCTCGGCCAGTTCCCCCACCTTGTCCCAAAAGCCCTCCGCCGCCAGCCGCTTGAGCGAAATGCGAAGCTCCGCACCCGGAGCCGCCAGCAACGCCGGATCCGGATACCCTCCCGCCGCGCGCAGCTCGCCCCATCGCAACATGCGCGGAATCAGATAGGCACCGGCCTGCAACGGGTTCTCGCGCCGCAAATACCGCGCCGCCGCCAGCAGCCGGGCCATGGCATCTTCCTGGCTGGACGGTTCCATGCCGCCGGTGGCGCGGCGTGGCGCCGCCGCCGGCGCGCTCGAGACGCTTGGAGGTTCCCCGAAAACGGCCGGCGCAGCCTGCTCACCCGGCCATTCCTCCGCCGGCGCCTCTTCCGCCTCCGCCGCGGGAGCTTCCGTTCCCCCTTTCTCCTTCCACAGCACCCGCGCGGTGGCATGAACCTCCCCGAGCGAGTTTTTCAGCGGCGAAAAATCCGGAGCCTCGTCGCCGAACTTTTCGTCGCACCAGGCGCCCAGCGTCTCTACGTTTTCGATCAGCGCGGCCAGCGTGTCGTAGGTCCGCTTGAAAAACTCCAGTGGCGTGCTCTCGAAACCTTTGTCGAATTCCTCCGGCGGAGTCTGCCCGTCCTTGATCGCTTCCTCGCGCGCCATTTGCCTGGACGGGTCGGCCCGGGCCGCGTCCTCGCTCGGAATCGCGCGCGATTCCTTGTATTGATACCAGTTGTGTCCGGCCTTGGTCAGCGGCACCGAGCGGATCGCCGAGTCGAGCTGCGAACCCGCCCAGCGCAAGGGCGTCGCCCGCAGATCCATGTCGCCGTCCTCGTCGATTTCGGGGTAAACCGAATCCCAGTACGTATCGAGCAAACGATGGATCAGGCTCAGACCCTGCCCGAGACCCGCGAATCCCTCGCGCCGCACCAGGGCTTCGGTGAGCCAGGCCGCCACTTGCAACTCTTTGCCCCGCTTGGTGAGAGCCTCCACCGACAGCTTCAGAGCCAGCCCGTAGTCGGCCTCCTTGACGTCGTGCGCCCAGACGCCTTGGGACAGGCTCTCTTCCTGCCGCCTGGCTTCGCGAATCTGGATGAAGATGGGGTGGTTACGGAGATCGGCGCCGCAAGGCTGGGAGTCGGAGATCGGCTGGAGCAAGGCTTCAATATCGATCGGCATGTGGATCGGCCTGGTGGATCTCTCGCAGGGAGGCGCGCCCTGGGGGCCCGCGCCTCCCTGCGCCTACGCTTGCCGGCTGGCAGGTGTCGTCACGGATCCTAAGAGGAGGGTGGGGTGGCCGCCCCTCCGGCGATATCGTACCCGGCCGTCTGGGGCGGATTAAGGTTGCCCGAGACATCGACCGTTTGGAACCTCTCGGTTATGGACGTGAACGCAAACGTCCACGATTCCAAGGGAAGGCCGGCGGGGCCCGGAGTACCCGTGGTGTGATACGACGTTACGATCACGTTCGACATGGTGTAGGTTTCCGCCTCGAAAAGACCGCCCTGGCCCGCCGAGCCCGCGGCACCGGACCCGCCCGGACGGCTGACGCGAAGCGTGACCGTGGCGATCGGCTCGCCCGCGGCCAACTTCCCGAACAGCAGGGGAGTGCTCTTATCCATGGCCTTGGTGATGTGCATCGGGCTGAAGGTCACCTGGGATGCAATCATGCCGCTGCCGGCTTGCGCCGACGCGTTCTGGCTCAAGTCGTAACCCGCGCTCTGAACCTCGATTTTCTGAGTCCAGTTCGTGTTCGGGCTCTGGCTTTCACCGGGTATGTTTGGGATATCCAGATACATCGCCATAAGTTTTGTGTCTCCTTACTTAGACCACCTTGTTCGACTTGGCGTCGTAACTCTTCGTCACCGCCGGGCCAGGCGCGCCTTTCACCACCGGCTTGTAAGTCATAGCGACTGTTTCAAAGACCAGCTCGATGTGCTCCTGCTTCTGACCCTCGTCGCCGGACAGGCCGCGGTGCGAGATCGCCGATTTGGTGAATACCAGTTGCAAATAAACCAGATTGGCGGTCCCGGCGGCGGCGCCGGTGGCGGCGCCTGCCAAGCCGCTCCGTTCCGCTTCGAATGTAATCGCGCTGCCGATGTACTGGCCCATGGCCCCGAGTTTGAACATCGACGGGCCGTTGTGCTTGATCGAAAAACCGAACCTGCCGCTTGCGGCGGTCTTAGTGGGGCGGCCGCCGCCGATGTTCGGATCGGCCGTTTGGTTCATGCTGAAGTCCCAACTGTCCAGTTCCAGCCAGCCCACGTGCCCGGCCTTCTGGCTCGCCCCCGGAACGCCGGCCGCAATCATATTCAGGAAAAAATATTTTTGTGCGTCAGCCATCTCTTTTCTCCGTTATTCCACCATCTCCTGCCCGTCTTACCGCGTCGATTTAGGTAACTCCGCCACCAGCCGCAAAGATACCGAAAGCTCTTCGAGCTGGAAGTGCGGCCGTAAAAATGCGACTGCTTTGAATACACCCGGCTTGGACTTATCGTCGGTCACCTCGATACGCGCTTCCCGCAGCGGATACCGCGCTTTCACTTCGTGCGAGGCGGTGTCGTCTTCGGTCACGTAGTTCACAATCCAGTTATTCAGGAACACTTCGCATTCCTTGCGGGAGGTGAAGCTGCCGATTTTGTCGCGCATCATCGACTTCAGATAGTGGGCGAAGCGCGAAACCGCCAGCATATACGGCAACTGCGCCGAAAGACGCGCGTTGGCGTTGGCTTGTTCTTTGTCGTAAACCTTGGGTTTCTGACAGGTCTGCGCGCTGAAAAAGGCGGCGTAGTCGGTGCCTTTGCAATGTACCAGCGAAGCGAATCCCAGGTCCGCCAGCTCCTTTTCCCGCCGGTCGGTAATAATGGTTTCGGTGGGGCACTTGAGCGCCACGTCGCCTTCCTCGGTCCGGAACGTATGCGAGGGCAGCCCTTCCACCAGGCCGCCGCCTTCCACCCCCCGAATCGCCGCGCACCAGCCGTAGCGCGCGAATGCGCCGGTGATGCGCGCCCCCAGTGCATAGGCCGCGTTTCCCCACAGGTACTGCGAATGGTCGTCCCCCTTCACCGCCTCTTCGTAGTCGAATCCGTCCACCGTCTTGGTGTCTCTTCCGTAGGGCACGCGCATCAGCACGTGCGGCAGCGTCAAGCACACATAGCGCGAGTCCTCCGACTGGCGGAAGCCTTTCCAGCGCGCGTATTCGGTGGTGTCGAAAATCTTCGCCAGGTCGCGCGGCGAGTCCAGTTGCGTGAACGATTCCAGGTTCATCAAATCCGCCCCCGCGGCCGAGAGGAACGGCGCGTGCGCCGCCGCCGACACCTGCGACATCCGCTCCAAAAGTTCGATATCTTCCGGGCCCTTCCCGAATTCGTAGTCTCCCAGCAGGCATGCGAACGGTTCGCCGCCGAACACCCCGAACTCCTGCTCGTAGACCTTCTTGAACATCTGGCTCTGGTCGAATTCGGGCACCCGCTGCAGGTCGCGCAGGATTTCCTTCTTGGAGGCATTGAAGACTTTGAGCTTCAGATTGACCCCGGTTTCGCTGTTTTCCAGCAGGTAATTGATGCCACGCCAGGTGGCTTCGAGCTTCTGAAATTTCGGGTGGTGCAGAACCTCGTTGAGCTGCAGCGACAGCAGGTGGTCGATCTGCGCGATGCGGGCGTGGATCATCGCCTCGGTGTCCGGCGCGACCGTCATCTGTCCTTCGAGGATCTGTTTCACGAATTCCGAAACCAGCCCTCTTCCCCGTTCGCGCATGGTCTCATCGCGCGCCAGCCGTCCCTCGTTGACGATCTGGTCCAGCAGTTGGAACTCGCTCTCCTGCACAGCCGGCGCGGCCAGCGCCTCCGCCGCGGCAGCATTCTCGGAAGCTTCACGCTTGGCCATATGGTTCACCGTCCTTTCGCGTTTTGGGCGATTTCTTTACCCGCCCGTTGCAACTTGTCCGTGTTGTTGATGACATCTTGCAGCAACCGGTCCAGCTTCTCGTTGCCCTGAAGACTGCCGACCAGATCGGAGAGCTTGGTGCGCAGCTCGAGCAAGTCCCGCAACGGCCCGATCTTGCGAGCTACCTGCTCGGGCTCGAAGTCTTCCAGGCTCTTGAAAGTCAAATCCACGCCCAGGTTGCCCGCGCCGGCATCCTCGGACAGCCTGTTCTCCACCGAGAATGCCACCCGGGGCTTCATACTCTCCATCACCGAGCTGAAGTTGTCCGGAGTGATCTCGACGAATCGCCGGTCCTTGATCTTGGCCAAGGGCTCCGCCGGCTGACCGCTCAGGTCGCCCATAATCCCCATGACGAATGGGATCTCCTTCATTTCGATCGCGTCGCCGATCTCCACATTGTAGGTAACGTGGACGCGAGGGGATCGAACTCTCGACAGTTTTGTCTGAACGCTTTCCCGAGCCATGAAACCTCCCGAATCGTATCTTTAGTCTCTGCGGCTTGGCGCTTTTCTCACCAAACGCGTGGGCCATCCCCGCTGGAACCACCCAAGTGTACACCCTAATACCTCTTATCGCCCACACGCCGGCCGGGTGACCGCGCTGAACCGACTTACGCCGACCCTAAAAGCATATGCGTCCTGAAACTACTAGACAAAAAGTCCTGAGGTAACCGACTGGCGACCATCCTCTTCACATGAGGCGGCGTGAAAGGAGTGAAGAACATGCCAGTTTTTTCCGCCCCAACGAGCCCCAACCCAAAGCCAAGCTTACTGTATCCGGCGCGGCCGCGGCCCTGCGCGCCATCGGCCGAGTCCCAGACCTTCGCCGGACCTATTTGGCGACGTTCCTGACCGAGATTCCCTGGCTCGCCGCCTGCTGCTGAATTTGCGCCACCGCCTTGTCGGCTTTCATTGCCTTTAGCCGGGCCTGCAGCCGGGCATACTCCGCCTCTTTTTCCGGTACCCCATACCACCACTCCCAGCCCTTCCTCATACCGCTGGTGACGCCTGGAATGTCCCTTTGACCCCCGCATTGGCCCGTGGCATAGGCCACGGCTCCCACCCAAACTCCGACCATCCACGAAGCCTTGGCCGCCTGGTAGGCGATCATCAGCTCGGCCGCCGCCCCTGCCGCGAGCCCCGTGCCCGCGGTGCCGGCAACCCCGAGGTAGCTGAACATCTCTCCGACCGTCATCGTCGCGCCGCCCTTCCAGGCGAACGTCCGGAGCGCGGTCAGGCACGCCGACAAGAACGACACGGCGCCGTCGAATCCCCCGAAAAAGGTAGTCGGCGCCGGTGCGCCGCAACTATCGCACGATTCCTTGAAATAGTCGTACCACGTCTTGGCGCTTGCCATCGCTTCACTCCCCCAGCGGGGCCGGCCCGCCGCCCCAGCCTCGGTTCCCGCTACCGGCGCCAATCAGTATACGCCGGGCCTTCGCCTCGTACAAGAAACCGCGCAAAGAACCGGGCCTGTCCAGCCCCTCACAAGAGACGGCGCAAGAAGCGTGTGGAACACGTCACGGTATTTCGGTTTTTTTTGGAGGTCGTCGCCGCCCGGAGTCGTTCAGCGCCCGCGCTTATTCCATCCACTGGCGCCGCCGTATACGATGCTCTCCAGCTTGAGAATCACGCACAGAACCTGCATCTCATTCATTCCCGTACCCGGCCGTTTGAGCTTAGTGTACGCGTACGTGTCGTAGATGTCGCGCGGCCTGTCGCCAGCCAGCAGCAGATCGTGAACTGTCTCGACGTCCAAAGCAGTGGATCCCTTGTTCCCGAACTGAACCAGAGCTTTCAGCGACCACTGCATCATGCTTGTCCCCGCGCCCCGCAAGTCGGTCGGAGGAATGAAGTCGCTCCAACTGAATTGGCCCGCCACCATCGAGTCGTAGGCTTTATTGAACGCGCCGCTTTGCTGCGAGGTCCACTTCTTGGGATACGTCCCAAGAACCCAATCCCAGAAACCCATCGATTTCTCCTTTTGTCCCGGCGCTCGCGGTCGGGCCGGGTCCCGATAATTGCGCAGTCTGCCGCGGCGGCCGCGCGGTTCGGTCCGGACGGCCCCCGCCGTCTACGGATTGCCGTGAGCCACTCGGTTTGCTACGTTGACTCACATGCGCATTCTACAGCCGGTCGTCTGGTCCAAAGGCACTTTTCTCAGCCCGCAGCACATGCAGATTCAGGACCGCTTCGCGGAAAGTGTCCTGCAGTTCCGCCTGGAGGCGCTGCAGTTCCGCCCCTGGGGCTTCAGCCGGCTCAAAATCAACCAGGACGCCCTGGCGGCCGGCCGGTTGGCCATTCACGAAGCCGCCGGCCTGTTTCCCGACGGCCTGCCCTTCGATATTCCCCGCTCCGACCCGGCGCCGCCCGTCAAGCCTCTGGCCGGCTATTTCGACCCCGACCAGAAGTCGCTTGACGTCTATCTGGCCATCCCCGATTTTCGCGCCAGCGGCGTCAACCTGTCCGTGCGCGAGCGCGGTCTCGATACCCGCTACCTGGCCGAAGTCGCCTCCTTCCGCGACGAGAATTCGGGGGCTTCGGAAAAGCCCGTGCAGTTCGCCCGCAAGAACTTTCGTCTTTTAGTGGAAGGCGAACCGAGGGGAGGCGCGGTGTCCATGCCCGTGGCCCGGGTGCTACGGATTTCCGGCGACACCTTTGAGCTGGACCCCAAGTTCGTGCCGCCGCTGCTCGATTTCGCCGCCAGCGATTTCCTCCTCACCATCACCCGCCGCCTGATCGAAATCCTCTCCGCCCGCGGCGCCGCCCTGGCCGGAATGCGGCGCCAGAAAAACCAGAGTCTGGCCGAGTTCACCACCGCCGACATCGCCAATTTCTGGCTGCTCTATACCATCAATTGGCACTTCCCCCGCCTCCGCCACCTGTTCGAAACCCGCCGCGGCCACCCCGAAGGGCTGTTTCAGGTGATGCTTTCGCTGGCTTCCACCCTCACTACTTTTTCCATGCGCGTCGAACCGCGCGACCTGCCCCTTTACGATCACGAAAACCTGGGAGCCTCGTTCGACGAGCTCGACAAGCAACTGCGCGACCTGCTCGAAACCGTCATCCCCAGCAACTTCGTCTCGCTTCCCCTCAAGCTCATCCGCCCCGCCATCTACGCCGCTTCCGTTTTCGAGGACCAATTCCTGGAAAACACCAAAATGTACCTCGCCATCCGCGCCGATATGCCCGAGGCCGAGTTGATCCAGAAGGTCCCTCAACTGGTGAAAGTCTGCTCCGCCAGCCACATCGAACATTTGATTTTGCAGGCTCTCAACGGCGTGCCGCTCACCCACGTCATGTCGCCGCCCACCACCATCCCGATCAAGCTCGATCACCAGTACTTCAGCCTGAGCCAGGCCGGTGTGGCGTGGGAAGCCATCGCTCGCGCCCGCAACGTCGCCGCCTACATTCCGGCCGATTTTCAGAACCCGCAAGCCGAACTGATCATCCTGCTGCCCGAAGGCCAATCGCCGCCGGCTTAGATAGTACAGGCGTTCGGAGTGGGACAGGCCTCCCGGCCTGTCGCGGCGTCGAAGCGGCTCTTCCAGCCAGCGACAGGCCAGGAGGCTGTCCCACCAGGTACTTAGATGCCCTTGCTCCCCCTCACCGCTGGCTCAGCACCACCGCAAGCACGATCAGGGCCACCAGAACCACTCCGGCGGCGACCATGAGGGCGATCGCCGCCGGTGGCATCTTGGGCTTTGGGGGTGCCATCGCAACCGCCGCCGGCTTCGCGGCCTCCGGCGGTTTGGCCGCTTCGGGCTTCTCGCCGAAAATCCTGGTGTATTCGCCCGGATCGGACCGCTGCCCGGTCTGCCTGGGCGCGTCCACGGCCTCTTTGGCAAGCTTCGCCGCTTCGTCGGAGTTGCCGAATAAGCTCGCTGCCGTGTTCAACGAACTGGGCCCGGACGGCTGCCCGGCCAAACCCTCTTCGCCCATCCCCGGGCCGAAGATTCTGGTGAATTCTCCCGCCTTCTGGAAGGGCCGGCTCTCGTTGGCGGTGGAGCGCGCCGCCCTGGCCTGCTCGCCGGCAATATCGATCGCCTCGCCCGAGAGTCCCGAGCCGAACAGCTTGGTGAACTCGCCGGTATCGGCCGGAGCCCAGTCGGCCGGCGCGCTCGGCAAGTCCACTTCGCGCCGCCCCGAAACGGATGGGCCGCTGGGAGGTATCGGCGCCACCGGACCCGGCCGATTCGCACCGCCCTGAACCGCTGGCGGAGGCGGGCCGAAGGCGCGGGTAAACTCACCCGGTTCCTGGGCCGCCGCCGGCGCGGGCGTGGCCTCGACCTGATGCGAGGGCGGGAACATCCGCTGGAACTCTCCCGCCGCATCGTCCAGCAGGCTGGGCGGCGCGGACGCCACCGGTGGACGAACCGGCTCGGAAAGCGGAAATAGCCGGGTGAACTCTCCCGGTTCCTCTTCCACCAGGCCCGGAGGCGCGGACGCTGCCGGACGGACCGGTTCCGCCGCCTGCACGACCGGCTCCGATGCCGCGAACAGCCTGGTGAACTCTCCCGGCTCCTCGTTCAAAAGGCCACCAGCCGGCGCCACGGCCACCGGATGAACCGGCTCCGCCGGCTGCACGACCGGCTCCGATGCCGCGAACAGCCCGGTGAACTCTCCCGGCTCCTCGTTCAAAAGGCCGCCAGCCGGCGCCGCGGCCACCGGAGCCGGCGCCGGAGGGCTGGGCGCTTTGGCCGCTTCCGCCTGCCGGCTCAACCATTCCCGCAGTCCCGAAAACCCTTCGCTGCTTTCCGTCACCGCGTATTGGGAACCCGCGAATTCTCCGATTTCGATCAGCGGCGCCGCCGGCTTTCCGCCCGCGCCCACCAGCTTCGCCTTCAGCTCCGCCAGCAGCGCTTGTCCCCGCGGATTGAACAGGTGGAGAAAGACGATTCGGCCGGTGGCGCTCTCGATTGCCCGAAAGGTCTTCGCCTCGCCATCCGCCAGCAGCCGCTCCAGTTCATATCTCGTATAGAAACTCATAGACGATTCCAGCCATCGATCGATGTATTATGATGATGGCAATTTGTATCCAGGTGGTCAACAGCGTTACGATGCCGATGGAGTCTCTGGAAAGGCGGGGATGAAAAATCTTTCACGCGTCGTCTGGTCGGAAGGGATGTACGTCGGGCCTCACCATTTTCAGGCCCAGAACCGCTATTTCGAAGACACCATTCAGTTCTCCACTTCCACCGTCTGGTACCAGCCGTTCGGATTTTGCGGCTACCACCTGGACGCCGAAGCTCTGCGCAACGGCACTGTGAACTTGACCCACGCCCGCGGCGTCTTCCCCGACGGCCTCGCCTTTCACATGCCGGAGCACGACGAACTCCCCGAGCCGCGCCGCATCGCCGAACTGTTTCCCGCCGTCGAGGACAGCGTGGATATTCTGCTGGCTATTCCGGAGCTGCGGCCGGATGGCTTTAACTGCGCCCTCAACGACGCCGAGAAATCCCTGCCCATTCGCTACCTGGCCGAGGAGAAACCGCTGCCGGACGAAAACACCGGCCGCGATGTCAAGATGATTCAGTTGGGGCGCAAGAACGTCCGCCTCCTGCTCAGCACCGAAAGCGCCGAAGCCATGGTGACGCTTCCTCTGGCGCGCGTCCGCCGCCAGGGAACCAGCCAGTTTGTTTTCGACGAACACTTCTTTCCCCCTTGCCTGCAAATCAGCGCCTGCCCGCCCCTGATGGCCCTGGTGCGCCGCCTGATCGACGTGCTGCAGGAAAAATGCCGCACCGTGGCGCGTCCCAAGCAGCCGGGAGCCGCCACCGTCTCCGGCTTTTCCGCCGAAGGCATCGCCAACGCCTGGTTCCTCCACTGCCTGAACTCCAGCCTGGGGCCGCTCCGCCATCTCTGCGTTTCCAAACGCGCCCATCCGGAGGAAGTCTTCGTCGAGCTGGCGGGCCTGGCCGGCGCCCTTTGCACCTTCAGTTTCGACTCCCAACCCGGCTCCCTCCCCCTGTACGATCACCGCAACTTGGCCGACTGCTTTGAAACCATCGACCGGCACATTCGCACCCACCTGGAGCTGATCGTCCCCAGCAACTGCGTCCAGCTCGCCCTGACGCAATCCTCCCGTTTCTTTTGGGAAGCCCGCGTCACCGACGAACGCACCCTCAACCGCTCGCGCTGGATCTTTGGAATTCGCTGCGCCCTGGGAGAAGCCGACTTGATCGAAAGCACCGCCCGGCTGGTCAAACTCTGCGCCCGCGACTTCGTTCCCCGCTTGGTCGAACGCGCGCTGTCCGGGCTGAAACTTACCCATATCCCCGTGCCGCCCCCGGCGCTTTCTCCCAAACTCGAGTTCCAGTATTTCGCCATCGATAAGGCCGGCCCCTGCTGGGAGCGCCTGGTCAAGACCCGGGAAGTCGGCATCTACGTCCCCGGCGAATTGCCCGATCCGGAAATCGAACTGTCGGTGATACTGGAATCATAAGGATTCGCTCGTGCCCAACTCTGAACAGGGACGCCCGCTTGCCCCCGCCTCGCCCGATAACCTCGCCTTGCAGCTTCAGGAGTTGTTCACGGCCATCGTGCGGCTGCGCGCGCGCCGGCAGCAGGTGAGCAACGCCGAGCTGTTCCGCGGCCAGGTGCTGAATTCCGTCAAGACCGCCGAGCAGGCGGCCCGGGCCAGCGGTTACACCGACGCCGACATCCGCCTCGCCGTGTTTGCCGTCGTCGCTTTTCTCGACGAATCCCTCCTGAACCTGCGCCAGGCCGTGTTCAACGATTGGGTGCGCAGGCCGCTCCAGGAGGAGATGTTCGGCCGTCACGTCGGCGGCGAAGTCTTCTTCGATCACCTGCAGGAACTGCTGGAGCGCCGCGATTCGGTGGAAGTCGCCGACGTTCTGGAAGTGTTTTATCTCTGTCTCCTGCTCGGCTACCTGGGGCGCTTCAGCATCAGCTCCAAGGGCGACCTGCAAGCCTTGATGCAGCGGACCAATGACAAGATCCAACGCATCCGAAAGTCCGGGCCGGATCTATCGCCGCAGTGGGCCTTACCCGATGAGGCGGCCCGCCAATTGCGATCCGACCCATGGATGCGCCGTTTGCTCGTCGGCGCCGCGATTTCCGCCGCTGTGGCATTGCTGCTGTTCCCCGTCTGCAGGCTGTCTCTCGCGTCGGAAGTCAACGCCATCGGGCAAATCTCGAGCCCGGGGGGGCCATAACAATTCCATGGGGTATTTCGGTACCTACCTGATTTCCGCGGTCTTCATGATCGTGTTCCTTGGGGTCTCGTGGGTCGTCACGGGCCTGCTTCACCTTTCTTCCACGGCGGAAATGATGGTGCGGATGCTGCTGGTCGGGTTAGTATGCGCCGGATTCGCCGCCCTCTTCTATTTCCGTTCCCGCCGCCAGACCCGGCCCTCCACCGATGCCGAACGGGCCCAGGAGGACATGGCCACTTCCGAGCGGGAAATCGGCTTCTTCGTCCGCGACGCCGAAACCCGCCTGGCCGCCTCCAATCTCGGCAAGGAAGCCAAGCTCAGCCAGTTGCCCGTCTTCTTTCTGATTGGCGAAACCGCCTCGGCCAAGACCAGCGTCTTCGTCAACTCCGGCGTCGAGCCCGATCTGCTCGCCGGACAGGTCTATCAGGGCAGCCTGATTGTGGCCACCCGTCCGCTCAATATCTGGCTGGCGCAGCGATCCATTTTCGTCGAGGCCGGCGGCCAGTTGCTGGGTGAGCCGGCCCGCTGGGCAAGGCTCGTTAAGCGGCTTCAACCCCTGGGACGCCGCCTGTTCGGTTCGAAACCCGCGCCGCGGGCCGTCATCGTCTGCGTCGATTGCGAAACGTTTCTCAAGCCCGGCGCCGACGAAAAGCTGGCCACCATGGCCCGCGCCCTGCATACCCGCATCGGCGAGATCGCCCAGATCCTCGGCGCCCGCCTCCCCATTTACGTTCTCTTCACCAAGCTCGACCGCCTGGCCTGGTTCACCGACTACGTCCGCAACCTCACCGACGACGAGGTCAATCGCGTCCTGGGCGTCACCCTCCCCCTGCGCACCGGCCGGGAGCAGGGCGGCGTCTATGCCGAAGAGGAATCCCGCCGCCTGGCCGCCGCCTTCGAGGATCTCTTTCACAGTCTTTGCGGCAAGCGCCTTCCCTTCCTCGGCCGCGAAAATCAGGCCGACAAACTGGGACCCGTCTACGAGTTTCCGCGCGAGTTCCGCAAACTCCGCAACGCCGCCGTACGCTTTCTGGTGGACCTCAGCCGCCCCAGCCAGTTGCGCCTCGACCCGTTTCTGCGCGGCTTCTATTTCTCCGGCGCGCGTCCCGTCACGGTGAAGGATTTGGGACCGGTAGCGCGCGCGGCCCCCGAAGGAAGCCTCAATCGCGAGGCTACCGGCATCTTCGACCAGCAGGGCTTGGCGGAACCGCCCACCCCCGCCAGCCCCGCCGCTCGCACCCGCCGTGTGCCGCAATGGCTGTTTCTCGGCCATCTGTTCAGCGGCGTCATTCTCCGCGACGGCGCCGCGCTGGGCGTCAGCGGCCAAACCCGGAACCGCGAGATCGTCCGGCGCCTGGCTGCCGCCGCCGCCGCCGGCCTTTTCCTCGTCTGGTCCATCGGAATGGTGGTGTCCTATTTTCGCAATCGCGCCCTGGAATCCCAGGTCTCCGGCGCCGCCCGCGGGATTGCCCGCCTCGAAACCGGCGGCGCCGCTCAACAGCTACCCTCGCGTGATGCGCTGGAGCGTCTCGACACGCTGCGCGAAACCCTGGAGCGTCTTTCCCTGTACGAGCGTGAAGGAGCCCCCTGGAGCTTGCGTTGGGGGCTCTATGTCGGCAGCGACCTTTATCCGCCCGCCCGCCGCCTCTACTTCGCCCGCTTCCACCAGTTACTATTCGGTTCCACCCAGGCCGCGCTGGTCGATACGCTGCGTAAGTTGCCGCCCAAACCGGGGCCGAACGACGAATATAAGCCCACTTACGACACTCTTAAGGGCTATTTAATTACCACTTCCAATCACGACAAGAGTACCCGCGAATTTCTGTCCCCTCTCTTGCTCGATCGCTGGACGGCCGGCCGCCAGATCGACCCCGGCTTGACCGCCCTGGCCCAGCGCCAGTTCGATTTCTATGCCGACGAACTGGTCGTCTCCAATCCCTTCTCTTCCGCCAACGAACCTGACGCCGTGGAGCAGGCGCGCGCTTACCTGGCCCAATTCAACGCCATCGAGAGTATCTATCAGTTCATCATCGCCGAGGCTTCGCGGCAGAAGCCGTCCATCAACTTCAACCGGCAGTTTCCCGGCTCGACCGCCTACGTGATCAATAACCTCAGCGTGCCGGGCGCCTTTTCCCTGGATGGCTGGAAGTTCGTCGAAAACGCCATCGGCAACGTCAGGCGCTTTTTCGGCGGCGAAAGCTGGGTGCTCGGCAACCGGGCTTACACCAACCTGGACCCTGTAGCCATCGGTCCCGCCCTGCGCGAGCGTTATCACAAGGATTACATCGCCAACTGGCGCACTTATCTGACTAAGTCTCAAGTGGCGCCTTACGCGAGCGTATCCGACGCGGCCCAGAAACTCGGCCAGTTATCCAGCAACCAGTCTTACCTGCTGGGCTTGTTTTGCGTCGCGTCCGTCAATACTTCGGTTCCCGATCCGGACACCGCCGCGCCCTATCAGCCGGTGCAGTATGTCACTCCGCCGGGTTGCACCGACCGTTACATTTCGGGCAATAACAGCCCCTATGCCAGCGCCCTGGTCAGCCTGCAATCCTCCATGGAGCGCGTCGCCAGAAGCGGCGGCGAGGTGAAAGACGACGTCGTCTCCGCCACCATGGACGACGCCACCAACGCCTACAAAGTGACCCGCCAGATCGCCCAGAGCTTTCGCACCGATCGCGAAGGCAACGTTCACGGCATGGTGGAAAAGCTGATGGAGGACCCCATCCGCCAGGCCGAAGCCCTGCTGGGACGCCTGGGACCGTCGCAAATTAACGCCGAAGCGAAGCGGTTCTGCGGCGACTTCGCCGGACTTACCAATAAGTACCCCTTCAATACGGCTTCGGAGAACGATGCCACCCTCGACGAGTTGAATTCTTTCTTCCGCCCGGGTGACGGTAAGATCGCCGCCTTCGCCCAAACTAACCTGCGCAATTACCTGGAGCAGCGCGGCAATGAATGGGTGCGTAAGTCCGACACCCGCGTCCAGGTCAGCGACGCTTTCCTGCGTTTTCTCAACCGCGCCACCGCCCTGAGTGACGCACTCTATAAAGGCGGAGCCAGGGACCCAAGTCTCACTTACAACATGAAGGCGCTTTCCGCCGAAGGTCTGAAAAGCGTAACGCTGAGTCTCGACGGGCAAATGCTCAAAGCCGCTGGCGCCGGAGGTGAGTCGAAGGACTTCACCTGGCCCGGTTCGAGTGTCAGGGCGGCCAGGCTTTCGGGAAGTTTAGGAGGTCCCGAGCTGGGATTCATCACCTATGACGGCCTGTGGGCCGCGTTCCGCTTCTTCGGCGATGCCGACCGCTTCCAGGCCTCGGGCGCCGCCTACACCCTCCAGTGGGTGCCCCGCCAGGGCCAGGCCGGTCAACCCATGCGCCTCGATAGCGGCAAAGCCCTGGCCCTCCCCTTCCTGCTGGATTTGAAGGGCGCCCCGCCCATCTTCCAGAAAGGCTATCTGTCCGGCTTCCAGTGCGTCTCCGACGTGGCACGCTAGCAGCTTATATCGCGCCCTCCACCGTCGCGATATCCACCAGCCCGCTTGCCCCGTATAGCGCCGGCAAGATCTTCGCCGCCGGATACCGCCGCCGCAACGCGGCCACCTTCCTCGTCCCCGCCCGGTACGCCGGCAGGTACATGCGCCCCAACAGCGGATGCCGCCCCCATGCGCCCGAAAGCTTGTCGGCGCGCTCCGGCGAAACCAGAAAATCGCGCCGCAGGATTTTGGCCACCTCGGCCTGCACGGCGCCTTCGCCCCACGTCAGAAACGACGACTGGTTCTTGGCATCGTCCTGCAACAACGCCAGCAGCACCCCGATCTGCAAATCGGGATCGGGCAACTCCTCCACCTCCATCACCCCATAAGCCATCAGAATCGCGTTGTTGGCGATGCCTTCGAACAGCGCCGCCGCGCGCGTGTTCATCGTCAAAACCGAAGCTTCGAACCCCACCGCCCCCCGCCAGTAAAGGTGCTGTAGATAGGCGAATGTGGTGACGTGCCCCGGCACCACTTCATGGCTCACAAGCTGCAGGAACTCCGGCAGCGAAATCTCCAGCGACGCGTTGATCTCGTAGGTCGCTTCATACTCCGGGCTGCCATCGGCGCGCCGCTTGCGTCCCAGGTAATTCATCGAGCCGGAAAACCACGCGTCGCGAATCGCCAGAAACTCGATGTTCGCCCGCGGCACCGTTCGCAATTCCGGCGGCAGGTGCGGCGCCACGTTGGCCTCCGTCAATCGATCGAAGTGGCTGATCGCCGCCGCTCCCAGCAGCCGGATCGATGCCATCGGCACGCGGTGGCTCGCCCGCCATCCGTCCACCGCCGCCTGCAAATCGGCCGGCCCGCCGAGCAGCTCCGCCACGCGCTCGCGCTTGGCCATCGGGTCGGAAGCCTCCGGCGCCTGCGCGCACGACGCCTCCACGCAACGGTCGTAGGAAACCTTCGCGCCGCGGCCTAGAATCTCCATCGCCAGGTCCCACATGGTCTCGAAGCACTGCGCCAGTCCCGCGAAGTACTCGCCGCGTATGCCGCCAAGCGCCGCGGCCGCGCGGTTCAGCCCCTCGATGGCGCCGGGGATATCCACCTTCGCCAGGTACGCGTCGATCGCGGCTACGTCCGGAGATTTCGCCGAAACCCCGCCCGATTGCCGCACGGGCACGGCCTCCGGCGCCGTGTACGCCAGCGGCAAAGGCTCGTCGCCGAACCATGAATCGGCGATGAAGCGCCCCGTCCCCGATGCGCTCATCACGTCTCCGCCCCACAGCGTGTCTATGCCCAGAATGGCGTTGCCAACTACTTCCTCTAACCGCGCGCTCATCGCTCGCTCTCCTTTGTCTTGCGCACCGACCCGAACCAAAGGTACCCGCACAGACCGGCGAATAACAGCACCGATACAAATTGCGAAATCAACTCGTTGCCATAAAACGGCGTGCGGATCCACCCTTCCGTGTAGCCCGGTATCAGGCGGCAACCCGCACCCGCCACTCCGCCCAGCGCACCGCCCGCCATCAGCCCGCTGGCGATGATCACGCCCCGTTCGCGCACCCGGCCGCCGCGCTCGCCGCCCAGTTTCCGGCTGCGTTTGCCGATATAGTGCGCCAGAAATCCGCCCACCAGAGCCGGCGTGTTCAGCTCCAGCGGCAGGTACATTCCCAAGGCGAAGATCAGCGCCGGCACTTCCAGCATCTCCATCACCACCGCGATCGCCGCCCCCGCGCCGAACAATATGTACGCCACCGGCTGCCGGCTCATGAACCCTTCCACCAGAGCCTTCATGATCGACGCCTGCGGCGAGGGCAGCACCGCGCGCACGTCGCCCGGCGCCGCTTCCCCGAACTGAAACGCGCGCGCCAGCATCACGATGGTCAGCCCCACCGCCACCGACGCCGCGACCACTCCCAGGAATTTCACCTTCTCCTGCGCGGCCGGCGTCGAGCCCAGCCAGTAGCCCGTCTTGAAATCCGTCACCGCCTGTCCCGATACCGAAAGCGCGGTGCACACCATCCCCGCCAGCGCCATCACGAAGAACATCCCCGTGGTGCCCGAAAGGCCGAAACGCAGCAGCACAAGGGAGGAAATGATGATGGTCAGCATCGTCATCCCCGATACCGGATTGCGCGCCACGGTGGCAATCGCGTTGGCCGCCACGCTGGTGAAGAAGAACGAAAACACCAGCGCCAGCACTACCCCCATCAGAATCGCCATCGGGTCGTGCGACAGGCTGCCGAAGATCATGCCTACCGCCAGCGCGCTCACCACCACTCCGATCAGGATGGTGGTCGTCTTGATATCGCGGTCCGTCCGCTCTCCCGACGATTTCTCTCCCACCCGAAACGCGCGTAGCGCCACACCGAACGAACCTGCCACAATCCGAATCGATTTGGCGATTCCGAAGATGCCCGCCGTGGCGATGGCGCCCACCCCCACGAACCGCACGTAGCCGCGGAAAATCCCCGCGGCCGTCATCTTGGCGATGGGGATCGTCGCCGGGTATACCGCGGCCGTGTGCTCGCGGCCGATCATCCACACCAGCGGCACCAGCACCAGGTTCGACAGCACCCCGCCCGCGCACAGAATCAGCGAGCTGCGCAACCCCATCACGTACCCCAGCCCCAGAATGAACCCGATGGCATCGAAGCTCACCGCCACCTTGGCGCGCTCCGTCATCATCCGCACCGCCGGAACAAACTGGAAATCCACATATTCCTTCCACACCTGGAAGGTAGTGACCAGGAAGTCGTAGACTCCGGCCAGCAGCGTCGCCTGCAGCAGCAGCTTCGCCTGCGAGCCGCCCTTCTCGCCGGTCGCCAGCACTTCGGTGATCGCCGTCGCTTCCGGGTACGGCAGCTTGCCGTGCATGTCGGCCACAAAGTAGCGCCGCAGCGGAATCAGGAACAGCACGCCCAGGCAACCGCCGGCTACGCAGATCAGGATGGTCTCGGCCGGGTGCGGATCGAGCTTCAGAATGTAAAGTGCGGGCAGGGTAAAAATGGCGCCCGCCACCACCGATCCCGCCAGGCCTCCAATGCCGGTCACAATCACGTTTTCAAGCACCGTGGACCGCCGCGGGTAGAGACGCGCCAGGCCGATCGCCAAAATGGAAATCGGGATCGCCGCGTCCATCACCTGTCCCACCTTCAACCCCGAATACGCCGAGGCGATGGTGAACACCACGCACAGCAGAATACCCCACCCGATCGAGCGCGGCGTGAGTTCCGCCAGTTTCTCCGACGCCGCGACCGGCGGTTGGTACGTCTCTCCCGCGGCGAGAGGCGTGTACGCGTTGCTGGGAAGCCGTTTGGCTGGAAGGGCCGTTGCCATTCTTCTCCTCGACTGCGACGAACCAGCATATGCTAGCACCGTGGGGGCGGCCAAGCCTTTTGGCCTGTCACTGGTAACAGGACGAAATTGGTGTATAATGCCTGACAGCACTCTCTCGGATGCGTCGCGCGCTGGCATCGATCTTACTCACGCTACTCAGCTTTCCGCTGATCGCGCCGCTTCTCGCCAATACGGATTCCAGCCTGCCCGCCTGCTGCCGCCGCAATGGCAAGCACCATTGTTCGATGATGTCGATGGGCAGCCCGGCACCGGGTCCGGCAGTTAGAGCCGTTCGGCCAAGGTGCCCCTATTACCCGGCCGGCAATACCGTCCCCTGCGAGCCGGATGTCGCTTTGCCGGGGATCTCTCCGGCCGTTTTCGCCTTGCTCTTCAGCCGTCAAGCGGGCCAGGCGCGGACCGCCGCCGGGTACCGGCTTTCCTTCAGCCCCTCGCACCAGATGCGCGGACCGCCTCCTTCTCTCTCCTAACTCGCTAATAACTCTACCAAGGACTCGTGGCGCACGCACTCGTGCGTGCCGTGTCGAGACTCTTCTCGACACCCGTCCCCTCGTACAGCACGCTATGCCGCGAGTCCGAGCCGCGACCGTAAGGGAGCGGTTGCCGGCGATGGTAGTCCCAAATTGTCACTCATAGGAGATTGAATGGAAGCGTCTTATAAGAGGTTCGTGGTGTTAGCGGTTTCTCTGACCTTTGCCTCCCCGCTGCACGCCACCATTTTTGGGAGAATACAAGGAATCGTACACGACCCACAGCACCGGCCTATCGCCGGCGCGTCGGTCAGGCTGCGGGCGATTACTTCGGACTGGACTCAAACAGCGCAGGCGGGCGACGACGGTGAGTTCTCCTTCCCCACCGTACCCGTCGGCGATTACAAAGTCACTGTCACTCAGCCTAAGTTCGAGGCTTCCGAGCAGACCGTCACGGTTGCGTCCGGCTCATCGCTTGTTCTTCACTTTCAACTGGCGATCGCAGCGTTGAATCAAACCACCGTGGTCGCCGGCCAGCCCATCCTGGCCAATGTGGATTCGGTGACTCCCACCACCCTGGTCAATCGCGAGGATATCGCCCAAACTCCCGGCGCCGACCGCACCAACAGTATGGCGATGATCACCGACTACGTGCCCGGCGCATACGTGACCCACGACATGCTCCACATGCGCGGCGGCCACCAGGTCGATTGGCTGATCGACGGCGTACCCGTGCCCAACACCAATATCGCCACCAATCTAGGCCCGCAGATCGACCCCAAGGACATCGATTACCTCGAAGTGCAGCGCGGCAGCTACGACGCGGAATACGGAGACCGCACCTATGGAGTTTTCAATATCGTGCCCCGCAGCGGTTTCGAGCGCGACAACCAGGCGGAACTGGTCGCCTCTTTCGGCAACTGGTTCCAGACTAACGACCAACTCAATTTCGGAGGGCACACCGAGCGGTTCGCGTACTACGCGAGTGTAAACGCGAATCGCAGCGATTACGGTTTGCAGCCTCCGATCGGGCAAGTCGTTCACGACGCCGAGAACGGGTACGGAGGGTTCGCATCTCTCTTATTCAACGCCAATCCCTCCAACCAGCTTCGCCTGACCGCGTCCTTGCGCCGGGATAATTACCAGATCCCCGTCGACCCCGATCCTAACTCGGCAGGAAATCAGGTTTATCCCAGTTACGGCCTCCACGATAGCGAGCGTGAACCTGATGGTTATATCACTTTCTCCTGGATTCACACCTTCAATCCAAACGCAAGGATAACCGTCTCACCTTTCTATCATTATAACCAGGCCAGTTATAACGCCTTGCCGAACGATGTGCCCGTGATTACCGATGTAAGGCAGACTGCCAATTACACCGGTCTGCAGGCCAGCGTGAACCTGACCGTGGTGAAGCACAATGAGGTTCAGGCGGGAGTGTACGGGTTCGTTCAACACCAGAGTAACTTCTTTAATAACGTCTTTACCGATTGCGGCGACACGTGTCAGAACTTCGGCCCATCTTCGGGTGCCGTCACCGGCGGCCTGGCCGAAACGTTCGTCAGCGACCGGTTTAAGGCGACGTCGTGGTTGACGTTGATCGCCGGGGTTCGCTATTCGCACTTCGACTCCGGTTCGGCCGGCGGGGGAACCCAGCCGGCGCTCGTGGAAAACGCAACGGACCCGCGCTTTGGTGTTGCCATCCGGGTGCCGCGCCTGAACTGGGTTTTCCGTGGTTTTTGGGGCGAGTTTTATCAGGCACCTCCACTGTTGACCGCCACCGGGCCATTGATCGACTTAGCCAACAGCCAGAGTCTGGCTTTCAGCCCGCTACGTGGCGAGCGCGACAAAGAATACCAGGTCGGCGTTACGATTCCTTATCGCGGCTGGGCGCTCGATGCCGACACCTTTCAGACCCGCGCCACAAATTGGCTGGACCATAGCAACATCGGCGAATCGAACCTATTCTGGCCACTCACTTGGGACGAGGCCCTGATTCAAGGTTGGGAACTCACGCTCCGTTCCCCCCGCCTGTGGCGCCGCGCGCAGGCCCACCTGGCCTATTCGAACCAGATCGCCCAGGCCGCGCCGCCTTTCACCGGCGGGTTGATCTGTCCCACTCCCATTCCCGCGGGCTGCGAGCCACCCCCGGGACTTGCGCCGGTGGACCACGATCAGAGAAACACCCTGAACTTCGGCGTCAACGCCAGTCTTCCCTGGCAGGCGTTCGTTTCGACGAACGTGTACTACGGCTCTGGATTCACCAACGGGACGCCGGATGCGCAGTATCCCGGCGACTCTCTGCCCCAGCACACCACGTTCGACATTTCGCTGGGAAAGAGCTTCGGCGAAGGCGAGAAATACAAGGTCTCGTTGAACGCTCTGAACGTGGCGAACCGTCGCATATTACTCGACAACAGCCTGACCTTCGGAGGCTTTCACTTCAACGACCCGCGGCAGATATACGCCGAGGTCCGTTGGAAATTTCACTATTGAGCGGACGCTCGCGGGACGTGGAAATTGTGGACGGCAACGCCGGAGATCGCGGCCGCCGCCACGAAGTTGAGCAACGCGACTTTCTTTAGAGCCTTGGGCCGCTGGTGAACCAGCCGGAACTCGACCAGTTCCAATACGCCTTCCATCGCGAGCTTGCGCGCGGCGCTGGAGGCGGTGAAAGTCCCTTGCCCGGAGCTGAGCAACGGGTTCAGTTCGGACTTGCGCAGGCTGCTGGCTACGTCCGCCAGGTTGGCCGCGTTCCAGGCGGCGAGCGATGCGACGAACCACTTTTTTCCGCTATCCCCGGTGTGGGGCACCACGTGGGTGTCCGCCACGAAGTTCGCGGCGTCCGCGGCCGCCAGATTGGAACTTGCCGCCAGCAGCAAGGCACACACCATCCACCAACCGCTTCTCATCCGCTACCGGCCTCCGAATTACTCTTCGGCGCGAAAAGCGGTTGTAAGAGCTGGGGTGAAAGGGCAGTGAAAAGGCCGGCAGCAACTGGCTTTCCAGTGGTTCTGTAACAACGGTGTCGACCGCTCCCTTACGGTCGCGGCTCGGTAACGCGCAGCCGAGCCGCGACCGCCAGGGAGCGGTTGCTAAAAGCGTGGCTGTTGCTTAGTTCGCGGCGGCCTTCTGCGGGGATTTGACTTCGATCCCAGCCATCGCTTCGATGAAGGTCACGATGGCGGAGTGGTCCAGATCGCCTTTGCCTTCGGTGATCAGCGCCATCAGTATTTGTTGCACGCTGCTGGTCAGGGGAAGGGCCACCTTCATCGATTCGGCCGCCAGCAAGGCGTTGCGCAGATCCTTCTGATGGAGGCGAATCCGAAAGCCGGGTTTGAAATTGCGTGCGATCACCATTGGTGCCTTGGCATTCAGCACCGTGCTGCCCGCCAGGCCGCCCTTGATGGCGTTGAACACCACCTCCGGATCGAGACCGGCCTTAGTCGCCAGCACCAGCGCCTCGCCCACGGCGGCGATGTTGCATGCCACGATAATCTGGTTGGCCAGCTTGGTAACGTTGCCGGCGCCCACCGCGCCGGTCAGGGTCACGCTCGATCCCATGATTTTGAGGATCGGAAGCACCTTCTGGAACACGGCTTCCTCGCCGCCCACCATGATGGCCAGGGTGGCGTCGACCGCCTTGGGCTCGCCGCCGCTCACCGGCGCGTCCAGGAACGCGACGCCCTTGGCGGCGCAAGCAGCGCCCACTTTTTGCGCCACGATCGGGCTGATGGAGCTCATATCCAGCAGGATCGAGCCTTCCACGGCGCCTTCCAATGCACCCGCCGGTCCGAGCACGGCCTGCTCCACTTCGGGGCCGTCCGGCAGCATGGTGATGACGATCTCGGTCCGCGCCGCTACATCGCGGCACGATTCACCGCGCGCCGCGCCGTAACCCACCACCCGGTCCAACAGCGCCGGAACAATGTCATAGGCCACCACCGTATGGCCCGCCTTCAACAGGTTCCGGGCCATGGCGTTTCCCATGATACCCAGACCGATAAATCCGATATTCGACATGTGACTTTTTTCCTTTTTTCCCCCACCCTATTTGCTCTGGCAGGTCGAATCATAAGAATAACGGATTTCACCGTCTCAAGCGCCGCCGCTACCCCTGCTGCTTGTCCCAGCGGCCCCGTTCCCGCAGCTTGCGAACCTCCTCCGCCGCCATCTCCCGAAGCCGCGCCACGTCCACTTTCGCCGTCCGGTTCAGCGGCATCGCCCCCGCCTCCAGGACCACGTAATGAAGCGGGCGCATATAGGAGGTCAGCGAGCGGGCGTGCTTGCGCAGTTCGGCTTCGCTGAGATCGGCTCCGCGAAGTTTTTCCACGAAGGCGACGATCCCTTCGGTCCAGATGCGGTGCGGTTGTCCCACCACCCCTACGTTTGCCACCCGGTCGGAGAGCGCGCTGAAGTGATCCTCCACATCGCCGGGAAACACCTGATAGCCGGAGGGCTTCAGCACCCATTTGGCGCGGCCGGAGAAATGCAGTCCGTCGCCGTCGGTGTGCCCCATATCGCCGGTATAGAGCCAGCCATCGGTGGACAATGTGGCGGCGGTGGCAACGGCATCGTTCACGTAACCGAGAAAGGTCTGTGGGCCCTGAAAACAGATGTGGCCGGTCCCCCCCGCCGCCGTCTCCGCCCCGGCCGACCCGTCGCCGCTCATGGGCTCCCGAATCGACATGCGGTAGGCCGGCATGGCCCAGCCAATGCCGCGCGCCACGCGGTCGGCATCCGCAGTGACCGGAGTGTAGGTGCAGAAACCGGAAGTTTCGGTCAGCCCCAGGCCGGTCGCGATCCGGGGCGCCATCCGCAACATCCGGTCGAGAAACGGCCGCGGCACGGCTTGCCCCCCATACACCGCGGTTTCAAGGCTGGCCAGGTTGCGCCTTTCGAATTCCGCGGTGCGCCATTCCATCTGGAACATGGCTGGAATCTGCCCGAGCAGGGTCACCCCATGCCGTTCGATGGCTTCCAGCGATTTCAGGGGGTCGAAGATTTCGAGTGTCACCGCCGTGCCTCCCATGAACAGCGAAGTGATGAGGATCTCGGCCTGGCCGCCTACGTGAGAGGCCGGCAGGTTGCACAGCGTCTTCCGATCGGGACCGAAGCCGAATGCCTTCCCCAGGCAGAGATTCTGGCAGGCGATGCCGCAGTGCGAAAGCAGCGCCGGCTTGGGCGAAGCGGTGGAACCGGTGGTGAAGATCACCTGCGCGCCATCGAGCCCGGTCACCTCCGCTCGCACGGGTTCGGGGCTGCCGGCGGCGCGCGCCAGCAGGTCGAAGAAACTGACCGCGCCGGGGATGCATTCGGCCGGCGGCGATAACTGAATGAAATGCTCCACGGAGCCGCACTGGCGCCGGACCGCCTCGCCCAGTGCGGCGAAATCCGCCGCCGCCGTCTTACCGGGGAACGCGTACCCACGCGCGCGGATCAAACCGAGGGAGCGGACCACCTCGGCCGGACTCAAGCGAAGATCCAGGGGCGCATGGATCACCCCCAAGCGGAAGCAGGCGTATTCCAGCAGGATGTGCTCGTTCGCGAGCGGCAGCGAAGCCGCCAGAAAGTCGCCTTTGCTGAAGCCCATCCGGGCGAGTTCCCCGGCCAGCATCAGGGAGCCGCGCTGCAACTCGCGCCAGGTAAGGCGGGTGCCGCGGGTAGCATTGACGATGGCGGCCTGGTCCGGCTTGCGGGCCGCCCAGTAATCCACGGCGGCGTGGACCAGGTGACGGTCGGCGTACCCGTTCTCGAATTCTTCCAGCGTGACCTGGGGAATCGGTGGCGCATTCATGGCTGTCTATCTTTTTGAATAACACGACGCCCGTCGCCCGCTGGAACCAGCCACGGGGCGACGCCGGTTGGCGGATGCTGTTTTCGAGGGGTGGTCAGCCTACCATGGCGGGCAACTGGCGGGCAATGGCGCCCAGAGCTTCCGCCTGGGCGTTCATGGCCTCGCCGATGGCGGAGGTTTTTTCCGCCGCGGCCGTGGAGGTCTCGGTCGCAGTCTCCATGCCGCCGATAGCATGGGCAATAGATTCGACTTCTTGGGCCTCTTGCTCACTGCCGGCCTTGATCCGGTCCACCAGTGCCCCGATCTCCCCCGCGCTGGCGGTAACTTTGGCGATAGCCGCCGCCACGGTTTCGAAGTGGCTTCGGCCGTCGTGCGATTTGCCGATGGATGTTTTAATCAATCCAGCGGTTTCCGCGGCCGCTTTGGCGGAGCGCTTTGCCAGACTGCGGACCTCCTCGGCGACCACCGCAAAACCCAGGCCGGCCTCTCCAGCCCGCGCCGCTTCGACGGCCGCATTTAGGTGCGTGGTAAATCTCGACGACCGACGGGCAAGTGATCGATTCGTTGGAATGTGTTGCGGGTCAAGCGGCCTTCCGGAGGGGCTTTGGGGACGGTCGGAGGAGCTTTTTGGCTTCGGCCAGGCGGGGCTGGTGGGTGGCGAGGCGAGCGATTTCCGGGATTGAAAAATCAAATTGCGGGGGAGGGTCTGGCAGGGACGAACGCCTGCGCCACGGGGGGTCCGTCAGGCGGCACGGGCGGCGGCGGACTTATTGAGGCAGCAGTGTTTGTATTTCCGCGTGCTGCCACAGGGGCAAGGGTCGTTGCGGCCGGTTTTGGGTTCGGGACGGCGGTAGGTTTGGGGCTTTTGTGCAGAATTGTGCACGTGGAGGGCGGGGCTGGATTGGGCAGCGTTGGGCACGGTTGTGCAATTTTGTGCATCGCTAGCAGGTTCGGGGGGCTGCTGCTGAGCGAACCGATTCTGCTCGGCTTCCGCCATGGCATCGAACATGTCGACCATGCTGGCGGGCTCTTCCTTTTCGAACTTGGGCGGGGTGGAGACTTTATCGATGATGAAGATGGCGGCGCGGAGGCGGATGGAGGGCGAAGACTTTGGATCGGTGAGGACGGTGCGGATGGCTTCAAAGGCGAGGTCGGCCAGATCGACGGCGCGGTCGCGGTAGAGGACGGCGCGGTCGTGACGGGCGATGGCTAATGCCTCGCGGAAATCGGGCGAGTTGAGGCGCCAGTTGGCGATGGTATTTCGATGGATGCCGGCTTGGGCGGCGGCGTCGGTCACGGAGGCGCCATTGGACAAGGCGTCGACGACCTGGAGTTGTGGAGGGGTCAGAATGAACATAAAGAATCGCTCGCGACTACACGATAGCGGGCGAGCGGGAAAAACCGGGGTGGGGGAAGGCTGCGGATTGGCGGTAAGACGATGGTGCGAAAGAAGTTAGGAATATTTCAAAAAGCTGTGACCGATATCGAGATCGTGCTCCAGATCCTCACCGCGTTCGCGGGGCACTGCGGGCTATGCGAGAAAAGCGCCGGGATGAGTCCCGGCGTGGCAGACTGAGAGTCCGCTCCACTATGTCGTGCACACGGTCAGCCAAGAACGGGGTGGTCTTCAAAACGGCAGAGGGTCCTGATCGCCGTTAGATTCCTTCGGCGCTTTCCTGAAGGTTGATGCATCTATCAAGGGAATATTCGGCTGCTTCCCTTCGAATAGCTCCTGAATCGTGAGGATCTGGATTTTGGGGTATTTGCCGTAGAGCGTCTCGTAGAATCCCGCCTTCACGGCTTCCGTTCTCATCGGCCCGGTCGAATCCGCGAGTGTAATGAACACGCCAATTTTGGCGTTCTCGCGATCCACGACGTGGGCCAGATCGCGCACCATGGCCACGTTGACGTGGTCACCACCTTTGACCGAGACGATGGCCTTCTCCGTGATCTTTCCTTCCGGCTTGAAGTAGATCAGGCCGTCTATGCCGGAATCCGCGCCTTTCTTCTTTCCGGCGAACGGGACGGCGTTCACCAGGGATACCGCCCACCACTGGAATTGATACTTGTCGCGCAGCGCCAGATCGCGTGCGCCGTCCAGGTCCTTCGGCGTGCCGTGGACCTCGTACTTGATTCCGGGAAAGGCGTCCTTCAGGCGCTTCTCGATCAGGGATATCGCAAGATGGGTGATGTCTATGCCGATCCATTCGCGCTTGAGCTTCTGGGCTGCATGGACGGCGGTGCCGCAGCCGCAGAACGGATCGAGGACAACGTCACCTTCGTTGGAACTCGCCGCCAAGACACGCTCCAAGAGGGCCTGAGGTTTCTGTGTGGGGTATCCGAGGCGCTCTTGGGCCATTGAGTTTATGGGATTGATATCTGCCCAGATATTGGTTGCCAGGGTTCCTTTAGTATTTTCGAGATAGCGTTTCAATTGAGGCCGTTTGCTAGTGCTATCTGGGTACCAGATTAGGCCCTCTCGATCCAGGCGTTCCATCGTTTCCTTTGAATATGCCCAGCCGTTTGGGTGTGGTTTATGACCCTTCCACTCGTACGTCAGGTTTGGACGCGGATTTGGACTTCTCATGTCACTCAACCTATACTGTCTTCCATCGCCGTCGTCATGCCTGTACTTGCTGGATAAATACTGCTCTGTGTGCGCAAGGTAGATCGGGTTCCAGGAAAAATCTCTGTCTTGCTCCTTTACGTAGTAGAGCAGGGTATCTGCGACGGCGCTCCATCCTTTGCTGTCATTGTGGACGTTGGTTCGCCTCCAGGTGATTTCGGTCCGGAAGTTTAGCGCGCCAAATATTGCGTCCATCAGGATCTTCAAATAGTGGCTCGCAGTCGGATCGCAGTGCAGATAGATGCTGCCGGTCGCCTTGAGTACCCGTCGAAGTTCCAGGAGGCGTACAGCCATCATGGTCAGGTACGCCATCATATCGTTCTCTTTGAGGAACGACCTCATGGCTCGCAGCATTTCCGCTGCGTCGCTGTTGCCGCTGGACATCACGCCATCAAAGGCTAATTCCGCCTCGTCACCCCAGTGCCAGGTGTCCTCGAATGCTTCGATCTGCGCGCGGGATTTCTCGCCGGCGGTGCTCTTGAAGAGCACGTTGTAGGTGGCTTGGCTATTGAACGGAGGGTCAAGATAGATGAGATCGACGCTCTCATCGTCGATGCAACCGCGCAGGACGGTGAGGTTGTCGCCGTAGTAGAGTCGATTCATAGTCGGTAAATCGGCGTGGTGGCCGAACGCGATTAGGGTACCAGAATTCGGCCTTTAGGCGGGCCTGAGAAAAGGGGACGGGGTGCTTAACCGATCTGGGGAAATCCTTTTAGGGCAACCGCTCCCTCGCGGTGAAGGCGTCCGCTCTCGATGGCGTACTTGATGAACGGCTATTGGTCCGCGGTTGGCTGTATTTCCAATGCTTCCAGCGTAGGGAGGGCGAAGGCGGGTGTCATTGCCGAGGCCAAGGACACCGGCGACAAGATCGCCGGCGCTACGAAGACGAGGAATCGCCGGTGCACACAAGGGTTTGGGCGCCCAAATTTCCATCCGTAACCAAATCTCCGGTTCTGGCGAAGGAATATAATAGGGAACAAAAGAGGATGCTGATCAAGAAGCCCGAGGATTTACGCTATTCCGAGATCACGCCGCGCCCGGTTTATCTGAACCGGAGGCGGTTTCTGGCCGGCCTGCCGGTGGCTTTGGCGGGGGGCCGCGAGCTGCTTTCGCCCATTCGGGCGCGCGCCGCCGGCGGGAGGTTCGCCAATCTGGTGAAGAGCCCGTTCAGCACCACCGAAAAGCCGAACAGCTTGAACGACGTCACCCACTACAACAATTTCTACGAATTCGGCACCGGCAAGGACCAACCGGCCAAACTGGCGCAGAAGTTCAAGCCGGGGCCGGATTGGAGGGTTTCGGTGGAAGGGGCCGTGGCCAAGCCGCGCAAGTTCGCCTTGGATGAACTGGTGGCGCTGGCGCCGATGGAAGAGCGCATCTATCGCCATCGCTGCGTGGAAGCCTGGTCCATCGTGGTGCCGTGGGTGGGATATTCGCTGAGCGTGCTGCTCAAACAGGCGCAGCCGACGGCCAAAGCCCAGTACGTGGCCTTCGAAAGCTACTACAGCTCCAGCATGATGCTCTCCTCCGAACAAGCCGGCATCGAGTTTCCTTACGTCGAAGGGCTGCGCCTGGATGAAGCCATGCACCCGCTCGCCATGCTGACGTTCGGCATGTACGGCGACTCGCTGCCGCCGCAGGACGGGGCGCCGGTGCGGCTGACGGTGCCCTGGAAGTACGGCTTCAAAAGCATCAAGTCGCTGGTGAAGATCAAGCTGGTGGAAAAGCAGCCGGCCAGCACCTGGAATTTGACCAACTCGCGCGAATACGGGTTTTATTCCAACGTCAACCCGCAGGTGGATCACCCGCGCTGGAGCCAGGCCAGCGAGCGCCGGCTGGGCGAATTTTTCAAGCGCCCGACCCAGATGTTCAACGGTTACGGCAACGATGTGGCCAGCCTGTACAACGGCATGGACCTGAAGAAAAACTACTAGGCCGAATTGTGAATGACAAGCCCGGGGCCTGTCCTACGCCGAATACAATGCCGCTACTTCGTAATCCACGACTTTGGGAATGGTGAACTCGATGGCACCGTTGCCGGCGGTGAAAGGGATGTTGGTTTCGGCCCGCAGCAGTTCCACGCGGGTCACCCGCCGGCCCGGGGGCAGTAACATCCTTACCTTCTGGCGGCCGATGGGGAAGAACTCCCGCAGCCAACCGCGGTGCATGGCGGGGTTGGTGTAATTGAGGACGTGCACGGCGAAGCCGGCCTCGGTTTCCCAGGCGAAAGTCTCGATCACGCCGTCGCCTTCGATGGTAACCGGCGGATTCGCACCGGCTACCCAGCGGATGGAATTCTGCAATAACCGCGCCAGGTCGGTATGGCCGGAGCGCCACATGGTGCGCTCGATGTCGCCGGGGAACCAGGCCAGACGGCTCTTGCCTTTCTCCCGCAGCACGACCGCCGGCTCACTTGTCCGCTGCTGGACGGGATAGGAGAGTTCGGGAGGGTACGCCACGAAGCCGGGCACCACCGTCAGAACCGGGTTATCGATCGGAGCCACCGGGACCCGGTTCTGTGCGCCGGGTATCCACTGAGTATTGGAAAAGCCGTTGAGAATCGCGTGCTGTCTTTCAATGCGGGCCAGATACGCGTTGCCCACCGTGGGGACGATCTCGCCGGCCTTGCGAATGCCGAAAACATCGGCCAAGCCGAAATCCGGCCGCCGCTCATTGCGCTCGGTGTACAGGCTGGTCTCGAAGCTGGCCAGCAGCGAGCCGCCGGCATCCACGTAGGCGCGCAACTGGCGGCACTGTTGGTCGCTCAGCAGGGCCGTGTTCGGCAGCAGCAGCGCGGCGTACTTCGCCAGGTCCTCCGGCGCAAGCTTGTCCTCATGCACGAAATCGAAGAGGTACCGGCCCTCGAGCAGCGCGTAGTACATCCCGTCCATGTACTCCCGCATCAGGGCGCCCGGCGGAGGCTGGTAGAACAGATGCGTGCGTTGGCCCATCACCACGCCCAGATTGGCGATGGAGCGCTTATTGACGAAGTGGGCGTCGTGGCGCGCCGTCCATTCGAAATATTTGTGCGCGGGCTCCAGCCAGCGCCGGTCCTCCCCCATGCCGTTCTCGCCGCCGATGATATGGTGATACGGCACCATGCCGGAGGCGAGCGTCTCGTTGAACCACATGCGTTCTTCCTGCGGCGACTTATAGACGTTGCGCCAGCGGGGCGTGCCGGTGGACCAGGCTCCGGTAACGTTGTTCGCCATCTTGCCCTTCTGCACGGCGCTGCACACGCGGCCTTGCAGGGCGCATCCCCAGATGGGCGTATCGTCGCCGCCGCGGCCCTGGTTATCGGACTGGAACCATTCGCAGAGTTCCCCCAATTGCACCAGGTTGGCCGTGGAACGGATGCCGCCGCCGAGATTGGCGAAATAGAAATTGGTCGGCTTCTTCTGTTTGGCAATGGAATCGTAGAGCTTCCAGAGATAGATGGTACGTTCGTTGAACTTATCCCAGTAGTCGATGGTTCCCGGCTTGGGCAGTTTCTTACACTGCTCGCAATGGCAGACCGGCAAGGTTCCCAGCGGCGGCCAGGCGTTGGTGAAGATGCCGTCCACGTCGTAGAGCGAGTTGATTTCACGCATGATCGCCGGCACATAGTCGGTCATGTAGGAAGTGAACATGCAGGTGCGGAACAGGCGCGGGTCCTCGGTGTGGTGGACAGCCTTTCCTTCGGCGTCGCGCTCGAACCACTCCGGATGGGCTTCGACGGCATCTTCCCAATTCAGGTCCGGACTCATGCGCGCGATCACGTGGATGCCGCGCTTCCTGGCGGCGGCGCAACACTCGCCGAAGAAATCCCGGTCGCCGAGAAACTTGCCTTTGCGGTGGTACGGCACTTTGGTCTGGTAAAAAGCCAGGATGCCAGTGACGCTCACCATGGTGGCGTCCACCTTCAGGCTGGCCCAGTAATCCGCCCATTGCTCGACGTCGAGCACGGCCGGGTCGTGCTCGGTCATATTGGTCTGGCCGAGCCGCCGGATTTTCCGTTGCCAGGGAACCGCAGTCTCGGCGGCAAACAGGGAAGTCGCCATCGCGGCTGCCGGCACCATCATGAAGTCGCGTCGATTCAAGTCCATGAAGATCCTCGATCCGCATCGATGCTAACATGCGGACGAGGCGGGCAAAACCATAAGCGTCCGACATTGCGGGCTTGACAGCCTGCGCCACTAACCCCGCTTGCGCGCTGGTTTCATCTGCCTCGGCCGCTTACCGGGCCTATTCCCAGCGGAGATCGCGGCGGCCTCGGCCGGGAGCGGTGCGGCACTGGCCCAATGAAATATCTGCTCTCTCAGTTCGCGATCGACCCAGAGGGCAACCGCGAAGGGAATCACGTAAGGAATCGCGCTGACTGACAGATATTCGCTGAAATGCAAGAACCAGTTTCCCAGCGGATCTTGCGAAGGCAACAATTGCGCCAGCGCCTTGTGTGCGTAAATCTCCGCGGTGACCAGGAGCAGAGCGATTTCCAGTACCACCATCGCCAGCGTTCCGAGCAGCAGCGGCCGTAAGTTCCGGCGGATGCCCGGCGCCGCCAGCATAATCGCCCAGTAGACCGGCAGGCCGAAGGTGAAGGCGCCCGCGTCCGACCGCGCCAGGTCGAAATCGATGGAGTGCATCTGTTGCGGCGTGGGGTTCTCGAGGGAGCGTGGGAGGGTCGCTTCCAGCGGAACTTCAAACGTCCAGTCGCCGCTCGGAGCCTCCGTCACTGAAAGCTCAGAGCGCCCGCTAAAGACCGCGCCACCGCATACTTGCACGGCTCCCCTCAGCAGAAATAACAGAGGGTTGAGCAGCACGAACCACCACAAGATCAACATACCGGTCAGCAGCGCCGAACCGAGCAGCAGAAAGCGGGTTTGGGGATTGAGGCTAATCGCCGGCATTGGGCACGGTTCCGGCCCGGGATACGCGACTAACCCACAGCCAGAACACCACCATCGTATCCAGCATGAGCAGGGTTTCCCAAAGATACCCGTGTGCGAACTCGAACCAGTTAGTACTGTATTGGCCTATATAGAAGAGGCTGATGAACCGCACCACGTTCATGAGCTGAATTGCCAGGCTGCCCGCCAGCAACCCTAAGACCTTCATCCTCCATGCAGCCGGAAAAGCCAGGATCGCCGACCAGAGCAGAATGGTGACATTGACGCCGTTGCAGCCATCTTTCATTTCGACCGCGAACCCGCCGGGAGCGCGAAGAATAGCTCCCTCGACTTTCGCCGTTCCGCCGCAAATACCGATCAGACCGTGAGAAACCTTCACCAGCACCCGCGAGAAATGCCCGTCCAGAACCTGGACTGGTGGAAGTAACACCAGACCTATGCCTGCAAGAAATAAGACGCCGAATAAGACGGCAAACCGGGCCGGACGCGCGGCCCTGCGCGGTGTTGGAGAAGCTCGTGGCAGCTTAGGCGAGGTTGATAGCAAAATACCCATTCCAGTAAGATCCGCACCGGCGGAGCCATTGGGACCGCGACTCCTTGCCTTATCACTGGAAATCATAGCAAGATGCCACCAGAAATGGGGAGAAATACGGGGCGCCGGGACGGCCGCCGCGGGCGCCTGTCCCTAATTACCGTGAACGCACCGTGTAGGCAGGGGGTAAGTTCATTAGCTCTGAGAAATATTTCATTTAGTATTGCCAGTATCTATGCCCCGCGTTATACTTTCCGGCATGAAGATGGTCGCTAATCGGGGCTCCCTTGCGCTCGTTGGTTCCATTCTGTTGGCTTCCGCGCTGGCGCAGGCACAGACAAATGTAGTCGTAAACGGTTCGTTTGAATCGAGTTCGACGGCTCTGACGGGCTGGACCGCCGCGCTGGGCACCGGGAGCGTCTCCGCAACCTGCGCCTTCAATGCGGCGGTGGCTCCAGGCACCGAAACCGTCACCGGCGAGGCGGGCCTTCCGGCGACCAACGGGTCTAATATCGCGTTGGGGAGTTCGCACGACAACGCCAGCGGATCGGGCAGTTGCGTTCTTTACCAGGATGTCGCCATTCCGGCCAACGCCACAGCGGCGACTTTTTCCTTCGACTGGGGCATTATTTACGATGGGGTATGGTACGGAAACGCGGCACTGTTCGCGGGGATCTATCCCACCTCGAGCGTGCCAACCTACTTTAGCAGCGCTTTGTCGGGGTCGCTTGCGGTGTACGAACCGTCGTCCAATAGTACAGCTCTTACGCACGAAAGCGTGACGCTGACAAATGTGCCCAGTCTCTCAGGCACAACGGTTCGGCTGGCGATGATCATAGGGCAGGATAACAACGTAGGCACGGCGGCGGTTGGCGTCTTCGACAACATTCAGCTTCAGGTTACGGCTTCAGCTCCAGTTACCGCCGTGGCGACACCGACGCTGGGGCAATGGGGCATGATCGGCCTGGGCGGGTTGCTGCTGCTGTGCGGCTGCTGGTGGCTGGCCCGGCGCGGCGACGCCTCCGCCAGTGTGTAGCCCGCCGCGATCCCTCTAACTGGAAGACTGCGACCTCACGGCCTCGGCACCTGCTATATTCATCCCCATGCGCACGGTTGCGACTTGGGAAGTCTTGAGTTGCTGGGTCCTGTGGGCGTATCCATTCATTTTTCGCGCGCCGCACGGACAGAAGCGGGCTTCGATCACGGCGGTCTGGCCCACGCGGATCGGGCTGCTGCTGGAGTGCGGGGCTATCGCCATGGCGTTCTTCTTTCGACTGCCGGAAGATCAGGGGCCGGGGCTGGCGAGGTTGATTCTGGCGCTGCTGCCTGGACCGGTGGGGGTAGCGCTGGCGTGGAGCGCGGTCACTCATCTCGGCCGCCAATTCCGCATCACGGCGGGGCTCTGGGAAGATCACGAACTGGTGCGCTCGGGAGCCTACGGCGTGGTGCGCCATCCTATCTATGCGTCGCTGCTGGCCATGCTGGCGGCCACGCTGCTGCGATTCACCGCCTGGCCGTGGACCCTGGTCTCTTTGGCGCTGTTCATAGCCGGCACGGAGATCCGCGTACACGCCGAGGAGCGGATGCTGGCGGCGCGCTTTCCGGGCAGTTTCCGGGATTACCGCGCGCGAGTCTCGGCCTATATTCCGCTTGTGCGATAGTGTTCTGTATGACTCGGTGTACGCTCGGCTTGGCCGCCTTCGCTCTGGCGGCGTCGCAGCTTTCGTTCGGACAGGATTTGACGGAGCAGTACCGGCACACGGCGGACAAACTGATCGACGCCGCGCTGGCCGATAGCGAAGGTTACAATCGGCTCGCTTTTCTCTGCTACCGGATCGGCAACCGCCTGAGCGGCTCTGCTTCGCTCGATCGCGCCATCCATTGGGGAGCGGATGAAATGAAGGCCGCCGGCTTGAGCAACGTGCGCATCATCCCGACGAAGGTTCCCTACTGGGTGCGCGGCGCCGAATCGGCGAAGCTGTTGGCGCCGATCGATCGGCCGCTGCACATGCTCGGGCTGGGAATGAGCGTGGGCACGCCCGCCGGCGGCATCACCGCGGATGTGGTGGTGGCCGACGATTTCGCCCAACTGGAAAAGCTGGGCCGCCAAAAGGTGCAAGGCAAGATCGTGCTCTACAACGAGGTGTACCGCGGCTATGGCCCAACCGTGATGTACCGGCGGTCGGGCCCTTCGCGCGCGGCGGCGCTGGGCGCGGTGGCCATGCTAGTGCGCTCGGTCACGCCGCTGGCCATGCAGATTCCGCACACCGGCACGCTCGAGTACGACCCCGCGCAGCCCAAAATCCCCGCCGCCGCGGTTTCGCCGGAAGACGCCATCATGATGGCGCGGTTCTATGGCGACGGCACGCCGATGAAGGTGCACCTGGAAATGGGCGCCCACCAGGAGCCGGACGCCGATTCGGGCGATGTGGTAGGCGAGATCCCCGGCAGCGAGCATCCCGAGCAGGTGGTCGTCATCGGCGGTCACATCGATTCCTGGGACGTGGGGCAAGGGGCGCAGGACGACGGGGCTTCCATCATGGCCTGCCTCCAGGCCGTGGCGCTCATCAAGAAAACGGGACTGCAGCCCAAACGCACCCTGCGCGTGGCTTTCTGGGTGAACGAAGAAAACGGCGGACGCGGCGGCGAATCCTACCGCGAGTGGATCGGCAACAAGATCAAAGACCAGGTGGCGGCGATTGAAATGGACGGAGGCGCCGAGGCGCCGCGCGGCTATGGCGCCAGCGTGGACGAAGCCTCCATGGGGCTGCTGCGGCAAATAGGAAAACTGCTGGATGGGATCGGCGCCGGCGAAGTCACCGGCGGCGGCGGTGGAGAAGATATCGGCCCCGTCGTGCGCGACGGCGTGCCCGGCCTGGCCGAACGCACCACGGGCACTCACTACTTCGACTGGCACCACACCGTGACCGACACCCTCGATAAAGTTGACCTGAACGACTTCCGCAAGAACATGGCGTCGCTGGCGGTGATGAGTTATATTCTGGCCGATATGCCGGACCGGTTGGCGCAAGGCGGCCCGCGGAGAGGGTATTAGGCGGGCAGGTCGCCGGACAGGTATCCTCGGAATAGGAGCCTCGCAACTGGCCAGAGCGTACCGAGTCCGAGCCGCGACCGTCAGAAGCTGTAAAGAAATCACAAGTCGCAGGTGGAACCGCCTGCGCCACCAAAGCAGGTGCATTGTTTTCAATGGTGCCCCCGATGCGTGACTGAATTCGTGAAACCGTGTGCCTGTGAGTCTGTTGTGGAATAACTATTCCAATCGCCGGCAACCGCTCCCTGACGGTCGCGGCTCGGAATCGCGGCACGACGCACCGAATGCTTGAGTCGGAGCCGCGACCGTAAGGGAGCGGTTGGTTCTGTTATCGCAGAACCGCGCCTAACGAAAATTCTCGATCACCACCAGGTTCGTCCGGCTGCGATCGGTCTTCGCATAGAGAACGGTCTTCCCATCCGGAGAGATGGTAAAGCCGCCGATTGAGCCCCCCGCGCCCTTCAATCGCAGCACTTCGCCGCTCTTCGAAGTGCTGAAGCGATAGAAAGCCAGGTCCACGGCGCGGGCGCTTCGATCGAACTGCAGATAGTAAAGGCCGCCGGGCACGGCCGCCAGCGGCGACCCGATCAAAATGTGTTCGGGCTCGATCACCTCTTCCTCTTTGCCTCCGGCGGACGGGACGCGCCAGATGCTGCGCCCTCGCTGGAAATAAATAAACTGCCCGTCGGCGCTCTGTTCGGGTCTAATGGCGGGAGGCCCGGTCAGGCTGCGCGCCCGTGAACCGTCCGGCGCGGCACTGTAGATCATGGGGCCCACGTCGTAATAAATCGATTTGCCGTCGCGCGAAAAGGAAGCGTTGGCCCCGCCGGTGATGTGTACCGGGGCCGGTTTCCCGCCGCGCGCGGAGGCCGGCACCGAGAAAATCGCGCCGCCGCCATCGCGTTCGCCGATCGCGAGCGTTTTCCCGTCGGGGGACCAGCGCACGCCGCGCAGCGTCGGCCCATGAAAGTTGGTGACCTGCGCGCGGGCGCCGCTTTCCACCTCCGTCAGCCAGACTTCCTCGTTGCCGGTTTGGTTCGAAATGTCCGCCACCTGGCGGCCATCGGGAGAAAACGACGGATACGTCTCGGCGGCTTCGGTACGGATAAAAGGCTCGGCGGCGGTGGCGTCTGTTTCGCCGCCGTTCTTTTCCAAATCGATCCGTTGGCGCCAGAGGGATTCGGTCACGGGCGCTTCGGCGAACGCCAGCTTATTGCCGGCGCGGGCGATGGTGGGATCGCCGGCCGCGTTGCCGGCCGAGAGAATTTCGCGCGGGCTGCCGCCGGCCGCGGCAATGCGCCACAAGTGCCAGCCGTTGCCGCGCGCCGCCGCGTAGACCAGTTCGCGGCCGTCGGCGCTCCAATCCAAGCCGCGAATCTCGTCGTTGTCGAAGGTCAACCGCGTCAGCCCTCCGCCGCCCGGCTCGCAGGTATAAATGTCGGCCCCTTCGCCGCCGGTGTCGCGCGAAAGCGTTCCGCGCACGAACGCCACATGGTAACCATCGGGAGAAACGGCCGGGCTCCGGTCGGCCGTTTCCTCTCCAGGCATGCGCTGCGGCTTACCGGTGTCGATAGACATGCCTTCGGGAGAAAACTTCGGGCGCAAGTCGGGCTGCTCCTCTTCCGGATTGGTGATGCGCTGCAGCTTGCCGCTGTCGAGAGCGAGCAGCGCCAATGCGGGCGGCGAGATCACCACCAGCGACTTGCCGTCCCGGCTCCAGGCGATCGCGCGCGTAGGGCGATCCTTGCTCCGCTCCGCTTCCAGTTCCTTATCGTCCCAGCCAAGCGGCAGAACTCGTTCCGCCGCTGCGTCGCCGATCGCATTCACTGGCACCACCACGGCCCGCGCACCCTGGCCGTTCAGCCGCAGAAACGCCAGCTTCTTTCCATCGGGTGAAAATGCCGGACTGGTCTCGCCGCCTTCCCCGCGGGTGAACGCGGCTCCGGAGGTCGTGCCGGGCGACACCTCGCTCACCGAGATGCGGAATTCTCCTTGTGCGCCAGATGCCGGCCGGACGCAATACGCCAGCTTCCGGCCATCGGGCGAAAACGCCGGGCAAATTCGCGATTGCGACGGGTCCGCCAGAACGCTGCGCTTCTCCGCCGACCCGCGGTTCGAAACCAGTTTATCGGCCAGGCTCACCAGCCCGCCGACAAGGCCGAGTCCGAGCACCAGCATCACGCCCGGCCGCTTGAAAAAACTTGCCGTTGCCATCGGCTTCAGTATGGCATCATGGAGTAGCCACGGAAGCTCGCCGCCTTCGGCCGGTTTCCCGTGTGCCGATCTGGAAAACCCCATGTCCGAACCTCAGTTGTTACCCACCGCCGTTCTCCTGCATATCGCTCAAATCCTGAATGTGCCGCTGAAAAGCGTGGTCGCCACCATCGGCCTGCTCGATGAAGGCGGCACCGTGCCGTTCATCGCGCGCTATCGCAAGGAAGTCACCGGCAACCTGGACGAAGTCCAGATTCGCGCGGTGGAAGAGAAGCTGGCCTACTTCCGCGAGCTGGAGGAACGCCGGGCAACCGTACTCCAGTCCATCCAGGAACAGGGCAAGCTGACGCCCGAACTGCGCGCGCGTATCGAAGCCACCCTCGAAAAGAACGAGCTCGAGGATCTGTATCTGCCCTTCAAGCCCAAGCGCCGCACCAAAGCGTCCATCGCTCGCGAAAAGGGCCTGGAGCCGCTGGCGCAATGGCTGTGGGATCAGAACGATCCGCAGCCTCTCGAAGCCTTCGCGGCCTCCTTTGTCGACCCCGAAAAAGGCGTGGCGTCCGCGGCCGATGCGCTCGAAGGCGCACGCCACATCGTGGCCGAATGGGTCAACGAGAATGCCGAGTTCCGCAAAGGGATTCGCGCCATGATGGCGGCCGAAGGAATCGTCGCCAGCCGCGCCATCGAGGGCGCGCCCGATCCGGAAGGCAAGTTCAAGATGTACGTCAGTTACAGCGAACCGGCCGGCAAGATTCCTTCGCATCGCATGCTGGCCATTCGCCGCGGCGCCAAGGAAGGCGTGCTCACGTTTGAAATCGAGCTCGATAGCGCCAAGGCCATCGCCTGGCTGAACGCGCGGGTGATTCGCACCCAGGGCGAATGGGTGCCGCAGCTTGAAACCGCGGTGGAAGATTCCTATCATCGCCTGCTGAATCCGTCCATCCAGACCGAAGTGCGTCTGGAACTGAAAGACCGGTCCGACGAAGAAGCCATCAAGGTGTTTCGCGAGAACCTGGAGAACCTTTTGCTCTCGCCGCCCGCCGGCCTGCTCACCGTGCTGGCCATCGACCCCGGCATCCGCACCGGCTGCAAAATCGCCGTGGTGGACGATACCGGCAAGTTCCTGGAGCACGCGGTCATTTATCCTTTCGAGCCCAAGAACGACCTGGTCGGCAGCATCAAGACCCTGTCCGGCCTGGTGGCGCGCTTCCACGTGCAGGCCATCGCTATCGGCAACGGCACGGCTTCGCGCGAAACCGCCGCGCTGGTGGAGGATTTTCTGCGCCAGGCCAAGCTCACCCAGATTTTCAGCGTCTCAGTGAGCGAATCCGGCGCTTCCGTCTACTCGGCCTCGGATATCGCCCGCCAGGAATTTCCCGATCTCGATCTGACCGTGCGCGGCGCCATTTCCATCGCCCGGCGCCTGCAGGATCCCCTCTCCGAGCTGGTAAAGGTCGATCCCAAATCGATCGGCGTGGGCCAATACCAGCACGACGTGGACCAGCGTCGCCTGAAGCAAAGCCTGGAGGCCACCGTCGAATCCTGCGTCAATCGCGTGGGCGTGGACCTCAACACGGCTTCCTGGGCGCTGATGCGCTACGTGGCCGGCATCAACGAGCGAACCGCGCAGAAGATCGTCGAATACCGCAACGAGCACGGCCGTTTCCGCTCGCGCGTATCGCTGATGGCGGTGCCCGGATTCGGCCCCAAGACTTTCGAACAGGCGGCCGGTTTTCTGCGCATTCGCGGCGGCGAAAACCCGCTCGACATGACCGCCGTTCACCCGGAATCCTACGCCGTGGTGGAACGCATGGCGGCATCGCTCGGCATGAACGTGCCCGAGTTGATCGCCCGTCCGGAGCTGGTCGACAAGGTGAAGCTCGAAGGCTTCGCCAGCGAAACCGTGGGCATGTACACGCTGGGCGATATTCGGGAAGAGTTGCGCAAGCCCGGCCGCGACCCGCGCGAAAAATTTGTGGCCCCGCACTGGCGCGAAGACGTCCGCGAGATCGCCGACCTGAAACCCGGCATGACGCTCGAAGGCGTGGTCACCAACGTCACCCGCTTCGGCGCCTTCGTCGATATCGGCGTACACCAGGACGGCCTGGTGCATATCAGCGAGATTTCGAATCGCTATATAAAGGACGCCAGCGAAGTGGTGAAGGCGGGCCAGATCGTGAAAGTGCAAGTGCTCAACGTCGATCCCAAAGCCAAACGCGTGGCGCTGTCCATGAAGGCCCTGGCGGCGCCGGCGCCAAAGCCCGCGCCCAAGGTCAAAAAGCCGTCGATGGACGAGCAACTGGCGGCACTTTCGAGCAAGTTCAAAGTGCGGTGAGGCGGCTCGGTGGGACAGACGATCGTATTTTGTCGTCTGTCGGTTCCGCCCGCTGGAAGACCCCATGACAGGCGACAAGCGATCGTCCCTCCCGGGCGCCTCTGCCGCACATTGGCCTCGGTGACGAGCCGGGACGCCGGGTTCGGCGGCTGGGCTTTACGCCTCCCAAGGATTGAGGATCTCGACGCCCAAACCGGCAAAATCCCTCACGTTCCGCGTGACGATGACGAGGTCGTGCTCAAGAGCCGTTGCCGCAATCAAGCCGTCAGGGGCACTGATCGCCAACCCCTTCAACTGGCACCTACCCTCGAGTACGCCCCATCTTTCCGCGATCGCTTCGCTCACGGGCAGGATACGTGCGTCGAACCACGGGCGGAGCGTGTTGTCGAGCCACTGCCGCAGGCCGGCGCGGCGATGCTGTTCGGGATGAATGGTGAAACCTTTGCAAAACTCTCCGATGCTAATCACGCTGAGATAAAGCAGACTGTCGTCAGCGGTTTGGAGCCACCGCGCCACGCGCGGATCGGGCTTAATGCGGGTCAGCTCAGAGGGAACGTTGGTATCGAGCAGGAAACCACCGGTCATGAAAGATCAACCGGGCGCGCGCCGGATTTGTTGCGGCTGAAATCGAGGTCAAGCCCTTTTAGGGGCGACTCGGCGAACAGCTCAACCAGGCTCTTTCTCCCCGCGGGCCTTTCACGAAGGGGGGACGCGGAGACGGTTTCCTTTCCCTCAAGAGCGTCAAGGGCCTTTTCGAGTAGGTCATCGAGGGTGTGGAACTGCCCGCGCTGAATCTGCTCCCGGACGCGTCGTTCAAGCTCCGGGTTGTGGATCTCGATGTTCATTGAGAAGCTCCCTTCAGGTCTTTCTTTCAGGGTACGCCAAAAAGCAGGAGAACTGGCGCCCGGGCGAATGCAAGAGCTGTTTCGCGCCGTCGTTCTCTGCAGAGGCTTGACACACGACAGAATCAACCGTTTCGGAAGTTTGGCGGAACACGGGTCGACGCTGTGGAGTAGGTCTGAGTTGTAGGGGCGGCAGGGAGTTCGCCCGGCTCCTACTTGACCGCCACATGACATCGACGGCATAATATGAGCTGGATGGCATGTGATGTGGAGTTCACCGATGAATTCGGGAACTGGTGGGAGCATCTGACGGAGTCGCCATCTCGAACAACTCCGGCGGGAAGGACAGATCTAATGGCGCGCAAATTCAAGGAACTCGAAACAGGAATGTCCGCCGACGCGGTTGCGGCCAGCGACAGGGTTTACAATCAGCTCAAAGGAACAATGGCGCTGGAAGAACTACGCGATGCGCTGCGCATGACGCAGCAAGAGCTTGCGCGGGCGCTCAACGTGGACCAATCCGCCGTCTCCAAGCTCGAACACCGGACCGACATGTACGTTAGCACTCTGCGGCGGTGCATAGCCGCCATGGGAGGAGAATTGGAAATCCGGGCGACCTTTCCCCAAGGGACCGTTCGCATCGACCAGTTCGAACGGACCGCCGCCGAAGAGTGACGCCTATGGCGATTGCCGCAAACCACCTGGCGCGCGGAACCTGCTATAATCGAGGGGTTGGAAGTTGATCGTTACTCCCTCTCCCCTAGTCGGTAGTCGGCTCACCGGTTTTCCTCCTCGATTTAGACGTTAAATGAAAACTTTTTCAGAACTCTCCATTTCCGCTCAACTCAAGAGCAATCTCTCCAAGCACGGATTTGTCCAACCCACTCCCGTTCAGGCCCAGGCGATCGAGCCGGCACTGGCCGGTAAAGACCTGGTTGCCACCGCGCAAACCGGCACTGGCAAGACGCTGGCGTTTGTCCTGCCCCTCCTTCACCTGCTCGAAACGGAACCGCGCCGCCCCGGCGTGCGCGCCGTCGTCCTGACTCCCACCCGCGAGTTGGCCATGCAGATCCACGAAGTATTCGTGACTATGGCCGCCGGCAGCGGCGCCCGCGCCACCGTGGTCGTGGGCGGCGTCAGCGAGCGCGTGCAGTTGCAGGCCATTCGCAAAGGAGCGCAGGTGCTGATTGCGACTCCCGGCCGCCTCTACGATTTTCTCAGCCGTCAACTGGTCGACCTGCGCGGCGTGCGCATGCTGGTTCTGGATGAAGCCGACCGCATGCTGGACATGGGCTTCCTTCCCACCGTGAAGCGGATCCTGTCCGAAACCCCCGCCGACCGCCAGACGATGCTGTTCTCGGCCACCATCGAAACCTCCGTGCAGCACCTGGTCCAGGATCACGTGCGCAATGCCGTCCGCATTGAAGTCGGATCGATCACCCGGCCCGTCGAAAGCGTCGACCTGCACGTTTACGAAGTCGAGCAGGACCGCAAATTCGGGCTGCTGGAAAACATGCTCCGGGAAAATGACGGCTCGTTCCTGGTCTTCGCCCGCACCAAACACGGCGCCGAGCGCCTCTCCAGAAGACTCTCCCAGGCCGGCGTAAAATGCGCCGCCATTCACGGCGACCGCAGCCAGAACCAGCGGAACCAGGCGCTGAAGGGCTTTCAGGACAGCTACTACCGCGTGCTGGTGGCCACCGACGTCGCCTCTCGCGGCATTCACGTCGAAGGCATCGCCCACGTGGTGAACTACGACCTGCCGCAGGTTCCCGAGGACTTCATCCACCGGGTGGGACGCACCGGCCGCGCCGGCGCCCGCGGTACCGCTTCCACTTTCGCCACCCGCGGCGAGCGCGGCGAAATCGCCCGCATCGAGCGCACCCTGAAAGTACGGCTCGTGCCGCGAGCGGTATCCGGCGAATTGCTCGACGACCATGGCAAAGCTCCGGTCATCGTCATTCCAACCACCGCCCAGCGCCGCCTCCACGTGCGCAGCTTCGGCCCCAAGCACGGCACCGGCCGCCGCCGCGTTTCGTCCGTGATGTAAACTATTCGTTCACGTGTAATCGCTCCCGCGGGCTCGAATTGTTCGAGCCTGTGGGAGCGGTTGCCGGAAGCGCGATCGAAGATCTGGAACGATGCTTTCGCACCCGGAACGAAAACAAGCCATCCGCAAGTACAAAGAGCACACTCCCCCCCGCGGCACGTATGCCGTGCGCTGTAAGGCGACCGGCCGCGCTTGGGTAGGCTCGTCCCGCAATCTGGACGCCGCGAAGAATCGCGTCTGGTTCACCCTGCGTAACGGAAGCCATCCCGACAAAGCGCTGCAGAGCGAATGGAGCACTCACGGCGAACAGGCATTTCAGTACGAGATCCTGGAGCGGCTGGAGGATGATGTCTCCGACCTCGCCATTGGCGACCTCCTCAAGGAAAAGCGCCGTCATTGGGCCGCCGAATTGAGCGCCGCGGAGCTGGACGGCACCGCCTGAGAGCGGCACGGGCATCTGCTTCCTTCTTTCTACCACTCTAGCCCCGCAAACCTCGAAAGAATCCCCGCAAATCCTCCGCCAGCAGTTCCGGCTCTTCGGCGGCCGCGAAATGGCCACCCCGCGGCATCTCGGTCCAGCGCCGCACATCGTAACCGCGCTCCACCCATTGCCGCGGCGGAAACGGCGCCTCCTTGGGAAAATGCGCGATCCCGCAGGGAACCCTCACGCGCTCACCCTCGGCGAAGTGAAGCGGCGCCAGCCGGCCTTCATAGTACAGGCGAAAGGACGAGGAAATCGTCTCCGTCATCCAATACAGCGTCACATTGCCGAGCAGCTCATCGCGCGTGAAGCGGCGGTACGGATCGCCCTCGCAATCCGACCAGTCGCGAAACTTCTCCAGTATCCAGGCAGCCAATCCGGCCGGCGAATCGTTCAAGCCGTATGCCGCGGTTTGGGGATAGGTGCGCTGCATGTGAGAGTACGCGCCTTTCTCCTCCGCCCAGCGTCCCGCGGTCCGTAAAAACTCTTCCTCCGCCGGCTCGATCGGCCGGCCAGCCAGGTCCGGCCGGTACGATCCTGGAATGTAGTTGAGGTGGATGCCGATCATTCGCGGCGCGTGGCGCAGCCCGAGAATCGTGCTCACCGAGGCGCCGATGTCTCCTCCCTGGGCCGCGAAACGGGCGTATCCCAATTCGCTCATCAATTCGGTCCATAGTTGCGCAATAGCGAAGGTGTTCATGCCGGGCGCGGTGGGCCGGTCGGAATATCCGTAGCCCGGCATCGAAGGCACCACCACGTCGAACGCGTCGGCTGCGTCGCCGCCGTGGCTGGCCGGATCGGTCAACAGCGGAATGATCCGGCGGAACTCCAGAAACGATCCCGGCCAGCCGTGGGTGAGGAGGAGCGGCAGCGGCGACGGTCCCCGGCCCCGCTCATGGATGAAGTGGATTCCCGCGCCGCCCCCGGTATAGCGGAAATGCCGGAACCGCGACATTCGTTCCACTTGCGCTTTCCAGTCGAATTCGTCGCTCCAGTAGGCGTACAATTCGCTCAGAAAGCTCCTGTCGAAGCCGTACTCCCAGGCGGCCCCAATCTGGTCCGGCCAGCGGGTGCGGCGCAGCCGGCCGCGCAGGTCGTCCACCGCCGCCTGAGAATACGGTATGAGATACGGCTCAATCGGCATCCAACCTTTACTGTATATCGAGCGCCACGCGCTCCGCCGGTGCCTTCCGCTACAATTTGGAACTTCCCCAGGGCGCCAACGTGCTGGAAATCCGCCAGCCGGATTCCGTACACTTAGCCTGTGGGACAGGCCTCCCGGCCTGTCTTATTGGAATGCGGAGCACGACAGGCCCGGAGGCCTGTCCCACCATGAACCTACGAATTCTGGCGTTGGCGGCTGCGCTGGCCCTGCCGGCGGCATCGGACGAAGGGCTGTGGCTGTTCAACCTCTTCCCCAAGGATAAGGTGAAAGAAGCCTATTCCATCGATCTGCCGGACCGGTTCGCGGACGATCTGCGCCTTTCCTCGCTCAGCCTCGGTTCCGGTTCCGCATCGGGCGCGTTCGTCTCCGCTCATGGCCTCCTGGTTACCGATCACCACGTCGTGGCCGACTGTCTCGCCAAGCTCGGCCTGCTCAAAGACGGCTACTACGCTGCCGACCAGGCCGCTGAGCGTAAGTGTCCGAACTTCGAAGCGCGCGAATTGGTCGGCATCGAGGAGGTCACTCGCCAGGTCAAAGAAACCGGCGGCAAAGAGCCGGCCAAGGACAGCAAAGCCGCCGCCGAAGTGCTCGATAAACGCAATTCCCGCATCGCCCAAATCGAAAGGGATTGTGCCGCCAAATCCGGCCGCCTGTGCCAGGTGGTCAAGCTCTATTCGGGCGCGCGCTACGACCTTTACCAGTACCAGGTCTACTCCGACCTCCGCCTGGTGTTCGCGCCGGAGCAGGCCATTGCCTTCTTCGGCGGTACACCCGAGAGCCTCACCTACCCGCGCTATGACCTCGACGTGGCGTTCCTGCGCGCATATGTCGAGAACCGGCCGGCCGATACGCCCCATTTCCTGAAGTGGAGTGAAGATTCGATTCGTGAGAACGACCCGGTATTCGCCGTGGGCAACCCGGTGGGAACCGCCCGCGCCAATACCGTGGCCGAGCTCACCTTCCTGCGCGATACCGCCATCCCTGCCAGCCTGACACGCCTCCAGCGGCGCATCGAGGATCTGCGCACTTTTGCCTACAAAAACCCCGAAAATGCGCGCCTGGCCCTGATTTCGCTGGCCGATCTTTCCACCGTCTATAAGCTTACCGCCGGCAAAATGATCGGCCTGGAAGACGATCTGCTGCTGGCGCGCAAGTTGAACTTCGAGAGGAAGTTACGCGCCGCCGTAACCCACGACCCCAAGCTGGGCGCCACCGCCGCCAAGGTCTGGGACGAGGTGGCCGCGGCCTTCAAAGCCTGGGCGCCCAATGAGCGCGCCTACCAGGTGCTGGAAGCGCCCGCCGCCCAGGGTTCGCAGCTGTTCCGCGCCGCTCGCGAGCTGCTGCGGCAAGCCCCCGGCGCGACCCAGGTCGTCGCCGCGCCAACCGCGCTCGATCCCGCCGTTGAAACCGTGCTGCTGACGCGCTACCTCGAGGAGCTGCGCTCGCTGGGGGAAAAGGAAGCGCCGCTTAAAGCCATCCTGGGAAGCAAAACACCACAGCAGGCCGCGCAGGAAGTCATAAAGAATACCCGTCTGGGCGATGCCGCCGAGCGCCGGCGCCTGGCCGCCGACCGGGATCTGGTCGAGCGCTCCGAAGATCCCCTGCTCCGGCTCGTGCGCGAGCTCGACTCCGCCGCCCGCAAAATCTCGAAAAAGCGCGACGAATCGATTGGCGCGCTCGAAACCTCATCGTCGGAGCGGATCGCCCAGTACCGCTACGCCATTTTCGGCCCGGCCGATTATCCCGATGCCACCGGCACGCCCCGCCTCGCCTTCGGCACGGTAAAGGGCTACCTCGACCGCACCCAGGCGCCGGTGCCTTTCGCTACTACTTACGGCGGCCTTTACTACCTCGCCTCCAAGCTCCCGCCGCACGTATTGCCGGAGCGCTGGTCCGCCGGCAAACCCGCCGTTGGCGAGACCATCCCACTCGATTTTGCCAGCACCTGCGATGTTACCGGCGGCCCCAGCGGCGGCCCGGTAGTGACTGCCAAAGGCGAACTGGTGGGCGTCACTTTCGATGGCAACCTGGAAAGCATCGGCAATAGTTTTCTGTACTCGGACGACCAGGCCCGCGCCGTCCATGTCTCCGCCCGCGGCATCGTGGAAGCGCTGTCCAGGCTCTACGGCGCACGCCGGCTGTTAGACGAGCTGGGAGTTGCGCTGCCGCCGGCAACGTCACCCTCCGCCCCATAGCTCGGCATCGTGGCGAATGGAAAGCAAATGGTGGTGGGCCCTGAAGGATTTGAACCTTCGACCAACGGATTATGAGTCCGCTGCTCTAACCGCTGAGCTAAGGGCCCGAGTGCTCTTACTTCCATACTTTACCGAATTTCGCGCTCCAGCGCGGCCTGGCGATAGAGCCCGGATCAGCTCCCGGTCGCGGCGGCCAGGGATTTCCGGGCTTCCTCAAGCCGCTCCAGGTCGGCGCGGAGTTGCGGCGCCAGCTCAGTGCTGCCGCTCTCGACCACTTGTTCGATAGTGGCCAGCAACTCATCCAGCCGCCGCCTGGCTTCCTTCTCCACGCCCCATAGCGCGCCGTTGATACTCTCTTCCCATTGGGTGGCGAGCCGGCTGAGGTTCTGATAAACCAGGTAGGAGATGGTGCGGGCAAAATGGCGGTGAACGGCGGCCTTGATGAGCCACACTGGAAGAAGGGGCGACAGCAGTTCCCAGCTCCGGTCGAACACTCGTCTGACCCTGATATCCGGAGTGCCGGGCTCGACGACATGGATTTCGGTTTCGGTGGTACGCAGCGGCACGCCGAACGCCAGCATGATCCGGTCCGACAAGCGGTCTCGAAACTGCTGCAGCGCGCGGAATGCCTGTCTCTGCACCTTGCTCAGGGGCGCCAGAAACGCAGTGCGCTCGCGGATCGAAAGCTCGGTGAGTTCGCCGCATAGCGCGCTCGCCAGCCAGTCTTCAAACGAGCCAAGCATGGTGGCCAGGCTCTCGGTCCATTTCGGAAACTCCGTTTCGAAAGCTTCGAGCAGAGTGCGCTCCAGGGCCTTCTGGTGCGCCTCCAGCCGGCGGCTGACCATGGACCGCGTGCCAGCGGCGGCGTGTTGCACCACAAGCCGGACGGCCGATTCCACTTCGTCCACGATTTCCTTCTCGCCGATGACCTGTCGCTTCACTGCCTGGCGCTCGGACTCAAGCATTTCAGCCGACTTGAGACTCAACGCCAGGTAGTCGCCACACTCCCCGAGAAGGGTATCGATTTTGCGGGAGAGAATGGATTCGCGTTCCTCGGCGAAACGCTCCAATGTTCCACTGACAAGTTCCGCCTCCAGCGCCTGACGGAAGCGCTCAAAGCCGGGCTTTGTCGAGTACGGGAAGACCTGCGGCGTTCCGGGAAAATTCCTGGCAAGCTGGGCGCGGACGTAATCGACGACTTCGTCAAGTTCCGCCTGGCTCAGCAGGTCGGCCTTGGTGAGGAGTACGCCGACCTTCGGTGTGTAATGGTAGAGACTCTTCAGCAGCTCGATGTCACGCTGCGAAAGAGGCGGGTCGACACTCACCGCCACTAACGCGAGTCCCACATTCGGCAGCCAGTCGAGCGACGTCTGCGTGTTATGAGAGAGCGCGCTCTCGAGACCGGGCGTATCGACAAACTTAAGACCGCGAAATCGCCGTAATTCCGGCCACTCCACCGTAATCAGGTCGACTTGCTTGGCGTTCTCGGGATTCTCCTTTTCGGAGATGTAAGCGCCGATCCCCTCCAGCGGAACCTCGGGATCGCGGCCATCGTGGTGATGAACTCGCGCCTCGGCGCGGGCGCCATAACGGATTTCCGTGACCACGGCGGTAACCGGTACCACCCCAACCGGAAGGATGGCCCGTCCAATGAAATGGTTCAGGAAGCTGCTCTTGCCGGCCTTGAATCGTCCCAGCACGGCCACGCTGATCTCGTCCTGCGCCGCGGATGCCCGGGCACTTCGAAGAAGGCCGGATAGCGCGGCAATCCCATACCGCGCAGCTACGTCGGCGGCCAGATCGAGGGCCGGCCGTAGGGGGGAACTGGCGAGCATGGGGGTGGTATGCTGGCTGGATTCGGGGGAGTGCGCGGTACCGTTGGTTCCTGAGTCGGTGTCTTGGGTCCTCGAGATCATAGCTCCTCTTAACTAGGAGCCATCATTCCCGAGCCAACCTCGAGACGGTTGATGGCGGGCTCCATCACCAGCGGTCTGAACGATTATTATAGCGTTCTTTCCGGGCATCGAGGCTGCGGCGGCGAAGACAACTTGACGCCCTCGCCATACCTGCTATCGTGAAAGTAAGGTCCCGAAGGCTGGAGGCTATATCAACACCATGACCGTCGTCGTTAAATCCAAGGATGAGCTGGTCGTGCCCCGGAGCGTACGTCGTCGGGCTGGCATAAAATCCGGAGACCGACTGGAGTTCAAGGTGTCCGGCGGAATCATCAACATCGTTCCCGAGCTTCCCGCCGCCGACGACGAATACACGCCAGCCGAACGCCGTGCAATTGACGCCCGTCTGGCCAAAGCCCGCAAAGGCCCGTACTACGGGCCTTTCAGGACTGCCGACGAAGCGATCGCCTTTCTCGGCAAAGAGATCAGGGGCCGAAAAAGAGCCGCGCGCAAGACGACCTAGGCGATGAAGATCGTCTTATCCGACTGCGCCATCGAGGCCTTGAAGGATGCTCCTCCGCACGTGCGGCGGGCTTTTCAAAAGCAATTGCGGCTTCTGGCCGCGAACCTCCAATACCCATCGCTCCACGCCAAGAAGTACGACGAGGGCGGGGACCTGTGGCAGGCCCGTGTCAACAAGTCCTGGCGCTTCTTTTTCACGATCACCCACGACTTCTACCGCATTGAGGATGTCACTCCTCACCCGAAGTAGCGCGTAGGCGGCGGGATCGCCCGCACATGGATTCCGCGTTTGACCGGCTATCGGGCTTTAGACATAATGGATTCAGGCGTTGGAGTTCGCCGCAACCGCCCCTCGGGGGAAGATGACTCCTACAGAGAGGACTTTCGGTTGTGAGCACGCCCGGTCACTTGAATCCGTCGCAGCGGTTGCACCTGCTGACAAGCTGTCAGTACGCCGACAAGCTGCTGGCGGAGATTGAAGCGACTCTCGCCACATCGCGGTCGAAATCTCCTTTCCCTAAGTTCAAGCCGGACATCTCGCCGGCGCAAGCCAAGGTGGTCGAAGACTACATCGCCAGGATGCGCGCCCGGTTGGTTCGCATCCTGGACAGTCAGGGCGTGCCGATACCCGCGCCGCACGTCGGGTCGGTCCATTCCATTCGAGTCACGCTCGGATTTGTGGATATTGCCTTCGACGAGTGCCGCCCCAGGCGAATGGCCGGCTACGGAGAACTGGCGGACAACGCTGCCGTCGAAATCGCCGGGATTGTGGATGAAATGCGGGGCATCGTTTCCAGGCTCGATTCCTACCTGGCACAAGGCCAGTCGGCCGACCTGGAGCAGCGCTTGCGGCGACTGGAGGAAGCAGGCGGCGATATCGCTGTTGTTCAAGCCCTGGAACGAGCCATCAACCAACACGGCCTGGTGGAGTTTCGGCCCGCGCTAGCGACCATCGTCGAGCGGCTGGAAACCAGTGCGTTCGAAATCGCCGTCTTCGGCAGAGTCAGTTCCGGGAAATCTTCCCTACTGAATCACATTGTCGGCCGGGATCTGCTGCCGGTGGGGGTGAACCCCGTCACGGCGGTGCCGACGCGCCTGGCTTACGGCCCCGAGCCGCGCGCCACCGCCTGGTTCGCCGACCGAAAGCCGGAGCAGTTCGGCGTGGAGCGACTGGCGGAGTTCGTTAGCGAGCGGCACAATCCAGCGAACCAGCGGCACGTGACCCGCATTGTGGTGGAGCTGCCGGCCGATCGGCTTCGAGAAGGAGTGGTCTATGTCGACACGCCGGGGCTTGGCTCGCTGGCCACCTCCGGCGCGGCGGAGACCAGGGCGTATCTTCCCCGCTGCGATTTGGGCGTGGTGCTGATCGATGCCGGGTCGACTCTGACCGGGGACGATCTGGCCACCATTCAGAACTTGTACGCGGCCGGCATCCCGGCGTCGGTCCTGCTGAGCAAGGCGGATTTATTGACGCCGGCGGATCGGGATCGGGCGCTCGAATACGTGGGCGGGCATATCCGTTCGGATTTGGGTTTGGAGCTGCCGGTGCATGCGATCAGCATCAAGGCCGAATGTAGCGGTCTGCTGGAGAAATGGCTCGACACCGAGATTCTGCCGCTTTACGGCCGTCACGCGGAGCTGGCGCGGCAGTCGTTGAACCGGAAGATCGGCGCACTGCGGCTGGGAGTGGAAGCGGCGCTCCAGGCGCGCCTGAAGCGCTCGGGGCCCGGAATCGATATGGGCAAGGTGCGGGAATTGGAGACGGAGATCAGAACGGCCGCCGGGAAAATTGCCGAAGCGCGGACCGCATCGATCGAAGTGGCCGACGCCCTGCGGGAATGCGCCGACGGGGTGATCGAGACGGCCGCGAGCCATTTGATCGACGCGTGGGGCGCGGGCGCCGGCGTAACCGGCCAGGGCTTCATCAGGAACAAGCTGGAACAGGGCGCGGCGGCAAAGGCGGCGGAGATTGTGGCGGCCATCGAGGAGGCGGCGGCGAGCGCCGGAAACGCGCTGGCGAGTGCGGCCTCGGCGCTTGCACTCGAGAACGGGCCGGAGCGGGACGAGCTATTGGGGGTGCTGAAAAATATGCCCCGTTTCGATTTGGGCAACCTGGAAATCGAGGTCGGTCCGAGTCGGGCGGCGGCACTGTTGGGGCGACGGTGGGCGTTGGCACGGGTGGAACGGCGGATCGGAGCGCAAGCCGGGGACCAAATCGCCGCTGCGGTTGGGATCTATTCGCGCTTGCTGCAGTCCTGGGTGCGTAAGACCTTCACCGAATTGCAGGAGCGGTTTGACAGCTTCGCCGATGCCTATCGGGCGCATTTGGATCGCATGGCCGCAAACAAGACGGGCGTTGCGGACGAGCAGGCCGTCCACGACGATCTCGCGGCTCTGTGAGAGGGAGCGCGGCAATGGATTCCAGAGATTACATCGTCGCCTTCGAACTTGGCTCGACCGCCGATTGCCCGCCCGATTTTGAACTCCCACCCAACATGGCCGGATTCAATGCGGGGCTCTTCCTGCCGCGCGACGATCCGGATTGGTTCGGGCGGTCGTTCTATCCGCCGCGGATCCTGCTGGTGAAGGACGCAACGCTCCATATCGCTTCCCACTCCAGCACGGGAGAGGGGCCCCGGCAATTCCCCATCGAGCGGATCGCATCGGTCGAATCGGGCCACATGCTTCTGAAAGGATGGCTGCGTTTCACCGGTTGCGGGTTCGACTGCACGGTACCCTACAATACTCGCGGTTTTCCAGCGGTTTTTCGGTTCATGCGCCGGTTCCGCGACAGCCTATTGGGCGGCGCACCGGAACCGGAGACGGCGGCGGCCGATGCCGACGCCGGCCTCGATATCAAATTCGGCAACGCGTTGGCGCGGGAACTGGACTCCGGAGAAGCCGTTCTGACGCAGGCATACGAGCCGCCGAGGGAAGCCAGATCGAAGACCTGGTTGATTCCACGCCGGCACTGGTTCGCTGGCGACCTGCTGGCTCTGACGGCGCGGCGATTGCTGTGGATTACGGACCGGGAGAAGGGAGCGTATGCCCCATTCGGCAGCATCGCGTCCTACGCTCCGTTGGCCGCCGTGCGAAGCATCGGACTGACACCAGGCCGGCGCGGACAGGTTCTCCAAGTGGAATTGAACGGCGGTTGCGCGTGGCAGGTTCGGATCGCGTGCGACAGCCGCATAGATTGGCAGCGGGCCGCGGAGGATTTCACCGCGTCGCTCGGGATTCAAAGAGCGATGCTCCAGAGGGCAACTTCACATAGCTCGGCCGATCTTCGTGGCGCAGGCGCCGCGCCTGCAGCGCCGAGATTCGTCTCGGCGCTTCCCCGATCGGTGTGAGGTGCATCCAGAACCGACTGTGCTGTGTTGGGGCAGGCCCGCGGCCCGTAGGCGCTAACTTAACGTGGCGCACGCACTACTGCGTGCCGCGTCGAGACTCTTCTCGACGCCTACGCCCGGACTGGTGCGACGTGTGTTTGAGGGCTCGGACTCGCAGCCCGAGAGGGAGTTTCCCAATCGATCCAAAGCGCGTCGAGACGAGTCTCGACGCGGCACGCAAAAGTGCGTGCGCCACGTTGGGGCTAAGGAGGCGCCGTCGGGAATTCGGAGTTCGCGGCACGTCGAAGTGCGTGCGCCACGACGGCAACAGCGAAGTGATCTTGCCGCGAACTATGGCGCGAACTTCATTACCGTATCGATGCGCAGCGGAGAGAACTTGATATACCGGCCGGCATGGTATTGGGGTTGGGTGGCGAGCCGGCACATCTCTACGATCTGCCCCGGGTTCCCGCCGGCGCTCTCCAACACTTTTTCCCGGAACTCACCAAGGTCCAAGTGACGCAATCTGAAATGGTCGGCGGCGGCTTCGAACAGTTGTGCGGCGTCACGCTCGTGGAGCGGCGGAACATTCAGCGCCTTGGCCGGATTCCAGAAGAGCCTGGCCATTGCCCCCAGATCGAGAGCGTCCCTCGAAGCGGCGAAGAGAGCCATGCCGGGTGCGTGGTAGATTCGCTGCAGGAAACGGTAGGTGGGGAAGCCGGCGCCGGCAATGCCATCGAAGACCATCGGCGCGGGTGAGTGTTCGAGCGCAGTCCACAGCAGGCCTTTGAGGTGCATACTGGTCTGAACCGCGAGCCATGCCTCCGGATCGGCAGCGGGTTTCGCGCGCTCCATGAATCCGGCATGCCGCGCCGCGATCAGAGCGCGAGCCATGGCTGTCAGCAGCGCATGCAGGGTTGGCTGCCAGGCAATGTACAGCACCTTGCGATTGCCCGATAGCGCTTCCCGAATGAGCCGGGTCTTGCCGCTTCCCTGGGGGCCCAGCAGCAACAGCGGATCGCCGGAGGCAAACGCCAGGCTCAGCCGCTCGCGCTCCTTCTCCCTCCCCACGAAGGGCAGGTTCGGTTCCATCGAAACCGCGCTACTTGATGACGAGCACGTTGCAGTGCACCGTGGCTGTCAGGTTGTGGGCCGTCCCGCCCCAAATGTGCTGGTAGATGCGGGAATGTCCGGTGAATCCGATGACCAGCAGATCGATGCGGTTTTCCTGAACGAAATCGCCAATCGCCTTCACGGCATGGCCGGGCACAATCACCGACTCCAGGTCCACCGCATGCATGGCCGCACGCGTCCGGCAATGCTCGGCAAGCTGCCCGAAATAGCTGTCGGCCCGGTCTTTCTCTTCGCGGAATTCGTCGATCACCTCGGCGTGGCGGGGAATCTCCTCTTCCACGCAAATCATGCGCAGGCGCGCGCCCAGCTTCGCCGCCAGTTCAACTGCCGCGTCGAAGGCCTTGCGGGCGCCGTCGGAACCGTCGTGGGCAATCAGAATTTGCTCGATCATGTTATTCACCGGCTCCGATATCTTCAACCATTGCCGACACAGGCCGAACCGCCGCCTCGGACTTGGGCAGCAGGTGCCTGGGCATGAACCAGGCGTTGGCGATCGCCGTCGGTATGACGGCGCTGGCGATCACCGTTGCCACCAGATAGGAATACTGCGCCTCGCTGATGATCTGGTGATTCAAGCCGAACAGTGCGGATATGGTCCCGAAGGTCAGTCCCGTGGACATCATCAGAGAGTAGTACAACCCTTGGTGCCCTTCATGATTGAAAGCGCGCACGGTGGGAACGAGCGGGACCATTTTGCTTACCATTTTGGCCGCGAGCAGCGCCAGAAATGCCAGCGGCGTGGCGATGAGCGCCGGCACGGAAACCAGCGACCCGGCGCGAATGAAATAGAAAGGTGTGAGAAGGCCGAAGGTCAGAGTACGCAAGCGCCGGATCAGAACGTGATCCTTTCCCACCGTTCCAGCCAGCACCATGCCGATGATATAGGCCGGAAGCACGGCCTCGCTGCCGGCCCATGCTGCCAGCCCGCCCATGCCGAACAGCAGAAACAGTATGTACTTCGCCTCGAGCTCGGAAACGCGCCCCCCGTACCGCTGAAAGAACCAGGAGGTGACAAACGGCAGCGCCGCGAAAACCACCACGCACGTCCCGACAAAGATCAGTGTCCGCACCGTGAACGGGGCAAAGATCAACCCCAGCGCGATTACAGTGCCGAGATCGTTTACAAAACAAGCCGCCAGAATCCCTTTGCCAAAATCGGTGCGGTTCAAACCGAGCTCCAGCATGACGGCATATACGACGGCAACGGACGTCGTCGACAGCGCGACTCCGGCCAGCCAGCTTGCGGGGATGGACCACTTCAGCAGGAAGTGCGCCACCGCCGCGGCTCCCAGAAATGGCGCGAAAAAGCCGACCATCCCCACCACCATGGCTTCCTTCCACTTGGTGCGGAATATCGCCGGATCCAGCTCCGCTCCCGCCAGAAACGTCAGCACGATGGCTCCCGTCCCGGCTAGAAAACCGACCCAGGCGGACTTCGCTCCCAGTACCTCGGTACCGATCAGCGCGCCGATGATGAGCTGCGCCACCGTGCCAACCACGATCTCCGAGAGCGCCGTCGAGATCCTGAACCAAATCGATAGCAGCGTGGCGATCAACGCAAGGATCAGCCATAACGCCGCTGAAAACCAGACCTGTTGCATACCGGTCTCCAATATTAAGATTTAGCTGTCAGGGATTCGGCCCGAACCCCTACAGCAATTCTCGCTGCAGGAGTCATTGGCCGCTTGCGAGCGACGGTTCGGCGAACTCCACCGCCTGTTCCGAGAATAGCAGCAAAGAGCGGAAGGCTGCAATAATATGCAGAGCCGAGCCCATGAGAGTGCTGATCGTTTCCGACCTTCATGCAAACCTGGAGGCTGTGGCTGCCCTGCCGCGCAACTTCGACCGCCTCTGGGTGCTGGGCGACCTGGTGAACTACGGGCCAAATCCCGCCGAAGTCGTCGAGTTCGTCCGCGAGAACGCTGAGATGGCGGTGCGCGGCAATCACGATCACTCGATAGGCAACGATCGAGACCCGCAATGTTCGGCGCGCTTTCGCGCCATGGCGGAAGAAACCGGGCGCTATACGCGTTCGGCGCTGAACGAAGAACAAGTTCGGTACTTGCGCAATCTTCCCGTGAAGGCTACGGTGGCCGCGGAGGGAATCTGGTTTTCGATGTGTCACGCGGCACCGCCCGATCCGCTTTTTGAATATCGCGAGGAAGATTCGCCGCTGTGGCTGGCCGACGCAATCGCGCCGGGCATCGGCATAGAGCTGGTCGGCCACACCCACATCCCCTTCCGCCGCGCGCTCGAAAACCGCCTGGTGGTTAACCCCGGAAGCGTGGGGCAGCCGAAACACGGCCGCGCCGAGGCGCGCTACGCGATTTGGCAGGATGGCAAGATCAGCCTCGAATCGGTTCCGTATGAAGTGGAAGCCACCGTCGCGAAGTTGCGCCGCCTCCCTCTGTCGCCCCAGGTCTTCGAGGATCTGGCATTCGTGCTGCGGCACGGCAGGGTTCCCTCCGCGCGATAGCGCTCGTTGCCCCAACTGGCGCCATAAGTTATAGTCGAGCTTCGAAATCGCATCGCATCGTTTTCATTTCGATCCTCGATTTGATTTCCATTCGCAAGGCACAAGGAGTCATAGATGACCAAGATCGTAAGCGTGATAGGCCGTGAGATACTCGATTCTCGCGGTAACCCTACCGTTGAAGCCGAAGTCGGGCTCGATGGCGGCGCGGTAGGCGCCGCGGCCGTTCCTTCCGGAGCTTCGACGGGCGAAAAGGAAGCCGCCGAGCTGCGCGACGGCGACAAGAAGCGCTACGGCGGCAAGGGAGTCAAGAAGGCCGCGGGCCATATCGGGAAGGAACTGGCCACCGCGGTTTTGGGCCACGATGCCACCAACCAGCGGGCCATCGATCAGGCCATGATTGACGCCGACGGAACGCCGAACAAGGGAAAGCTGGGTGCCAACGCCATTCTCGCCGTTTCGATGGCCACCGCGCGCGCCGCCGCGAACGCTCACCGGCTGCCTTTGTACCGATACCTTGGCGGCGCCAATGCCTGCATTCTTCCCGTGCCCTGCATGAATGTGCTCAACGGCGGCAAGCACGCCGACAACACCGTGGATTTCCAGGAATTCATGATCGCGCCGCACAACGCGCCCTCTTTTGCCGAGTCGATTCGGATGGGCATGGAGACCTTCCACACGCTCAAGCAGGTCCTGAAAAGCAAGGGTTACAGCACCGCGGTGGGCGATGAGGGCGGCTTCGCTCCCGATCTGAAATCGAACGACGAAGCGGTCGAGCTCATTCTGGAAGCGATCTCCAAGGCCGGCTACCAGCCGTCCACCGATATCTCGATTTGCCTCGATCCGGCCGCCAGTGAGATGTGGGACGACGGCAAGTACGTGCTCTTCAAATCCAGCAAGAAGGCCATCACCTCCGACGAACTCATCAAGATCTGGGAGTCGTGGGCAAAGCAGTATCCCATCGTGCTTCTCGAGGATGGCATGGGCGAGAACGACTGGGATGGCTGGCGGAATCTGACTGTCGCTCTCGGGAGCAAAATCGAGCTGGTCGGCGACGACGTATTCTGCACCAATCCCAAGATTCTTCAAGAGGGGATCGAAAAAGGCATCGGCAACGCCGTCCTCATCAAGTTGAACCAGATCGGCACGGTGACGGAAACGCTGGAAACCATGGAACTGGCGGCGCGCAATGCCTACCGCTGCTTCGTCTCTCATCGATCCGGCGAAACCGAGGACACCTTTATTTCGGATCTGACGGTTGCCACCGGCGCGGGCCACATCAAGACCGGTTCGGGCTGCCGCAGCGAGCGGGTGGCGAAATTCAACCAGTTCCTCCGCATCGAGGAACGGCTGGGAGCCAGCGCGCGATTCGCGGGCCGGTCCGCTTTCGGGCGCTAAGCACACAACCTCACAAGCTCGCCAACGTATCTCCCGGCAACCGCTCCCTAACGGTCGCGGCTCGGAAACGCGCGCCTCCGAGCCGCGACCGTTAGGGAGCGGTTGCCCATTATGCGGCCGTAATTCCGAAATGGAGGGCTAAGCGGCGCGTCCAAGTGGGTAGTCGTGCCCGGCAAAACTGCCCGCCACACAACCGGCTTATGTCATAATCCGACTGGATGAAAACTCGTTACAAGGTCCTTTTTTTCCTTTTTCTGGTTTCGACCATCAGCTACCTGGACCGCGTCTGTCTGTCGGTGGCGGGGCCCTCCATGCAGTCCGCCCTCAACCTGAAACCGGCCCAGTGGGGATGGGTGGTCGGTTCGTTCGTTCTCACCTACGCGTTGTTCGCCGTGCCGACGGCTTCTTTGGGCGACCGGTACGGCGCCCGCCGCGTCCTTACCCTGATCGTGCTCTGGTGGTCGGCCTTCACTTTCCTCACCGGAGCGGCGATCGATTACCGGATGCTTCTGATCACTTCGCTGTTGTTCGGGATCGGCGAGTCGGGAGCCTATCCGAACGCGGTCGGAGCGCTTTCGCGCTGGTTCCCCAAGGCGGAACGCGCCAGGGCCGTAGGCGTGGTCTGGATGGCGGCGCGCGTCGGCGGCGCGGTGGCGCCCATCATGGTGGTTCCGATCCTGAAGGCCCATGGATGGCGGGCGCCGTTCTTTCTGTTTGCCGGCACCGGCCTGGTGTGGGCGGCGTTCTGGTATGGGTGGTATCGCGACAATCCGGCCGACAAGCGTGGCGTCAAACCAGCCGAACTGGAGGAGCTTCTCAAAGAGCCGAAGACCGCCACGGCTGCCGCCGCGCCGTGGGCGCTGGTGCTCGGCAACCGCAACGTTCAGTACCTCATGGCCATGTATTTCGCCTACTGCTTCGGCGGTTACTTCTACCAGTCGTGGCTGCCCACGTACCTGGTCAAAGGGCGCGGCTTCAGCCAGGATCAGATGGCGGTCTGGTCCTCGCTGCCGTTCATTCTGGGCGCTTGCGGCAACCTGATCGGCGGCGCCACCAGCGACTTTCTCGGCAAAAACTACGGGCTCAAGATCGCCCGGCGTACGGTGGGCGCGGCGGGGTTGGGCCTCGCGGGCCTGCTCGAGTTGGTAGCCGTGTTGACCCACAGTGCCACCCTGGCGGCGATCTTTCTGGCCCTCGGCTTCGGTTTCATGGATTGCATGATGCCGGCAAGCTGGGCCGCCTGCCTCGACATCGGCCGCAAGTACGCCGGCACCGTCAGCGGGGCCATGAACATGGCGGGCCAGGCCGGTTCCTTCCTCTCCTCGATCGTCTTCGGCTACATGGTCACGGCGTTCCACAGCTACGACCTGCCGCTGGTGCCGATGGCCATTGCCCTGTTTATCGCTTCCTCGCTCTGGTTGAAGATCGACCCTACCAAGTCGCTGGCCGGAGGCTAGGCGCGATTCGTGTTTCGTGGAGCGGACTCTTCAATCCAATGCCGCATACTTTTCCAGCCAACGCCCGCCTGCGCAAATTGTATTACAGTTCCTCGGATTCTTCTCTGGCCGCGACGATTTTCGTGTCCGCTCTGTGGGGCAGGCCAGGTGGATCAAGCTTTCGGCCCAGCCCGACGGCACATTTACGGTCACTAACAGCCGCAACGGCTTCAGCAAAACATACCGTTCCTTCGGCACTTCCGAGAAGTTTCCCGGTTGCGTTCATTTGAGTTGACCCACTCTTGGAACAGGATTGGAGCGAGGATGTCGCCAGCGATATCATCCACGCCGAAGGCGTGCTGGGGTGGTTTT
>Ga0182016_10000006_pt1 | contig 239067 bp, 239 predicted proteins | sample 712S2MmetaG_FD_120491 | JGI IMG/M metagenome (GOLD analysis project Ga0182016, IMG submission 120491) | Permafrost microbial communities from Stordalen Mire, Sweden - 712S2M metaG | ecosystem: Environmental > Terrestrial > Soil > Wetlands > Permafrost | place: Sweden: Stordalen | collected... | reverse complement strand
GATCGCGTAGCCCTGCGGGGGTGCGCCCGGGATCGGCAAGTCGAGCCGGCCGGATGCGTCGACCGAGCCGTTGCCGACCCGGGCGTGCAGCGCCTGGAGCGCGACGGACGTTCCTTCAAAAGCCAGCTGAGCGCTGGCATCCCGGATCGGCGAGGTCTCGACGCTCGAAACGTAGGAGCCGTTCGTGAGGCTGACCGTACCGAGCACGCGCGGTGAGCGGACCGTGCCCTCGAGCGCGAGATGCCCATCGACCGTGCCGGTGAGCTTCGTCCCCGCGCCCGGAAGCAGCGGCGCCAGCGACGTCAGGTCGACGCTGTGCGCGTCGGCCGTGATCGAGAGCGGCGCCTGGGGCGGCCCGATGCCGGCCGGATTGAGGGAGATCGGGAGGGACCCGGCGATCACCGCCGAGCCGTGGTTGAGCACGAACTCGGCGCTGTTGAGCCTGACCGTATGCATGTCGCTCTCGAGGTTGCCGATGATGCGCTGCACCAGCAGCGGCCCGTAACGCGGCTTGGTCGCATCGAAGCCGGCGGTGAGTTGGGGCTTGGCGTACGAGCCGGTGATCAGGACGTCGGACTCGAGTGCGCCGGCCACATCGACGTTCTTGCGCGGCAGTGCCCGCCGGACGGCCGTGGCGAGGTCGGGAACGGAGGCATGGACGTGGAGCGAGAGCGGATCGGCCGGCGTAAGCCCCACCACGCCGTTAGCGGTTAGCTGCACGAAGCCAAGATCGGCGCTGGCCGTATCGATCGAGACGCGGTTGCCGAGGATCCGCGTCGTGGCATCGGCGCTGAGCACCGGAAACGGTCCGATCTGGCCGCCCGCCACGGACGCGTGGCCGCCGATGGCCAGCCGCGGAAAGACGCCCGCGATCTGGCCGCCGGCGGTGAAACGCCCGAGGATCGGATACGTGAAGCCGGCCGCGGGGAGGAACGTGCCGAGATCGACGCTGTTCGCCGTGACGTCGGCCGCGATGCGGGCCCGGCGCAGCGCATCGATCGGACCCGCAGCTGCCGGGACGATCGTGCCGCCGGCGTGCATGGCGCCGGCCGCACCGGCGATCGCGAGGTCCGCGGCGATCGTGCCGCCGGCGGTCGACCAGTGCCCGTTCACGGTCCCGAGCGGAAAGCGCCGGAGCCGGGTCCCGGTCAGGGCCACGCTGCCGGCGGTCGTCGTCTTCCGGCCGGAATTGCTGAAGCTGAAGTTCAAGGCGCCGGTTCCGGCCATGATCTCGCTTTCATCGAAGTAGTCGTCGAAATCGGCCAGGTTTGCGGCCGGGCTGCGCACCGAAAGCGCGAGCGCGCCGTCGCCGGCCGACGCGTTGAACGCGGCGTGCGTGCTCCCGACCGTGACCCGGCCCTGATCGACGCGGATGGCGCCGTTCGTCACCGCAAGCCGCCCGCCGGCATCGCGAAACGGCAAGCCGTTATACGAGCCTTCGGGTGCGTCAACCGTGCCCGCGATCGACGGCGCGTCGCTGCCGCCGAACACGTGCAGCCGCGCGCCGAAACTGCCGTCGGCATGACGCAGCGGCAAATGCAGATCGTGGATCACGTCGCCGACGTCCCCCAGCGCCACGCCCGCATCGAGGTCGTAGCGGAAGTCACTGCCGCCGATGTCGTCGATGCGCCCGCCGAGACGGCCGTACGTGCCGCCCAGCGCCGCGATCCCGTCGCGAATGCTCAGCGTGCGTCCGTCCAGCGCGATATCGACCCAGCCGCCGAGCGGGTAGCCGCGCGCCACACCGCGGTCGAGATCGATGCTGCCGTGAAACGACGGCCGCTCCAAGTTACCGAGGCCAAAGATCGAAACGCGGCCGGCATCGAGCGGCAGACCCGAACCGGCGAACGCCGCCGCCGGCACGCCGACCATCGAGATCGCCGTTTCTCCGCCGCGCGCGGCCGCGACCGCGTGCGCACCATCGAGCGTCGCGGCGCCGGTGACGATTCGCACGGTGGTGCCCGCAATCGTCATCGTTCCGGCGGCCGCTCCGAGCGCGACGCCGTGAATGCTGCCGCCGCCGAGCACCGCGCCGGCCGTCTGCACGGTTACGCCGCGGTCGTCGACCAGTGCCGCGACCGGTGCGTGCACGGTGCCCCGTCCGCCGATGTCACCGGTGAACACGCGCAGATCGGCGAGCGAGCCGTCGTAGGTGCCGCGCACGCCGAACACGCCGCGCGCAACGGCGCCATCGCCGCTGAATCGGCCGCGCGGACCATCCAGACGAATGCCGTGGAGCCGCATATCATCAAACGTGCCGCCGAGATCCGCGGAGAGCGTGCCGAGTGGATAGTGTTCGAAGCGCGCGTCGTGCATCTGCACGTGACCGGTAACGGCAAAATCGCTCGGCGGTCCGCCGGCGACGATCGCCGCGTCGACGATACCGCCGATGTCCGGGAACCCGACGATCTGCACGCCGGGCAAAGCCGCGATGCGTTCCGGCACGGCGAAACGATAGTGTTCCGCGACCGCCCAGCCCGCGCTGATCGAGGTGGCCCGTTCGAGCCGGAACGCGCCCGCGAGCACCGAGCCGTTATCGCGCGTAAAGAGAAACGGCCCCACTTCGCCCGTGCCGTGTTCGTCGATCGCAAGGAAGCCCGCACCGGAGCCGTGCGCGCCATCGGAATCGATGGTGCCGCGCGCGCGGAAGCCGTTCACGCCGCTGCCGCCGACGATCGCATCGGCGCGAATCGTTTCGCCGGCTGCAATCGCTTGCGCATACGGCAGCGACGATGCCGGTCCCTCAACGTGCACGGCGCCTTCGAGTTCGGCCACAGGTTGACTCACCGCAACCTCGCCGGCGAGCGAACTCTGCAGCGCGCCGAAGCCGGTGTGAAAGCCGCCGAACGAAACGATCCCGTCTTCGTAGTCGACCGTACCACCGGCGCGATCGAGCGGAATTTTGGCGTAGTACACGCGCGGCGACGAAATGACCGTGCGGATCAATGGTTGCGCGGCGCTCGCCGTCACGAGCGTTTCCACATGCAACGGTCCGCGCACCGGCTGATCGCGCAAGAACGTGAAGAGCTCGCGCAACTGGGCGAGTTGCGGATCGGCCGTAATGCCGAGCCTGAAGTGCACGTTCGCAAAGTCGTACATGCCGCCGCGAATCTGCAGCGGCATGCCGGCCACGATGCCGTGCAAGTCCGGTGCGGTGACGCCGTCGTCGAAGAGGTCGATGCGCCCGTGCAAATCGCGAATGGGTTTCGCCAGCGGGCCCAGCGCGATCTGCGCGCCGTCGAGCGCGCCGCCGCCGCCGAGGCGATAGCCGAACGGCGTTTGCGCTTCGATGCCGATCGCATACGCGCGCACATCGACATCGCGCATCACGCCGTCGTCGAATCTTGCGATCGGCGCGTGCACCAGAAAGTTCAGCATCCCACGCAACGGAAGTTGCGGCGCGCGGAAACGGTGCATCGCAAAGCCGCGCGAGTAATCGATGACGGACCGAACGCTCAGGGGCCAGCGCGCGATCGGCGCCGACTGCGAGCGCCGCCCGACGAGCGTACCGTCGATGCGCGCGACCGTGCGCGCATTGGACTGCACCGAGGCGTCGATCGACACGCCGACGACGGCTTGTTCGGCGAGGTCGCGCTCGAGCGGCGCTTGGTCGATGAGTTTGATCGTGCCGTCGCGCACCCGCGCGCTAAAGAGCAGCGGCTCGGCGGCGGCCTGCGTCGAGGCCGGCGGCGACGACGACGTACCGCCGCGGTTGAAGTTGAACGAACCGTCGGCGTGCCGGACGAGCGTCAGCGTCGGCCGGTCGATCGCAACGCCGGCGAAGCCAAAGCGGTGTTTGCCGCCCGGAAAGATGTCGCGCAGAGCGTAGTCGACATCGACGCGGGCCGCGTCGAGTACCGGATCGCCGTTCTTGCCGACGTGCATGTTGGTGAACGTCGCGTGCGACCAGCCGAGCGCCATGTCGCCGAACCGGACGTCGTAGCCGATCGCCGCGCCGAGCCCGCGCTCGACGGCGAACTTCGCGATCGCGTGATGCGTCAATGCCAGCGCCAGCACGAGCGCCGCAGCGATCGCGAGGGCGCTACCCCACCGGCGGCGTTGTGACATCAGGCGCTCACTCAACGTGTGGCGTTTGGGCCTTCACCCACGCCGTTCCCGTTACCGGATCGTTACGACTTGATGAGGGCGGATCGGGCGCAAGCCCGAACGCGAAGGATTCGCCGCAGGCGAATCCACTAGAGATCGAGGTTGCGAACGGTCCGGGCGTACTCCTGAATGAAGAGCTTGCGCGGTTCGACCTTGTCGCCCATCAGCGTGGTGAACATGCGCTCGGCTTCCTCACTGGCTTCGTCAAGCGTCACCTGTTTGAGGCGGCGGCTATTCGGATCCATCGTAGTATCGGCGAGCTGCTCGGCATCCATTTCTCCGAGACCCTTGAACTGCTGGATGGTGAACTCTTTGGGATCGTCGCCGTCGAAGATGAGCTTGAGTTCTTCTTCGGTGAACGCCCACCACTGCTTCTTGCCTTTTTTCACGCCGTAGAGCGGCGGCTGCGCGATGTACACGTACCCGCGCTCGACCAGCGCTTTCATTTGGCGATAGAAGAACGTCAAGAGCAGCGTGCGGATGTGCGAACCGTCGACGTCGGCGTCGGTCATGATGATGATCTTGTGATAGCGCAGCTTGTCGGCGTTGAACTCTTCGCCGAAACCCGTGCCGAAGGCCGTGATCATGGTCCGGATCTCTTCGTTGCCGAGCATCTTGTCGAGTCGCGATTTTTCAACGTTGAGGATCTTACCGCGTAGCGGCAAGATCGCTTGCGTGTTCGGATCACGGCCGCCCTTGGCGGTGCCGCCGGCCGAATCGCCTTCCACCAGAAAAATCTCGCAGCTTTCCGGATCTTGCGATTTGCAATCGACCAGCTTGCCGGGCAGGCCGCTGCCGTCGAGCGCGTTCTTACGGCGGGTGAGATCGCGGGCTTTTTTGGCGGCTTCGCGGGCGCGCGCCGCCGACATACACTTCTCGACGATGACTCGCGCGATCTTCGGATTTTCCTCGAGGAAGAAATCGAGCCGCTCGGTGACGAGCGCGTTGACGATCGGGCGCAGCTTCGCGTTGCCCAACTTGGTTTTCGTTTGGCCTTCGAACTGCGGGTCTTGCAGCTTCACCGAAACGATCGCGGTCAGGCCTTCCATGCAGTCGTCGGTGGAGAGGTTCGCGTCGGCATCCTTGAGCATGCCGCGCTTGCGCGCGTATTCGTTCACCTTTGTGGCGACCGCAGTGCGGAAGCCGATAAGATGCGTTCCGCCTTCGATCGTGTTGATGTTGTTCGCATAGGAGTAGACGACTTCGTTGTAGCCGTCGGTCCACTGCAGCGCGCATTCAACGAGGTTACCGTCGCGCTCGCCGTTGGTCGAAATGACCGGCGTCAGCGCTTCTTTGTTCTCGTTGAGCCACTCGACGAACGAGACGATGCCGCCCTCGTAAAAGTAAATCTTCTCTTTGGGCTTGTCGCCCTCGACTTCGACGCGCTCGTCTTTCATCGTTATGCGCAGGCCGCGATTGAGAAAGGCGAGTTCGCGCAACCGCTTCTCGAGCGTGTTCCACGAGAAATCGAGCGTCTCGAAAATCTCGGCGTCCGGTTTGAACCACTGATAGGTGCCGTTGCTCTCGGATTTGCCGATCTTCTTGAACGGCGTCGACGTGATACCGCGCTCGAACTTGATCTCGTAGAGATTCCCGTCGCGGCGCACGCGCGTCGTCATTTGCGATGAGAGCGCGTTGACGACCGACACCCCGACGCCGTGCAAGCCGCCGGACACCTTGTAGCCGCCCTTGCCGAACTTGCCGCCGGCGTGCAAGATGGTCATTGCGACCTCGACGGCCGGCAGCTGTTCCTCGGCGTGAATGTCGACCGGAATTCCGCGGCCGTTGTCGTTCACCGAAACCGAGCCGTCCTTGTAAATAACGACATCGATCTCGGTGCAATAGCCGGCGAGGGCCTCGTCGACCGCGTTATCGACCACTTCGTAAACGAGTTGGTGAAGGCCGCGTTCCGACGTACTCCCGATGTACATGCCCGGACGTTTCCGGACGGCTTCGAGGCCCCGCAGGACCTCGATTTGTTCGCCTGTATAATCTTGCATTCCGACACTACCACTTCGCCACCCGCGAAAATTTTCACCTCAAAACCGAGGATTTAGCTCCCCTATTTCCCCGATTCGACCTCGCGTATGAAGGCGTACAAGTCGCCGAGCGCGTTTTGACGCACCGGCGAGTCCAATTCCAGCCGGTTTGGGTCGATGCGCGTTTCGAGCAGGACGTACGAGCTTGCCAATTTGCGGATACGGATGCGGTCGATTTCGGCCTTGACGGCGTGCCGTTTGCGCGCCAACCGAAGCTCATCAACCCAAGCGCGGAGCAGCCTGCGGCGGATCCGATCGTAGGCCTCGGCGGTAAGCCCGTCGACTTGCGTGATCACGGCTTCCGGGTCGAGCCAGGGCGCATCGAACAAGATGCGTTCGCACTGCTCGCGCACGCCGCGTTCCTCGCCGTCGGCACACGGACGGCAGCGGTCGCCGGTGGCGATCGCTCCGCCGCAGGTCGCACAGAACGCGCCGCCGGCGGCGCGATGGGCATTGCGCCGGCGCTCGACGACGGCGCGAAAGCGCGCTACCGCGTCGTCGGCGCTAACCGGTTTTCCGGCCGGGAGTGCGCCGGCGACGGCACTGCGCACCAACCGCCGTCCGCCGGCGCCGCGCGCCGCGCGAATCGTACCGATGCGAAAGCGCAGCCGCTCGACTTGCGGAACCCCGAGCGCGACCACGCTGCGGATGATCTCGCGCTCGAGAAACGAGAGCTGGTGGCTCCACGCGCCGGATGCGGTGATGACGACGAGCGCCGAACCCGTCAGCGCTACGGGCTGCGCGGCGCGCGCAACGTCGTCACCAACGATATCGGCCCACGCGGCGCGAATCACCGTGAGCGGATCGCCCGGACGCCCCGCGCTCGGACGCCAGCCGGCCAGCGCCGTGCCGAGTTTGCTCAGCACGCGGCGATCGTCGCCGCAGAAATGCGGAAGCGCGCCGCGTCATCGAAACGCGCCGGCAAGTCGGTGGTCGTGAGAAAGGCCTGTTCGAACGTGCCGACCGCAGCAAGAAAACCGCCCGCGCGCTCGGCATCGAGTTCGGAGAGCACGTCGTCGAGTAAGAGGATCGGGGCGTCGCCGGCCCGGGAGCGCATGGTTTCGTATTCGGCAACCTTGAGTGCAAGTACCGCCGTGCGCTGCTGTCCTTGCGAACCGAACGCGTCGAGCGGGCGCCCGTCGATCGTTAGGCGCAGGTCGTCGCGATGCGGCCCAACGAGCGTCGTCTTACGGCGCAGCTCCGCATCGAGGTTGTTCGCGAGTGCGGCTTCAAGCGCCGCGCGCGGATCGGCATCGGGCGCGCCCACGTTCGGCGCGTAGGTGATCGCCACGCGTTCGCGTGTCCCGGTCCACCGTTCGTACACGCCGTCCGCAGCCGCCGCAATGTCGGCGACGAAGGCCGCGCGCGCGGCGATGAGTCCCGCGCCGGGAGTCAGCAATTCTTCGTTGTACGCCAACAACAGTTCGCGATCGGGTGCAATCGCGCCGCGCAGCAACGCGGCTTTCTGCTGCACGATTTTTCCGTAGCGCGCGAGATCGCGATAATACGCGGGCGAAAGCTGCGCGAGCGCGCCGTTGAGAAACGTGCGCCGCAGGGCCGGGCCGCCGGCTACGAGCTGCAAGTCGGCCGGCACGAACGTGACTACCCGCGCGCGCCCGAGAAACCGCGCGAAGCCCACCGCCGAACCGTTAACGTCAAACGTTTTTCGCGCGCCGTTGCCGGACCGCGCGATCGACGCCCGCAAGAAGATCTCGCCGGCCGGAACTTGTGCTGTGCCGGCAATTTCCGCGAGTTGCGTGCCATCGCGAATCAACTCGCTCTCGCGCCGCGCCCGAAACGATTTGCCGATGGCGAGCATCGCGATCGCCTCGAGCAAATTGCTCTTCCCTTGCGCGTTCGGTCCGACGAAGACGTTCAGTCCGGGCGCCGGCGCGAAGTCGAGCGCCGGGTAGTTGCGAAAGTCGGCCAGACGCAGCGCGGTGAGGAGCAAAAACGCCTACTGGCGCAGCGGCATCAACACGAAGAGCTGCGTGCCGAGATCGTTCGCTTCGAGCGGCCGGATCGCAGCGGGCGAGAGCGGCCCGAGGAACTCGAGTACGGTCTGCGGGGAATCCACGTGGTTGAGGATCTCGACCAGATAGCGCGCGTTGAAGGCGATCGTGAGATCGTCGCCGGTCTGTTCGACTTCCAGCTCTTCGTAGGCATTGCCGGTGACATCGGATTTGGCCGTGATCATCAGCGTGTTGTTCGTAACTTCGAGTTTGACCATCGAGGCGCGGTCGCCGGCTACGAGTTCGGCTCGGCGCAAGCCGCCGATCAAGGCGCTCGTGTTTACGGTGACCGAGCGGTCGAATTTGGCCGGAATCACTTGCCCGTAATTCGGGTACTGCCCATCGACGAGACGCACCACGATGGAGGTTGTTCCCGCCGTGAGCATGAGCTGGTTTGCCTGCGCCCCGAGCGCCGTTGCTTCGAGCATCTCGGCCGACCCAAGATTGCGGGCCGCCTCAGCCAGCGCTCGCGATGGAACGATGTACTTAGCCGTGCCCTCGAACGGACGATCGAGCGTACCGGTCCATTTCGCAAGCCGGTATCCGTCGGTCGCAACCAGGGTGATCGACGACCCCTCGAGTTCGAGCAGCGTACCCATCAGCACCGCGCCGCGCGCCTCTTCGCTCGACGCTGCGAAAATTGTGGAGTTCACGCCATCGCGGAACTTCTTGGCGGCGATGGCAAACGACGCGCCCTTTTGGGCGGTGGGCAGCGGCGGGTATTCATCCGGCGGGAGGGCGAGAAAATCATAGTTCGAGCGCTCGGCCTTGATCGAGGCGCGCGTGGGCGAACCGGTGAGTTCGAGCAATCCGGCCGGCAAGTTGCCGAGATAGCCCGAGAACAGCCTGGCCGGCACGGTAACCGCGCCGTGTTCGGAGATCTCCGCCGGGAACGATTGCTCGAGCGTCAGTTCCAGATCGGTCGCGCGCACCTTGATGCCGGATTCGTCGGCCGTGAGGAGCACGTTCGAAAGAATCGGCACCGTCGTGTGCGCGTTCACGATCTTGCTTGCAGCACCGACTGCCGAAGCGATGTCTTTGGTACTACACGTAAACTTCACTCGTCCACCGCTCCGTCGCGTCCCCGACGCGTTCGTTTATAAGTATTGAAGATAACCGTCGTATCAGTAGGCACGTGCACGGCGTGTATGAATCGGGCAAACCGCCGTCGTTACAGCGTTTGCGCGATTTAGAGGGTGTGCACGGGAGACGCCGTCCATCCCCGCTTTCCCCCATACGTGCGCGCATTCGCATTATCCACGCTGGTTTGGGAAGCCTGTGCAAGGATTGCCCCACAGGTTGCGTTCCAAAGAAAAGGCCCGGCGGGTTATCCCCCCGGGCTCTTATCACGCGCGGTTGTATGCGGCGCAAGGGTTGTTAGTCGGACTGGACTTGGGCGATGAGGGTGCGGACGCGGTTGCGGAAGGCTTCGTCGGAGTCCATGAGGTCGGCGATCTTGTCGCGCGCGTACATCGCGGTCGTGTGGTCTTTCTTGCCGAACTCACGCGCGATCTGCGGCAGCGAGGCGCCCGTCAATTGCCACGCGATGTACATTGCGACTTGGCGCGGCATCGTGACGCGCTGATCGCGACGCTGCGCTTCCATCTCCTTGATCGAGATGCCGAAAAACTTCGAGACCTTATCTTTGATCAGTGGAATGGTCACGCGATGCATCGGCGCCGCCGCCACCGCGTTCTTGAGCACTTCCGCCGCGAGTTCGACCGTGATCGTCGACTTGGTCAAGCTGGCAAAGGCGACGACGCGGATGAGCGAGCCTTCGAGTTCGCGGATGTTGGACGGGATGACTTTTGCGATGAACGCGAGCACGTCGTCCGGTACGGGAACTTGTTCGGTCTCCGCCTTCTTGCGCAGAATCGCTTCGCGCGTCTCAAAATCGGGCGGTTGAATGTCGGTGAGCAGTCCCCATTCAAAGCGCGAGCGCAGGCGCGACTCGAGCGTCTGAATTTCTTTCGGCGGACGATCGCTCGAAATAACCAGTTGCTTTTGCGACTCGTGCAGCGAGTTGAAGGTGTGAAAGAACTCTTCTTGGGTTTGTTCCTTGCCTTCGAGAAATTGGATATCGTCGATCAGCAGTACGTCGACGTGCCGATAGCGGTTGCGGAACTCGACCGTTTGATTGTTCTTGATCGCGATGATGAATTCGTTGGTGAACTTCTCGCTCGAGACGTACACGATGTTGGCGTTCGGATTGCGCGCCAACACGCGGTGGCCGATCGCGTGCATAAGATGGGTTTTGCCGAGGCCAACCCCGCCGTACAGAAACAGTGGATTATAGGCCATTGCGGGCGCTTCGGCCACGGCTTGCGAGGCCGCGTGGGCGAAGCGGTTGGAATTCCCAACGACGTAGTCATCGAAGGTGTAGCGGGGATTGAGGTTCCCCACCCGCAGGTCGTCGGCCATTGCCGCCGGTTTGGCCGGCACGGCCGTCGGGACGCTCTCGGTCCCGGCGCCCGGATCGACCACGACCCGTAACGCGATCTCCGCGCCCAGGATGTCGTGGAGGACGCTCGTGATGTCGTTCTTGAGCCGGTTTTCAACCCAATCGCGGGCAAACGTCGTGTTCACTGCGAGCACGATCTCGTTCGGCGTGAGCTCGACCAAGCGCATCGGCTTGAGCCACATTTCGAACACCGGCTTGTTATAGCGTGGTTCGAGTAGCTCCAGCGCTGCCGCCCAGAGGTCCGAAGTTTGGGCATCCGCGAGGGAAGTGTGCATCCAATAAACCTGCCAAAAGATACCGGCCGGCCCGTCGATGGACCGGAGAGATGAGGCTACCGGATTGGCAAGGCGAGGGCGGCTTCCTGCGGTTTGTTGTCCCCCGTTTTCTACACTTATCCACAGGCTGCAAGCGGGCTTAATGTCTCGATAAACCGAGCGCTTTTCGGCATTCTCCGCAACTTTTGCAGGCCCCATTTCTGCGGCAGGAACGCCCGTGCTGCAAGGCTTTGCGCCGAGTCCTCCCGGTAGGCTATCCACAGCCCTGTCCACAGGTGTGGACAACATAGGAGCCATTCGCAATCCTGAGAATTCTCTTGACTCGGGTGCTCTCATCCCGGTACAATACAGTGCTTTTCGTTTACCCTTGTTTGGAGTACCAGTTTCGTGAAACGGACTTTCCAGCCGCACAACCGCCGACGCAAGCGCGTCCATGGTTTCCTCGAGCGCATGAGCACCAAGAACGGCCGTAAGGTCCTCGCGGCGCGCCGTAAAAAGGGTCGTCACCGCCTCTCCGTCTGAGCGCGGTTTCTCACCACGTCGCCCGATGCGCCTCTATCAGTCGCTCCGCCGCCGGAGCGACTTTTCACGAGTCCAGCGTCGGGGCAAGCGGCAGACCGGGCCTCTTTTCGTCCTCCTCGCCGCCGAAGCGCGCGGCGGATCCCGCATCGGGATCACGGTTTCCAAGCACGTCGGCAACGCCGTCGTCCGCAATCGCCTTCGCCGGCGGGTCAAGGCGTATCTCGACCGGACCCGCTTCGGCGAGGCGCCCTTCCGGGATCTGGTGCTGATCGCCCGGCCCGGCGCGGGGGAAGCCGATTTTGCGGCGGTCGCTGCGGAACTGGGACGGCTCTTGCAATGACCCGCGTGCTCGTCGCCCTTATCCGCGCATACAAGCGGGTGCTCTCGCCGATTCTGCCGCCGGCCTGCCGTTTTGTGCCGACGTGCTCGGAGTACGCGGCCGCTGCCGTCGAGAAACATGGCCCGTTGCGCGGGGTATTCCTAGCGGTTCGGCGCATCGTTCGATGCGCGCCCTGGCATCCCGGCGGCTTCGACCCCGTCCCCTAAGGATTCGCCTGCGGCGAATCCGTTACGTTTTGGCCTGCGGCCAAAGCCGTCTGAAATGATCCCTGAAAGGTTCCTGGTCTCCGTTGTTCGCCTTCAACTTCTTCCAGCCGGTCACCGACGCGATGCTGGGCCTGCTCAACGCCATTCACTCGGTGGTGCCGTCGTACGGGCTGGATATGCTCTTGCTGGCGCTGGTCGTGCGCTTGGCGCTCTTTCCGCTCGCGCAGCAGCAGTTCAAGTCGATGGCGGAGATGCAGAAAGTGCAGCCGCTGCTCAAGAAGCTGCAGGCCGAAAACAAGGGCAAACCCCAAGAGCTCCAAGCGGCAACGATGGCGCTCTACAAGGAACACGGCGTCAATCCGCTTGCCGGCTGCTTCCCGATGTTGATCCAGCTGCCGATCTTGCTCGGCCTTTTTTACGCGATCAACTCGCAGCTGAGCAAGTTCTCGACCGAGCATTTCCTCTGGATCGGCTCGCCGCTATCGCTGCATTTCCCGCAAGTGTTTGCGACCAGCCTCGCAACGCTCGACATGCCGCTCTTCGTGCTCTACATCGTCTCGATGTACATCAGCGTGCGTTACGGCAGCCCGCCGTCGAGCGATCCGCAGCAAGCGCAGACGCAGAAAATCATGGCGATCGTGTCGCCCGCCATGATCGCGTTCTTCGGCTTCAAATATCACTGGGCATCGGCACTGCTGATCTACTGGCTCGCGCTCAACGTCTTGACGATGGCGCAGCAGTTCTACATGTATCGCCGCTACGGTTTGATCGGCGGTAAGAAAACCGTTGAAGAGCCGGTCGTTGCGACGCCCGTCGCCAACGGTAAAAGTTCGAACCGTGCCGCCATCACCGGCGGCAAGAACGGCAGCACCAGCGGCCGCGCCTCGCGCCGCAGCAAACGCTGAGTGCGTTCGCTTCAAGCGAACGCATCGCGTTCGGGCCCTCGCAGTTATCGCAGCGGAGCATTTCCCGGGGCCCGAGCCGCACTACTACATATGGGAGTTGGAGCTTAGAGATGGATAACGATCACGGGTCGGGACGGCGTGAGTATGGCGATCGCGGACGGGGTGGACGCTCCGGCGGCGGCGGTGGCCGCTTCGATCGCCGGCCCGGACCGCCGCGTTCGACGACCGCGGCATCGGAAGAACCGGAAGCCGCAAAACCCGCGCGCACGCTGCTCGAAGAGCTGCTCGCAAAGATGGGCATCGACGACGTTGCGATCGTTTACATCGCGCGCTCGGAGGGCGAGTACTTCGAAATTCGCGGGCCGCGGCTGGCGAATCTGATCGGCCGCAACGGCAACACGCTCGAAGCGCTCAACCTGATCTTCAACAACATCCTCAACGCCGGCGTGCGCAACAACCGTCGCTACTACACGATCGACGCCGAAGGTTATCGCGCGCGCAAAGCCGATCAGCTCAAGACGCTCGCACTCGCGACGCTCGAACGCGTGATCCGCGAAGGCAAAGCGATCAAACTCGAGCCGATGCTGCCGAGCGAACGCAAGATCGTGCATCTCGCGCTCTCCGAATCGTCGGTGGTGCGCACCGAATCCGAGGGCGTCGACCCGGATCGCCGGTTGGTCGTCAGCCCGAAGTAAATGGAGACGATCGCGGCGATCGCGACCCCGCCGGGGCGCGGTGCGATCGCGATCGTTCGCTGCAGTGGACCCGACGCGCGGCAGATCGTCGCGCGCGTGTTTCGCAGCCGCGCGCCGCTGGCCGACCGCGTTGCGACGTACGGCGAAATCCTCGACGTCGACGGTACGGTGCTCGATCGCGGCTTAGCGCTCGCGATGGATGCTCCGCGCACGGTGACGGGCGAAGACGTCGTGGAACTGCACGTGCACGGCAGTCCGGTCGTGGCGCGTGAAACGTTGCGCGCGCTATTGCACGCCGGCGCCCGCGCGGCCGGCCCGGGCGAGTTCACGCGCCGGGCGTTCCTCAACGGCAAACTCGACCTCAGCGCGGCCGAAGCCGTCGCCGATGTGATCGATGCCGAATCGCGCGCCGGTGCGCGCGCCGCGCAAGCGAACCTCACCGGCGGCTTGCGCGCGGCCATCGACGCGATCGCGGCGCCGATCGCCACGGTGCTCGAAGAGCTCGCCGGCGCGATCGACTATCCCGACGAGGTGCCGGAGCCGGAACGCGGCGACGTGGACGCGCGGATCGCCGTGCTCGACGTGCAGCTGGCGGCGCTGGTGGACGATTGGGAGCGCGGACGGCTCGTGCGCGAGGGCCTCACGCTCGCGATCGTCGGACCGCCCAACGCCGGAAAGTCGTCGCTGCTCAACGCGCTGCTGGGCGAAGAGCGCGCGATCGTCGCCGCGATTGCCGGCACGACGCGCGATGTGATCGAAGAGCGCTTCTTCATCGACGGCATCGCGGTACGCGTCCTCGATACAGCCGGCTTGCGCGAGAGCGACGATCCGGTGGAACGCATCGGCATCGAACGCGCTCGCCGGGCCTTGGAGGGCGCCGCGGTCGCGCTGGTCGTCATCGACGGCGCGCGTCCGCTCGACGCCGACGCCCAAGCGGTCCTCGTTGCAACGCGCGAGCGGCCACGGGTGGTGCTGTTCAATAAAAGCGATCTCGGCCGCGCCGGCTTCGACGCGCGCGAAGCGCCCGAGGCGGATGCGTTACTGGGCAGCGTCCTCGATGCAGCAACGATCGCCGCGCTGCAGCGGGCCGTCGCGCACTCCGGCTGGGGCAGCGAGCACATCGATCTCACGCGTGCGCACCTCGCCTCCGCGCGTCAGGCGGACGCCGTCGCGCGCGCGCGCGAATCGCTGCAGCGCGTCCGTGCGACGCTCGATGCCGGCGATGCGCTGGATTTGATCGCGCCGGAATTGCTGGCAGCAACCGCCGCACTCGGTGAAATCACCGGCGCGGTGGCCACCGAAGCGATTCTCGACGGCGTGTTCGCGCGTTTCTGCATCGGGAAATAGCGCAGCTACCCGCCTTGGGTGTCGAGAAAGAGCTCGGTTGCAAACGCGATCAGAAACCCGATCGTCATACACGTCGTCGCCATGGCGGTGAGACCGCTCTGCTTGAGCACCGACCACAATTCGCCGATGACGAACACGAGCGCGCCGATCGCGATTGCAAGGAACAGCACCGAGAGCACCGGTGAGTTGAACGTGTAGCCGACGACGGTGCCGAGGAACGTCGGGCCGCCGGCGATGAGGCCCGCAATACCGATCTGCGTCCAGCTCGGCACGTACTTGCCGATGAGCGGCGCCGCGACGCCGAAGCCTTCGGTTGCGTTGTGCAGCGCGAAGCCGACGATCAAGCCGATCGCAATCGCGGTGGCGCCGGACGCAGCCGACGCGCCGATGGCGAGGCCTTCGCCGAAGTTGTGCGCGCCGATGCCGATCGCGATGATCGCCGCGAGCACGAGCGGGTTTTCGGCTTTCTTTGCCGCGCGTTTGGTCATCATCGTGGCCGCGCTGCCAAGGCCGACGAGTCCGGTCACGAGGCCGACGACGAACACGGAAATCAGCGCCGCCGGAAATGCGCCCGCGCCATTGTGCCACGCGGTGACGCTCTGCGAGATCGGTATGATCGCGTTCTGCGCGATTTCGACGACCAGGTAGAGTAAGATCCCGATGGCGAGTGCGTTTAGCAGACCGACGGCGTACGGCGAGAGTTTGCGCGTGCGCGCAATCGGCAAGCCGACGAAGATCGTGAGTCCGGCGACGAGCCCGAGCAGGGTCGTCGTCATGAAATCCAGCGGCTGCTTCTTCGCCGGCATCACCATACCGACGGCCATCGCGGGACCCATCGCGCTCAAACGGTTCGGTGCGCCGGCGTATTGGATTGCGGTGATGAGTCCCGCGGCCATGCCGCTAGCGTCTTCGGTGTGATCCATTACGTGGCAGTGCACGAGCCACGTGCCGGGTTGCTGATCGGCAGTCACGACGACGTCGACGCGTTGACCCGGCGAGAGTGCCACCGTGTCTTGCATGTCGCGCATCAGCACCGGTTGCGCATCGCGCGCAATCAGCTGCTGATAGTGACCGTGCGTGTGCATCGTGTGCGTGTCTTCGCCGGTCAAACTGATCCAGCGAATGCGGAACCGCTCGCCGTGTTTGACGTTGAACGGCTGCGTCGCCGGATATTCTTTTCCGTTTAACGTCCAGTGATTTTCCGCTGCGCTCTGGATTTTCCAGCCGGTGATCAGCTCGACGAAATCGTGCGCGAGGTGTTGTTCTTCGGGGCGGGGATGTGCGGGGCGCACGATGATGGCGCCGTACAGTCCCGAATCCAACTGCGCTTCGTTGCCGTGCGTGTGATACATAAACGTGCCGGGCACGTCGGCGGTAAACCGGTACTGGTAGTGGCCGCCTTGCGGCACGGGCGCTTGCGAAATTCCGGGTACGCCGTCCATCGTTACCGGGATCTCGTGAATGCCGTGCAAGTGGATCGTATCGGGGTGCACCGAGTCGTTCGTATAATCGATGACGACGCGATCGCCTTGATCGACGACCAGCACCGGGCCGGGCACGACGCCGTTGTACGTCGTCGCGAGAACCGTTAGCCCGGGCTTGAGCGCCCAGGGCGCGGTGCGCTCGACGATGTTGAACGTCTTCTGGTTGCCGCGTACGATGGGGATCGCTTCGACCGACCCGTCTTCCCGCGGGCGAACGGGCGATTCGCCCGGCGCCGCCGTCGCCGCCGGAAATGGGGCGACCAGCGGCTGCATGCCGATCGTGTTCGGGCTGACGCCCTGTGCGGCTACTGCTTCGTCGGCATCGGCGAGCGCCGCCGAGGCGTGCACGAAGCAAGCGAAGAGCACGGCCACGATGGCGGCGACAACGCGGGAGAACCGGATTATCTGCAATCGGGGGCCGGGCTAAAGTCCGGCGCCGCTGGCGAGGGAGGCGGCGGCGTTGAGGGCGGTTAGCATCGTGCCGTGCTGAGCCACGTTTTTCCCGGCAATGTCGAATGCCGACCCGTGCGGCGTGCCGACCCGGACGTACGGCAAGCCGATGAACACGGCGCACGCTTCCTCGACGTTGAGTTTGATTGCGATTTGGCCTTGATCGTGATACATCGCTACGACGACGTCGAATTCGCCGTGCATCGCGCGGCGGAAGACGGTGTCGGGGGAGAGCGGGCCTTTGACGTCGAGGCCGCGGGTGCGCGCTTCGGCAACGGCGGGCGCGATTTCCTCGGCGTCTTCGGCCCCGGCCGCGTGGGGGTTGAGGCCGGCGACGGCGATGCGCGGTGCAGCGACGCCCCAGCGCTTGAGGGTTTCGCCGATGAGCATGATGACGTGGAGGACGTTGGCTTTGGTGACCATGGCGGGGATGTCGCGCATCATCACGTGTTCGCCGATGGGGATCATGCGCAGGCTGCCGGTCATGCGCAAGAGGAACGTGTTGGGCGGGTGCATCGACGGGATCGATTTTGGCAGGCCGGCGAGTTTGAACGAGCTGCTGTCGACGGGGGCGATGATGAAGCCGTCGATGCTGCCGGCTTCGGCCCACGCGACGGCGCGGTCGATCCAGCCGGCCGTGGCGCGGCCGCCGGCGGCGCTGGGTTCGCCGAGGGTGTAGTCGCCGAGCTTGATCGTGCTGTCGTCGAAGACGGGGATGGTGGCGCCGGTCATGGCCCGAGCTTCCGCTGCATCGGAGACGCGTTGGAACGTGATGTCGAGGCCGGAGGTGCGGGCGGTGTCGACGATGCCGTCGTGGTTGCCGATGAGCATGACGCGGCTGCGGCGTTGGGGTTCGCCGGTGGCGAGGGCTTTGACCGAGATTTCCGTGCCGACGCCGGAGGGGTCGCCGATGGCAACCGCTAGGAGCGGGGCTTCAGAATTTGGCAACGTAGTCGTCTTTCGTCGCGTCGCGCCATTCGATGTCGCTCGGGACTATGCGATCGACGGAGCGGACGTTGCGGTAGGTTTGCGGATCGATCGCGCGCAGCGTTCCGCCGTTCTCCATCGCGTCGAGCGATTCGAACAGCATCTGACGCAGCGTGATGATCGCGCGGTCGGTCGTGCCGAGGTGTTCTTTGGTGCGGTCGACGATTGCGCCCATACCTTCTTGCAGCGCGAAATCTTGCGTGTTGATGCCCTCGATGCCGGTCATCGTTTCGTATTTCTGGCGCTTGCGGTCGATGCCGTAATCGTTGCTGCGATTGAGCTTTGAGATGTAGTTCGCATCGAGATAGTCGCCGCGGCCGAGACGCGTTTCGGCGTTGTGGGCTTGTTCGCGCGAGAGCGGGCGCGCGGGATCGTGCGAGTACATGAAGTTGTAGATCCACGTCGTATGATCGTCGATCGGGATCCAGATGTGGCCGTCGATCGTCGGGACTTCATCGCCCTTTTCGCGGAAGCCGAAGCTGCCTTCGACGGCAGCGCGCATGTGGAACGACGGCATGATCCAGTGGTAGCCGCGCACCCAGTTGTGGCTCGAGCGGTGACGCACGCCGGCATACGTGAAGCCGTAGTCGGTTTTCTCGAGGTGGATGTGCGCAACGAGCGAGTCGTAGTTGTTGAGGAACGTGCGGTCGCCGATGTTCATGTTGTGCATGATCGACGCGTGCGTGGGGTCGATTCCGCCTTCGAGCGCTTGCAAGAAATTGCAGTCCTCAAATGATTTCGAAACGACGCGGTGACCGGGTGAGGTGCGGAGCACTTCGTGATCGGGCGGCGGCGGTTGCAGTTCCGGCGGCCCGAGGTACGCCCAGATCATGTCGCCGCCTTCCCACGTCGGGTAGGCGTCGATCGTGACTTTCGTTTTGAAGAGACTGTCCGGCGGTTCGGACGGCATGTCGGTGCACGCACCGGTGCGATCGAACTTCCAGCCGTGATAGACGCAGCGCAAGCCGCACTCTTCGTTGCGGCCGAAGAACATCGGCGCGCGGCGGTGCGGGCAGAACGCGCCGACGAGCGCGACCACGCCGTCGGTATCGCGGAAGGCGATCAGATCTTCGCCGAGCAGCCGCACGCGCTTCGGGGGACCGTCGGCGTCCGGAACTTCTTCCGCGAGCAATGCCGGCAGCCAGTAGCGGCGGAATAGGTTGCCCATCGGAGTTCCGGGACCAACTCGGGTCAGGCGCTCGTTGTCGGCGGGTGAAAGCATCGCGTCGTGTCCTTAGTGGAGTGCGGGCGGATAGATGAGGTCGTGAACGTCGAAGGCGGTCGGAATCATTTTATAGCGCGCTTGGATGTCGATGAGCGATTGCATTTGGGCGACGTTGAAACGCACGCCTTGCGGGATGCGCGTGGTCATTGCCGGCACCGAGTCGAGCTTCATGAATTTCGCCACCAAGTCGGCGGTTTCGGCGTGGTGGCCGTTCACGTAGGTCGACGCTTCACGCATCGCGCGCATGAAGTGCTCGACCGTATCGGGATGTTTGGCCGCGAAATCGGCCGACGTGAACCAGGTGGATTGCATGAAGTGCGTTCCGAGTGCGCTCGAGGGGTCACCGATCACGCGGATCTTGGGATCGGCCAGCGCGACCTGATAGTAGGGCTGCACGACGATCGCTGCGTCGATGCGGCCGGTGATGACCGCGGCGCCGGCTTGGCTCATCGGAATTTCGGTGAGCTTGATCGTCGTCGAATCGCCGCCGTGCGCGTCGGTCCATGCGCGCGACGCGAGCGAGAAGAAATCGTTGAGCGCCGAGACGCCCATGGTTTTGCCGTCGAGGTCGGCGCCGGTCTTGAGGGGGCCGTCGGCGCGCACGATCAAGCCGATTTGCGCGGGCAGGTTGATGTCGTATTCACCGCCGGGCGCGATGGCGACCAGCGGCACGCCCCGGACGTGCGCTGCGCAGAGCGACGTGATGCTCGATTTGCCCAGTTCGAAGGCGCCGCCGACAACGCCGGCCGCAACCGCTGAGCCGCTCGTGGCGCGCTGCAAGTCGGCGTCGATCCCGAAGCGGCGAAAGACACCGCCCGTCATCGCGTAGAGAAACGGCGTCACGTCGTCGTCGATCGACGAGGCGGCATGAATCGCTGCCGGCGAGGCAGCCGCCGGCGCCGCAACCGGCCGCCCGGCTGCGCACAGCGCTCCCAGCGCGGAGAGGAAAACGCGCCGCTCCATACCGGCGCGATTACGCAGTGGACGATGCAATCCTAGCGAATGTTATGCGCCGTATGAGTTCACCGCGCCGGGATGCCGCCGTGATTGTCGTCGGCGGCGGACACGCGGGGTTCGAAGCCGCCCTAGCCGCCGCGCGCCTCGGCGCGGAAACGCTGCTGGTGACCGGCGATCCGGAGCGGGTCTGCACGCTTGCCTGCAACCCGTCGATCGGCGGGAGTGCGAAGGGTCAACTCGTGCGCGAAATCGATGCGCTCGGCGGCGAGATGGCGCGCGTCGCGGACGCGACCGCGCTCCACGCTCGCTTCCTCAACGAGTCGAAGGGGCCGTCGGTGCGGGCGCTGCGCGTGCTCGCCGACAAGCCCGGCTACGTGAATGCGGCGCGCGCCGTACTGGCCGCGACGCCCAATCTGACCGTGGTGACCGGCATGGCCGAGGATCTGCTCCTCGACGGCGCGGCGGTTGCCGGGGTGGTGCTGGGCGACGGGCGGACGCTTCGGGCGCCGAACGTGGTGCTGGCGACCGGGACGTTTCTCGGCGGCAAGACGTTCCGTGGCGATGAGGTGCGCTCCGAGGGGCGGTTCGGCGAGGCGCCGGCGCTCGGGCTCTCGGGAACGCTGGCGCGGCTGGGCTTTCCGCTCGGCCGGCTGAAAACCGGAACGCCGCCGCGGATCGACCGGACGTCGGTCGACTTCGGGGCGATGGTGGAGCAGCGGCCGAGCGGCGTGCCGCTGGCGTTTTCGTTCGGCGCCCCGCGCGGGTTCGCGGGGCCGCAGCTCTCGTGCTGGGTTGTGCTTACCAACGACGATACGCACCGTATTGTCCGGGAGAACTTGCACCGCTCGCCGCTCTACGGTCTCGATCTGATCCGGGGCATCGGGCCGCGCTACTGTCCGTCGATCGAAGACAAGGTCATCAAGTTCGCGCACAACCCGACGCACCAAGTGTTTATCGAACCCGAGGGCTGGGACGAGCCGACGCTCTATGTCGGCGGGTTTTCGACATCGTTGCCGGCCGAGGTGCAACTCGCGATGTTGCAGACGTTGCCGGGGCTTGCGAACGTGCGCATGTTGCGCGCGGGCTATGCGGTTGAATACGATTTCGTGCAGCCGACCGAACTCGATCCGAGTCTGGAAACCCGTCGTGTTGCTGGATTATTTCACTGTGGCCAACTCAACGGAACGTCGGGTTATGAAGAAGCCGCAGCGCAAGGAGTGATCGCTGGAATCAACGCTGCACGGCGCGCGGCGGGACGCGAACCGTTGCGGCTCGGACGTGAAACCTCATACATAGGCACCTTAATTGACGATCTTGTTACGCGCGGCGTCGATGAGCCGTATCGCATGATGACGTCGCGTGCGGAGCACCGCGTGATCTTGCGGCACGACAATGCCGATCAGCGGCTGACGCCGATCGGCCGCGAGATCGGGCTGATCGGCGATGAGCGCTGGGCCGGGTACTCTGACGAGCAATCGGCGATCGCCGCGGCGCGTTCGGCAGCCGGGCGTGTGAAGGTTGGCGGACAGACGATCGGCGAGGCGGTCATGCCGCCGGGATCGACGGTGGCCGACGTGCTGCGACGGCCCGACGTGCGCTTTGGCGATGTTGCCGGCCTTGTGAGCGGCGTTCCGCACGCGATCGGCGAGCGGTTGGAGACGGAAATCAAGATGGCCGGCTACGTCGGACGCCAGGAAGCGGCCATCGCTCGCGCCGCCGCCGACGAATCGAGCCTGATACCGGCGGATTTTGACTATCGCGGCGTCGCAGCGCTCTCGCTCGAAGCCCGCGACAAGCTCTCGCGCCTACGCCCGCGTACGTTGGGAGCAGCGGGGCGCGTTCCGGGCATTACACCGGCGGATCTAGCCGTCCTGAGCGTGGTGCTGCATCGACGCGTGGATGCACGCACACCGGTCGCCGCAGGCTAGAATGGCTGAGGAACACGATGAGCTTGCCGCAGCGTTGGCTGCCGCCGGCATTGCGGCGGCCTTGGCGGATCGCTTGGCTGTGTATGGCGCGCTGCTGCTCGAAGCAAACCGTAACGTGAATCTCACCGGGGCGAAGGACGTTGCGGCGCTCGTTCCTCATCTGCTGGATGCCCTCACCCTGGCTGATGACGTTAGCGAGAGCCTGGTGGACGTTGGTTCCGGCGGTGGCTTGCCGGGCATCCCCCTGGCGATCGCGACGGGAGCCCGCGTCCTGCTCGTCGAGCCGACGGCAAAAAAGGCCGCTTTTCTCGCCCGGGCGCTGCGCGAATGCGGGCTGGCCGGCGAGGCCATCGCCGAGCGGGCCGAAGTGGCCGCTCGAGATACGCGCTTTCGCGAGCAGTTTGCCTTCGCAACTGCCCGGGCGGTGGCCAGTGCGCCCACCGTGGCAGAGCTGACGGTACCGTTCTTGCGGCTGGGCGGGCGCGCTTTGCTTCAGCGGACGATTATGGAACCCCGTGAGCGCCAGGCGCTGGAAGATGCAGCGCCGATGCTCGGCGCGTTCGTGCGCGAGGAGCGCGAGCTGGACGGCGAGCGCCGTATCCTGGTCCTGGAGAAGCGGACCCCCACCGAGCAACGCTTCCCTCGCCGAAACGGCGTGCCGGAGAAGCGTCCGCTCTGTTTATAAGGGACCAATGTTTATCGTGGAACCTTTGCATTGCAAAGTTCCACGTTGAACATTTTGCGCTAGAATGACCCTCGTGGCCTCACACCCGCTCGACCGGCGCCTAACAGAGGCGCTGCCCGCGAATGCTCTGTATGCCGTGGGCGGCCGGGTCCGTGATGAGTTCCGCGCGCGCCTCGATCCCACGATTCCACCGCCGAAGGACCTTGATTACGTTGTCACCGGGATGTCCGTCGAGGCATTGGTCGAGCGGCTCCGCGCGATTGGGCGCGTCAACGTGGTCGGCGCCTCGTTTGCGGTGATCAAGCTGTCGGCGCTCGAGGGGAACGCCGATCTGGCGCTGCCGCGCCGGGAACGCTCGACCGGTGTCGGGCATCGGGATTTTGCGGTCGAGAGCGGTCCGGACATCGGCATCGAGGATGACCTCGGCCGGCGCGACTTCCGCATGAACATGATCGCCCGGCGCATCGGGGATGACGCGATCATCGATCCGTTCGGGGGCGTGGCCGATATTCAGGCGCGCCGGATCGATATCGTCTCGCCCCAGACGTTCGTTGAGGATCCGCTGCGCCTGCTGCGCGCGGCGCAGTTCGCAGCCCGCTTCGGATTCGAGTTGAGCGATAGCGCTCGTGCGGGCATGAACGCGGCCGCCGGCCTCGTGAGCACGGTTTCGCCCGAACGGGTGTGCGAAGAACTGCTGAAACTCTTCGGCACGGCGGGCAAACCGTCGGTCGGAATCGAGATCCTCCGTACGACCGGCGTGCTGGCCCAGCTTTGGCCCGAGGTGGTTGAGGGGGTCGGCGTCGATCAGAACGAGTGGCACGCCTACGACGTGTACCGCCACAATCTCGAGACGGCCGACGCCGCCCCGCCGGGCGACGTCATCCTCCGTCTGGCCGCGCTTCTTCATGACGTCGGAAAACCGCGCACGAAGGACGGCCCTCACTTTTACCGGCACGAACACGTCGGGGCCGACATGGCTGCCGCGATGCTGGCGCGCTGGCGCTTTCCGAATGAAACGATCGACACCGTCGAGCATCTCGTGCGCTCCCACATGTACAGCGCCGACCCGGAGCTCCAACCGAAAGCCGTCCGGCGCTTCATCAACCGTATCGGTCCGGCGCATCTCGAGCGGCTCTTCGCCCTGCGCCACGCCGACATCATCGGCAGCGGCCTGCCGAAGCGTTCGCAAGAAAACGAACGTTTCGAGGCGCGCGTCGCGGCGGTGCTCGAGGAAAAGCCGCCGCTCACGGTTCGTGACCTTGCGATCTCCGGCGGCGACGTGATTGCCATCCTGATCGAGCGGGGTGCGGCCCCTGCGGACTTCCGCGGCGACGCGCGCGTCGGCGCCACGCTGGCCGCCTTGTTCGAAGAGGTCGTCGATGATCCAACTCGGAACGAGCGGCACCTGCTGGTCGAGCGCGCTAAGCGCTTCATCGACGAGCGCTTCAGCATTGGCAATTAACGAGCATGGGACGCCGCGCATCATTGCGGTCGTCAACCAAAAAGGCGGCGTCGGCAAGAGCACGACCGCGGTCAACCTGGGAGCCTCGCTCGCGCTCATGGGTCGCCGGGTGCTGCTCGTCGATATCGACCCCCAAGGCAATACCACGACAGGCGTCGGCATTGATAAAAATACCATCGACGCCGACTCGTATTCGGTGCTGCTCGACGGTGCGGCGATCGCCGATGTGGTCCAAACCACCGATGTGGAAAACCTGTGGATACTTCCCGCGACCCTCGCGCTTGCCGGCGCCGAGATCGAACTCGTCACGATCGAACGGCGCGAGCATCGCCTCAAAGAGGCCTTGGCCGCGACCGGTTCCGCGTACGACATCATCATGATCGATTGTCCGCCGTCGCTTGGACTACTCACCGTCAACGCGCTGGCCGCAGCGCAGGAGATCATCATCCCGGTTCAAGCCGAATACTATGCGCTCGAAGGGCTCTCGCAGCTCACCACGATCGTCGATCGCGCCCGCGCGGGCCTCAATCCCGACCTCGCCATTCTCGGCGTGCTGATCACGATGTTCGACGGCCGCACGCGCCTCGCGGTCGAAGTGCTCGACGAAGTGCACCGCTATTTTCCGGGCCGTGTGTTTCACACGCAGATCCCGCGCAACATCCGGCTTTCCGAGGCGCCGTCCTACGGCAAACCCGCCGTGCTGTTCGATCCAAAAAGCCGTGGCGCACAAGCCTACATTTCACTCGCGCGCGAGCTGCTGGGCGGCATCGGTTCCGTTGAGGCCACGTCATGAGCGCGCCGAAGCGCGGGCTTGGGCGCGGGCTTGGGGCGCTGCTCGGGTCGCCGGATGCGCCGGCTACGGCGACGTCGGCTCCGGCGCCGCGCGGGCTCATCAACGCGCCGGTAGCGGCCATCTCGCCGAACCCGCATCAGCCGCGCACGACGTTCGATGCCGCGGCGCTCGCGGAATTGCAGGCGTCGATCGTCGAACTCGGCGTGCTGGTGCCGATCATCGTTCGCAAGCTCGATGGCGAGCGCTTCGAATTGATTGCCGGCGAACGCCGCTGGCGTGCCGCCGTCGCGGCCGGCCTCGCAACGATCCCCGCGCTGGTGCGCAACGCCGACGATCGTGAGTCGCTCGAAGTCGCGATCATCGAAAATCTGCAGCGCGAAAATCTCGATCCGCTGGAAGAAGCGATGGGCTTCGCGCACCTGATGGAAGCCTACGATTTCACCCAAGAAGCGGTCGCGCAGCGCGTCGGACGCAGCCGTCCCGCGATCGCAAATGCCTTACGGCTATTGGGTTTATCCGATACGATCAAAGCGCTCGTTCGCGAAGGCCGTTTGAGCGCCGGTGCCGCGCGCACGCTGCTCGCAATTCCCGAAGCGCGCCGCGAAGCCGTCGCGCAGCGCGCCGCTGCCGAAGGCATGAGCGTTCGCGCACTCGAGGCGTTGGCACGCGAGCCCGCGGCCGCAAAACCACGCGCGAGCGCGCCGGTGCTCGATGCCGAAACGGCAGCCGTCGTCGACCGCCTGCGGTATCGTCTTGCGACGCACATCGGGCTCATCCGGCGCGAGCGCGGCGGCTCCATCGAGATCCGGTTTTCCGACGACGACGAGTTGATGCGCATCGTCGACCTGCTGCTCTCCGAGTCGTGATGAGGCGCAACATCGCCGCCGCCGTTGCGGCCGTGGTGTTGTTCGGTGCGGCGCCCGCACCGCGCCTCGATCCGGTACCAGAAGGAGCGCAAACGGCGCTCGTGCGGCGCTACGTTTATGCCTTGGCGGCGCAGCGGTACGCGGACGCCTATGCGTTGCTCGATGCACCGGCGCGAGCGTACTTTCGCAATGCGCAAAATTTCGCCAGCGTGTTTACCGCCGACGGTTTCACGATTGCGTCGTACGCGTTTGCCGGGACGCGCGGGAACGCCAAGTTCCGCCTCTATTTCGTGCGCGAAGACGTGCGGCTCACCGATCCCTCGCGCGACGTTGCGGCGACCACGAGCGTCACCGTACCGTACGGCGTGATCGGTTCGGATGCACGCGCGCGCATCAAAGATCTCGGCCGTCCGTGGCGCGCCGTCGCGACGTCCGCCGCAACGACGTCGGCCGGACTGCGCATCACCGTGAAGAAGGTTTCGTTCTACCAGCACGCGATCGCATGTGTGGTGACATTTGCCAATGTGGGCCACGATTTTTTGACGCTGTTGCCGTACGGGCGCAGCGTGCTGCGCGACGATGCCGGACACGTCTACCGGCCGATCGTAAACACCGCATCGTGGAATAATACCGACCGCCGGCTGTTCCTCGGCGTGCACCTCGCCGCCGACGAACAAGTCACCGGCGTGCTCTCGTTTTCGTCGCCGCGTCTCGACGATACGGCCCGCCGTTACACGCTGACCGTCGCCCCGAACCTGCGCGCGGGCAGCGACGCGCCGTTCGCCGTCGATGTTGCGAACGTGACGACGCCGGCATGAGCGTGGACCCCGGCCGCTTTCGCGGCGTCTATGCGCTGATCGATCCCGCGGCGCACACCGAGCCCCTCGCCTACCTCGAGGCGTTGTTGCGCGGCGGCATTCGCCTCATGCAGATCCGGGCCAAGGGCGGCATAGCCCCGGAACTCCTACGCACGGTCGTCGCGCGCATCCGCGCTGCCGGCGGCACCGCAATCATCAACGACGACGTGGACCTCGCCCTTGAAGCCGACGGCGTGCACCTGGGTCAGGAAGACCTCGCCGGGCACGACCTTCGAGCCCTGCGGGCGCGCCTCGGGCCGCGCGCGATCGGCTTGTCGTGCGGGACGCCGGGCGAAGCGCGAGCCGTTCCGGCGGGCCTGGTCGACTATCTCGGTGCCGGGCCGATCTTCGCGACGTCCTCGAAAGGCGATGCCGGCGGTCCGATCGGGGTCAACGGCGTGCGCGTCGTCGTCGAAGCGACGACCCTGCCGGTTGCTGCCATCGGCGGCATTGCGCTGGCCTCCCTGCCGCGCGTGCGCGAGACCGGCGCGACGATGGCGGCCGTCATCTCGGCCCTTTCCGGCGCGGCCGATCCCGAAGCCACGGCGCGCGCGTTCGTCACCGCGTGGAACAAGCCGTGACGCCGGTCGTCGCGGCCGTCGGCACGACGCACCCCTATGCTTCTGCGGGCGTGCTGCTCGATCTCATCGCGATCCGGACGCTGGGGGCCCAGCCGGTCGCCGTCGTCGCCGGGGTGAGCGCGCAAGATGCCCGGCGCGTGCTCGCGCGCGGTCCGGTCGATCCGGCGACGATCGCGGCGCAATTCGCCGCCCTCGACGGCGCGCGGGTCGGCGCGTTCTGCGTCGGCGCGCTGCTCGATGCCGCGTCCGTGCGGGCGGTCGCGACGGGCCTCGCCCGCTATCCGGGCCTTCCCGTGATCTGCGATCCGGTCATCGCCGCGAGCGGTGGCGATCGGCTCGCCGACGATGCCACGATCGAGGCGATGCGCGCCGTGCTCTTCGCGCGCTGCACGCTGCTCACACCGAACCTCGCCGAAGCCGCGCTGCTGACCGGTAGCGCGATCGGCGACCTCGCGGCGATGCACGCTGCGTTGCCGTCCCTGCTCGCCCTCGGCTCCGCCGCCGTGCTGCTCAAGGGCGGGCACCTCGCCGGCGATGCCTGCGATCTCTTCGCCGCGGGCCACGACGTGCGCGAATTCCGCGCCGCGCGCATCCCGCTCGACCTGCGCGGCACCGGTTCGCTGCTGGCGTGCGCGATCGCCGTTCGCTGTGCGTTCGGCGATCCGTTGCCGGTTGCGATCGACGCCGCGCGCGCGTTCGTGCGCGAGCGCATCGAGCACGGTGAAACCTTTGCCGGCATGCGCATGGCGTTCTACGGCGGCACATCCGTGCATGAATGATCTGCACGTAAACGACCGAAGCAAATAGCTATGGCCCGCTCAGTCGTCTTCTCCGGTATTCAGCCCACCGGTGCGATTCACATCGGCAACTATTTTGGTGCGATCAAACAGTGGGTGGCCGGACAGGATGACGCGGAGAATATCTTCTGCCTCGTCGACATGCACGCGCTTACCGTTCCGCAGGAACCGGACGTGTTGCGCGGCCAGATTCTCGAGACGGCGATGGTGCTCTTTGCCGCCGGCATCGATCCGGCGAAGTCGCGGCTCTTTGTGCAAAGCCACGTGCGCGAACACGGCGAACTGACCTGGTATCTGTCGTGCGTTGCGTCGATGGGTCAGCTGCAGCGCATGACGCAATTCAAGGAAAAGTCCGAGGCGCAGCGCGGTGAAGTGCGCGCGGGGCTGTTCACCTATCCGGTGCTGATGGCCGCCGACATCTTGCTCTACCGCACGACGCACGTCCCCGTCGGCGAAGATCAGAAGCAGCACGTCGAACTCACGCGCGATCTCGCGCAGCGCTTCAATGCAAGTTTCGGCGACGTGTTCGTTATCCCGGAGCCCGCGATTCCGAAAGCCGGCGCGCGAATCATGGGCCTCGACGATCCGACGAAAAAAATGTCAAAGAGCGTCCCGGGTTCGTATCATGCAATCCGCGTGCTCGATACACCGGAGCAGATCAAGAAAACCGTGATGTCGGCGCAGACGGATAGCGGACGCGACGTGCGCGCCGATCCCGCGCGGCCCGGCATCACGAACTTACTTGGGATCTACGCGGCGGCGACCGGTGCGTCGCTCGAAGCGGCCGAGACGCACTTCGCCGACGCGCGCGGGTACGGCGATGTGAAGAAAGAGCTGGTCGAGATTCTCGTCGAGACGCTGCGCCCGCTGCGCGAACGCTATGCCGAACTCTCGTCCGATCCAACGACGGTGCGCGAATTACTGCAGCAAGGTGCCGACGCCGTTCGCCCGATCGCCAGCGAAACGGTCGACCGCGCGAAACACGCGATGGGCGTCGGCTAGTCGCTGTATTTCGGTAGGGCGACGCGCATCCGGCGCAGCGCTTCTTCGAGCGTCTCGATCGTTGAAGCGTACGAGATGCGGAGATAGCCAGCGCCGGCCGCGCCGAAGCACGAACCGCCGAGGAGTCCGACGCCCGCTTCTTCGAGCAGGTAGCTGCCCAGGCGCTGATCGTCGCGCGTGATTTTCGAGATGTTCGGGAACGCGTAGAACGCGCCGTCGGGAACGAGGCAGCTCACGTTCGGCAGTTCGTTCAACCCGGCCACCAGCACGTCGCGGCGCTTGCGGAAGATCTCGTTCATCTCGACCACCGGTTCGTCCGGACCGCTCAGCGCGGCCATGCCGGCCTTCTGGATGAACGTCGACACGCACGCGTAGGTGTTGTTGGCCAGCAGCGTTGCGGCGCGCGCAATGGCCGGCGGTGCGAGACAGTACCCCAGGCGCCAGCCGGTCATCGCGTAAGCTTTCGAGAATCCGTCGACGACGATCGTGCGGTCGCGTAAGTGTTCGAACTGGGCGAACGATTCGAACCGTTCGCCGTAGATGTTGCGGCTGTAGATCTCGTCGGTGATAACGACGAAGCGCGGAAACTTCTCGGCCAGGTCCGCGATCGCGGCGAGGTCGTCGCGCGTTAGGACCCCGCCGGTCGGATTGCTCGGACTGTTGATGATCAAGACTTTGGTGCGCGGCGTGACCTTGGCGGTGAGTTCGTCGAGATCGATGCTGAACTTGCGCGATTCGCGCAGCGGCACCGGCACCGGTACGGCGCGCAGATACTCCGCAGCGGCCGCATACGTCGGATAGGCGGGCTCGGCGTACACCATCTCGTCGCCCGGATCGAGCAGTGCGGTCAGCAGATTCCAGATGATCGGCTTGGCGCCCGGCGCGACGACCACATTTTCGGCGAAGAACGGAACGCGCAGTCCCCGGAAACGCGTCGCGTAGTCCGCGATGAGCTCGCGGAATTCCATCAATCCGGGGTTGGGCGCGTAGTGCGTGAAGTTCGCATCGATCGCGGCCTTCCCGGCGGCCTTGATGTGCGGGGGCGTATCGAAGTCGGGTTCGCCGATCTCGAAGTGAATGATGTCGCGCCCGATCGCCTGCAGCGCGCGCGCGCGACCGAACACCGTGAACGCCGCTTCGCTGCCCAGACGCGAGACGGCGCTACCGAGATGATCGTGTTCGGGCGTGATCGTAGCCATAGCGACGCGAATCATTCGCCAAATGGCCGAAAAAAGCCCGCGTTCGGCGGCTTTATGGACCGATCGGCGCTATTTTGACGCCGAAATAGTCGGCGACGATGTGCTGGGCGACGATGCCGGCGACGCTGGCGCCATAACCGCCGCTCTTTTCCATGTAAACGGCCATAGCAAGCTGCGGCTTCTTTGCCGGCGCGTACATCACGAACCAGGTCGTGTTTTTGCCGCTGCCGCCGACGCCGGTTTCCGCCGTGCCGCTCTTCCCGCCGACCGGTACGCCGGGGATCGCGAGGCCGTAGCCGGTGCCGATCGAGCTCGTTACCTCGTCCATGCCGGCCTTGACCTCACGCAGCGCTTCGCGCGTCACGTTGACTTGGCGGATGATCTCGTGGTCGAACGTCTTGAGCACCTTGCCGCGCGGGCTGCGGACCGCGGCCACGATGTGCGGGCGATAGAGCGTGCCGCCGTTGAGCACGGTCGCGAGCGTGTTGGCAATCTGCAGCGGCGTCGCTTGCATCGCGCCCTGTCCGATCGCCAGTTGGCACACGTCGCTGGGTTCGAGATGGTAGCCCTTGCCGAAGGTTCGCTGCGTCCACTCTTCGGTCGGCCAGTTGCCCGGATACTCGCCGGGGAGATCGATGCCCAGGCGCGAGCCCAGGCCGTACTGCAGCGCGTAGTAGCGCAGGCGCTCGTGGCCGAGGCGGTACCCGAGCTGATAGAAATAGCCGTCCGACGATGCCGCCAGCGCTTTGATGAAATCGGTGTTGCCGAGGCCGCCCGAGACGATGTCGCTGAACGTCACGCCGTGGCAGTTCCACGAACCCGAATCGTAGAGGATCTGATCCTTGCCGATCACGCCGCTCGAGATCGCGCCGGAACCCGTCACCATCTTGAACGTCGAACCCGTCGGTGACGCGGCGCCGATCGCACGATTGTAGAGCGGCTGCAGCGGGTCGTTGAGGTAGCGGCCGAATTTGCGCGCGCTGATCGGCGTCGCGAAGTCGTTCGGATCGTAGGTGGGGTACGAGGCGAGCGCGAGCACGCCGCCGGTTTCCGGGTCGATCACGATGGCGGCGCCGGCGAGCCGGTGACCGAGTTGTTTGCTGCGCTGCGCGAGTTCCGCACGCAAATTCCGATCGACGATGCGCTGCAGGCGCGCGTCGAGCGTGGTGACCAGCGTGTTGCCGGGAATCGGATCGACCGGCTTGAGCCGGCGCACCAGCACGCCGGCCGAATTCACTTCGATCTGCTGGCCGCCGAGCCGTCCGCGCAGCCACGAGTCGTAGCTCTCCTCGAGGCCGTCTTTGCCGACCACGTCGTTCGGTGAGTAGCCCTCGTTCTTGCGTGCGTGGTATTCGTCTTCCGTGATCGCGCCGACGTATCCGAACACTTGCGCGCCGGTGGTGCCGAGCGGATAGTTGCGCACCGGCTGCTCTTCGAGATCGACGCCGGCGATCGAGGATTCGCTCTCCGCCAACTGCGCGGTTTGCGCAGGTGTGAGATCGCTCGCCAAAATCACCGGACCGTTGGGCTCGTAGGTTTGCACCTGTTCGAAGTTTTCGTAGTTTACGCCCAGATGATGGTAGAGCCGGTGGCGAAGCTTTGCTTCGTCGATGTGCAGCACGACCGAAAGCGCGTGCAGCGTCTCGTCGACGTGCACGACTTCGGATGGGATCAGCGCGCAAACGAACGACGGCCGGCTGCGCACCATCACCACGCCGTGACGGTCGACGATCAAACCGCGCGGCGCCGAAATCGGAATCAACTGAATCTGATTCGCGCGCGCGGCCGAGGCGAACGTTTCGCCTTGCACGATTTGTACTTGCGCCAGCCGCACCACGATCGCGATCAGGGCGATGCCCAGCACGGCGCAGAACACGATCAAGCGCGCCGTCGACCGGGCCCGATAGGGTTTCACGCGTACCGTTCGATGCGGGTCGGTTCGCCGCCGAAGCGGGCGCGGATCAGGAGATACACAAACGCATAGATTGCGGTCAAAACGCCCGATTCGAGTGCGGCGTGCAAGTGCACCGCACCGTAGCCGCGCGGATATCCCTCGGCCGACATCACGATCCAGAACATCGCGCTGCGCGCGATGACGGCTGCACCGACGAACAAGCTCGGCAGCACGGCGCCGTCGGCAAAGAAGCCGCGCGACACCGCGCCGCACACGAGCGCGAGCACGGTATAGGCAAGCGTCCACGCCCCGCCGGTGCCGGCGACCGCGTCGGTCAACACGCCCGCGACCAGACCCAAGAGCGCGCCGCGCCGCGCGCCCAGGCGCAGCGCGTAGAGCACGACGGCGATCGTCACGAACGACGGAATGCCGCCGCGCACGACGAGGAGCGGCGCGAATGCCGTCTGTACGAACAGCGCGAGCGCGACGCAGCCGGCGGCGCGCCAAAACGATGGTCCCTTGACGATTTCGATCGAACGGTAGTTACTTCGGAACAACGAGCACCCGTGTGAGGCCGGCTAAGTTGACCGCGGGTTCGACGATCGCGGATTGATCGAGTGCGCCGGCGTTCATCGGTTCGAGCGCCGCGATGCGACCGATCGGTACGCCGGCGCGAAACGAACGGCCCTCGCCCGTGACGACGCGGTCGCCGACATGCAGCTTCGCATCCTGCGAGATGAAACGCAGCTTCACGCGGGTGAGCGTGCCGACTGCAATCGCCCACCAGCGGCCCCGTTGTATTTGCGCCGTGAGGCGGCTCGTGGGATCGTTGATCAGCAACACTTTGGCCGAGAGCGGATCGACCTCGACCACGCGGCCGACGACGCCGTCGCCGGTCATGACGCCGTCGTCGGTTTGCAGATGGTCCTTCGCACCGCGGTCGATCGTGATAACGTGTAAGGCGTTCTCGGGATCGAAGCCGATCACGTTCGCCGGAATGCCCTCCGGCGCAGCAGCTTGCGCGCGGGCGAGCGCCGCTTCGGCGGGGACGCGCGCGAGCGTTTCGGTCAGGTCGCGATTCGCTTGCTGAAGTTGCGCGATGTTCGCGCGCAGTTCGCCGTTTTCGCGCGCCAGTTGCGGCGCTTGCACGACCGCGGTCGCGCCGTTGCGCGTGACGTTCGTGACGGTCGTTGCGGCGAGTTGCGCCCACGCGCTCACGGTGGTGACGACGACGGTTAGTGGGCTGGCGCGACCGGAGCGGGTGAAATCGAGTTGAAGAAGAGCTAACAGTGCGGCGACGATGAGCGCGCCGGCTACCGCGAATAGCTTTCTGTCATCCCGATACGTAAAGATTGGTACCACCTCGTCAGCCGGTCGGCATGCGGACGCATGTGCTCGAGCAGGCTCGGCGACGCGAGAATTTCACCGGCGCCGCGTGCGACGGCGAGCAGCGGTTCGTCCGCGACCGTTGTCGGAACGTTCGTGCGCACACTTAACTCGCCTGCGAGTCCGGGGATCAACGCGCCGCCGCCGGTCAGCGTAATTCCGGTCTCCATCAAGTCGGCTGCCATGTCCGGTGGGGTCGCTTCAAGGATCGACCAAGCCGCGCGCACGATCGCGTCGAGTGCGTCGTGCATCGCTTCGCCGACGAGCCGTTCGTCGATCGCCCGGCGCGCGGGACGCATCAGGTTCATGTCGAGTCCGGCGATCGAAAACGGTTCGCGGCCCGGCGCCCGGCCGGCGTAGCCGCGCTCGATTTTTAGCCGCTCGGCCGTTAGGGTGCCGACCGAAAAGCGTTCGTCGTTGCGCAGCTTCGCGGCGATTGCGGCATCGAACGTGTCGCCGCCGATCTTGATCGAGTGCATGGCGACGATGCCGCTGAGCGCGAGTACGGCGATCTCGGTCGTGCCCCCGCCGATGTCGATCACCATGCGGCCGCGGGTCGTCGTTACATCGAGTCCGGCGCCGATGGCGGCGGCCACGGCTTGCGGCACGAAAATCGTGGTGCGCGGTCCGGCCGCGCGAACGGCTTCTTCAATGGCCTTGCACTCGATGTCGGTCGCGCAGCCCGGCACGCAAGCGATGATCCGCGGCGCAATGCGCGCCCGGGTCGCGAGTGCCCGGTCGACCATCGTCTTGATCAGCGTGTGGGCGCCCTGAAAATCGGAGATCGTTCCGCCGCGCAGGGGCCGGACGACGTCGATCCGGTCGGGTGCGCGGCCGTCGAGTTCCTTCGCGGCCGCTCCGACGGCGACGACGCTGCGGTCGCTGCGGCGGAACGCCACCACCGACGGTTCGCTGACGATGAGGCCGGCTTCACGTTCGTAGACGACCGTGTTGGCGGTACCCAGATCGATCCCGATATCGGGGCTGAGCGTCGAGCGCAGCGACGAGGCAACGCTCATGCCGGCACCGGAGGGCGGGGCAGCAGACGGAATCCTATGCGCGCTACCGCACGGGCGAAGGCGGCAAGCGGGAAGCCGACCACCGTAAAATAGTCACCGTCGATGCGCTCGACGAGGGTCGCCGCGAAGCCCTGAATCCCGTAGGAGCCGGCCTTGTCGCGTCCGTCGCCGCTGGCGACGTAGGCTTCGATCGTTGCCGAATCGAGCGTGGCAAAGCGGACGCGCGTGCTCACGCACTCGACGACGGCGATCCGGCCGCCCGGGTCGCGCAGGGCAAAGGCCGTGTGCACCTGATGGCTGCGGCCGCCGAGGGCGGTGAGCATCGCGCGGGCGTCATCGTCGTCCCGCGGCTTACCCAGCGCCCGGCCATCGAGGTCGACGATCGTATCCGCGCCGATGGTCAGGTGGGTCGAGGGGCGAGCGCCTTCGGCTTTGCCGCGCGCGTGAACGAGGGCCGTCTCGATTGGTGAGCGGCCAGGCAGTGGAGACTCGTCATAGGACGTCGGGATGATGTCGACATCGAGACCCAGCGATAAAAGCAATTCGCGCCGCCGGGGCGACGCACTAGCGAGCGCTACGGTTTCGAGATCGTTGCGTGCGTTTGCGATACTGCGATTCTAGACGGCGATTCACGCGCGATGCAAGCGATGGTGCAAAATTGTTGGCGGCGTCCGCATTCACGCAAGGTCGCACCGCGACGTATCGTCGTCCGTTTCGGCGCGCACGACGCGCCGCACGGTCCCATCGCGCACAAACACGACCGCCGGTTTTCCGAAGCGGTTGTAGTTGCTCGCCATGCTGTACGTGTATGCGCCGGTGTAGCGCATCGCGATCGCATCGCCGGCTGCAACGTCGTCCGGGAGCGCATATTCGCCGATCTCGTCGTTCTCACACGACCGGCCGGCCAAGGTCGCCGGGGCGGGCGCGCCGGTTGCGGCCGACACGATCAGATCGGCCGGATGATGGGCGCCGTAGAGCATCGGGCGGGGGTTGTCGGTCATGCCGCCGTCGACCACGACGAAGCGGCGCTCCCCCTGGCGCTTGACCGTGACCACCCGGTAGAGCAGGCTGCCGGCCCGGGCCACGAGCGCCCGGCCGGGCTCGATTGCAAGCCGGTAGGGGGTGCCGGCGGCCCGCTCCGCCAGGTTCGCGGCGAAGGCGTCGAGGTCGATCGGCCGGGCATCGCCGGGACCGTTTTCGATGCCGATTCCGCCGCCGACATTGAGCTCGGCGACCGGCAATCCGAGGCCGCACGCGAAGTCGGCATAGCCGATCAATTCTTCCAGATTTGCGATGAGCGGGTCGACGTCGACGATTTGCGAGCCGACGTGCGAATGCAGTCCGATCAAGCGCAGTTGCGGCAACTCCGCGATGCGCCGGATCGTCGCGCGCGCATCGCGTTCGGGGATGCCGAACTTCGTGTTCTCGCCGCCGGTGCGCACCATCTCGTGCGTATGCGCTTCGATGCCGGTGTTGATGCGGATCATCACATCGACCGGCGCGCGTGCGCGCGCAATTTTCGCCAGGCGCTCGATCTCTTCGGCGTTGTCGATCACGCCGAACGCAACGCGTCCGTCGGCGATGGCTTGCAGCTCCGCATCGCTCTTCGCAACGCCGTGAAAATAGATGCGGCCCGCGGGATAACCGCCGCGTTCAGCGGTGATCAATTCGCCGAGCGAACAGACGTCGAGCCGGAGCGGCGTGGCCGCGAGCAACTCGGCCATAGCGGTAACGAGGAAGGCCTTGCCGGCATAACCGACGGTGATGCCGCGGGCCACGAACGCGCGCACGAAACGGTCGATCTCGAGTTCGAGTTCGCCCGTATCGATCACGACCAGCGGCGTGCCGTACGCGGCGATGAGTTCGCGTGCGGGCACCCCGCCGATGTCACCGTCGATTGCCTGTTGGATCATCGGTAAAGCTCGTTTTCGTTGATATAGCGGAACACGGGTTCGGGGACGAGATAGCGTACGCTGCGGCGCTCGGCCAGGCGCGCGCGGATCAGCGTGGCCGATTCGGCCACCAGCGGCAGATCGATGTAGCGTACTTTAGCGCGACGCTGCGGCGCAAGATCGGCGAGCGCCGCGTCGAGTTCGTTTTGCGTCACGTCGCCGCGCGGCGCGATGACGAACGCGGCGAGCCCGTCGAGGACGGCTTCGAGCCGGTCCCAGCGCGAGCGCACGAGCGAGTCGCCGCCGACGATAAACGTGAGTTCTTCGCCCGGATAGCGCGCGCCGAGGCGCGGCAAGAGATCGGCGGTGAAGCCGGTTGCATCTTCGGCGAGATCGGCCTCGTCGAGGGCGAACGCGGTGTTGGCGGCAATCGCCAACCGGATCATGTCGGCGCGCGCTGCGCCGGCGGTCAGCGGCGCGGCGCGATGATGCCCGTGACGCGTCGGCACGAAGAGCACGCGCGAGAGTCCGCACGCTTCGCGCACCGCTTCGGCGACGAAAAGATGCCCGTTGTGTACGGGATCGAAGGAGCCGCCGAAAACGCCGAGACCCATTCCGTCAGCGCACCGTCAACTGTAATCGAACTCCACGCCCGCGATGCGCACGGTGTCGCCGTCGTGCACGCCCAGTTCGCGTAATTTCTTTGTGACGCCCATCTTTGAGAGGATCTGCTCGAACCGCGCCAGGGCCTCGTCCGACTCGAAATCCGTCATCTGCGCGAGCCGTTCAACGCGGTCGCCGCTCACGACGTAGATGCCCGCTTCGACGCGAATTTCGAACGGTTCGTCCGGACGAAGATCGTGTACGGCCGATTCCGGCGTCGAGACGTCCGGCGGCGGCAGCGCGCGGATGATGTCCCACGCGGCATACATCAATTCGCGCACGCCCTCGTTCGTGGCGGCCGAAATACCGCGCACGTCCGGAAATTGTTCGCGCAAAACGTCGAACATCGCGCGCGCGTCGGGCAGATCGAGTTTTGTGACGACGAGCATCGTCGGCTTGTTCGGCAGCGCGGGGTTCCACGCGGCGAGTTCGTTCTCGATCGTCAGCTTGTCGGCGAGTAATTCGTCGATCGCTTTCGCGCCGTCCATCAAGTGGATCAGCACGCGCGTGCGTTCGACGTGACGCAAGAAGCGATCGCCGAGCCCCGCGCCTTCGCTTGCGCCCTCGATCAAGCCGGGAACGTCGACCAGCACGAACGACGATTCTTCATCGATGCGCACGACGCCGAGCTGCGGTTCGAGCGTGGTAAACGGGTAGTCGGCGATTTTCGGACGCGCCGCAGATACGACGGAAAGCAGCGTCGACTTGCCGGCATTGGGCAAGCCGATCAGGCCGGCATCGGCGAGCAATTTGAGTTCGAGCCGCAGCGTGCAGCGTTCGCCTTTGTCGCCCTTTTCGGCGAAGTGCGGCGCCTGACGCGCGGAGGTTGCGTAGTGCTGGTTGCCGAGTCCGCCGCGGCCGCCTTTGGCGACGAGCGTGCGCTGCATCGGATCGCTCATGTCGGCGAAGAGACGTTCTTGTCCGATGGTGCCTTCGGCATCAATCGGTGCGCGATAGACCAGCGTGCCGACGGGCACCGCGATGATCAGATCGTCGCCGGCTTTACCGGACTTGTTGTTCTGCGATCCGGCGTTGCCCGATTCCGAACGGAAGACTTTCTTGAAACGGAAATCGACCAGCGTGCCGACGTTGGGCGTCGCTTCGAGAAACACGTCGCCGCCGCGTCCGCCGTCGCCGCCGGCGGGGCCGCCTTTGGGCACGTATTTCTCACGTCGCCACGCGATGATGCCGTCGCCGCCGTTGCCGGCTTCGAGCGTGATCGCTGCTTCGTCGATGAATTGCATACGGTTTTTAAAAGGTCCGAAAATCAAAAAGAGAGCCGCGCGGCTCTCTTTCCAAAAGCGTGCGAGGAGGCCAGCGAGTTAGCCGGCCGCGATAACGTTGATATGCTTGCGGTTCCGTGAGGTGGTGAAGCTGACTTGACCCTCGACGATCGCGAAGATCGTATGGTCTTTACCCATCATCACGCCGACGCCCGGATAGAACTTCGTGCCGCGCTGACGGAGGATGATGTTGCCCGGGATGACCACCTGGCCGCCGAACTTCTTCATACCGAGGCGCTGTGCGTTCGAGTCGCGGCCGTTCCGCGTGGAACCGGCACCCTTCTTCGACGCAAACAGCTGAAGATCAAAATGGAACATAGCCGAGAGAGTATACCAGGACCGGGCCGGTGGGGCAAGGCCGCTATATGTCGGTGGGTGGCGGTCCCTCGACTACGCTCGGGATGACAAATGGGGCGGGCGGCCTTCAGCGTACGACGAGCGGGACGGCGGCCGATGGGCGCAGGGTGACCGAGGGCTGGCCGGTGATGGCCGCGAGGCCCGGGGTGGCCGCGAAGCGGCGCCGGCGGGCGATGGTGGCGAGGACGAGGATCAGTTCGGTCCAGGCGAAGGCCTCGCCGATGCAGACCCGGTTCCCGCCGCCGAAGGGGAAGTAGGCGAACTTGGGCAGGGCGTCCGTCTCGCCGTTGGACCAGCGTTCGGGGCGGAAGGCGTCGGGTTCGCGCCAGAAGCTCGGGTCGCGGTGGGTGATCCACTGGCTCATGATCACGATCGAGCCCTTGGGTACGGTCCACGGGCCGAGCGGGGCGTCCTCGATGGCCCGGCGGCCGACGACCCAGGCCGGCGGATAGAGCCGCATCGACTCGGCGATCACGTCGCGGGTGAGGCGCAGCGCCGGCACGTCGTCCAGCGTGGGGACCCGGCCGCCGAGCACCGCAGCCAATTCCGCCTGGATTTGCGCCTCCACCGCCGGATGCTGCGCGAGCAGCCACCAGGTCCAGGTCAACGCCATGGCCGTCGTCTCGTGGCCCGCCAGAAAAATCGTCATCGTTTCGTCGCGGATTTGCTCGACGTCCATTCCCTCGGGCCCCTCGCCCGCAGCGAGCAGCATGCCGAGCACGTCGGGGCGGCCGGCGCCGGCCGGATCGGCGCGGCGGGCCTCGATGAGCCGGTAGACGATCGCATCGAGCTCCGCCCGGGCGCCGAGAAAGCGCTTCACCACCGGCACCCAGGGCAGATGGTCGAGCAGCTCGCCGATCGGGGTGAGCGAGATCGGGAAGCTCTCCATCGCGGTATCCAGCGCGCGGCCGATCGTATCGGCCTGATCGTCGACCTCGGCCCCGAAGAGGGTCTCCGCCGCGATGCCCAGGGTCAGCCGCGACATCGCCGCGTCGATTTCGAGCGTCTCACCCGGGACCAGGCCCGCGGCGAACGCCTCGGCCCGGCGCACCATCGCGGCGGCGTAACCGGCGATGCGGTCGCGATGGAAGGCGGGCTGAACCAGCCGGCGCTGGCGCAAGTGGAGCGCGCCGTTGCTCGTGAGCAGACCCTTGCCGAGCAGCCGCTCGAGCCGCTGCGTGCCGCGCCCTTTGACGTAGGAGCGGCCGGCGGTCACCAGCACTTCCTCGATCGCCGCCGGTTCGCTGACATAGTAGAAGCGGTTCCGGCCGACCAGCGAGCTGGCGATCGGGCCGAAGCGGGCCGCCGTCGACCGGAAGAACACCGGAAATCCGCTCATTCCGCGCGCGGGGAGCATTCCGCGGAACGCGGCGATCGGGCCGGGGCCGGCCGGGAAGCGGGGCATGTCCCGTTCTACTGCCTCCGGCGACGACGGTTTCCCGTTCCGGGCATGGGGAGACTACGAGGCCGTCGTATCCCCGCACGTTTTGGAGAAGCGGCGAGTCGTCATTACCGGCATCGGGGCCGTCACGCCGTTGGGCAATACGCGTGACGCCTTTTGGAACGCGCTCGTCGCCGGCCGCAGCGGCGTTGCGCTGATCACCGCCTACGATTCCTCGAAGCTGCACACGCACATCGCGGCCGAGGTCAAAGACTTCGATCCCGACGCGCTGATCGGCCGCCGCGAAGCGCGCCGCATGGACCGCTACGCGCACTTTGCCTACGTCGCCGCGCGCGAAGCGCTGGCCGACGCGAAGTTCCCCGACGATATCGAAGTGCGCGCGCGCACCGGCGCGATCGTTGCGAGCGGCATCGGCGGCATCATCACCGTTGAAGACACCGTCGTTGCGGTCGCACCGAACAAAGCGTGGGATCGCATTTCGCCGTTCTTCGTGCCGATGCTGATGTCGAACGCTGCGGCCGCGCACATCTCGATGGCGCACGGTTTGCGCGGACCGGTGTTCTCGGTGGCGAGCGCGTGCGCCAGTGCGAACGATGCGTTTGCGGTGGCGTTCGATAAGATCGCGCTCGGTCAAGCGCTCGCCGTCGTGACCGGTGGCAGTGAAGCGACCGTGATGCCGACCGCAATGGGCGGCTTCGATTCGATGAAGGCGCTATCGCGCCGTAACGACGAGCCGGAACGCGCGAGCCGGCCGTTCGATTTGGACCGCGACGGTTTCGTGCTGGGTGAAGGTTCCGCCATACTGGTGCTGGAGGAACGCGACTTCGCGATGGCGCGCGGCGCGCGCATTTACGCCGAAATTCTCGGCTACGGACAATCCGCCGACGCGTTCCACATCGCGCAGCCCGATCCCGATTCGGAAGGCGTCATTCTCGCGATGAAGCGCGCGTTGCACAATAGCGGCATCACCAAAGAACAAGTCGGCTACGTCAACGCGCACGGCACGTCGACGCCGCTCGGCGATCTCGCCGAATCGCAGGCGATCGAAACGGTGTTCGGCGAGCAGGCCTACAAACTCGCGGTGAGTTCGACGAAATCGATGCACGGCCACTTGCTCGGCGCAGCGGGTGCGGTCGAAGGCGCGGCCTGTGCGCTCGCGCTCTATTACGGCATCTTGCCGCCGACGATCAACTACGAACGTCCCGATCCGGAATGCCGCCTCGATTACGTGCCGAACGTCGCGCGCGAAGCGCAGGTCGAGGTCGCGATTTCGAACGGCTTCGGCTTCGGCGGCCACAACGCGACCGTCGTGTTTGGGCGCCATGTCGTCCCAGCATAGGCGCCGCATCGCAACGCTGCTCAAGCTGAGCGGCGCGGCGGAACTGGACCCGGCGGCGGTGGAGCAGGCCTTCGTGCACGAGAGCGCCTCGAGCGAGGGCGCCGGGCCGTCGAACCAGCGGCTGGAGTTCTTCGGCGACGCGATTCTGGGCTTTCTCACCTCGCGGTGGCTGTGGGCCAAGTACCCGGACGCCGGCGAGGGGGAGCTGACCCGCCGCCGGGCCTCGATCGTGAGCGGTGATGCCTGCGCCCAGTCGGCCCGCCGGCTGGATCTGGGCGACATCGTGCGCTTCGGCGTCGGGATGCAGCAGGACGGCGGGGCCACCAACACCTCGGTGCTGGCCGACGTGTTCGAGGCGTATCTCGCCGCACTCTACCTTCAGACCGACGTCGAACGGGTGGCGCGCTTCCTCGAAACGCACCATTTCGCGCACGTCGACCACGTGGACGCGGCCGAGAGCGACGCCAAGACCGCCCTGCAAGAGTTCACCCAGGCGCGCTTCTCGGTGGCGCCGATCTACTTCGAACGTGCCGAAGGCCCGGCGCACGACCGGCGCTTCACCTCGCAGGTCCGAATTGCCGACGAGATTGTGGGCGAAGGCATCGGCGCGTCGAAGAAAGCCGCTCAGCAGAGTGCGGCAGCCATGGCGCTGGCGTACCTTCGCAATCGCCATCCCGAACCCGAGCCGCCGCAATCGCCGCCGCCGCCGTCACCCCCACCGGAAGGGCGCGTCATCGCGCTTCGCCCGTCCCGCAATCGAACGAAGGCACCCTAACACCCGATGCGACTCAAGACTCTCAAAGTTTTCGGCTTCAAGACGTTTGCCGAATCGACGGTCATCGATTTCACCCAGGGCATTACCGCGGTCGTCGGACCGAACGGCTCGGGCAAGTCGAACCTCGTCGATGCGATCCGGTGGGTGCTGGGCGAGCAGAGCACGCGCAGCCTGCGCTCGCAGCGCATGGAAGACGTGATCTTTGCCGGCAACACGTCGCGCAAGCCCCTCGGGATGGCCGAAGTCTCGCTGACGTTCGACAACAGCGACCGTTCGTTGCCGCTCGACTTTGCCGAAGTGCAGATCACGCGCCGCGCCTACCGCGCCGGCGAATCGGAGTTCTTCATCAATCGCAGTTCGGTGCGCTTGCGCGACGTGGTTGAACTGCTGATGGGCACGGGCCTCGGGCCGGGCTCGTATGCGATCGTCTCACAGGGCCAGATCGATGCGATTCTCTCCTCGAAGCCCACCGAACGCCGCGCGCTGTTTGAAGAGACGGCCGGCATCGGGAAATTTCTCGCGCGCAAAGCCGAATCGATGCGCCGGCTCGACGCGACCGAGCAGAACGCCATTCGCGTCAACGACCTGATCGCCGAACTCGAACGGCGCGTGCCCGAACTCGACACGCAAGTGCGGCGCGCCAAACGCTATCGCCGCGTCACGGCGCGCGTTCGCGATCTCGAGATCCTCTCATATTTGCGCGCGAGTTCGTCGCGCCGCGAAGAACGCGAACGCGTCTTCGCCGATGCCGCACGCAACGAAGCCGTGCAGGCGGCGGCTGCGGCGCGCGCGGCGACGCTGGGCGCCGAGGCGGAAACGCTGCGCTCGAAACTCTATACGCTCGAACTCGAACGCGAGGAACGCCGCGTTGAAGCGCAGCGCGCGCGCGAAGTCACCTCGCGCATCGAGGCCGATTTGGCCGCGGCTACCGCGCGGCGCGATGCGCTCGACGCGCAATCGCATGCCAGCGTCGCCGATCGCGACCGGGTGGAAACCGAGCGCGAGCGCTTGCGCGCGCGCATTGCGGAGCTGACCGCCCAACTCGATCCTCTGACCGGCCGCGCCGATGAAGTGCGCACGCGCGAAGCCACCGCCACGCAAGCCGTGGCCGATGCGCGCGGAACGCTCGACACGATCTACGCCGATTTGCGCGGGGTCGAAGCGATCGTGGCCGAACGTGCCGCGAGCGAAGCCGAACGCCGCGCGCGGCTGGCCAGCACGCAAAGCGATCTGTCCCGGCTGACCGGCGAACGCGCGCGCCTCGACGGCGAACGCGCACGTCTGAGCGCGCGCTCCGCCGAAACGCGAGCCGTGCTCGATGAATGCGATGCGCTGATCGCGCGCTTCGAGGGCGATGCGCTGGCGCAACGCGAACTCGCCACGGCCGAAAGTGCGCGCGGCGATGCGGCCGCGACGCGCGTGGCCGAACTGCACGCGCGCTATCGCGGCGTTGCGAGCGACCTAGCGGCCTCGGAATCGCGCCTGCATACGATCGAAGAGCTCGAAGCGACGCTCGAAGGGCACGTTCCCGGCACGCGCGCCGTGGTCGAAGCGGCCGCGCGCGGAGATCTGACCGGACTGCACGGCGTCGTGTCCAACTTGATCGACGTCGACGAACGCTACGCGCGCGCGCTCGACGTAGCGTTCGGCGCCGGTCTCTCGAATATCGTTACCGCGACGAGCGAAGATGCCGAACGCGCCGTTGCCTATCTGCGCGAACGCGAAGCCGGCCGGGCGACGTTTCTGCCGCTCGATACGCTGGCCCATCGCGACGGACACAAGCTCGGCGCGCTGCAAGGGCGGCCGGGCATCATCGGCTACGCGCACGAACTCGTGCGCAGCGAAGCGCGCTTCCGCGGCATCGTCTCGTTTCTCGTCGGACGCGTGCTGGTGGTCGACGAGCTGCGCACCGGCATCGCGCTCGTGCGCGGCGAACATTTCCGCGATTCGATCGTCACGCTCGAGGGCGAGCAGATCATGGGCGGCGGGGCGATCACCGGCGGCCGTTATCGGCGCGAACGCTCGATCCTCGGACGGCGCGCGCAGGCGCAGTCGCTACGCGAACGCATTCCGCAATTACGGGCCGAACTCGAGGCGATCGAGCGCGACGGACTCACCGCCAAGGCCGATGTGGATGCAGCCGGCGCGGCGCGCGACGCTGCGGTGACCGCGGCCGGCGAAGCCGAAGCGGCACTGCGCGACGCGCGCGCACGCCGCAGCGGCGCGGAAGCGGAAATCGCCCGCATCGACGGCGAGCTGACCGTGATGGCCGAGCGCGCGGCGACGGCGCAACGCGAACTCGAAACGGCGCAGCAGACGTTCGCCGCGCTCGATACGACCGCGCTCGACGCCGCCGACTTGGAAGAGCGCCGGGCCGAACTGGTGGCCGCCCTCGCCGCCGCCCGGGAGACGATCGCCGCAACGGAAGCGGCCCAGCACGACGTCGCGGCCGAAGCGAGCACGCTGCGCGAAACCGTCGCGTCGCTGGGCACGGAGCGCGAAGGTCACGCCACGCGCCTCGGCTTGCTCGATGCGGATTCCGAACGCGTCGCGGCGACCCGCGAGCAGATGGTGCACGAACTCGAACGCTTGCGCGAAGCGATCGCCGGCGAGTCGGAGCGTTTGGCGACGACGCGCGAAGCGGTGGCGGCGGCGGATGCCGCGGTCAACGATGCGAACGCGCGCCGCGAGGCCACCGCCAACGATCTCGCGCAACGCGAAGCCGACGAGCGCATCGCGCACGCCGAAGACCGCGAGGCGACGTCCGGCGGCGAAGGTTCGCGCCGGCGCTTGGCCGAGATCGACGCCGAGCTTGGGATGCTGGTGCAAACGTTCGCGCAGAACCCGGCGAGCGATGAAGAACAGCGCGACGTGGTGGAACGCTATACGAGCGAACCCGACGACGTGATCGACGAGCTGCCGCGGCTGCGCGAAGAACTCGCGCGGCTCTCCGCCAACGTCAACCTCAACGCCGAGGCCGACCGCGACGAACTGGTGGAACGCGAACGCTTCCTGCGCGAGCAGATGGCGGATCTGCAGAAAGCGCGCGAGACGCTGCTCGCGACGATCGCCGAGATCGAAGTGTCGTGCCAGGTCCAATTCAACGAAACGTTCGCCGCGGTAAGCGCGCGCTTCACCGAGACCTTCGCCCAACTCTTCCCGGGGGGCGAGGCGAAGATGTGGCAGACCGATCCCGAGCATCTCTCGGAGACCGGCATCGAGATCGCCGTGCAGCCGCCGGGCAAGAAGATGACCGCCTTGGCCGCACTCTCGGGCGGCGAGCGCGCGATGACGGCCGCCGCGCTGATCTTCGCGCTGATTCGCGTGAAGCCGTCGCCGTTCTATCTGCTCGACGAAGTCGATGCGGCGCTGGACGACGCGAACGTCGATCGTCTCTCGGCGATGGTTCGCGAAACGGCGAGCGATGCGCAGATGCTGATCGTCACGCACAACAAGAAAACGATGGAACTCGCGTCGCGCATGTACGGCGTGACGATGCAAGAACCGGGCGTGTCGTCGATCATCTCGGCGGCGCTCGATCAATCGGAGATACACGTGCCCCAGCCGGAGCGTGAAGAGGCGGTCGTTGCCGGATAACGCTGCAGCGCTCATCTCGGTCTACGACCGGACGGGCATCGTCGAACTCGCGCGCAAGCTGATAGCCTCCGGAACCACGGTCTACGCGACCGGCGGTTCGGCCGCGCATTTGCGCGCGAACGGCGTGGACGTGCGCGACGTCGAGGAATTGACCGGTTTCCCAGCGCTTTTCGACGGCCGCGTCAAGACGCTGCACCCCAACGTGTTCGGCGGCATCTTGCGCGACACGACGAGTGCGGTGCACGACCAAGAGGCCGCGCAGCACGGCATTCCGCTGCTCTCGACGATCGTGGTGAACCTCTACCCGTTTGAATCGACCGTGGCGCGTGCCGGTGCGACGCTGGAGGAAGCGATCGAGCAGATCGACATCGGGGGCGTGTCGCTCTTGCGCGCGGCCGCGAAAAACTTCGAGCGCGTCACGATTCTGAGCGATCCCACCCAATACGCCGACGCCATCGCGGCCTTACCGCAACCGCTCGATCGCGATGCGCGGCGGCGGCTGGCGACGCGCGCGTTCGAGCGCACGGCGGAGTACGATTCCGCCATCGCGCGCTATCTCGAATCGGGTTTGCTCGCCAACGAACTGCCCGGTTCGCTCGCGTTGACGATTCCGATCGAACAGCCGCTGCGCTATGGTGAGAACCCGCAGGACCGCGCGGCGTTTTATCTCGCCCGCGAGACCACGCTGCCCGAACAGTTATGGGGCAAGGCGCTCTCCTACAACAACTTGCTCGATCTCGACGCTACCCTGCGCCTGCTCGTGCGCGCGCGGATCGGGATCGACCGGCCGGCCGAGCCGCAACTGCCGAGCCGCGCCGCGATCGTGAAGCACACCGTGCCGTGCGGTGTGGCGGAGCGCGCGACGGTCGCGCAAGCGGTGTCCGCGGCGCTGGAGGCAGATCCGACGTCGGCCTACGGCGGCATCATCGCCGTCGACGGCCGGATCGATCTTGCCACGGCGGAGGCGCTGCGCGGCTTCTTCCTCGAAATCGTCGCCGCGCCGGCCTTCGACGACGACGCCTTGGAGCGCCTGAAAAAACGCAAAGACCTGCGCATCATGCGGTATGAGCCCGGGATGCCGCAGCGCATCGCCCAGGAGCTGCGCGTGCGGTCCGCACTCGGCGGCGTGCTGGCCGAGGACGACGATCCGGCCGCGCAGCCCGAGGCGTGGAAGGTCGTATCGAAGCGCGCTCCGGCGGCCGGCGAGTGGCTCGACCTGATCTTTGCCTGGGACATCGTGCGGCACGTGAAGTCGAACGGCGTGGCCGTCGTGCGCGATGTTGTTTCGCGCGGTATCTGCGCTGGGCAAACGAACCGGGTGAGTGCCGTTCGGATTGCCGGCGAGCGGGCCGGGAAATATGCCTTGGGCGCAGCCGCCGCAAGCGACGGATACTTTCCGTTTGCCGACGGCCTGATCGCCGCCGCCGATGCGGGCTGCACGGCCGTCATCGCGCCGGGCGGCTCGATTCGCGACGCTGAGGTGATCGCGGCCGCCGATGAGCGCAACATCGCGCTCGTCTTCTCGAACTACCGCTACTTCTTGCACTGACGTGCGCGCGCTCGCCGGCTTCTTCATCCGTCTGGTCGCCTATGCGCTCGTGCTCGGTGTCGTCTCTCGCCTCGCGGCGTCGATGTGGGTGCAGTTCGGGCTCGACGGGTCGATCGAATTGCAGCCGTTCCACGACATCGGCGTCGAGGTACTCCTGATCGCGCCGCTGCCGCTCGCGCTGCTCGGTATCGGCGCACTGCGGCAAACCGCACTCTTCGTCGCGGCCTTCTTGGCCGGCGTGGCGCTGACCGCGCCGTTCGCGATCGCGCGCTTCTCCGGTCTATGACGCGGCGCGGCGCGTTCGACGCCGCCTTGGTCGTCTCGGTCGGCATCGGATGGGGACTGCTCGCACCGGCGACCAAAGCGCTGTTCCTCGCGACGCCCGCGGCGTTCGACGGCATCAGCGTCGCGGTCGCGCGCGCGGTGTGGGCGTTTCCGATCTTTCTGATTGCCGCGGCCGTGCTGCTGCTGCGCGAACGCCCGCACCTCTCCGCGCGGCGGTGGCTGGCAATCGTGGGCGGCGGCGTTGCGTTCGGCATCGGCATCACGTTCGTGTTTTCGGTGGCGGCCGCGCACACGTCGATCTCGCACCTTTCGTTTCTGATCGGTACGTCGCCGGTAACGAATAGCGCGGCCGCAGCACTTGCCTTTCGCATTCCGCTGGGCTGGCGCGAACGCACGGCGCTGGCGCTGGGGATTCTCGGCGTGGGGCTGCTCGCGGCATCGCATACCGGCGGCAGCGCGGGTCTCTACGGCGATAGTCTGATGCTGCTGTGGCTCGCCGCGTTCGCCATCTACGCGGTTCTGCTGCGCTACGTCGGACCGGGCGTGTCGCCGCTCTTTACGATGAGCGTGGTCGGCGTCGTCTCGATGGGCGCCGTCATCCTCGTCGGGCTTGCGATACCGGGCGCGTTTCGCGGCGTGCCGCACGTGCTCGACTCGCCGTCGTCGGCCGCGTGGTTCTTCGGCGAGGTGCTGATCGGCTCGACCTTCGTCGGCCAAACCGCGTATGCGTTCGCGGTGCAGCGATTCGGTGTCTCGATCGCGACGATCGGCGCAGAATATACCGCGCTCACGGTGGGCATCACGGCTTCGGTCGTGTGGCACGAACCGTGGTCGCCGCTGACGATTGCGGCCGGATTCATCCTCATCGGCGCGCTGGGCGTAACCTTCGTGCGCCTGCCGGCGTCCGCTCGGCGGCTAGCGAGCGGAAGGGTGGAACGGTTTTAGCCGCCGTAAGGCAGGCGCGTGGAGAAGAAGACGATCCGGTTCTGCATTTGGATCTGGGATCGCGGCGTGGACGATTTCGTGTCGTTCTGTCTTCCGTCGCTGATGCAGCCCAACAACATTCCTTGGCTCATCCAAAACGGCTTTCCGATTTCGCTCGACTTTTTCACGCTCGCCCACGATCGGGCCCGGGTCGAGAAGCTGGCGTCGGATCTCCAGCTCCAATTGCGTGCGATGGCGCCGGAAGCACAAGTGGCGGCAACGCTCTCGAACCTGCCCGAGACGAAGCGCACCACCTATGAAATCAAAGTCGCGTTCTTTGAGGCCATCGTGCGCGTTGCCGTCGACACGCAGTCCTACGTCCTTTTCACCTTCGCCGACATGTTTTTCGGCGACGGTTCGATTCGCAACATCGTCGTCTACGGCCAGAAGCCGGGCGTCACGGTGAGCGGTCTCTATCTGCGCGTCAAACAGAAGCCGTTTATGGAACTGATGGCCCGCCATCAGGCCGTCACCGGCAGTACGACCGTCTCCAACGCGCGACTCGTCGACATGTGTCTCGACACGCTCATCGACGGAATGGAAGCATCGATCGTCGATAACGACCGTAACGCGAGCCACCTCACCAGCGGTGCGCTGCGCAAGATCAGCGACGATCTCTACACCTATTCGTTCCACGCACCGACGCCCATGCTGTGCTGGTTCACCGAGTCCGACGTCCAATTTTTCAGCCGTCTGCTCTGGAATTGTCATCTCTTCGATCACATTTGGCCGACGATGCTCATCGCACAGAACCGTTGGCGCGTGATGGCCAGCAGCGATCTGTTCTTCCTTGCCGAGTACAACCGGGAAGAGATCGAAGCCGACCATCACGTCTACGCGACGAAGGAAGGCTTGCTCTACAACGATGACTACGATCAAGAACATCTCCACGGACGGATCCATCAAACCATGTTGATGACGTTGCGCCGCGAGCGCCTCGCATGAGCGGCTCGCGCATCGCCGCCTGCCTTGCACTCGCGCTCGCGCTGAGCGGCGCCGGTGCGGCGCGCGCAGCCGATACCCTCATTCCGCTCGAGGTCGGCACGATGCCGGGCGACGCGTCGGCGGAAGTCTACTACGGCGTGGAGCAAGGCTTTTTCAAAGCCGAGGGGCTCGACGTCCACATTACCGGCTTTACCAACGCGCCCGCGCAAGCGGCGGCGGTAATTGCGGGCACGATTGCGGTCGGCAACGGCGGGGTCGGTTCGGTTGCCGTCGCCCGCGAGCGCGGCATTCTCGAGCGCGTGATCGCGCCGGCGAGCGTCTACGATCCAAAGGCGCTGACGGCAGTGCTGATGGTGGCCAAAGATTCACCGGTCAAATCGGCGGCCGAACTCAACGGCAAGATCATCGGTACCAACGGGCTGCAAGATCAGGCGCAGCTGGAATCGATGCTCTGGCTTGAAAAACACGGCGCGGATCTCAAGACGATCAAATTCGTCGAAGTGCCGTTCCCGGCGATGGCGGGCGCGCTGCAGCAGCATCGCATCGAAGCCGCGCTGATGGTCGAACCGCTGATCACGGCCGGTTCGGCCGACGTGCAGACGTTCGGTGACGCGATGGGTGCCATCGCGCCGCACTTCATCACCACCGGATGGTTTGCCGGCGACGCCTGGCTGCAAGCGAATCCCGACGTTGCGGCGCGCTTCGTGCGCGCGATGCTGCGCGTCGCCGTGTGGGCGAACGCGCACCATGCCGAATCGGCGCAGATTCTGGTGCGCTCGGCGAAGCTCGACCCGGCGATCGCCGCGAAGATGACGCGGTCGACCTACGGTACGAGCCTCGATCCGGCCCTGATGCAGCCGGTGCTGGACATGTTCGTCCACTTCGGCGTGCTGGCGAAACCGATGTCCGCCGCCGATCTTGCCTGGCAAGCCTCGCCGGCCTATCCGAAGCGGCGCTAGCGCAGCCCGAGCGAGCGCCGGGCGTCGGCGAGGATCGTCGTGTCGACGAGCGCGCTCAGCGGCGCCGGCGTTTGCACGAGGCCGGCTTCGACCCAGAACTTTTGTTGGCGATCGACCGACTCGGGCTTGAGGCCGAGACTGTTGTAGGCGGGTCCGGGAACGCTGCGGATCACGTCTTCCGGTAGGCCCGACCATTTCACGACCGTGCGTACGAGTTCGTTCGTCCACTTGCCGTTCGTCAATTCGATCTCGTGCGCGGCTTTGAGATACCCCATCAGAAAACGGCGCGCGGCATCGCGTTTGCCTTTGATAAATTGCGGCGAGGCGGCGAGAAAGCTCTCTTGCACGCCCGGTGCGATGTCGCTCGTCGTGAGCCACTTGTGCGCGAGCTTCTGCTGCTCGAGCTGGGTCACGATGACTTCGGTGTTGCCGAGGACGTCGATCGCCCGGTTGCGCATCGCGGCGTAAATCGAGGCGTTGTCGTTGATCTTGTTCGTGTACGTGACGGCGCCGAGTGGAATGCCGCCTTTCGCGAGCGCGATGCGCACGAGGTAGTCGACGAGCGAACCGGCGGCCACCCCGTCGATGCGTTTGCCGCGCAGATCGGCGAGCGTGCGGATCGCTTTGCTATCCCAAAGATCTTGGCGCACGACGATCCACGTGGTGTCGTTCCAGCCGCGGTGCGCTTCGGTCAACGCGGCGATGAGCTGGACGTTGAAGCCCTGGCCGCCCTGGTTGAAAAAGCCGGGGCTGAGCACCATCGGTGAGAGATCGAGATCGCCGCGCGCAAGGCGCGGAACGTTGAGCGTCGATGAACCCTGATACTGCGAAACCTCGACGTCGAGGTGCTGCTCGGTGAAATAGCCCTTGTCGACCGCAAGAAAGATCGGCAAGTAGGTGTACGTCGTGAAGTTGAGCGCAATGCGCACTTTGTCGGGCGCGGCTTCTTGCGCCGCCGCGCGTGACGTGCCGCCGGCGAGCGACGCGGCGAGGGCGGAGAGCGCGAAGTGCCGGCGGTTCACCGGCGTTATGCCTCGACCGCGCTGGTACCAAACGCCGGGATCACGCGTTCGCCGAAGAGCTGCACCGAACTGCGCACCAGCTCGTCGGGCATCGTCGTGATGTGATGGTGCGCCAGCATCACGTCGTAACCGACGCGTTCGCGCTGTTCGCGAATCTGCCGCGCAACCGTTTCCGGGCTGCCCACGAACGCGAGGCCCTCGCCGACCCAGAAATCGTAGCCGCTGGTGCTCTCGAGATAGATGCGCGCGGTCTCGCGGCGTTCGGCGCTGGCATCGGGCCGCACGGAGCGCGCGAGGTTGACTCCGCGCTGTCCGGCCAGGCCTTGCCGCATGTACGGCTCCGCTTGCGAGATCGCGAGGGCGTCGGTTTCGGCCACGTGTACGTGGCGTACGATCATCGTCTGCGGCTTTGGACCCGGATGGTTGTGCTTCGCCCAGGCTTGACGGAAGTAATCATACTTCTCACTGATGACGCGTTCGACGTCGATATTTTGCGCGAGGTGAAAATTCATCTGCGCGGCGTAGTCGAACGACGCGTGGCTATGTGCGCCCATCCAGATGCGCGGGTTCGGCTTTTGATAGGGCCGCGGCTGCGCGATCGCGTCCTTGAACGTCCAGTACTTGCCTTCGTACGAGAACGGCTCGCCGGTCCAGGCTTTAAAGATGATCTCCATCGCCTCGACGCCCATGTCGCGGCGCTGGTCGTAGTCGACACCCCAGCACTCGAACTCTTTCACCGCGACGCCGTAGCCCAGCCCGAACTCGACGCGGCCTTTGGAGAGATGGTCGAGCGTGGCGATGTCTTGCGCGAGCCGCACCGGATGGTGAAACGGCAGCTGATAGACCATCGCGCCGATGTGGATCGTCGAGGTCGCCCGCGCCACGGCCGTTAGGTACACGTTGGGCGAGGTGATCCCGGGATACGGAATGCTCTGGTGTTCGATGATGAAGTAGTATTTGTGGCCGGTGCGCTCCGCCAGCACGACGTCCGCGATCATCGACTCGTAGTCGATGCCGCCGTGGGGCGTCGGGCCGCTGGAGAGCGATTCGAAGATGCCGAACTCGAGTGCGTCCATACTCCGGCAGATATCCGGTCCGCCGGAGAACTCTTTCTTTGCGGGCTCCGCGGCGCGGAACGGTCAGGGAACGCCCGGGTGCTAGGCTCGTTCCATGATGTCGCGACACCTGACGTTCCTCGTCTCCTTGGCGGCGGTTGTACTCGCTTCGGCGAGCGGCGCCGCAGCGCAATCGCTCGATTCCAAGCATCCGGCGGCCCTGGTGGCCGGCGAAAACACGGGCACCGTCGACAGTATGGTCGGCCCGCAGTTCTGGCAGTTCCGGTCGCGCGCGGGCAGCGCTTCGATCGTCGTGCGATTTGCGTCGATGGGGCTGTTCGGGAACGCGACGGCCTCGACCATTCAAGTGGTGCTCCACGACGGTACCGGCAAGACGTTCGGCTCGGAATCGGTCACGTCAACGGGCCGCGCGGTCGAGGTGAAGTGGCCGGGGACGTTCGGCAAGCCCGGGACCGTGATCGTTGAGATCCGCCCGGCGATGTCGAGCCTCGTGCGAGCGGGCGGCGACTACAGCATCACGGTTACGGGCGCCGTCGACTATTCGAACGTGAAGGTACCCGGGCCCGAGCGAATCGCCGGTACGTACACCTTGATGGTATGTCCGCCGACGCTGGATTGCCAAGCGACGCGCTTCTTCGCCGACGGATCGGTGAAGACGGCGGATGGGACGACGGGGACGTGGTCGAGCTTCGATCCGTCAGCGCTCATCTATACGGTGAAGATCGCTTCCAACCAATGGAGTTTGAAGCTGGTTCCCGGACGCGGACTCGTCGATACCGCGAATACCGCCGGCATCGTGTTCCAGGCCGTACGATAATCGTCGCGATGCGCGTGCGCCGGTTCGTTTGTGCGTTTCTGTTCTTGATGTTGCTGAGTGCGCCGCTCACGGCGTGCTCGAATGCGGTCAAGACGAGCAGCGCCGCGGGTTTGGACGATTCGATCGAGGCACTTGCCGGCGGCGGTGTGGCCGTTATGGAAGACGTGACGTCGACCGCGCCGATCGTGGCACTCGGCGCGTCAGCGTCCGCGATGCGGTTCACGCGCTGGCAAGTGCGCAATCTCGTCGCCGAGGCGAACGCGCACAACGGCTATCTCGGCAGCGAACTCGATGCGTTCGTCCCGGCGCCCGCCGGCGCGCCGCCGTTTTCCGTGCTGCTGGGAGCCTGGTTGACGCGGCACGACGGGCCGCTCGCCGCGTACGCGCAGCGGTTCATGGGCGATCCGGACTACAAGCACGCCACGACGATCGCGTTTCCCAGCATCGTCGTGCTGACGTTCGTGGCGGATATCGCGCGCGTCACGGCGTCCGCGCAAGCGACGCCGACGGCGTTCGATCTCGGGCCGTGGATTGCGGCGCCGGCCGAGGCTGACGGCGATGCGTGCACGGACATTTCGAATTGGGTGAGCACGGTGGTGACCTCCGTAACGAACGCCGTGCAGGCGAACGGGGCGGGCTGGCTCGCATCGATCTGGAACGTGGTCGTGACGATCGGCGGTCAGGCGTTCAGCATCTTGGTCAACGGCGTGTTGCAATCGATCGTCGGGTTCGTCACGCAGATCGCGACGGTGGTGGGAACGCTGATGCAAGTAGCGTCGATGTTCAAGCCGTGGACGGTGACGCTGGCCGCCGATCCCGGATCGCTGACCTTGGGAGCGGCACCGCTCAGCGGCGCATTCAACGCGACGCTCGACGCGCAAGATATCGCGTGGCCGGCGACGCTGGTCGGGTGCGTGAAATCGCTCTCGGGCGTCGACCTCACCGCCGCGTATAAAGACACGCCGGTAACCTGGACGAAGCCGATCGGCATTCCGGGGTTGGCGGCGGTTGCTGCTGCCGACGCGACGCTGGGCGACGACAAAACGGCGCACTACACCTATGCGACCATCTCGCGGCCGCCGGCGACGGAATGTCCCGTGCTCGTTCCCGCCGGGAATCTCGGCATTACCGTCACCGTTTCGCGCACCGATGTTTCGAAGACGCTCGATTCGCTGTTGCTGCTCATCACCAACAAGCTTCCGGCGAAGCTGCAGAATTTTCTCCAGCCGTACGAACAGCCGGCCGTTGACGCCGCGAAAACGGCCATCGGAAACTTCAAGAGTCCGCATGCGAGCGCGACCGCGCAGCTGACGGAGCTCGTTTCGGATCCGCTCTGCACGCACACGCCGCCGCCCGGGAGCACGCCGAAGCCGACGCTCCCGCCCGTGCAGTATGGAGAATTGCCGCTGGCGCCGTGCGATGCGATCCTGAGCAATGCTGATGTCGCGGCCGGCTATCCGGGCGACATCATCATCAATAATCTCAAGCCCGCGATGCAAGACTTGATGCGTAACGCGGGCGTCACTCTCAATGCGGTGGCAAGTCAGGTGCCCGGTTCGAAGGACGGCGTTGTCCATGACCCGCGCGTTCTCGCATCGACGGGATGCCCGATCGGGCCACCCTACACGCCGTCGTCCGGTGACGACCCGGATAATCCGCAGATCGACGCGCTTTTCGTAACGCTTCCGGCTCCCGCACAGCCGGTGCTTGCGGAAAATTCCGCCCCGGCTTGCGTTGCGGCGCTGGGATCGGAGCTCGATACGTTCAAGGCGGAATGCTCGGTGATGAGCACGACCGATTCGCCGGGTGGACCGGTGATGGCGACGCTCGTCCGGGTTTTCAGCAAGGACGCTGAGTATGTGGTCGAGGTGTTCGGGAGCGGGGACAGCGCGCCCGCGATCGCGCTCATGCGCAGTGTGCTGCAACGTCTCAACCACCCTCACTAAACAATAAAGGATCCACGCATGCGATATTTTTCGAAAATCACCGGTCTCGTTGCGACCCTCGCGTTCGCCGCGATGTGTGCGGGTTTGGCGCTGGCCGATGGGTCGAGCGCTTTGAAAGACGCCCTCGTGGCGACGATGAAGCTGACCACGTATCACATGACCATGACGTCGCCCCAAGGGGTCGTCGAGGCCGATATCGTCAACCCCGGCCGCATGCACGTGAAGATGAAAGACGGCGAAATGATCGTTGTCGACAAAACGATGTACATGAAGCAAGCCGGGGTCTGGACAAAATATCCGGGCGTCGACGTGATGCAAACGCAGACCGACCCACTCAAGGCGTTCGCTGCAAAGGCCGCCGACTACCAGGTCGACGATCTGGGGATGAAGCTCGTCGATGGTGCGACCTTACACGCCTACCGCACGACGAACCTGAAAAAAAAGTACCTCGCGATGATGTACATTGACGGTAGCGGCCGGATCGTACGCATGGAGACGGGCACCATGGTCATGGTGATGTCGAAGTTCGGTGAGGCCGTTACGATCGTTGCCCCGATGTAGGGTTTCCGGGCTTCGTCTGCCGGACACGGAGAGGTCAGCGGCGGAAGCGAAGCACCCCGGATGCCGCGCTACTTGCACACCTCGATCTTCGTGAACGACATGGCCGCCTCGATTGACTTCTACACCAACAAGCTCGGGCTCAAGCTGCTCGGCGGACCCAACCACTATCCGGGCAACGCGGACATGGCGTTCGTGGGCAGCGATTGGAACGCGTACATCGAGTTGGTCTTCGATCTGGAAGAGCACCCGCCGTACGCCATCGGGAACCGCTACGAACACCTCGCGCTCGAGGTTGACGGCGATATGAAGGGCACGATCGAGCGGCTGCGTTCGCAAGGCGTGAAGATCCTCACCGAACCGAAGAAGCCGCCCAGCGGAAACCGCTGGATTGCCTTCGTCGAGGATCCGAACGGCATCCCGGTCGAGTTGCTGGAGCCGCGCACCGGAGACTAAGCGATGACGGCAGCCGCGCGCTTGCGCCAAGCCCTCGCCGGCCCCGAGCTGATGATCGTGCCGGTGATCGGCGATCCGCTCGCGGCGCGGCTCGTCGAGCGGGCCGGCTTGCCCGCCGCACTGCTCGGCGGCTTCGGCATCTCGATGATGCGCTACGCGCTGCCCGATACCGGTCTGATCGGCTTCGGTGAAGTGATCGATCAGGTGCGCAATACGTGCGCGGCGGTGCCGGGGTTCCCGATCATCGCCGACGGCGACACCGGATACGGCAACGCGATGAACGTGCGCCGCACGGTGCAAGAATTCGCGCGAGCGGGCGCCGCGTGCGTGCTGATCGAGGATCAGGTCTGGCCGAAGAAGTGTGGTCATCTGGCCGGTAAGCGCGAAGTGATTTCGCGTGACGAGGCGCGTCTGAAAATTCGCGCGGCCGTCGATGCGCGTAACGCCGGGCACGACATCCTGATCATGGCCCGCACCGACGCCCGTTCGGCAATCGGCTTCGACGAAGCGATGGCCCGTTGCCGCGACTTCGAAGCCGAAGGCGCCGACATCGTCTTCGCCGAGGCGCTCGAGACGCGCGCTGAGCTGGCGGCGTTCGGCGCTGGATTCGGCGCGGCGACCTGGGCCAACATGATGCCGAAGACGCCCGAAACATCGCGCGCTGCATTGCAGGCGATGGGCTTCAAGGTCGTCACCTACAACGTTCTGCTGCCGGCCGTAATTCACGCGCTCCGGGAAACGTTGATCGCGCTAAAGAGCGGCGATCTCACCGGCGCTCCGCCGCGCGTGTCGTTTGACGAGATGACGGAACTCGCCGGACTGGCAGACTACACGGCGCTGGAAACGCGCTACATCGATCCCGAGCCTTAGCCCCGCCACACGGTGATGACGATCCCGCCGGCTGCAATCAGCAACCCGCCCGCGATGATCGGCAGGCCGGGCCGAACGCCGAACACCAGCAGATTGGTGAGCTGCGCGACGATGAAGAACAGCACGACGTAGACGCCGAGGAGCCGGCCGAAGTCGGCCGGTGACCAGTTCACGAATAAGCCGTACGCAAGTAAGATGATGCCGCCGGCGGCAATCGTCGCTACCCGGGGGAATCCGCTCGAATGTTTGAGCCCGAGGCGCACCACGGCGTCGCCGCCGACTTCGAGCGCGGCCGCGACGATGAGCAGAAGCCCCGTGATCGCTGGATTCATGGTGTCTCCTCGGGAGCGGCGGTCCGGATCAAACGGCCGATGCGTGCGATGCCGTCGTCCATCGTGGCCTCGTCGAGTTCGGCGAAGCCGAGAATGAACTCGCCGGGAACGCTGTCGTGCAGATGGTGCGCCTCGGTGCTCATCAACACCACCCCGGCCCGCAGCGCGCGCGCCGCGAACGCGCGGCTGTCGGCCACCGGTAAGCGCACGACGAGATGCATGCCGGCTTGGTCGCCGATCACTTCGACGTCGTCGCCGATATGGCGCCGCAGCGCGCCGAGCAGTGCCGCTCTCCGGGCGCGGTAGAGAATGCGCATGCGGCGCAGATGCCGCTCGAAGCCGCCGCTTGCCATGAAGGCGAACAGCGCGCGCTGTTCGAGAATCGGCGATTGGCGGTCGGAAAAGGCCTTTGCCGCGAGGACGACTTCGCGCAATGCCGGCGGCACGACGACGTAACCGATCCGTAACGCCGGAAACATCGTTTTGGAAAACGTGCCGACGTAGACGACGCGCTCGCTGCGGTCGAGTCCGAAGAGTGCCGGGATCGGCCGGCCTTCGTAGCGGTAGGCGCTGTCGTAGTCGTCTTCGACGATCACGGCGCCCGCGTCTTCGGCCCAACGCAGCAGCTGCCGGCGGCGCTCCGATGACAACACGGCGCCGAGTGGAAATTGATGCGACGGCGTGACGTAAACGAGCCGCGCACCGGCGCCGGCCGTCGCGAGCAATTCGACCCGCATCCCGTCGCGATCGACCGGGATCGCGCGCAGATCGGCCCCGTTCGCCGCAAACGTACGCTGCGCGCCGAGATAACCCGGCTCTTCGAGCGCGACGACGTCGCCGGGCTCGATCAACACGCGCGCAACGATATCGATGGCTTGTTGGGATCCGCTGACGATGACGATATCGTCGGGGCTGCAGAGAATGCCGCGCGCGCGCCCGACGTACGCCGCGATCGCTTCGCGCAGCGGCGGATGGCCGGCCGGATCGGGAAGATAATCGAGCCACGCGCCTTCGCTCCGTGCCGCCTCGCTCACGCAGCGCCGCCATTCGGCGAACGGAAAGGCGTCGAACGCCGGGCGGCCGTCGCGAAAGTCGATCGTGCCCGGTACGCGCGCGGGTTCGAGCGGGCCCGCGTCGGCCAGCGACGCGCCGTACGTTGAGAGCCGAATCGACACGCCGTCGGCACGCGGACGGCCCGGCAGTTGCTCGGCCGCCGGCTCGTCCGGAAGATCGTTGCTCACAAATGTCCCGGAACCGGTCGTCGCTTGCAGATACCCCTCGCTGTGCAGCTGCGCGAAGGTCGAGGTGATCGTCGAGCGCGAGATGCCGAGCGCTTCGGCCAGCGAGCGCGTGGACGGGAGGCGCGTTCCGGGCGTAACGCGTCCCTCGACGATCGCCGCTCGCAACCCGTCGTAGAGTTGACGGTGCAGCGGAACGCCGCTCGCTGCATCCAGCTCGATCGGTAGCTCCATGCGCGCTAGCGCGAACTCAGTGGTCTGATCTCATCTCCTCGAAATGGTACTTGAGCTTGCGGCTCTGCGCCACTACGCTGTGAAGCATCGAATCGGTTCCCCCTTGTCCATAGTGCGCACTGCAAGCGGTGCGCTGATGGAACGCGGCGTGGTGCTGATTTTCTTTATATTACCCGTTTTCTGGTAGTTTTATACAAACGACCACGCGCGAGTGCCGACGGTGTTGCAAAACCACATATGCAGTACCATCGAACAACACTATAGTTCTCCTCACACTACCAACGTTAGCCGTGTAAGGAGATAGCGAAGTGATGTCCGAGCCGTCGCGCTTACGCGCGCATTGTCTTAATTTTTGGACCGTGTTAGCACAGAGTATCGCGCTGATTTCACCGACGATGACCGCGGTGCTGATCGTACCGCTGATGTTCGGCACGACCGGCGAGTCGAGTTGGCTCGCGTACGCGTTCGGCATGATCATGCTGCTGTTCGTTGCGGCCAATCTCAACCAGTTCGCGAAGCGATCGTCGCACACCGGATCGATGTTCTTGTATTCGGTGGCCGGACTCGGTTCGACCGCCGGCGGCCTCTCCGGATGGTGCTTGATCTGGGCCTACATGTTCATCGGAACCGCCGGCGTCGCCGGGTTCACGGTGTTCGCGCAGCAATTGCTTGCGATGGCGCACCTCAACGTTCCGGCCGTACCGATTTTTGCCGTGTGCGCGGCCGTGTGCTGGTACTGCGCCTACAAGGACGTGCGTCTCTCGGCCGTGCTGATGCTGGTATTCGAGGCCGTATCGGTTGCGATCATCACGATCCTCGCCTTCGTCGTGCTCGGGCACCACGGCTTCGCCATCGACACCGATCAGCTCCAGCTCAAGGGTAACACGCTCTCATCGCTCGGGCTCGGCGTCGTCGTCGCGATCTTCAGCCTCGTCGGTTTCGAGGCGGCGACCGCGTTCGGCGAGGAAGCGAAGAACCCGCTCAAGACGATCCCGCGGGCGGTGATCGTGAGCTTGCTCTTGACCGGCGTGTTCTTCGTCTTCATCACGTACACCGAAGTCTTGGGCCTGCGCGGCGCGAACCCGTCGCTCGACAAACTCACCGCCCCGCTCTCCACGCTGGCGACGATGATGCACCTCGACGTGCTGCAGATCCCGATCGACCTCGGTGCGCTGGTGAGTTTCTTCGCGCTCGCACTCTCGTGCATGAACTCCGGCGCGCGCGTCGTCTTCCAGATGGGACGTCACGGGTTCTTCCACGAGGCCACCGGCAACGCGCACACGACGAACGAAACGCCGCACGTTGCGATCACGATCTACGCACTGCTGCAGTTCGCGATCCCGACGTTCATCATCCAGTTCAAGGGCCTGGCCGTGACCGACGTGTTCAACGATGCCGGAACGTTCGGGGCCTTCGGCTTCCTCGGTGCGTACGTGTTCGTGTCGATCGCCGCCCCGATGTACCTCAAGAAGATCGGCGAACTGCGTCCGCTCGATATCGGCTACTCGGTGGGCGCGCTCGTGCTCTTGCTCGTGCCGGCGGTCGGCAGCGTCTATCCGGTTCCCGCGCCGCCGGTCAACCTGTTCCCGTACATCTTCGCCACCTATTTCCTGATCGGTCTAGCGGTCTTTGTGGCTCGTGCCAAGGCGAAGGAAACGCTGGCGCCGGCATCCCTCGGAACGGAAGAGACGGCGCTCGCGTCGTGAGCGCGGCGACGGTCTCGGCGCTCTGGCGTTATCCCGTGAAGTCGATGCGCGGCGAGCGCTGTGAAGACGTGCTCGTCGGCGAACGCGGGATCGCCGGCGACCGTCGTTACGCGCTGGTGGACGCGGTCACCGGCAAAGTGGCGAGCGCGAAAAATCCGCGGCTGTGGCCGACGCTGCTCGCGTTCGGCGCACGGTATCTGGAGACGCCCGGCACCAACGGAGCGACGGCGCGCGTCGAAATCGCGTTGCCGGACGGTTCGCTGCGGACGAGCGACGATCCGGACATTCACGCCGACATCGGAGCGACGCTCGGGCGGGCGGTGCACCTCGCATCGGTCGCACCGGCGCAGCCGATGCTCGAGGAATATTGGCCGGACCTCGAGGATCTGGCGCATCGCGACGAAGTCACCGAAGAAGCGATGCCGGCCGCAACGTTCTTCGATTGCGCGACCGTGCATCTGCTTACGACCAACACGCTCAACGCGTTGTGGAGCCGCTATCCGGCCGGCAATTTCGACGTGGACCGGTTTAGGCCCAACGTGCTGCTCGACGCGAACGGCGGCGGCGAATTTGCCGAAGATGCGTGGATCGGCAAGACGATCCGGCTCGGTGCCGACGTGATCTTGCACGTCACAGGCGGCGCGCCGCGCTGCGTGATGACGACGCTGGGCCAAGGCGAACTGCCGGCCGATACCGGCGTGCTGCGTACGGCCGCTACGCATCACGGGGCGCACGTGGGCATCTACGCCGAGGTCGTGCACGGCGGCGCGATCGCGCTCGGCGATACGCTCGTTCTCGGATCATAGCGCCGCGCATCGCACGGCTGAGCGTCTTTCCGCTCAAGTCGTTCGACGGCGTCGATGTGAGCGAAGCCACCGTGACCTCCCGCGGCGGCTTCGCTCACGATCGGCGCTTCGCGTTGCTCGACGAAGCGGGGCGTTGCGTCAACGGCAAGCTCGAACCGCGCGTCCACGCGTTGCGCGTCACCTACGACGAAACGTTGAGCATCGCCACCTTCACGCTCGCCGGCGCGGGCGAGGCGCGGAGCTTCCGCCTCGCCGAAGACGCCGCAGCGCTCGCGGCGTGGCTCGGACCGATCGTTGGACGGCCGGTCAGCCTAGGCCGGGACGATGACGGCGGCTTCCCCGACGACGCCCAGGCCCCGGGGCCGACGCTCGTCTCGACGGCGACGTTAACGGCGGTGGCGGGTTGGTTTCCCGGTCTCGGCGTCGAGTCGGTGCGGCGACGCTTGCGAACGAACATCGAAGTCGACGGCGTGCCCGCGTTTTGGGAAGACCGGCTCTTCGGCGCGGCCGGGAGCGGCGTTCCGTTTCGCATCGGCGACGTTGCGTTCGAAGGCACGAATCCGTGTCAGCGCTGCGTCGTGCCGAGCCGCGATCCGGAGACCGGCCGGCCGCTGGCAGCCTTCGCGAAACGGGTTGCCGAGCAGCGCGCTGCTGCGCTGCCGGCCTGGGCCGACCGGACGCGCTTCGATCATTTCTACCGGCTCGCACTCAACACGCGGCCGGCCGGCTCGCAAGCCGGACGCTGCGTCCGCGTCGGCGATCCGGTCTCAGCGTGAACCCGCAGCGTCGATGGGGCCACATGCAATCCGGTACCCGGCAAGCGCTCGATGAAAACGGACTTAGTGCTGCATCCGTCCGGCGTCGTCGTGCTTGACGTGCGGGGGCGCGGGTTCGAGGTTGGGTTCGGCCGCACTGTCGATGCGCGTCGCATCGTCGGGCTGGGCGGGAGAATATTCAGCCCGGTCGAGTTCGCGCGCAAACGCTTTCGCGGCTTCGTCTTCTTCTTTCGTGCTCATACTATGCGTAACCGTGCCCGCGGAACGGTATCTTCAATCGGCGCGATGGCCGCGTCGATCGCATCGAAGACGTGAAGTACGCGCAGGAGACTGGTCAGATCGAGCATGCGATAGCCCTGACTGCCGCGCGGGATGACGAGGCGCAGTTGATCGCCGAGATTTTTCGCTGCGCGAACGAGCACGCCGATCGTCGCGCAATCCATGTAGGTGCATTCGCGCATGTCGATCACGACCGGCCGGCCGATGCGCACGACGCTGACGATCATCGACTCGAACGTCGCAGTGTCGGCAAACGTGGCCTCGCCGAAAACGTGCACGATCGCCGCAGCCGGGTGCGTATCGTCGTGGATGAACACGCCTGCCGTCGCGTCGTTGTTGCGTTGCGGGTCGTCGCCGAAATCGGTGAGCGGAACGTACGCCATAGGAACCTCGTCTCTGGGACAAGGATAGGCGCGTGCCCCACCCCATACAAGCTGCGATCGCGCCGCCGTTCGGCGCCTCGATCGAGCCCGTCGCACGAAGCGCGATCCGGGGTGGCTTAGCTGCTTGGGCCGGGCGCCGAACGCGCGGCAAAAATGCGCGCGGCGGCGAGGAGGTCGCGCTGAATATCGGAGAGCGGCAAATCGCGCAGCATGATCATCGGCACGCGGTCGTCTAGATGCGGATTGCTGCCGTGGAACCAGGCTTTGCAGAACTCGGCATCGCCGGCATTCGCGATCATCGCGGCGAGTTGCAACGCGAAGCGCAACACCTGCGGGCGCTGGGGTTCGCGGCCGCCGAGCCAGCTATGAACCGCCCGCGTTTCTTGCACGCCCGCGATCACGGCGACGGTCGTCGCATCGAGCAACTCCAACAGGTGCCGCACGATGTCGGCAATGGGCAACGACATCGCCAGCGCGTGAGCGTCTCCGGCGCTGAGGAATGGGGTGCCCGGTTGCGGTTGCCCGTCCATGACACATAGAATAACAGGTAGAAAAGTGGGGTGCAAGGGGGAGTAAATAGCCCCAACGTACGCATCGGGCGCTTGCTGCTGAAGGCCCGGGGCGGGCGTCCCGGAAAGTCGAGGACCCGTGAATCGCCTGGCCGCTCCGCGCGGCACCCACGACGTGTTGCCCCCCCGGTCGGCCGACTGGATCCGCCTCGAGAGCCGTGCGCGCGAGATCGCCGAGCGCTTCGGCTATGGCGAGATCCGCACGCCCACGTTCGAATCGACCGAGCTGTTCGTGCGCGGCGTCGGCGAGACGACCGACATCGTCGAAAAAGAGATGTACACGTTCACCACCAAGGGCGAAGAGAGCCTCACGCTCCGCCCCGAGTGGACCGCGCCCGTCGTGCGCGCGGCGCTGCAGCACTCGCTGCTGGCGCAGCCGCAGCGCTTCTACTATATCGGCTCGATCTATCGGTACGAGCGGCCGCAAGCCGGGCGCTTCCGTGAGGCCCACCAGTTCGGGATCGAGTGCTTCGGCTTCGCCGGCCCGGAGGCCGATGTCGAGGTCATCGCCGTTGCGGTGAACCTCATCAGCCGCTATGGCCTGGGCGGCGTGACCGTGCGGCTGAACTCGGTCGGCGACGACGTCTGCCGCCCGCGCTACCGCGAGGCGTTGCTGGCGCATTTCCGCCCGCACGCAGCCGAACTCTCGGAGGATTCGCGCCGGCGGCTCGAACGCAATCCGCTGCGCATCCTCGACTCCAAGTCGCCCGCCGACGCCCCGTTTGTGGCCACCGCTCCGACGCTGCAAGACGTGCTCTGCGACGATTGCCGCGAACACTTCGCGAGCGTGCGGCACTACCTCGATTCGCTCGGCATCGCCTACGAGGTCGATCCGCGGCTCGTACGCGGGCTCGATTACTACACGCGCACGGTCTTCGAGATCACCTCGACCGCGCTCGGCGCGCAGAGCACCGTGTGCGGCGGCGGCCGGTACGACGGGCTCGTGGCGTCGCTGGGCGGCCCCGCGATGCCGGCCGTCGGCTTCGGCCTCGGCCTCGAGCGCTTTCTTATGATGGTGGACGCGGCATTTCCGCGCTCCGCCCCGGAGCGATCCGGGATTCAGGCCATTGCCCTCGGCGCCGCTGCCCGGGAACGGCTGATCGCGATCGCGGGCGGGCTGCGGGCGGCGGGCCTCGCCGTTTTCATGGACTACCGCGAGCGCAAGCTGTTCGACCACTTCAAGTTTGCCGACCGCAACGGCGCCCGCTGGGCACTGATCCTGGGCGACGACGACATCGCGGCCGGTGAGATCGTCCTGCGCGATCTCGAGCGCCGGTCCGACCGGCGTCTGCCGCTCTCCGATGCCGTGGGTAGAGTCGCGGCGACGCTCGTCGAAGGGGCTCCGGATGCATGACGACGAGGCCGGGCGCGTACGCGCGCTGGCCGAGATTCTGCGCGAGTACGATTTGGACGCCGTCCGGGTTCGCGTCGGCGACGCGGAGTACGAACTCGTGCAGCGCGAACCCGCTCCGGCCGGCGCCGTGATGATTGCCCCGGCGGCGCCCGGCGTCGCGGCCGCCGCCCCGATCGCGGGCGAACCGGCTGCGAACGGCGCGGTGCTCGCACCAGCGAACGTCAAGCACGTCACGGCGCCGGTGGTCGGCGTCTACTATTCTGCCCCCTCGCCCGGCGCCGATCCGTTCGTTACCGTTGGCGCGCGCGTCGTTCCGGGTCAGGTGTTGTGCATTCTCGAAGCGATGAAGCTCATGAACGAAATCACGAGCGAATACGCGGGCGTGATCAACCGCGTCTTTCCCGAGAACGGCCAACTCGTCTCCCTCGGCGACGACCTGTTCTGGATCGAACCATAGTGACGACGCACGTGCGCCGCGGGTTTGTCGAACTGCTCGCCGACCGGCGCGGTCAACTCGACGCGCCGCGCTATCCCGAACAAGTCGCCGCCATCGTCGCTGCAATGGTGCTGGCATTTCGCAGCGGGAAGAAAGTCTTGTGGTGCGGCAACGGCGGCAGTGCTGCCGACGCGCAGCATTTGGCGGCGGAATTCAGCGGCCGCTTCCTGCGCGAACGGGGTGGCTTGCCCTCAGAGGCGCTTTCGGTGAACACGAGCGCGATGACCGCCATTGCCAACGACTTCGGCTATGAGAACGTCTTTGCGCGCCAGGTCGAAGCGTTCGCGCAGCCGGGCGATGTCGTCGTCGGCATCACGACGAGCGGATCGTCGCCGAACATCTTGCGCGCCATCGAAGCAGCGAAACGCATCGGTGCGACGACCGTCGCGTTCACCGGCAACGGCGGCGGCCCGCTCGCGGACCTCGCCGATCTCGTGCTGATGGGGCCGGACGGCTACAGCGCAATCGTGCAAGAAGTGCACATCACGCTGGGCCACATCATCTGCGACCTCGTCGAACAAGACCTCCTCTTCGCATGAAGCCGCGGTCCGCGGTGTTTCTCGATCGCGACGGGACGCTCATCGACGATAAGGGGTTTCTCGGCGATCCCGCGGGCGTCGATATCTTGCCGACGGTCGTCGCTGCACTGAAATTGCTCGCGGCAAACAACTACGCCACGATCGTGATCTCGAATCAATCGGGGATCGCGCGCGGTTTGCTCGATGATGCGAAGGTTCGCAGCGTCAACGCCGAGATCGTCCGGCGGCTCGCCGGCGACGAACTGACGATCGACGGCTGGTACTGGTGCCCGCATTACGATGAAGGCTGCGATTGCCGCAAACCCGCACCGGCGCTGCTGCATCAAGCGGTGCGCGAACATGGGCTGACGCTCGACGGCGCGGCGATGATCGGCGATCGCGGCAGCGACGTGGAACTCGGGCAACGCGTCGGGATTCCCGGCATCGCGGTGCCGGGGCCGATGCCGTACGTCGGCCCGGAACCGGATTTGCGCGCGCAAACGCTGCTCGAAGCGGCGGAATGGATCGTGCGCCGTGGCCACTGAAATTGCGGTACCGCGGGCGAGCGAGCTGCTCGCGCGGATGGCCGGGCGGCGCGTCGTCGTGATCGGCGACGTGATGATCGATGAGTGGATTTGGGGCCGCGTTTCACGGATCTCACCGGAGGCGCCGGTGCCGGTCGTTGCCGTGCACGATCACTCGTTCACGCTCGGCGGATCGGGCAACGTGGCGAACAACTTGCGCGCGTTGGGCGCCGCGGTGACGTTCGTCGGCGTGGTCGGCAACGACGCTGAAGGCGAACGCGTGCGCTCGCTCTTTGCGGAGATCGATTGCGATACGACCGGATTGCTGACGCTCGACGACCGGCCGACGACGCGCAAGACGCGGGTGGTGGCGCACAATCAGCAAGTCGTGCGCGCCGACTGGGAGTCGACGGCGCCGCTGCGCGACGCGGACCGCGCGCGGATCGTCGCGGCGGTGCGGCGCGCGGTGGCCGGCGCCGATGCGGTCGTGTTGAGCGACTACGCCAAAGGGATGCTGCATCGCGATATCGTTGAAGCGGCGCTCTCGGCGCCGGTCGTGGTCGCCGATCCGAAGCCCGGTAACGTGGATCTGTTCGCCGGCGTGACGTGCATCGCGCCCAACGTATCCGAAACCGCGCGCGCGAGCGGCATCGCGATCGTCGATGACGCCTCGCTCGAACTGGCGGCGCGGAGTTTGCTCGAACGGCTCGGCTGCCGCTACGTACTCGTCACGCGCGGCGAACACGGCATGTCGCTCTTCGGCAACAACGGTACGGCCGAACATATTCCGTCGGTCGCGCGCACGGTGTTCGACGTGAGCGGCGCCGGCGACACGGTCGTCGCGGTGTTGACGCTCGCGCTCGCCGCACACGTTCCGGTCGCGACGGCGACGCGGCTGGCGAATTATGCAGCGGGCGCGGTGGTCGAAAAGCTCGGCACGGCGACGGCGTCACCGGCCGAGATCATTGCCCTGATGGAACACGATGCCGGAAGCTGACGATTTTCTCGCGCCGGTGCTCGACCGCGCGGGCGCGATCGCGTTTCGCGAAGCGTCGCGTGCGCGCGGAAAGATCGTCGTGTTTACCAACGGCTGCTTCGATGTCGTGCATGGCGGTCACACGCAGTACTTGGCTTGGGCGCGCGCGCAGGGTGACGTGCTGATCGTCGGGCTCAACGGCGATGCGTCGGTGCGCGGCCTCAAGGGTCCGCAGCGCCCGTTCGTTCCGTTCGAGGGCCGGGCCGAAGTGCTCGCCGCCCTGCGCAGCGTCGATGCGGTGGTGGGCTTCGATGAATCGACGCCGGTCGATCTGCTGGCCGCGCTCAAGCCCGACATCCACGTGAAGAGCGCGCAATATCGCGTCGAAGAATTGCCCGAACGGTACGTCGTGGAATCGAACGGCGGCCGCATCGTTCTGGCGCCGCACCTGCACGGGAAAAGCACGACCGACCTCGTCGCGACGATCCGCTCGCGCCCGTGATCCTCGCGCTCACGGCTAACGGCCCGGGCGAGTTCGCGGGTTGGGTGCGGCCGTTGCTCGCCGCGCTCTACGAACGCGATCCGGCGCTCGACGCGCGCGTGTTTTGCGTGCCCGATGACTACGCGAGCGGCCATGAAGGCGAGTACGTGCGCGGTCTCTTTCCGCAAGCGACGGCGTATACGCCGCGCGAATACCTGCGCTTCGCCCTCGGACGCGGACTGGCGGGGCTGCCGGCGCAGGCCGACCGCGTGCAGTATCTCGGCGGCGACTTGATGTATGCCGCGCGCCTGCACGACCGGCTCGGCGGCATTGCGACGGCCTACAAGTTTTCGCGCAAGCGATACGCCGATCGTTTCGCGCGCGTGTTCGCCGTGGATGAGGCGAACAAGCGGCAGTTGCTGGGCTGGGGCATCCCGGCGGAGCGCATCACGATCGTCGGCAACCTGGTGATCGACGGTGCGCTCGGCGAAGCGGCCGGCAAGTTCGGCGGTGACGCGGAGTCGGGCGCCGCGCGCGACGGCGTGATCTTTTTTCCCGGGTCGCGCAAGCATGAAATCGAGCAGATGTTTCCGCTGTTCGTGCGAACCGCCGTGCAATTGCGGCGGCGCCTGCCCGGCGTCCGCATCGCGTTTGCGCGCTCGCCGTTCACGACCGATGCGGAGCTCGGCGCCGCGCTCGCGCGGGGCGGTATCGGCCGGGCGTACGGCATCCCCTCGGTCCTGGCCGCCGACGGCGCATCCCTCGAGGCCGCCGGCGAGCGGTTTGCGGTGGTGAAGTCGGCGATGCGCGCGGCCCAGGGCGCGCGCTTGGCCGTGTCGCTGCCCGGGACGAAAGTGATCGAACTCGCGGCGCTCGGCGTTCCGGCGATCGTCGTCACGCCGTCGAACGCCCCCGAACTCGCGGTGATCAACGGTCCGCTCCAGTTCATCGATCGCGTCCCGCTGTTGGGTGCGCCCGCGAAGCGCGCGGCGGCGGTCGCGGTGGCGAAACGGTTTCGCTTTTTTGCCCAACCCAACATCGATGCCGGCCGCGAAATCGACCACGAACTCCGTGGCACGCAGCTGCCGTCGCGGATGGCCCACGTTGCGGCCGAGCGCTACGCCGATCGCGCTTGGCTCGCCGCGACGAGCGCGGATTTACGCGGTCTCTATGCGGCGCACGCCGGCGCTGCGGGGCGGATGGCCGACGCGCTTCTCGAAGACGTTTCGCAATGAAGATGAGCGTGGTGATCGCGACACGCAACCGCGCGGCGCTGCTCGAGGGAGCGCTGGCGTCGCTGCGCGCGCAACTCGGCGCGCCGGAGATCGAAGCGATCGTCGTCGACAACGGCTCGAGCGACGATACGCGCGCGGTTGCCGAACGGCACGGCGCAACCTATCGCTTCGAAGCGCAGCCGAACCGGGCACTGGCGCGCAACGTGGGCATCGCGGCGGCCACGGGCGAGATCGTGCTGTTCGTTGACGACGACGTCGTGCTGCCGCCCTACTTCGTCGCCGCGCACGCGCGCACGCATGGCGCCGGTATCTTTCCGCTCGTCGTCACGGGTCCGATCATCAACGTGCCGTCGGCCGATGTGCGGCCGGTGCCGACCTTCGTCAACGGCTCCAACGCGTATTTCTGCACCTGCAACGTGTCGGTGCCGCGCAGCGCCCTCGATGCAGTCGGCCGGTTCGACGAGTCGTTCGACAAGTACGGCTGGGAAGATACCGAACTCGGGGTGCGCTTGCGCAACTTCGACGTGCGCCGGCGCTTCGTGTGGGAAGCGTATTTGTGGCATATCAAACCGCCCACCACCGAAACGCTCGACGCCGCGCTCGAGAAGACGATCGAGAAGGCGCGCATGGCGGCAAAGTTCGTGCGCAAGGATCCGTCGCGCCGCGCCAAGCTCGCGACCGGCGCGTATGCCTTCAACCGGCTGCGCGCGCACGTGTTCTCGCCGCGCGCGGCGCAAGCGTGGCTAGCCGGCGTCGCAACGAGCGATCGTGTTCCGGCGCCGCTCGCGCGGATGGCCCGCGATCTCGTTCTCGACGGCGTGTACGTGGACGAGCTCGAACGCGCCCTGCGGTGAGCCGGGTGCTCCTCGTGCGGCTCGATGGCATTGGTGATGCGCTCGTGTGCACGCCGCTGATTTCCGCCCTGCGTGACGCGGGGCACGAGGTGGGGCTTGCCCTGAGCGATCGCAACGCCGGCGTGTTCGCGGTGGGAACGGCGATTGCGACGCACGTGCTGACGCGCATTCCGTGGCCGCAGCACGGTTCGACGCCGGACTCGCGCGCGCAGGCGGACGCCGAGATCGCAATCCAGCATTACGACGTTGCGCTGATCGCCAGCGAAGAACCGGAAGCCTACGAATTGGCGGCGCCGATTCCGCAACGCATCGGTTTCACGACCGGTTGGGCGAAGCCGTTCAAGTCGGCCTGGATCAAGCGCCGCGTGACGACGGCGATTCCGCGCGCGGCGACGGTACGCGGCGCGGACGCGCACGAAGCGGAGATCCTCTTGCGGCTCGGGCGCGACTTCGTCGCGTCGCCGCCCGAACGCGACGCGCTGCGTTTGCGGCGCTGGATCGCGGGCGACATCCCGGTGCCCCAGCGGCACGGCGTTCTCGTGCAGCTCGGCGCGAAGTGGAACGCGCTCGGGGTGGCGGATGCACTGCTGCAGCGGCTTGCGAGCGCGCTGCGCGAGCGCGGTGCGCGCTTCATCGCAGCGCCGGCCGAACGCATCGCGATGCAAACCCAATTCCCGGCGCTGACGGTTGAAGCGCCGCCGGGAACGCGTGATTGGATCGCCGCGGTCGATGCGGCCGCAGCGCTGGTGAGCCCGGATACCGGGGCCGCGCACCTCGCCGGCATGATCGGCGTGCCGGTGGTCGACGTCTTTCCCGACGCCCACTTCGACGCGCAGACGCGGCGCTGGCGTCCGTGGGCGAGTTCGAGCATCGTCGTGCGCGCGAGCGAACTTGCGCGCGCGCCGGAGGCGCTGATCGCGCAGGCCCTCGATGCTCTCTGATCGCGCGCTGCTCGTTGCGGCCGGAGGCGGCATCGGCGACACGCTGCTGGCCGGCGTCGTCGCGCACGCGCTGAAATCGCGTTACGCTCGGGTCGAGGCGCTCGTGCTCCCCGCCCACCGGGCGATCGCCGAACACGACCCCGCGATCGACCGCGTGCACGTGCTCGCATCGCCTGTGCCGACGGCGGAAGATCTGCGCGGCCTCGGATTTGCCGCCGCAGTCGTTACCTGGGCGACGTTTACCACGGCGCTGGTTCCGGCGCTGGCGCAGATTCCGGTGCGCGTCGGTCAAGCGCGGCGGTTGTATTCGCCGCTGTTCACCAAACGCGTCACGGTGCGCAGCGAATTGGGCGACCACACCACGCACTGGACGCAAATTTTGCTCGATTACGCGCGCGCGATCGGCTGCGACGATCCGGTCGCGCGACCGGCGTTCGTGCCGGCCGATGCCGACCGGGCTGCCGCTGCGGCGTTGCTGCAAACGCGCGGGATCGCCGGTCCGTTTGCGCTGCTGCATCCCTCGCGCGGGCTCTCGGCGGAGCGCGCGCGCTGGCCGGCGGCCGGCTTCATCGCACTCGCCCGGACCTTGCTCGAACGGGATGCGACGCCGCTGCTCGTAACGGGAACCGCCGCCGACGCGCCGGTGGCCGGGGCGATCGCGCAGGGTGCCGGCGCGATCTCGATCGCCGGCGCGACGTCGATCGGCACCTACGCGGCCCTCGCCGAACGCGCCGCGTACGTCGTTGCAATGGACTCGGGACCCATGCACGTGGCCGCCGCGGCCGGTGCGCCCACGGTCGGCATCTTCGCGCTGCAATCCGACGAACCGGACCGTTGGGCCCCGCTCGGTCCGCGCACGGCGGTCGTGCGCGCGGTGTACCCGTGTCCACCCGGCCACCGCAAAGAAACGTGCCCGGATTTCGCCTGCGTCCGGCACCTGGACGTCATCGCGATCGCGGCCGCGCTCGACGGACTGCTCGCGCCCCTCACCGAACCCGAGCCGATCTAGATGCCGCGCCTCACGATTCAACTCTGCACGTACAATCGCGCGCGTTTGCTCGAGCGCGTGCTCGAAGCGCTCTTCGATCAAACGGCACCCGACGACGCCTATGAAGTCGTGCTGGTGAACGACGGTTCGCCCGACGATACGAGCGCCGCGATCGAGCGCGTGCGCCCGCTCGCACGCTGTGCGTTCACCGTGATCGAACAGCCGAACTCGGGCCTGGCAAAGGGCCGCAATGCGGGCATCGCCGCGTCGACCGGCGAGCGAATCTGCTTCATCGACGACGACGTCTTGCCGACGCCGGTCTTTGCGGCCGAGCATCTCGCGAGCGACGACCGCTACGGCGACGTGATCGTGCGCGGCGCCGTGATCAACACCGAGAGCTTCGATGATTTGCCGGTGCCGATTTGGTCGCCGAAAAATTACAGCGGCAACTACTTCTGGACGAGCAACGTGTCGCTGCGCCGCTCGCGTCTCGACGCGGTGGGCGGACGCTTCGACGATTCGTTCAGCGAATACGGCTGGGAAGACATCGAACTCGGCATGCGCTTGCGCGCGATCGGCACGCTCGGTGTGTTCAACCGCTTCGCGGTGGCGTTTCACTACAAGCCGCGGCCGGCCGGAACGAACGTTGCGGGCATGCTGCGCCAAGTGCGCGCCCAGGCCCGCACCGCCGTGCAATTACGCGAAAAGCACGCGCACTGGCGCGTCGATCTCGCCACCGGCACGACGGCGCCGCAGCGCATGTTGGGTTCCCTGCTGCATCACAGCCGGATCGCGCGCGCGCTCGCACCCGTCGCCGCGGCCACCGGCCGGCTCTCGCCGCCGCAGTTGCTCGCCGCGCAAATCCTCGCCGCCGACGCGTACTACGGCGAGCTGGAAACGGCCGAAGCCGCCGCCGAACGCAAACGGTGAGCATCAGGCGAATCCTGTTATCGCGGTTGGATCGCGTGGGCGATCTGATTCTCTCGACGCCGGCGATCGCGACGCTGCGCCGCGCGTTTCCCGACGCGCACATCACGATTGCATGCAGCGGCTACAACGCCGTCGTCGTGGAGAAGAGTCCGGACGTCGATGCCGTTGCGTGCTTGCCGGCGCGCGTCACGCCGCGCGATTTCGGCCGGCATTTTCGCGGCGTCGACCTCGCGATCGCGCTCGCGCCGAACGCGGCGGACATGCGGCTCGTCGCCGCCACGCGCGCGCCGCGCCGCATCGGCTACACCTACGAGCGCCGCTATCTCACGCGCGTCGTCGCCCGCCACTGGCTCACCGATTGTCTGATCAGCAACGCCGATCCGGAGAGCTGCGAGCGCGTTCCGCACCGCGTCGTGATGCACGAAGTCAACCAAGTGCTGGCGTTGGCGCAGCGCGCGGGCGCGACCGAGATCGTCCCCGATCTGCGCGTCGTGATCGACGAATCCGACCGCGCCGCGGCGACCGATTTCCCGCCCGATCCGATCATCGTGCACCTGGGACGGCGCTGGACCGAACACGGCAGCACCACGGCCAGCCTGCTCGCGCTGTTTCGCGAACTGCGCCCGCTCGGCCGGCCGCTCGTGGCAACCTATGGGGCGGATGCCGTGGAACTGGCCGACGCGGTGCGCGCGGCGGGGGTGGCCGACCGGGTCGCCGGCGGCCTGACCTTCGGGCAGTGGGCGGCCGCTTTCGAGCGCGCGGCGGCGATCGTGACGATCGATACGGGCGCCACGCACGTCGCCAGCGCCGTGAAGCGGCCGACGGTCGTCCTCTTCGAGCACACCTACTTCTGGCTCAACTCGCAGGAATGGTCGCCGTATCGGGTGCCGAACGCCGTGTTACGCAAACCCCCGACCGATGCGCCGGACGCCTTGCAGGCGTCGCGCGCCGAGATCGTCGCGGCGGTTGCGCGCCTGCTATGACCGATTTGCTTCAGATTTCCGTCGTCGTTCCGACGTACAATCGCCTCGACACGCTGCGCTACGTCATCCCGTCGCTGGTGGCGCAAGATCTGCGTCCCGACGCTTTCGAGGTGCTCGTCGCCGACTCCAATTCCAATGACGGCACGGCCGAGTATCTCGCCGAGATCGCGCGCTCGTCGCCCAACATCCGGCATCTGCCCGGCCCGTACACCGGGCGCGCGAGCGCCCGCAATGCGGGAATCGCCGCCGCGCGTGCGCCGATCGTGCTCTTTACCGACGCCGATATCATCGCCTCACCCGATCTGCTCTCGCGCCACCTCGCGCGGCACGCCAAGGGACCGGGGCGGGCCGTGATCGGCTGCGAGATTCAGGTCGATTCCTACGACGCCTACCTGCAAAAAAGCGGGAATCCGGCCCTGCGCGATCCGCTGCACCCGGCGACGCGCAAGCATTTGACGTGGCTGTATTTCATGACCGGGAACTGCTCGGTGCTGCGCGCCGACCTCGAACGCGTCGGGCGTTTCGATGAAGCGTTCACCGGCTACGGCCACGAGGATCTCGAACTCGGGTATCGCTTGCAGCACGCGGGCATATCGATCGAATACGCGCCCGAAGCGGTGAACTATCACTGGCACCCGGTGCCCTTCGATCAGCAGCAAGGGCGCATGGAACTCGCCGGCCGCTCGACCGTGCGGTTCTTCCGCAAGCATCCCACCTTCGACGTGCGTCTGCGCCTGGGCATGACGCCGCTCTCACTTGCGCTGCACGACGTGGTAGATCGCGTTCCCGGTTTGCGGCGCTGGATCGACGACGGCGCAAAGGCGCCCGGTTTCGCGCGCACGCTCTCGTTCCAATATCACTACCTTACCGGAATCAAGGCGGCCTTACGTGACCCATCCTGAATTCGCGCGCGTTTCCTGTGGAGCGCTCAGCGCGAACGACGTCGATCGGGCGGTCGAGCTCTCCGGCTGGGTGCACCGCCGCCGCGATCACGGCGGACTGATCTTCATCGATTTGCGCGACCGCGATGGGATCACGCAGATCACGTTCGATCCGGCCGACGCCGCGACGTTCAAAGTAGCGGAAACGCTGCGCAACGAGTTCGTCGTGCGCGTACGCGGGCGCGCGCAGCGCCGTCCCGGCGGCACGGAAAATCCCAAACTCGCTACCGGTGCGATCGAAGTGCCGGTCGCGCAGCTCGAGGTGCTCGCGCGCTCCGAGACGCCGCCGTTCGTCGTGTCCTCCGATGACGACGTCGATGAAAACGTGCGGCTCAAATACCGCTATCTCGACTTGCGCCGCCCGCGCATGCAGACCAACCTCACGGTGCGGCATCGCATCATCAAGGCGATGCGCGATTACTTCGATGCGCACGAGTTCATCGAAGTCGAGACGCCGATCCTGATCAAATCGACGCCCGAAGGCGCGCGCGATTACCTCGTGCCGAGCCGCATCCATCCGGGCACGTTCTACGCGCTGCCGCAGTCGCCGCAGCTGCTCAAGCAGATCCTGATGATCGGCGGCATCGGCCGCTACATGCAGATCGCGCGCTGTTTCCGCGACGAAGATCCGCGCGCCGACCGCCAGCCCGAATTCACCCAGATCGACGTCGAGATGTCGTTCGTGGGTCAGGACGAGGTGATCGCGATGATGGAAGGCTGCATTCGCGATGTGTGGTTCCGCGTACTCGGTCACACGCTCGGTGAGATTCCGCAGCTCACGTTCCACGAAGCGATGCGCCGCTACGGCAGCGACAAGCCCGACTTGCGCTTCGGCCTCGAACTCATCGACGTCGCGGAACTCTTCCGCGGCAGCGATTTTCAGCTCTTTCACACGCTTGCCGAAACCGAGGGCAACCGGGTGATCGCGCTGCGCTATCCGGGCGGCGCGTCGCTCTCGCGGCGCGACTTCGACGCGCTGACCGAAGTGGCAAAGTCGCACGGCGCGAAGGGCCTCGCGTACATCACGCTCGCGGCCGATGGTGTGAAGGGACCGATCGTGAAGTTCCTCGGCGATTCAACCGTCGCCGCGCTGCGCGCCGAGACGATGTCCGAGAACGGCGATGCGATCCTGTTCATCGGCGAGCGTGCGCGCGAAGCCTCGGAACTCGCGGGCAAAATGCGCCTGGAAATCGGCGAGCGCCTCGGTCTGCGCGATCCGGCGGCGTTTGCATTCTGCTGGGTGCGCGGCTTCCCGCTCTTCGAGAAGGACGCGGAAAGCGGCGAGATCACATTCTCGCACCATCCGTTCACGGCGCCCGCACCCGGCCAAGAAGCACTCTTCGAGAGCGATCCGCTCGGGGTCACCGCGCAGCACTACGATTTGGTGCTCAACGGGTACGAACTCGGCAGCGGTTCGATCCGTAATCACGATCCGGCCTTTCAGCGCAAGGTGTTTCATCGCTTGGGCATGACCGACGAGCAGATCGACGACCGCTTCGGCTTCTTCATCGAAGCGCTGCGTTACGGCGCGCCGCCGCACGGCGGGATGGCGCTGGGCATCGACCGCGTCGTGATGCTGGCCGTCGGCACGACCAACATTCGCGACGTCATCGCGTTCCCGAAGAACCAGTCGGCGCGCGACGTGATGATGGACGCGCCGTCCGCGGTACCCGAGGCGTCGCTGCGGGATCTTCACCTTGCGCTGCGCGTAAAGCCGCCGGCGTAAGCGCGCGTGGATCCGCAACCGCTCATCGCCTTCGACCGCGTCAGCATGACGCTCGGGGGAACCCCGGTCCTCACCGGGATCGACCTGAGCATCGACGCGGGCGATTTCGTCTGCGTGGTCGGGCCATCGGGCTGCGGCAAGACGACGCTGCTGCGGCTGCTCGGCGGCCTGCTCGAACCGACATCGGGCGAAGTGCGCTACGCCGGCAAACGCATCGTCGAACCGCGCGCCGATATCGCGGTGATGTTCCAAGACTACGGCCGCGCGCTCTTGCCGTGGCGTACCGTCGAGGGCAACGTGTCGCTGGCGCTCGAGGCGCTCGGCGTGCCGAAGGAGCAGCGCGCGGCGCGCATCGCGTCCGTGCTCGACACCGTCGGCCTGCGCAACAAAGCCGATCGTTACCCGAGCGAACTCTCGGGCGGCATGCAGCAACGGTTGCAGATCGCGCGCTGTCTCGCGCAAGAGCCGAAGGTGCTCCTGATGGACGAACCGTTCGGCGCGCTCGACGCGATGACGCGCCAATCGTTGCAAGATGAAGTGCTCTCGATCGTTGCGGTCAGTGGCGCGACGGTGTTCTTCGTGACGCACGATCTCGAAGAGGCCGTGTACCTCGGCAACCGCGTGATCGGGCTGCTGCCGCATCCGGGGCGCATCGCAAGCGACGTCAAGGTGACGCTCTCGCGGCCGCGCAACCAGCTGACCACGCGCGAAGATCCGGAATTCGCGCGCTTGCGCCGGCACCTCTTCGATTTCATCAAGGACGAACATTGACGCGCCTCGCGGCCGTTCTGCGCGGGATCGCCTTTCCGCTCGGCCTCGTGGTGATCGCGCAAATCGCCGCGATGGTCTCGCACCTGCAGAGCGACACGCTGGCGTCGCCGGCGGCGGCGCTGGTGGCCGGCGCGCACGCCTTTGCCGACGGCAGCATCCTCATCGCCACGGTGCAAACGCTGGCCAACGCCTTCGGCGGCTTGGCGCTCGGCGGCAGTATCGGGTTGCTCTTCGGCATTCTGCTGGGCAGCGTCGTGTTGGCCGATCGCCTGATGGAGTTTTCGGTCGAAGCGTTGCGGCCGATCCCCTCGGTGGCGTTGATTCCGGTGGCCATGCTGATCTTCGGCTTCGGCTTTCGCATGGAGATCGCCATCGTTTCGTTCGCCTCGTTCTGGCCCGTGCTGATCCTCACGCGCAATGCCGTGGCGAACGTCGATGTGGCGCTCTACGACGTCGCGCGCGTGCTGCGGCTGACGCCGCTCGCACGCACGGTGAAGATCGTGCTGCCGGCCGCGCTGCCGCGCATCTTCGTGGCGTTTCGCTTGGCCGCCGGCATCGCGCTCACCGTCGCCGTCACCGTCGAAGTGTCGACCAACCCGCTGGGCCTCGGCTACGGCATGATGCTGGCCGAGCAGTCGCTGCATCCCGAATTGATGCTCGCATACCTGCTGTGGATCGGTATCATCGGCTGGGGACTGAACTTCGCGATCACCAACGCGCAGCGCCGGCTCTTTGCGCGCTCGCCGCAGGCGGTACGCTGAGGTGAACGCACGCATCGGCTGGCGTTTGGCCAGCATCGTCGTCGGCGGACTCTTCATCCTGGCCTGGCAGTTCATCGCGAGCGCGCACATCGTCTCGCCGGTCTATCTTCCGGGACCCGATCGCACGTGGACGGCGCTGGTGCGCGGATTTGCGAGCGGCACGCTGCTCGCGCAATTGCTGCAAACGGTGCAGCGCATGCTGCTGGGCTGGCTCCTCGCCTCGCTGGTCGGCATCGTGGTCGGCGCATGCATCGGCTTGTCGCGACCCGCGCGCGCCTATCTCGGTCCGACGCTCGAATTCTTACGGCCGCTGCCGGCGTCGGCCGTCATTCCGCTCGGCATCGCGTTCTTCGGTCTCTCCGACGGCATGGTGCTTGGCGTGATCGCGTTCGGCGCCTTGTGGCCGACGCTGCTCGCAACCGTGCACGGCTTCGCCGCGGTGGAACCGTGCCTCTACGAAGTCTCGCGCGTGCTCGGCATGTCGCGGCTCGCCGTGATTTGGAAAATTGCGCTGCCGAGTTCGCTGCCCGACATCCTCGGCGGCATGCGCCTGAGCTTGACGGTATCGCTCATTCTTGCGGTCGTGGGCGAGATGCTGGCGTCGCGCACCGGGCTCGGCAGCGGCATTCTCATCGCCGCGCGCACGTTCCACGCACCGGATCTGTACGCCGGCGTCGTGTTATTGGGCATGCTCGGCTACATCACCGCGCAAGGATTGTTTGCCGTTGAAGCGCGCCTATTGCGCTGGCGCGCCGTGCGCTAGCTAAACTCGGAGGGAGAGCTAGCGTTCAGTAATATTTCTGTAAAGCGCGCCGATGATTGTAGCAGATGCGGCTTCAAGCGGGGCGGTATTTCAGTGCGGCGGTTCTTACCGCTTCTCTCTTCGCGTGCAGCGGCGGCGGCGGGAGCAGCGTGACGCCCGCACAACCGGTCGCGACCGCAACGTCGAACAGCGCCGGCGCGGCGAGCCCGTCGACGCCGTCGAGCGCGACCGATTTTCAGCGCGTCGCGACCGCGCTTTCGCTAAGCCAACGCAGCGACGGTGCGATTCCCTACACGGCGACTAACGTGAACCCGTACTTCGCCAACATCGCCGCGACCGGAGCGGCGCGCACAGGTGCCGATTTGACCAGCGTGCGCGCGTGGATTGCCTGGTATGTCGCGCGCAGCCGCGATCCGAATCCGTGGGGCATCGCCGGCGCGATCACCGACTATACGATCCTGCCGAACGCAGCGCTGCAATCAACGGGCAGCGCAGATTCGGTCGACGCCTACGCCGCCACGTTTCTCACCCTCGTCGCGACCGCATATCAGTTCGGTGATGCCGGTCTGCGCTCGTACGTGCAAGGGCTGCGCAGTGACGTCGAGCGGATCGCCTCGGCGATCGATGCGGTCACCGACGTCGACGGCTTGACCTGGGCGCTACCGACATATCACACGAAATATGTCATGGATGCCAGCGAAGTCTACGCGGGACTCAACGATCTCGCGACGTTGCGCAGCAGCGCCTACGGCGACATCGCCGGGTCGCTAGCGGCGTCGCAACGGGCCGCAACGCTGCGCGCCGCGATCGTGGCGACGTTCTGGAGCGACGCGCGCGGCACATTTGCGGTCGGCATGGATGCGAACGGCGTGCAGACGCTGCCCGATCCGGGTGCGTGGCCCGATGCGATGTCGCAACTCGCGCCGATCTTGCATGGCGTGATCTCGCCGTCGTCGGCCGTTGCAACCGGCATCTATGGCCGGTTCAACGCCGCGTTTCCGAATTGGACGTCGCTTTCCAAACCCGACCAATACCCGTGGGTTTCGGTCGCGTTCGTTGCCCTGCAGATGAACGACGCGTTGCGCGCATCAGCGTATCGCAGCGCGGTTGACGCGGCGTTCACCCCGCAATTCGCCTACCCGTGGTACTGCGCGGAATCCGGCTGGTATCTGCGCGTCGTCAACGGCATCATCGCGCCGCAGACCGTCGCCGCAGACTAGGATTCACGTTCCGTGAAGTCGCTACGCTCCTAGGGAAGTGCCGGTCCGATGTTGCGGAAGATGCCGAGCGTGATGCCGCGGCGCGCGTAGAGCATCGTGCCGGTCATGCGGTCGTTGAGGCGCTCCACTTGCACGCCGGCGAGGATGCCGCCCTTGGTGCCGATCCAATGCTTCACTTCGAAATCGGCCAGCACGGTGCGCTGACCGAATACGACGGGTTGCGACGCCTCGGCAATGCCGTTCGGCGGCTGGTCGCCGGCGAGCAACGTCAGGGTTGAAATCGTCTTGCCGGTCTGCCCGCTTTGAATCGTCGCGATTCCGGTTCCGGCTCCAACCCGGCCGCTGGTGAACGTTTGCAAATAGCGCAAGGTCACGTTGAAGTTATTCCAATAAAACGTCGGTCCGAGGTTGACGTAGCGCTGCACTAAGCCGTTCGGATTGACCACGACGCCGACGCCGCCGCCCAGCACGGTCGTGAGGCTGCGCCCGACTTTCTCGTCGCCTTCAACGTAAAAACTGCGATTCGGCAGCACCGTGCCCGCGGCCAGACCGACGGCCGCGTAGGTGAAGAAGCGCGGTGACCAGGTGTGGTAGTCGTCGAGCACGGTACCGAAGCTGTGCGTCGGCGCGAGCTGGTCGTGATCGACGCGGTTCACCAGCGTCACGCTCGGCGTATCGGCGCCGGCCACCCAGCGGTACGTTCCGGTGAGCGTGTCCCACGGACCGTACACGTTCCCCGGACTCGAGAAGCCCGAGAGATCGCCGGTGAGATCGAGTTCACCCGCGCGCGCCGCGAGCGGCAACAGCGCGAGCGCGAACAAGAAAAGGGCGGCGAGGCGCTTCACGTGGTTGATACTCCCGGCAGGCTGACGTCGAGATTATCGCCGTTGCTTTGAACGCTCAGAATGGTGTACTTGCGCTGGACGCCGGCTTTGCGCAATTCGGGCGGTAACGCGCCCGAACCGAGCCACGCCGTCGGAACCGCGAAGGCGATCGAGCGCAAACCGCCCGGATTATAGAGCTGCACGTGCACGCCGCCCGACGAGCGCGTAAACGACGACGTCGTCGCGACGAAACGATCCATGAACGTCGCCGCTTCAACCATATTCGTCATGCGCAGGCGGCCGGAGCGTTCCAAGTTCGCGGTCCGGCCCACGAAGCGCGCGACGGCTTCGCCGTAGCCGCGCTGCATAAAGTCGTACGAGTGACTGTAGAGCAAATAGATGCCGCGCTGATCGGCGGCATACGACGCGGTGCCGTTCAGCCACGCTTCCACCGCTTGCGGCGTAATGTGATCGCGTTCCATCTCGCCGACCGATGCGACATCGCCGAGCGGCATCACCGGGAAGGCCCAGCTCTTGGACGACACGAGCGTCCCGGCGAAGAACGGACGCAAGACCGGCGAGCCCGTATCGCCGGTGTAGTAGTAGCCCTTGATGCCGAGGCTATCGAGCACGTTCGTCATCTCCGGCTGCGGATGCACGCCGACCGGCGCGGCGAACGAGCGCACCGGCACGTGCGTCACCGATGCCAGGCAGCGATCGTTGCGATCGACCAGCTCCCGGATCTGCGCTTCGGAATCTTTACCCGATTCGACGTCGGCGGCGAACTTGTTGTGCGCCCAGCCGCCGTGCGAGCCGATGCGCCCGTAGGGCATGAGCATGCGCAAATACTTCTTGCCGCGGCCGCACGCATCGAAGCCGAGGCCGTCGCCGAGCACGTCGCGATCTGGTCCGGCCGTGACGTCGAATTCCATCGGCACGTCGCGCCGGAGAATGTGTTCCTTACGCATGTTCGGGATGCCGAGAAATTCGATCGACGAGTCGATGTGGATATCGATGATGAGCTGGCCGATGCCGCCGGGCGCCGCGACGAGATGCGGCATGTCGCCCGACCGCGTAAGGTACGTGACGAGCATCTTCATCGGAAACGCGTCGCTGTGCGTACGCAGCGAACCGAGCGGTAATGCAATATAGGCAACGCGCCCGCGTTGCACGGGTCGCACGGTGAGCATCGGTGAGTCCGCGTTGTCGGCGTCGATGCGCACGGCCGAACCGACTACGGCCGCTTTTGCATACGGATACGTAAGTGGCCCGTACCCGTAACCGGAGAGATCGCCGGCGTCGATCTTGCCGGCCGGAACCGCCCAGCGCGATGCCGTTGCGGCATTGGTGAAGTGGACGTAGCCGTGGCCGAATGCCTTTGCGCGCAACTCACGGTACTGCAGTGAGTCGATGCCGCTGATCTCGGCGAAGAGCGACCCCGGGCGGTAGAAGCCGTCCAGGGTGCGCGAGCCGGCGTCGCCGACGACGGCCACCGAACCACCGAGCGATGCAAACGACGTGAGTTCGGCTACCGCGTCTTCGGAAACGCGCCGGTTGATCGTGTCGGGAAAGACGATCGCCGCGTACGAATTCGCGAGCTGCTCGCCGTCGAAGAGCGCGAGGTCGGTCGAGGCGAGCCAATCGAATGGGATGCCGTCTTCAAGCAGCGTTTCCGTATATGCGGCGCGGATCTGGGCTGCCTCGGCGCCCTCGCCGGGCGTGTAGACGACGGCGACGCGTATGCTGCGCTCGCCCGCGAGTGCGTGCAGCGCGCTCGCGCGGTTGAAGACCAAGAGCAGCATTAACACCGCGAGCACGCTCGCGACCGAATACCGGTTCACAGCGTATTGCCGCCGTCTTCCGACACGACCCAGCCGTAGACCTCGACGTCGTTTGCGATGAGCACCTTGCCCGTGCCGTAAACGGTTTTGGCGACGCCGTCGCGGCTGACGCGCGAGCGCGGCCCCAGCCGAATGTTGCCCTCGGCGAAGATGTGGCCGCCGATCGTGACGCCTTCGGCAAGCGTGACGTCGCCGCGCGAAATGAGGTTGCCGCCGATCGTCACGCCGGGCTCGATCGAAACCGGCCCGTGCACTTTGAGGTGCTCGGGGATATTGGTGCCCGCCTTGACGTGCACGGGGCCGTACACGACTATCGACCGTTTGCCGCCCATGGCTTCCGTGTCGAGGATCGTTGCTTTATGGCGATCGAGTTCGAACGGCTCGCGGTGCGAGGTGTGCGATGCCACGGGTGCGCCCCAGACGCGCTCGAAGTGCACCCGCTCGCCCAGCGTGACGCGTGCGCCGCCGCTGGCCGAGAGGCCGAGGTCGCTGTCGGAATCGATCTCGATGTCGCCGTCGGCGTCGATCCAGCGCAGGATCTGCACCGCGCGGCCGATATGCATCGTCGCGTCGCTGGTCAGCGTCCGGGCCACCACGTCGTCCTGCACGTCGAGGCGTTCGAGTGCGTAGGCGTCGCGGATGCCGGCTCCGTGGCCGACCACGACGCGTTCGCCGACGCCGATGCCGCGCAACCGTTCGAGCGCGGGAATTTCTAGATCGGGCGACCAGCGGACCTCTTCATCCGTTCGCATCCGCAGTTCGGCGCGGCCGTAGCTGTTGCCGCGTGCCTCGCTGACGAACGGTGCGAGCTTGTGCCGGAACGAACGTCCGAACCAGCGCGGGTCGCGAACGTATTGCTCCATGATGTGCAAGCGGCCGTCATCTTTGGGTTTGCGGACTTCGAACATGCTCGGGATCGCCGGCAGCGAGAGCACCAATAGGAACAGCACTAGGCTAACGAGCAGCATCGGCCGCTCCGGCGCGCTTGGTCTTGTCCCAGTTCGCCCGGCGCGTTTTGATGAAGTCGCCGAGGGCATCGATCGCGCCGGTGGTGACGGCCCAGCTATTGAACAAGAACAAATAGAATAGATACGGCAGCAGCAAGAGCCGTTCGCGCGCGCCGTCGAGTAATTCCGCCGCGCCGACTTCGAACACCGGCGCGAAGTTGCCGAATGCATTGTAGGCGACCACGAAAAACGCGAAGATGATGCCCGGTATAACCGGGATCGCGCCCATATAGAACAATAGCGCGTTCACGACGATGCCGCTGAGCAGAATCGGGGGAACCGTGTAGATGAAGAGCAGCAGCGCGCCGTCGATCTTCTGCACGAGCGAGAGCTTCTTCGAGAGCATCAGCGGAACGATGTGCACGAAGAACGCGCGGTTGTGTCCGCGCGCCCAGCGGCGCAGCTGCGTGAAGCGCGCGTTCCAGTTTTCCGGAACTTCTTCATAGCACTCGGCGCGGTTGGCGTAAAGCACGCGCCAGCCGTTGATGAACAGGCGTACGGTGAGGTCGGTGTCTTCGGCCAACGTGAGCGCGTCGAAACCGCCCATCTCCATCACGACCGACCGGCGGAAGCCGCCGACGGTGCCGCCGTACTGCGGGAAGAGATCGAGGTTGTAGCGCGCTTGCTGATCGACTTGATAGCCGCCGGAGCGTTCGAGCGAGAGCAGGCGCGTGAGCAAATTGACGGCGTTGTTGCGCGGCACGACGCGTCCCATGACCGCGCCGACTTCCGGATCGATGAACGCCATTGCCAATTCGCGCACCAGATCGCGCCCGGGCGTGTAGTCGGCATCGAACACGAGCACGATCTCGTTTTTGGCCAGGCTCAGCGCGCGGTTGAGGGCGGCGGCCTTGCCGCGTTCGCCCTGCAGGTTGTAGATGGGCTGGATGAACGAATATTGCTGGGCGTATTCGTAGACGAGCGCCGGGGTTGCGTCGCCGGATTGATCGTCGACCGGAATCACGTCGAGCAGCTCGCGCGGGTAGTTCGAGTCGACCAGCGAGTCGAGCAGTTTCTTCGCCACGGCGGCTTCGTTGTGCATCGGCACGATGATCGACACCGGCGGGAGTTCGCTATCGAGCAGATCCTGATAGTAGGGCCGTTGCCGGGCCGAGATGCGATTCCACGTAAAGCGCCAGTGGCGAAATGCATAGACCACCATGATCGCGACGACCACCCAGGTCCAGGTCTGCAGCAGTGTTACAACCATCCCCATACCGCTCTGCGCTCTTCGAGCGAACGTGCGACCTGCACCAGAAAAAGACTGAAGAAGCAAATGATCGGGATCGCGTCGAGCAGCGGTCCGAACACGAGGTAGAGGTCGGTCATCGCAATCGAACTCGTCTTGCCGAGGATCGCAACGAACAAAGCGTAGCGGACGATCGAGAGCGGCACGTCGTAGGCCACCGTGATCACGATAAAGAGCAAGCGCTGCCAGAGCGTGAACGGAAAGAGCGACGCGAACAGGCCGACGAAGATCGGCATGATCAGCCAGGTGAAGAGCGCGGTTCGCAACATCAGTGTGGAGAACGCCGCGCTATCGTACCCGAGGCGCCCGACCAGTAACAGATACAACGCGGCGCCGGCGATCAGCAGCAAGTTCAAGTTGATGAAGAACCGCACCGGCGCTGCGATCTTCGTCCAAATCGAGAGCGCCAGCACCGCCAGCACGCAGATGACGATGACGGCGCAGAGTTCGATCCAGTCGCTGTGACGCATGGCGAACGTCATCGGCCGCGTCGTGACGAACAAGAACGGATCCGGGAACGGCCGAGTCGCGATGTGTTCGTTTGCGGCGACCAATGAGGCGAACCACGACATCAGGTCGAGCGCCTTTTGGGCGCACAAGATCACGGCGATTTCAACCACGATGACCGCCGGGATCGTCGTGAGCGCTCCGGTACTTGTGACCGGCAGACGGCGATACGAACGGTGGGGTGTGATGATTTCGCGCAGACCGCGGTTCGACGGCAGTTTGCTCGGAGTTGGTTTGCTGACGTTCGGTTCGGACGCCCTGGTTGACATTAGGTGAAGTAGTTTCCCATAAAAGTGTGACGATCAACCCATTGTTTGGCGACCTTCACAAAACGAGCAGCTACTTCTGCGCTACGCCCAAAGCATCGAGTAACGACATCGTTACAATGTCGCCGCGTGCAGGCGCGCGTTGCCGCGCTTGCTCCAAGAAAGCTCGCTCCGCCAAAGATGGTACCCCAATTTTGCCAAGATAAATCGCATATAGCAGAGCTTCGTGCGGATCGGCGGCGAGCGAAAGATGGCATTTGGCCGCGGTTTCCCGCGCTCCGGTAAAGTGCCGGACGTCCGTTTCAGGGCTGCTTCCGCTAACGTCATAGAGCTGCGGAAATACCTGCGCGGTGCAGGCGGGGTACGGCACGAGCGGGCCGAGCGGGTCGCTGTCCGACCAGCGAAACGCGTGCGCGGATTCGTCGTACATGCCCTGAATCGCATTCCCAAGCGGCCCGATGAACGCGGCGACGTAGGCGGCGTTGGAGGCGTGGGTTTGCGCCAGCGTTTGCTCGAAATCGCGCAGTCCGGCATAATCCTCGACGTTATCCATCAAATAGCCGGTGCCGTCGGTGCCCGATGCGCGGATCAATCCGTCCGGCTTGAACTGCGTGAGCAGTTTCGCATACGCGATGGAGGACCAGGTCGCGGCCGTACGGTTCCACCAGACCTCGTCGCGCGACTCGCGCCGATAGCGGGTAGCCAGCGAGAGGACCGTCGCGGCATAGGCGTCCTCGCTGTCGGGCGCGATCGGGGCGTAGACGCCGGTCGCCATCGGCAGCACGTCGGCGATCCCGCCGTTCGGATCGAGGTGGGCGAGGTACGCGTTGAGATAGTCGCGCGTCTCGGCCAGCGGCAAGTGCGGCAGCCGCAGCAGTGCCGTGGTCGCGAAGTACCAGTTGACGGCCCCGCCCGGCGCTACCCGGTACGCGCCGGCGTAGGGTCCCGCGTCGAGGCGGAACGGAGCAAGCAGCGCTAGTACGAGGAGCAGAACCATCGGGAGTTCATTCCCGAATTAACTGCTACGAAACGAGCATGTCTCGCGGGTTGATGTTCGAGGTGATCAAGCCTTGCTTCTTAGCAAGGTCGATCCACCACTGAATCTGACCGGCGCTGACCGGCACGGTGAAGTTCGGGATGAGCGTTTCCTCGGCGATGGCGGCCGGCACTTTGGTCCACTTGACCAGGCTCTCGCGCGCGCTCGCTTCGTTCTTCTTGAGATAGGCGATCGACTCGGCTAGCCCGTCGCGGAACGCGTGCACGGCGCCGATGTTCTTCACCGCCCAGTCCTTGAGGGTGGCGTAACAGTCGATGATCGTGCCGTTCGGAACGGTCTCTTCGAAATTGCCGACTTGGAAGCCGATCTTCTGCTCGAGGATGCGATGGTAGAACGGATCGACGGTTACGGCGACATCGATCTGCCCCGACTTCAAGAGATCCGGCATCTGCGGGAACGGCACTTCGACGAACGTGACGTGTGTCGGATCGACGTTCTGCTCCGCGAGCCAACGTAGCACCATGATGTGAAAATACGATTTGAGGCCCGCGACGGCTACCTTGTGGCCGATGAGATCTTTTGCGACCTTCACGTCGCCGCCGGTGCGCGCCAGCACGCCGACGTTCTTCGGCACCGGGAACGACACGCACGTTGCGACCGCGGCGAGCGAGATGCCCGCTTCTTGCGCCGGCAGCATCGAGACGAGCACCGACGAACCCATTTCAGCCGAACCCGATTGGAGCGCACTGATCAGCACGCCTTGGTTGGCCACCGGGGTCAAGCTCATGTCGAGATCGCGCTTTTTGAAGAAGCCCTGATCGACACCGACGTACAGCGGCAGCTCATCGACGATCGGGATGTACACCACACGGATCGCCGTCGCGGCCGATGCGGCGGTGGGGCGCAGGCCCGCAAGGGCGGCGCCGGCTGCGGCCGTGCCGGCGAGGAACGTTTGGCGCGTTGTCATCGCAGCGGACTTGGCGCGGAGTATCAGGGGTCCTGCGTCAGGGCCGCCAGATCAGCTCGGTTGCGGGGGTCACGCGCATCGGCGTCGTGGCATACTTGGCGGCCGCATCGATCGACGGCTGCAAGAGCTTCGGGTCGAGCGTCGTCGCGTAGGTGACGCGGCTCATCGTAGCGGCGGTCTCGGCCGTAATGCGCGTGTGGTGCAGCAAGATCTGCGCGGATTCTTTCTGGTGCGCGTTGGCCCACACGGCCGTTTGGCGCATGATCTCCGCAAACTTGGCAGCTTCCACCGGATGCGCTTTGATCCACGCGTCGGTGGCGATCCAGCCGGTCGACATAAACCGCGGCGCGACCGCATCATCGACCGGCGCGACGAATTTCACTTGCGACTTTGCCGCTTCCAGAAACGGCTCGGCGATCATCGCACCATCGACGCGGTGCGTGGCGACGGCCGCCGCCATCTCCGGGAACGGAAGTTCGACCCACTTGATCGACGCGGTATCCCCGCCGTTGCGGTCGATCCAGGCCTTCGTTCCGTAATACGTGAGATCGGCGAGGCCGGTGATTGCGATCGTCTTGCCGTTGAAGCTCGCCGCACTTTGGAGCGGCGAATCTTTCGCCACGACGAGTTCCGCGGTCGCCAGCGCCGTCACCCACATCGCTCCCGGTGCGATGAAGCGTACCGGAATACCGCGCTCGTGCGCGACCGCCGTCGACGTGACGACGGAGAAGCCGATGTCGCCCGCGCCGGACGCCACGGCCGCGACGATCGGCGGGCTGGAGGTCATGTCGGTGATCTTCACGTCGAGTCCGGCGGCTTTGAAGTAGCCCAGTTCGTCGGCGTAATACAGCGTGCCGGCGGTATCGCTCGGCAGGCTGATCACGTTGATCGTGAGCGGTGCAGCCAATGCCGGAACGCTCGCCGTCGCACCGAGTACCAGCGTCATCATCGCGAGAACGAACGTGCGAGCAAAACTCATCGTTCGTTGCGTTTTACATGCCCTTCGCGTATCCTATCGAGGCGATGGCGATCGGTGAACGGCCGGCGGTGCACCCGCATCCGGAAGTCCGCAGCGGGCGCGATACGCTCGGCGGCCGCTACCTGCGCAGTTTTTGGCAACCGGTGTTTCACAGCGCCGATATTGCGCCGGGCCAAGCGATGCCGCTGCGCATCATGGGCCAGGATTTCACGTTGTACCGTGGTGCGAGCGGCGCCCCGATCGTCGTCGATGCGCGCTGTCCGCATCGCGGTGCGCAGCTCTCGGCGGGTTGGGTCGACGGCGAGGGGCTGCGCTGTTTCTACCATGGGTGGCGGTTCGGCGCCGACGGCGCGTGTCTCGAACAGCCGGCCGAAGGGTCGGCGTTTCGTGATAAAGTTGCGATCCGATCGTATCCGGCGCGCGAGTATTTGGGCTTGATCTTCGCCTATCTCGGCGACGGCGACGCGCCGGCGTTTCCGCGCTACCCGGAGTTCGATCGATCGGTAGGCTTCATCGAGGTCGACTCGTACGTCCGTGCGTGCAACGCATTCCAGAATCTCGAAAACGCGCTCGACATGAGCCACGTCGAGTTCGTGCACCACGACAACGCGGCGTCGTTCAGCGGAATCGGCACCGGGTTGCAGCTCGAAGCGACCGAGTCGCCGTGGGGCGTGACGTACCGGTATACGCGTCCCGACGGCGCGGTGCGCGTGCAGCAGTTCGGAATGCCGAACGTCTTCTATATGACGGCGCTGCCGACCGACGCCGAGATCGGCTGGCAAGAGTCGCTGTTCTGGTGGGTGCCGATCGACGACACCACGCACATGCAGTTCAGTCTGCATCGCGTGCCCGCTACCGGTGATGCCGGCGCGTCGATCCGCGCCCGGCGTGAGAGCCGCCGCTCGACGATCGATATCGCACATCAGGATCTGTGCGATCGCATTCTCGCGGGCGAGCTCGCGTTGCGCGACGTCGATGCGGCGCGCGTCGATCTCGTGCGCTTGCAAGACGACATCGCGCAGATCGGTCAAGGCCGCATCGCCGATCGCGATCGCGAACGGCTGGGCCGCGGCGACGTCGGCGTGATCGCGATTCGCAAGCTGTGGCATCGCGAACTCGCCGCGCTCGAACGCGACGCCCCGCGCACCACCTGGCAGCGCCCGCCCGAGATCGTTCCGAGTGCCTGGATGCTCGATGGAACGTCGACGCTCGCCGGGCGCGATGCGGTCGCGGGAAGTGCGCCCGATATCGTCGACGTGCGGCCGCTCGTCGAAGTCGACGTGCAGCTGCGCGCGCTGCGCCGCACCGGAGCGTTGGCCGAGCGTGATTGAGACGAAGCCCGAACGCGGGCCCGTCCTCTCGCTCGCCGAGCGCGACCGGCGCTGGGCCGGCTTGCGCGCGATCATGCGCGGCCGCGAACTCGATGCGATCGTCGTCGGCAGCTTCAACGGCCGCGAGCGCCTCGAGAGCTACCTCATCGATGACTTCCTCGATGCAATCGTCATCTTGCCGCTCACCGGTGCTGCGACCGTGCTGTCGTTTTCCACGCAACGCACGTCGCGCACGCTCGAGAGCACCCGGCGGGGTATCGCTCCGTGGGTCGAGGATTTGCGGATCGGCGCCGGCGGCGCGGGTGTTGCAGCGCTGCTGCGCGAGAGGGGGCTTAGCGGCGGACGCATCGGCATCGTCGGCTTCGGGCCGACGGCGCCGGGTGAAACCGAAGGTCTGCTGCCGCTCGGCTTTCACCGCAACCTCACGCGCGAATTGCCGCAGCTGCAGATCGAGGACTTCACCCGCGACCTCACCGACTTCATGCTCGTCAAGAGCGAGGAAGAGATCGCACTGCTGCGCTTTGCAGCTCGCGTGAGCGAAGAGGCATGCATCGCGATGATCGAGGCGGTGCGCCCGGGCGAGAACGAAGCCGGCGTGTACGCGGAGATCATGCGCACGATCTACCGCTGGGGCTGCGAGACGCGCTATCCGAACATGAGCCTGCAGTCCGGTTCCGACAACATCGGCTGGGGCGCGCCGCGCTGGGCGCTGCGCGCCGAACATCCGCGCGTGCTCGAACGCGGCGACATGGTGCAGGCCGAGATCCACACGCTCTATGGCGGCGTGGAAGCGCAAGTGCAGATGAGCGTCGCCCTCGACCCGGTCGACGACGTACTGCGCACGTGCGAACGCGTGGCGCGCGAATCGTATGAAGCCGGCGTTGACGCGGTGCGGCCGGGCGTTACGTTCGCCGGCGTCGTGCACGCGATGGAGGCACCACTGCTGCGCGCCGGCTGCTGGGGAAAAACGCCGCTCCTGCACACGATGTCCTTCGGCGCCACCGGCTTCACCGCGGTCAACCGCGAGCAACTCGCCGGCACGCGAGAAGCCGTGGTGGAGGGTCAAACGACCGTCGGCATCCGTCGCGGCGACCTCGTCCTCACGGCCGGCATGGTTTTGGAACTCGAACCGAACGCGTGCATCGGCATGCAGCGCGTCAACCTCGGCGGCGGCGTCCTCGTGACGAGCAGCGGCTGCGAGGAGCTAAACCAGCTCGCAACGCGCGTGCATCACCGCGCCTGAGCGAGTTCTTGCGCGCGGGTGAAGATTGCGTCGAGCATCGCTTCGGTGAGCACGCCGGTGTTCGTGTTCTGCTGACTCGGATGATAGGACGCGAGGATCGTTGCCTCAGGCGAAGCCGGTAACGCGATCTGCGTTTCGGCGCCGTGCTTGAACGCGGCGCGCGGCGTTCGATAGGCGCCGGAGATCTTTACGATGCGATGGACGCTATCGTCGGCAATCTTGCCGAGCGTCACGATGACGCGCACGCCGTGCAGCGCGGCAAGCTCGGCTTCGAGATACGGCAAACACGCCGCGCGTTCGCCGGGCGTCGGTTTGTTGCCGGGCGGCGCGCAGCGCACGGCGGCCGTGATCAGTGCATCGGTGAGCTGCATGCCGTCGTTGCGGTCGGCTTGGCGTGCTTGGTTGGCAAAACCGGCGCGATGGAGCGCGCGATACAGCCACTCGCCCGACGCGTCGCCCGTAAACATGCGTCCGGTGCGGTTGCTGCCATGTGCGCCGGGTGCGAGGCCGACGAGCACGACGCGGGCGAGCGGATCGCCGAACGCCGGTACCGGCTTGCCCCAATACTCGTGGTCGCGATAGGCCCGGCGCTTCTCCCGGGCGACCTCTTCCCGGTAGGTCACGAGCTCGGGACAGCGCCGGCACGCGATCACCCGGCGCTCGATCGCCTCGATCTCGCGCGCTTGCGTTCTCATCACGCATGCTTCGGCATGAGCGTTGCCGTCTCTCGCTAAACCCCCGGAGATGCTCCGACGACTGTTCGCCGTGCCGGCCGCCTTGCTCGTGCTGCTCTGCGCGCTTCCCTCGTTCGCCGCGACGCGGACCCTGGTGGTCTATCCGTTCGCGGTCACCGGAACGGCGCCCGCAGAACTCGGCAAACAAGTCAGCGACCAGATCGCGGCTGAAATCGGCGAACTGGGCGGCGTCGCGATCGTGCACGGAGCGCCGACGGCCAAACCCGCGGACTATCGCGCCGCCGCTAAAGCTGCCGGTGCCGATTATTACTTTAGCGGTTCGATCGCGCCGGTATTCAACCGCTACTCCGCGATCGAACAACTGGTGAGCACGCGCAGCGGAACGGTCGTTTGGGGCGTGTCGATTCAGTTTCGTTCCCTCGCCGATGTCGCGGGCGAGGGCCGCCGCATTCACGACGAACTGGTCCGCGGCGATGCGACGCCGCCGCCCGGCATCGGTGCGTCCGGCGTATCGCTCGTGACGCCGACGCCGGTGAGCGGCTATGCGGTGCTGCCGGTAACGGGGTCGGCTGCCGACGCCGACAAGACGTACGCGACGAGCGCGATCGTCGACACGCTTCAGCGGCATGGGTACAACGTTGTGACCGTAACGAGTTTGGCGACGATCGATCCGGCGACCGATGGCGCGGCCGCGTGCGCAAAAACCGGCGCGCGCACGCTGGTCGCCGGCACGCTCGATACCGCGCGGGTCTCAACCGGCCCCACCCCGCAAACCAACGCCCACATCGACCTGCGCACGTTCGATTGCCGCACGCACGCGCTCGATTTGCAGTCGACCGTCGTCAACCACATCTCGCCGGTCGGCAACGATGCGATTCGCGGCGCGATCGAAGACGCCGTGTCGGCCTTTCCCGCCCCGTCTTAAGCCGCCGGGGCGAGTGCCTTCACAGGACCTTCACGCGGCGCGGCTAGCCTGCACATCATGGGCAGCGTCTACAGTCCGCTAAAAGTCTTTACGTTCCCGGAGCACGCCGTGTCCCCGGCGCACGGACTGCGTTCGCCCGTGCACGTGCGAATCAAGCCCGTCAACGCATGCAACGAACGCTGCTGGTACTGCGCGTATCGCCTCGACGAACTCTCGCTCGGCAGCGACATGCACCTGCGGGACACGATTCCACACGAAAAGATGCTCGAAATCGTCGACGATCTCATCGCGATGAACGTCAAGGCCGTGACGTTCTCGGGCGGCGGCGAACCGCTGATCTACGCTCATATCACCGAGACCGTGCAGCGCTTAGCCGCGGGCGGGATCAAGATCGGCATGTTGACCAACGGCGTTGCGCTCAAAGGCGAAGCCGCCGCCGCGCTGGCCGCCCATGCGACATGGGTTCGCGTATCGATCGACGCGGCGGAGGGCGAGGCGTATGCGCGCTCGCGGCGCGTTCCGGCGGCCTTTTTCGATCAGGTTCTCGAGAACGTCCGGCAGTTCGTCGGCTTGAGTCGCGAAGCGACCATCGGCTTCAGTTTCATCGTCAACCAGGATAACGCCACGGCCGTTCGCGCGTTCTGCGAACTCGCCAAAGACCTCGGCACGCATCACGTAAAGCTGAGCGCGTGCGTCGTTTCCAACGACGCGATCGAGAACAATCGCTATCACGAACCGATCGCCGGCATCGTTCGCGAGGAGATCGCGGCCGCGCGCGCACTCGAGAGCGATTCCTTCCATATTCTCGACCACTATCACGCCATGCCCGAGCGTTTCGAGCGGCCCTATCGGGCCTGTCCGATGCTGGAATACCTAACGGTCATCGGGGCCGACTGCACGGTCTACACATGCCAAGACAAGGCCTATACCGCATCCGGCACGCTCGGTTCTTTGAAAGACCGGCGCTTTCGCGATTTCTGGAACTCGCCGGAAAACGAAGCGCTCATCCGCGGCTGGAATGCCTCCGAGGCGTGCCGCCATCATTGCGTCGCGCATGCAAAGAATCTCCTACTGACGGAATTTCGCTCGCTCGAACCGGATCACGCCCTTTTCGTTTAGATCAGTTCGGGAAAATCGAGCGCGGCAAGGGCCGCGTAGGTCACGATGCCCGCCGCGGTTGAGAGGTTGATGCTGCGCACCGCACCGGCGCGCATCGGGATGCGCAGCGTACGCGCGCGATGCGCGTCGAGCAGCGCCTGCGGCAACGCGCCGGTCTCTTTGCCGAAGACCAGCGCGTCGCCGCGCGCAAACGCCGCGCTGGCGTAGGGCGCGGCGCCGGTCGTCTCGATCCACCAGCAGCGCTCCGCGGGAAACGCGGCCAAAAATGCGTCGAGCGAAGGATGCACGACGACGCGCACGGCGTGCCAGTAGTCGAGACCCGCGCGCTTGAGTGCCCGATCGTCGATGCGAAAACCGAGCGGCTCGACGAGGTGCAGCGCACAGCCGGTAGCGGCGCACAGTCGCGCGATGTTTCCGGTGTTGGGCGGAATCTCGGGCTCGACCAAAACGACATGCAGCGGCGCGTCTTCCACATCGGCGGCGGCAACGAGGCGCTCTTCCGGCTGTGAGGTCATGCGTTCGCGCAGCGCATGAGATCGTCGATGCGGGCGGCCGGTGCGACGAGCAGTGCAACGCCGCCGTGATCCAGCCAGCAGCGCGCGAACGCGGCGCGCCCGTACACGTGCCGCACGGCGGGTTGCGCGGGGTCGTTAACGACGACGTCGCCCGCTGCATCGAACCCGCGCACGACGAGGATATGCCCGTCCGAGCGTGCGAGCGGCGCGCCCGGCAACGCGTTGCCGCTCCACGAGATGCTCACGGCCAGCGGCAGCCCGGCGGCGATGAAATGCTCGAGGTTCACGAGATCGCGCAAGTACGCCGCCGCGCCGGCGAGCCCGCACGTGCCGGCGTACGCGACGGCGAACGCCCAGTTTCCGGTGCCGCCGTACGCACGATCGAAGACGCGGGCCGCGACCTCGGCGACGCTCGGCCCGATGCCCCACGCGCCCACAAGCATCGCCATCGACGCCGGCGCGCACCAGCCGCGCTCGCCGGGAAACTCGTCCACGTACTGCGAGTGTTCCGGCACGTCGAGTTCGCGGCACGCGGCGCGAGCCGGTGCATCCGAACGCGCTGCCTCACCCGGCGGCGTCGAAACGGCGACGCGCGCCGGCGGGCGGTGCGCGTGGATCACGATCGCTGCAATCTGACCCGGCGCGTGCACGATGTCGGTCTCGATCTTGGCCACGTCGTCGAAGCCGTCGAGCGATGCGCGGCGGCCGTCTTCGAAGGCAACGTAGGGCAGCGGCCGCGAGCGCCGGCCGTCGGCCGTATCGATGGTGAGTTCGAGTGTGTCGACGACCTCTTGCGTGTTCCACGACACGATCGCGCGCGTCGCCGGCAGCACGCGCACTTCCGTGTCGAGGCCGGTCGCGGCAACCACGTTCAGCATGCCTTTAAAAGCTCCACTCCCAAGCGTTCCAGTTGCTCGAGAGATATTGCGCCGCGCGATAGTGTTTGAGGTCGCTGTTATAGGCGGCGTAAGCGATTTGCCAGTACATGAACACCGCGGGCACCAGCGCGTGGATGCGCTCCTCCTCGCGCTGGTAAAGTTGCTTGCGAATCGTGCGATCGAACGTGCGCGCGGCGAGCCGGCTCGTTTCGGTGATCACGGGATCGTTGAGGAACGTCGTGTTCGCGCCGTGCGGCGGGATGAACGCACCGCTCCACGCACCCTCGTTGTCGGGATCCGGCGCGTTGGTGTCGATCGTGAGTGAGAGATCGTAGCGGCCGCCGTAGAGCGGACCGTCCTGTGCGAAGAGCAGGCTCGTGGGATAATTCTTGACGCGCAGCTCGATACCGGCGGCCCGTAACTCTTGCTGCATGAGCACTTCGGCTTGCACGTTTGCCGGTTTGGAGGGCGTCGTCGAAATATCGATGCTGAGCGGCTCACCGTTTCGGCGCCGGATGCCGCCCGGGCCCGGCAGCCAACCGGCGCCGGCGAGCAATTGTTTTGCCGCGACGAGATCGTACGGATAGGGCGGAATGTTCGGCGCGGCCCACGACGTCGGCATGATGTCGCTGGTCGCGATTTGATTGAAGCCGTGGAACACGGTCGCGTTCATGCGATTCCAGTCGACGGCTTCGGCAATCGCGCGGCGCACGCGCACGTCGCTCAGCGCCGGCTTGCGCGTGTTGAACGTGATGTGTCGGTAGTTTGCCGTGAGCCGCTTCTGCGTCGAAAAGCCGGTCAGCACGTTCAGCCGGCCGATCTGCGTTTCGGTGATGCTATCGACGTCGACGTCGACCTCGTGCGTTTGCAGCGCGTTGAAGAGGGTGTCGGCGCTGGGGATGATCTCGTAGATCAGGTGCGCGATCGCCGGTTTACCGCGCCAATACTTCGGATTGGCGTCGAACTCGAGCGACGCGCCGTGATTCCAACGCGTGAGAACGTAGGGCCCGCTTGAGATCGGGTGCTCGTTGAACGGCGCGTGATTGATGTCGGCGAGACCGGCCAGTACGTGTGCGGGGAGCGGCGGATACCCGGCGCCGCCGAGCGCGAAGATCCCGAGAATCGCCGCATAGGGCGCGCGCAGGTGCACGATGGCGGTGTCGTTGTCGGGCAGCACCATCGCGGTGATGTCGTCCCAGCCGGCGCGCAGACGCGTGTTGTTGCGCGGGTTCATCACGGCTTGCCACGTAAAGCGCAGGTCGCGGGCATCGAGCGGCGCGCCGTCCGACCATTGCATCCCGTGCCGAAGGTGCAGCGTGACCGTCTTGCCGTCGCGGCTGATCCCGCCGTTCTGCAGCGTCGGCACCGTGAGCGCCATCTCCGGCACGTACTCGCCCCGGTCGTCATAGCGGAAGATCGGCGCGGAGATCAAGTTCGCGACTTGGTCGCTGGCGTCGCTGTTGGCAAAGAGCTTGTTGAGCGAGTCGGGTTCTTCCGTGCTCGCGAGCCGCAGGCGATCGGGCTGCGTCCACGGATGCAGTCCGCCGCTCGTCGTGGCGGCGGTGTCGACGCGCGTGCAGCCGGCAGCAGCAAACAATGCGGCGAGCGTGCAGAGCGCGGCGATACGGGTGCCGCGATCAGCCATTCGTGCGGACCGGCGTCTTCCCGATCTGACCGGCGATTGCCGCATAGAGGGCGCCTGGTCCGAAGCGCAGGAGATCGTCGCACGGCAAACCGGTTTGCTCGCGCGCCTGGGCGATCGCCGCGCGCGCGGCCGCCTCGTCGAGACCGTAGGTGTTCAGCGCGACCGCGATGACGCGGGCGGGTTTGACGTTGGCGCAGAGCCCTTCGTAGGTGCGGATCAGCGCGCGATAACCGGGCAGCGGGATATCGTAGCCGTCGACCGTCGTGCGCGTGACGAGGTGGACGAGGATCAGCGCGTCGGGGGCGCAGCCGTAGAGCAGCGCGAGCGTCACGGGCGCGTAGCCCGGATGCGCAATCCCGCCTTGTCCTTCGACGAACAAGATGCCGTCGCGCGCGGCGATGCGCCGATCGCCTTCGAGCACGAGTTGCTCCGAGGCGCCGCTGGCGAAATCGGCGATCACGCGATCGACCGACGTGCCCCAACCGGCAATGGCGATGCCGGTTTGCCCGGTCGGCACAAATTCCGCCGGCGTGCCGGCGTGCTGCGCTGCCCGCGTCAGTTCTAGTGCGGCCGTCATCTTGCCGACGGCGCAATCGCTGCCGACCGTGAGCACGATCCGGCTCGTGATATCGTACGCCGCACCGGAGAAGAGCGGCGCGGCGGGCGGCATGCGCAGATCCCAGATCCGCGAATCGTGTTTCTCGGCGAGCGCGCGCATCTCGACATCGTCGTTGAGAAACGCATGGAGACCGTTGACGACCTCGAGTTTCGACTGCAGCGCGAAGGCGATCTCCGCGCGATACGCCGGCGGCAGCGCGCCGCCCGGCGGCGCAATGCCGATCAGCAGCGAGGTCGGCTCGAAGCGCAAACTCTCGAGCACGGTCGCGACGATCGGCGCGTCGGAATCGAGGTACGGCACCACGTCGCGCACGCGCTTACCGGCGTGCTGCGGATCGACCACCACGACGACTGCATCGCGCGAGTACGCGATGACGCCGTGCGCCGTTTTCGCATTGCGTCCGCCGAACGCGCCGGGCGCGAACACGACATACCGCCGGCTCATGCGGGCACCGCTTTCTCGACGACGCCGAGTCCGGAGCGTTCCGGCAGAACGATCTTGCCGTCCGCATACGTGAGGCCTTCGAACGGATCGCGCGCAACGAGGAACGGTCCGTCGAGGTCGGCCCAATCGACCAGCGGTGAAAGATGCGCTGCGGCCGTGGAGAGGATCGCGCTCTCAACCATGCAGCCGAGCATGACCCGCAGGCCGAGCGCGCGCGCCGTGTGGATCATCTCGAGCGCACCGCGAATGCCGCCGCACTTCACCAGCTTGACGTTGATGCCGGAGACGCAGCCGGCGAGCGCGAGCAGGTCGCGGGCGTCCTTGGAATCCTCATCGGTGACGATCGGAATCGACGTGCGCTCTTTGATCCAGCGCAACCGTTCGGGCGTACCGGCCGGAATCGGCTGTTCGCAGAACTCGATTCCGAAGCGCTCGAGTTCGTGCAGGATCGTCACCGCGGATTCGGCCGTCCACGCTTCGTTGGCGTCGATGCGAATCGTACCCGCGTAGATCGCGCGGATGGCGGCGATCGTCTCGATCTCGTTGCCGGCGCCAAGTTTGATCTTGATGACCGGATGGGCGCCGACTTCCCGAACTTTGGCGAGCATCTCGTCGAGCGCGGCGATGCCGATCGTGAACGAGGTGAGCGGCGTGCGCGCGGGATCGAGCCCGAGCAGGCGCCACAGCGGCCGATCGACGTCTTTGGCGATGCAATCGTGCAGCGCGACATCGAGTCCGCAGCGCTCGGCGGGGGGCAAGCCGTCAAGCAGCGCGTCGATCGCATACGGGTCGTTGCCGAGATGCCGGGCGTGCAAGCCGGCCATCACGCTCTCGACGCTCTCGTCGTAGCGTGCGCTCGGCGAACTTTCTCCGAGCGCGTCGATCTCGCCCCAGCGCAAGCGCACGAGCGCGGTCCGCGCGACGCTCTCCGACGAGCGCGCAATCGTGAACGTGTGGACCAGCGGCAACTCGAGCGGTGCGACGGAAAGTTCGAGCGACGGCACGGCGCCAATCTTCCGGCGGGCGGTTCGACGCTCCCGCCGAAACGCGCCGCGTGAGCGAACGGTTCGGCCACGGCATTGTTTGGATGCGCCGCGATCTGCGGCTGGACGATCACGCGGCGCTCGCGACAGCCGCCGAACGCTGCGAACGCATCACGTGCGTCTTCGTGCTCGACCCCGGCTTGCTCCGCAGCGACCGTATCGGCGCGCCGATCGTGCAGTTCTTCTTCGACTCGCTCGCCGTGCTGCGCGAGCAGTTGCGCAGCCTCGGATCGGATCTGGCGTTGCTCGAAGGCGACTTCGCCGCCGAACTGGCGGGCTTTGCGCAGCGCAGCGGCGCGCAAGCCGTGTTCTACAACGAAGATACGGATCCGGCGATGCGCGCACGCGATGCTTCCGTCACGCGAGCGCTCGCGTCCGCCGGCTGCGCGGTCGTAGCGTTATCCGATCTCGTCTACGCGGCGGCCGCCGACGTACTGCAAGACAGCGGTAAATTCTACACGGTGTACACGCCATATCGCCGCAAGTGGAATATGCTCGCGCATGCTCGCCCCCAACTGCCGATTCCCTCGCTGCGCCTCGCGCGTCGGCGCTTGTGTCCGGCGAGCGCGATCGGCGCCACGCCCGACGTTCCGCGCCCCGAAGCGTACGGCTACGCTTCGTCGGAACGCTTTCCGCGCGGTGGGAGCGATGAAGCGGCAGCGCTGCTGCGCACGTTCGCCGCCGGACCGATAACGGCATATGCCGATGAGCGCAACCTGCCGGCACGCGAGGGCACCTCTCGTCTGTCGCCCCATTTACGCGCCGGGACGATCGGCATCCGCACGTGCGTCGCTGCCGCATTGCACGCGACCGGCGCGGACGCGTGGCTGGGCGAACTGGTGTGGCGCGACTTCTATCACCAGTTGCTCGTGCACGTGCCGCGTGTCGCAGATGAGCCGTTCGTGCTGAAAGCAAAGGCGATTGCCTATCGCGATGACGGGGACGCCTGGCGTGCCTGGTGCAGCGGCACGACCGGCTATCCGATCGTCGATGCGGCGATGCTCCAGCTCAACACGACGGGTTGGATGCACAACCGTTTGCGGATGATCGTCGCGTCGTTTCTCACCAAACATTTGCTGCTCGACTATCGGCGCGGCGAACGGTACTTCGAGCAGCATCTCGCCGATGCCGATGTGGCCGCGAACAACGGCGGCTGGCAATGGTCGGCGTCGACCGGCACCGATGCGGCGCCGTACTTCCGCGTCTTCAATCCGACACTGCAGGGCAAGACATACGATCCCGGCGGCACGTTCGTGCGTTCGATGGTGCCGGTGCTCGCGCGCGTGCCGGATCGTTACGTGCACGAACCCTGGACGATGCCGCCGCTCATCGCCCTCGAGGCTGGTTGCGTTGTGGGTCGTGACTATCCGGCCCCAATCGTCGATCATGCTGCGGCCCGGACGCGCGCACTGTTGGCGTACGGTAGCATTCTGTCAAGGTCTTGACGGCGGTGAGACAATGCCTAAGCGACAATGACTGCGGATGTTCGCGCAGGTACTCTGGTGTTGGACCAACGTTAATACCAAGGGAGCATCAGCTCCGGATACGATCGGTGTAGGCGTCCTCTAAGTGACGCTTCCCAAGCGCCCGGGCCGCACCCACCTGCTGAACGCAGGTCTTAACCGGGTACGACAGACGGCATCTGTGGTCGTTGTCCTAACTTCCGAATCGCGGCAATCGCCGCGCCCGCGCGGCCGAACGGATCGTCGCCGGCGTTTCCTTCGAGGACCAGCCAACCGCGACGCGGCGTCTGCGCCAGCTGCGGGTCCTCATCGAAGCCGAACCGCTCGACGAGCACGCGATCCCGCGCGCCGAGCTGCGCCCGTTCCGGGCTCCCAGCCGGCAGATCATAGCGCAGCCAAGCGCTGTCGACGTACTTGCTGAATTTCTGCACGTCGGCGAGATCGGCGAAGAGCGACCCGGCCGCCGGCGCCACCGTGAGGGTAACGTTGGCCGCCTTTGCCGCCGACGCGAGCGCCTTCGTGGCGGCCACCGTCCGGGCAAACGTCTCGGGCGGCAAGTCGCCCGGCGAACCGGCCGTGACCCGGATCAGCCCCGCGCCGATCGCCACGGCAAGAGCGACTGCCTCGGTCCCCTCAGTCTCCGAGCGCTCTGGATCGAGCAGACCAGGTACCTCGAGGGCCACCGGCACGATCCCCAGGTCCGTTGCGACCTTTTTGAGCTGCGCCGCGTATTCTTTATCGGTGCGCGGAAAGTCGGCGAGGGCAAAGACAACCCCATCGACATCGAGCCGTGACGCGCATTGCTCCAGCCATTCAAGGTGAGTCAACTCGCCGCGCCGGAGCAGTGCCGCGAACGACGAACTCGTCACTGCAACCTTCACCCCGGGAGCCTCGTATCGACCGTCAAGCGCTGGCCTCAATGATTCCGTTAGCCGCCATAACGATTGCGCTGGCGGAGTTTTTGTTCGACCACACGCAGCCGCGCTGGGCGGGGCCGTGGTTCTGGATGGGGCTCATCGCGACCGTGATTTTGCTCATTGTGGTGCAATTCTTGCGCTTCGGCAAGTCGAAAGCCGTGCCCCCGGCGAAGCCGGATTACTCGGCGACATCGATCATACGCCGTAATGACCCACTCGATCGAGGAACACGGTAAACGATGGATGTCCTAGTCCCGCAGACGACGCTGGCGCATGTCGATCACGAGATCTTCATGGCGATCGAAAACGAAGATCGCCGCCAGCACGAGAATCTCGAACTGATTGCATCGGAGAATTACGCCAGCGCGGCGGTTCGCGAAGCGATGGGCTCGGTGCTCACCAATAAGTATGCGGAAGGCTATCCGGGTAAACGCTACTACGGCGGTTGCGAGTTCGTCGATGTGGCGGAGTCGCTCGCGATCGCGCGCGTGAAGAAACTCTTCGGCGCCGCGCACGCCAACGTGCAACCGCACGCGGGCGCGCAGGCCAATATGGCCGTGTTTATGGCGGTGCTGGAACCCGGCGACACGGTGCTCGGCATGTCGCTCGCGCACGGCGGCCACCTCACCCACGGTACGAAGGTCAGCTTCAGCGGCAAACTCTATCACGCGATCGCCTACGGCGTGCGGCGCGACACCGAACAAATCGACTACGACGAGATGCGCGCTCTGGCCCGCGAGCACAAGCCGAAGATGATCATCGCGGGCGCGAGCGCGTACCCGCGCACGATGGACTACGAACCGTTCCGCGAGATCGCCGACGAAGTCGGTGCGGTGCTGATGGTCGACATGGCGCACATCGCCGGACTCGTCGCCGTCGGGCTACACCCTTCGCCCGTGCCGCTGGCCGAGTTCGTGACGTCGACGACGCACAAGACGCTGCGCGGGCCGCGCGGCGGGTTCGTCCTCACCGACGAAGCGCACGCGGCCGCACTCGACAAGAGCGTGTTTCCGGGCATTCAAGGCGGCCCGCTCATGCACACGATCGCGGCCAAAGCCGTCGCGTTCCAAGAAGCGTTGCAATCGGAATTCAAAGGGTATCAGCAACAAGTGCTGATCAACGCGAAAGCGATGGGCGAAGAACTGCAGCGGGCGGGCGTCCGTTTGGTTGCCGGCGGAACCGACACCCATTTGCTGCTCGTCGACTTGAGCCCGAAGAACCTCACCGGCAAAGCGGTCGAAACGTACCTCGATGAAATCGCCGTCACGGTGAACAAGAACGCGATCCCCTTCGACACGCAAAAGCCCATGGTCACGAGCGGCATTCGCATCGGTTCGCCGGCGATCACGTCGCGCGGCTTCGACGAAACGCACGCTCGCGAGGTCGGGAAGATCATCGGCGAAGCGCTGGGCGACATCGAGTCGCGCGCGCGGATGTCCGAACTGCGCGCGCGGGTCGATGAGCTAACCATCCAGTTCGCCGTTCCGTAATGCCGTGCGCGAGGTAGCCGGCCTTTCGTCCGTCTCGATGTCGACGGCACGGTTGACGATCGAGTCGATCGGGCCCGAACACATCGATGCGCTGCTCGCGTACCATCAGCGCAACGAGAAACATCTCGCGCGCTGGGAGCCCGCGCGCTCGTCCGACTTCTTCACGCGCAGCTACTGGTCGTCATATGCAGCCGCCGTGCAGGACGACGCCTATCACGGGCGCGCGCACCGTTTCGTCGCGCTGCTGCGGGGTTCGCGCACGATCATCGCGAGCATCAACGTGACGAACATCGTGCACGGCGTCTTTCAAGCCGGCGTCCTGGGCTACTCGGTGGACGCCACGCATCAGGCCCGCGGCTATGGGAGCGAAGCGGTCGGCGCGATCGTCACCTGGTGCTTCCGCAACATCGGCCTGCACCGCGTCGAGGCGAACTATCAGCCCAGCAACGAGCGCAGCGGCCGGCTCTTGCGCTCCCTCGGCTTCACGGTCGAAGGCTACGCGCGGGACTATCTCTACATCGACGGGGCCTGGCGCGACCACGTCCTCACCGCCAAGATCCGCGACGATGCGGTGGCGAGCGGTGATTCGCACGACACGGCGTAACGAGCGGGCATGGCCCACGAAGTTCTCGTCGTCGATCATCCCGCCGTAGCCGATCGCCTCGCGCGCCTGCGCGACCGCGACGCTCCCGTGCCGATCTTTCGCCGCATGGTTGAGGAAATCGGACTTTTCCTGGCCTACGAAGCCACGCGCTCGCTGCGCGTCACCGAAGGCACCGTGCAGACGCCGCTCGAGCCGGCTCCGGCCCGGCGCATCGCGCGCCGCCCGGTCGTCGCGCCGATCTTGCGCGCGGGACTCGGCCTCTTGCCGGGCTTCCTCGACTGCATCGACGATGCCGAGATCGCGCATCTGGGCTTCTACCGCGATCCCGATTCGCTCGAGCCCGTGCCGTACTACGCCAACATGCCGCGCAATCTGGCCGAACGCGACGTGTTCGTGCTCGACCCGATGCTCGCGACCGGCAATTCCGGTTCCGCCGCGCTCGCGCTGCTCGAATCGCGCGGCGCGCAAGCGATCACGTTCGTCTGTCTGATCGCGGCGCCCGAAGGCATCGCGACGATTACCAAAGCGCATCCCGGCTTGCGCATCGTCACCGCCGCGATCGACGAGCGGCTCAACGACCACGGCTACATCATGCCTGGCCTCGGCGACGCCGGTGACCGGATGTTCGGCTCGGCGACGTCGCTCCCGATGAGCGCACGTTCGCTCGACGTCGACTAGGGCGTTTGCGGTAGGCGGAAGTGCGCTTCGAAGCGCGCCGTGTGGATGCGCGGACGCTTCCCGGATTTGGTCGGCTTCGAGGGAACGGCTTTCACGACGCGGCGTTCGACGATTTCGCGGTCGAGCATATCTTTGAGGCGTTCGAGCACGGTCGCGGGTTTTTCGCCGACGGCTTTCGCAATGACGACCGACGATTGCCACTGCGCGGTAAGGAGCGGCAGCAAACGCGCATCCCAGCCGGCCTGAAAGGCGGCTCGCCGCGTTGCGCTGGTTTCTTCGGCCATCACGGTCAGCGACGTTGTATGCCTGTCTCAGACGCCCTGGAAACGGCCGTTAATTGTGTGTAAATCACCGAAGTAAGCAAGCGCCGCCGGGGTAGTCGCGCGGGTTGCCGAACGGAGCGGCATGACGGCTTTGCGTCCGGTGGTGATGGCGGCTCTGAGCATCGTCGCGCTGTATGCGCTGGTCGTCATTTGGATCGCGACGATCGGCCGCTGCGGGGGCGAACAAGAATTGGGCGTGATCGCGTTCTACTCGATCATCTACGCCTACTTTTTGTGGTTTCTGCCGCTGGTCCTGATTCCGGTCGGACTGTGGGCGCTCTTTCGTTTCCGTGACATCCACGTGTCGATGCGCAGGGCCGCAATCGTCACCGCCGCTTTGGTGCTCGTTGCCGCCATCTGCAATCGGGCCATTCATACGACGGCGGGCTGCGCGCCCGTCGGGATGTAGCCACGAGCCGGTAACTCTTCCGCCGGCCGCTGGTAGTAGCAATTAGGAGTTGGGTGTGAACACGTTTCAGTCACAAGCGCGTAGGGCGAGCGAAGTTGCGCTGCCGGGAGAGGCGGTTGTTTGGACCGGCGCCGCACCGACGGGCCTCCGCCTGCGGCCGAGCGACGCGCTTATGATTCCGTTTTCGCTGCTCTGGGGCGGTTTTGCGATCTTTTGGGAAAGCTCGGTCGTTGGGATGCACGGGCCGCCATTCATGATGATCTGGGGCGTGCCGTTCGTTCTGATCGGTCTGTATATGATTGTGGGCCGTTTCTTTGTCGATGCGTATTTTCGAGCGCGGACGACCTATACCGTCACCGACCGTGCAGCATACGTCGCGCGGATCGGACTTTTTCCGAGCGTCCGGCGGTACGCGGGAAGCGCGCTCGACTCGATCGAGTTCCAACCGAAAGCCGACGGTTCCGGCACGATTCGCTTTCGGCCGTTCTCCTCGCCGTTCAACAACCGCTCAAGCGGTCTGACGTTTGGCGCGAACGACAGTCTTGATGCGTTCGAGAACATCGCTGATGCCCAGCGTGTTTATGGCCTGATCGTCACAAAGCCGTAGTCCGGCGCGCTACCGTCGGAGGAACCGAAACTTGCCGTTCGGATCTCCGTAGGTGAGGCAGGATGATCGAGCAAGCCGCAAAGCCATCGCCGTGGTGGTACCGCCAGCGTGGGTCCGTGATCGGGGCAATCTTCGGTCTCGGATTCTTCTTCGGCAACATGCGCGCCGACGGACAACCGTCGCTGCCTGCGGCGCTAGTGTGGGGCGTGCGCGAAGGCGATGCGGGCGTGCAGGCACTGTGCTGGCTCGGCATCGTGCTCGTGTTGCTGGCGTGGGCCGTGCGCGTCTGGGGCACGGCGTATCTGTGCGGCGACGTCGTCTTTGCGCCGAACGTGCAGCGCGACCGGTTGATCGTCGACGGACCGTTCCGTTACGTGCGCAATCCGCTCTATCTCGGCAACGTGCTGCTTGCGTGCGGCATGGGGCTCTACGCCCCGCCGCTCGGCTTTGCGATTATTGTGGCCGGCAACGTCGTGCTCGTCGCAATGCTTGCGAACGAAGAAGCAAAACAACTTGCGCTGGAGTACGGCGCAGAATATGCGGCCTACGGCGCAGCCGTTCCGGCATTCGTGCCGCGGCTGACGCCGGCTGCGTTCCCGAGTGCCGGCCGCATCGCGCCGCACGTGCGCGCGGCGTTCTTCGCCGAATCGTTCATGCTCGCGATGGCCGCAGCGCTCGTCCCGATCGCGCTGTACGGCCGTGCGGGCTTGCTGCCGGCCGCGGTCATCTTCGTCATCGCGATGGCGCTCTTTATCGGCGCGAGCCGCATGGGGCGCCAAGGGTAGTATTCACCGGGTGCCGGTGGTATGCTCGACGCTACCATGACCACGACGACTTCGAACCCTAATGCGGCGCTCGATGCGGTTATTGAAGCAGCGAAGAAGCACAGCGCCGTGCCGCTGTGGCCCGTCCTCGGGACGCTGTCGACGCCCGAGCCGCGGCCCAAAGCCGTACCGCACATCTGGCCGTTCGCGGTCATGCGGCCGTTCTGCGAGGCCGCGGCGAAATTGGTGGGCACGGAGTTCGCCGAACGGCGCGTGTTCAGCTTGATCAATCCGGCGCTCGGCGATCCGTATACGACCGACACGCTCTACGCCGGACTGCAAACGATTCTGCCGGGTGAAGTCGCGCGCGCGCACCGCCACACGATCTTCGCGCTGCGTTTCATCATCGAGGGCGATCGCGCGTACACGGCCGTCGAGGGCGAGAAAGTCATGATGCAGCGCGGCGATCTCGTGCTGACGCCGCAAGATGAATGGCACGATCACGGCAACGAAGGCGACAAGATCATGATCTGGATGGACGGTCTCGATCATCCGATCTGGCGCGCGGTTCCGCTCGTGTTCACGGAACACTACGGCAACAAGCAATTTCCATCGGAAGTCACAACGAAGCCGTCGGTGCGCAAGTATCCGTGGGACGAGATGCAAGCGAAGCTCGATGCGCCCTCCGGACCGACGGCGGAGGTGCCGTACGTGCATCGCGGCACCGGCGGCGAAATCGGCGCCACGATCGGCGCGTCGGCGATCCGCATCAACGCAGGCGCCGAAACGCCCGCGCTGCGCGAAACCAGCAGTTCGATCATCAACGTGTACCAGGGTTCCGGAACGGCGCTCATCGGCGGCGAGACGCTGCGCTTCACCCAAGGCGACGTGATCGCCGTGCCGGCATGGAAGCAAGTCCGCTTCCGCGCCGACACCGGCGGCACGACGTACTTGTTCCGCATGCACGATCGGCCGCTGGTGCGGGCGCTAAACGCGTATCGGGCCGATGCGGGAGCGGTAGGGGCCTAAGCGCCTTTACAGTGCCGGCAGCGGGTGTTTGGGTCCGGTCTCACCGGGCCCAAACGGTTTGGTGCCCTTCGCCGTAACGCGCTCGAGGTGGCGCGGCTCGGAGTAGTCTGTCACAGCGTAATGCTGAACCGCGCGATTATCCCACATCGCGATCGAATTGACGCGCCAGGCAAAGCGCACTTGATTTTCCGGCCGCTTTATGCGATCGAAGAGCAGCCGTAGGAGCTCGGCGCTTTCTTGGGCTTCGAGCCCGACAACGTTCTCGCTGTACGCTTCGCACACGAACAGCGTACGTTCGCCTGTGTCGGGATGAATGCGGACGACCGGAAATAGTACGGTCGGATATTTTGCGGCAAGTTCCGCCTTGCGTTCGGGAGTCAGATCCTTACGCCGCTTAGCCGGAAACACGCATTCGGCTTTCAAGTGCTCGATCTTGGCCTTCGTATCGGCATCGAGGCTTTCGTAGGCCGCAATTGCGTTGGAGAATGCGGTGTCACCGCCGAGCGCGGGTATGGTGATCGCCCGCAATATCGAAACGGACGGCGGAATCGCTTCATACATGTTGTCCGTATGCCAAATGTCGGGACCGCGCTTGATGACACCGTCCGCCTTCACTTCCAAAATGAGCGGATAGCCGGCGGTCGGTTCGACCGGGTGCGCTTCCAGCTCGCCGAAGGCCGATCCCAGCGCGATATGCTGTTCGCGCGTGAGCGGCTGGTCGCGAAAGAAGATCACCTTATAGCGTAACAGCGCTGCGTAGATCTCGTCGCGAACCGCTGCGGTCAACGGCTCGCGCAAATCTACGCCGCTGACTTCGGCGCCGACGTAGGGCTGAAGCGGACGAACGGACAGCGTTGGCACTCCCTTGGTCCTACTCCGCGATCTGGCGCATTTCGCAGACGCCTTCCCAGCCTTCGCCGTACTGCTGGTGCAAGGTCATGAACTCGACTGCGCTGGCGATCGCGTCTTCCCGCGTCTTGAAGTCGAAGATGGCGTAGCCGCCGACGACTTCTTTGGACTCGCTGAACGGGCCGTCGGTCACGTCGAGCTTCCCGCCGGCAACCCGCACGCTCGCGCCCACCGAGATCGGCATGAGGCCGCCCATATCGACGACCGTGCCCGCCTTCGTCTCGCGCTCGGCGAGTTTGTGCATTTCTTCCAACAGCCGCGGCGACGGCGGACCGGCGGTGGCTGACCTGACCAAATACATGAATCGCATGGTGAATGCTCCCTTAGATGTGGCGTCGGCGGTATCTTCGCCGCTCATGATCACGTCGGGCGAGATCGCGCCGAATCGACACGCCGGCGGAAAATGGTGAGGATGGGAAAGCAAACAGCGGCGGCACTTGGGAAGGATCGGGTATGCTGAAGGCATGCGTTGCACTCGAACGTCCATCGCGATTGCAGTCACGCTGCTGCTCGGCACGCTGGGTATCGCCGGACCGAAGCGGCCGGCGCCGCTCTCCGGAGACCAACTGCTCGCCCGCGCAACGGCGACGCCCGGGCTGCGCTCGTATGCGGTCAGCGTAAAATTTGCGGTCCGGCTGCACAAGCCGTTGGGCATGCGCACGACGGCTGTCGGCGCGGCGTACTTCCGCGCTCCCGGCAGTTCGGCGTTGACGATTACGAAGGCCGGCGGCTTGGCCGGCGCCTTCTTCCGGGGCACCTACAAAATCGATGTGATCCCGCAGGCCTGGCCCGCTTCCTATGGTGTGCTCTCGGTTGAGCGCGGGCTGAGCGGCGGCCGGGCCGTCGTCGTGCTGCACGCGCTGCCGCGGACCGCCTCGCCGGATGTCACTGCCGTTACGTTTACGCTGGCGTCACCGTCGCTCACGCCGATCGCGGCGGAATGGCAGTACGGCAGCGCCGCGCAGACGATCCGGATCACGCTCAGCAACCGCCGGACGGGGGCATATCTCTTGCCGCAGGCCGCGACGATCTCCGTCAACCTGCCGAAGTACGCGCTGGACGCCGCCGCGACGTACGGCGCCTATCAGCTCAACGCGCCGGTTCCGGATAGCGTCTTCGCCCGCACCCGCTAGCGGCGGATCAGTCACGATAACGGAGTTCGATTCCCGTCACGTGGGGGTGCTCCGCGGTGACGCTCCACGCGCGATACGGAAAGAGCGTCAACCGGGTGCGCACGACGTGCTGCTTTCCGCGAACCTGGTCTTGGAATACCGTCAGGCCGATGTCTTGGTGGAACGGGATCCCGTCGATATGCCAGTGACATCCGCCGGACGCCGGCTTGAAGCCGGTCGTCGGAACGATTTTTTTGAAGCCCTCGTGGCCTTCAGCCATGACGAAGATCGCCGTGCACCCCGGGACGTCCGTCTCGTGAATATCCTTTGTGCTGCTGAAGTCGCCGGCGACTGAACCCGCCTCGACCGCGCCGGCGATTGGGACTTGCGCGAACGCAACGAGCAGCAAGCTCCAAAGAAGCGTCCGGACCAGGCGAAGCTGAAAAAAATGCAAATCACGCACTCCTCTAACCCGCCCGATCTTCTTGTCGAACGGTCTGGGCACCCGTGAGCCGAACGGTTCCAATTCGGGGTCTGCCGAATAAACGGACTTCGGTGCATGGCGAAGAGCGAATAAACGGAGTCGTAGTAATAAAGAGTCAAGCGCGACCCGGTTGGGATGATTACTTCTTACAGATCGCTCGGACGGTGGCGACCCGGGCAACCTGCCCGCGGGCCAGCGTGGGGTGCGTGCTCACCCGCGAGCACCGGATCCTCACGACCGGCTATAACGGGGCGCCGCGGGGCGTTGCGCACTGTCTTGAGGCCGGATGTTTGCTCGTCCACGATCATTGCCAGCGTGCCGTGCATGCTGAAGCTAATGCGATCGTTCAAGGGGCGCTCCACGGGGTCGGGCTATCCGGGGCCACGGCCTACTGCACGCACGAGCCCTGCGTGAACTGCTCGAAACTCCTCATCAGTGCGGGCGTAGTGCGGATCGTGTACGAAACGGCTTATCCCGATGAGATCGCATCCGCATTGTTGGCCGAAGCAGGCGTTGCCGTCGAGCACGTACCGGCGCCGGCCGTGACCCTGGCTTGACGCCGCTTTCGCTGCTGCCGATCCTCGGCATCGTCGTTCTGCTCGCGGGCATCACGGCGGCATTCGCGACGCCCCTCGTGCGCAAACTCGCGACTCACGTCGGTATGGTCGACGAAATCGGCGAGCGGCGGATGCACGAACAGCCGAAACCGCGCATCGGCGGCATCGCGGTGTTCCTCGGCTTTGCGTTCGCGCTCTTCTCCGTGCTCGGATATCTCATCGCGCGCAATCAGCTGCGCGACTTCGACAAAATTCACGACGTTATCGGAATGCTCTTCGGTGCGACGCTGATCTTAATGGTCGGCATTTGGGACGACATCATGGGGATGCGTCCGCGCAACAAGTTCATCGCTCAGATCGTCGTCGCCGGCATTTCGCTGCTCTACGGATTCGTCATCAAGGACATAGAAAATCCGTTTCATCGCGGCGACTACATTCACTTCGTCGCGCCGTGGAACTACGTGCTCTCGCTGATCTGGTACGTCGGCATGATGAACGCGATCAACTTCATCGACGGCCTCGACGGCTTGCTCTCGGGACTGACCGCGATTTCCGGCGCGTCGCTGGCGATCATTGCCGTCGGTCACGGTCATCCGGAACTCGCATTGGTGCTGGCGGCGCTCGTGGGCGGCGCGCTTGGATTCTTGCCGTTCAACTACAATCCGGCGACGATCATCCTCGGGGATTCCGGCGCGCTGTTCATCGGCTACATCTTCGCCACCGTGTCGATCATCGGCACCTCGAAAACTGCGTTTACCATATCGCTGCTGATACCGCTGGTCGTGCTCGCGCTGCCGATCCTCGATACGTTCGTCACGATCGTGCGGCGCACGTCGTCGGGGCGGAAGATCACCGAAGGCGACCGCGGCCACTTCCATCACCAGCTCGTCTTCCGTTTCGGTTTGAACGTGCGCCAAGCCGTGCTGCTGATCTACGCGTTATGCGCAGCGCTCGGCATCGTGGCGTTCTTGCTTTCGGGCGGCATTGCGTCGCTGCGGCTCGCGCAAGCGGGCATTTCCGTTATGGCGGGTACACCACCGTAGTGTCGACGGCTCCGCTCAAGATTATGGCCGTGATGGGAACGCGGCCGGACACCATCAAGATGGCGCCGGTCGTGGCGGCGTTGCGCGCGGCCGCACCCGCCATCCAAACGATCGTGTGCGTGACGGCGCAGCATCGCGAGATGCTCGATGACGTGCTGCGGCTCTTCGAAATCGTGCCCGACGTCGACCTCAACATCATGACCAAAACGCAGTCCCTCACCGACATCACGACGCGCGTGCTGATCGGCATGGAGCCGGTGCTCGCCCAGCACAAGCCCGACGTCGTGCTCGTCCACGGCGACACGACCACCTCGACCGCGACCGCCCTGGCCGCGTTCTACGCGAAGATCCCGGTCGGCCACGTCGAGGCCGGCCTGCGCACGGCGACGATCCACGAGCCGTTCCCCGAGGAACTCAACCGCCGTCTCACCGGCGTGATCGCCAGCTATAACTTCGCCCCCACCGCCGGCGCCAAGGCCAACTTGCTGGCCGAGCGCATGGATAGCGCCGACGTGATCGTCACCGGCAACACCGTGATCGACGCCTTCCTCGACACGACCCGGCGACTCGCCGGACGCCCGGCCCCGGCTGCGCTCGCCGGCCTCGACCCGGCCCGCCCGCTGATCTTCGTCACGGCCCACCGCCGCGAGAACCACGACGCCATGCCCGACATCGCCCGAGCGGTCAAGGCGATCGCGGCCTTCCCCCAACGCCCGCAGATCCTCTGGCCGCTGCACCCCTCGCCTCAGGTGGGCCCGGTGATCCGCCCCCTGCTTACCGGCGTCGAGGGCATCCGCCTCACCGATCCGCTCGATTACGCCGCGACGGTCGCGGCGGTCGCCCAGTCGCGCTTCGTCCTCACCGACTCCGGCGGGCTCCAAGAGGAAGCCCCCACCCTCGGCAAGCCCGTCCTCGTGATGCGGCGGGAGACCGAGCGCCCCGAAGGCCTCGTTGCCGGGACGCTGCGGCTCGTCGGGGCCGACCCGGCCGAGATCGTGAACTGGAGCCGCCGGCTCCTGGAGAACACCGACGGCGTCTACACCGCCATGGCCCGGGCCTCGAACCCCTACGGCGACGGCCACGCTGCCGAGCGCATCGTGGCCTGGCTCCTGTGGAAGCTCCGGACCGGCCCGAAGCCGGCCGAATTCCTGGCCGCGGCCTAGCGAAGCGAGCGGGCGAAACTCATTTCCGTCTCGCCCTTAACAAAGGATGAAACTGTCTCCGTCAAAAGTCCGGGAGGGGATGGCCGAAATCGGCGACAATACGCAGGGCGCCGAAGCATCGGCCGCAGTTGACGCGTATAACGCGCGAAAGCGGTCGGTCGGGTTCCGGTCGTTCCTGTTGCTCGTCCTCGTGGCCGCCGTTTTGGTGGTTCTGCGCTCCCCGATCCTGGGTTTCGACCTAGTGCTCGGAGGGGCGTGCGGTCTGGGCAACATGTGGCTGGTCATGCGTAACAACGAGCGTCTCCTGGATGGGCGACGCTCGCGTGGTGTGTACGGCCTGGTGAACGTAGTCCGGATTCTGGGAATCGGTATCGTTCCGGTGTTTTCCGCGGTGACGGGACCATGGTGGTCGCTGGGCATCGCGCTCGCCGGATTTTTTACGCCGCTCGCGCTGTACTCGATAGCACTGCGGCAAGAGTATTCAACGGGGTAGTTCGTGCACGAAAAGATCGGAGAACATCCGCTCTGGACCTGGCCGGTCGTCGGAGCGGTACATGCGGATACAATCCTCACGACCTGGGTCGTGATGATTTTGTCGCTGGTGTTCTTCTATTACCTCGGCACGTCGTATCGGACGAACCGGGTCAACAAGACCCAAGCGACGTTCGAGGGGATCATCAACTACCTAGCCGATCTTGCTGTCGGCACGCTGGGACGGTCCGGCGAGCGTTTCGTGCCCGTGTTCGTGGCGATCTTCATCTTCATCTGGACGCTCAATCAGTTCGGTCTGCTGCCCTTTAAACAGATGAACTTGCCGTTCGGCGGTTCGCCCACGGCCGACCTGAACACGACGGCGGCGCTCGCGCTCTTCGTCTTTTTCGGGATTCAGTTCATCGCGATCCGCGGCGCCGGCATCAAGGCGTACGGTCATCTCTTCCAACCGTTCTGGCCGCTCTTTCCGATCAACCTGATCGAGGAAATCGCCCGGCCGGTCGTGCTCGCGATGCGCCTTGCGTTCAACATTCTCGCCGGCGATCTGCTGCTGTTCGTCGTCGCGACGATCATCGCGGCCGACGTGACGATCGGCCCCGTCAACCTCTCGCTCGTCGCGACGGTCGTGCCGTTCGGCGTCGAGTTCTTCAACTTTTTCATCGGGACGATCCAAGCGTTCGTCTTCACGCTCTTGACCATCGTGTATCTCTCCTTGGCCACGCAAGGTCACGAAGAGGAACATCACGCGTCGGACGTCCACGAGCACGTGCTCGGCGGGCCCGATCCGCACGCTCCCGCCCTGAACCATTAGTCGGACCTTAGAAAGGTACTGTTGTGACTCCTGAGACCCTCATCGTTGCCGTCCTGATTCTCGGCTTTTCGCTGATCGTGTTCGGCGTGGCCGTCGGTTCTGCGATCGGCGACGGTATCGTCGCTTCGAAGGCCGTCGAGGCCATCGCGCGTCAGCCCGAAGCCCGCGGCAACATCTTCACGTTCTTCTTCCTCGGCGTCGGTATTCTGGAAGCGTTCCCGATCATCGCGCTGGTGCTGGGCTTCTACCTGTTCTTCGTCGTCGCCAACGTGCCGAGTCTCGTCGGCACGATGTTGAAGACCGTTCACTAGATTTCACCAGAGTTCAAACGTGAGACGCTTACAGTAGATGCTGCTATCGCTTGACGGGACGCTGTTTGTCCAGCTCGTCAACTTCATCATCTTCCTGGTCATCCTCAACGCGATCTTCCTCAAGCCCGTGGGCTCGGCGATCGCGTCGCGGCGTGCGTACATCGACAAAGTCGGTGCCGACATCGCGCAGTTCGAGTACGACCTGAAGTCCCTGCGCGTGCAGGCGGATGAGAAGCGCGCGGCCGCGCGGCGGCGGGCCGATGCAACGATCGCCGAAGCGCGCTCCACAGCGCAAGCCGAAGCCGCGCAGATCATCGCCGATCATTTGGAACAAGCCGGCGCCATCATCGCCGAGGGGCAAGCCACGGCCGGCCTCGAGGTTGCGCAAGCGCGCTCGAGCGGTGCGGCGGTGATCGAAGCGCTCGCCCGCGAGATGCTCGAACGCGCCGTCGGACCGGAAGCGGTGCGCGGATGAATTACGAAACGATCGCGCAGTACAGCGAAATCATCGGCGGTTTCGCCTTCCTTATCGTGATGGTCGTGCTGTTCCGCAAGTTCGTCTTGCCGGCGGTGCGCGCCGGTGAGATTTCGCGCAATTCCGATCTGGTCAACACCGAGCACCGGCGCGAAGAGCTTCGTGAAGAAGTGGCGGAAGCGCGCGGTGAGGTGGAATCCGCCGACCGCGATGCGCTCGCCATTGCGGCCCGCGCCGAGACCGATGCGCGGCACGAACAAGAGACGATTATCGCCGACGCCCGCCGCGAAGGCTTGCGCCTGGTGCACAACGCGCGCGGCGAACTCGACCGCGGCCGCATCGCCGGCCGCGACAAATTGCGCATCGAGTTCATCGAGAAAGCGCTCAACCGCGCGCGCGAACTCGCCTCGCAGCAATTGAGCCATGACGGTGACGCGCGCCTCGTGGCCAAGACCGTCGACGACTTGACGATCGGAACGGGCGCCTGATGCCGAACGAAACGCTCGCCCGCCGCTACGCGACGGCGATCTTCCAGCTCGCAACCGAAGCCAAAGACGTCGACCGCATCGGTCACGACCTGCACACCTTTGTTGCCTCGCTTGCGGCAGACGAAGACGTGAACAAGTTTTTCCGCTCGCCCGTGGTCGATCGCAAAGAGAAATCGGCCGTGATCGCGCAGGCGTTCGATAAACTGCACGAAGTTGCGCTGCACGCGATCCTCTTGCTGATCCAAAAGCGGCGCGAAGCGCTCGCACCGGAGATCGTCGCCCAGTTCGACATTCTCGAGCGGCAAGCGCGCGGCGCGCAGACGCTCCGGGTCACCACCGCCCGCCCGCTCTCCAAGGCCGATCTCGACGCGCTGGTGGCGAAGCTCACGGCAACCTTCAAAACTCCCTTTGATGTGACCCAAAACGTCGATCCCGACTTGATCGGCGGCGTGCGCATCACGATGGGCGACAAGCGCATCGACGGCACCATTGCGGGACGTCTCGACGACCTCGCCCGCATGCTCAGTACGAATTAGAAGAAAGACGACATGATCAACGCAGACGAAATCGCCGGCATCATCAAGCAGCGCATCGCGACCTTTAAGACGGGCGCGAACGAAACCGAAGTCGGCACCGTCATCGAAGTCGGCGACAACATCGCGCGCATCTACGGCTTAGACGCCGCGCAAGCCTCGGAACTCGTGCAGTTCCCCAACGGCGTTGAGGGCGTGGTCCTCAACCTCGAAGAGGACAACGTCGGCGTCGCGATCATGGGTCCCGATACGGATATCAAAGAAGGCGATCAAGTTCGCCGCACCGGCCGCATCGTCTCGGTTCCGGTCGGCATGGCGCTGCTCGGCCGCGTCGTCAACCCGCTCGGCGCACCGGTCGACGGCAAGGGGCCGATCGAAACGAAGAAGTGGCGCACGATCGAGAACCGCGCGCCGGGCGTTATCGAACGTCAAGGCGTCAAGCAGCCGCTGCAGACCGGCATCCGCGCGATCGATGCGCTGATCCCGATCGGCAAGGGCCAGCGCGAGCTGATCATCGGCGACCGCGGCACCGGCAAGACGGCGATCGCCGTCGACACGATCATCAACCAAAAGGGCAAGGACGTCTTCTGCATCTACGTCGCGATCGGGCAGAAAAACTCGACCGTCGCCGCGCTCGCGCAGACGCTCGAACAGAACGGCGCGATGGAATACACCACCATCGTCACCGTCTCGCCGGCCGAACCCGCCGCACTCAAGTGGATCGCGCCGTTCGCCGGTTGCGCGATGGGCGAAGAGCTGATGTACGCCGGCAAAGACGTCCTGATCATTTATGATAACCTCACGCAGCACGCGCAAGCGTACCGTGAAGTCTCGCTCTTGCTGCGCCGCCCGCCGGGCCGCGAAGCCTACCCGGGCGACATTTTCTTTCTGCATTCGCGCCTCTTGGAACGCGCGGCGAAACTCTCCGATGAACTCGGCGGCGGTTCGCTCACGGCGCTCCCGGTCATCGAAACGCAGGCCGGCGACGTGTCGGCGTACATTCCGACGAACCTGATCTCGATCACCGACGGGCAAATCTATCTGCAGAGTTCGCTCTTCTTCCAAGGCGTGCGCCCGGCCGTCGACGTCGGTATCTCGGTGTCGCGCGTCGGCGGTTCGGCGCAGATCAAAGCGATGCGCACGGTTGCTGGTCCGCTCAAGCTCGATCTCGCCCAGTTCCGCGAACTCGCGGCGTTCGCCAAACTCGCGAGCGACCTCGACAAGAACACGCAGCAGCAGCTTACGCGCGGTGAGAAGATCACCGAAGTGCTCAAGCAGCCGCAATTCCACCCGCAACTCGTGGAAGAGCAAGTCGCGGTGATCTTCGCGGCGACCCGCGGTTACCTCGACGAGATCCCGACGAACAAGATCGCCGAATGGGAAACCTCGTTCGTGAATTTCGTCCGCGAGAAGCACGCCGACATCCTCGAATCGATCAAGAAGACCTCGCAACTAAGCGACGACAACACCAAAGCGCTGATCGCTGCGATCGAAGAGTTTAACAAAAGCTTCTAATGCCGAGCGTTCGCGATCTTCGCGACCGGATACGGTCGATGAAGAACACCCAGCAGATCACCAAGGCGATGAAACAGGTCGCTGCGGCGAAAATTCGCCGCGCCGAGGCGTTGCAAAAGCAATCGCGTCCCTATGCGAACGCCCTCGGGCAGATGCTGCAAGACTTGCTGGCCAGCGTCGGCACGATCGATCATCCGTACATGAAGCCCGGTACGGCCGGCGCGCCGGTCGGCGTGATTCTGATGACGGCCGACAAGGGACTTGCCGGTTCGTTCAACGCGAACCTGATTCGCGTCGCTGAAATCATGCAGCGCGAAGACGGCGATCGCAAGTGGTATCCGGTCGGCAACAAGGCGCGCAACGCGATACGGCGCCTCGGCCAAGAGCCGGTGAAGATTTGGTCATTGCAGAGCCCCGACAAGCTCGTCGCCGCGCAAGAAGTCGCCGCGCAAGTGAGCGATGATTTCGTGAACGGCCGCATCAGCACCGTGATGCTGATCTCGCCGAAGCTGATCAACATGATGTCGCAGCGGCCGGAAACCCGGCAACTGCTGCCGGTCGTCGCCGCCGAAGCGGCGGCACCCAAGACTGACGGACCGCGTGGCGCGGTCGAATTCGAGCCCTCGCCGGAAGCCGTGCTCGCGCACATTCTGCCGAAGTATCTCGAGTTCACGATCTACGCGGCGATGCTCGAGACCGATGCCTCGTTCTACGCCGCCCAACTCGTGGCGATGAGCAACGCCAGCGACAACGCCAAGAAATTGATCGATCAACTGACGGTGCAGATGAACAATGCCCGCCAGGCCTCGATCACCAAGGAAATCCTCGAGATCGTCGGCGGCGCCGAAGCGCTGTCCGGCTAAGGAAAGCTAGAATATGACTGCCACGGTTCAACCCACCAATGCGTTCTCGGCTGCTGCGACCGGCAAGGTCGTTCAGGTTCTCGGTAACGTCGTCGACGTCGAATTCTCCGCCGACACGCTGCCGAACATCAACGACGCGCTGCAAGTGCACGTCGGCGGCGCCGGCAACTCGACGGCCTCGTCGACCAGCGCTGAAGGCATCGAACTCGGTGGAACGGCGATGCAGTCGCGCGATCTCGTGCTCGAGGTGCAAGGCGAACTCGGCAACAACCAAGTGCGCTGCCTCGCGATGGGATCGACCGACGGTCTCGTGCGCGGCGCGAGCGTCATCAACTCGGGCGCGGCGATTCAAGTACCGGTGGGCGAAGGCACGCTCGGACGTATCTTCAACGTGCTGGGCCAAGCGATCGACAGCGACGCGCCGGTCCACGCGGCGGCCTACTGGCCGATCCACCGTCCGGCACCGGCCTTCGCGGAACAAGATCCGACGCCGAAGATTTTCGAAACGGGCATCAAGGTCATCGATCTTATGGCGCCCTACACGCGCGGCGGTAAGGTCGGACTTTTCGGCGGCGCAGGCGTCGGCAAAACCGTGCTCATTCAAGAACTGATCCGCAACATCGCGTCGGTCCACAAGGGCTTCTCGGTGTTCACCGGCGTCGGCGAGCGCACGCGCGAAGGCAACGATCTCTGGGTGGAAATGAAAGAATCGGGCGTCCTCGCGCAGACCACGCTCGTATTCGGTCAGATGGACGAGCCGCCGGGCGTGCGTTTCCGGATCGCGCAAACGGGCGTCACGATGGCGGAATACTTCCGCGATGAGAAGGGCGCCGACGTGCTGCTGTTCGTCGACAACATCTTCCGCTATATGCAGGCCGGCTCGGAAGTCTCGGCGCTGCTCGGACGCATGCCGTCGGCCGTCGGTTATCAGCCCTCGCTCGGTACCGAGATGGGGCTGCTCGAAGAGCGCATCACCTCGACGCGCAAGGGCTCGATCACCTCGGTACAAGCCGTGTACGTGCCCGCCGACGATTACACCGACCCCGCCGTCGCAACGACGTTCGCGCATCTCGACGCGACGACGGCGCTCGATCGTAAGATCTCGGAGCTCGGGATCTATCCGGCCGTCGATCCGCTGTCATCCTCGTCGCGCATCCTCGATCCGCAGATCGTCGGGGCCGAGCACTATCGTGTCGCCCGCGGCGTGCAGGAGACGCTGCAGCGCTACAAAGATCTCCAGGATATCATCGCGATTCTGGGCGTCGAAGAACTCTCCGATGACGATAAGCAAACCGTCGGCCGCGCGCGCCGCTTGCAGCGCCTGTTCTCGCAGCCGTTCTTCGTGGCCGAGCAGTTCACGGGCCGCCCGGGCGCCTACGTGAAGATCGAAGACACGATCTCCGCGTTCGCCGAAGTGCTCGACGGCAAACTCGATCATTTGCCGGAGCAGGCCTTCTACATGTCCGGCGGCATCGACGAAGTGAAGGCCAACGCCGAGAAAATGGGCACGAAAGTTTAAATGGCCAATGCCGTTGCGTTCACGCTGATCACCCCGCGCGCCATCGTCTTCGAAGGCGACGCGGAGTTGGTCATTGTGACCGGCACCGAGGGCGAAGTTGGTATCCTCGCGCAACACGCGCCGTTTCTGACGGCGCTGAAGCCGGGGGTGCTGCGCGCGAACGTGCTCGACGGGTCGGGCATCATGCGCATCGAGCTGGCCTGCGGCGAGGGATTTCTGCAAGCGCTGCCCGACAAGATCACGGTGCTGACCGACGCGGCGTATGCCGCAGACGAAGTCGACGTCGGTATCAGCCGCGAAGAACTCGCCCACGCGCAGCAAGAACAGCGCGATGCGGGCGGCGACCTCACGGCCTGGAAGCGCGCGCAGTCCAAGATCGATTTCGCGACTGCGAAGCTAAAGGTCGTCGGCGTCACCAGTTAATGCGCTGGTTGCGCTACGACGGGCCGAACGGGGTCCGGTACGGCATCGTCGAGGGTGACACGGTTGCTGAAATCGACGCCACCCCGTTCGTGGCGTGGAAGCGCACCGGCGCCACCGCCGCACTGCACGCGGTAAAGACGCTCGTTCCGGTGATCCCCGGAACGTTTTACGCGATCGGACTCAACTACGCGGCCCACGCGGTGGAGTTCGGTACGGGGCAAGTCGCGCCGCATCCGCGCCCCCAACCGGGATATCGGGCGAACAGCGCGCTGATTGCCGACGGCGAGAACATCGTCATTCCGGCCACCTCGGGCGGGATTCAATATGAGGGCGAGCTCGTCGTCGTGATCGGCAAGACGGCGCGCTACGTTTCCGAAGCGGACGCACTCTCGGTGGTACTCGGCTACACGATCGGCAACGACGTGAGCGAACGCACGTGGCAGAAGGCCGATACGGGTTTGTGGCGCGCGAAGAATGCCGACACGTTCAAGCCGATGGGTCCCTGGATCGAGACGGACGTCGATCTGCCCAGTCTCATGACGCGCGTACGCATCAACGGCAAGCAGATGGTGGAGTTTCGCACGAACGACATGATCAACGGCGTCGAGCGTTACATCGCCGAGATCAGCAAGTACATGACGCTCCATCCGGGCGACGTGATCTGGATGGGCACCGAGGGTTCGAACGCCGACATGCGGGCCGGCGACGTGTGTGAGATCGAGCTCGATCAAATCGGCACGTTGCGCAATCCCATCGTCGCCGAGAAACGCTGAGATACGCCTGATATGAACGAATTCCGTTCCACGACGCAGATCGTGCGCGCGGCGCGCGCGACGCTCCCGCCGCACGCGTGGGACTACATCGTTGGCGGAGCGGAAACCGAAACGACGCTGCGCCGCAACCGCATCGCGATCGAACGGCTCGCTTTCTGTGCGCGCGTACTGCGCGACGTGGAACACATCGACACGTCGACGACGATCCTCGGCACGAAGCTCCGCATGCCGTATATCCTCGCGCCGGTCGGCTCGCTGCAAGATATCCATCCCGGCGGTTCGGCCTCGCAAGTGCGCGGCGCGTGCGCGTTCGGCACCTTGCCCGTCGTCAGTTCGGTGACACAACCGTCGATCGAGGAATCGGGCGCGGCTGCGAGCGGCGACAAATGGTTCCAGCTCTACGTGCGCGGCGACATCGATTGGGTTGCCGAGGTCGTCGGGCGCGCGCGGGCGGCGGGGTTTCGCGCGCTCGTCATCACGGTCGACGTTGCGCACTACAGCAATCGCGAACGGCAGCGGCGCCACGATTGGGTCGCCGACGGCCGCAAGGCGCCGGGCGGCCCCGAATTTCAAGCGCGGCTCAACTGGGAAACGCTCGATCAGATCCGCGCGGTCGCCGGTATGCCGGTGATCGTCAAAGGCATTCAAACGGCAGCCGATGCGCAGATCGCGCTCGATCGCGGCATCGACGCGGTGTGGGTGTCGAACCACGGCGGCCGGCAACTCGATCATGCCCGCGCGACGATCGACATACTGCCGGAGGTCGTGAGCGCGATCGGTCATCGGATCCCGGTGATCGTCGATGGCGGGTTCATGCGCGGCACCGATATCATCAAAGCGATCGCACTTGGTGCCGACGCCGTCGCGGGCGGCAAGATGCACGCGTGGGCGCTCGGCGCCGGGGGCGAGCCGGCCCTCGCGCGGATGCTCGAACTACTGCGCATCGAAGTCGAAACGGCGATGGCGTTGATCGGCGTGACGTCGATCGGCGAACTTGACGCGACGTATGTTGCGCGCGACGATAACCGGGCCGGCAGCATCACGCCGTTCCCGCTGCTCGACGAACCGGATGAGACGCAGCCATAGCGTAAGGGAGTGCCCATGACCCCTACCAAGATCGGTGTTACCAACAGCCTGTTCGCCGGCCATCCGGTGCTTCGCCGGACGCTGCTCGAGCTCTACCCCGACTCGACGTTTCGCGACGTTCCCCAGCGCCCGACCGAGGACGACGTGATCGCGCTGCTCGCCGATCGCGACGCCGCAATCGTCGGCATGGAGCCGATCACCGAGAAAGTGCTCTCGGCGTTGCCGAATCTCAAGATCATCGGCAAGATGGGCATCGGCTGCGACACGCTCGATTTCGACGCGCTGCGCAAACACGAGATTCGCTTCGGCTACACGCCCGGCACGAACAAGCTCGCTGTGGCCGAGCTGACGCTGTGTTACATGATCGCGGCGCTGCGCTGGGTGACGCCGCTCAACATGGCGATGCGCAACGGTGAACGCCCGCGCATGAAACTCGGCAAGGGCCTCACCGGCCGTACCGTTGGCATCCACGGCTGCGGCAACGTGGGCAAGGAAGTCGTCCGGCTTTTAGCGCCGTTCAACTGCGAGATCATCGCCAACGACATCGAAGATTACAGTGCGTTCTACCGTCAGTACGGCGTGAAGGCGGTGTCGTTCGACGAACTGATCGAACGTTCCGAAGTGCTGACGCTGCACGTTCCGAAGACGGCGGAAACGATCGGGCTCTATACCGATGCCGTGCTTTCGCGCATGCGTCCCGACGCGGTGTTGATCAACCTGTGCCGCGGCGGGATCGTCGACGAAGACGCGCTTTACGAACGCTTGAAGTCGGGCAAGCTGCCGGCTGCGGCATTCGATGTCTTCGAGATCGAGCCGGCGATCAACGACAAGCTGATCAACTTGCCCAACATGCTCTCATCACCGCACATAGGCGCCGCCACCGACGAAGCGCGCATCACGATGGGCATGGCCGCAATCGAAGGGCTCACGGAGAACGCATTGGTACGTCCCGGCCAGACGTTCTAAGCGCGTGAAGCATTCCGTCGTCCGGTTCGAGGAATCGAACCTGACGTTGCCGCCGGGATACGGGCGGCACGCACGCGGCTACCGGCGCGCGGTGATGGTCGATCATCTGACCGCACCGTCCGCCGTGCACATGGCGCACCAGATCGTCCAGCTCGAACCGGGCGGCTCGCTCGAAACAAACGTGATCGCATACGAGAAGAGTCTGTTCGTGCTCGATGGCGAGCTCGACTTCATGCTCGATGCGCGCGCGTACCGGCTCGTGCGCGGCGATTACGCGCTGGTGCTCGCGGGCAGCGCGCATACGCTGCGCTCGAGTAGCGGCAACGGCGCGCGCTGGCTGGAGATGATTGCACCGCAACCGCTCGCCGAGAGCGTCGGCGGCGATACGTTCTTCGTCGGTGCGGCGGAGTGGCCGGCACACGTCGAGCGCTTCGATGCGGGCGATGCGCGCACGCGCTACGTCGGGCATTACGACGACGCGCAGTTGCCGCCGCCGGGCAACTTGCAGATGGACGGCTACAGCGGCGCCGGCGCGCAAGGCATCCGGCAGAAGTTCATGATCGACCGCACGTTCGGCTCGGCGCACATCGCGATGTTCATGGTTGAGTTTGCGCCCGGCGGCGGCGGTTCGCACCACACGCACCCGTTCGAAGAATCGTATTTCTTCCTCGACGGCGCGGGCGACTGCGAGTTCGAGGGCAAGAAGTACGTCGTCGAACCGCTGACGTGCTGCTGGACGGGCGTCGGCGCGAAGCACGCGATCTACGCGCGCGGCGCGGCGCCGGTGAAATTTCTCGAAACGCAAACGCCGCTGCCCCCGGCTCGGCAAGCCTTCCGGTTCGACAGCGAGTGGGCGGAGATGCGCCGGCGCTTCCCCGATTGAGCCGATCGGCGGTTCGGAGGCGATTAACGCAACGTTGCAAAAGGGAAAACCCGTGATTACGCGTGCGAGAATGCTTGCCATTGCTTCGGCTGCTGCCGCGACGGGTGCGCTCACCCGGCCTGCGCGAGCGCAGGCCACCCAGACGCTGCGCCTCGGCATTCTGTCGACGGAGAGCGCGGCCGCGGCTCACTACGCGAACGATCTCGGCTTCTTCACGAAGGCCGGACTCGATGTGACGATTACGGTGATGGGGAACACGCCGTCCATCGTGGCCGCCGTGGTCGCCGGTGCACTCGATATCGGCTACACGACCATCGATTCCGTCGCATCGATCCACTCGCACGGCATTCCTCTCGCCGTGATCGCACCGGCAACCGACTATATCGACCCGATTACGTTGAACACGGCCGGCGTGCTCGTCCGGCCCGATTCACCGATCCGGACCGCCAAGGATTTCAAAGGGAAGACGATCGCATCTCCGGCGCTTCATAGCCTCGGAACGACGGGCGCTTCTGCCTGGATCGACGCGAACGGCGGAGATTCGTCGACCGTCAGTTACGTCGAAATTCCGTTTCCGGCTCAACCGGCGGCGCTGGCCACCGGGCGCGTCGATGCGATCTTCGAGGTCGAGCCGTTCTATAGCGCGGCGGCGAAAACCAATCGCATCGTGTTTGCCGGATACAGCGCGATTTCGAAACGCTTCATTGCCAATCTTTGGGTTGTGGCACCGGACTGGGCCAAGGCGCACCCGGACATCGTCAAGAAATTCGTTGCGGTCAATCATGAGGCGAACGTTTGGGCGAACAAAAATCACGATCAGAGTGCCGTGATGCTCGCAAAATATTCGAATATTCCGGTGGAGACGATCAACGCGATGGCGCGCGGTCACTATGGGGAAGAAATGACGCCGGCGATTCTTCAGCCCGGGATCGACGCGTCCGCCAAGTACAATGGCTTCAAGGCGTTCCCGGCGTCCGAGCTGCTCCTGCCCCGCTGACCCGCGAGGTCGCATCCGCTTCGATTGAATTGATCAACAAGGCGGCGACGATCAGCGCCATGCCGATCAATTCCGTCGCGCCCGGCGCTTCGTGCAGCTGCAGCCACGCGAGGAGCACGGTGACCACCGGCGTCAGCAGCGATGCGACGCCGGCGCCGGTTGCCGAGAGACGCTCCATGATGAAGAACCACAGCCAAAACGCGACCGCCGTTCCTGGGATCACGATGTAGGCCAGCGCCGCGAGGAACACCGGCGTGACGTGCACGTAGCCGCCCGGCACGAAGAGCGCGACGATCACGATCGGGACGGCGCCGTAGGCCATCTGCCAGGCGGTGAACGGCAACAGCTCCACGTGGTGCTTGGCGCGAAAGCGCTTGGTGAAGATCGAGCCGAACGCCCACGAGAGCGCCGACGCCAGTGCGAAGGCCTTGCTCAGAAAACCGTGGCTGAAGTCGAGCGGGTAGAGCACGAAGCCCAGGCCCGCGGCGGCGACGATCACCGTTATGATGCGCACGCGCGTCAGCCGCTCGTCGAGCATCGAAATCGATAGCAGCGCGATCCAGAACGGGAACGTGTAGACGAGCAGCGTGGTCTTGCCGGCCCCGCCCGTCGCCAGCGCCAGCGTCTGGAACGTCGTCATCAGGCCGACCTGACAGACCCCGATGAGGGCCGTGGGTCCAACCGGCGGTGATTTCAGCGGCTTCCGCGCCAGGGCTGAGAGGGCGAAGAGAACGCTCGCGCCGAGGATCATCCGGATCGCGACCAGCACGAACGGTGAGGCGTCGCCGGTCGCCACCTTGATGACGACCCAGTTATAGCCCCAGAGGAGCGCGAGCGCCCCGATGGCGATGTAGGCAGCGCGGTTTTTCACTGTTTTCTGAAAACCCGGCTGTTTGGGGCGGTTGCGGCTGATAAAATGGCGGGGATTTCTGCAATCGATTTCAGAAACAAGCGGCATGGCGACCCTGCGGGATGTGGCGGTCAGTGCCGGGCTGTCGCCGGCTACGGTGTCCCGTGCCTTGAGCGGTGCCCGGTACGTCGACGACGCCACGCGGGCCCGGGTCGTGGCCGCTGCCCGGAGCCTCGGGTACCGGCCCAACGCCCTTGCGCGGGCGCTGCGGGCCAAGCAGACCATGACGGTCGGCCTCATCGTGCCGGACATCCGGAACGACTTCTATGCCGAAACGGCAACCGTGCTCCAGGGCGCTTTCGAGGAGCGCGGCTACCGCATGCTCTTGTGCATCAGCAACAACGAAGCGGAGAGCGACCGCTCGTACCTGAGCACGCTGGCGGAATTTCGGGTCGATGCGATCGTCTACGTGCCGTCCACGCCGAACGGCGCGCGCGGACTCGTCTCTGCGCCCAAGCGCATTCCGATCGTCGAACTGCTGCGCCACACGGAAGAGGGCGTGTACGATGCGATCGTTTCCGACGACCGTGAAGGCGCCGTCGCGCTCACCTCGCACCTCGTCGCGCTCGGACACCGGCGCATCGCGATGATCGCGGGACCCGAAGCGCTCTCCACCACGCGCTATCGCATCGCCGGTTATCGTGAGGTGATGCGCCGCGCCGGACTTGCGGCGCGCATCGAGCGCGGACCCTACACACCCGATCACGGCTACGCGGCAACGCGCGAACTGCTCTCCGGAGAAACGAAACCGACGGCCATTTTCTCGAGCGCAAGTCCGCTCACGGTCGGCGTGTTACGCGCGCTCAAAGATCTCGGTGCCGGCGTGCCCGGCGACGTGTCGCTCGTGGCGTTCGAAGATCCGGAGTGGTACGCCGCGCAGAACCCGCCGTTGACGTGCTACGGTCTCCCGCTGCGCGAGATGGCGTTGCTCGCGGTGGAACTCATCTCGAAGCGTCTCGCCGAACCGGCAGAAGCGGAACGCGCACCGACCACGCTGCGTTTTAGCGGACGGTTGATCGTGCGGGGATCGACGGCGCCGCCGTCAGGCTGACGCCGTAACGATCGACGTTTCCATATAGGGCAAGGGATCCGCGCCCGCACCCGGCGGCGCGTACTTCGCGCGCAAAGCTAAGATCGTTTGCATGCCTTTGAGATTGAGCGCTGCATCGCGATGGAAGCCGATGCCTTTTCTGAACGCCGCCTCATAGCTTTTCTCGGCCGCTTTGATCGAGAGCCCGTCGTTGTGTTTGATAAAGAGCGGGATCGCCGCGGCGCGGTTCTGCGCGACCTCGACGAGTGACGCGCGATACGCGCGCACGTAGGCGATCGCGGTCGCGCGGTTCGCAACGAGCCACGCGCGGCGGGCCACGCCGGCAATGCCTTGGTAGGGGCCGATGAAATCGGTCACCTTGCCGAGCGTGACGAAGCCCTGTTCGTTGGCTTGATAGTCGTACGGCGGCGTGATCAGCGTCGCGTCGAATTTCTCTTGCGTGAGACTCAAGTAGCGCTGCGCCGTTCCGCCGGCGGAGACCCAGGTGACATCGTTATAGTTGAGGTCGTTGACCGAGAGCGTCTCGCGCAGCGCGAACGCGTAGCCGGTCGTCATCGCATCGACCGCGACGGTCTTTCCGCGCAGCTCCTCGATCGTGTGGATGCCCTTTTTTGCGACGAGCCGCTGCATGCCGTCGTCAACGCCGAAGAACGACACGAAATCGTGGTTCGCCGTGCCGGCGCCGGCCATGTCGTAGGCTATCGGGTTGTCGGCCGAGGTGTGCGCGATGTCGTATGTGCCGCTATCCAGCTTCGCAAACAGATCGGCCGAGTTTGGGGTCGGCACGAGGGTTACGCTGAGCCCGGCGCGAGCGAAGATCCCCGATTCGATCCCCATGTACATCGGCCAAGCCGAGGCGCCGGGGAAGAAGCTGACCTTGAGCTCGACGGGGCCGGCCGCCCGGAGACCGCGCGGGACAAGGGCCGCAGCTCCGGCGGCAGTCCCAATGGCGATCAGCTGCGAACGGTTCAATGCAACCCCTCCGGTAAGACTAGACACGCGCGTTTTCGAGAGTATACTGCTGTCATTCTGTAATCGATTGCAGAAAGAAAGTTCCTGTCGCATGATCGAGGGCCTCGACCCGAACCGTCCGATCCCATCGCCCGGCCAAATGGGCGTCGATACCGAAGAGCGCGTCGACTTCGACCGCCTGCGCAAGTACCGCCTGGCGCGCGCCCGTAAGGCCCTCGACTCATCGCCGCTCGGCGCCCTGCTGCTCTTTGACGTCAACAACATCCGCTACGTGACCTCAACCGCCATCGGCGAGTGGTCGCGCGACAAGATGACCCGCTACGCGCTGCTGACCCGCACCACCGGCCCCATGGTCTGGGACTTCGGCTCGGCCGCCAAGCACCACCGGATGTTCTGCCCCTGGATCGACGACAAAGACATCTACGCCGGGCTGACCGGCCTGCGCGGCGCGATCACGCCGGACGCCGGCCTCTTCGAGCGGGCCGCCAAGCAAATCTACTCATTGCTCGTCGAGGCCGGCGTCGAGAAGATGCCGCTCGGGCTCGACTACGTGGAACCGCCGCTGTGGTTCGAGCTGCAGAAGCTGGGCGTCACGATCCACGACGGCCAACAGACGATGCACGACGCGCGCGAGATCAAGTCGTACGATGAGATCATGCTGCTCTCGACCTCGGCGGCGATGGTCGACGGGACGTATCAGGATATCGTCGAGGCGCTCAAGCCCGGCGTGAAAGAAAACGAGATCGTCGCGCTGGCGACCAAACGGCTCTACGAACTCGGCTCCGATGATGTGGAGTCGATCAATGCCGTCTCAGGCGAGCGCTGCAATCCGCATCCGCACAACTTCAGCGACCGCATCATCCGGCCGGGCGATCAAGCGTTCTTCGATATCATGTCGGCGTTCAACGGCTATCGCACGTGCTATTACCGCACGTTCAGCGTCGGTTTTGCGACGCCGTCACAAAAAGATGCGTACAAACGCTGCCGCGAGTGGATCGACCGCTCGATCGATTTGATCCGGCCGGGCGTCATGACCGACACGGTCGCGCGCGCGTGGCCGAAGGCCGAAGAGTTCGGCTTCCCCAGCGAAATGGAAGCCTTCGGATTGCAGTTCGGCCACGGGTTGGGCCTGCATCTGCACGAACGCCCGGTGATCTCACGCTTGAACTCGATCGACCATCCAAGCGAAATCAAAGAAGGCATGGTCTTTGCGCTCGAGACGTACTGTCCGGCGTCGGACGGCTTCTCCGCAGCGCGCATCGAGGAAGAGATCGTCGTGACCTCGGCCGGTCCGAAGATCATCACGCGCTTCCCGGCCCAAGAACTCTTCATCGCCAATGCCTATGACTACGGAGGCCAACCGAGATGAGCGAGACGCTCGTTAATCCGCCGATTGCGCGCGAGACGCGCATCGCGATGTACGAACTGCAATACCGTTTGCGCGTGTTCGAAAAGCGCGCGTACGATTTGTTCTTGCAGAATCTCGTCAAGGGCACGAGTCATCTCGCGCTCGGACAAGAAGCCGTCGCCGCCGGTTTTGCGACCGCGATGCGGCGCGATGACTGGACGTTTTGCACGTATCGCGGCCACGATCATACGCTCGCGCGCGGCGTCAGCATGCTAGGCTGCATGGCCGAACTGCTCGGGCGCGCCAACGGCGTGCTCGCGGGCAAGGGCGGTTCGATGCATCTCGGCGAGGCCGACAAGTTCGCGATGGGATCGTATGCGATCATCGGCGCGCAGTTGTGCATCGCGATCGGCGCCGGCTGGACGTCGCAGTACAAGAAAACGCAGCAAGTGACGGTCTGTTTCTTCGGCGACGGCACGACGAACATCGGCGCGTTCCACGAGGCGTTGAATCTGGCTGCCGTCTGGAAGCTGCCGGTCGTGTTCGTGTGCGAGAACAACCTGTATATGGAATACACGTCGATCGGATCGGTCACGGCGGTGAAACGGCCGGCGGCGGATCGCGCCGCGTCGTACGGGCTCGAGCCGATCGTGGTCGACGGCAACGATGCCGACGCATGTTATCTAGCTGCGGAAACCGCGTACGAGCGTGCGCGCCGCGGTGACGGTCCATCGCTGATCGAAGCCCTGACGTATCGCCACGGCGGTCACTCGCGCGCCGATCCCGCGAAGTATCGCCCCGACGACGAAGTCGCCGCGTGGATGAAGAAAGATCCGCTGCCGATGTACCGCGCGCGTTTGCTCGCCGACGGTGTCGAGGAGAAGCGCCTCGCGGCGATTGAAGCCGCCGCCATGGTTGAGATCGACGAAGCAACGGAAGGCGCGAAGAACGGTCCGTTGCCGAGCGCCGACGAGATCGAAAAAGACACCTATGCTGACGGGACATCGACATGGCGGAACTGACCTACCGCGACGCGGTCGCATCGGCGATCGCGCAAGAGATGGAGCGCGACGAGAACGTCGTGTTCCTCGGTGAAGACATCGGCGGTGCCGGCGGCGTATTCAAGGCGACCGTCGGACTGCTCGAGCGCTTCGGGCCGACGCGCGTGCGTGACACGCCGATCTCGGAGATGGCGATTCTCGGTGCCGCGATGGGCGCGGCGATGACCGGCTTGCGGCCGATCGCCGAGATCATGTTTTCGGATTTCCTCGCCGTGTGCTGGGATATTCCGGCGAACCAAATGGCGAAGGCGCGCTACATGAGCGGCGGCCAATTCACGCTGCCGCTCGTCGTGCGCACCGCCAACGGCGGGGGCTTACGCTTCGGCGCGCAGCATTCGCAAGCGGTGGAAAATTGGGCCATGGCCGTGCCGGGCCTCAAAGTCGTCGCGCCGTCGTCGGCCGCCGACGTAAAAGGCTTGCTCGCAGCGGCGATTCGCGATCCCGATCCGGTGATGTTCTTTGAAGCAAAGGAACTCTATCCGGTGAAGGGCGAGGTGCCCGACGGCGAACTCGTCGATACGCTCGGGACCGCGAAGGTATTGCGCTCCGGCAAGGACTGCACGATCCTCGCCCTCGCCGCGATGGTACCGCGCGCCGTTGAAGCGGCCGAACGCCTTGCGCGTGAGGGCATCAACGCCACGGTCGTCGATGTGCGTTCGCTCGTGCCGCTCGACACGCAAACGATCCTGCGCGAAACGATCGCCACCGGCCGGCTCTACACGGTCGAAGAGAACCCGCGCCTGTGCGGCTGGGGCGCGGAAGTCGCCTCCATCGTCGCGGAAGAAGCATTCTGGGACCTCGACGCGCCGATCGTGCGCATCACCACCCCACACGCACCGTTGCCGGCAGCCGAAGCGCTCGAAGATCGCGCGCGGCCGTCGGTGGAGCGCATCGTCGATACCGTGCGCAGAACGCTCGGATAAGGAAGTTCATGACTGTCGGAATGGTTGGTCTCGGTGAGATGGGCAGCGGGTTCGTCGAGCGTTTGCTGCTCGCGAAGATCGACGTCATCGGCTGGAACCGCACGAAAAGTAAAGCCGAGCCGCTGATTGCGAAGGGCATGAAGTGGGGCGATTCGCCGCGCGCCGTTACCGCCGCAAGCGATGTCGTGCTCACGATGGTGACGAACGACCACGCGCTCACCGCCGTCGCCGATGGGCCCGACGGGATTCTCGGCGCGATCAAAGGCAAGACGCTCGTCGAGATGAGCACGGTCGGCACTGTGCACGTGCAGGCGCTGGCGGCAAAAACGAAAGCGGCCGGCGGCGAGTTGCTCGATGCGCCGGTGCTCGGCAGCCAAGTCTCGATTCAGCAAGGCAAATTGCTGATCATGGTCGGCGGCGACAAAGCCGCGCTCGAGCGCGTGCGTCCGGCGCTCGAAGCGATCGGTCCGAAGGTCTTCCACGTCGGCGACGTCGGTCAGGCGAAAACGATGAAGATCGCGTTGAACCTGCAGCTCTCGACGCAGATTCTCGCGCTGAGCGAAGGGTTGCTGTTGGCGACGAAGAGCGGCATCCCGCGCGACGTTGCACTCGACATCATGCTCAGCGGTGCGACGGCATCGCCGATGCTGCAATATCGCGGCCCGCTGATCAAGGAGCAGCCGCAGAAGGCGTGGTTCGACTGTACGATGATGCAGAAGGACCTCGATCTCGCGCTGCAGCTCGGCGAAAAGCTGGGCGTGCCGCTACCGACGACGGCTATCACCAACACGTGGCTCACCGCCGCGCGCGGGCAAGGCCTCTCGCACCACGATTTCTCGATTCTCTACTACGTGCTCGCGAACGCAGCCGGGGAGAAGCTCGAGATCCCGATGGCCAAATGACGTCGGTCGCCATGCCGCAGCTCGGCGAGAGCGTCTCCGAAGGCACGGTCGTACGCTGGCTCAAGGCCGTCGGCGACAGCATTGCCGTCGACGAACCGCTGTTCGAAGTCGCAACGGATAAGGTGAACACCGAGATCCCGTCGCTCTATGCCGGCGTGATCCGCGAGATTCTCGTTCCCGACGGCACGACGGTGCCCGTGGGCACGGAACTCGCGCGCATCGACGGCGTCGCCGATGCTCGCGTTCCCGTTGCCACCGCGGCACGCAACGGCAGCTCTACCTCGCGCGCGCACTTGCATTCGCCGGTCGTGCGCCGCCTCGCGCGCGAACATCGCATCGACCTCGCCGGCGTGCATGGCAGCGGCCCCGGCGGACGCATCACCCGCGCCGACTTGCTCGCACTCGTCGAAACGTCTGCACCCGCCGCGGCCCCGGCTGCGCCGCTGCCCGGCGGTCGCCGCGTGCCGTTCTCGCCGATGCGTGCCCGCGTCGCTGAGAACGTGTTCGCGTCGAAGCGGATGGTCGCCGACGTCTTCTCCGTGATCGAAGCCGACATGGAGAACGTGCACGCCGTGCGCGCGGCGGAGCGCGAGAAGTTCGCCGCCCGCGAAGGCACGAGCCTCACATATCTGCCGTTCATCGCGCGTGCCGCGGTCGAAGCGCTGCGCGCGTTCCCGGCCGTGAACGCACGCATCGACGGCACGTCGCTCGTCTACAACGAAGCCGTGCATCTCGGCATCGCCGTCGACCTCGACGAGGAAGGCCTCGTCGTTCCGGTGATCCGCAACGCCGACGGTCTCACCGTCACGGGTCTCGCTCGCGCGATCGCGTCCGCCGGCACGGCGGCGCGCGCTTCCAAGCTCGCGGCCTCCGATTACTCGGGCTCGACGTTCACTATCACGAACAACGGCTCATACGGCACGCTCATGACCGCGCCGATCATCAACACGCCCAACGTCGCAACGCTCTCGACCGATGCGATCGAAGAACGCGTCGTGCCGGTGAACGGCATGATCGCGATCCGGCGCCGGATGTATCTCTGCATGTCGTGGGACCATCGCGCCTTCGACGGTTCGACCGCGGCGAAGTTCATCGCGCGCATCAAGCGCGAGTTGGAAGAGCGCGATTGGGCGACCCAGCTCTGAATCTCTTCGTGGGGCCGTAATGGATACCGTTGCCCAGCTCATCGTCAACGGTCTGCTGCTCGGCGGCGTCCTCGCACTCTCGGCGCTGGGCTTCAACATCATCTTCGGTGTGATGCGCGTGGTCAATCTCGCGCACGGCGATCTCGTGGTGATCGCGGCGCTTACGTGCGCCGTGGCCTACGCGCATTGGCACATCAACCCGTTATTGCTGCTCCCGTTCACGGCGCTCGGCGGCTTCGTGATCGGTGCCTGCATCCAACGCTTCTTGCTGCGGCGTCTCCCGGCGGAAGTCTCGTCGGGCGAAGCCTCATCGCTGGTGCTGACGTTCGGCCTTTCGTATTTTCTTGCCGGCGCCGGGCTGTGGATTTTCGGCGGCCAGATCCGCTCCGTGCCGTATCTCACGGGCGCGATTCAACTCGGCCCGATCTCGGTGCCGCAAGCGCGACTGCTCGCGTTCGTCGCGGCCATCGTGATCGCCGGACTGCTCGGCGTCTTCTTGCGCTACACCTCGATCGGCCGGGCGATCCGCGCGACGAGCATGAACCTCGACGGTGCACTCGCCTGCGGCGTCGATGCCGACCTCGTGCGAACCGTCAGCTTCGGCCTGGGCTCCGCGGTCGCTGCGGCTGCGGGCACGTTGCTGAGCTACGTCTACACGTTTAATCCGCAGGACGGTATTCCGTTCACGATCAGCGCGTTCGCGGTGATCGCGATCGGCGGCCTCGGCAGCTATACGGGCGCACTGCTCGGCGCACTGGTGCTCGGGTTTGCGCAAGCGTTTGCCGCCTATTATGCCGGCTCGACGCTCGCCGACGCGGCGCCGTACGTGCTCTTCGTGCTGGTCATGCTCGTGCTGCCGCAGGGCATCCTCGGCCGGCGCGCCACGTGAAGGGCGCCGGCTGGATCGTCGCCGCGATCGCGCTCGTGGCGCTAACGCTTTTGCCGTTGCACATGAACGGCTATTGGCTCAACCTGCTCTATCAAACGGTGCTGTTCGTCGGGCTCGCCTATGGCTTCAACATCATCTCGGGGTACGCGGGGTATTTTTCGTTCGGGCAAATCGCGTTCTTCGGTATCGGCGCGTACACGACCGGGGCGCTAGCACTGGGCACGCACTGGGACTGGACGATCTGCGCGCTGATCGGCGGCGTGCTCTGCGGCGTCCTCGCGCTTCCCATCGGCGCGATCATGCTGCGACTTCGCGGGCCGTTTTTTGCGATCGGGATGCTGGGCCTCGCGCAAACCGCGCGCGTGCTGGCCAGTTCGTCGAGTGCGCTCGGCGGCGGCAGCGGCATGTACTTGCCGCCCGGGAGCAGTTTGCTGCCCGTCTACTATTGGACGCTCGTCGTTGCAGGCGGCGCGTTCGCCGTAACGTGGTGGATCGATCACAGCGCCTTCGGCCTGCGCCTGCAAGCAATCCGTGAAGACGAAGCAATCGCCGCCACCCTTGGCGTCGCTACCACGCGCGCGAAGGTAACGGCGTTCATCATCAGCGCGATCATCCCGGGCTTGCTCGGCGGCGGCTACGCGTGGTTTCTGACGTACATCGAACCGTCGTCCGCGTTTTCGGCGCGCGTCGATCTGCAGTCGATCGTGATGGCGATTCTCGGCGGCATCGGCACGCTCTGGGGTCCGCTCGTCGGCGCCGTGCTGATGACGCAAGTCTCCGAAGCGCTGTGGGCCAACTTCCCGCAAGCATACCTCATGATCTTCGGCGGCCTGTTGGTCGTGTTGCTGATCGTGTTGCCGCGCGGCATCGTGCCGGCGGTTACGGCACGTTGGCAGAAGCGCAACACCCCCTCGGCCGGCGGCGGCATGGCGATGGGCGGCGTGAAGCCCGAACCGGAGCTGCCCTAGATGCCGTTACTCGAGGTGCGCAACGTCAGCTTCGCCTTCGGCGGCGTCAAGGCGCTCGACGACGTGTCGCTCTCGGTGAACGAAGGCGAGATCGTCTCGATCATCGGCCCCAACGGCGCCGGGAAGACGACGCTGTTCAACGTGATCAGCGGCCTGCTGCGTCCGCCGCACGGCGACGTCCTGCTCGACGGTCAAACGCTCAAAGGCCGCGCACCGCATCGCATTGCGCGCATGGGCATCGGCCGGACGAACCAGATCGTTCGCCCGTTCGGCCGCCTCAGCGTGGTCGACAACGTCGCCGTCGGCGCGCTGATCCACGAGCGCACGCTCCGCGGCGCGCGCGTGGCCGCCCGCGAGATCGTCGAGTTCGTCGGTCTCGGCGCCCTGGCCGACCGCAACGCCGGCACGCTCACGCTCACGCAGCGCAAGCGGCTTGAGGTCGCGCGGGCACTCGCGCTCAAGCCGCGGCTCTTACTGCTCGACGAAGTCATGGCCGGCCTGACGCCCTCCGAAATGGATACGATGGCCGAGTTCATTCTCGCGCTTCCGAAACGCGGCATCGCGGCGATTGCCGGGATCGAACACGTCATGCGCCTCGTGATGCGCATCTCGCACCGCATCGTCGTGCTCGACTACGGCCAGAAGATCGCCGAAGGAACCCCGGCAGAAATCCGCTCCGATCCGCGCGTCATCGAAGCCTACCTCGGCGCACCGCTGGAGGTGTTGTAGTGGCCGGCGGCACGCTCGAAGTCGCGAGCATGAGCGCGCAGTACGGCGACTTCAAAGTGCTGCACGATATTTCGTTCACGGTAGCGCCGGGCGAAATCGTCAGCATCGTCGGCTCCAACGGCGCGGGAAAAACGACAACGCTCCGCAGCATCGTCGGCATCATCCACCCCACCGGCGGTACGGTCACCTTCGACGGCACGCGCATCGACGGCCACCGGCCGAGCGAGATCGTCGAACGCGGGCTCGCCATGGTGCCGGAAGGCCGCAATCTCTTCCGCGACATGACGGTCGAAGAAAACCTGATGATGGGCGCGCACGTCCCGCGCGTGCGCAAACGCGCGCGTCAGCGCGTCGCGCAAATGTACGAACGCTTTGCAACGTTACCCGGCCTTGCTAAGCGCTACGCCGGCACGCTCTCCGGCGGCCAGCAGCAAATCGTTGCGATCGCGCGCGCGCTGATGTCCGAGCCGAGCATTCTGCTGATGGATGAACCCTCGCTGGGTCTCTCGCCCAAGATCACGCTCGAAATTTTCGCGCTGGTGCGGCAAATCGGCGCAGACGGCACCTCGGTCGTGCTGGTCGAGCAAAACGTGACGCACGCGCTAGCACTCGCGTCCCGCGCGTACGTGATCAGCGAAGGCCGCAGCGTGATGGAAGGCAACGCGCACGACATCCTCGCCAGCGACGACGTTCGGCGTCAATTCCTGGGCGAAACGTAGGAACAATCTTCCCACGCTCAATCAGCGATTTGTAAGTTTTACCGGCGCCACCGGTGGTATAGAAACGACATGGACAAGCAGTATATCTCCCGGACCCTTGCGGCCGCTGCCGCGGCGGCACTCCTCCTAGCAGCCCCGCTCGCCGTGTCGGCGCAAACGACCGCATCCCAGGCTCCGTCGCAAGACCAAGTGAACGCGATCGCATCACTCAACAACCAGTACTTCGACGACGTTCACTTCAGCAAGGCCACCAAGTTCGCAGCCATCACCACCCCGAACTTTCAGGTCACCTATCCGAACGGCGCGAAGATCGACGGCGGCCAGTTGATCGAGCGTGCGGCGACGCGTAACCTCGAAGAGAGCGGTTACCAACGCACCATCGCGGTCCATTCGATGACGACCGATGGCTCGACCATCACCGAAGACGTCACGACGAAGGACATCTCCGATCTCTTGGGCGGCGATACCGCTCCGCAGACGCAGACACAATCCTCGAACCGCACGCTCACGTGGGTACAGGGCGCCGACGGCAAGTGGCTTCTGGCCTCGGAACGCATCAATAAGATCGAACAATCTCCGTACAGCATCCCGTCGAACGGTTAAGGACGGCCCGCGGGGTCGAGTTCCCGATCAACACGCATCCGGTATCGCTCGTACGGCGCACGGTACTTGGTGCTTGTTGACGGATCGGGTCGCACAGGTGCATCGTAGCCGGCAGAGCGCGCGGCTTCGATCGCATTCGTGACGAGCTGGCGACTTTGCGCGGCGACGAGCGCAGCGCCAAATGCCGACGCTTCTTCCTGATGCGGCTGCACCGTCTCAACGGCAAAAACGTCCGCGAGCATTTCCCGCACGAGTTGCGATTTCGTGAGGCCGCCGGAGAGTAGCAGGCGCTGTCCCGGGCCGAGTCGCTCGCGTAAGATTTCGTACACCGCGAAGACGCCGAAGACAACGCCCTCGAACGATGCCCGCAGAATGTTGCGGCGGTCGTGCGCGAGATCGAGCCCGGCAAACGAACCGCGCAGCGAAGAATTCCAGTACGGCGCGCGTTCGCCCGAGAGAAACGGCAGAACCGTGCAGCCGTCGGCGCCCGGCGCAATTTGCGCTGCAAATTCGGCGGCTTGGTTGAAGCGTTTCTCTTTAGGGATCTCCGCGAGGAGCAGGGCGAATATCCAATCGAGCGAGGCGCCGGCACTGCTGGTCGGGCCGCCGATGACGAACGTCGTATCGTCCGCGGGATAACAGAACGTGCGGCACCGGTCGTCGAGAACGGGAACGGGGCTCAGCGTACGCACGGCGCCGCTGGTGCCCAGCGTTACGGCTAGATCGCCCGCGCTCGTCCCAGTCCCGATGTTCGCGAGTGCGCCGTCGCTTGAGGCGAGCACGACGGCCGTGTCCTCGCCGATCCCGAGCTCGTGGGCGATTGCCGGTTGGATCTTGGTGCGCGCGGTTGACGGTGCGGTGAGCGTCGAGAGGCGCGTTGCATCGACGCCGGCGAGGCTGAGTGCCTGCTCGCTCCAGGTGCGCGATGCGAAGGCGAACATGCCGGTTGCACCGGCGATGCCCCAGTCGATCAGCCATTCGCCGGTCCAGCGATAGACGAAGAGTTCCTTTAAGCCGACGAAGCGCGCCGTGCGCTTGAAGAGAGCGGGTTCGTTTTGCGCGAGCCAGCGAAGCTTGGCGATCGGCAGCATCGGGTGCATCGGTGCGCCGGTTTCGCGATAGAGCGTTGCGGCGGTGCCGTCGGCACGCCAGCCGTCGGCGATCGCACTGCTGCGGCGATCCATCCACGTGAGCACGTGCGAGAGCGGTTCGCCGCCTTCATCGACGCAGAGCACGCCGTGCATTGCGGCGGAAAAACCGATTGCCGCGACGTCGTTGCCGCGTAGTCGCACGTCGGCGATCACGCGTGCAAGGACGCGCATCGTCGCGCGATAGACCGTCTCCGCATCTTGTTCGACGTAGAGCGGCTGCGGCGTTTCTAATCCGTAGAACTCCGATTCGAGCGCGACTTGATTGCCGTCCGTCGTCACGGCAAGAACCTTGACGGCGCTCGTGCCGAGGTCGATGCCGATGACGACCGGGTCGTTCGCCACGTTACGTTGGTTCGGGAATCGGCTCGATGTTTCCGAGAAGAAAGACGTAACTCAGTATGCCGACGACCAATACGGCCGCGGCGATGATGAACACGTTCGTGAAACTGCCGGTCGACGCAACGACGTAGCCCGCGACGATCGGCGCGATGATCGACATGATGTTGTTCGCAAAATTCATGATCGAGCCGACCGTTCCGACGGCGCCCTGCGGCGCGATCAGCGCCGGGATCGACCACCCGATCGGCGCCGATACGGCAAGTCCCGCAAGCGCAATCGTGATATAGATAATCGCCACGTTCGGATCGCGCGTCGTCGTCGCGCCGAAGATGCTCAAGCCGAGCAGCATACCGCACACGAGGATCGTCTTGCGCACGTGCGTGGGGTTGTAGCCGCGCTTGATCAGCGCGTCGACGAGGAATCCGCCGACCGCAAGATCGGCAACCGCCGCGACAAGCCAGGGAATCGCCGTGTACTCGCCGCTCGAGAGCAGGCTCATGTGGAACGTTTTCACGAGATACCCCGGCAGCCACGTCAGCAGCAAGTAGAACGAATAGCCGTACGCGGCAAACCCGATCGTGAGTCCCCACACCTTCGTCTGCTTGAGCAAATACACGAACGTCCCGCCGACGCTTCCGGTTGTGGGAACGCCTTCGGGCTGCGCGCCGCCGTTCTTGATATACTCGCGCTCGGCGTGCGTGAGCCGTTTGTCTTCCGACGGATTGCGATAGAACACGTAGAACGCGACGAAGAACAGGAAGCTCACGACACCGGTGACGAGAAACGTCGCGCGCCAGCCGTAGTTCACCATGATCACGGTGACGAACGGGACGCCGATCGCGGTCGAAAGCTTGGCCGCCGAATCGAAGATGGCTGTCGCGACGCCGCGCTCGTTCGTCGGAAACCAATAGCCGGTCGCTTTCGAATTGATCGGAAATGCGGGCGTCTCCGCGAGTCCGAGACCGAGGCGCGCGCCGAAGAGCATCCCGAACGAACCGATCGCCGCGGTGAGCAGCGAAAAGATACTCCAGAAAAACGTCGAGACGCGGCCGACGATCTTCACGCCATAGCGATCCAGCACGATGCCGACCGGAATCTGCGCGATGGCGTATGTCCATCCAAAGGCTGAGAGCAGATAGCCGAAGCCGATGTCGTTGATGCCGAATTCGGTCCGGAGCGACGGGCCGGCAACGGTCAGGTTCACGCGGTCGAAGTAGTTGACGAGGATCCCGATCCCCAAGAGGAGCGCGATCCCCCAGCGGAGGTTGGTGACCCGCTCGGCGGGTGCGATAATGCTGCGTTGCATGGAAGTGCCTCCGGTTGACCGTTACCTAGATCACGGTACAACGTATGCCGGTAAGATTCATGGGCCGTTCAAGCGAATGGTACGGAGGATGAAACCGCCTCCGCTTTGGCTCAAGGTCTTAGAGAAGGCCTTGCCGATCACGGCCCTGCTGCTTTGCAACTGGGCGATGGAGCAGGCCCGCGACCGCGGCCGCCAGCTCCCCGGCGGCAAAGAGCCGGCGTGAACGTCCTCGACCGCCTCGACACGATCTTACGTTGCCGCGGCGGATTGCGGCTCGAAGGCTCGATCGATACCCACGGCGCGAAGAACGCCGCGCTGCCGATCATGGCCGCGGCGATCCTCACGAACGAAAAAGTCACCCTCCACCGCGTTCCGCGCATCACCGACGTCTCGGTCATGTGGTCGCTGCTCGAGGCGCTCGGCGCCCGGCTGACCCTCGAGGGTCCGAACACGATCACGATCGACGCCTCGAACGTGAACACGCACCGCGCGCCCTACGCGCTCGTGCGGAAGCTGGCCGCGTCCTTCGATCTGTGCGGTCCGCTGCTGGGCCGCTTCGGCCGCGCCGAGGTGCCGCTCCCCGGCGGCTGCATCCTCGGCACCCGCGCCACCGACATGCACGAGGCCGCGTTCCGTGCGCTCGGAGCAAGCGTCGCCGTCTCGCACGGCTTTCTCGTCGCCACCGCCGACCGTGCAACGCTCGTCGGCAGCGAAGTCCGGTTTCGCACGCCGAGCGTCGGCGCGACGAAGAACGCGATGCTCGCGTCCGTCAAAGCGAAGGGCACGACGACGATCGTCAACGCCGCGATGGAACCCGAAGTCGTCGATCTCGCGAACTTCCTCGTCGCGATGGGCGCGAAGATTACCGGGCACGGCGGCGATACGATTCAGATTACGGGCGTCAAGACGCTGCACGGCGTCGAGTATGAAGTCATTCCGGATCGCATCCAAACCGGTACGCTGCTCCTGGCCGGTGCGATCACGCGCGGCGACGTTACCGTGACGCGCTGCCGTCCGGCCGATCTCCACATGCTCGTGCTGAAGCTGCAAGAAACCGGCGTTACGGTCACGACCGGCGACGATTGGATTCGCGTGCAGGCCGACTCGATCAAGGGCGGCACCGACATCGTCACCGCGCCGCATCCCGGTTTCCCGACCGACTTGCAGCCGCAGATGCTCACGTTCCTCTGCACGACACCGGGCACGAGCGTGGTGGAAGAGTCGATCTTCAACGCGCGCTTCTCATACGTCAACGAACTCTCGCGCATGGGCGCCGACGTGCGCGTCGCGATGGACAACAACACCGCGCTCGTCAAAGGCGGCGCCGCGCTCTCAGGCGCGCCGGTTGAAGCGCCCGACATTCGCGCCGGCGCGGCGCTCGTGCTCGCCGGACTTGCGGCGAGCGGCGAGACCGAGATCATCGGCCTCGAATACATCGACCGCGGTTACGAACGCTTGGAAGAAGCGCTCTCCGCCCTGGGCGCGCAGGTCCAACGTTCCAGCGGCGTCATCCCCGAGACGGAGCCCACCGGAACGTTCGAAACCAGCGAATACCCGGCGTTTTCTTAAGGCGGAATCAGCTTTTTCGCTGATGCAGCGATAGGTTGTTGCCTTCCGGATCTTTGAAGAACATCGCGCGGCAATTCGGGAAGTCGTGCACTTCGCCGACGTCGCTTCCGGCGGCTTTGATTTTTGCGGTCATCGCCTCGATGTCGTCGACTTCGAGGCTCATGCCGCCCGATTTGCCGGGCTCGAAGCCGAGCGGCGTTCCGTCGCCGATTCCGAACGTGGCGTTGCCGATTTCGAACTCCACCCAGTGATCTTCGAGCGCCATACCCGGCTTCAGTCCGAGCACGTCGCGATAGAACGCGACGGCTTTCGGCACGTCTTTGACGGAGTAGGCGAAGAATGCGACTTCGTTTACGACTGCCATAACTACCTCGCTTCGGCTGCGATCATGTCCCCGGCCGGGAACGTTTTCGTGAGCACCCCATATTTCGCCGACGCGTCGACGAGCGGCTGCATGCTGGGTCCGTCGATCTTCGTTCCATAGAGCGAGCGCTTCATGTTCGGCGCCGCGGTGATTTTCGTGTACTTCGTGAGGATCGCACCCGACGCGGCCTGATTCTTATTGGCCCATTCCGACGTCTTGATCATCGCTTGCTGGAAGCGCTTGACCGCGTCTGGATGTGCTTTCGCCCACGATGCGGTCGTGAACCACGCACCGATAAGGAAGTTGTTCGCAATCGCATCGTAACAGTTGGCGAGCACGCGGACGCTGCCGTCGGCGAGCGCGGCACTGAGATCGGGCTCCGCCATCACGGCGGCATCGATGCGGCCGGCGGTGAGCGCGGCGGGCATATTGCTGAACGGCATTTCGACGAACTTGGCCGTCGAGGTGTCGCCGCCGTTCTTCGACATCCAAGCGAACGCACCGATCTGCGTGATGTTTTTGAGGCCGTTGCCGGCGAACGTCTTGCCGTTGAGATCTTTGCCCGTTTTGATCGGTGAGTTCTTTGCAACGACCAGAGCGGTCGTGGCATCCTTGCTCGAGTACGCGCCTGCCGGCGCGATGAGCACCAGGTCGAGGCCCTTCTCATGTGCCGTGGCAAGCGAGACGATGTTGGATTGCGCGATGTCGACCGACCCGCCGACGACGGCCGCGGTGATCGCGCCGCCATTCGAGATGATCTGGGTGTCCGCGCTAATCCCGGCGTTCTTAAAAAAGCCCTCGTCCTGGGCGTAGAACGGCTGCGCGCCTATATCGATCGGCGTGGTGGCGATCTTCAGCGCGACCGGCGATTGGGCGCCGCCGGGCATGGCCGCTGCGGTGACGGCAGCGATGCCGAGCAGAGCGGCCGTAAGAAAGGTGCGTCGAACGAAATGCATGTCCGAATGATTCGCTCGCGCTCGCTCGGGACCCAGGAGGACTAGCCTGCATCGGTAAGCTCATAGGTCCGGCCTCTCAATGGGATTTCAGGCGTTTCAACCGAACCTGTAGCGCTGCCGTAATCGGGAGACTACCATCGAAATCGGGATCGATCTAGGAACCGCCAACGTCCTCGTGTATGTGCGCGGGAAGGGCATCGTGTTACGCGAGCCTTCCGTCGTCGCCAAAGACGTGCGGACGAATAAGACTCTTGCCGTGGGCGAGGAAGCGCGTCAAATGTTGGGCCGCACGCCGGCCAACATTCAGGCGATCCGTCCGCTGCGCGACGGCGTTATCGCGGATTTTGAAGTTACCGAAGCGATGCTCAATTACTTCATCAAAAAAGTAACGCGGCAGCGCTCCTGGTGGTCGACGCTGTTCCGTCCGAAACCGTCGGTGGTCATCTGCGTGCCGGCCGAAATCACGTCGGTTGAAGAGCGCGCCGTGCGCGACGCCGCCAAACTCGCCGGTGCGAAATCGGTCGATATCATCGAAGAACCGATGGCGGCCGCAATTGGCGCCGGCTTGCCGATCGACGGACCCTCGGGTAACATGGTTGTCGATATCGGCGGCGGCACGACCGACGTTGCGGTGATTTCGCTTGGCGGTATCGTCGTTTCGCAATCGATCCGCGTCGCCGGCAACAAGCTCGACGAAGCGATCATCCGTCACATCCGCCGCGTCTACAACCTGATGATCGGCGAACGCACGGCCGAAGAAGTCAAGATCAAGATCGGCTCGGCGCATCGGCTCGAACAAGAACTCGCGATGGAAATTCGCGGCCGCGACCTGATCAACGGGTTGCCCAAGACGGTCAAGATCACGAGCGAAGAAGTGCGCGAAGCGCTCTCCGAGCCCGTGCAAGCGATCGTCGAAGCGGTGAAATCCGTGCTCGAGAAAACGCCGCCGGAACTTGCGGCCGACATCATCGACCGCGGCGTGATCCTCACGGGCGGCGGAGCGCTCTTGCGCGGGCTCGATGCGTTGCTCGGTGAAGTGACCGGCATCCCGGTCATCGTCGCCGACGATCCGCTCTCGTGCGTCGCGATCGGCACGGGCCAGCGCGTCGGCTACGGGCACAACAACAACGGCCACAGCATGAACGGCCACGCCTAGCAATCCATGAACACGAGAACCCTGCGGGCGCTGAGCGCTTTGGCTACGGCACTGTTCCTGATCGCTGCATCGCCTTCGCCGGGTCCCTCCGCTTCCGGAAACTCCGGCATGGAGATGAACGGCTACCAGATCGAGACCGATCAGACGAACTGGAATCTCAACTCCGGCGACTTCACCATGCCGCACGAAGTGAAGGTCACGCGGCCCGGCACCGATGCGCGCGGCGACAAAGCCAAAGGCAACACGAAGCTCGGCACGGCGACGCTCGTCGGCAACGTAGTCGTCCACGATAACGGCGGCGCACCCGAAGCGAAGGACGCGGGCTCCGATTATCAGGGTCCGGCGACGATCACGTGCGACGAGCTGACGCTCGATTCCAAGAACAAGTCCTACGACGCACGCGGCAACGTGCGCTTCGTTCAGGGCAATCGCGTCGGCACGGCGGAACGCGGCGTGCTCAACTCAACGCAGCACACGCTGCACCTCGAAGGCAATGTCGTGCTGGCCGAGGGGCAAACCTCGATGAAGGCCGGCGTGGTCGACTACAATTTGCAGACGCGCGACGTGATCGCGAACGGCGCACCGATGATCATTCGCGAGCCGATTCCGCAGCGCTCGCCCGGCCCGGCGGGTTCGCCGAAACCCTCACCCAAGCCGAAAAAGAAGTTCCTGTAACGGCCGTGCTCGGGCTCTTCGAGTCCTCGGGCGGTGACGGCGGCGTGCGCGAACCGCTCGCGGCGCGGATGCGCCCGCGCTCGCTCGATGAGTTCGTCGGTCAGGAACAGATCGTCGGTCCCGGACGTGCGTTGCGGCGCGCGATCGAATCGGATCGTTTGCCCTCGATGATTCTCTGGGGTCCGCCCGGCACCGGAAAGACGACGCTCGCGCAAGTGATCGCGCACTCGACCGGCGCGAACTTTCAAGCACTTTCGGCCGTCAGTGCGGGCGTCGCGGATTTGCGCCGCGTCGTCGCCGATGCAGCGAAGCTCAAGCGCGTGGGCAAGCGCAGCGTGCTGTTCATCGATGAAATCCATCGCTTCAACAAGGCGCAACAAGACGCGGTGCTGCCCTACGTCGAGGACGGTACGGTCACGCTGATCGGCGCCACTACCGAAAACCCGTCGTTCGAAGTGAATTCCGCCTTGCTCTCGCGCTCGCGCGTGTTCGTGCTGAAGTCGCTCGACGATGACGACATCCGCACGATCCTCGAACGCGCCCTCACCGACACCGAACGCGGTCTCGGCAACGAGCACGTCACGATGCAGCCGGACGCGCTCGACCATCTCGTGAACCTCGCCAACGGCGACGCGCGCATTGCGCTCAGCACCCTCGAGTTCGCGGCTGCCGCGGCGCCGAAGGACGACACGGGTAACGCGGTGATCGACCAGAAGACGATCGCCGATGCGATGCAGCAGCGCGCGCGCAGTTACGACAAAGACGGCGACGGCCACTACGATACGATCAGCGCGTTCATCAAGACGGTACGCGGCAGCGATCCGGATGCTGCCGTGTACTATCTCGCGCGCATGATCGAGAGCGGCGAGGATGCGCTCTTCATCGCGCGCCGGCTCGTCATTCTCGCCAGCGAAGACATCGGTCTGGCCGATCCGCGCGCGCTGCAAGTCGCCGTCGCGGCGCAGCAGAGCGTGCATTTCATCGGGATGCCCGAGGGCTACTACCCGCTCGCGCAAGCGACGCTCTACCTCGCCACGGCGCCGAAGAGCAACACGGTCGGACGCGCGTACGGCGCGGCGCTTGCCGACGTCGAGTCGACGCGCAACGATCCCGTGCCGCTGCACTTGCGCAACGCGCCGACGCGCCTGATGAAGAATCTCGGCTACGGCAGCGGCTACCGTTACGCCCACAGCGACTACGCCGCGATGGACGCCGAGGGCGACTCGCCGCCGGCCGTCGTGCTGCAGCAGAATCTGCCCGAAGCGCTACAAGGCCGCGCCTACTTCCAGCCCGGCAAACAGGGCGACGAAAAACGCTTGCGCGCATGGATCGACGCGCGCCGCGGATCGACCGACGAGGACCCCTTCGCAGAATGAGTACGAACATCTATCTCGACAACGCTGCGACGACGACGGCGCGCCCCGAGGTCATCGAGGCGATGGTGCCGTTGCTCGGCGGCGGCTACAACCCGAGTTCCGCGCACGCGCACGGCCGCGAAGCCCGCGCCGCGCTCGATGACGCCCGCGCCGATGTAGCGCGCGTGCTGGGCGCCGCGCCGCGCGAGATCGTCTTCACCGGCGGCGGCTCCGAAGCCGACGTGCTCGCCATCATCGGCGCGGCCAAGGCGCGTGCGGCCGACGGCAAGCACGTGATCACCGCAATGTTCGAGCATCATGCCGTGCTGCACGCCTTCGATGTGCTCGAAGCCGAGGGCTGGACCGTCACGCGCCTGCCGGTGACGCCCGACGGCTTGGTCGACCTCGCCGCCCTCCGGGCTGCGCTGCGCCCCGATACGACCCTCGTCTCGATCATGCTCGGCAATAACGAGGTCGGCACGATCCAGCCGCTGGCCGAGATCGCCGCGTTGGCCCACGCCGCCGGAACCCTCGTCCACACCGACGCGGTGGCCACGGCCGGCTACCTCAAGCTCGACCTGGCCGCCCTCGACGTCGATTTGCTGACGCTATCCGCCCACAAGTTCAACGGCCCGAAGGGCGTGGGCGTCCTGTTCGTGCGCCGCGGCACCCCCCTCACCGCCCAGATCGTCGGCGGGGGACAGGAGCACGGGCTGCGGTCGGGCACCGAAAATCTCGCCGGCGTGGCCGGCTTCGCCCGGGCGCTCGTGCTGGCCGATGCCGAGCGCAGCGAGACCGTCGCCCGGGTCACGGCCCTGCGCGACCGGCTAGCGGCGGCGATCGCGGCCCTCGTGCCGGACACGATCGTCCTCGGCGGCGCGGCCCCGCGGCTGCCCCACATCCTCAGCGTCGGCTTCCCGGATCAGCCGTCGGACGCGCTCCTGATGGCGCTCGATCTGGAGGGCGTTTCAGCGTCGGCGGGAAGCGCGTGTGCTGCCGGGTCCTTGGAGCCGAGCCACGTCGTCGCAGCCCTCGGGATCGGTTCCCGGTATGCGACGGGGGTGTTGCGGTTCTCACTCGGCCGGACGACGACCGGCGCCGACGTCGATGGCGCGGCGGCTGTCGTGGGCCGGGTTGTCGGTCGGATGCAAACCGTCGACGTGTAGGACCCGGTGTTGTTGGGTATTCGCCGTGCGTGGCTCTAGCGAGCATTCGGAGGACTGGTGGTAGTCTCAGAGATCGATTGGCCGCATCTGATTTTCAGTGTAGGTGCGGGTCTAGGCGTTCTGCTGATCGGGATCGGGGTGCTGGTCTTGTGTTCGGGCATCTCCAACTCTTTACGTCGTTTAAACGGAACGCTCGATGAGGTCGACAAGCAAATCGCGGCGCTCTCCGCGCCCGTCGCGGAAACGCTCGCGCACGTCGGGGGTATCGCCGATACCGCCGATGCGACGGTTGCCCGGCTTAGCGGAGTCGTCGGATCGCTCGAAACCGTGGCGTCCAACGTCGTGAAAACTTCAGACCTTGCGAATCGTGCCGTCGCGCCGGCCATCGTGAACGTCGGCGCAACGCTTACGGGCATCACGGCCGGCATTCGCCGGCTGGTTGCCGGTGGGCGCCGTTCCGACGGCGATGCGGAGAGCGGTTAGATGGGTAAGGACAACGCATCGGGCGGCGGTTTCGTCACCGGTCTGTTGCTCGGATTGTTAGCTGGGGCCACACTCGCCATGATCGCCGCACCGCAATCGGGTGAGGATACGCGCGACATCTTGCGTGCGAGAGCACGTGAGGCTGCGGATCGCACGCGTGACGCGGCCGGTGACGTCAGCGAGACACTGTCCGGTCAAACCAACGAATTGCTCGAACGCGGCCGTCTGATCGTCGAGCGCGCGCGAGCGCGCGTCGATGGCGCCGTCGCCGAGGGTATGGAAGCCGCAGAACAAACCCGCAACGAACTCCAAAGCCGAACGTAGGAGAAACGGTGGATATCAAAGTCAACGTACGCGAATCAGAGGGCGACGCGTACGTGGTTGATTTGACCGGTGAGATCGACGTCTATACCTCACCAAAAGTCAAAGACGCCATTACCGAACTGATCGATAAAGAACACTACAATCTCGTCATCAACCTCGAGAAAGTGCGCTATATCGACTCAACCGGATTGGGCGTTCTGATCGGCGGCCTCAAGCGGGTCCGCGAGCACGGCGGCTCGGTGAACCTTGTGTGCACGAACCCGCAGATCAAGAAAATCTTCGACATCACGGGTCTGGTGAAGATTTTCGGGATCTTCGACGACGAGCAGAGCGCGATGAAGGCGCTCGCATGAATCCGGCACCAGCCGCAACTAAATCCCAGGGCATCGTACGGCTGGAAATTCCGGCGCGCGCCGAGTGGGTTGCGGTCGCGCGCTTGGCGGTGGCCGCGGTGGCCAGCCGTCAGCGCTTTTCCGTCGACGATATCGAAGACATCAAGCTTGCCGTTGCCGAGTCGTGCACGAATGCGATCCAGCACGGCTTGCCCGACGGCACGATCGAGATCGTGTGCGAAGTGACGGCCGAGGGCATCGTGCTCACCGTTCGCGACCGGGGCCAAGGGCCGCCGCTCGGTACGGTTGAGGAAGAGCGGATCGGTGAACTCGGGCGGACCGAGGAATTGGGTGTGTTCTTGATTCGCGCGCTGATGGATAGCGTGGAATACACGAGCGACGTTCGTGACGGGACGCAACTCGTCATGGTCAAGCGCGTTTCAGGGTAGGTGTGAGCTCCGTTCCGATCGACGCGGAGCGCTGGGATCGCCAGCGCGCGCGTGACGCGTTTGCCCGCTTCGCCCTCTTACGTTCGCATCCGGACAAAGATGCCGGCCGCGACCATACCGGCTTAACCGAGTACGAGCGTCTGCGCAACGAACTCGTCGTTGCGCATCTCAACTTGGCGCGCTATCTAGCGGTCAAGTTTGCCAATCGCGGCGAGGCGCTCGACGACCTCATCCAGGTCGGTACGGTGGGTTTGCTCAAGGCGATCGACCGCTTCGATCTCGAACGCGGCGTGGAGTTCACCACGTATGCCACGCCGACCATCGTCGGTGAGATCAAGCGCTACTTCCGCGATAAGGGCTGGGCCGTCAAGGTCCCGCGCCGGCTGCAAGAACTCAATCTGGCCGTCAACCGCGCGATCGAGAAGCTCAACGTCAAACTCGGGCACTCCCCCACCGTCGCCGAACTGGCCGAACATCTCGGGGCCTCGGAAGAAGACGTTCTCGAGGCGCAAGAACTCGGCCAGGCCTACAACCTGCTCTCACTCGACACCGAACTCAACGGTGACGGCGACAAGAAGTCGCAAACGCTCGCCGATTACGTCGGCCAGAACGACAGCGCCCTCGAACTGCTCGAGGACCGCGCCAACCTCGAACGTGCCTTCGAGGTGCTCAGCGGCCGCGAGCGCGTGATCCTCTACTTGCGCTTCTACGAGAGCGTCTCGCAGACCGAGATCGCCAAGCGCCTCAACGTCTCCCAGATGCACGTCTCGCGCCTGCAGCAAAAGGCGCTCGAAAAGCTCCGGAACTTCCTCAAAGAAGGTTGACCGCTCCCGGCGAACACGGTCGGCTGATTATGAGGTCCCAGGAACTCCGTTCGAGCTTCGTCGATTATTTCGTTCGCAACGGCCACACGCGTCTCGCGTCCGCGTCGCTGATCCCCGATGCGATGAGCACCACGCTCTTCACGATTGCCGGGATGGAGCAGTTCGTCCCGGTCTTTCTCGGTGAGGAGGCGCCGCCGGCGCCGCGCGCCGTGACCGTGCAGCGCTGCCTGCGCGTGGCCGGCGCGAAGAGCGACATCGAAAACGTCGGCCGGACGGGCCGCCACGGCACGTTCCTCGAGATGCTCGGCAATTTTTCGTTCGGCGATTACTACAAGCGCGAAGCGATCGGCTACGCTTGGGATCTCGCGACGAACGTTTGGAAGCTCGACAAAGAGAAGCTCTACGTTACCGTTCACACGTCGGACGACGAAGCGCAGGCGATCTGGGAGCGTGAGATCGGCTTGCCGTCGTCGCGCATCTCACGCCATGACGAAGACAACTTTTGGACGATGGGCGCGACCGGACCGTGCGGTCCGTGTACCGAGATCTTCTACGACAACGGCCCCGCGTTCGCGTCGGGTCCGGATGACGACGGGCCGAACAAAGGCAACCGGTTCGTCGAGTTCTGGAACGTGGTCTTTCAGCAATACAATCGCGGCGCCGACGGGTCGCTGAGCGACTTGCCGCGCAAGGCGATCGACACGGGCATGGGCTTCGAGCGCATCCTCGCGCTCGTCAACGGCAAAGCCTCGATGTACGAGACCGATCTGTTCACCGACGTGATCGCGGCGCAGCCGAGCATCGGTGCGACGTCGCTGATGCCGGGCGAGCAGCTCGCGCGCCGCAACATCATCGCCGATCACGCGCGCGCCGTGACGTTTCTGATCGCCGACGGCGTGTATCCGTCGAATACCGACCGCGGCTACGTGCTGCGTTTTCTCATTCGCCGCGCGATTCGCCAAGGGCGGCTGCTCGGGTATCCGCGCGCCTTCATGCCGGAACTCGCCGGCGCGGTCGTCGCGTCGCTGGAATCGGGCTATCCGGAATTGCGCGCGCGCTTGAACGACGTGCAGAAGGCGCTGCGCACGGAAGAGACGACGTTCGTGCGCACGCTCGATCGCGGCAGCGAGATGCTCGATGCGCTGATCTCCGAGGCGATCGTCGATTGCACGATGCTGCTCACGGGCGATGACGTGTTCGAATTGCACGACACGTTCGGATTTCCGGCCGAACTCACGCGCGAGATCGCGGGCGAGCGCGGCGTGGCGGTCGACACCGTTGGCTTCGATGAGAAGATGACCGAGCAGCGCTCGCGCGCGCGGGCCGATGCGGCCGCGAAGCGCGCAACCGTGACGGTGAGCGATCTGCCGTCGGTGCGGAGTGAATTTTCCGGTTATGCGGGGCTTTCCGCCAAAGGTACGATCGTGGCGATTCTCGTCGACGGCGCGTCGGTCGAGCGCGTGGAGCAGGGCGCGAACGCGCAGCTGATCCTCGATCGCACGGCGTTTTATGCCGAAAAGGGCGGTCAGATCGGCGATCGCGGTGAGATCGTAGCGGGCGAGGCCGGGTTCGACGTAACGGATACGCAGACCGCGCACGAAGCGATCGTGCATCACGGCGTGGTGCGCAGCGGCGCGTTCGCGGTCGGCGATGCGGTGGAAACGCTGGTGTTTCCGGAATGGCGCGCGGAGATTCGCCGCCATCATACCTCCGCGCATCTCTTGCAGCGCGCATTGCGCGACGTGCTCGGCAACGACGTGGTGCAAGCCGGATCGTGGGTCGGCATCGATCGCATGCGGTTCGACTTTCGCAGTCCCGGCGGTGCGCTCACGGCGGATCAGAAGCGGCGCGTGGTGCAGCGCGTGAACGAGATGATTCGCGAAGATCATCACTTGGAAACGCGCGAACTGCCGATCGCCGAAGCGGCGGCGACCGGCGCGATCACGATGGCGGGCGAAAAATACGGCGAGATCGTGCGCGTGGTATCGGCCGGACCGTCGGTGGAGTTCTGCGGCGGAACGCACGCGCACTCAACCGGCGAGCTCGGCATGTTCGTGCTGATCGCGGAGTCGTCGATCGGCGCCGGCGTGCGGCGCATCGAGGCGGCCGTGTCGCGCGCAGCCGAGGCGATCGTCGAGCGCACGAGCGATACGGTCGCGCAACTGGCCGAGACGCTCGCGACGAAACCCGAGGACGTCCTCGAACGCGTCGCCCGCATCCAAGCCGAGGTGCGCGACGCGCAAAAGACACTATCCGAGCTCAAGGCGCAGCTCGCCGCGACCGACGCGCAAGCGTACGTCGAGCGCGCCGAAACGATCGGCGCGCATCGCGTCGTCGCCGTGCTCGTCGAATCGGCGGCCGACGCTGCAATGCTGCGCGCACTGGCCAACGCGATTCGCGTGAAGATGCCGCAAGGCGTGATCGCGCTGGTCGGGACCGAAGGAGAAAGTGCGGCAATTTTCGTCAGCGCGAGCGATGATGCCGTGAAGGCGGGCGTCCATGCCGGCAACCTGGTGAAGGCGGCCGTGGCGGATGTCGGCGGCAAGGGCGGCGGCGCACCGGCCCAGGCCCAGGGTGGTGGCCGCAACGTTGCCGGGGCGAAGGCGGCGCTCGCCACGATCCTCAGCGCGCTGCGCAGCGCGGCATGATCGCGCTACTGCTGGCGGCCGCGCTCGTCGCACCGACGGCGCCGCCCGACATCCCGCCGCTGCGCGGACACCCCACGCCCGCACCGGCCGTTGCGCCCGCGACGGTACTCGCGCGCTACGCGACGGCGCTGGCGGAAAATCGCACGCCGGTCGTGCTGTCGTTCGAATATGCGATCGACCAAACCGGCGCCCACGACATCCAGCAAACGCACCGCGTCTTTCGCAGCGGCAATTCGGAGCGCGACGAGTTGTTGAGCATGGACGGCAAGCGGCTCGATCCGCCGAGCATCCACATCTTTCTCGGTCATCGTAACCGCTACACGTTTGAAGCGCTCGCCCCGCGGCCGGAGGCGTACACGTTCCGCTACGCCGGCAGCGTGCACGACGGTAAGCACGTCGACGAGGTCTTCGAAACGAAGGCGCTGAGCCCGTCGCCGGCAACGATCGAACAAGTCACGATCGACGGCATCACGTTTCTGCCGGTAGCGATCCACTTCGTCACCAACACCCACGGCGGCCGCGGTTCCGTGACGTTCGGTCGCGTGCAGAAGTACTGGATGGCCACCGCCGCCAGCGCGACCGCCACCTATGCGAAGAGCACGGCGATCGAGCACGTGTCGTTTTACCGCTACCGTTTCCCCACGACCCTAGCGGCCTCGACGTTCTCAACGCCCCGGCCACTTCCGTCGTTTCGACCCACGCCCTACTAGGGTAAAATCGGCCTAGAGCGAACTTTGAGCATGCTCAATTAGCCTTAGACCGAGGTTTACCGCACATGGCCCAGCCCCAGTCCCGCCTTCAATTCAACCCGCGCTCGAATATGCCGGACGACTTCATCTTCGACGCCTGGTACGTCGCTGCGTGGGGCGAGGAAATCACCCGCAAACCGCTGCGCCGGATCTTTCTCGACGAGCCCGTCGTGATGTATCGCCGGCAGGACGGCGCGGCCGTCGCGATGTCGGACCGCTGCGTCCATCGTGCGTACCCGCTCTCGCGTGGGACCATCGAGGGCGACAGCATCGTCTGCGGCTATCACGGCTTCAAGTTCGGCAGCGACGGCGGCTGCACGTGGGTTCCGGGCCAGGAAAACGTCCCGAAGAGCGCCCGCGTGAAAACGTACCCGCTCGTCGAGAGCGGGCCGTACGTGTGGATTTGGATGGGCGATCCGGCGGGCGCCGATGCCTCGCTCATTCCCGACCACCGGACGACGACCGATCCGGCCTGGACCGTGATCAAGGACATGCGCACGATCAAAGCGCGCCATGCGCTGCTGATCGACAACCTGATGGATCTCTCGCACGAGACGTTCATTCACGCGAGCACGATCGGCAGCGCCGACGTTGCGGAAACGCCGATCAAAACTGAAGTCGAAGGCAACGTCGTGCGGTGCTTCCGCCACATGGAAGACGTGCCGGCACCGCCGTTCTACCGCCAAAGCACCGGCATCAAAGCCAACATCGACCGCTGGCAAGACATCGAGTACGATGTGCCGGCGCTCTACACGCTGCACGTTCGCATCGCGCCGGTCGGCGCCGGCGACGATCAAGCGTTCTTCAGCAAGGTTATCTACGCGTTAACTCCGGAGACGAAACACAGCACGCACGACTTCTGGGTGATCACGCGCAAGTCGGGCGAGCGGCCCGCGTGGATGATCAAGACGGGCATCGAGGGGCAGAACTCCGTGCTCGCCGAGGATCTCGCGGCGCTCGAAGCGCTTGAGGAAAATCTGCCGCGCGAAGGCGGCTGGCAAGAGCTCAGCATCAACAACGACCGCGGCGGTTTGCAGTGGCGGCGCGTGTACCGCGATCGCTACAACGCCGAGCGCGCGGTCCACGAAGAAGCGGTGCTCGAGAAGCTCTCCCCGGCCTAACGAGGGTGCCCGTTCCGGCGCGCGAACGCGTCGGAATGAGGACCCGTCTGTTTCGCCGTTTCGTTCGCGCGTGCGCGGTGCTGGCCGCGTGTGCGCTGATCGCTGCGCCGGCCGTACCGATTCGGATCGACGCGCAGCCGTCGACCGGGTTGCCGCCGATCCGGCACGTGTTCACGATCATCCTCGAGAACCAGTCGTTCGACAGTACGTTCGGTGCCACGATGCCGACGCCGTATCTCGCGCAAGCCGTCGCCGGCCACGGCGCGCTGCTGCAGCAGTACTACGGCACGAGCCATTTCAGTTTGGGCAACTATCTCTCGCTGATTAGCGGCCAAGCCGTGACGCGCGCCAATCAAGACGACTGCGCGACGAGTAACGAATACAAAGAGCTCTCCACGAATTACGCCGACATCGCCGTCACCGGAATGGCTCCGTATTCGCAAGTCATCGGCGAGGGCTGCATCTATCCGGCGGCCACAAAAACGATCGCGGATCAGCTCACAGAGCACGGCTTCACATGGCACGGCTATATGGAAGACCTTGGGAACGACAGCACGCGCGAGATCGCGCCGTGCGGCCAACCCAAAGGCGGCGTCGGTGCGCCCGACAACACGCAATCGGCGCAAGTGCCGCCGGCGTACAACAAGGGCGGTACGATGCCGGTATCGGATCAATACGCCGCCAAGCACAACCCGTTCGTGTACTTCCATTCCTTGATCGATTCAGGCCGCTGTCACGATAACGTCACCGGTCTCGGAACGCCGCAAAACTCACCGCTCGTCAAAGCATTGCAGTCCGTCGCAACGACGCCGAACTACACGTTCATCACGCCGAACCTGTGCGACGACGGCCACGACACGCCGTGCAAAGCGCCGCGCAGTCCCGTCGGCGTGCACGTGTACGAACCGGAAGATGCATTTCTCAAAACATGGGTGCCGATCATCGTGCGCTCGCCGGCGTTTCAAAAAGACGGTTTGCTGATCATCACGTTCGATGAATCGAGTCTCACCGGAACGAGCCCCAACGGCGTGTTCGTTGGCTACGACGGCTCGGGTTGCTGCGGCGAACCGTCGGGTCCGAACACGGTGACGCCCGGCATCCCGCCGCTCAGCGCGCCGCAATATCGCAGCGAAGAATACAAAGACGAAATCATCACGATGGGCGCCAACGGAATTAGCGGCGGCGGTCGCACGGGCACGGTGCTCGTTTCGCCCTTCATCAAACCCGGCGTCGTAAGCACCACGCCGTACAACCATTACAGCACGCTGCGCACGATCGAAGACCTCTTCGGCCTCGACCATCTCGGCTACGCCGGCTATCCCGGTACGGCGGACTTTGGACGGGACGTGTTCGGCCGCGTCGCGGAGCACAACCCCGTTCCGCTATGATGCACGTCGCGCTCATGCTTGCGCTCGCGTTCGACCTTGCGCCGGGCCTTACGCCCGAACGCCGCGCCCAGGAGACGGCGTTCATGCGTTCGGTCAAACGCAATCAAACCGCGAACGACATGACGGCCAACGTCCTCGCGCACACCGGCGAGCACGTTGCCTATACGTGCGAGCTCGAAGAGATCACGCGGCCGGGCGTAGCCGTCGGGCAGTGCGGCCCCGATGAAGAGCCGGTGGACCTCTACCTCAAGTTACCGGCCGGCACGTGGCGCGTGGGGCAGAAGCTGCGCGTGCTCGGCATCTTGGACGCGCCCGCGTCGTGGTCGGACGTCAGCGGACACACGATCTACTATCCGTTCGTCAAAGTGGTCTTCGCGGACCGGATTCGCTAGGGGCGACCGCCAACAAGCGTGCATGCGTTCCGCTATCGATAAGCTGGTCGACAATGCCATCGCGCACGAAACCGACTTCGAGGGCCCGCGTGCGCTCATTCCCAGTATGCACGTCACGATTTTGACGTGCATGGATTCGCGCATCGACACGTTCCGCATCTTCGGCCTGGATTCGGGCGAAGCGCACATCCTGCGTAACGCCGGCGGCCTCGTCACGGAAGATGCGCTGCGTTCGCTCGTGCTCTCGCAGCGCTTGCTGCAGACGCGCGAAGTCATTCTGGTCCATCACACCAATTGTGGTCTGCACGATATGGACGAAGTCGCGCTGCGCGCGAAGATCCAGGCCGAAACGGGCCGGGCGCCCGCGTACGCATTCGGCAGCTTTCACGATCTCGACCAAGCGGTGCGCGAAGCGATCACGCGCGTGCGCGAACACCCGCTGCTGCCGCACCGCGATCAGGTACGCGGCTTCGTCTACGAAGTCGAGACCGGCCATCTCCGGGAAGTGTACGTGTAAGATGAGCGAAGGCTACTCGATTTTCCACGAGACCATGGCCGACATGACGTACCTCGAAGTCGAGGAAGCCGCGCGCCGCGGGGCCGTCGTACTGTGGGCGCTCGGCGTCATCGAGGAACACGGGCCGCATCTGCCGTTGGCAACCGACGTGTACGTGCCGTCCGCGACGCTGCGCGAAGCGCGCACGATCCTCGCCGAACGCGGCATCGAGAGCGTCATAGCCCCGCCGTTCTACTGGGGCATCAACGCGGCGACCGCGGCGTTCGCCGGCTCGTTCATCGTGCGGCCGGAGACGATGATCGAACTGATCAAAGACGTGTTCCGCAGTTTGAACAAGGACGGCTTCAAGACGATCTTCTGCCTGAGCGGCCACGGGGATGCGGCGCACAATCGCGTGCTCTTCGACGGCGTCAAGGAAGGCAGCAACTTTGGCCCGATCGACGCCTACATGCTCGTGTCGCCGTCGTTCGCCGAGCGGCTCGAGATCGACCCGGCGGATCCGTATCTCGCGCTAACGAGCCCGCCGCCCAGCACGCCGCAGGCATACGTCGATGTGCATGCGGGCGACGGCGAAACGTCGATGATCTGGGCGAAGTATCCCGACGTCGTGCGCACCGAGATCGTGCCGACGCTCGCATCGACGAACTACGTCCTCTCGGACCTCCTGGAATGGCGCATGGGCGGCCAGCACGCGGTGCGCAAAACCCCGGCCGGCTACCTCGGCGACCCCGCCTCAGCAAACCCGCAACGCGGCCACGAAATCATCCACACCGAAGCCGAAACAATCGCCGCCGCCGTGGCGGCAAAGCTCGGCCGCTAAAGGTGGTTTGAAGCAGCACCACCGCCATTTGTCATCCAGAGCGCAGCGCCGAAGGCGCGAAGTCGAAGGACCGCCCTAATCGACGTCACTGAGGGGCTGTCCCTCGACTACGGCTCGCTAGCGCGAGCCTGCGCTCGGCATGACTAATAAAATTGTTAGAGCGCTTGCGACTCTGTTGCGGCGCGTTGTTCTGCGAGGTGAGCGCTGACGGATTCCTCGACCAGCGTCCACGACTCGCCGTCCACATCGACCACGGCGTAGGCGGCGTTTTCGACGCGGATTTTCCAGAAGTCGCTGAGCGGGCGCTGCGCGATATCGAGTAGCGCCGCGCGTACGATCGCGTCGTGCGTCACGATGAGGGTGGGCACGTCGATGTGCAAAACGGCGCGGAAGCGCTTCCAGCGCGTCATCACGTCGAGCAGCGACTCGCCTTCTTCGAACGAGACTTCGGCCGGACGTTCGCGCCAGGTCGTGTACCGCGCAGGGTCGTTGGCGGCGATCTCGTCGCGCAGACGGCCTTCCCACGTGCCGTGCGCGATTTCGATCAGTGCGTCGTCCGTTTCGAGCGGCAGGTTCAGGCGTTCCGCAACGAAGGTGGCGGTCGTGCGGGTGCGCTGCATGGGGCTTGCGATAATGCGTTCGGGTGCCGGCGTTGCTTGCGCGAACGCATCGGCAAGCGCGAAGCCTTGTTGGATGCCGCGCGCCGAGAGCGCGGATTCGCGACGGCCCTGATAACGGCCGGCGAGGTTCCACGTCGTCTCGGCGTGGCGGGCGATGTAGAGCTTCATCGATCAGAGCGAGAGCGAGCGCACCGAGTGGACGCCGGGGATCGAGCGCAGCGCGGCGACCGTTGCATCGTCGGCGGGACGGTCGATGCCGAGGACCATGATCGCCTCGCCGCCGATGGCGTTGCGCGACACTTGCATCGTCGAGATGTTGACCTTGGCATCGCCGAGCAGCGTGCCGACGCGGCCGATCATGCCGGGAACGTCGTGATGCTGCGTCACGAGCATCTCGCCGATCGGCGGCGCGTCGATCTCGAACCCGCCGGCCTCGACGATGCGCGGCTTGCCGTTGACCGACGTACCGGTAACGGTCATCGAGCCGCCGGTGACGCGCAGCGAACCCGCGTACGGCGACGGTGCGGCATCCGGCCGCGCTTCGACGCGCACGCCGAGCTCGGCGGCGATGCTCTCGGCGTTCACGATCGATACGCGCCGGTCGGTCGTCGTCTGCAAGAGGCCGGAGAGGAACGCGCGCACGAACGCCTCAGACGGAATCGTTGCGAGCTCACCTTGCAGTTGCATCGCATACGAGCCGCGCGCATCGCCGCTGGCGAATTGCGGAAAGAAGCGGCCCATGCGATAGGCGACGTCGAGGAACGGCAGCACGCGCTCCGCTTCCGGACCGTCGGGGACCGGTGCGTTGACGGCGCCCATGCCGGGCGCACCGAGCAGCACGCGGGTGACGTCTTCGGCGAGTTCGTTTGCGATGCGCGCGAGCGCCTCGGTGGTCGAGCCGCCCAAATGCGGCGTCGAGATCACCTTCGGATGTTTGTGCAGTTTCGCGCCGGTGCCGTTCGGCGGCGGCGGTTCGATCGCCACCACGTCGATCGCCGCAGCGGCAAGTGAGCCTTCATCGAGGGCGGTAAGCAGATCTTCTTCGACGACCACTCCACCGCGCGCGCAATTGATGATGAACGCGTGCTTCTGTAGCATGCGCAGTTTCGCGAGATCGATCAGGCCGCGCGTCTCGCTGTTGAGCGGCACGTGCAGCGTCACGATGTCGGAGGTGCGCAGCAACGTTTCCAGATCGACCAGCGTCGTGTCGAACGCGTCGGCGCGCGCGGCGGCAATGTACGGATCGTGCACTTGTACGGTCATGCCGAAGGCGCGTGCGCGCGTTGCAACGTTGCCGCCGACACGCCCCATGCCGACGATGCCGAGCGTCTTGCCGGCAAGTTCCGTGCCGACCAGTTTCAGGCGATCCCAACGGCCTTCGCGCAACGACTGCACGGCTTGCGGAATGTGGCGCGCAAGCGAGAGCATCAGGCCGAAGGTTTGCTCGGCAGCCGAGACCGTGTTCGCCGCGGGCGTGTTGAGCACGACGACGCCGGCCGCGGTCGCAGCCGCGACGTCGATCGAGTCGACGCCCACGCCGGCGCGCGCAACGACGGTCAGGCGCGGGCCTGCGGCGAGCAGGTCGCTATCGACGCGCGTCTCCGAGCGCACGATGAGTCCGTCGGCGGTGCTGAGCGACGCTTTGAGGTCGTCCCGCGGGCGACCGACCATCGAGTCGACCGTGATGCCGGCTTGACGAAGAATTGCGAGACCTTGCTCGGCGAACGATTCCGCGACCACGACGCGTTTAGACAGGCTACGATCCATCGTCGAGCGTAGTTTCACGCTCTTGAGTCCTCGCCTGCGTTCGACGACTGCGATTATCGTTGCGTTTGTGGTGCCGCTGGGCGTGTACCTCGCATCGCTCCGCGGCGACGTGTCATTTTGGGATACGGCCGACCTCCAGACGGTGCCGTATATTCTGGGCATCCCGTACCCGACCGGCTTCCCCGGCTACGTGCTGCTGGGCTGGCTTTGGAGCCACGGGTTCGCCATCGGCAGCGTGCTTGGCGGCTCAACGTGCTCGCCGCCGTGGCCTCGGCGGGCACCGCCGCGGCCGTTGCTGCCCTGCTGATCTCGCTGGGCACGGCAACTGCGATCGGCTTCGCCGCGGCGCTTGCGTACGCGCTCGCCGGCGTTCCGTGGATGCATGCGACCTATGTCGATGCGCACCCGATCGCGTTTTGCGCGGTCGCATGGGCTGCAGTCTACGCCGTGCGCTGGTCGCGCAACATGCTGTGGTTCGATGCCGTTGCGTGCGTCGTTGCGGCCGCACTAGCGCTGGCCTGCGACAACAGCACCGTGCTTGCGTTACCCGGCATCGCGGTGGTGGTGCTTGCGCGCCGTCCGCCGCTGCTGCGTTCGGCGCTGTTGGCGGCATGCGCCGCCGTCGCCGTCCTCGCCGTGTATGCGTATCTTCCGCTGCGCAGTGCCGCCGTGACGGCGGCGCGCATCGATCCGACGCTCGCGCTCGGCGTGCTTCCCGGGCGCCCTTTTTGGGACGACGGTCATCCGGCCACATGGGCGGGTTTCGTGCGCGTCGTGACGGGCAGCGACTTCTCGCCGCATCAAGCCGTCGCCGGCATGTTCTCCTCGCACGCGATCCACGAGGTGGTCGAAGCATTCGGGCCGCTCGCCGCGCACGACCTCGGCGGGTTCTTTCCGTGGCTTGCGCTCTTCGGCGGCGTGCTGTTGTGGTGGCGCATGCCGCTCGTGCTCGCCGGCCTTTTGCTGCTCGGTCTGGTACCGGTGCTCTTCGCGGGCGCCTATCCGGTGGAATCCGAAGCGACGCGTTACTATTTGCCGGGCTACTTCGCAATCGTGCTCGGCGCGGGATACGGGGTTGCGGTGCTCGATGCGGGCATGGCCGGCGCGCAGCGCTACGCGGCGCTCGCCGTGGTGGGCGTGGCCTGGGCCGCGTTGCTCGGCGAAGATTTTTCGAACAGCGCGCCGCTCTTCGCGCAGCCGGCGAATACCGACGGGCGCGAGTGGATCCGGCGCGTCGTATCATCGACACCCGCGCACGCGATCGTGGTCGCGCCGTGGAATTACGCTACGACGCTTGCCTACGGAGCGTACGTGCTGCACGATTTGGGCGATCGCATCGTGCTCACGGGCAACGCCCATCAATACGAACGCGCCTACCGCCGGTGGATGCCGCAGCATCCGATCGTCATCGTCTCCGACGATCCCGAAACGTTCAAGGGTTTTCACGTTCACCAAATCGATGATGGATCACCGCACCTTTATGCGCTTCGTTGACGCCTTCGCCCGCGTGCGAATTCCCGCCGCCGTAACGGCCGGTATCGCCGGGTTCGTGCTCACGTTTATCGTCGCGCACGGGCGCTCGACGCCGTACAACAACTACGTTCTCTTTGCCGACTCGCTGTTGCACGGACATCTCTGGATCGATTGGCCCGGTCCGTACATCGACGCCGTGCTCTTCGACGGCCAGCGCTTCATCGTCAACGATCCGGTGCCGTCCATCTTGCTCTTGCCGTTCGTTGCGGTGTTCGGGCTCGCAACGAATCAGACGCTGTTGGCGTGCGTGCTGGCCGGCGTTGCGACCGGCGCCGCGTGGTCGCTCTTCCGGCGCCTCGGCGCGCCCAGCGACACGTCGCTCTGGCTCACCGCGTTTGCGTTCGCCGGAACCGATCTGCTATGGTGCTCGATGCTGGGCGACGTATGGTTCGTCGCGCAATCGGCGGCGGTTGCGTTCACGCTGCTGGCCCTCGCCGAACTCGCGGGGCCACGGCGTGCGTGGCTCGTCGCGTTCTGGTTTGCGCTCGCCGTCGGCTCGCGCTTCACCGTCGTCATGGCGCTGCCGGTCGTTGCGTACTGGATCGCGTGCGGATTCACCGTGCCGGAGCGGCGCTGGCGCGCGTTGCGTTCGGCCACGTTGACGCTGCTGCCGTTCGGCGCGCTATGGGTCGCCTACAACCTCGCGCGCTGGCACGTGCCGTGGGATAGCGGGCACACGATCTTCTATCACGAGGATTCGATCGGCACGCCCAACGGGTCGCCGTTCTCGTTTGGGAACATCCCGATGCAGCTGTGGTCGTTCTTCGTGCAGCAGCCGGCCTTCGGCGCCGCGTATCCGTGGGTTGTTCCCGGCCAAGGCGGCGTCGCGCTGACGTGGACGAGCCCCGCACTCATCATCGCGTTCTTTGCGCGAGCGCCGCGCGCGCTCGTGATCTCGAGTTGGGTGGCGATCGTGCTCGTCGCGGCGCCGTCGTTCATGTACTACGTCAACGGGTTCGCGCAGTTCGGGATGCGGCACGCACTCGATTTCGAGCCGTTCGTCTTCGTGCTGATGGCGCTGGCCGTGCGCGATCGTTTGCCGTTTCTTGCGAAAGCGGCGATTCTCTGGTCCGTCGCGATGGGATTTTGGGGCACCTGGTTTTGGAATGTCTTCATCCGGCACTAAGGTCGCGCGGAGGATCGTCGCCGACGCACTCCGGCTGAACTGGTCGGGCATTGAGGTTCGCTTCGCGATCCGCTGCACCGTCGGCGTTGCGCTTCCGCTGATCGTCTCGGCGCTGGTGGGTCAACCGCTGGCCGGCGCATCGGCGGCGTACGGCGCGCTCGTTACGGGTCTCGCTTCGCGCCAGGGCGTCTATCGCACGCGCGTCGGCGCCATGCTCTCGGCCGGTGCGGCGCTCGCGATCTCGGGGTTTGCGGGCGCGGTAACGGGACCGTATCCGGCGGCGAACATCGCGCTGCTCGCCGTGTGGACGCTCGTCTTCGGCGTCGTCGCGTCACTCGGCCGTTCGGCGACGGTCGTGGCGATTAACGCCTGCGTCGCGTTCGTGCTGTTCTCCAACCCGCCGTACGACGTCGCCAACCCGGGCTTCCATGCGCTGATGGTCTTTGCCGGCGGCGTCTTACAGATGCTGTTGCTGGTACTCGTGTGGCCGCTGGGACGTTTTCGCACCGAGCGCGCCGCACTTTCGGCCGCGTTTACCGCGCTCTCGCACTACGCGACGGGGTTGCGGGCCGACGATCTCGGGTTGCCCGACACGCAATCCGTCGCGGCGGTGAGCGCGGCGCTGGCCGACCCGCAGCCGTTCGGCGGCCGCGCGGAGATCGCGGCGTATCAGGCGTTGGCCGACGAGGCGGATCGCTTACGCGGAACGCTAGCGGCGCTCGCGACGGAGCAGCACTTGCTGAGCGAAGTCGGCTTGAGTGCGGAGGCCGCAGCCGTGCGGAGTGCCGGCCACGAGGCGGGGCGGCTGTTGGACGACATCGCCGCGGCCGTTGCCGATGGCCGCGTGCCGGATCGGCATCCCGGCGATGCACGCGCGCTCGACGCGGCGATTGTCGAGCTCGAACGTTTGAGCTCGGCGAACGCCCCGTATGTGGCCGATGCGCGCGCGCTTGCCGGACAACTGCGCGCGGCGTTGCGCTCGGCCGCTGCGGCGGCGTCGGGCGGACTCTCGGTTGACGAGCCGGCGGTCCGCGTCGCGCGTTTCGACGTCGCGAAACTTCGGCTGCTGGTCGAGCGGTATGTGGCGAACTGCTCGTGGAGTTCGATCTACGCGCGGCACGCCATTCGGCTGACCGTGGCGCTGACGATCGCCGTCATCGCGCAGCATCTGCTGCCGCTCGCGCACGCGCAGTGGATCGGCTTGACCGTCGTGCTGGTGCTGCGGCCCGATTTTTCATCGACGTTCACGCGCGGGGTCGGACGCGTTGCCGGCACGGTCGGCGGCGCGATTCTCGCCTCGCTCATCGCCGCATTTCATCCGAGCGACACGGCCTACATCGTGCTGGCGATCGTGTTTGCGGGCTTCGGCTTCGCGCTCTTCAACGTCAGCTACGCGTTGTTCAGCGTCGCGATTACCGGCTACGTAGTGTATCTGCTCGCGTTCGGCGGGGCGCCCGAACATGCGTCGGCGCTCGATCGCGTGTGGGCCACGCTGCTCGGCGGAACGCTCGCGCTCGTCGCCTACACGCTTTGGCCCACGTGGTCGCGGTCGCGCGTCGCCGACGAACTCGCCGATCTGGTCGAGGCGCAACGCCGCTATGTCGGACACGTGCTGCGCGCATTCGCCGAACCGGTGTTGGACGACGCCGCGATCCGCGCGTCGCAAGTCGCGGCCTGGCGCGCGCGCTCGAACGCCGAAGCGTCGGTCGATCAAATGGCCGGCGAGCCGGTGACGCCGCGCGGCATCACCGTGCGCACGGCGAGCGGCGTTCTCGCTGCGACCCGGCGTCTGGGCATTGCATCGTTGACGCTGCGCGCGCGCGTGGCGCGCATTACGGGCGCACCGCACGAACAGATCGAGCGTTTTTCCGGCGATCTCGATGTGGCGCTGCTCGCGATCGTCGAAGCGCTGCATAGCGGCGCGCCGCCATCCCCCCTGCCGCCGTTGCGCGACGATCAGATCGCACTCAAGCGCGTCCTCACCGAGCGCGGGGATCCGGCGGTGGAAGTCCTCGTGTCGGAGACCGATCTCATCGTCGATAGCGTCGAAACGATGGCCGCCGTCCTCGCCCGTAGGGCCGCGAGCGCTTCCGGCTGAAGGGGTCAGCGTGGCTACGAACGCGCGCACGCTGCCGCTCTGGGCGCCGAAGATCGATCCCGCGCGCTGGGTGGATAACCGCGTCTACACCGATCCGCGCGTGTACGAACGCGAAGTGGAGCTGATCTTCAACCGCACGTGGTTGTTTGCCGGACATGCGAGCGAAGCGCGCGAGACCGGAGACTACTTCACCACAACGATCCTCGGACAGCCGCTTCTTTTTGCGCGCGGTAACGACGGCGCCGTGCGCGCATTCTACAATACGTGCCGCCATCGCGGCTCCAAGGTGGCGCTGGAGGCGTGCGGTCACGCGTCGGCATTTCGCTGCCCGTATCACTTCTGGGTGTACGATCTCGAGGGCCGTTTGATCGGCATTCCGGGTGAAGAGGCCTACGACGGCAGCGGCTTCACCAAAGAAGAAAACCCGCTCGTCGGACTGCGCTGCGAAGAAGAATTGGGGTTGCTCTTCGTCACCTTCAACGACGATGCGCCGTCGCTACGCGACTATCTCGGCCCGAAGATCGTCGAGACGCTCGCCACGCCGCTCGCCGGCGCGCAGTACGAAGTTGTGAAATACATCTCGTACGAGTTGCCGGTCAACTGGAAAGTGTTCGCGGAAAATGCCCGCGACGGCTACCACGTGCCGTTCGTGCACCCGTTCTTTCGCAAGGCCAGTCCGCCGGGACCGTACTTCCTGCACGATAACGGCCATGCCGTGCAGCGTCTCGGCATGGATCCGAGCGGCGTCGAACCGGAACTCTGGGCGAAGATCGTTCAACACACGCTGCCCGGTGTCGAAACGGGTGACGGCTACATCGTCACGCTCTTCCCCGATGCGACGATCACGCTGCGTTCGAACGTCGTCTCGATCGATTCGCAGCGCGCGCTCGGTCCATCGACCGTGCTCATGGAGAGCCGCGTGCTCGGCATCGTCGGCGATTCGCAAGACGTGCGCGACATCCGCGCGCTCGGACATGCGACCTGGTTCCTCAACCCGGTCGAGCTGGAAGACGCGCCGATCTTCATCGGGCAACAGCAAGGCGTCGCTGCCAAGGGCGTGCGTTACAGCGTGATCGCACGCGGCGCCGACGCGACGACCGGAACGCGCGGCGACGACAACCGCTTACGCCAATGGTGGACGGCCTGGCGGGCGGCAATGGGCGTGGAGATCAACTCGCTCGCGATCGAGCTTGACTGATACCGCGCTGCTGCGCGCCGAGTTGATCGGCGGTCAGCAGTTCACGCGTCCCGAACGCACGCCGCATTTGCGCGCGCTCGTCGATCGCGCGCAAGCGGCGCTCGAATCGGGCATGCGGCTCGTCGCGCGCGAGGGCTGCGTGCTGCGCGATGCCGACGTGCTGCTCACCGTGCAAGCCGTTGCGATTCCCGACCTCGCGCTCTACCGCGGACCGACGTGCGATGTTCCCGACCTGATCGTGGAATATCGCGCCGAATCGACCGATCGTCTGTTCTTCGGTCCGAAGCGCCTCGCATACGCCCGGGCGCGCGTTCCGGAGTTGTGGTTCGTCGATGCATCGAAGTTGCTGGTAACGGTCTTACGCCTGGGCGCGGGCCTCGACTATCCGTGGCCGTCCGAGACGCTCGGTATAACCGGCCTGCTCCACTCATCCGCAATCCGCGGACTTGCCGTTCCGGCGGAGATGTTGCTCCGCGCGAACTAGAGGCCGCGTTCGTCGAGCCAGTTCAAGAAGATGTCGGCGATGACGTCGTGACCGTGCTCGATCATCATCATGTGTCCGTGACCGCGCAGGCCGCGATCGGCGAGCCAGATGAAGTCGGCGCCGAAGTAGTCCGCGATCGTTTCATCGGCAACGCGCGGATGACGCGGGTCCTGATCGCCGGTGATAAGGAGGATCGGAATGCCGGCCAGCGCGTCGGGCCCGGCGATGCGCAGTCCGCTGCCGTTGAAGTTACTGCGTTCGTTCATCGCGCGCGGGCTTTCGGGCACGAGCCCGCCGAGATACGCCTCCACCGCGTCGTGCGGAAAACGGTCGCTGTTCGCCCACATCGCCAGCGCCGTCTCGCGCACGACCGGCGCCGGTTGCCCTTCCGGCATTGCCGCCGGTCGCCCGAGCGCCGCCCAGCGCTCCGGCTCCTCAGCGCGAATCCGCGCGATCTCCGCGCCGTCGAGCGCGGGCTGCAGATTTGCCGGCGGTCCCGGCGCGATCGCCACGATGGCCGCGACGTTCTTGGGGTTCATCTCGGCCGCGCGCCAGCCGATGACGCCGCCCATGCTGTGCGTGACCAGCACCGCCGGTCCGATCTGGGTGAGCGTCGCGGCGACCGCATCCGCGACAGTCTGCATCGACAGCGCCGCAAACGGCTCCGCCACCGGGGACGCGCCGCGGCCGGGCCAATCCACGACGTACGCATCACGCCCGTGTGCGGCGGCGTACGGTGCCCAGCCGCTCCGCCCGTCGGGTGTCTCGACATAGCAGGCGCCCGTATGGGAGCCGCCGTGGACGAATAGCAGCGGTGTTTTGCGCGCGGCACTCGGCGCCGCCATCAGCGTTGACCTTAGCACCGTGTTCCTCTTGAAAGTGACCTGGGGGTTTGTCCTGCAGCGCGGCGGTTACACACCCGCTTGCGGCGGGTACACACTTGTTACGCAAGACGAAACACCAACGGGAGACGATCATGGCGAACGACAGCGCAGAACAGCTCAACACGCTCAAACACGACACCAAAGACACGATCGACGAGGCGAAAAACCGCGCGCAGGCGGGGGGCGAGAAGCTCAAGCGCGGCGTTGAGGGCGATTCGATGCCGATGGGCGACCGCATCGTCTCAAACGTTAAAGAAACGCTGCACAACACTGCCGCCGACATCGACGCCGCCAAGCGCGACGTGCGCCACGGCGCCGGCAAAGCGGACGACAAGGTCTAGCCGACGCACGCGCGGTAGCGCGAGCGCATATGGCGCGAAAAGCAAAAGCGCCGGAACCGCTGGCGGAGTACGTGCGCAAGCGCGACTTCGCGGCGACGCCGGAACCGAAGGGTAAGAAGCGCAGCGCCTCCACGGCGTTGCGTTTCGTCATCCAGAAACACGCCGCAACGCGGCTGCACTACGATTTCCGGCTCGAGGCCGGCGGCGTGCTCGCATCGTGGGCGGTGCCGAAGGGTCCGTCGCTCGACACGCACGAGCGCCGCCTGGCCATGCATGTCGAAGATCATCCCTACGACTACCGGACGTTTGAGGGGATCATTCCGAGCGGCAATTACGGCGCCGGTGAAGTGATCGTATGGGACGAGGGAACCTACACGCTTGCCGAGGGTACCGATCCGGTTGCCGAAATTGCCAAGGGCAAAATCAAGTTCATCATGCGCGGCAAGAAGATGCACGGCATGTTCTCGCTCGTGAAGATCAAGGGCAAAGGCGGCGAGAGCGGCGACCCGTGGCTCTTGATCAAGGATCACGACGAGTTCGTCGATCCCAGCTACGACGTGAACGATCATCCGGAGAGCGCGAAGAGCGGTAAGACGCTCGACGATATTGCAGGCAGCAAAACCGCAAAGCAATGGAAGAGCGATCGTCCGGCCGAGCCCGCGAAGAAACGCGCATCCGTGAAGCGCGCCAGAGCGGATCCGATTCCGCGCAGCATCTCGCCGATGCTCGCGACGCTTGCGGATGCGCCGTTCGATGATCCGGCTTGGCTGTTTGAAGTGAAGTGGGACGGCTTTCGCGCGATCGCCTCGATCGATGCCGAAGGCAACGTAACGCTGACGTCGCGCAACGGACTCGATTTGCTCAAACGCTTCAAGGAACTCGAGTCGATCGGTGCGGCATTCCGTTCGCTGCCGGTGGTGGTCGACGGCGAGATCTGCGCGCTCGACGAACAAGGCCGATCGTCGTTTCAGGCGCTGCAACAAGTCGACATGAACGTGCGCGGGAAGGGCCGGCCGCCGCTGACGTTCGTTGCGTTCGACGTGCTCTATGCCGATGGGCGCGATCTGCGCGCACTTCCGCTCGAAGAGCGCAAGACGAAACTCGAAAAACTGATCGTGCCCGATCGCGGCGTGCTGTACTCCAAACACATCATCGGCCGGGGCAAAGACTTCTTCGCGCTCGCGCAACGCGAAGGGCTTGAGGGCATCATCGCCAAGCGGCGCGATTCGCCGTACCGCATGTCGCGTTCGCGCGATTGGTTCAAGTTCAAAGCGAAACACGAAGAAGAGTTCGTCATCGGCGGCTGGACGGAGCCGAAAGGCAGCCGTAAGGAATTCGGCGCGCTGCTGCTCGGCTATTACGAAGGCGATGCACTCGTCTTTGCCGGTCAAGCGGGAACCGGCTTCAATCAGAAACTGTTGCGCGAGATCGGCGCGGAGCTGCGCAAGCGCGAACGCAAAACCTCACCGTTCGCCGAACTGCCGAAAATGAAACCCGCGCCGCACTTCGTGAAGCCGGAACTCGTCGCGCAAATTGCGTTCGCTGAGTGGACCCACGACGGTCTCTTGCGTCAACCCGTGTTCCTCGGCTTGCGGACCGACAAGTCCGCAAGGGACGTGCGGCGCGAACGCGCGCAGCCGACTCTGCGTCCGGCATGACGGCAACGAAGCCGGGCAAAGCGGCCAAGACGCCGCTTACGATCGGCAAGCGCGCGCTCCAAGTCACCAACCTCGATAAAGTGCTGTGGCCGCGCGACGGCTACACCAAGGGCGATTTGATCGCGTACTATCGCGCGGTTGCGAGGTGGCTCTTGCCGCACGTGCAAGGCCGGCCGCTCACGCTCGAACGCTATCCGAACGGCATCGATGAGGCGGGGTGGTGGGAAAAGCACATCCCGCGCGGTTTGCCCGACTGGATTCCCACCGTGAAGACCGCGGCGAGCACGCGCCACGAACAGATCGAGTTCATGCTGTGCGAAGACGAAGCGACGCTGGCGTACGTGGCCAACCTCGCGGCGGTGGTGCTGCACGTGTGGTACTCGCGCGAGCCCACCCTCGACGTGCCCGACTTCATCCTCATCGACCTCGACCCGCACGAAGGCTGCACGCTCGCGACGCTCGCGCGGGTAGCGCTGGCCGCGCGCGACGAGCTGGCCACGGTCGGCATCACGCCGCTGGTGAAGACCACGGGCGGGTCGGGCCTCCACGTCGTCGTGCCGCTCGAGCCGCGTTACGACTGGGATCAGGCCAAGGGCTTCGCGGAGCTGATCGCGCGCCGCATCCACGACGTGGCGCCCGAGCATACGACGCTCGACCGCACGATCGCGCGGAGGCCCAAGGGCACGGTGTACCTGGATTACGTGCAGGTCGGCAAGGGCAAAACCTACGTTGCGCCGTTCAGCGTGCGGCCGCGGGACGGGGCGCCCATCTCGATGCCGATCCCCTGGAGCGAGGTTGAGGCGATGCGCCGTAAGCGCACCAAGACGACGGCCCCGGAGATGACGCGCTGGAACATCCGCAACGTCCCGAAGCTCCTGGCCCAAGACGGTGACTGCTGGTCCGAGGGCTGGACGCCCTATCGCCTCGAACCAGTGATAGCCGCCGCCCGCTCGCTCTGGAGTTAGGCGGACCGGCGCTTCGGGGGAAAGACGGAGATATGGCACACGCGATTTGGTCGGGGGCAATCAACTTCGGACTCGTGACGATTCCGGTGAAGCTGTTCACCGCCGTGCGCACGAACGATTTGCGTTTCAACTTTCTGCACAAGAAGGACGATGGCCGCATCTTCAACGAGCGCCACTGCACGGTGTGCGGTGAAAAGGTCGAGTACGCCGACCTCGTGCGCGGCTACGAATTTGAAAAGGGCCAGTACGTGACCCTCGGCGACGACGATTTCAAGTCGGTGCTGCCCGAAGCGACGCAGTCGGTCGAGATCGTCGAGTTCGTCGATCTCGACCAGATCAACCCGATGTACTTCGATACGCCCTACTATCTCGAACCGGAGAAGAAGGGCCGCCACGCCTACGCGCTCTTACGCGAATCGTTGCGTGAAGCGAACAAAGTCGGCATCGCCAAAGTGGTGATCCGTTCGCGCGAGCATCTAGCCGCGCTCAAACCCAACGGCGAAGCGTTGGTGCTCGAATTGATGCACTTCGCCGACGAACTGGTCGCGCAGAGCGACTTCGACTTTCCCGAACTCAAAGAAAAAGTGGCGCCGGCCGAACTCAAGGTCGCAAAGCTCCTGATCGATACGATGAGCGTCGAGGAATTCGAGCCCGAGAAATTCCACGACGATTACAAAGAAGCGGTCATGTCGATGATCGACGCGCGCGTCGCCGGCGAACAAGTTGCCGCGCCGGAAACGAAGCGTCCGGCCGCGACCAACGTCGTCAACCTGATGGACGTGCTGCAACGCAGCCTCGAGCAATCCAAACGCGGCGGCGTTCCGTCGCGTCCGAAGGCGGTACCGTCGGCAAAACCCGCCGCGAAGAAATCCGCCTCGGCGGCCAAACCGAAACGGAAGAAGAGCGCGGCCTGAGAAGCGCTACTCGATAAGGGTTTCGACCGGCGCGCCGCTGACGGAGGTCTTGTGCAACAAGAACACCGACGGCACCGAAATGATGAAGATGATCGCGCATAACCGGAAGACGTCGTTGTAGGCCACGGTTTCGGCGTTGAGCATCACCATGCTGAAGACGTTGTTGAGCGAGGCGGCTTGGTTGGCGGCCCCGTGCAGCATGTTGGCCACATTTTGATTCGCCATAGTAATGCCCGAGGCGAGCTGGGCGTACGCCGAATCCTGACGGCGCGTTTCGTAGAGCTGTAGGATCGCGATGCCGAGGCTTCCGCCCAGTTGCCGTACGAGCGTGTACACGCCGGTGGCACCGCTCATCTTCGCGCGTGAGATGTCCCCAAGCGTGGCGGTCGTGAGCGGCACGAACATGAAACCGAGCGCGAACCCTTGGATGGCGCGCGGCCACAACGTGTCTTCGAATGCTGAAAACTGATTGAGTCCGCCGACCATCCAGCACCCGATGGCAAAGACGATCAAACCGAACGCAATACTGGCGCGCGCGTCAACCCATTTGACGAGACGCCCGGCAATGGGCATGCTGATGGCGGTTGCGATCGCGCCGGGTAAGAGCGCGAGCCCCGTACCCATGGCGCTGAACCCCATGACGTTTTGAAAATAGAGCGGCATCATGAGCGAGGAGCCGAACAAACCGAATCCGGTTACGATGCCGATGATGTTGCCGGCCGTAAACGATCGGGACTTGAAGACGCTCAAGTCGACGAGCGGCTGCGGATCGCGGACCTCGCGAATGATGAACGCGGCAATCGAACACACCGAGACGATCGTCAGGATGAAGATCGTCTGCGAGCTGAACCAGTCCTCGGTCTGGCCGCGCTCGAGTACGTATTGCAGCGATGCGATGCCCGCGGTGAGCAAGCCGAGGCCAAGCCAGTCGACCGGATTCGTGCTGCGCTTCACGTACGACTGATCTTTGATGAACGCGAGCGTCATGAAGAACGCCGCAATGCCGATGGGCAGATTGATGTAGAAGATCAGCGGCCACGAGTAGTTGTCGACGATGTAGCCGCCGAGTGTCGGACCGATCGCCGGACCGACCATCGCGCCGAGCCCGAAGATCGCCATTGCCCCGCTGCGTTTCTCGGGCGGATACGACTCGAACAAAATCGCTTGCGCGGTGGGCTGCAGTGCGCCGCCGCCGATGCCTTGCAGCACGCGGTACGCGACAAGCTGCCACACCGACGTCGCCGTTCCGCACAAGAACGACGAGACCGTGAAAATTACGATGCATGCGGCGTAGAAGTTGCGGCGGCCAAAACGCGCGGTGAGCCAGCCGTTGAGCGGCATGACGATCACGCTGGCGAGAATATAGCCGGTGGCGACCCAGCCGATCTCGTCGATCGAAGCACCGAGGGTGCCTGCCATGTTGGTGAGCGCGACGTTGACGATCGAGGTGTCGACGATCGCCATGATCAGCCCGAGCATGGTGGTGAGGGTGATCAGGATGACCGGAACGCCGCCGGTGTCCGGGGCGGCCGCCGCGCGTTGTCCGGCTACCAGGGACGCGATGACGTGCCTCCGGCCGAACGTTCGCTTGTAGGTAATTCTCGCATGACGTTTAAGTCATTTTACCACACATGGCATACGAGGTCACAAAACTCGTCAACGGTCGTCCCTACCGCTATCGCGTCCGCTCGGAGCGCGACCCGGCCACCGGCAAGACGCGCAACCGCTGGACCTATCTCGGCCGCGGCGACGCCGGCCGGCCCCCGGCAGCGGCCAAGCCGCGCGCCAACGCCCGCGAGGCGCTGCTCGACGCGCTCGAGCGGCTGCTCGACCAGGCCGACCCGGGCGACGTGACAGCCGCCGCTGTGAGTATCGAAGCGGGCCTTGCGCATGGCACCTTCTACCGCTATTTTCGCAATCGCGTCGATGCGATCCGTGCCCTCGGCGACCGCCTGCGCAGCGCTCGCGCCGCCGAACTCGGCTTGATCGACGAACATCCCACCGACGCCCGTGCAGCCCGCGCGGCGCTACGCGCCTGGACGGGCGTCTTGCTGCGCGCGCGAACCGAGCATCCCGGACTCGTGCGGGCGCTCTATGCACTCGCCGCACGCGATCCCGAGATCCGCGCGGCAATCGTCGAGCGCCGCGACGGTTATGCGCGCCGGCTCGCCGCCTGGCTGCGCGAACTCGCCGAGCGCGGCATCATCGCGCTGCCTGCATCTGAGGCAGCGAGCGCCGTTTTATTCGCCATGCTCGACGGCATCGGCCGCGAAGCCGTCACCGCCGGCGAACCGCTCGACGAAGCGCACGTCATCGCGGCAATCGATTTGGTCGAGCGCGCCGTCTTCGGTGTCGTCCCCTGAGGAGCACTCAGTGATAGCGCCCGTGGAGCTGAAGATCCTCGGAATCGCATTCGCGGTTGGTCTTGACGTGCTCGCGCTCTCGATCGCGGTCGGCATCATGCGACTGCCATGGGGTTCTCGAATACGCTTGGGAGTCGCGTTTTCGGCCGCCGAGGTCGTAATGCAGATTGCCGGCTACGCGATCGGTACGGGCGCCGGACAACTTGTTGGAACAATCGCGGACTATATCGGCTTCGCCGTACTCGCGGGTGTCGGCGTCTTTGTCGTACGGGAGAGTTACAGCGCCGAAGACTCACCGCTGAAGATCGATTCGGGCTGGGGTCTCGTTGCCGCGTGCGCGTCAATTAGTCTCGACTCGCTGGGCATCGGCGTCTCACTTCCCGGCGTACCGCTGCCGCTGCTTCCGCTTTTGGCGACCGTTGCGGTAAGCACCATCATCTTTACCACCATCGGCCTCGCGTTCGGAGCCCAACTCGGAACGCGCTATAAGCAGTTGGCGGAACGGCTCGCCGGCATCGTCCTCATCGTGCTGGCGGTACTCTTTACCGCGCAGCATATTTTCGGCTGGGTGTCGTGAACGCCCGAGCCGGCGCTAATTTTCGCGGTCGCCGACTGCCGCAACGGGCGCGTGGCGCATCGCCGCGAGTCCCATGATCAGGGCTGCCGTCGTCAATCCAAACGTGATTGCGACCGTCGGCGCGACGCCGGAGACTTGCAACACGTAGGTCGTGAGGACCGGCATAAACACGCCGCTCACACTCTCGAGCGACGATGCTGCGCCGAGTATCGTGCCGCGCATGTTGTCGGGTGCGTTTGCGGAGAGCAGCGCCGGGATCGTTGCGTTGACGAGCGAGAGCCCGAGCGAGAAGAACGCGACCATCACGACCGCGAGCGGAAGCGTGTGCGCGAACGGCACGATCGCAAACCCGATCAGCAACACGACGAAACCGATGTTGGACGAGACGCGGTCGCCGAGCGCATCGGTCATCCGTCCGACGACGCCTACTTGGAAGACCACGCTCGTCAAGCCGAACACGCAGAAGAAATAGCTCGCGTTTACGGCATCGAAGCCGAACTGCGCCTGCAAGACTAGCGTGAAGACGGAAAACCAGCCGTAGAGGCCGAGCGAGAAGACGAGCTTCTGCCACATGATCGGCGCGACGCGTGGATCGAACAGCGAGAGTTTGATATCGCCGAGTGTCGCCGGCTTCTCATCCGCTTTTGCTTCACGCGATTCCGGCAGTACGAAGATCGTTACGATCAGCGTCACGACTTGCAGTCCCGCTGCGAGCAGAAACGGCATAGAGAAACCGTACTTCGCGACGAGATACCCGCCGGCCAGTGGACCGAAGATGAGCCCGGAACTGAAGGCCGCCCCGATGTACGCGAACGCGCGTCCGCGCTTCTCCGGTTCGACCAGATCCGACACGTACGCTTGCGTGACGCTGATATTTCCGCCCGAGAAACCTTCGATGATGCGCGCGACGAATACAATGCCGATGTTCGGTGCAAATGCGAGCATCGTCCAGCCGATCGTCGCGCCGATCTGCGAGACGATCAGCACGGCTTTGCGGCCGATCCGGTCGCTCACGTTTCCCCAGAAGGGGCCGCCGACGAACTGGCAGAGCGCGAACACGGCAAAGAGTGCGCCGACCACGATATCGGGCGCGCCGAAGTGCTTCACGAAATACGGCATCAGCGGGATCAGGATGCTGAAACCGAGGATGTCGATAAACGTGATACCCAGGATAGGTAGCAGTTTTACGAACACATAGGCCTTCAACATGACCAACATCGCGGCGGTTTCCCCGAAACACCCGATTGCGTTGATCACCGGCGCGTCGGCCGGCATCGGTCTGGAATTCGCCAAGCGCCTAGCGGAGCGCCACTACGATCTCATCCTCACCGCCCGGCGCCGCGACCGGCTCGACGAGCTGGCCACGCGGTTGCGGGCCGAGCACGGCGGCATACGCGTGGAGGTCATCGTGGCCGACCTCGCCGACCCCGCCGCGCCTGAGGCGATTGCTGCGGAAGTCAGGCGGTTGGAGATCGACGTCGACCTGCTCGTGAACAACGCCGGCTTCGGCACGCACGGGCGGTTCGAGACGCTGCCGCCCGAACGCGAGCGCGGTGAGATCGCGGTCAATGTTGCGGCGCTCGTCGCGCTCACGCACGCGTTTCTGCCCGGCATGCTGGAACGCGGTCACGGCGGCGTGATCAACGTCGCATCGACCGCAGCGTTTCAGCCCGTTCCCTACATGGCGGTCTACGCGGCGACGAAGGCCTTCGTGCGCTCGTTCTCCGAAGCGCTGCACGAAGAAGTATCTGTGCGCGGCGTGCGCGTGCTCGCGCTGTGTCCCGGTCCAACGGCGACGGAATTCTTCGACACCAACGTTGCTGCGCCACGCGGCCCGATCCGTACGGTACGCGACGTAGTGACGAGCGGGTTACGCGCCTACGATGCCGGTGCGCCCGTAGTGATCGACGGCCTCAGCAACCAAGTGCTCATTGCATTCGCGAACCTGATTCCGCGCCGCTGGGCAACGCGGATCGCCGGGAAGATCATGCACCCGGGGAAGGCCACCGACGCTGGGGAACCATTGCAGCGATAAGCGGGGGAAGAACGAGATAGCTACCTACGACTCCGCCCGCGCCGCGGGTGTCGACCGGACGCGCGAGAGCTTGGAGCTGCTCGTGCGTGCGGGTGAGATGTTTCACCAATCGCTCGAGTTGGAAAACACGCTCTACAACGTCGCGCGTGTTGCTGTCGAATCGTTCGCCGATCTCTGTCTCTTTGACTTGATCGATGAGAAATCCGATCGCCTCTATGTCACGGCCGGCGCGCATCGCGACGTGAGTCTCGAACCGATGCTAAAGAACGCCGGTTCGTCGATTCTCTATAGCGATGAGTTTCGCGTCCATCCCGCGGTGCAAGTAGCACAAACGGGCGTGCCGTTTTTCGAACCGGTGATCGGTCCCAAAGAGATCGCGGCGCACGCGGCCTCCTCAGCGCACGCCGACTTTATGCGGCGGATGGGATATCGTTCGAAGATCATCGTTCCGGTCGCGTTGCAAACGAATATTTACGGCACGCTCACGTTCGTGCGCACGCTCGATGCCGAACCGTTCCAGCGGCGTGACGTGCAATTTGCCGAGGAACTCGGACGGCGCGCCGGTCTCGCGGTAGCAAACGCAAAGCAGTACCATCGGGAGCAGCACGCCGCGACGACGCTGCAAGATGCGTTTCTGGCGCAGACATTTCCCGATCGGCCGGGCGTCGCATTCAATGCGCTCTACCGTCCAAGCGGCGACGTCGCAAAGCTCGGCGGCGATTGGTACGATGCGTTTGAAACGAGCGATGGGTCGATCGTCGTTACGATCGGCGACGTCAGCGGCAAAGGCATCGATGCCGCCCGGCTGATGGTGCAGTTGCGCCAGTCGGTTCGCGTTGCTGCAACGATCAGCTGCGATCCGGCGGAGATCATGCGCATCGTCAACGATGCGATGTTGCTCGACCGTTCGGAGTCGCTGGCTACGGCGTTCATCGGCGTCCTCAACGCGAGTGCGACGGACGTCCGCTACGCGACCGCCGGTCATCCGCCGGCGTTCCTGCGTCGCAGGGACCGCACGATCGAACATCTCACGTCGGGCTCGCCGCCGCTTGGCGTCTGGCGCGAAGCCGTCTTCACGTCGCGCGTGACTCCGATCGATCAGGAAGCCTTGTTGATCATGTATACGGACGGGCTGAGCGAGATCACGCGCGACGCCGTCGAGGGCGAAGCGATGATCTTGGAGTTGCTCGCCTCCGATGCCGCGATGCATGCGGGGAATCCGGCCCGTTTCATGGAGCGCATGCTCGTCTCGCACGTGCAGCAGGACGACATTGCGATCATGAGCGTGCGCTTCGGGCGGCCGGATAATCGACGCTGGCGATTCGACGTCGGCGACCCGGCCGTGGCGTATGCGATCCAGCGCGAACTCATCGCGCTCGCGACCGCGGTCGGAGCGCCGGATGAAGCGGAGATCAACGCCTGCGAATTGATTTTGAGCGAACTCATCGGCAATGCCGTTCGTCACGCGCCGGGCGCGCTGAGCATTTCCGTTTCGATCGATGACGACGGCGTCTGGCTGCACCTCATCGACGATGGCCCGGGATTCGCATTCCGCTCGGCGCTGCCCGACGATCTCTGGGCCGAATCAGGCCGAGGCCTGTTCCTCATTGCCGCACTCGCGCGCTCGGTTGAGGCGACGCCGCTCCGGGGGTGCGGCAGTTATATCCGCGTCTGTTTGCCGGTACTTGCAACGTCACCGGACGATATGCCGAACCAGGAAACGATGTTACGTACGTAGCGTTTGGTCTCGTCGATCAGATGCGGGTTCTTGGCAATCGCGTCGCTCGGAGGCTCGGAGAGAAACGACGGACACCCGGCGGCGATATCCCAGTTGTAGTCGACGAAGTGATGGAACGTTGATTCCGCCCAGCCTTTGCCGCTGCCGTCGCGACCTTCGAATGCGACGGCGATGTTGAAGGTGCGGCCCGTCTGTTTGCTCTTGCTGCGGGCGACAACGCGCGCATCGGGTTGCGAGCGGGGCGCACCGACGGCACCTTCGTGCGGATGCGACGGCAGCGTGTGCACACCGTCGAACACCGGGTGTGCGGGCTCGACGACGTCGATCGTCTGCACGTCACCGTTGGGCCCGCTGTAGTAATTCGGCCATTGGATCGAGGCCGTGACGCGATCGTCGTTGGCGCGGTTCTCGGGGTTGGGGTCGAGGTTTTTTGAGTGAAAATAGTGCGCGTCGCCGATGCCGCCGAGATTGCACACCGACACGCCGAGATCCATGTGATCGCGCGTGACGAAGACGTGGCCGCCGTTCTCGCGGAATTGCGTGATCGCCGCGCACTCCGGCTGGGTGATACCGTTACCCGCGTCGACCGCAATGAGCCAGATCTGATCGAAGTCGCTCTCGGCCATGCCGGCGAGGATAGGGTCGTTGCCATCGGGGCCATTTTCGCGATCGCGTGCGACGACGTCCGCGACCTTCGCGATCTCATCGCGCAGTAACGAAAACCGCCCGACGTGCCAATCGTCCTCGGTATACGGGATCGTCGTTTGCAGCAGCACGCGCGGACGCGCGGCACCGGCGCTCATCGCGCGCTCGCAACGGCTTGTGATTCGATCGGCGTGATCGTCACTCGCATAAACGCATTTCTCCGTAGCAGCGTGGCCGTCGTCGTGCCGATGGGGCCGTCGGTCATAACGCGATGCAGTGCATCCATCCCGTCGACCGGCGATTCCCCGAGCGCAACGATAACGTCGCCCTCTTCAATACCCGCAAGTGCCGCCGGACTCTTTTCCTCGACGCCGTGCACGAGGATACCGTGCGTTTGGATCAATCCGAGCAGACGCTGCACGTATCGTGGGATCGTTACGTCGGCGCCCGCGACGCCGAGATACCCGCGGCTGATGCGTCCGTCGCGAATGAGCAGTGCCGCCACGCGTTGCGCGGTCGTCGCCGAAATCGCAAAGCCGAGTCCGCCGCCGCCGCCCGCAACGATCGCCGTGTTGACGCCGATCACCGCGCCGCGCGCATCGACGAGCGGGCCGCCGCTATTGCCGGGATTCAGCGCCGCGTCGGTCTGGATGATGTCGTCCATCAGGCGTCCCGAACGCGAACGCAGCGAACGTCCGAGCGCCGAAACGACGCCGGCCGTTACGGTACATTCGAGGCCGAAGGGGTTGCCGAGGGCGATCGCCAGTTGGCCCGGCTTGATCGCGCGCGCGTCGCCGAACACCGCCGGGATGAGGTCGCTGCCCGCAATGCGCAGCACGGCGAGGTCGGTGTCCGGGTCGTCGCCGGCCACGACACCGCGAAAGCGGCGCCCGTCGAGGAGCGCAACGTCGATTTCATCGGCGCCGTGCACCACGTGCGAATTGGTGAACACGAAGCCGTCGGGGGTGGCGATGAAGCCCGAGCCGCTGCCGGCCCGCCGGCCGCCGCGCCGGACGTCGATGCCGACCACGGCGGGGCTGGCGCGTTCGACGGCGCCCGTCACGACGCGTGAATAGGCGTCAATATCGAATTCTTCAGAGATGGGGACGACGTGGAGGGACATGTGCCAACCTCAAACATCGCAACCTAGGAGACAAGTTGCGTGGTAGCGTTGCTTTGTGGAAACCAGTGCCGGGTCGCCCCCGGGGATCACCGCAACGCGGTGGTTCAGAACCGCGGCGGCGATCTTTTTTGTGGCGCTTTGGGGCTCGGCGTTTGTGCCGAGCAAGATTGGCGTGCTCGCGTCGTCGCCGCTCTGGTTTCTGGTGGTCCGGTTTTTCGTGTCGGGCATCGTCGCGCTCGGCATCGCGCTGGCGCTCGGGGCGAAGTGGCCGCGCGGCCGGCGTGCCTGGATCCTGATCGTTGCGCTCGGCGTGCTCGCCAACGCGATGTACTTAGGCTTCACCTACGAAGCGCTGCGGCATCTTGCGGCCGGCGTTGGCTCCGTTGTGACGAGCTCGAACCCGCTGCTCTTAGCGATCGTGGCCCCGGCATTTCTGGGCGAGCGCCTGACGCCGTGGAAGCTCCTGGGCCTGCTGCTCGGCTTCGCCGGCGTCGTGGCGATCATGATCGGCCGCAGCGGAACCGGAACGGCCGAACCGCGCGACGTGCTGCTGTGTCTGATCGCCGTGATCGGTAGCGTCGCGAGCACGGTCGTCTTTAAGAAGTTCTTGGTCCAGATCGACGTGCGCATGACGACCGCGCTGCAACTTTTTGCAGCGTCGTTTGCGCTGTTGCCGTTCGCGATCATGCTCGAAGGCGCGCCGCACGCGACGTGGGGCGTTCCGATCGTTGCGGCGTTCGTGTATCTCGTCGTCGTGATGAGTGTCGGCGGTTCGCTGCTCTGGTTCTGGCTGCTCGAACAAGGCGAGGCGAGCCGCGTGACCGCGTATTACTTTCTCTCGCCGGTGTTCGGCCTCTTGATCGCGAGTTTCTTCGGCGAGGCGTTGTCGATCCACGATCTCGGCGGCCTCGTAGCAATTGCCGTCGGCATCGCGATCGTCCAGCGATCGTGACGGGCAAATATCGCGTCCTTGCGTTGATGACGGGCGCGCAAGCCGGCGCGTCGATCGTACAGCAAGCCGTCGGCGTTCTGGCGCCATTCCTCATCTTGCAGTTCGGCCTAAGTCAGGCGCAGCTCGGCGCGATGTTTACGTCGCTGTATTTGGGTTCGGCGTTGTTTACGGCATTTAGCGGCGTGCTGACGGATCGCTTCGGCGAACGCACGATGGTCGCGGTGAGCGGTAGTGTCATGGCGGTCGCGCTGGTTGCATCGGCAGCGTTACCGAACTACGCCTGGCTCGTGTTTACGATGGGCTTGTTCGGTGCGGGCTACGCCGCCTCGACGCCGGCCGGCGGTCGCGCGATTCTTTCGTGGTTCGACCGCGATCGCGGCTTCGCAATGGGTATTCGGCAAACCGGCGTTCCCGTCGGTGGTCTCGTCGGCGCATTGGTGCTGCCGTTTGCGGCGTTGCATTTCGGAGGCTATCGCGCAGCGATGCTCGTCGCAGCGGTGCTCGTCGTCGTCTCGACGGCGACCGCCGTGATCTTCTATCGCGAAGCGGCCGGCGACCGTCCGCCGCCGAGCCGCTTTGCGGAGGTGCTCGCCGGAATGCACCGCCTCGCGCGCGATCCGAAGCTGATCGCCACGACGCTCACGTGCATGGCGCTCGTCAACGGACAACTCGCGATGAACGGCTTCCTCACCGTGACCGCCGTGCAAGTCCTCGGCGTGACGCCGGCGCTAGCTGCGTCGGCATTTGCGAGCGCGTTCGTCGCCGCGATGGTGGCGCGACTCTTCTGGGGCTGGTACAGCGACCGCTTCATGCGCGAGAACCGCATCGCGCTCTTAGCCGTGCTATGCGCGCTCTCGGCTGCATCTTCGCTCTCGTTCGCGTTGCTGCGTCCGTCGCTTGCGCTGCTGCTCATTCCGGTCGCGCTGTTCATCGGGTTTTGCAGTGCGGGCTGGAACGGCGTCATGGCGGCTGCGCTCGCGGAGATCGGCGGCGCCGACCGCGCAGGCAGCGCTCTCGGACTCACGCTCACGGCGATTTTCGCGACATCGGCCGCCGGGCCGCTCCTCTTCGGGGCGCTCGCCGACCACACGTCGCTCGATACGGCGTGGACGGTGAACGCGGCCATCGGCGTGCTCGGCGTCCTGCCCATCCTGTGGCTGCGCTCGCACGAACGTCGCAACAAGGAGCAAGCAGCCTAGCTTCACGGAGGCCTCGTCTGCGCCGGTACGGAAACGTCGGCGGCTGCGCCCAGGTGGCGGAATTGGTAGACGCGCTGGTTTCAGGTACCAGTGACCGCAAGGTCGTGGGGGTTCGAGTCCCTTCTTGGGCAGTACACTTTTTGTCAGGCCGAAAAAACACTAAGGGCACATAAGTTGCCTGTTCGGGCTGCCCCGCTCTTACTTCTCGAGCGGATCGTGAACTTGCGGATAGGTCGCGATCTCGGTGTTCTGATACTTGCCGTCAACTTTTTCGACCCGCCGGATGTAGATGTTCTGCACGATGTCTCGGGTGCGCGCGTCGATTTCGATCGGGCCGCGCGGACTCTCGAACTTCAAGCCGCGAACGAGCTGCATCGTCTTATCCGGTTCGACGTTGCCCTTCTGGGCTTCGACCGTCTTATAGATGGCCTGCAGCGCATCGTAGGTCGCGACGCTGGCGAAATCCGGCGCATCGATCGAGTTATCCGCCGCGTGCATGTCGCGCGCCAGCTGGCGGTTGAGGGCCGAGTTGTGGGTAGCCGAGTAATTCATCGCCGTAATGGCGCCCAGCGCCGTGTCGGCGAGCGACGGCAGCATGGTTTCGCTCGTCAAGTCGCCGGTAGCGAGAATCTTGGCGCCGGTAGCCGGTCCGCCTGCCGCATCCCACGCCGTCAAGAACGAGTGCCCGGACACGTTAAGCGCGACGAAAACCGCCTGCGGCTTCGCGTCCTTGATCCGCTGCACGTACGGTGAATAGTCTTGCGCGCTGATCGGAACGTGCACTTCGCCGAGAATCTTGCCGCCGCCACCCGTGAACGCGCTTTGGAATCCGCTCGCCGCATCGAGGCCGGCCGAATAATCGAGGCAGATGATGTACGCCGTCTTGATGTTGTTCTTCAACGCCCATTGTGCGAGCGGCGTCGTCAGTTCTCCCAGGGTGTAGCTAAAACGCGCCATGTACGGGTTCGGCTCCAGAATCCCGTTAGCGGCGGCGTTCGTGATAAACGTGGGCTTCTTCGCTTTGGTGGAAACGTCGCCCACGGCCAGCGCATTGGTCGAATAGACGATGCCCATGAGGAAATCGACCTGTTCCGAGACGACGAGCTCCTGTGCGAGGCGCCGCGCGTTTTCCGGCGCGTTGCCGCCGTCGTCGCGCTTGATGATCACGACCTTACGGCCGGCGACGGTGTCGCCGTGTTCTTTGAAAAACGCAGCGATCGCCGCATCGGCCGCCTTGCCGGATTGCGTAAAAGCGCCCGAGAGCGTGGCGACGAAGCCGATCTTGAGCGGCGGCGCATCGGCACCCGCCGCTCTCGTCAACGCGATCGCTACGGCGCAAGCCAGCGTTGCCGATAGCAACGAGCGCTTCAGGCGCCCACACCCACCGGGGTCTTCACCACACCCGATGGGGTGCTGATCGGCGCCGACGTCTCATCGAACGAAATGTTCATTGGGTCTTGGCCGGCGGCGACTTTTTGGATCTCGCGCTTGAGCACCCTACGCTGTAATGCGATACCAAGGTCAGAACGAACGAGATGCTGCTGGGAATGCAGTTGAATTCCGCCCGGACCCTGCGTGCTCTGAGCTTCGTAGTCGTTCGGCATGTCCTGATGCTCTTCGTCGGTCATCGTGGTCCAAGGCTTTACGGACTCAAGCCCCATGCCTTGGAAAATGTCCTTGAACCCGGCGGGCGCCCGGCGAACCACAAACGCACGCGTGTGCGTGTCGTCGACCGGAACGAAAATCGACAGCGCTTTGCGGCCCTTTCCGCTTTCCGGCCCCGGGTTGACAGAAATGTTCGGCGCCACCCAGGTTAGCGTTTTCTGCAGCTCTTCGCCCGTCTCTAACTTCCGGCGCGACGTGTAAATCACGCCGACGTCGATCTCTTCCCACTCGACGGTGGGCATGATGGCCATTTCGGGCAAAAAGTGCACGTCGCTGAATGTGGAGTGAAGCACTTGCACGTGAAATGGATCGAGGCAATTCTCATTGATCGCGGTCCAATTATACGGAACGACTTCAGGACCGGCGTGGTCGGCGTGAGATTGCACACTGTTGTCGAGGACGTAGTAGAACTCGCCATCATCCAACGGTTCCATGTGCTCGAACCGCGGCAAGCTCGGCATTTTTTCCGGGGGGCCCATGTACGCCCAAACCATGCCGTAGTGATCGTGGACGGGATACCAGGGTTGACGCGCCCAGCTTCGATTCAGCCCTCCGCTCGGTTCGCACGGCTGTTCCAAGCAATGGCCTTCGACGTCGAATTTCCAGCCGTGATAGCAGCAGCGGATGCCGTCCGCCTCGACCTTGCCGTAGAAAAGCGAGGACCCGCGGTGCATGCAGTGCGGATAGAGCACGCCGGGCCGGCCATCGCCGTCCCGAAACACGATCAGGTCCTCACCCAACAAGCGAATTTTGCGCGGCCGCCCGGTCACATTTCGCGACGCCAGGACGGGATGCCAATAACGCCGGAGATATTCGCCGCACGGTGTTCCCGGACCGACTTCCGTGATCAGAGGATCGTAGGTTGGGCGCGGGCGACCATACGCCGTACCTTCTAGAATCATCGATCTCTCCTCAGCCATAGCTGCTGTCCTCGCCCGAACTTTTTCTAGGGACACCTTAGTCTAATCATTTTTCGGCCTAACAGTTCATCGTTTTCGTCCCGGTTGCGGCGCACAAAGGGATCAGCGCTTCGCACCGCCGCGGCGGCTCGCCGGAACGAACGTCTTGGTTGACGGATCCCAGCGCATGATCAGCACAGCGTTGACCCCGATACCGCGCTGAGGGAATCCGATGAAGTCGTAGACGCCGTCGAGGCCCACCCAACCGTGGAGCTTCGCAAGATAGGCCCGCGCCGCGGCCGCATCCGCATCCGCCGGAATATGGCGCATGATATCCACCGCAAGCTGCGCCGGATCCCAAACTGTCTCGTAGCCGGCCTCCGGCCGCAAGGACGCCTTCTTGAGTGTCGCAACAAAGGCGAGTTGCTTGTCGCGGACCGGCCCCGGCGCGATGTCGCCCGGTGCAAACGCCAACTGCGCGCCAAAATCGAGTTCGGACGGAATGAACTGCGCGTACTGCTGCATCTGGCCGTACGTCATGTTGCCGCCGCTCGTTGCAACGGGAACGTCAATTCCGTCATCATGCATTCCGCGCAAGACGGTGCCGAACGGTGCGCCCGTGTTGTAAGAGATCAGCGCCTGCGGATTCGTCGCCTTGATGTGCGCCAGCTGCGCGCTCACGCTGACGTCGCCGGGTGCGTAGTGTTCTTGCGCGACGAGCGTCATGTTCCGGTTTTCGGGGAGCCGGAATGCGTACGCGAACGCCAGGTCCGAGTCGCGTCCCGTTCCGTCGGTTGCGTTGAGCATCGCAATGCGCGTGATGCCGCGCTCGCGGTAATAGCGCAACGTGCCGGCCGCAACTTGATAGCTATCGGCAAACGGGGCGTACTGATAGCTGCCCGGCGCCGGATGCCCGAACGGATTCAAACACAGGCTCAGCGGTCCGGTCTTATCGATAATCGGGCCCGTCGCAAAGCACGCCGCCGGAATATTCGGCCCGAGAAAGAGCGGCACTTTCTTGGCGGCAAGATCGTTGGCGAATTGCACGTCGAGTTGCGTGTTGGTCTGATCGTCGAGGATGTTGAAGTGCAGCGGCCGTCCTTGGATCCCGCCCGAGGCGTTGACGTCCGCCTCGATGACGTGCAGCGCGTTGGCCTCGGTGCTGCCGATAAAGGCGCCGTTGCCCGTCGTTGAGAGAATCGCGTTGATCTCGATCGGTGCGCCGCTCGGCGCCCCCGGCGCTGCCGCCGCTCCCTTCGCTGCGCCAAGCGCGAGCACGCATGCAAAGACGGCGATGGAAAGGCGCTGGACGTTCATCAATCGGTACTCCTGGTGCTCGCTGACGGAGCGATGAGGGTGCGCAGGGCGCTGTGATCGAGGTCGCCGTCGCGTTCGACCAGTTCGGTGAAGCGCTGCAGCATGAGTCGGAGTGCCGGGAGTTCGACCCCGGCGTCGCTGGCCAGGGCGGTCGCGATGGCGAGATCTTTGAGATGCAGCCGCGCACGGGCACCCGGCTCATAGCGGCCCTCAATCATGCGGGGTCCATAGCGCTCGAGAACCCGGCTTGCGGCAAGCCCACCGCCGAGCGCCATCCGGACTTTGGCCGCATCCACGCCCGCAGCTTCGGCAAGGGCGAGCGCCTCGGCCGCCGCTTCGATCGTTATCGCAACGGCAATCTGATTGCACGCCTTCGCAACTTGACCGGCACCCGCTTCGCCGACGTGGACGACGAGACTGCCGAGACAACGCAAGAGCGGCTCGGCGCGCTCGAATGCCGCCGGCGTTCCGCCTGCCATGATCGAGAGCGTCGCTTCTCGGGCACCCTGTTCGCCGCCGCTCACGGGTGCATCGACCGCATCCACACCGCCGGCAGCCAGTTCACGCGCGATGCGCCGCGATGTCGCGGGCGCGATCGAGCTCATATCGACGAACAGCGTGCCGGGCCGCAATCCGGCGCGGACGCCGTAGGCTCCCAAGACGATGTGTTCGACGGTGTCCGTTTCGGGCAGCATCGTAAAGACTACATCGGCTCGTTCGGCCACAGCGCGGGCGTTCGGCGCGGTTTGCGCCCCGGATTCCACCAGCGCCGCCACGCCGGAACTCGCACGCTCGAGGAGCACGACTTGGAAACCCGCACGCAGCAGATGCTCGGCCATCGGGCGCCCCATCACGCCCGCGCCGATCCAGCCGACGGTCGCGATTGTCATGCCGGCGCAGACAGGTACGGCTTGGCCCACCCAAGGCCCGCAACGGTCGACGTGCGCGGCGCGTACTCGAGACCGATCCAGCCGGCGTAGCCGTCGGCATCGAGTCGGGCGAGGATGCGGCCGGCGTCGAGTTCGCCGCTGTCGGGCTCGTGGCGATCCGGGCAGCCGGCGAGCTGCACGTGCGCAAAGCGGCCGCGCAGCGCGTGCGCACGCGCTTCGACGTGGCCTTCCGTTATGAAGGTATGGTACAGGTCGAGCTGCAGCGCAACATTCGGTTGCGCGACCGCATCGATGACCGCGAGCGCTTGCTGCGTGGTCGTCAGGACGTAGCCCGGATTATCGCGAGTGTTGAGCGGCTCGATCAGCAACGTGACGCCCGCAGCCGCGCAGCGCACCGCCGCACTCCTCAGATTCGCGATCAAGGTCGCTTCGTGCGCAGCCGGCGCTACTCCATCGATACGCCGGCCCGACATCGCGTGCAGCCGCGTGCATCCACACGCCGCTGCATAGGCGAGGGCCTCGTCGAGCGCAGCTTCGAATCGGCGTTCATCGCCCGGGCGCGCCGCGAAGCCCCGTTCGCCGGCCGCGAGGTCGCCGGGCGGGAGATTGATCAGCGCGAGTTCCAGCCCGGACGCTGCGAGCGCCGCCGCGATATCCGACGCGGCGACCTCGTACGGATACAGGATCTCGACGGCGCGAAATCCGAGGGCCGCCGCGGCCGCAAAACGATCGAGCAGCGGCAGTTCGGCGAAGAGCCAACTGAGGTTCGCTGCGAGCTTCGCCACTAGGTGGCTGGAGACGCCGGTTTCGCTGCGTCCACAATCCGATCGAAGCGCGTCATCTTGCGTTCGGCGATCATGGCATCGGCATCGCGAAAAAATGCCTTCACGTGCGGGAGATCGCGATGCGCATCGAACGCCGCGACGTCGTCGTACACTTCGTAGAGTAGCACGCGATCTGGTTCGCCTTGAACCGCGACCACGTCGAACTGCCGGCAGCCCGGCTCAGTGGCAACGGATTCGCGCGCGTTCGCACTGATGAGCGGCATGAACCCCTCGGCCGATCCCGGATGCAGCGTGAACTCGACGATTAAAACGAAGTTTTTCATCACGCTCTTCCGGTGCCGGTACTGAGAACGAAATCCATCTCGACCGACGCGCCGCGCGTCAGCTCGGAAACGCCGACGCAGCTGCGAACCGGCAATCGCCCGCTCGAAAAATAGTCGCGATAGGCGACGTTCATGCGCTCGTACAGCCGCCCGTAATCGATCAGCGAAATGCGAACGCTCACGATCTGCTCTTTCGAGAGGCCGGCGCCGGCCAGCAGCTCTTCTAGATTTGCGAAGATCTTGGCGATCTGAGCTTCGACGTACTCAGGCAACGATACGCGGTCGTCGCGCAGGTCGATCGGTCCCAAGCCGGAGATGAAGGCCAGATTCCCCGCGATGACGACATCGCTCTGCAACGCACTCCGCTTCGAAGCTGCACTCATGCTGAAAACAGCGTCATTCATGCGTCATCTGCGCAAATGGTATTCACGTCGGGCCCCTCGACATCGCAGGAGTGGTACGACTATACTAGCGTTGATTTCATGCTTGTCAACCGAGCGTCTTGGAGGTCCGATATCGTTCATGAAACTGGCTTCGCTGCGCAATGGCCGTCGCGACGGCGAACTCGCCGTGGTTTCCCGGGATCTCACGCGCATGGCTCGCGTCCACGATCTCGTGCCCAGTTTACAGGCGGCTTTGGACGATTGGGCGATCGTTCGTCCGCAACTACAAGAGCGCTACGAACACCTCATGAGCGCCGCGGACTCCGGGGAGCCGTTCGATCCGCAGGCCGCGCTTTCGCCGTTGCCGCGCGCGTATCAATGGTGCGACGGCGGTGCATATCGTGCGCACCACGAACGGATGCGGCCGGGCGAACCGGTTCCCGCGTGGTTTGAATACGAGACGAGCATGTACCAGGGTGCGTCCGACGGATTTCTTGCGCCGACTGCCGACATCGAGCATGCCGACCTCGCGTGGGGTATCGACTATGAGGCCGAAGTTGCGGTGATCACCGACGACGTTCCCTATGGCGTCAGCGAAGCCGAAGCCGGCAAACACATCGCGCTCGTCATGCTCGTCAACGACGTCTCGCTGCGCAACATGATTCGCGGTGAACTCGCCAAGGGCTTCGGGTTCGTCCGTTCCAAGCCGGCCAGCGCTTTCTCGCCGGTGGCGGTGACGCCGGACGAGCTCGGTACGGCTTGGCATGCGAATCGACTGCACGGCCGCGTTCGTTCGTCGGTCAACGGCGCGCTGCGCGGCGATCCCGACGCCGGCGACATGTCGTTCGGTTTCGAACACCTCATCGCGTACTGCGCCAAGACGCGCTCGCTCGGCGCCGGCACGATCGTGGGCGGCGGGACGATCGCCAATGCGGACACGGCTCGCGGCACGAGCTGCATCGCGGAGATACGCTCCATCGAGACGAGCGAACACGGAACGGCCACGACACCCTATCTCGCCTTCGGCGACCGCGTTCGAATCGAAATGCTCGATGACCGTGGCGAATCGATCTTCGGCGCGATCGACCAGCGCGTCACGCCGGTGGGAGGATAACGATGACCGAGAAGAGCGCGCGCATCGCGCCGTACAGCGGCTACTACAACCGGCCGCAGACGGCCGAGACGTCACCGTTTACGGCAACCGGCCCGGAGACGCCGTGCGGTGAATACTTCCGCCGCTTCTGGCATCCGTTCTTGATGACGTCGGAACTCGGAGCCGAACCGAAGGTCGTTCGGATCCTCGGCGAGGACCTCGTGCTCTTTCGCGATCGCAGCGGACGCCTGGGACTGCTGCACAAGAATTGTATCCATCGCGGCGCGTCGCTCGAGTTCGGCGTGATTGCCGAATGCGGGATTCAGTGCTGCTATCACGGCTGGCACTTCGATATCGACGGCACCGTGCTCGCGACGCCGGCAGAGTCTCAGGACAGCAAGTTGTCTGAGACTTTCGTGCAAGGTGCCTATGCGGTACGCGAACGCGAGGGCTTAATCTTCGCCTATCTCGGGCCGCCCGAACTCGAACCGCCGTTCCCGATCTTTGACACGACCACGTTTCCAGACGAGCGCCAGATCGTTCCGTTCCGGATACAGTATCCGTGCAACTGGCTGCAAGTCGTCGAGAACGCCTGCGATCCGATTCACAACGTGTACCTGCACGCCATCAACAGCCAGCAGTTCGCCGCGGCCTTTGCCGTCAGTCCGGTACTCGATTTCATCGAGACGCCGCTCGGCTTCTTGTCGATGGCGACGCGGCGCGTGGGCAACATGGTCTACACACGGTCCTCGGATATCATCTTTCCGAACGTCGGCCAATTCATCGGCGGCCCGACCGGGCCAAATGCGGCGAAGTTCAACATCGCCGCAACGTTGACGCGCTGGGTGACGCCGATCGACGACGGCCAGTGCCACTACATGGGCTACTTCAACCTCAATCGCGTAACGAATCCGACCGGTGCCATCGATCCGAAGACGCTCGGTGTCGGGAAGCTGGGATTGATCGGCCAAACCGCGGATCGTCCGTACGTGGAACGACAGCGCGAACCCGGTGATTACGACGCGCTCGTCAGCCAAGGCGTCATCGCCGACCGCAGCAACGAGCATCTCGGCAGAACGGATCGCGGCATCGTCATGTTCCGGCGCTTGCTGGCCCGCGCGCTACGGGAACAGCAGGCCGGCGGAACACCGGCATTGCCGCGCGTGTACCCGCATGGGAACGTGCCGACCTATACGCACGAGATCAGCGTCACGGTCGATCAAGATGCGGCGATCGGCGATGATGCCTCGCTGCTCGCGTTCGGCCGGGAAGCCGCGCGCGTCGTCATCGAAACCGACGGGCTGCCGCACGCCGAACGGGAGGCGGAAGCCGCGCGCCGGTTCCAAATGCCGGCCCCCGAGTTCGTGAGCTGAACCCAAGCACGACCGCGGCTTTGCGGAGCCGGCTCGCCGGGGTTACCACGAGCGCGGCAGCCGACGCGTTGCGAGCGCACGATCCGACGCGGCTGACGATGCGGGGCGTCTCGCTCCGCAGCGGCGACGGCAGCCCCGTGGTTGGGCCGGCGCGAACACTGCAGTTTCTGCCCTCACGCAGCGACGTTGCCGCGGGACCGAACGGCAATGCTCGCATGACGCTCATCGATGAGGCACGAGCCGGCGACATCCTGGTGTTCGACGCGATGGCCTACGGAGGCCCGGTGTTCGGCGACATGGTCGGGCTGCGCGCGCTGCAGACCGGCGCCGCGGCGCTCGTCACCGACGGCATGGTGCGCGATACCGCAGCGCTCACTGCGATGGGGTTCACGGTCTACGCGGGCGGCACATCGCCGGCACTGATTGCGCCTACGATGGTGCCGTGGGCAGCGGACATCGCCATCGCATGCGGCGGCGTGCTCGTGGTGCCCGGCGACTGGATCCTCGCCGATGCCGACGGTGTCATGGTGCTGCCCGCAGCATTATTGGACGAACTCGTGACACGCGCGCAGGAACTCGAGTCGGAGGAAGCGTTTTGCGCCGCGCTGCTGCGGTCGGGCCAACCGCTTCGTGTCGCCTATCCGTTGCCGGCGCCACTTCGTCCGTTCCTCACGCGCTACCGCGCTGACGGCCACTTGCCGTCGGCCGAGGAGATACGCGCGGCGCTGCTTTAACCGCATGCACGCGCTACCCGGTCCATATCTGATCCAAGGCGCAAGGCGTAAACTGGGGTGCATGGCTTTTAAGGAAACGTCGACGTTCGCCGAGCTGGTTGCTACGGCACAGACGTTGCAAGAATCCGGGCGGCACCGTGAAGCCATCGATTGGTTCGAGCGCGCTATCGTTCTGAATGGCGACGTCCCAGAAGTGTACAGCGCACTAGCGTGTGCCTACCGCTCGCTGGAACACTTCACGAAGGCGGAATGGGCGCTGCAAGAAGCCCTGAAGCTGCGGCCCGACTTTGTAGCGGCCATCGATAATCTCGGTATCGTCCATGCCCTTTCCGGACGATATGAGGCGGCGCTAGAGCTTTACGACCGGGCAATTCTCCATGATCCGGCGGTGGCCGTCATCCACATACATCGCGGCGAAGCGTTAATGGCGCTCGAGCGCTACTCAGAGGCGTGGGCGACCTGTGACCGGGCAATTCGATTGGCGCCTTCCGATCCGAGCGGGTATAACGCGCTTGGCCTCATTGCTGACTGCCTCGATCGACTCGATGCGGCTGAAGTGTGCTTTGGCGCCGCGCTCGCAGTGAAACCCGCCTACACGCCCGCTCTGTGCAATCTCGGTGACTTGCTGATTAAACGTGGCGATATCAGTGCAGCAACGTGCGTATTTGAACGTGCAGTCCAGCTCGAACCGGCGAACGGTACCTATCATCTGCGTCTCGTGAATAGCCGTCTTGGCAGCACCGATGCAGCACAGGTCGCACATATGGAACGCCTCCTTGCTGATGCCGAGTCCCTGCCGCCCACGCATCGGGCCGATCTTCATTTCGCGCTTGCGAGCGTGCGCGAACAAATGGGAGAGAATGAAACGGCGTTCCGTCATTTGCGCGAGGCGAATGACATCAAGCGCGGATTGATCGACTACGACGAATCCGCGCGCATGAAGTTTTTTGCATCCATCGAGCAAGCCTTTACCAAGCCGTTCATGAGTGCTCTTCACGGGTGCGGTAATCCATCGGAGCGCCCGATCTTCGTGTTCGGTATGCCCCGCTCGGGAACGACCTTGGTCGAACAGCTTTTGGCGGCCATTCCGCTGGTTGCCGCCGCTGGAGAAATGAATATTTTCGATCACGCGCTCAGCGAAGAACTCATGGCACCCGGGATGCGCCTTGCTGATTTGCGGGTCGGGATCACGGCGGTGGGCGACCGGTACGTCAGGTCCACGGATGAAGTTGCGTCGGGCAGCATACGCGTTACCGATAAGATGCTCCACAATTTTTGTTACGCTCCGCTGATCCATCTGGCGCTGCCGAACGCGCGAATGATACACGTTCGTCGCGATCGCATCGACACGTGCCTTTCGTGTTACGCAACAAGCTTTACCGGACGAGGTCTTTCCTATACCCACGATCTCGGCGAGCTCGGCCGTTATTACGCAGCCTACGAGCGCCTCATGGCGAACTGGCGCGCGCTCTTGCCGGCGGAATGCTTCTTCGAGGTAGACTACGAGGCGCTCGTCGCCGACTTCGAGACGCAAGCGCGGCGCATTCTCGACTTTTGCGGCTTACCTTGGGACGCACGGGTGGTCGACTTTCATACCGTTCGCCGGACGGTTCGCACCGCGAGCAACGTCCAAGTACGCCGGCCACTCTACGGTAGCGCCGTCGGCCGAAGCCAACACTTTGCGGCATACCTCGGACCGTTAGTCGATGCCCTAGATGGATCGCCCAGCCGTCGCGCGCTGCATGATTAGCGTTCGTGCCGCCCCGATAACCGCGTCATGTGCCGGCCGTCGATACTCCCATTGCTCGCCGGGCATCGGCGGATAGACCGCCATCGTGGCATTCGCCTCGAAGAGCACGACGTTGCCCAACGCGTCGATGCCGAAGTCGGCCCCGCCATAGTCGAGTCCGAGAGCACGTTCGATATCCTGAAGCCGGCCGATGACTGCGGCACCGAGAGCGGCCTCCATGTCGAACAGAAAGCGTTGCTCTTCCTTACGGTGATCGGCGCCATCGGCGGTCTCCGACGAAAAGTAGTGCACCTTCCACTCTCGCGAAACCGCCAGATGCACCGGATAGAGGCGACCGTCCACAAAGAGCACTCGATACTTGCGAAAGAGGCCGTCCTTCGAACGCGTGTCCACGAACGCGATGAGGAAGAGCTCGTTTCCGCTCACGCGCGAAAGGGCATGCGGTAGGTCGGCGGGATCGTTCACTGCTTCGAACTGCTGACCGCCGTGGTACCCGGGCGCGCGAACGAGCAGCGGGAATGTCCAGCCGCGTGTGATGAGCTCATCGGCAGTGATCGAGTCGCGTCTGATACGCTCGATTCGCGGAACAACGACACCCGCGATGCCGGCGAAGCGCTCGCGCATGCCGGCGCGACCGGTCCCTCGGACGCAGTCCGGGTGATTGATCACGGGGGCGCTTGATGCATCGACGATGTCGCGCGCGCGGCCGAGGGGCGCCTCGCCGCTGTCGGGGTCGCCGATCCCGTTAAACACGACGTCGTGCGGGGCAAGCGGCATACCGTTACGGAACGCGTCAGCATAGAGCATCGTCGTTTCCATGATGCGATCGTCGAGCAGCCGATGCGTGACGACGTCGCCGCCGCGGCCTGAAATCACGACGAGAACTCGCACCGGAGTCGTCGTGCCGATGTAGGGCACACTCCACGCCGGCAGGTTGGCAAAGGCTCGTTCCCAGTGCTGGTCGGCGCGCAGCCGATCGCCCATCGATTCGTACAGCGTTGCCAAGCCGTGGTGAGCTGAGCAGAAGTCCGGCTCGCGCGAAAGTGCAGCGGCGTACTGCGCCTCGGCGCTGGCAATCTCACCTTGCTCGAACAAGGCTTGACCGAGGTTGACGTGGGTGAGCGTCGCGAGCGGATGATGCGTTAGCGCCTGCGTGAAGAAGGCACGCGCGGCCGCCGGGTCGCCGCGGTGCAAGACCATCAAGCCGAGATTGGTCAGGGTCCCGAGGTGACGCGAGTCGTGTTGTAAGACCGCCAGATAGGCCTGCACGGCGGGTTGCGTCCAGCCGAGGTCATCCAGACAGCAGGCACGTTCAAAAAGCAGCTCGGCGTTATTGGGATCGCCGCTGAGCTGCTTGTCGATATCCACGAGATGTCTCTCGTCGCTGTATCGCCGCGAGGCAACGCGCATCTAGAGCCGATCGAGCGCGTCGCGCAGGATCTGGCGAATGCGGTCGGCTTCGGCCCGGTCGATTTTCGACGGGTCGAGGTAGAGGTCGAGTCCCGGTGTGTGAACGTTGACGACGCGCACCGTGCGGCCGGAGGCATCGAGCAATCCGTCGACGACATACGGCACGACGTCGCGGTTGATGCCCTTGACGCGGATCGGCGGCTGCTCGTGCGCTGCGACGATGTCGCGCACCACGGCGTAGGTTTCGTAGCTGATGACGATGCCACCGGGTTCGGCACTCGTCTCGAGGCGGGCGGCGAGATTGGCCTCGCCGCCGATGATCGTGTAGTCCATCCGGTCGATGCTGCCGAAGTTGCCGACGTTTACGAAACCGGTGTTGATCCCCATGCGGGCCTGGAAGGGATGTTCGATCCCGTGCGAACGCCAGGTGACGTTGAGTTCGACGAGGCGTGATTGCATTTCAACGGCCATGCGCACGGCCGCCTGCGCATCTTCGGCGGTGCCCTTCGTCTCGGGATCGCCGAAGAAGACGACCATGGCATCGCCGATGAACTTGTCGATCGTACCGCCCCATTTGAGCGCGATCGCCGACATCTCGGTGAGGTACTCGTTGAGTAATCCCGCGAGTTCTTCGGGTTGGAGACGTTCGGTCGTGGCCGTAAAATCTTTGATGTCGGAGAAGAAGATCGTGAGCTTCTTACGCTCGGTTTGAATCGTCACGTCGCGCTCGCCGCTGAAGATCGAAGCGAAAATTTGGGGCGAGAGATAGCGTGCCAATTTCTTGGAGATGCCGTCGAGAAAGTCGTTGGTCTTGCCGAGACGGGCGTTGATGCCCGCGATTACGGCGGATTGGCGGCGTTCGTTCGCGACGAACGTAAAGCCGAGTACGCCGGCGAATGCAAAATACAGCAAAAGATACTTGAACGAGAAGAGGTTTGTCGCCACGGGCTGTATGATGCTGAGTTCTTGGATACCGCGCACGTCGCCGATTTTCCAATCGCGTTTTGGACTATCGGGATGCGTGTTGTGGCAGGCGACGCACGTTTGCCCCATCATGATCGGTGCGACGATCCGCACACGCGTGGTCAACCCATTCCACTCGGTCGTGTAGATCTTTTGATTCGGATCGCGCGTCACGCGCAGCGCAGCCAACGACGAACGTTCGAAATCGTCGAGCTGGTGCGGCGCACGGTGGCGGAACGGATAGTCCGAGACGAAGCGGTAGCCGATATTGTTCTGATACTGACTAACGACATTGCCGAGTTCGAGCGAGAACGTTGCCGGAATCGGGATCGCTCCGGGATGATTCTCGAAGTCGTTCGTGACGAGTGTTGTCGTGTGCCCACTCAAGACGCGGCCGACGACATCGGTACTATAGAAGTCGCGCACGCCGCCGAGCACGGCGTTAAGGTCGGTGACCTGCCGCGTGAGCGCGGCCTCCGAAACCGAACGTAGGTCGAACCAAACGGCGAGCGGCAAACCCGCCAGCAGGGCGACGACGAGGAGAACGGAGATCCAACCCCGCGAGCTTTGCGTGGTCTCCGGTTCTTCAGCGTTGGGCATACCTTGGGATTCGCCCCGTGCGGCCCCGAGCCATCGCAAACGGGGCCCCTTCGACGACCGTCAAATGCTGACCCGATGAGCGCGCCCAACATCCTCTTGATCATCACCGATCAGCATCGTGCCGATCACCTGGGGGCATACGGGAACCGTACGGTTCGCACGCCGCATATCGACCGTCTCGCAGCCCGCGGCTGGGCCGCCGATCGTTTCTACGTCTCGACGCCGATCTGCATGCCGAATCGCTCGACGCTGATGACCGGGCGCACGCCGTCGGTGCACGGCGTCCGGCACAACGGCATTCCGCTCTCGCTCGATGTGACGACGTTTCCCGAAGTTCTGCGCGCGCACGGCTATCGCACGGCGCTCCACGGCAAGTCGCACTTGCAAAACATGACCGGGATTCCGCCCACGTTCCCCGGTCCCGATGCGCAAGCGTCGCCGGCGTCGCCGCCGTTCGAATTACGCGAAGCGCGCCATCGGATCCACGACGAGGATCGGTACGAGCAAGAGAACTCGAAGCTCTGGCTCGATCCCAAGCATCACATGCAGTTGCCGTTCTATGGCTTCGAAGACGTCTCGCTGTGCACGAATCACGGCGACCAGGTAGATGCCGAATACGGGCGCTGGCTACGCGCGAATTTGCCCGATGCCGAACAACTCCGCGGTGCAAAAGGGGCGGCGCCCGCGCCGGATTTCATCGCGCCGCAAGCGTGGCGTACGCGGATCCCCGAAGAGTTCTACCCGACCACCTACGTTGCCGACCAGACCATAGGCTGGCTCGAACGACACGCCTCCGCCGCCGGAGACCGGCCGTTTTTCGTGCAGTGCTCGTTTCCCGACCCGCATCATCCGTTTACGCCGCCGGGACACTACTGGTCGATGTACGATCCGGCCGACATCGAACTCCCGCCGTCGTTTTCTTCCGATGCCCCGCCGCCGCCGCACGTCGCGTTTCTGCGCGGCGAACGCGACAACGGCACGGCCGACACCGGTACCCAAGCGGTCTACGCGGTGAACGAACGGCAGACGCGCGAGTCGACGGCGCTCACGTACGGCATGATCACGATGATCGACGATGCGATCGGCCGCGTCCTCGCCTCGCTCGACCAGCTGGGGCTGGCAGAAAACACGATCGTCATCTTCACGAGCGATCACGGCGATTTCATGGGCGATCATCAGTTGATGCTCAAGGGTGCGATCCACTATCAAGGCCTCGTACGCGTGCCGTTCATCTGGTTCGATCCGCACGATCCGGCCGGCGGCCGGCGCAGCAGCGACCTGCTCGGCACGATCGATATCGCGAGTACGGTCCTCGACCGCGCCGGCCTCGGCGGATTCAACGGCATGCAGGGCCGCTCGATGCTGCCCGCAATCGCAAATGCCGATCCGCAGCCGCGCGCGCGTTTCTTGATCGAAGAAGAGTCTTCGCGCCTGCAGATGGGGTTTGCCGAGCGTATCCGTCTGCGCACGGTGGTGACGGACCGTTATCGCCTCAGCACGTACGCCGGCGTTCCTTGGGGTGAGCTCTACGATCTGCGGGAGGATCCGGATGAAGACATAAATCGCTGGAACGATCCGGCGTACGGCGGCGTGCAAATGGAGTTGCTCTTCGACTTAGCGCAGGCCGCGCTCGACGTGTCGGAAACAAGCCCCCACCCGACCTATCGCGCTTAGCCTGGAGGAGTCGTCGCTTGCGTGTGAGCCGTGTCTGGATTGCCTTCGTTGCGATGTGGCTGGCGCTGCTGCCCGCCGGCGTGACTGCCGCCGATCCATTTGAGATCAATGCGGTTCTGCCGATGACCGGTTCGTCGGCGTTTTCCGGCAGCTCGATGTCGCGCACGCTGAGCATCATCGAGAAGCACGTCAACGCGACCGGCGGCATCGGCGGGCGTCCCGTACATTTCGTGATCTCCGACGATCAGAGTACGCCGCAGCTTTCCGTTCAGATCGTCAACGGGCTCGTCGCGAAACACGTGGCCGCGTTCGTCGGTCCGGCGATCGCATCGACGTGCCGCGCGGCGATGCCGCTGCTCGATAACGGCCCGGTGATGTACTGCCTTTCACCCGTGCTCTATCCACCGACGGGGAGCTACGGCTTCGCCGGCGGCGCGTCGTCCATCGATGAGACGGGCGTGTTGCTGAATTATCTGCATCGCACGCGCGGCTGGAAACGCGTCGCCATGATTACGCCGACCGACGCAACCGGCCAAGAGGCCGACAACGTGTTCAACCAGCTGCTCGCGCGGCCGGAGTACCGCGATCTGCAAGTCGTCGATCACGAACATTTCGGACTCACCGACATCTCCGTTGCCGCGCAAATCGCCCGCATCAAGCAATCTAACCCCGAAGCAATCATCGCGTGGGGTACCGGCGCGCCGATGGCAAACGTGTATCGCGCGTTGCAAGACGCCGGCGTCGACCTGCCGGTGTTTGGTTCGAACGGTAACCAAACCTATACCGCAATGGAGCAGTGGCGCTCGATTCTACCGCGGCAATATTACCAATATGCGTTGAAGTGGCCGGCGTATGCGCAACTTTCGAGCGGTCCGGTGAAAGATGCGTTACGCGTGATGTATACCGCGATGAACGCGGACGGCGTGCGGCCGGACGGAGCGTCGGTATCGGCTTGGGATCCGGCGATGATCTTGATCGATGCGTTCCGCAAACTCGGTACGAACGCGACCGCGAAGCAAGTGCGCGATTACATCTTGAACCTGCACGATTTTTCGGGCAGCAGCGGATACTACGATTTCCGCATCGGTAATCAGCGTGGGCTCTCGGCCAAAGATTGCATCGTTGTGCGCTGGGATGTGTCGAAGGATACGTGGGTCCCGGTTACGGGTGTCGCCGGCACCGGCAAATGATGTTACCGGGTGTCCGGGTTATCGAACTCGGAACCACGATCACCGCGCCGTTGACGGCGATGCTACTCGCGGACCTCGGCGCCGACGTGATCAAGGTGGAACGGCCGGAAGGCGACCCGTTCCGGTCGTTTCGCGGAACGCAGGCCGGTAATCCGTATTTCGAGACATTCAATCGCGGCAAGCGCAGCGTCGTGCTCGATCTCGCGCACGCCCAGGGCCAGGCGAAGATGCGCGCGTTGTTGCGCGATGCCGACGTTTTTGTCGACAACGTCCGTCCGAGCGTGTTGCCGCGCATCGGTCTCGATCCCGTAAGCTTGCAAGCCGAGAATCCGCGATTGATTCACTGCTCGATCACGGGGTTTGGGGCAAGCGGCCCCTACAGTGCGCGTCCGGCGTTCGATACCGTCGCGCAAGCGCTCTCGGGATTGGCAAGCATGACGCTCGATCCGGCCGCGCCGGTTATCACGGGTCCCACGATTTCCGATAGCGTGACCGGGATGTATGCGTGCATTGCCATTCTCGGCGCACTCACACGGCGCGCCGCTACCGGTTTGGGCGCGCGCCTGGAAGTGAACATGGTCGAAGCGACGATGGCGCTGGTCGGCGAGCACTTCACGGCGCTGCAGGCCGGTATCATCCCGAACCGCCGAACGCGCGGCGCCGGTTCGCAATCGTACGCGTTCGCCTGCGCCGACAAACGGCTGATCGCGATCCATCTCTCATCCTTGGAAAAATTTTGGACGGGAGTCATCGCCGCCATAGAGGCGCCGGAGCTGGCCGCTGACGAGCGTTTCTCAACCGGCGCCGGCCGCATCGCGAACTACGTCGAGCTGCAAACCGAACTCTCGACCCGATTTGCAGCGAAGGATCGCGCGGTCTGGATCGAGCGGCTCATTGCTGCGGACGTGCCGTTCGCGCCGGTGAACAGCTTCGAGGAGGCGCTCGAGGACGATCACGTTCGCGCGCTCGGTATCGCCGAACCGCTGGATAAGAACGGAAGCGGACGCGCGGTAATCAAGACGCCGGTGCTGTTGAACGGAGAGCGCCCAACGGCGATCCGGCCGGCGCCATTACTCGGGGAACATACCGCCGAGCTGCTCGATCAACCGGCGGCCGATCCGCGGTAATCAGCGTGCTTTGGCGTCGCTCTTCGAGGGCATGGCCGCAGCCGCCGCCGCGAGTTGCAATTCACGTTCGATTTCGCTGACGGCGAGGTCGCGCCAGTCTTCGAGTAGCGCGACATCGGATGCCGCAAACCAGCGCGGGCGCGTATCGAAGATGCAGAGCGATCCGAGGCACGTGCCGTCGTTCATGATGAGCGGAGCGCCGGCGTAGAAACGGACGCGCGGTTCATCGATGACGAGCGGATTTTCGGCGAAGCGATCGTCGACGAGCGCGTCGTTGACCACGAGCGTTTTGCGCTCGACGACCGCGTGAGCGCAAAACGACGCCTCGCGCGATGTTTCCCGAATCGGCAAGCCGACGGCCGACTTAAACCATTGGCGCTCGCGATCTACCAGCGAGATGAGCGCGATCGGAACCGCGAAGAAACGGCTCGCAAGCCGCGTGATGCGATCGAAGCGCGGGTCGGGCGGGCTATCGAGGAAGCCCGTCGCGAGCAGCGTTGCGATGCGACGCTCCTCGTCCGGCGGAAGCGCGGCTTTCTTCCAGCGACTGATGCCACGGTGCACCCACGCTTGCAGCTTCGCCTGCGCGTACGTGCTCGAGAACGGCCGCACGAGCCACTCGGCCACGCCGGTCTGCTCGCCGCCCGCGTATTCGCGATCGGCAACCACGAGAACGGGCAGCCGCCGGCGTTCGCCCGCGCGGTCGGCCGCAATCGACCGGCACGTTGCCAGCGCGTCGTGCTCGGGTCCGTGTTCCAAAATCGCGACGCACAGCCGCGCATTCTCGGTGGCCGTTCGCGCGTCGTGAACGTGCGAGACGTTCATGGCTCGGATCGTTTCATCTGCGTCGATGGCATCCGTGAACATCGTGGTGAGTTCCGGATCGTATAAACCGAGCAGAACCGTTTGTACGCTTTCCCGGTTGTCGATCGCGCGTTTCGCCGTGTCCTCGACGGGCGTCGCGGGGATCGCCGCGAGCAACGGGGCATTGACTTCGAGCGTCAGACCTTCACTCGCGGCGAACACCTGAATCGGTGAGCCGTGTTCGCGCATGGTGGCTTGCGCCGCTTCGACGAGTTCGTCGAGTTGGTCGTCGGTCCGCATCGGGTCGTGGTGAGTGAGTGCGACTTGTCCGACGCGCGCTTCGCGTGCGACGAGCATCGCATACTCGATCGTACTATGTCCCCAGTTGACCTTCGCCGGATATTCCGCGGCGGTGTACTGCGAATCGTGAATGAGCAAGTCGGCGCCGGCCGCAAATTCTGCATGCCGCAGGTCCGGTCCGTGCAGACGTCCGTTGCCGTCGGCGGCGGCGTGCGAGTACGCCTCGTGATCGCACGCGTAGACGACGCTCACACCGTCGGCTTCGAGCCGGTAAGCGAGCGTCAGTGCCGGGTGATTGAGATGGTGCGTGGAGACTTTGATGTCATCGACTTGAAAACTGCCTTGCAGCAGATCCCAATACCGGATCGTAGCGCCGAGCGATTCGAGCGCAACCGGAAAGTAGGTCGATTCCATCTGGCCCGAGAGCGTCTCACGCAGCGATCCGCTCAGGCCTTTGGGTCCGCAGATGTCCCACTCGTTCGTCGCGTCGAACAGCGGTGCGAAAAACGGCAAGCCTTGGATGTGATCCCAGTGGGTGTGGCCGATCAGCAGGCAACCACGCGTCACGCCTTCGGTAACGAGGGCTTGGCCGAGTCCATGGGAGCCCGTGCCGCAATCGATCACGATCAGCGTTCCCCGGGAAGACCGGACTTCGATGCATGACGTATTGCCGCCGTACCGTGCCGTCGTCGGGCCGGGCTTGGCAATGGAACCGCGAGTCCCCCAAAAGCGGACCTTCATATTAAATACGCTTCTCGACGCCTGCTTGCTTATTCCCGTGGAAATTCGGAGAATCGGCAGAATTTGGAAGATGGAACACTATCTGCCGCCCGCTCCAGGAGCCAATTCTGATTAGACTGCGGGCGGCTCTGTCGCTTCTCCAAGCTCTTCCTGATAGGTTGGGCGGATGATTCGGCTACAAACGCGTCTTCTCACCGCACTGCTTGTCTTGGCGATGGCCCTCGTACCGATGACGGCCTTCGCCCAGTCGGCGCCCTCCGGCATGCCCTCGTACGCGGCGCCGGTTTCCGGCGGCGGAGGCGGCAGCGACGATGAGACCATTCACGGGAGCATCTCATCGGTCGATGACGCGGATAACTTCCAAGTGAAGGACGATCGCGGCTTTATCGATAGCGTCCGCTTGCAGTCGGGCACGGTGATCCAGCCGGATGGCGCGCGGCTCGAGCCCGGCATGATCGTAACGATCGCCGGCACGAATCGCGGCTCCGTATTCGCGGCAAACCGGATCGACGTGGCCTCACCCGATGCGGCGCCGGCGCAATCGCTGCAGCCCGATCAGATGCCGCGCACGCGCCTGGCCCCGGGTACGGAGCTCATCGGGACGCTCGATACGTCGCTCGATTCCAAGAGCGCGTTCGCCGGCGAGCAAGTCATCCTCACGAACGTGTCGTCATCGTCCGGCTCGATCAACGGTGCTACGCTGATCGGCTCGGTTACCGACGTGACGCGTCCGGGACAAGGACGCACGGCGCAAGTGCTCATTCACTTCGACTCGCTACGTCTCGCGGACGGCACGATGCGGCCGATCGACGGCGTGGTGGCTTCGATGAAAGTGAAGACGAAGAGTAACGCCGCAAAAGAAGTCGGCGGCGCACTGCTGGGCATGTTGGCCGGTAACGCGATCGGCAAGACGCTCTTCGGCGTGAGCGGCGGCGGCATCGTCGGCGCGATCGGCGGCTACATGGTTGCGAGGGATAATCGTTCCGACGTGGTCATCCCGGCGAACACCGATGTCACCGTTCAGCTGCTGGATCCACGCCGCCAAGCGCAGTAGCGACCACGGCCTACCAGTGCGTGAGTGCGGTGGTGTAAAGCGAATGTAGCTGCGCTTTGGACGTTTCGCGCGGGGCGTTATTGATGAGGCCCTTTTGCACGAACGAACCCTCGACCAGCGTATCCATGTCTTGCTTGCCGTAGCCCACCGCGGCGAGGCCGTTCGGGATGCCGGTGGCTTTCATCAGCTCGGTGATGCGCGTGCTCAGCACTTCACCGGCGTCGTCAAGGGCCGCGCCGCGCACGTCGGCGCCGAGCATGCGGGCTGCATCGAGGTGCCGTTCGGGGCAGGCTTGCGCGGTGAACCGGAACACCGCCGGCGCGTTGAGGATCACCGACATGCCGTGCGGGATCATCGCTTCTTCCGGTGAGTACCCGGGTGCTTTGAAGTCTTTCACGTTGCCGGAAACGGCGTACGACATCGCGTGCGGAAGATGGCAGCCGGCATTTCCGAACGCGATGCCCGCAAGCATCGCCGCGAACATCATCCGTTCGCGCGCGACTTCGTCGTTCGGGTCGTTGACCGCGCGGGCGATGTGCTCGCCGATGATCGGCAGCGCGCCGATGCAGCCGACGTCGCTATAGGGATTGGCTCCCTGTGAGAGTGAACGCGCCACACCTTTGGGCGAACGCGCGTGCTGCGTGTAGGGCAGCGCCGTGTACGATTCGAGCGCGTGGCTGAGCACGTCGAAACCGCTGCACGCGACGACCATCGCGGGGAGCGAGCGCGTGACGTCGGGATCGATGATGCCGAGGGTGGGCCGCAGTTCGCGTGCTCGGATGCCGGTTTTGGCGTTCATCGCGACGTAGTCGAAGATCGCGATGCCCGTGCATTCGCTGCCCGTTCCACACGTGGTGGGGCATGCGATGTGCGGCTTGAGCGGACCGGGAACGGCTCGTCCCGCGCCGATCGGCGCGTTGACGTAGTCCATGAAGTCCGCCGGATACGTGGCGTACAAGTCGGCCGCCTTCGCGGTATCCATGGTCGAGCCGCCGCCGATGGACACGTAACCGTCGAACTTTCCGTCGACCGCAAACGCTGCGGCTTGCTTGAATGAAGCGTCGGTCGGTTCGACCGCGATATCCGTGTATACCACCGGATCCAGCTTCGCTTCGCGCAGCGAGTCGAGGGCGGTCTTCACAAAGTCGCGGTCGCACAAGTGCGGATCGACGAACACCGCGATGCGCTTCATGTGCAGCACTTTAGCCGCCTCACCGATTTCGGCGAGAACGCCGCGACCGTAGGTGATTCGCGCGCCATCCACTTCGTAGCCGTAATCGCCCGTCGCGGAACTCGCGTAATGCTCGTGCTGGCAGCAGTTCATGGACTCGGCCTTCCGTCGTCCGCCGGTACCATCCTCGTCCCAGGGTCCCGCTGCAGCGATGCGAAAACTGGCGCTCGTGCGCTTTGCTGTACGGATCGGCCCGCGTCCGCGGATCGGCGTTACCGCAGATCCCGGCTACGATGTCGGCGAGTACGAAGCGGCCATTCGTCAAGCCGGCGGCGAGCCGGTCCGGTGGATGCCGGACGTCACGCGCATCGACGCGGATCTTCGTAACGTCGACGGCATCATCTTATCCGGCGGTGAGGACATCGATCCGGCGCGGTATGGCCAAGCGCTGCATCCCCAAGCGGAACTCGCTTCGGCGGCGCGTGACGAGTACGAGATCGCGCTGGCTCGCGCGGCCTACGGCCGGGGGATTCCGACGTTAGCGATTTGCCGCGGTTTGCAGATTGCCAACGTCGCGTTCGGAGGCTCGCTGCATCAGCACCTACCGGACGCCTTTGGAGCGGACGTTCCGCACGCGCCGCAGGTCGACGGCGCGACGTATCGCGGTCTGATCGACGAGCATCGCGTTGCCGTCGCAGAGGGATCGTTGCTGGCGAAGATTGCTGGCGACGCGGTCGTTACAGGCTCGCGTCATCACCAAGCCGTCGATCGCGTGGCGGATGCGCTGCGTGTTGTCGGTCGTGCGCCGGACGGCGTCGTTGAGGCGCTGGAAGCGCCCGCTGCAAAGGCGTTCTGGCTCGCGGTCCAATGGCACCCGGAATCGACGACAGCGCTCGATGCCGGCGCGAGTGCCGCGCTCTTCGCAGCGCTGGTGGCTAGTGCGCGCCCTTATACTGATCGATCGTCAGGTTGAGCGTCACGCCGCGGCCGGGGCGCTTGATTCGATGCACGAGACCGTCGGAGACGCGGATATACCAGCGCACCTGCGGCGATCCGCCCGGGTAGATGATGTGGTAGAGATGTGCGGCCGAAACGCCGTCCGTATCGTCGCCTTCGCGGACCGCTAGCGCGTTCGGCGGCAGCACGATCCGGTCGCGGTTCGGGCCATCGACGATCACGGTTTGCACCACCGTTCCGGCCGTCGTGGTCACGCGAAACGATTTCGCGACGATGAGCGCATGATTGGCCGCAGCGACCTCGGGCGGCCACTCGCCGGCACTCGCCGCGAGCGCCGGAATCGTAAAAAAGAGTGCGAGCGTCGCAGCGAGCAGGCGTAACATCAGTGGTTCCCTTCGCGCCGCTTCTCGCGGCTGCAGATGGCGACCGCGGTACGCGCGTAGACGCAAGCGGCTTGGTAGAGGCTCTCGATCGTAAGCGCGCGGCGATAGGCATGCGTTGCCGAGCGTGGTCCGTAGTTGATCACCGGGATACCGAGCTCGGCGAAGACGTTGCTGTCGCGCCACATGCTGCAGGTTGCCGCCGGTGCCGGTTGCGGATCGCTGCCGAATACCGTGCGGTGACTCTCCCGCACTGCGGCGACGAGGGTGCCGACGTTCTGCGCTTCGTAGCCGGGGCGGAAGACGTAGAGCTCGACGGTTGCATCGAGGTCTTCATTGCGCAGAACGTCCGCGATCTCATCGCGCGTTGCGAGGGCATCTTGCCCAGGCAGCGAGCGCACGTCGAGAAAGAGCTGACAGATCTGCGGCGAGAGAAACGGCCGCGTCGGGTCGCCGCTGCGGATCGCACCGATCTGCGCCCTCGCCTCGACCGTACCGCCGGCGCACGTATACGTATGGCTTGCTTCGTAGCGGGCGGCCCACCGCTCGAGCGCGCCGATCGCCTTGGCGGCGGCGACGATCATGTTGGGGCTGGCCGTCTCATTGCTGCGCGCCGGCACATACGGCGTATAAAACGCCGGCTGCGAACCGCGCAACGTGACCTTGAACCAGAACTTCCCGGCCTCGACCCAAACGAGACCAAAACCCGTGCCTTCCGCCACCAGCACGTGGTCCGCGATGCCGCCGTGCGTTGCCAGGAAGCGGGCGCCGAGTTCTTTCGCGTCGCGTACGGCGCCGGGTGCATCGTCGTACGGTTCGTGCGCCGTCTCGGCGATTACGGCGGAGAGCAGCAGATCACCGGGCAGGCGCACACCGGCGCCGCGGACCGCTTTGGCCGCGATAAGGAATGCCGCGATCGGGCCTTTGTCGTTGACGACGCCGTCGCCGACGAGCAGATCGTCTTCGATCCAGGCTTTGTGCAGTTCGTCGCGCGTCGCGTCGAGATGCACGAGGTCGGGCTCGCGCGGCGCGTACGTATCCATGTGTCCGTTGAACAAAAGACTTTCGCCGCCGCCCGACCCCGGCAGACTCGCCAAGAGGTTGTAGCGATCGGGCAGTAACCCGATGCGCCGCGGCGCGAAGCCTTCGTCGCGTAACCAGCCGTAAAGCCGCTCGGCCACGGCGGCTTCGTGCCCGACCGGACTGTCGATGTTGCAGATGTCGAGGACGAGGCGGATGAGTTCATCCCGATCGATGCGGGCGACCACATCGTCCGCAAGCTGCGCGGCGCCGCTCATCGCGGTTGCGCCGCGAGCGCCGCGTACACGTCTTCGGCGAGTACGGGAAAGTGCGCGAGGCGAACGCCCACCGCGTCGTCGATCGCGTTCACCACGGCTGTAGAAACGCCGACGTTGCTGAGTTCGCCGACCATGCGCGTGCCGAACGGCCCATCGCCGAGCGGCGCTTGCAACAGGATCGTGCGTAGCGGCGGGATGTCGCGCATCGTCGGCAGCTTGTACTCGCCGAGGCTCGGCGTCGTCACCTTGCCGTCTTCGTTCAACGTCACGTTCTCCATGAGCGCCGCTCCCAGTCCCATGATGAAGCCGCCCTCGATCTGTCCTTGATGCGCGATGGGATTGATGATCTGACCGACATCCATCACGAAGAGCGCGTCGCGAACGGTGAGCTCCCCCGTCTCGCGGTCGACGTGCACGTCGAGCGCGCACGCGCCGAAGGTCAGGTCGCCCGGTACTTGTTCGCCGTGATCGCTGATAAAGCGCCCGATGACGTCGGCTTCGCTGCCGGTCGCGAGAGCATCGCGCAGTTGTTCCGCCGCATCGAGTGCCGCGCGCCCGACGATGTGCGTGACGCGGCTGTGTCCCGATCCCTGATCGGTGGGTGCCTCGGTCGTGTTTGCACGGCGGACGCTGATCCGCACCGGATCGATGTCGAGTGCCGCCGCCACGACGCGGCGCACGACGGTCGCTAGTCCAACGCCCTGATCGACCGCGCCGATCGTAACCTCGATGCGTCCGCCGGCGTCGAGCCGCATGCGTACGGCGGTCTTGCCGCTGCCCGTGTGCGCGCACACGATCGAAATGCCGCGCCCGATGCCGCTTTCGGTTGCAAGCGGCGCACACGACTGCTGCAGCGTTTGCAGCACGTCGTAGGCCATCGGATGATGGATCGTCTCACCGAGCAGCGTCGCATCGCCGTCGCGCACGATATTGCGTAACCGAAAATCGAGCGGATCGATCGCAAGCGCTCGCGCGATGCGATCCACGTGCTGTTCCCAGGCGAAGAACGTTTGCAACTCACCCGGGCCGCGAACGTGTGCGCCGGGCAGCGTGTTGGTGTACACCCCGAAAATGTCGAGCCGCACGTGCGGCACGCGATAAGGAATCGCACCGTAAGCGTTGCCCGGCAGGAGCGTCGGGATCGGCTTCGTTGCGGCGTACGCGCCACCGTCATAGATCACGGTCGAGGTGTGCGCGAGCAGCGCGCCGGTGGGATCGACGGCCGAACGCAGCGTGAGCGACGTGCGGTGCCGCGTGGCGCCCCGCCGCAGTTCCTCCGCGTATGTGGCGATGTAGCGCACCGGCCGCCCGGTTGCGCGCGCTAAGAAGTAGCACGGCAGCTCATCGACGGTGAGACCCTTGCCGCCGAAGTCGCCACCGATCGCGACCGGCTCGATCACGACCTGCGTTTCGGGGATGCCCGCAGCGTGCGCGAAGTGGCGGCGAAACGCGTATGGGCCCTTGTTCGGCGAATGCACGTGCACGATGTCGCCGTCGATCCACACGAGCGTGGCGCGCGGTTCGACGAATCCGGCGAGCTGGCGCGGCGTTTCAAATGAATGTTCGAAGACGCGATGCGCGCGCGCGAAGATTGCTTCGAGCTCGGCGTCGTTCCGGCGGATTTGCATCGAGCCGTAAACGTTCGGATGGTCGTGCGGAACGCGTTCGCCGTGCGGCCCGAGATAGTCGTACGCTGCAGCGTCAGGGTGGAGCACCGGCGCATCGGCGCGCAGCGCGGCGGCAGCGTCGAGAACGGCCGGTAAGGCATCGTACGTGACGATCACGGCCCGCGCGGCTTCTTCGGCGGCCTCGCGCGTTTCGGCCGCTACGGCAGCGACGCGATCGCCGATGAAGCGCACGGTGTCCGATGCAAGAATCGGCCAGTCGCAGAGCTGGCGCCCGAAGCGCCGGTGTCCGATGTCGGCAGCCGTTAGCACCGCGCGTACGCCGTCGATCGCGCGCGCCGCCCGGACGTCGATCGAGCGAACCGCCGCGTGCGCATACGGACTCTCGACAAACGCCGCCCACAGCGCGCCGGTGCGTGAAATGTCGGCCGCATAGATCGTTCGTCCGCTGACCTTGTCGCGTCCGTCGATGCGATATTCATCGGCGGCAAAGAGGTCGCGTTGTCCAAAGGAGATGCTTTGCAAACTAGTCAAACGGGCGCTTTCGATAGAGATGATGCAAAAGCTGCGGGTTCCCTTGACTCAAGGCGCCATCGGCATCGTGCTGATCCTCGCTTGGCAAGGCGCTTGCGCGTTACATCTCGCCGACCCCTCGGTGTTGCCTGCTCCGGCCACCGTCGCCGTCACCATTGGCCAACTCTTAGGAAGCCCGGCGTTTCTGAGCGATGCCGGCGTTACGCTCCTGCGCGTGGCCGTCGCGTTTCTGATCGGCGCGCCGATCGCGCTCACGGTGGGCTTCGTGATGGGCGAGAACGTTGCCGTCGGGAAGTCGCTTGGACCGCTGTTCAACCTGGTGCTGGCGGTGCCGCAGTCGATCTTCTTGCCGATCTTCGTCCTCTTGCTCGGCCTTGGCTTCACCGAAAAGGTGATGTTCGGTATCACGCACGTCTTTTTCGTGGTGGTCGTGAATACGATGGCCGCCGTGCGCGAAGTGCCGCGCGATTACGTCACGGCCGCCCGATCGTTCGGGGCCGGCCGGCTGCGCATCTACCGCAGCATCTACTTGCCCGCGATGGCGCCGCAAGTGGTGACGGGCCTGCGTTTCGGCCTGATCTTCGACATCATCGGTATCTTGCTGGCAGAAATGTACGCTGCCGAGAGCGGCCTCGGTCTGCAGCTCGCGCGCTGGGGCGATTCGATGAACGTCGGCAAGCTGATGGCGGCGACGATTCTCATCTCCGTGGCGACCATCTTGGTGAACGAAGGTATGCGTGGTTGGGAATCGCGCGTGAGCCGTTGGCAGCGATCGGCGGAGGCGTCATGATGCCGAAGCCGATCGTCATCGAGACGCGTCATTTGCGCAAGGTCTACGCCGTCAACCGCCAACCGACCGTTGCGCTCGACGACGTGTCGTTCGAGATCCCGGAGGGCAGTTTCGTTTCGCTGGTCGGTCCCAGCGGTTGCGGAAAGTCGACGCTGTTGCAAATTCTCGCCGGACTCGTTTCGAGCACGACCGGTGAGGTGCTGGTCGACGGCGAGCCGGTAACCGAACCGATGCCGGGCAAGATTACGATCGTCTTTCAAGATTCAACCTTGCTGCCGTGGAAAACGGTCACCGAGAACATTCTCTTTCCACTCGAGATTCAAGGCGTACCGGCGGCGGAGCGCGCGGCTCGCGCCACCGAAATGCTGGCACTGGTCGGTCTGACCGACTTCCGCGACCGGCATCCGCACGAGCTTTCCGGCGGCATGCGCCAGCGCGTGTCGATCGCGCGCGGCCTCGCGCAACATCCGCGCATCATGCTGATGGACGAGCCCTTCGGCGCGCTCGACGAGCAAACGCGTTTAAAAATGGGACACGAACTCTTGCGGATTTGGGAAGCGACCGGCAAGACGATCTTCCTCATCACGCACAGTTTGACCGAAGCGCTCTTTCTCTCCGACGTCGTGCTCGTGATGAGCCACCGGCCGGGACGGATCGTCGGCGTGATCAATGCCGGCCTGCCGCGCCCGCGGACCTACGACATGGTCGGCAGCCCCGAGTTCGGCGCGGCGCGCAACGAGATGTGGCATTTGATTAGTGCCGATGAAACCGGCGAAGGGCTGGCCGAACTATGAGCCGTCCGGTACTCATTCGGCTGACGCTCGTGGCCGGATTTCTGCTCGCGTGGGAAGCCGTGCGACGCCTGAACATCGTCGGGCCGTTGCTGCTGGCATCGCCGAGCGAGATCGTCAGCGCGGGCGTGGCCTCTGGTCCGAAGTTCGCGGTGGCGTTCGAGCTAACGTTTATCGAGATCGTCGTGGCGATCGCGCTCTCCGTGCTGCTCGGCGGAAGTGTCGGCGCATTCGCGGGAACGCGCCCGTTTCTCGGCGCGGTCACCGGGCCCGTGCTCACGTCGCTGTTTGCCGTACCATTGATCACCTGGTATCCGCTGTTTATGGTATGGTTCGGCATCGGGCCGGCGTCGAAGATTGCCTACGGCGTCGTGTCCGCGTTCTTTCCGATCGCCATCAACACGATGAACGGCCTGCGCGGCGTCGACCGGAAGTACCTGATTTACGGCCGGGCGGTCGGGTGCTCGCGGATGCAGATCATCCTGACGATCTTGATTCCGCTCGCGCTGCCGTCGATCGTGGCCGGTTTGCGCATCGGCGCGTCGCTGGCGATCATCGGCGTCGTCGTGGCCGAGATGCTGGCGTCGCTGGGCGGCATCGGTTTCATCATTACCAGCTCGCGGAACATGTACGCGACCGGCGACGTCTATTTCGGAATCGTACTGGCGCTGTTCTGCGCCTTGTTGGCAAATCTTGGCCTCAGTCTGATCGAGCAACGGTTCACCCGTTGGCGCGATCTTCAAGCGAGCGTGAGATAGTGGCGACCAATATCGCGGCGAAGCCGGTCGCGGTCGGGATATGGCCGAAGCGGATGATTCTCGGCGAAGGCAGCATGGGCGCCTTGAGCGCGCTGCTTGACGAGCTCGGCGCTTCGCGCGCGCTCGTGCTCTGCGGTAAGACGGTGGCGTCGGGGTCACTGCTCGAGCAGACGCGGGCCGCGCTCGGCGAGCACTACTGCGGCGTGTTCGATGGGGTGAGCGCGCATACGCCATCGACGATGCTGGCCGACGCGCTGGCGATGGTGCGCGCCACGAAAGCCGATGCGGTCGTGACGGTTGGCGGCGGCAGTGCGATCGATTCGGGCAAGGGCCTCAAGCTCGCGAGCATGGGGACGGGTGCGCTCGATCCGTATTTCGTGCGTCACGGGCCCGACGGTGCGATGCTCCAGCAGCGTTTGCCGAAGCCGAGCATCGTGCACGTTGCCGTGCCGACGACGAGCGGATCGGCCAGCGAAGTGCTGCCGACCGCGGGCATTCGCGATGTGGCATCGCGCAAGAAGATGCTGTTCTGGGACGATACGCTCATTCCGGAAGGCGTGATTCTCGATCCGGCCATGACGGTGCAAACCGGCGCGTTTCTCAGCGCAGCGTCGGGCATGACGGCGGTCGCGCGCTGCATCGAGTGCCTGTTCTCCGTCAACCGGAACCCGCTCTCCGACGGACTCGCGCTGCACGCGCTGCGGCTGTTGCATCGGAACTTACCGATCGTGGTGAACGAACCGGAGAACCTCGTCGCGCGGTACGAGTGTCAGGTCGCGTGCTCGATGTCGGGCGTTGCGTGCATCAACGCGATGGTCTCGCTCGTGCACGCGCTCGGACATATCGTCGGCGGGAAGTTTGCGCTGCAGCATGGTGTCTCGCACGCGATTCTGTTGGCGCCGGCGATGCGCCGCATGCTCTCCGTGATCGGCGAGCGGCAAACGCTCGTGCTGCAGGCGCTCGACGGCGGCACCGCCCTCGATGCGGATGCGGCCGGCGCGAAAGCGGCGGATCTCATCGACGAACTCGTTTGCGCGCTGCCGCTCCAGCGCCGGCTGCGCGACCTCGGCCTAACCGAGCCCGAACTACGCGACGTTGCCGAACAAGCCTCGCACGACTACATGATGGTGAACTTGCCGCGACCGATCGATGTGCCCGAAATCGAGGCATTGCTGCGGGCCGCGTGGTAACGCGATGAGCGCGACGCTCTCCGAGCATCTCGCGACGTGGTTGGGCACGCTCGCGTGGCCGTCGTTGCCGGAAGCGCAGCGCGAACTCACCCAAACGCGCTTGCTCGACACGCTCGGTTTGATCGCGTGCGGCTATCGTGCCGAAGCAGCGTCGATCGCGCGCGCGCTCGCGCTGCGCACCGGCGGCAACGGCCGGGCGACGATCGCCGGCAGCACGACCGCGTTGCCGGCGGCCTGGGCGGCGCTCGTTCACGGCGTGGCCGCGCACGGGTTCGACTTCGACGATACGTTTCCGGAATCGGTCGTGCATCCGGGCAGCGTGATCGTCCCCGTCGCACTGGCCGTCGGCGAGGATGTGGGCGCGAGCGGCGCGGAGATTCTCGCCGCAATTGCGGGCGGCTACGAAATCGCAGCGCGCCTCGGCCGTGCCGGCGGCACGCGTTTTCACGCGCGCGGCTTCCACGCCACGGGCGTGTTTGCGCCGGTGACCGCGGCGTTCGTCGCCGCGCGATTGCTGCGCCTCGATGCGCAGGCGAGTGCATCGGCGGTGGGGCTCGCGGCGAGCATGGCCGGCGGCCTCATGGCGTTTCAGGCCGACGGCTCGTGGTCGAAGTGGCTGCACGTAGGCTGGGGAAATTTCGGCGGCATCACGGCTGCGCAGCTCGCGCATGGCGGCTATCGCGGACCGCTCGGCGCGCTCGACGGGCGCAGCAATCTCTACTCGGCGTTCATCGGCGAAACGCTCGTCGATGCGGACGCGATAACGGAAGCGCTCGGGCAGCGTTGGGACAATGCGACCGCGCTCTTCAAGCTGTATCCGTGCGCGCACGTGATTCAGGGCTACATCGATCTCGCGCTCGCCATGCGCGGCATGCTCGTGCCGGCGACGATCGAGCGCATCACGTGTTTTGTGGCGCCGTGGGCCGTGCCGATCGTGTGTGAACCGGCTGCTGAAAAAGCGCGTCCCCAAACGATGATGCAAGCGATAGCGAGCTTGCCGGTGCACGTCGCCTCGGCGCTCATCGACGGCCGCGTCGATTTGGAAACGATCGGCGATGCCAACCGGCAGCGTGCCGACATCCTCGCCCTCGCCGCGAAAGTCGGATACGTCCCCGTCGAGGGGCTGAAAGGCTTCGATGCGCGGATCGAAATCGTCACGGCCGACGGGCGGCGCCACGAGCGAAACGGCGGCGCGGCGGTGGCCGACGCTGCCCGGCTGCGGGCGAAGTTCACCGCACTAGCATCACCGGCGTTCGGAGTGGCGGGCGCCGAAGCTGTCCTTCTGGCCGTGGGGGCCCTGGCCGGAGCGCCGAATGCCGACGGCATCAGCGGGTGTCTGCGGTCCGCTCCGGCGCCTTGACAAGCCCGGCGGATCACGTATTCTGTATACACGTTAGCCGAATCCAGGAGGCCCCCGTGAGAGCGTTCGCCATTCGCGCCCTGACCTTGTTGTGCACCCTGCTGATCGGCAGCAGCGCCATCGCCTCGGCGGCGACCGATAGCGTGAAGGTCGGGGTCGCCTCGATCTATCCGACATATTCGCTGTTTTTTGCGGCGAAAGAGCTCGGCTATTATCAGGCGGCGAACCTCGATGTCGACATTCAAACGTTTCGCGGCGGACCGGCCGCACTCGAAGCGCTTGCGGCCGGAGCGGTCGATCTGTGCTCGATCCTACCGACTGCCGCCGCGCTCGCGCAACAGAAGGGCGTGAAGGAACGCATCGTCGCGCTCTACGCGCCGCCGCGTCCGGTCGGCTGGTACATCATGGTTCCGGCCGCCTCGCCGATTAAATCGCTGGCCGACCTGAACGGAAAAACGATCGGCGTCACGCAGATCGGTTCGCTCACGGATTTCTGGGTGCAGAAAGTCGCCACCGGCGCGAACATCAAAGTGACGAGCGTTCCGCTGGGCGGCGGCGTCGAAGCGGGTATGCGCGCGAAGCAAGTCGATGCGGCAATTCTCTGGCCGCTCGGCAGCTACAAAGGTTTGGTTACCGGCGATCTGCGCGCCGTTTCGGATCTCGAATCCGCGCTGCCGCCGACGATTTCGGAAGGCGTTGCGGCGACGCAAGATATGATCGACCGGCGCAGCGACGTGCTCAAACGCTGGCTTTCAGCAACGTCGAAAGCGCTCGACTACATGAAGACGCACGAAGGCTGGACCGAGGCGTTTCTCAAGAAATACTTCGACGACAGCAACGCCGACGACAAAGCGATCGCGATGGTCTACAAGAACTTCATCATGAAGATCAACACCGACGGCATCATGCGCCCCGATTGGGAAAAGACGTCGCTCGAATCGATGGCGACGAACGCCGCGATGCCGAAGGCCGACCAAGTCTTCACCCAGCAGTTCGTGCCGGTGAAGTTCCGCTAGGCGAGCACCGCAACGGCCATGCCGGTAAGCCATTCGGGGATATCTTCGTAGGCGAGAATGCGTCCCGGCGCGTTGCCGAGCGCGGCGGTCATCGCAATCCAGGTACGGATCTCTTGACCGCCGTTGCCGGCGCCGGCGAGCAGGTCCGGCCCGGGCTGCAGCAGCGACGTGCCGAGTTCGCCGCGCTCGACGAGGGCCAAAAACGCGCGGTCGAAGTCGCTATTGACGCGATACGCGTCGCCCGCAGCGGTGGTCGCTTTGATGACGATCTCGCGCCGGCGAACTTCGTAGTCGGTCCAGTTGGTGCGGCCGTTGAGAAACGCTTCGACGAGAAACGTTTCGTCATCGCCGCTCGGCGTGCGCCAATCGGGCCACGGCAAGCGATGCGAGAGTCCGCCCGAGGCGACGACGGCTACGCGGCGGCCGGGGAACCCTTCGATCGCGTGCCGGATCGCCGCGCCGAGCTCGGCGCAACGCGACACGCGCGGCAACGGCGGAGCGAAGACGTTCACCACGATCGGCACGATCGGCAGGTCGATGTCGCGCAGAAGATACTGAATCGCGTGACTGATGCCGTGATCGATTTGCAGCTTCGCGGAAAACGCGATGTCGAACGACGCATCGAGCAGCGACGACGCGATGTGGCGCGCGAGCGGTACGTCGATGCGTTGCGGGCCGCTCGGCGTTCCGGCTTCGCCCGACGCGAAGCACTCGCCGACGCCGATCGTGAACGCCGGGATCAGGTCGAGATAGAAGCCGCGGAAGTGGTTCGAGCCGAAGATCACGACGACATCGGGCTTCGCGGCGATCAGCGCCGCACGCGCGTCCCCCAGCGCATCGCGAAACCGTTCCGCGCGATCGAGGTGCGTGACCGCATGCCAGTGGGTGTTCATCAGCGTCGTGTGCGACGCCCCGATCCCGAGGACGGTCGAACCCATCGCTATCGCACGCTGCCGAGAAATTCGAGCGAGAGCGCGTTGTATTTTTCGGGCTGTTCGTGTTGCGGCCAGTGTCCGCAATGGCCGAAGATCTCGAGCCGCGATCCGGGCATGTTCTCGTGAATTTCCTTGGCTTCGGGGATCTCGCCGAACGGGTTCTCGTTACCCCACACGATCAACGTCGGCGCCTTGATGCGCGCCAATCGATCCGGACGCAGCAAGTTACGTTGGCGAACCTCCATGTTTTGCAGGCAGAGCAAGTTCTCGATGCTCTTCACGAAGTCGGGCGCGTGATAGATGCGGTGCCGCGTCTCGACGAGTTCGTCGGAGACGTCCTTCACCGGATCCGCCATCAGCAGTTCGAGCCGCTTGCGCGTGAGGTTCACGTCGTCGCTCATCACGGCATCGTACGTCGAGGTGCGAATGCGTTCCATCACCTTCGGATTGGCCACCGTTCCGCCGGAGCACAACAACTGCAGGCTGCGCACGCGCTCGGGTTGGTCGCTTGCAAGCCAGGCGCCGACCCAACCGCCCAGCGATTCGCCCACGATGTGCGCCTTCGTGATGCCGCAGGCGTCCATGTAATTCACGAGATGTTCGACGTAGCGCGGAATCTCGTACGGATAGTCGGGCTTGCCGGTGTACCCGTGGCCGAGCATATCGATCGCGTGGCAACGGTACCGGGCGGCATGGGCGGGAAAATTGCGAATGAACGCTTCGAGATGTCCGCTCGTTCCGTGCAGGAAGATCACGTCCTCGCCGGCGCCCGCTTGCAGCGCACGCGTCGGAACCCCGGCCGCATCGATGCGGTTCACGGAGTACGGCAAGTCGAGAAGTTCCGTCCACATGCTCATGATTCGCGCCCATTCTCGTCACGCGTAGAGGGAGCCTAGCAAATGCCAAAATGCAAAGTGTTTTCGTTCGTGGACGACCTCATCGAGGTTGCTCCGGGCGCGCTCTCCATGCGCTCGCTCGTCGGGGAAACGATGAGCATCGGCGTGGTGAAATTTCAAGCTCCGAACGCGTTATCGCTGCCGGTCAAAGAACACGCTCACGGTGAAGAAGCGTCGCTGCAGATCAATGGCGGCTGCGCGGTGTTCCAGGGCGTTGCGGGCCAGCCGCCCGATAACGAAGTGCAAACCGGAGAAGGCACGGTGATGATCGTGCCGGCCGATCAACCGCACTATGGCGTCAACACCTACGATGCGGCGGGAATGTGCGTGCGCTTGAACGTCGTCACGCCGCCGCGCGCGGATTACGGCAGCAAAGACGCCGCGCGCGTCACGTATCATCCCATCGAGCAAACCGCGCGATGAGCGCGGCCTTCGAACGCTGCAGCACCGAGGATAGCGGCTGGCGCCCCGCCGACGAGGCGACCGATCCGCATTTCCGCACCCAGGGCCGCGCTTTGGCCGTCGAGCTGCGGCGCTGGAATGCAAGCGACATCGCAGAGCTCACCGCGCCGCCGAATCTCGGCGAAGAAGTGGGCGCCGTGCTCAACGGGCGCTTCGAGCTCACGATGGGCGACGAGCGCCACGAGCTCGCGCCCGGGAGCGGCATCCTGATCCCCCCGGGGGAGGCCCGCACGTGGCGCCTGCTCTCCGACTCCGGCGTGCTCTACCGCGTCTTCCCGAAATGAGCGGAAAATGCGTTTGATTTCTCGTATACTGTATACACGATGAGAGCCCTCGAGGCCGTTCAGCCGCTGCACCTCCGCTATCCCGAACTCGGGACGGCGCCGGTGCCGATCGAGCCGTACATCTCGCCCGAGTACTTTGCGCGCGAGAAGCGGCACATTTTCAAAAAAGTGTGGCAGCACGTGGCACGCGTCGAGGAGTTCCCAAACCCTGGTGACTTTCTGAGCGTCGAGCTACCCGCCTCGGACGCGTCGATCGTCGTCACCCGCGGCCACGACGGCGCGTTCCACGCGATGCACAACGTGTGCTCGCATCGCATGAACAAAGTCGTATACGACGAGCGCGGCAACACCCGCAAGCTCTACTGCAAGTTCCACGGCTGGTCGTACGATCTCGCCGGCCGGCTCGTCGGCGTTCCCTCGGAGGGTTCGTTCTTCGATCTCGATCGCGCGGCGTGCGCGCTCGCGCCGGTCGCCGTCGACACGTGGCAGGGCTTCGTGTTCGTCAATACCGATCCGGAGCCGGCGATGACGCTGGCGGAATATCTCGGACCGATGTATGCCGCGCTCGAAGGCTATCCGTTTCACAAGCTGACGTCGTGCTATTCGTGGCAGACGGTGGTTAACGCAAACTGGAAGCTCGCGATCGATGCGTTCCAGGAAACGTATCACGTGGCGTTCGTGCACGGACCGTCGATTGCCGCAGCGTTGCGCCGCGACAAGGGCGGCAGCATCGTGCCGATCGACGGACTGTGCGATGACTATCACCGCCGGCTCTCGATCGCCGGAAATCCGAAGTCGGTATACGGTAATCCCAAGGCCGTGATGGAAGCCGCCGGCGACGCACCGGCCTCGAGCGGCCGTCCGATTGCCGATGCGGCGCTGCGTCTCGGCCGCAATGGGATGAAGACCACGTTCGACGATTCCGACCGCCCGCCGGGGCTGAACTGGACGAACGATCCCGATTGGGCGTTCGATATCAACGTCGTCTTCCCGGATTTCTATCTCTCGCTGCGGCCGAACTACATGCAGGCCTATAACTTCCGGCCGATCTCGCACAACCAGACGCTCTTCGACGCGCGCGTCTACTACCCGGAGATGACGACTGCCGGCGGCCGCCTCTATCAGGAATACATGAAGGTCGCGTTGCGCGACGTGCTGCTCGAAGATCTCAGCACGCTCGAACGTACGCAAGCCGGCTGTGAGACGCGCGCAAAATCGCACATGCAGCTGCAAGAGCACGAAGTCATGGTGCGGCACAACGCATGGGTCGTCGACCGCATGATTCGCGAAGGCGAGGCGCGCGAGCGATGAACGGCCTCGGAACGCAACTACCCGCCGCTTTCGCCGACCTCGAACCCTATGCGGCGTGGGGCCACGCAACGGAGACGGCGCGCAACCACTACCGCATCGACCGGACGCAAGCCGAAATCGAGGCGTTCGCGAACGCGATGCTGCCGCGGCTCGACGCGATCTGCAGCTACCTCGACGCCTATCCGCTCGCTGCGCTGCCTGCGGACGCGCGCCGGCTGTACGATATGCTGCTGTGCGTCGCCGAGGTTTCGCCGTCGACCGAAGGCTATCACGCGCCGCGCGTTCCGTATGGGTACGATTCGCGCCGCTTCCAAGCGCAAGAGGACTTCCCGCTCCGTCCGCGGTTCTAAGCGGACTATGCCCCAATCGCTCGAGGAACGCGTGGCGCGTCTTGAAGCGCTGCACGATATCGCCGAACTCAAGGCCTGGTACGCGCGATTAGCGGACGCGAAGTACACCGCCGCTCATCAGCGCGTCGGCCCCGAAGAGTGGGAGCGCATCGCGCGCCGCCAAGCGGAATGCTTTGCCGAAGATGCGCGCTGGTTCGGCGGTTCGGAATTCGGCGGAACGCTGACCGGCCGCGACGCGCTCACGGAGTGGTTCAAGAAAAGCCCGTGGCGGTTCGCGCTGCACTACTATGTCGGTTCCGACGTCACGCTACTCGCGCCCGAAAAGGCCGAAGGGCACTGGCGCCTCTGGCAACTCGCGATTCCCCTCGACGCGAAACATCCGATTCTGCTCGCCGGCGTCACGCGCGAAGCGTACCGGCGCATCGGCGGCGAGTGGCTCGTCGAGAGCATGCGCTTCGAGCAAGTGCACACCGTCGACCTGAGTAAAGCGCCGGCCGAACTGCGTTGCGTGCTGGCGCCAGCGGACAAATGACCGTCGCGCTGGTAGGCACCGGCGGCACGATCGCCATGGCCGGCCGCCATCCATACGATTGGGTCGACTACGGCGAATCGGGGACGATCCGCGAGCCGGAAGCGATGCTGAGCGAGCTCGCCCCGCTGCTGCCCGACGTGCCCTTGGAGATCGTCCAGGTGCAGCGAATCGGCAGCACCGGCATCACAGTCGCCGACTGGAACGTGCTCGCGACGCTGCTCGCGCAACTCGTTGCCCGGCCCGATATTTCGGGCGTCGTCGTGACCCACGGAACCGCAACGCTCGAGGAGACGGCGTGGTTTCTCGCGCTCACGGTGCCAACTGAGAAACCGATCGTGCTCGTCGGCGCGCAACGTCCGCCGAATACCGCGGGCAGCGACGCAGGGCCGAATCTGCGCGCGGCGATCCTCGTCGCGTCGAGCGAGACCCTGCGGGGTTGCGGCGTCGTCGTCGTGATGGCCGGCCGCATCTTTGACGCGCGTGCCGTCACGAAGCTCTCGAACCACGACCTCAACGCGTTCGACGCGCCCGAATCCGGCGCGCTGGGACGCGTTACCGCCGACGGGCGGATCGTGCTGCGGCATCGTCCCGTCGCACTGCCGCAAGACCGTCCGTGGACGCGCGCCGATCTTGCGGCGTTGCCGCGCGTCGACATCACGTATTCGTATGCCGGCAACGACGGCACCGCGGTGCGTGCGTTTGTTGCTGCCGGTGCGCAAGGCATCGTGTGCGCCGGATTGCCGCCGGGGCGCCCCGCGAACGCGGAACGCGCGGCCCTGACCGGCGCGGTCAAAGCCGGCGTAACGGTCGTGCTCTCGAGCCGCGCGATTCGCGGTCCGGTCGAACCGGTTACCGACGCGCGCCGCGACGGGTTCCTGATCGCCTCCGACCTCGGGCCGGCGAAGACGCGCATCTTGCTCATGCTCGCGCTCGCTGCAACGCGCGACGCGGACGCGCTGCAAGCTCTGCTCGACCGCTTCTAGAGCAGCGAGATCACCGCTTTGCGCGCCTCGGTGAGCAGGTAGCGCATGCACGCCTCGGCGCCGTGCGCATCGCGGGTCGTCACCGCGTCGATCAAGCGCGCGTTGCCTTCGGCCGAGATGCGGCGAATGGCCGGCTCGTGCAGGGTCCGCACGCGGATGAAGGCTTGGCGGTCTTCGAACACGCCGATGAGCTGCTGCAGCTTGTCGTTGCGCAAGAGCGCGAAGAGCCGTTGGCGGATGCGTTTGTTCGCCTCCACATAGCCGTCGTTATCGCCGCTGCGCTTGAGTTCGGCGTGGGCAAAACGTGCCAGCGACTTCAGTTCCGCCTCGGTCGCCTCGCGGGCGATGCAGGCCACGGCGAAGGGCTCGATGAGGTGGCGCACTTCGAAGACGTCGTCGATATCCTTGCGCGAGAACGTCGGCACGCGATAGCCGCGTTCGTCTTGTGCGAGCAGGCCCGCTTGCGAGAGCAGCGCCAGCGCTTCGCGCGCGGGGGTGCGCGAGACGTTGTAGCGTTTGGCCACCGTCATCTCGGTGAGCCGCTCGTCGCGCGGGACGGTGCCGTCGTTGATGCCGGCGCGCAGCTGATCGAAAATCTGCCGGCGAAGGTCGGGGACGCGTTTGATGGCGGGAATGGCTATTCTCCGAGCGGATCTTGAGTGCAGCTACCAGGTAGGTCGCGCGAGCATCCCGCCGTCGACCACCAGCGTCGCGCCGGTGATCCAGCGGGCACCGTTCGAGAGCAGAAACAACACGGCGTTGCCCACGTCGTCGGCCGTGCCGAGCGACTCGAGCGGACACGCGGCTAGCCAGCGATTCACGCCGTCGGGCCACGCGTCGGCCAGGCCCGCGCGGTCGATCAGGCCCGGCGCAACGGCGTTCACGCGAACGCGGTGCGGACCGAGTTCGAGCGCTGCGGCACGCGTATGCATGATCACCGCCGCTTTTGATGCGGCGTAGTGACTGTGCCCGGCCGCCGGCTGCAAGCCTTCGATCGATGCGATGTTGACGATCGCGCCGCCGTCGCCGCGCGCCACCATGTGCTTCGCGGCGGCGCTCGTGAGCGCAACGACGCCGGCAACGTTCACGCGCAGCATCTCGCGCACGTCGTCGGGGCCCAGGTCGAGCAGCGGTGCGACGGGCTGTATGCCCGCGTTGTTCACGACGGCATCGATCCGGCCGAATTCCGCAATCACGTCTTCGCACAGACGTTCCGCATCGCGCTCGACGTCGCCGTGCACGACGCACGCCCGCGTGCCCATTTCGCGCGCCAGCATCTCCGCTGCGACGCGCTGCCCCGCGTAGTGCACGGCGACGCGTGCGCCGGCGGCGTGCAAACGGCGCGCGATGCCCGCACCGATGCCGCTGCTGGAGCCGGTTACCAGGACGGCGCGCTCGCGTAAATCGAGCAGTGCGGCAATTTCCGGTGCGATCACCATGGGACCGTACCGTTTGCTCGAAGCGCCGTCCTGTGGAACCTGAAGTTCGCGCGCTGATCGACCGCTTCGACCTGCGTCCGCTGCCGGTCGAGGGGACGCTCTTTGCCGAAACGTACCGCTCCGGCGCCGCGAGCGCGATCGTCGCGGTGTATTGTGACGATCCGCCGAGCCGCTCGAATTTTCACGTGCTGACCCACGACGAGGTCTGGCATGCCTACGCCGGCGATCCGTTCCGCCTCATCTTGCTCCACCCGGACGGGTCGAGCGAAGACGTGGTCATGGGCCGGGATGTTCGCGCCGGGCAGCAGGTCCAGTGGGTGATCCCGGCCGGCACCTGGCAGGCGGGGGAGCTGCTCCCGGGCGGCCGCTACGCGCTCTTCGGCTGCACGATGGCCCCCGGCTTCACGCCCGACTGCTTTCTTGCGAGCCACGCCGGTGAGCTGCTCGCCCGTTGGCCGGCCCGGGAAGCCGATATCCGCCGCCTCGCTGTACCAGACCAAGCAGACGTTCGGATGTAGTGCCTGGTGCGTTCCGCCTCTCTTTTGTCGTTTCTTTGGTTGTAGTGCAGGCGGATAATCTCGGGAAACCCAAATTTGCTTGCTGCGAAATGACCATGTACGGAGTGAAGAACGCGTGCTCGATTCTCTAGTAAAGGTGACCCTGCCCGAGATGGGCGAGTCGGTCACCGAAGGCTCGATCGTCGAGTGGCGTAAAAAGGTCGGTCAATGGGTCGATGAGGGTGACACCATCGTCGACATCACCACGGATAAAGTGGACGTCGAGGTGCCGTCGACGGCGGCCGGCGTGATCACCGCGTTGCACGGTGCGGAGGGCGACACGATCGCCGTCGGCTCGGTGCTCGTCGAGATCGACACCACGGCTACGAAGCCGGCCGGCGATGCCGCCGCCGCGCCCGCCGCAAAACCGGCCGCCGCGGAACCCACGCTCGTCACGCCGTCGTCGTACGGTGCCGGCGGTTCCGCCACGCCGCCGCCGGAAAAACACGGCAACGGCAGTGGTGCGCTCTCGAAGGTCGCCTCGCATCACGCGCGCCGGCTCTCCGACCGCTACGGCCTCGATCTCTCGAGCGTCAAGGGCTCCGGACCCGACGGTTTGATTCTGCGCGAAGACGTGGAAGCCGCAATGGCGGCCGGCACGCTCAAGCCCGCAGCCGCCAACGGCGCCGCGAAGACCAACGGCGCTGCCGCCGTTTCCTATCCGCCGGTGACGGCGCAAACCAAGGTCAGCGAAATCAAAGGCTCGGCCGCGACGCTCGCGAGCTACATGGATCAGAGCACGTCGATTCCGACGGCTACCTCGTTCCGCACCATTTCCGTCGGCACGCTCGAGTCGTGCCGCGCCGAACTCAACGCCGGCATCAAGGGCGCCGGCCGGAAAGAGAAGATCTCGTTCACGCACTTGATCGCGTATGCGATCGTGCAAGCCGCCAAAGAACAGCCCGGCATGTGCGCGTCGTTCCGCCGCGAGAACGGCAAACCGCAGCGCGTTGAAGCGGGGATCAACCTTGGTCTCGCCGTCGACTCGCAGCGCAAAGACGGTTCGCGCACGCTCGTCGTGCCGGTCATCAAGGGCGCCGATACGCTCGGTTTCTCCGCGTTTCGCGCCGCGTACGAAGATCTCGTCGTCAAAGCGCGCGACAACAAGCTCACCGTCGAAGAACAAACCGGCGCGACGTTTACGCTCACGAATCCGGGCGGCATCGGCACCATCGCTTCGGTGCCGCGCTTGATGATCGGGCAAGGCACGATCGTTGCGGCCGGCGCGATCGCGTATCCGCCGGGCTTCTCGCACGCTCCCGATTCGACGCTCAAATCGCTCTCGATCGAAAAAGTCATGACGATGACGTCGACGTACGACCATCGCATCATCCAAGGCGCGGCGTCGGGCGAATTCCTCAAGCGCATCGATGAGTTTCTCAACGGCGCCGGCAGCTTCTACGAAAACGTGTTCTCGGACTTCGGTCTCGCCGCCGCCGTGCGTGGCGACGCCGTCAACGCCAACGCCAATGCCGGTGCGCAAACGTTCGTGCCGCCGGCGCGCGCGAGCAATGCCTCGGGCGAACTCGCGGGCATGCCGTCGGATGAGATCCTGCGCGGCATCGCGGCGGGCTCGGCGCTCGTGTCGGCCTATCGCCGCCACGGTCATCTCGCTGCGTCGCTCGATCCGCTCGGCACGCCGCCGCCCGGCGACCCGTCGCTCGATCCGTCAAACTACAAACTCACCGCGGCGCTGATGAACGCGGTGCCGGCGTCGGTGCTGCGCGTCAAGGTTCCCGGCAACACGCTCGCCGAGGTGCTGCCGGCCCTGCGCAACGTGTACAGCGGCACGATCTCCTACGAGATCGAGCACATCTCCAACGTCGAACAGCGCGAATGGCTGCGCGAGTACATCGAAGGTTCGATGCACCGCCGCGAACTCGCCCCGCAGCGCAAAGTGCAAGTGCTGCAGCGTCTCACCAAAGTCGAGACGATGGAACGCTACTTCCGCAAGCAGTTCATGTCGCAGAAGACCTTCTCGATCGAAGGCCTCGACGTGATGGTGCCGATGCTCGAAGAAACGATCTCGATGCTGGCCGAAGACGGCACGCAAACGGCCGTGCTTGGCATGGCGCATCGCGGCCGCCTCTCGACGATCGCGCACGTCGTCAACCGTCCGTATGAAGAGCTGCTGGCCGAATTCGAAGCCGGCGCGATGAAAACGGCCGAACCCGACTTCGACGAAGCCGACGTCACCGGCGACGTCAAGTATCATCACGGCGCCGAAGGCATGTACGTTACGCCGATCGGCACGAAGATCACGGTCGAACTCGCAAACAACCCCTCGCATCTCGAAGCGGTCGACGGCGTCGTCGAAGGGATGACGCGCTGCCTGCAGACCGATCGCACCGGCAACCTGCCGAAGTTCGACGCGCAAATCGCCGCGCCGATTCTCATTCACGGTGACGCGGCGTTCGCCGCCCAAGGCGTGGTCGCCGAAGTGCTCAACCTGCAGGCGATCCCCGGCTATGCGACCGGCGGAACGATTCACATCATCTCCAACAATCAGATCGGCTTCACCACGGATCCGATGGAAGGCCGCTCGACGCGCTACGCGTCCGACTTGGCGAAGGGCTACGATCTGCCGATCGTTCACGTCAACGCCGACGACGTCGAAACGTGCATCGCCGCGGTGCATCTCGCCATCGACTACCGTCGCAAATTCGGCCGCGACGTGCTGATCGACCTGATCGGCTATCGCCGCTTCGGCCACAACGAACAGGACGAGCCGGCATACACGCAGCCGCGCATGTACGACGTGATCAAATCGCACCCGACCGTGCGCGAACTCTTCGCGTCGCGCCTCGTGGCCCAGGGCGTGCTCACGACCGACCAGGTCACGGCGATGCAGGATGCAGCGACGGCGCGCATGACCGAAGCGCATCGCAACGTCAAAGAACAGCAAGGCGCGGCCAAGCTGATCACGCAGAAATCGAAGAGCGGCTCGCATGCCGAGCCGGTCCAAACGGGCGTCGAGCGGGCGAAACTGATGCGCTGGGCCGATGCCGTCGTGGCGACGCCCGAAGGCTTCACGCCGAGCAAAAAACTCACCGCCCAATTCGCCAAGCGCAAGTCGGCGCTGCAGCTCGAAGGCGAAGTCGATTGGGGCCTGGCTGAAGCCCTCGCGTTCGCGGCGCTGCTCAGCGAAGGCACGCCGATCCGGCTGACCGGTCAGGACACCGAACGCGGCACGTTCAGCCACCGCCATGCCGTGCTGCACGACGCGAACACGAACGAGAAATACGTTCCGCTGCAGCACCTCGAAACGGCGAAAGCGTCGTTTGAAATCCACAACTCGCCGCTCTCCGAGTATGCGTGTCTGGGCTTCGAATACGGCTACTCGACGGAAGCGAACGACGTGATGGTGCTGTGGGAAGCGCAGTTCGGCGACTTCAACAACGGCGCGCAGATCATCATCGATCAGTTCATCTCGGCCGGCGCCGCGAAGTGGGGCGAGACGACGCGTCTGACGATGCTGCTCCCGCACGGCTATGAAGGTGCCGGTCCGGAACATTCGAGCGCGCGCCTCGAGCGCTGGCTCTCGCTCTCGGCCGAGGGCAACATTCGGGTTGCAAACTGCTCGACCGCCGCGCAGTACTTCCATCTCTTGCGCGCCCAGGCGAAGGGGCCCGAAGCGTATCCGCTCGTCATCATGACGCCGAAGTCGCTGCTGCGCAGCCGCGCCGCATACGGCAAGCTCGACGATCTCGTCGACGGTTCGTTCCGCGAAGTGATCGACGACCCGCGCTACGAGGCCGAGGCCGACCGCGCGAAGATCGAACGCCTGCTGTTCTGCTCGGGCAAGATCTACTACGACCTCACCTCGAGCCCGCTCTACGGCAAGGCCACGAAGACCGCGATCGCGCGTGTCGAGTTGCTCTCGCCGCTGCCGGCCGATGCGATCCTCGCGCTGATCGACTCGTATCCGAACCTCAAGTCCGTCGACTGGGTCCAGGAAGAGCCGAAGAACATGGGCGCTCGTGCCCACGTCCGCCGGCGCGTGGTCGAACGGCTACCAGCGAAGTTCGAGGACCTCGGCTACGCAGGCCGCTCGTACCGCGCCAGCCCCTCCGAGGGCTATCCGGGCGCGCACGTGGTCGAGCAAGAGCGCATCATCCGCGAGGCCCTCACCGAGGGCTGAGCGGGTTAGGCCGCGAGGGCGGCGCTGATTGCGTTGAGGAGTTTTTCGGGGGTGAAGGGCTTCGTTACGTAGCCCTTCGCGCCGAGCTTGAGCAAGTTGAGGACGATGTGGGCGTCGCTCGTGGCCGAGCAGACGACGATGCGCGCGTTGGCGTTGATCGAGAGGATGCCGCGGATCGCGGCGGTGCCGTCGATACCTTCCATGTTGAGGTCCATCAGCACGATGTCGGGCTGGTCGCGAAAAAACGACTTGATCGCATCGGCACCGTTCGAAGCCTCAATAACGTCGTACTGGGCCTCGACCAGGATGCGTTTAACGATCACCCGCATGATCGCCGTGTCGTCGACCACGAGGGCGCGACGCCCAGTTCCTTGCAAACGATACTTCCTCGCCTAGGGAAGTATGCGCTCCGGCGTGGTGTTCCTTGAAACGAGGTCCAACAGAGCCTCGAGCGATGTGAGCACTTGGACAATCTCGCGGTTCGCCGGGCTGATGAACCCGCGCTCGCGGCCCCGGTCGAATTGGGCCACGAGGGGGTCATAATAGCCGGCGAGATTCGCCAGCACGCAGGGCTTGCGCTGGATGCCGAGCTGCACCCAGGTAACGGCTTCGCAGAACTCTTCGAACGTACCGAAGCCCCCCGGCAGCGCGATGAAGCCGTCGGAAAGCTCGGCCATGAGGGCCTTGCGTTCGTGCATCGTGCCGACGATCCGCAGGTCGCTGATCCCGCGGTGCGCGACCTCGCGATCCTCGAGTTGCTGCGGAATGATTCCGGTGACGCGGCCGCCCGCGGCGACCGCCGCATCGGCAACGGCGCCCATCAAGCCGGTGCGTCCGCCGCCGTACACCAACTCGTTACCGGCGCGCGCGAGGGCCGTGCCCACGGCCGTCGCGTACCCGGCAAAGCGCGGATCGTTCCCCGGCGCCGAGCCGCAGAAGACGCACCAGCGCATCGGTGCTAATCCAGCGGAAGGCAGCGGTGGGCGAGGCGTGCGCTCGCGAGCGCGCGGATGCCGTTGACGCCGAATTTCTGGAAGTGCTCCGTCTTGTAGTGCTCGTCGAGTGCCGCCTGATCGCGCCATTCTTCGTAGAGCACGAACACGTTCGGATCGTCGTTGCTGCGCGACACGTCGAAGGTGATGCAGCCGGATTCGGCGCGCGAGCCGTCGCGCAACGGCCGCAAGAGACGGGCCGCTTCCTCCGCTTTGTCGGCGGGAAACGTGTAGATGACGGCGTTAACGAGCATGCACGTCCGCTTAGGCGAGTGCGGCGACGGTTCCGCCCGCGTGGGCCAACGCATCGGCGATCATGCGGTCTTGGAGTTCGGGAACGCTCCAGCGCGTTTGCATGGTGGGCGTGAGCGTGTTGAGCGGGTCGAAGTAGAGAAAATACTTGCCCGGCTTGACGCTGGGCGCCGTCCACACCGACACGCCGGTATCGCGATCGTACCACTCGAACGAGTGCACGTCGCGCTTGCCGCCGCCGCCCGGGGCGTCGCAAATGAACGTCGGCGTGTTGTAGCCGGCGGTCGCGCCGCGCACGGCTTTTTCGATGTCGAGCGCGGTTTGCACCGACGTGCGCAGATCCTCGACGCCGCTCACCAAGTCGTGCATGTACACGTAGTACGGGTGGATGTTGATGTACTCGAGCCGCTTCACGAGCAGTAACATGGTTGCGGCGTCATCGTTGACGCCGCGCATGAGAACGGTCTGATTGCGAACGTACACGCCGCGCTTAAAGAGCACGTCCATCGCGCGTTCGGTGATCGCCGAGATTTCGTTCGGATGGTTGAAGTGCGTGTGAAGCACGACTTCTTTGCCCATCGCGCGGCCATGGTCGACCACGCCGACGAGTGCATCGACCCACGGCTGATCGGTAAGAATTTTCATCGGCATCACGGCCAGGCCTTTGGTCGCAAAGCGCATGCGCCGCACGTGCGGGATCGCGAGCAACGCTTCACCGATCAGCGTGATGTTCTTCGGCGCAAGCTGATAGGCGTCGCCGCCGGAGATCACGATGTCTTCGATTTCCGGATGCGCGGCGACGTAGGCGAACACGGGCGCCCAGGAGTCGGGCGTTTTGCCGAGTTCGAGTTTGTCGACGCCGGCCGTGTCCGGGCCGATCGCATACGAACGGGTGCAGAAGCGGCAGTAGACCGGGCACGTCTGCAGCGGCAAAAACAGCGCCTTGTCGGCGTAGCGGTGGATCAGGCCGGGAACCGGCGAGTCTTCTTGCTCGTGCAGCGAGTCGAGCGTCAGCCGGGGATGATCGGCGCGCGCGGTGGAGAGCAGCGGGATGAACTGCCGGCGGATCGGGTCGGTGTAGGGCTGCGACCAGTCGATCGACGCGAGCAGGTAGGGCGAGACGCGGACGGCCATCGGGGCGTGCTCGAAGCCCTGGCGGGCGTCGGCGATAAAGGCGTCGTCGACCACGGCCGAGATCGTCTCGAAGAGCTCCTCGGGCGTTTTGACCGAGTTTCGGGCCTGCCAGTGGTGGTCGAGGAACGTTGCCTCGTCGATCCCGGCATAGTGCGGGAGGGCGTGCCAAAACGCTCCATCGCGCAACCTCCGATGCTCGAGCGACGCCGGCGGGGCCGGCGGTGTACGTTTGGGTGGTGTTTCGAGCTCGATCATCAGACCGAAACCTTGAAACCGTCCTCCTCGCCCTACCGTTGCGCATCGCCCCCGCAGGGCTTCGGGCACCCGGGGAAAACCGTTCGCCATCCCTGTGCAGTACCGCAACGAAGCCTCCGTGCCCGCCGCCCCGGCCGTGGCCCTCGCGCTCGCCGGAGTCGGCAAGCGCTACCAAGGGGCAACCGCCGAGACCGCCGCTCTCGATGACGTGTCGTTTTCGATCGCGCGCGGCGAGTTTGTTTCCGTGATCGGTCCCAGCGGATGCGGCAAATCGACGCTGTTCAACATCATCGGCGGATTGATCGAAGAGTACGACGGCGCAGTGCTGCTCGACGGCGCGCGCATCGCCGGACCGCATCAGCAAATCGCCATGGTGTTTCAGGAAGAGTCGACGTTTCCGTGGCGCACGACGCTCGAAAATGTTGCGTTCGGTCTCGAAATTCGCGGCGTGCCGCGCGCGGAGCGCGAACGCCGCGCAACCGCAACGCTCGAGTTGGTTGGGCTGCGCGGATTTGCGGATCGTCATCCGGGCGAACTCTCGGGCGGCATGCGGCAGCGCACGGCACTTGCGCGCGCGTTGTGCGCCGAACCGGAAATTTTGCTGATGGACGAACCGTTCGCGGCACTCGACGAGCAAACGCGCTTGCTGCTCGGTGAGAAGTTGCTGGAAATTTGGGAACGCTTGCGCCAAACGACGCTGCTGATCACGCACAGTATCGCCGAAGCGGTGCAGCTCAGCGATCGCGTCGTCGTCTTGAGCTACCGCCCCGGCCGCATCAAGCAAATCGTCGAGATCGATTTGCCGCGACCGCGCACGGCGGACGTCCTCGCGGGCGAGCGCTTCGCGCATCTCGTCGCACAGATCTGGAACGACTTGCGCGCCGAAGCGGCGCGCGGCATGGCTAAGGAGGAACTCGTATGATTCGTCGCACTCTCGTCACCCTCGCACTCGCCGCCGCCGTTGTGGCCGCGTCGAGCATCGCCGCTCGCGCCGACGACACGATCAACGTGTCGGCCGGGCAGAAGGGCGCCTGGGATGAGATGGTGATGCAGCAAGGCGTCGATGCCGGGATCTTCAAGAAGGAGCACATCGACCTGAACATCTCGTATACGGCCGGCGGCCCGGATACGATCGTGGCCGTTGCTACCGGCGGCGCCGACATGGGCTTCGGCATCGGAACGACCGCGGTGATCGCGGCGTTCGCGAAGGGCGCGCCGATCAAGATCGCATCGGCTTCCTTCACGGGCGCGAGCGATCTGTTTTTCTACGCGAAGATCGATAGCCCGATCAACACCTACAAAGACATTACCGGGAAGAGCATCGGCTTCACGCGCCCCGGTTCGTCCTCGTTTGTAGCGGAGCACATTCTCGCCGAACAAGAGAACGTCCAGCCCTCGTATGTCGCTACCGGAGAGATGGCGGCGACGCTCACGCAGGTGATGTCGGGCCAAGTCGACGTCGGCTGGTCGGTCGTCCCCGTCAACCTCGATCTGGTGGCGAAGAAACAGCTCAAGATCATCGGCCACGGCTCGGATGCGAAAGCGCTGCAGAGCCAAACGGTGCGCGTGAACATCGCGAATACCAAATGGCTGGACGCGCATCGCGATGTGGCCGTACGGTTTTGGCGCGCGTACGCCGCCTCGATCGACTGGATGTACAAGAACCCGAACTTGTCGCTGGCAAACCTCGCGCGCTACAACGGCATTACGGTCGATGAGGCCAAGGCCGTATTGCCGTTCTACCCGCAGAAGGCGCTCGCGCTCTACCCGGTCTCGAGCTTCGATAAGAGCATCAACGATGCGGTGTCGTTCAAGTTCATCACCGCGCCGCTAACGGCGGATCAGCAAAAAGCGATCTTCGATATCGTCTTCGTCAAGAAATGAAGTGGTTCGCGCCGCCGGCGGCGATCGCGTTCATCGTCGCCGTCGCGCTGCTGGAAGGCGCCGCGCGCGGGGGCTTGATGCCGGCCACGGTGTTTCCGGCGCCGAGCGCGATTGCGGCCGGCTTCGGCGACATCGCGCGTAACGGCGAACTCGTGGGGCCGGCGCTCATCACGTTCGGCGAGGCGCTCGCCGCGACGCTGATCGGCGCTGTAATCGGCATCCCGGCGGGCATCGCGCTCGCGCGTTCGCCGTCGTTCGGCCGCGCGTACGAGAGCTGGCTCGGCGGGCTCTTCGCCGCCCCGATCGTGCTGCTCTATCCGTTGTTCCTCGTCGTCTTCCACCGCTCGAGCGCGACGATTATCATCATGGGTGCGATCACGGCCGTCTTACCGATCATCATCCAAACGCGCACCGGCATGCTGCTCGTTCCGCACGTGCTGAACGCCGTCGGGCGCAGCTTCAACGCGACGCCGCGGCAGGCGTTCTGGCTGATTGCGTTTCCGGCTGCGGTGCCGGCGATTGTTACCGGCATTCGTTTGGCGTTGATCTACTCGCTGGTGAACACGATCGGTCTCGAGTTTCTCATCGACTTCGGCGGTCTCGGGCGCGTGATCTCGGATCTGTACGCGCAATACGATATCCCGCAGATGTATGCGGGCATCGTGACGATCGTCGTGCTCTCGCTCGTGCTGTTATGGTTGCTCGATCGCGCCGAACGCCGGTTGCGTCCCGCATGAACGATCGCCGCCGGGTGTTCGCCATTCAAGCGACGACGATCGTTGCCGTGCTCGCCGCCTACGAAGCGCTCGCGCGTTCGCATCTGCTCTATGCGGGCGTCGTGCCGCCGCTGTGGGATATCGCGGTGGCGTTTGCGGGCGTGCTTGCCGATCCGGCGACGTACACCAACCTCGCCGTCTCCTTGGCAGAAATCGCGGTGGGCTTCGTCGTGGCTACCGTGGCTGGGATTCTGGTCGGTATCGTGGTCGGCGCGCGGCCGTGGCTGCGCGAAGCGGTGGGTCCGTATCTCGACGGCATCGCAACCGCGCCGAAGATCGTGTTTTTTCCGATTGCGATCTTGCTCTTCGGCGTCGGTCCGGCATCGAAGGCGGCGCTGGGCGCGCTCTCGGCGTTTTTTCCGGTTGCGTTGACGGTCGCCGCCGCCGTGCGCCGCGTCAACCCGGTGTTCGTGAACGTCGGGCGCAGCTTCAACGCGTCGCGCGGTCAGATGATCGTGAAAGTGTATCTACCGGCCCTCGTGCCGGCGATCGTCAACGGCATGCGGCTGGGTCTCGGACTTGCGATCATCGGCGTGCTGCTGGGCGAGATCAAGCTCTCCGACCGCGGCATCGGCTTTCTCACGATCGATGAGTACAACCACTTCCGCATCCCGCAAATGTACGCAACGCTCATTCTGATCTTTATCTTGGCCGTCGGCGCCAACGTGCTGATCGGCCGGCTCGAGACGCGCGAACGCGCCCGCCGGGCGAAGTGATCGCGCTGCTCCGGCGCGTGAGCGTGGTGCTCGCGCTGGTCGCGGCGGCCGCGTGTTCGCGCACCGGTACCGTGAATGCGCCGGCGACGGCAGTGCGCTTTGCGATCGCCGCCGACCCGCAGACTCTCGATCCGCTCTTCGCGCACGCCGACGCCAACAGCGTCGAGCAGCAACTCGCGCGCCTCGCGTTCGAGCCGTTCATCGACATCGATGCGCGCGGCCGCGCCGTGCCGGTGCTGCTGGCGCGCATTCCGACCGTTGCCAACGGCGATCTCTCGCGGGACGGCCGCACGATCGTCTACCGCTTGCGGCCCGGCGTGAAGTGGCAGGACGGCGTGCCGGTGACCGCCGCCGACGTGCTCTTCACGCTGCGCGCGATCGGCGATCCACGCAATCCGATCCGCTCGCGCGAAGGGTACGACCGCGTCGCGCGTGCCGAACGCATCGATGACGAGACCGTGCGTATCGTGCTCAAAGCGCCGTGGGCGCCGGCGGTAGCCACCCTGTTCAGCTACGGCACCGCGCCGCAGTACGTGCTGCCCGCGCATCTGCTCGCGAAGGAAGCGCGGCTGGATCGCGCAACGTTCGGCGCGGCCCCGGTCGGCGATGGGCCGTATCGCTTCGTGTCGTGGCAACGCGGCGAGCGTCTGATCTATGCCGCGAATCCGGCGTACTGGCGCGGCGCCCCCGCGACGCCGCGGCTCGAGATTCGCGTCGTGCCGGATCCGGGCACCAACTTCACCGCGCTCGAGAGCGGCGCGCTCGATTGGAACTTGATCTCGCCCGTGCAGCAGCAATCGCTGATCGGCCGCGCCGGCCTCGCGTTCCGCTACGTTTCGCTGGCGCTCATCGCCGGTATCGCCCTGAACACGACGCACCCGCCGCTCGACGATGCGCGCGTGCGGCGCGCGATCGCCGCATCGATCGACCGGCAAGCGATCAGCGACAAGATCACGTTCAAGCGCTATCCGGTGGTCGACACTGCACAGCCGCTCGGTTCGTGGGCGCGCGATCCGGGCGTGCACCTGCCGGCGTACGATCCGGCCGCGGCCGACAAGCTGCTCGATGCGGCGGGCTGGTCGGGGCGCGGTACCGACGGCATCCGCATGAAAGGCGGCAAGCGGCTCGCATTGACGTACGTGCAATTTCCCGAGAGCCAGACCGGCGTGCGCGCCGCGGCGTTCATCGAGCGCGAGCTGCACGCGCGCGGCATCGACCTCGCATTGAAGTCGGTGACCAACGCGAAGCTGTTCTTGCCGAAGTCCGAGGGCGGCGCGCTCGCGTCGGGCGACTTCGATCTCGCCTACGTGCCGTGGCCGATGGGCGCCGATCCGGACGACAGCTTTCTCTTGACGTGCGACGGTCCGGCAAACGTGATGCGCTGGTGCGACCCCGAGGTCGATGCGCTCGAACGCCGCGCGCTCGCCGCACCGACCCAAGCCGAGCGGACGGCGCTCTATAGTACGATCGAGCATCGCGTTGCGGCGGCCGTGCCGATCGTGTATCTGTTCGACCCGTCGTACATCTACGCGTACCGGACGGCGTTGCGCGGCTTCGCGCCGAACGCGTTCAACCCGACGTGGAACGCCTCGGACTGGAGCATTTGACGTGAACGCCGTTATCGCCGCGGGCTATCCCTACGAGCTTGCCGGCATCCTGTACTATGTGCTCTTCGTTTTGATGAGCCGCAAACGCAATGCGGACAGATACACGAAGCGCTCGCGAATCCTCGTGATCCTGGCGGGCATCGTGATGGTGGGCTGCGTGCCGTTTCACTATGCAAGCTCGGTGCTCGGGGTCGCAGCGATGATCGGGCTTGCAATCGTCGCTTTGCTCTCGTCCCTTATTGATGCTGCGGCAAGCCGCCGAGCCGGCTAAGGGAAGGAGACGCTGATGTTTCATGGGTGGGTTCGATCGGCCGGGAAAGCGTTGGCGTTTGCTGTCGCGCTCGGCGCGCTGGGTGCCACGCAGGCCCAAGCGCAAACGCCGCTGACCGTCGTGCGCGTAGCCGGCGTCCAGACCGACGACATCACGCCGCTCGTGTACGCGATTCGTACCGGAATGTTCGCGCGGGCCGGGCTCGACGTGCAATCGATGCCGACGAACAGCGGCGCGGCCACGGCTGCGGCCGTTGCGTCGGGCGCGTACGAGGTTGGGAAGTCGAGCCTGCTCTCGCTCATGAACGCGCATCTGCGGAATCTACCGCTGGTCGTCATCGCGGCGGGCGTCGTGCACGAAACGCGGAACCCGTTCGCCAAGCTGGTCGTCGCCGCGAACGAACCGTACAGAACGGGCAAAGACTTTGACGGGAAGACGATCGCCGTCTCGGCGCTCAACGATCTCAGCACGGTGTCGGTCGATACGTGGCTGGAGAAGAACGGCGGCGATGCGCACTCCGTCCACTTCGTCGAGCTGCCGGTCTCGGCGATGCTCACGGCAGTGGTCGAACATCGGGTCGATGCGGCGTTCATCCTCTATCCGCCGCTCGCGGAGGCCTTGTCGAGCGGCAAAGTGCGCGCGGTCAGCGCGCCCTATGATGCCATCGCCCCGTTCTTCGTGTTATCCGGGTGGTTCACGACCACTGACTACGCGGCCAAGCATCCCGACGTGATCCGCACGTTCGTGCGCGTGATGTACGAGGCGGCGCGATATGCGAACGGGCATCCCGGCGAAACGGCGCCGATGATGTCGGACCTCACCAAGGTCCCGATGAGCATCTACCAAACGATGCCGCGCGTGGGAGCCGCGACCTCGACCAATCCGAAAGATTGGCAGCCGCTCATCGACGCCGCCGCAAAGTACGGCGTGATTCCGCGCGCGTTTCCCGCCAAAGATTTTATCTGGTCGGGTTCGTAGTGCTCGGATAATCGTAGCACCAGGGAAGCGTTCGGCTACGACACGAAATCATGGGCGATGTACCTGCCCCCGCGTTACCGTCAGGAAGACGTGACGGTAATCAGTGACTTTATCCGCGCGGCGAGACTCGCGAGCCTCATTACTGTCGATAGCGGAATACCCGTCGTCAGCCACATACCCGTGCTGCTCCTCGATGACGCCACCGAGAATGGCGTCCTCGTGTGCCATATTTCACGAGCGAACCCGCAAGCGAGTACATTGAACGGACCGGCACTCGTCACGTTTTTAGGGGACGACGCATACATCCATCCCGGCTGGTACGAAAGCAAACGCGATCATGGCAAGGTTGTTCCTACTTGGAATTACGTGGCCGTTCACGTTCGCGGCGAGGCACGGAGGGTCGAGGAGCCAACCGAACTCCGCGCCATCCTCGAGCGCCTCACCGATCAACATGAGAAGGGGCGGGAAGGGCGCTGGCACGTTAGTGACGCGCCGGCGGATTACATTGAGACGATGCTCGACGCAATCATCGGCATTGAAATAAAAATCCACTCGGTCGAAGCCAAGTGGAAGCTCGGGCAAGACAAGTCGGTCGCTGACTTCGACGGCGTGATTGCGGGCTTGGAGAAGTCTCCAGACGAGCGCGACCGCTCTGCAGCGCTGCGCATGCGAACCGTGAAGCGCTAACGTTCATGGACGATGTACGTTAGCGGTATATCGTTCCGTTGAGGTTGAGATAGCCGGGCGGATGTGAGCCGCGGTCGGTGTGGTGGGTCCAGTGCACGCCCTCGCGGCCGTTCGGATCGTAGTAGTACTCGCCCTTGACGGCGGCGTGCTCACCGAGCGTCACGGGGAAGCTCCCCATCTCGTCGAGGTTGGCGTCGATTTCAATCGGGTTGTTGTGGCCCACGTCGATGAAGATGTAGCGGTGCCAGCCGCTGCGCGTGTGAAGCGCCGGCCGCAGGCGCACGACGGTTCCGCAAAACGTTACCTCCGCGCGGTTGGCATGTGCGTGCTGGGTAGCGAGAAAGCCGGCGTTATTGCACGCTGCGGCGTCGTCCGCGGGTGCGGGCTGCGCCGCACATCCGGCGCCGGCGACGAGCACGGCGAGCAGTGTGGCGAGGAGCTTCATAGCGAAGCGGCTTCTTGACAAGCGGCCCCCTCCCATCCATGATCTACCGAATGCTACGCTTTGCGGTTGTTATGCTCTTGGCCGTCGGTTTATTGACCGGCGCGGCGAATCCGGTGCGCTCGCAAGCCACCATGCATCTGCGAATCATGACGTCGCCGATCGAGAACGGCGCGCAGGTCTACTACGCAAAAGACATGGGCTTCTTTGCGAAGGCGGGCATCGATGTCGATATTCAAAGCGTCCAGAGCGGCAGCGCCATCGCCTCGGGCGTCGCCTCGAACGCGACCGACATCGGGTTTGCGAGCCTCGTTCCGATCGCGATCGCGCACACGAAGAAGATTCCGTTCGTCTTAGTTGCCGCAGGTTCGGTGTGGACGCAGAGCGCCAAGAACAGCGGCCTGTTCGTCTCCCCGAGTTCGACGCTGAAGCCCGGTAAGGACTTCAACGGCAAGACGCTGAGCACGGCGGGGCTAGGCACGCTGACGGAATATGCAACGCGCGCGTGGGTCGATCAAAACGGCGGCGATCAGTCGACGGTGAAGTTTGTCGAGATGGGATATTCGGTGATGCCGGCGGCCCTGAGCAGCGGACGTATCGACGGCACGCTGGTCAACGAACCGTACTTCTCGCTCGCGAAGAAGACCGATCGCCTCTTGGGCTATCCGTATGACGCCGTTGCCAAGGACTTTCTGATCGCCGGCTGGTTCACGACCACGCAGTGGGCGAAGGACAATCCGGATTTACTCGACCGCTTCATCTCCGTGATGCGCGAAACCGCGCAGTGGGCGAACAAAAAAGAGAATCAAGCGAAGAGCGCGGAGATCCTCACGCGCTATACGCCGATCGACCCGAGCGTCGTGTCGACGATGATCCGCGTGCGCTTCGGCGAGAATCTCGTCGCGTCGGCGGTTCAGCCGCAAGTCGACGTCGCCGCGAAGTACGCGCCGTTCCTGACGTTCCCGGCGCAAGAGATCATCTACTCGCGGGGCCGGTAATGGCAGACGACCGCAGCGCCATCGCCGAGCGCATCCAAGACTGGGTCATCTTTCGCGATTCCGGCTATTGGGATCGCCTGCGCGGAATCTGGGGTCCGGACGGCTTGATGACGACGACGTGGTTTCGCGGCACGGCCGATGAGTTCGTGGCACACAACCGTCACGCGTGGGGGTCGCCCGTGCCCGGCGCCGTCCACATGCTGGGCGGCATCTCGGTCGACGTTGCTGGTGCGCGCGCCGTCTCACAAACGAAGATGACGATTGCGATGCGCGGCACGGTACACGACGCGCCGTGCGAGGTCACGTGTTTCGGCCGCTTTTACGATCGCTGGTACAAGGAAGCCGGTGCGTGGCTGCTGGCCGAGCGCGCCGTCATTTACGAGCGTGACCGGCTCGACATGCAGAACGGGGCGCCGTTTCCGAAACTCGATGCGAACGTGCTTGCGTCGTTTCCGCCGGGCTACCAGCACCTTGCCTACGTGCAGCAAGGAATGGGAATGACGGTCAACAACGGTTTGCCCGGGCTCACCGGCCCGGCCGTCGAGGCGCTGTACGAAAAGGGCCGCGTCTGGCTTGCGGGCTAGCTAACGCGATCCGAAGGTTGCGTGCCATTCGGCACTGATCGGCGCGCGCAGTTTCGCCCAATCGGCGACGGACACGTTGGTGAGTTGCGATGCCGGCGGGAACGGCAGGCCGGCGCTCGTGGGCGCGATGCCCGGTAGGATCGGATATTCGCCGAGCGCGGCGACCGCTTGCGAGCCGCGTTTGCTCGTGAGCCAGTTCAGGTAGAGTTGCGCGGCGCGCGCGTGCGGCGCGGTCGCGGCAATCCCGCCCATTTCGGGCGGGCTCGGAATGCCGTCGGCCGGGAACACAAACTTCATCGGCGCGCCGGCTTCGATCTGATCGATCGCCGAGGTATTGGGATTGATCGCAACGCTGATCTCGCCGCGCATCAAGTCGGCTACCACGGGCGCAGCCGTCGCATAGATGCGCGGATTTTGCGCGGCCAGTTTCTTCCAGAAATCGGCGCCGTATTTTTGATGCACCAGTAAGAACGGCGTGAACGACGTGCCGCCGGCTTCGATGCTGGCGAACCCGATTTTGCCCTTCCATTTCGGATCGAGCAAATCACTCCAGCGCGCCGGCATGTCGGCGGGTTTCACCAGCGCTGAGTTTACCGCGATGCCGATGGCCAAGCGCGAGATCGCGTACCAGCGGCCGCGCGGATCTTTGAGAACGCCCGGCACGGCGTTGAAGTTCGGCACGCGGTATGCGCGCAGAATGCCGGTATCGGCGAGTTGGTTCTCGAGCGTCGGATCGGAGAGGTCGACGAAGTCCGCACCCAAGCGATGTCCGGCTGCTTCACTGGTGACGCGTTGATACAGCAGCTCCGACGTGAGGCGGATCGCCTCGCCCGGAATCCCGGTATCGGCGGTAAAGCGCGCGAGCAATTGCTTCTCGTAGGCAATCGGCGACGCACTATAAACGGTGAGCTTGCCCTCCTTTTGCGCATCGCCGATCAGCGCAGCATCCCCGATCGTCTCGCCGTCGATGACGAGTGGTCCGGGTGCGGCGCGAACGGTGCTCGTTGCGAACAGCGCCGCGACGACGGCGGCAAGCAGTCCGGCGGAAGCGGAACGAAACAGTGCAGGCCTCACGTGCCGTGTCTTTCTCATAGGAGGGGGTGGGTCATCCCCGAATGCGGATTTTCGCGATGGCAATGACGATTGTCGAGAAAATCTTGGCGCGAGCGAGCGGCGTCGAGCGCGTTGCCGCCGGAGATTTCGCGATCGTGAACGTCGATGTCGCCGTGCTGAGCGACATGACGTTCGAGATGTTCTCGCACGAGATGCTCTCGGTCTGGGATGCGAGCCGGGTCGTCGTCGTGTTCGAT